>Ga0209164_1000034_pt1 | contig 407343 bp, 348 predicted proteins | sample MTBNYHSulfiMetaG_FD_187458 | JGI IMG/M metagenome (GOLD analysis project Ga0209164, IMG submission 187458) | Enrichment culture microbial communities from rom New York Harbor, USA that are MTBE-degrading - MTBE-NYH (New York Harbor Sulfidogenic)... | ecosystem: Environmental > Aquatic > Marine...
TTCTAAGGGCAAGGACGTCTTTCTGGCCAGGATGGATATCCCAAGCAAATTCTCGCAGCCCCATAGTTGGGATATCAACACTCGCGGGGGCAAACTGAGGCCCATGGCATGTCATGACAAACATGCTTCTTTCAGGGACTCTCCACGTGACCTTACTATCTGATATCACATGAATTTGTTGGGTTGTGTTATGAGCCACATAGGCCCCGCATACTCAAAGCTTGAGGGGTTATGAGACGCCACCAGATGTTGTGGTCACTGGCCATGATAGAGGTTAGCTTGAAATTTTTTAAAAGAGACTGTAGACTGTCCGAAAAACATCCCAATGAGGGAAACTGCAAAATCAAGGGAAAACTGACGGTCCTTTTGGGCGAAAATTGATAATCATTTGGCATAAAGGAAAATGATGATGGAGACGGCGCGGGCATATGAGGAAATCGTTGATTTCATCGCGGCTGGAACGAATCCTGGCAGCGTCATCGCATTCAAACCATCGCATGTGGTGAAGGCTCGGGTGGCATACCTGATCGACCGCGAAAAGACGACGGGTCTTTCGCCTGACGAGAAATCCGAGTTGGATCATTACAGCCAGATAGAGCACTTGATGCGGCTGGCAAAGGCCCGTGCGGCCCAATACGTTGCCCATGAGTAGCTACATCAGCGAGCACCTCCGGCAGGTCGTTGCACTCAGGGCGGATCATCTATGTGAGTATTGCCTGATCCATGAGCAGGATACGTTTTTCGGGTGCGAGGTGGATCATGTCATCAGTCAGAAGCACGGGGGCCTGACAGAATCAGACAACCTGGCATACGCCTGTTTTTTCTGCAATCGTCGAAAGGGAAGCGACATAGGGTCCCTCTCGAATACTGGTGCATTTGTGCGGTTTTTTAATCCCCGCCAAGATCGTTGGGGCGATCATTTTCGGATAGAAGGGTTGCTCATCAGTCCCATTTCCGAAATTGGTGAGGCAACAGCCCGAATCCTTCATTTTAACGTCGAGGATCGCATTCTTGAACGGCGGATTCTGACTGCTGCTGGAAGGTTTCCTTCTTCGTCAGCACTCGTTCATATGAGCAGGTGATTTTGGCTGGTCTCTTTGTCCATGGTTGGGCCAGACAGTACGCTCCTATGAACTGCTTGCCCCTACCCACACAGACCCATTCCTGCTGAAAGCCACATCGCAATGATTTTTTCTGGCCGAATGTTTGTGTCATCGTTTTTTGGAGGCTCGGATCAATACCTGAGACATGCCATGGGAGCGTGGCGTTTTTGGCTGTCTTAAAACCCCTTGAGTTCCAATCGCACGATCTAGGTGAGTTGTGCGTTTAAGCCAGGCACCCACAGGCGGCCCAAGAGCATCTGATCTCCTTCTCAGGTCAAGGACGCTTTCCTGACCAAAATGGATATCCCAAGCAATTTCTCGCAGCCAGATGGTTGTGATATCATCTCTCGGGGAGACAAACTGAGGCCTGAGGTTTGTGATGACGACAATGCTTCTTTTAAGAACTCCTGACATGATATTACTATCTGATATCACAGGAATTTTCCAGGCTGCCATATGAGCCACCTACCCACCGTTATATTTTAAAATGGCCTCTGGACGCACCTAAAGGACCGCAACATTTTGTGGTCGCTTCCCAGGTGGATTTTCTTAATGTCACTGAAGCGTTCTTATATGAAGATTCTGTCAGATTCGGAGATCGGATGTCTGGAAAAGCACCTGAGAGGGAACTCCTTTTTTTACGCAGCATGGAGAAGGATTGTGTTTCGATTGTTGCATTTTCTTGGCCTGTCTGAAGGGAAAATTGATGCACGCATGGGCGCGTTTTGAGAAGCACCGAAAGATGATCGAATGTTCATCATTGAATCAAGCACTTTTCATATTTTGTTTCGGCGGTCTTAACTGGCTTTAGTGATTCTGATCTTCCGGCCACTTCATGTAGCCATCTGCAATAAAATGTTGTAGAATTATGCTATTTCTATGTGCATCAGCTATAAACCCGAATAAAATCAAATACTATCATAAGCATTCATAGCCAGGCTTTCTTCTTCAAGAAAATAGGAGCGATATGAAAGGATTTTCATCGACTCAGAGGAGGATAAAAAGGTGAAGAGGTCTAGTTTTTTCGCCGCCGCTATTTGGATAGCCATATCACTTGCCTTGACTGGTGTTGGTACCGGTGGGGAGCGTGGCATCCAGGTAAAGAAAATCAATGATCTCAGTCACGAGAGCGGAAAACTGGGGGAATATAAAGCCCTGGTCATTGGGATTAACGATTACAAAGATCCGAAGATTCTTGATCTTGAAACTCCGATAAGCGATGGTAAAGCCATAGCAAAGGTTCTTGAAGAGAAATACGGATTCAGGGTTCAACTGCTTCTGAACCGTGCAGCTACCAGAGAAGCTATATACAAAGAATTGCGGAGTTTGGCGGCATCGACAGAGCTAAATGACAGCGTATTGATCTATTTTGCCGGACATGGAGATTTTGATCGAACCTATGATGATGGTTGGTGGATACCGGCCGATGCTCAGGGTGGAAATCCTGCAACGTATCTTGACAATGTTCAGGTGCAAAAAGCCATGCGGAGTATGAAGGCCCGACATGTTCTGCTGATTTCGGATTCCTGCTATTCGGGGACACTCTTCGGAAAGGCCCGGAGCCTGCCTCCTGTAATCGACGATAAATACTACCTGAGTCTGTACAACGAAAAGAGCCGGTGGGGTATGACGTCCGGCAACAAAACGCCGGTTTCTGACGAAGGCACTGCTGGACACAGTGTGTTTGCCTACCAGCTTATCAAGGAATTGGAAAGAAACGATAAACCATTTCTCAGCACCCAGGAAATCTACACCCAAATAGCCCCTGTTATCGCAAATAACTCCGAGCAAACGCCGCTTTGTCGACCCATAGTGAATACCGGAGATCAAGGCGGGGAATTTGTGTTTGTGGCATCCATGAAAAAGGAACTGAAATCGACCATTCCTCAGGCTCAACAGGGCAACAGCGACAAGGAAATCCTTTTTTGGCAATCCATTCAAGAAAGCGATTCTCCGTCCTTATTTGAGGCATATTTAGAGAGATTCCCGAGCGGATTTTTTGCGCCTATCGCCAGAGAAAAAATTGAGGCCTTTAAACAAAAAAAAACGACTGCACCTATTCCACCGGAGGTTCCAAAACCTAAGCTGTTCGTAGAGGTTGAGCCTGCAAGCGCCAAGATCAGAATTCTGAACATAAGTCCCAAGTTTTATCAGGGGATGGAACTTGATCCGGGTCGCTATCATGTGGAAGTTTCCAGTAATGGCTACGAAACGATGGAGATGTGGGAGAGGCTGGAGGCGGGAAAGGATAATACCTTGCGCTTCACTCTTAAAAAGAAAACTGTGCCGCAAAAAGAAATATCCCAACAACCCGAAATGAAAAAGGACTATTATCCTGATCCGGGACAACCCGCCCATGTTCTTGAATCCCCGGAAATCCATGCGGAGAATACAGCCATCCCCGCGGGCGACAAGCGCTGGAATTGGACAGTTTTTATCCGAGCATCCCGCGATGTGCTTTCGCACATCAACTGTGTGGAATACACATTGCATCCCACTTTTCCAAATCCTGTCCGCACTGTCTGTCAACAGGGCAGCCCGGATCAGCCATTTGCCCTTTCTTCAAACGGATGGGGCACCTTTACCATCGATATCCGGGTAATGATGAAAAACGGGCAGGAAAAAAAGCTGCAACATGCTCTCCGTTTTAGATGATCATTCGGCAAAGAAAAATCCTGTATCAGCAGAATACGGTTAATATTCCAATCAATTAAATGTAAGCGTTCACAGGTTTCCCGTTTCCCGCTGTAGCGGGATTCAAGGTTAGCGATCAACGCAGCCTAAAGGACCCGTTTCACGGCAGCACGTTCCCATACGGCTCTTTTGAGCCTGCGGTTCGCATCATTTCTTTGTCTTGAGTACCCAATTTGAGATCGAAATGGCCTGCTTGCGGTGCAAAACGACACTGCGGATGCCAAATCTCAATCCCGCTGCAGCGGGAAACCCGTGAACCTCTGAACCCGTGAACGGTTACTCATACATATTGTATTCAGGGGCACCATAGGAGAGGAATTTAGTCGAAGAAAGATGGGTTGGTCCCGCGCTTACCAAGACATCAAGACGATTGATCTGAGAAATCAGGTTCAGCGGAGAAGATTTCTCCCAAGCCGTGGAGCAGAGGGTTTAAGACCTTTACGCCCTTGAGGGTGAAGCGGGATTTCCCGTCGTAAAGGACAAATCCGCTCCTGCACCTGTTCCCCATAGCAGATTGAAACTGCTCAAGCCCTTTGATAAAATCAGGGGTAAAGGTAGCCGCGGACTTGATTTCCATGGGTATCAGCGACCGGTTTTCATTAAGGATCAGATCTACCTCGACCCCATGGGAATCCCGATAAAAATAGATTTCGGGTCGATTTCCCTGATTCAGCCGCAGCTTCAAGAATTCAAGGATGATGAGGTTTTCATAGAGTCCCCCCCGGAGGCGATCCCGTTTTACCTGCTCGACGGTTTGGATGCCCGCGAGATGGGCGGCAAGCCCTGTATCCGTAAAGAAAATCTTTGGGGATTTAATTACCCTCTTGCCGATGTTCTCAAAAAAAGGCGACAATTCAAAGAGCACGAAGGAGGCCTTCAAGACGCTGATCCAGTTTTTGATGGTCGTTGCCGATACCCCCACATCGTTGCTCAAGGATGTATAGTTGACCACCTGTCCGGTACGACCGGCGAGCAAGACCAGGAACTGCTCAAAGATGCGGAGGTCTTTCAGATTGATGAGGGCACGGACATCTCGTTCCACATAGGTTTGGATATATCCATTATAAAAACGGGCTGGTTTCAGCTCTTGCTCGTGAACCCTGGGAAAGGTCCCGGTGACCACCAGATCGAACGCTTCCCAATCCTTTTTATAGGTTTTCAGTTCAGAAAAGGAAAAGGGTAGAAGCGTCAATACGGCTGTTCGCCCTGCAAGCGTCTGGGTGATGGCCTGCTGGACCTCGGGCTGATGGCTTCCCGTCAGGATGAACATGCCCGGTTTCTGTTTGTCATCCACGATGCCCTGAACATAGGAAAGTATCTGCGGCAACCGCTGAACCTCATCCAGGATTGCTCCTTCAGGCAGTTCCAGAAGAAATCCTCTCGGGTCGGCATCTGCCGTTAGGCGGATATCCGGATCCTCAAACGAAAAATATGGCTTGTCTGGAAAGGCCATCCGTACCAGGGTCGTCTTTCCAGACTGCCGAGGGCCAATGACCGTAACTACGGGATACTCTCGGGCCGCTTCGAGGAGTTCTTGGGTTATTTCTCTCTGAATCATGATGAGTTTGTAACTGAGAAGCCTGAAAATGTCAAGTACAACTTTGGATTTACACAATCCCGCAACGCGCCGCGACACTCCGGGCCTTTGCCCGACAGAGATCCTTGCCATTCAAAAGAACCCGTTTTACCGCGAGATTAAAGGTTCGACAGCGCGATCTGCCAGCGTATCAAGTGTCATTTTTCCGGCCAAGCGCTAAGAGACGACAGGATGACGGATGTTGTAACAGGTTCAACCCCAGGCGTCTGTCTGCGGCTGGGGCAACTGAAATGTCATGAGCCTTCTTATGTGTTTGTTGAAACCATCTGCTTCCCGGGCTTCAAGGCCCTTTATCTTCCCCGCCAATTGTCCCACAAGGCCTTCGTCTTTGACTACCACCAGGGATCTCATCCCGGGGTAAGACCTCTGGATGAGGGAGTAGGCCTGTTTCTCTTCTTGCGTCAGGGCCAGGTACCTGTCGATTTCATGGATCATTGCGCTTTTATCGGTATCGAGCCGGCCGTCCACCTGCATGAGGAGATTGAGGCTGAAATCGCCGCACCTGAAATGGGAGGGCATCTCATCCAGGTTTTCGAGGAGCAATCGAATCTCCCGGACCACCTCCTCGTCGTTCATGAGTTCCAGGGTTCCGTCCTCCGCCATCTTTTGGAGGGGAGAGAGGGGATGGACGGCAAATGTCCTTACCCTGATGAAATCGGGTCTTATCCGATTGAGGATTCTCGCGGTTTCCAGGGCATGTTCCCGGCTGAGGCCCTTCCCGCCCACCCCGGGCATGATGTACTCGGAAAGGGAAATACCCGACTCTGCGACACGAACCCCTCCCTCGAGGATATCATCTGGAGTGATCCCCTTTTGTATCAGCTTCAAGACCCTGGCTGAGCCGCTTTCCATGCCGGTATGGATCCGGGTGAGTCCCGCCTCCCTGAGGCGTCGGTAGTCCTGGGGGCCCTTCTTTTTCATGGATTTGGCCCGGGCGTAGGTGGTGATCCTCTCGATATTCGGAAAAATGGTCTTGACATGATGGATAATCTCAACCAGCTCGTCCGCGGGAAGGATGAGGGTATCGGCATCCTGGAGAAAGGCGGACCTGAACGCGTTCGACCGAGGGCCGTAGGCCTCCGCCATCATATGGACATCCTTTTTGACCTCCTCCACAGGCCTCCTGGAAAACTTTTTACCTTTGTAAGCGGGACAGGTATGGCATCGGTTCCAGGGGCAGTTTCGCGTAACCCTCACCAGGAGGCTCGAGGCCTCGCTGGGCGGTCTGATGACGCCCTGTTCAAACATGACTTTTTCTCCTCCAAGAGGGGTGGAATCCCCTCCTTTTCTTCAATCGGACACCATGCGCCGACTCTCTTTGCGGACCGCGCCCGGACATTTATCTCAGGAAATACGCTCGATCTCATGTTCTTTAACGATTTTCACAAAAGGCTGTCAATGGATTTCAGATGCTGCGTCTCCCCTGAGAAGACATCTGCCTTTGTTTCATCGCCTCCGCGTCCCTTTTTTCCGCTTGCCTCGGAAACCGCTGCTGTAGTATCCATGATAGGACTTTGGCCCATTTTAGCCACGCATCAATCAATGGATGAGTCTGACCATGCAGATCTGGAACGGCTGGGGAGATGAACACGTGACCATGGGGCTGGCCCCGGGCGCCAGGGATCTCCTGCGGGACCGGATAGGGGAAGGAGTCCCTTGCAGAGACTTCTCCCTCAACGAGGCACTGGAACGGGTCCCTGAGTCACGGCTTCCCGACCATCCCCTGATCACAAAGGACGCAAAGGAACGGCTCGTCCATTCCCACGGTCAGAGTTTTCCGGACTGGGTTTCACTTCGGCAGGACGGACTTGAGTGTTTTGCGGACGGCGTCGCCTTCCCGGCCACGGGCCAGGAGGTGAAGGATCTCCTCGATTTTGCCGAGGAACGGGATCTGTCGATCATCCCCTATGGCGGCGGGACCAGTGTGGTCGGTCACCTGACTGTTCCGGCCACGGAGCGGCCGGTCCTGAGCCTGTCTCTCGAACGGCTGAACCGGCTCATTTCCGTGGATAGCCGCAGCCGATTGGCCTCATTTGAGGCAGGGGTCAGGGGCCCCGACCTGGAGGCCCAGCTCAGGGCCCATGGCTTCACCCTGGGGCATTATCCCCAATCCTTTGAATACTCCACACTGGGCGGATGGGTGGCCACCCGTTCCAGCGGCCAGGAGTCTTCCCATTACGGGAGCATCGAAACCCTCTTTGCCGGGGGCGAGGTGCTTACCCTTAAAGGACCTTTGACCTGTCTGCCGTTTCCTGCGTCGGCAGCCGGACCTGATCTGAGACAGCTCATATTAGGGTCCGAGGGCCGGCTGGGCGTCCTGGTGAAGGCCATGGTGAGGGTCTCCCCCCTCCCGGAACGAGAGGAGATATGGGTCGCCTTTTTTCCCACCTGGGAAAGGGCCATTGAGGCCGTGCGGTGCCTGGCCGGAGCAGGGGTGCCCTATTCCATGATCCGCCTCAGCAATCCTGTGGAAACCATGACCAACCTGACCCTGGCCGGGAGGGAGGGAATGGTTTCCCTCCTCAAAAGATACCTTCGGGTGAGACATATCACGGATGCACAGGGATGCATGTGTCTCATCGGGTTTGTCGGGACGCGCCGGCAGGTGGCGGGTGCCAGGGGCCTGGCATTTTCAATTTTCAGGGAGCACCGGGGGGTCTCGGTGGGGAGGCGTATCGGAGATGCGTGGCAACGCCACCGCTTCAAGGCCCCCTATCTCAGAAATGCGCTCTGGGATATGGGCTATGCCGTGGACACCGTAGAGACGGCCGTCACCTGGGATCGCGTAACGGCCACCATGGACGCTGTGGAGGCGGCTGTTGCCGACGCCTTGAATCCCTATGACGAGAAGGGCCATCTCTTCAGCCACCTCTCCCATGTCTACCCCACCGGCTCCAGCATCTATACCACGTTTCTGTTCCGGATTGCAGACACCCCGGACGAGACCCTGGCGCGGTGGCGGGCCATCAAGACATCGGCGAGCCGGGCCATCGTCCGCGCCGGAGGGACCATCAGCCACCAGCACGGGGTCGGCCTGGACCACCGTTCTTATTTGGTCGCGGAAAAGGGTCCTGTAGGCATGGAGATTCTGAGGGGGGTTTTCACCCACATGGACCCGGAACACCGGATGAATCCCGGCAAACTGGTGGGGGGAGAGGACGATGAGACTTGAGGAACTGGCTTCGGACTGGGACCTGATTGTCATTGGCGGCGGCATTACAGGGGCGGGCGTCCTGCTGGAGGCGGGCCGCATGGGCCTGCGCGTCCTCTTATTGGAGCGGAATGATTTTGCCTGGGGGACATCATCCCGGTCCACCAAGCTGATCCACGGGGGGTTCCGGTACCTCAAGGAAGGGAAGGTCGGCCTTACCCGGATCTCTGTGGAGGCGCGCGAGCGGCTCCTGAGAGAGGCCCCGGGTCTGGTGGAAAGGCTGGGATTCCTCCTCCCTGTGTACCAACACAGGGGTCTCGGCAGACGGACCCTGGGGGCGGGGTTCGCACTGTACGACCTCATCGCCCGAAAATGGGACCATCGATTCTATGATCCCGAGGCATTTTGCATGCTGTCGCCCCACGTCAACCGGGACCGGCTGGTGGGCGGGTTTCGATTTTTTGACGCCCAGGCGGACGACACCAGGCTGGTGCTGAGGCTCATGGCCGAGGCCAGGGCCTTCGGGTCTCACGTCCAGGCCCTCAACTACGTGACGGTCAGCCGGATAACCAGGGATGCCTCGGGAAGGGTCTCAGGCATTCTTGCGACCGATACCGAGACATCTGTTGAGAGAGTTTTCAAAAGCCGGGCCGTCATCAACGCCACCGGCGTCTGGGCCGAGGCGCTCCATCCCTCGCCGGACGGCAAGTGCCGCCTGCGTCCCCTGCGCGGCAGCCACCTGGTCTTTCCCTTATGGGTGCTCCCCACCTGCCATGCCTTGAGCTTCTTTCACCCGGCGGACAACAGGCCCATGGCTGCCATCCCGTGGGAAGGGGCGCTCCTGATGGGGACAACTGATATCGATCACAAGGGAGATCTCCAGGACGAGCCCGGCATTACCCCGTCCGAGACCTCCTATCTCATGGAAGGCCTCCGTCATGCCTTTCCTCAGGTGTCCATCTCTCTGAAAGAGTGCCTGGCTTCATTTGCAGGGATCCGTGCCATACTCAGTCATGGGGAGAGCGCTCCATCCAGCGAATCCCGCGAGCATGCGGTGTGGGTTCATAAGGGGCTTATAACGGTCACCGGGGGGAAACTCACCACCTTTCGAAGGCTTGCCCTGGACGCACTGAAGGCAATACGGCCGTTTCTCCCGTCAGACATGAGCGGACCGGGGAAAGGCCCCATCTTTCGGCCGATCGCCCGGGGCGGAGCAAGGGAAATCGGACTGTCGGACCCATCCTGGCGGCGGCTGTGCGGGAGATATGGGGGCATGGCCGGGGAGGTGATCCGGCGAGCAGCCCCGGAAGATCTGAAACCGATCCCGGAGACAAAGACCCTGTGGGCGGAACTCCCTTTTGCCGCAGCTCATGAAGAGGTGCGCCACCTCTCGGATCTCCTCCTGAGACGGGTCCGGATCGGCCTCCTCACCCCGTGCGGCGGGGCCCGATATCTGGATCGAATAGAGAGTCTGTGCGCCCCGGTCCTGTCGTGGGACGCGGCGCGCTGGAAAACAGAAAGATCTGCATACCAGGACCTGTGGAAACGGAGCTACAGCGTTCCTGAAGGCCGGTAAGGAATACGATTTGCATGAACGACAAAGATCTCATATTGGCGATCGATAACGGGACTCAGAGTCTGAAGGCACTGATATTCGATCCGGAAGGGAACCTCCTGTTCAAGGAAAGTGTCCCTTTCAAACCTTATTTCTCCACAAATCCGGGATGGGCCGAGCAGGACCCGGACCTGTTCTGGAAGACCCTCTGCCAGGCCTGCCGGGGGTTGTGGAAACAGGCGGGCCTTGACAGGGAACGCATTGCCGGCGCGGCCCTCACCACCCAGAGGGGAACCGTCGTCAACGTGGACAGGGAAGGTCGTCCCCTTCGCCCCGCCATCCTGTGGCTGGATCAGCGAAGGACGTATGGATTGCCCCCGGTCGGCGGCCTATGGGGCGTGCTCTTCCGGATCGCAGGGGTAAGCGGCACCGTTGCCTATCTTCAGGCCGAGGCCGAGGCCAACTGGATACGCGCAAAACAGCCCGATATCTGGGATAACACCCACAAATTTCTCCTCCTCTCCGGGTATCTCACATACCGTCTGACCGGGCGGTTCGTTGATTCGGTCGGGTGCCAGGTGGGCTATGTTCCCTTTGACTACCGCCGTCTCAGGTGGGCGTCGCAAAGGGACTGGAAGTGGAAGGCCGTGCCCATGGACCCGGATCAGTTGCCGACCCTCCTCCCGCCGGGCGGTGTCCTCGGGCACATTACACGGGAGGCTGCGGAGGCCACCGGCATCCCGGCGGGGCTACCCCTGATTGCAGCGGCCGCAGACAAGGCCTGCGAGGTGATCGGATCCGGGAGCCTGGATCCGACCGTCGGCTGCATCAGTTACGGGACCACGGCGACCATCAACGTGACCCACGACAGGTACCTGGAGGCGATCCGGCTCATCCCCCCGTATCCTTCCGCGGTCAAGGGGCGGCATTCCATGGAGGTCCAGATCTTTCGCGGGTTCTGGATGGTCAACTGGTTCAAGGAGGAATTCGGATACCCTGAGTGCCGGCAGGCGGCAATCGACGGCATCGAGGCCGAGGCCCTGTTCGACAAACTGACCGAGGATATCCCGCCTGGGGCCATGGGACTGATGCTCCAGCCCTACTGGACCCCGGGGATCAAGATGCCGGGACCGGAGGCAAAGGGCGCCGTTATCGGGTTCGGGGACGTGCATACACGGGCGCATCTCTACCGCTCCATATTGGAGGGGCTGGCCTATGCACTCAGGGAGGGAACCGAGCGCATTGAAAAGCGGACCGGGGTGCCGGTCAGAGACCTGCGGGTCTCCGGGGGCGGTTCCCAGAGCAGGGTCGCCATGCAGGTCACGGCGGATGTCTTCGGCATCCCCACGACCCGGCCCTCTATCTATGAGACATCCGGCCTGGGGGCGGCCATTGATGCCGCGGTAGGTCTGGGCCTTCACAGGGATTTCAGCTCCGCGGTTGAGGCCATGAGCCACATGGGAGATGTCTTCGATCCGGACCCCGAGGCCCATCAACGTTACGACGCCCTGTATCGTCAGGTTTACAAAAAGATGTACAGCCGCCTTAAACCCCTTTATAACCGTATTCGGGAGATAACGGGGTATCCGGCGTGAATAGCTCATGGCTGATAGCTGATGGGTGATAAGCCGATGGCCGAACCGTGGCTGGGGGTTCTTTGTCGTGAGTCTTTCTTGACTCACACAAAGGCACGAAGAACACAAAGAAAAGCATTTTTTGTTTTTTAATGAAAAATCCTTTGTGCGCTTTGTGGTCTCTGTGTGATAAATTTTGGGTTGTGACCGTTAGCCCGCGTTAGTAAATCGTAAATTCCAAGAGGGGGATGATTAAAGAGATGAAAAATATTTTTATGAAGGCTGCGTTGATCTGCCTCGTGCTGGCGAGTATGGCCGCGGCGGCGTGCGACACGTCCAAGTGGCGGGCCAAGGAATACAGCGGCCCCCCGAGCTGGGAACATGATATCGGTCGTCCGGAGGGCTACAGCGGGGAAGATCCCTGGAGATAGAAGGAAGAAATGCCCGGGGGCTTGTCAACGACTGTCTCATTGAAGGAGGCCGGCAGACGCCCTGACCTGTTTCCAGATCTCCTCCCTCCCTTGGCGCGTCTTGGCCGAAAAGAGGATCGGTTCGTCAGGGGACATCCCGGCAAGCTCCCCCGCAATGAGCCCGGCCCGCTGCCTTGCCTGCTGGCGGGAGAGCTTGTCCGCCTTGGTGAGCACGATGATGGGGGCGATCTGATAGTGGTTCAGCCAGTGAAGGAGGTCTATGTCCCCTGCTGCGGGGTCCCTTCGGATATCCAGGATCACCACCACCGCCTTCAGGGTTTCCCTGTTCTCCAGATAGGTTTCCACCATCTGTCGCCATGATTGCTTGACCTTGACGGGGACCCGGGCAAAGCCGTAGCCGGGCAGGTCTACCAAATAGAGGGCTTCCCCGAAACGAAAGAAGTTGATGGACTGGGTTCTCCCCGGCGTGGAGCTGGTCCTGGCCAGCTTTTTCCGGTTGACCAGGACATTGATGAGGGAGGACTTGCCCACATTGGACCGGCCTGCAAAGGCGATCTCCGGCCTGTCCGCGGGCGGGTACTGCCCTTCTTTGAATGCGCTTGTGAGGAATTCGATATCCATATTGACGCCAATTATTCTGATCTGACCAGCCTGGTCCTCTGAACCATCACGGTCTTGCCTGTATCAATCCATGGATACATAGGCAAGACAATTCAGATGGCCTCGGTCCGTCCGGCACGGAGCGCACCCTTCAAGTCTAGTAAGCGTATTGCGTGCCCGTGGTCGATCAGAAGACGGGGAGCGGCTGGGATGGGCTTTTGCTTTTGCCTTCTCCGTCCCGCTCTCCGCCTCCCCACAAAATGCTCCCGCTATCCCTATTCCACTATGAACGGAAAGCGCTGGCTCAATATCCACTCGCCGGGCCCTACAACTATACTCTGATAGAAATAACTCCCAAGATCGAGGGAGCTGATTGTCCCTGTAGCGTAATAGAAACCGGTGCTGGTTGCGGTGAAGGTTGTCGCACTGGCCGCTATCGTGGTCCCGACCACATCGGTAATAATGCGGTATCGAGCGTAACTTCCGGGAGTGGCTATTTTATAACGATCCACCAAATAGATGGTTTCGCCCGGATAGAAGATGGCCGTCGCGCTTTGGTTGTACGATTCTCCTGCTGAGGGTTCCAAGGCGGTATAGTTTTCCCGGCTATAATTCAGCCCGTCAATCCCGTTAACCCCTCTACGCATATCCCTTGGCTTTGCATTGTCGTCAATTCCGTGTTTTTCTTCCCCAAAAACGACTTTCGGCTTGTCAGCGGCGGCCGACGGCATGAGACCCATGAAACATACCAGTGTGAAAATGACGATCGAACCCAAAAATAATCTTTTCATCATCGCTTTTCCTCCTTTTTCGCATAATATGGTACCAACACGATCTTGAATATCAATAGCGTGAAAACGCAAAAAAGTCAATTCTAATGACACGGTTCTCAGCCTTTTCCAATTGCGGAGAGTCATCCCCAATGCGGTCAGTCCCGGTGGCAGAGGATGGGTTCACATCCGACCAGGCAGGTCAAGCTTCTATCTGAACGAATGGCTCCCTGCAACTCACCCCATCGGTGTTTCCCATACATCGACGGCAGCAGACTTTTTGCCAATGCGCCGGGGGCGGATTGCCCCTGCGGCCTGCGGACGAATCTATCATTAACGAGTTCCGGAAACCGCATTGAAAAAACCTTGACAGCGATTCTTTAAGTGTGTAGCAAATCCGCTCAGGCCGGCACACACATAGCGATGAATGGAAAGGGTTCGGGAATGGCATCAAAGACAAGGGGAAGCGGGGTGTTGCTCCATATCGCCTCGTTGCCGTCCCCCCATGGGATCGGGGATTTCGGGGCGGCGGCGCATGATTTCGCAGATTTTCTGGCCCGCGCCGGACAGGGCTTCTGGCAGGTCCTTCCATTGAACCCTACGGATGTTATGTGCGGCAATTCCCCCTATTTCAGCCGATCCGCCTTTGCCATGAATCCCCTTTTCATCGGGATCGACCGTCTCGTGGAGGGGGGTTTCATCTCTGAAACGGATATACCGGAACCACCCCCCTTCCTCCCAGACCGCATCGACTATTACCTTGCAGGGCAATACAAGGGCGCTGTTCTTGAAAGGGCCTTTCATCGGTTTTCCCAATGTCCTGCCCCGGAAGCCTACAAGACATTTTGTGAAACCCATGCAGGGTGGCTGGATGACTTCGCCCTGTTCACGGCCCTCAAGACCGAGTTCAGGGGACGGGTCTGGAACAGGTGGCCCGAGGCCTTGCGGGACAGGGAGCCCGATGCCCTGAAAGAGGCCGAACATTATCTGAACGAACGGATGGAGAAGGAGAAATTCCTCCAGTATCTCCTGTACAGCCAGTGGGCATCGCTCAAATCCTACTGCAATGAAAAGGGAATAGAGATTATCGGGGACCTCCCCATCTATGTGTGTTACGACAGCGCGGACCTATGGGTGAACCCCCATATCTTCAAGCTCGACAAGGATAAGATCCCCACGGCCGTGTCCGGTGTCCCGCCGGATTATTTCAGCGAAACCGGTCAATTGTGGAACAACCCGGTCTATAGGTGGGACGTGCTGAAGGAGACCGGGTATGGGTGGTGGATCGAGCGCATGGGTCATACCTTCAACTGCTTTGACAGGGTGCGGATCGATCACTTCCGGGGGCTTGTGAAATACTGGGAGATCCCGGCGGGCGAGGAGACCGCCCTTGACGGGGAATGGAAGGAGGTTCCGGCAGAACATTTCTTCAAGACAATGACGGAATGGTTTTCCCGGTTTCCGGTGATTGCGGAAGACCTGGGGTTTATCACGCCCGACGTCTATGAGGTCATGGAGCGGTTTCAGTTCCCGGGGATGAAGGTCCTCCTCTTCGCCTTTGGCGACGACGACCCGATGCACCCCTTTCTCCCCCATACCTACCCCAGAAACTGCGTGGCCTATACCGGGACCCACGACAACAACACCCTGAGAGGGTGGTTTGAAAACGAGGCTTCCCTTAAAGAAAAAAGACGCCTTTTTCGCTACTTGTACCGGGAACCCCCGGCCGATGAAATCCACTGGGAGATGATCCGGCTGGTCATGATGTCGGTGGCGGATATGGCTGTTTTCCCGATGCAGGACATTTTGGGCCTGGGTCAGGATGCGCGGATGAACCGGCCGGCCACCCCTTTAGGCAACTGGACATGGCGGCTTGTCCCCGGGCAGATCACCCCCGCGGTTGAGGACACTTTGTCGATGATGACAGAGACCTATGGGAGGGGACGTTTACTGGCGGCTGATGGCTCAGAGCTGATAGCTGATGGCTGATAAGCGGGGGCGTGTTCCGACAGCTCAACAGCTTAACAGCTCAACAGCTCAATCGCTGCCTTTTCCCCCTGCCTTCTCCCTACGGGTTGCTCCCTGGTGGTTCCTGGATCCTTTTGAGCTTTGAAGTTTCAGCTCCTTGCTCCCTGCGCATCCTGCACCGCCTCCGGCTTCAATATGAGCATCCCGAGGGGGGGGAGGAGGCAAAGATTTACGGAACAGGGCTGATTGTGCCAGGGATGGGGATCGGCCGTCACGCCGCCGCCCAGCCCCACGTCGCCCCCGCCATAGCAGGCGGCATCGGAATTCATCAACTCCCGGTAAAACCCTTCCCGGGGTACGCCGATCCGGTAATCGATTCGGGGGACCGGCGTGAAATTGAAGACAAAGACCAGGGTTTCAGCAGGCGACCGGCCCCTTCGGATAAAGGAGACCACGCTGGCGTCCGTGTCCCTGAAATCGATCCATTCAAAGCCCGCAGGCTCATAGTCCAGCTCGTAAAACGCCGGTTCTGACAGGTAGAGCCGGTTGAGGTCTCGTACCAGCCGTTGCAGCCCGGCGTGCATGTCATACTGGAGAAGGTGCCAGGGGAGCTGTTCCTCGTGGTTCCATTCAGACCACTGACCGAACTCTCCGCCCATGAAGAGGGTCTTCTTGCCGGGCTCGCCATACATATACCCGAACAAAAGCCTCAAATTGGCGAATTTCTGCCAATCATCCCCCGGCATCTTGGAGAGGAGGGACGCCTTGCCGTGGACCACCTCGTCGTGGGACAGGGGAAGGATGAAATTTTCGTGAAAGGCGTAGAGGAGGGCAAAGGTCAGCTTGTCCGTGTGAAATCGGCGGTGGATCGGGTCCTTGGCCATGAAGCTGAGCATGTCGTGCATCCAGCCCATGTTCCATTTGAAGAGAAATCCGAGCCCACCCAGATGAACGGGCCGGGTCACCCCCGGCCAGGCCGTGGACTCCTCGGCAATGGTGATGGCCCCCGGGAACCGGCCAAAGACCTGGGTGTTGAGGGACTTGATAAACTCGATGGCCTCGAGGTTTTCCCTGCCGCCATACCGGTTGGGGACCCACTCCCCCTCTTTGCGGGAATAGTCCAGGTAGAGCATGGCGGCGACCGCATCCACCCGTAAGCCGTCGATATGAAAGGCGTCGAACCAGAAGAGGGCGTTGGCCACCAGGAAATTTTTCACCTCATTGCGGCCGAAGTTGAAGACAAGGGTGTCCCAGTCCCTCTGTATCCCCTGTTTCGGGTCTGCGTGCTCGTAGAGATGGGTGCCGTCAAAATACTCGAGGGCGAAGCTGTCCCTGGGGAAGTGGGCCGGAACCCAGTCCAGGATCACGCCGATCCCCGCGGCGTGGCAACGGTCCACCAGATGCCTCAGGTCGTCGGGCGTGCCGAAGCGCGATGTGGCCGCATAGTAACCGGTTACCTGATAGCCCCATGATCCGTCGAAGGGATGCTCTGCCAGGGGGAGAAACTCGATGTAATTGAACCCCATCTCCTTGACATAGGGGACCAACTCCTCGGCCGCCTCCCGATAGGTCAGGGGTCGGTCGGGCGAATCACCTGCCTCTCCATTTCTGCGCCATGACCCCAGGTGCACCTCGTAGACGGCCATGGGCCGGGTCAAGTGGTCCTGCTCCGACCGGGATGCTATCCAGGCTTCATCGGTCCATTCAAATCCGCTGAGATCATAAACCATGCAGGCTGTCTTGGGCCGTTTTTCAAAACAGAAGGCAAATGGATCGGCCTTGATGAGGATGGTCCCGTCAGTCGTGCGGATCTCGAACTTGTACAAGAGCCCCGAACCTAAATGGGGGACAAAAATCTCCCATATCCCGGACGCCCCCCGAGAGCGCATGGCGTGCCGCCGGCCGTCCCACTGATTGAAATCGCCTACCACGCTGACGCGGGCCGCTGACGGGGCCCAGACCGCAAATAACGTCCCTGAGACCCCCTGATGACGGATGGGGTGGGCCCCTAATTTTTCGTAGATGTCAAAATGATTGCCCTGATTGAACAGGTAGAGGTCGTATTCCGACAGGACAGGAGAAAAGGAATAGGAATCATGGAAGGTGGACGTCAGACCGCCGCCGAAATCCACCCTGAGCCGGTACGGCGCGATCTCTCTTTTACCTTCCAGGATCAGTTCAAAGAGACCGACCTCATCCACGAGCGGCATGGCGGTCTCTCTTCCGGGGTTGAGGTCAAGGGCCGCCGCCTTTCGCGCCCCCGGGAGAAAGGCACGCACCACCACGCCCGGGCCCGAGTCCAGGGTCACCGGGTGGACCCCTAAGATGTCAAATGGGTCTTTTGTTTCACCGGAAAGGAGGGCCTTGAGTTCCTCATGCTTCAATGTGCCGGTAGATCTAACAGACATCTTAATCCCCCAATTCCCAATTCCCAATTCCTCAATTCCTTAATCCCGCCTCACGCCCACGCGACCAGCCCCATGACGAACCTGTTTTCGAGCCGCTGCTGGCTGGGCATGACGCGCACTGTATAGCCGAAGCGGCCTGTCTTTTGACATGGGACATGCCCGCGATAGAGGTGAACCCCGTCGAATGATTCAACCGCCTCCAGCGGGACGGTATTCCTCTCCACAAAGTCGCCGTTGGGGTCCATCCGGCCGTAGTAGGCATCCACCGTCACGTCTTCGGGCGACATGGAGCCCAGCCTGACCCGGGCCTTGACCTCAACCCTGTCCCCCACCGGTCTTTCCCGGATATCGTCGGGGAGGATCGCCTCCACGGCTACCTCATGCCATCCTGTCCTGACCTTCTGGACCCACTCGGAAAGGCTCGCTGCCCCGGCAAAGTTATCGCGCGACAGGGCGTCGAAACGCTTGGCGCTGGGGATATAGTAGCGGTTCATATACTCCTGTACCATCCGGTGGGCGTTGAATATGGGCACCAGGCGCCTGAGCCCGGCCTTCATCTTTTCCACCCACTCCCTCGGGATATCGGACTGGCCGCGGCGGTAAAAGAGGGGGACAATCTCCTTTTCGAGGCAGTTGTAAAGATCCTGGCTCTCGATATTGTCTTGGGCCTCATGGTTCTGATAGACCTCGCCCCGGCCGATGGCCCAGCCGAAGTCGCGGTGGTACCCCTCATCCCACCAGCCGTCCAGGACACTCAGGTTCAGGCACCCGTTGGCCAGGGCCTTCATGCCGCTGGTTCCGCAGGCCTCCAGGGGACGGCGGGGGGTGTTCAGCCAGATGTCGGCCCCCGAAAGGAGGCGGAGGGCCACATCAATGTTGTAATCCTCCAGGAAGATGATACGCCTGCGGAAACGCTCCTGCCGGGCCAGATGGACGATACGCTTGATGAAATCCTTCCCCTCGTTATCCATGGGATGGGCCTTGCCGGCGATGATGACCTGCACTGGGTGCTGGGGATGGTTGACGATGCGATCGAGCCGTTCCGGATCTCTGAACAGGAGCGTGGCCCGCTTGTATGTGGCGAATCGACGGGCGAAACCGATGGTCAGGACCTCAGGGGAAAGGACCTCGGCTGCGGCCCGGATCTCTTCGTTGGATGCCCCCCGTCGAGCAAGCTGATTGCCGAGGCGGAAGCGGGCGTAACTGACCAGGTGTTCTCTCCGGCGTTCATGGGCGCGCCAGAGCTCGCTGGCGGGGATCTGCACCACCTGCTCCCATATCCGCTCGTTGTCGGGATCTTCACTCCAGTTCGGGCCTAAATAGCTGTTGAAAAGGGAGGCCATATCTCCTGAACTCCAGGTGGGGACATGGACGCCGTTGGTGATGTGATCGATGGGCACATCCTCGACCGGGTGCCGGTGCCAGATCTTGTGCCACATGGCCCTGGACACCTCCCCGTGAAGGCGGCTCACCCCGTTGACATGGGCCGAGAGCCTCAGGGCCAGGGTCGTCATTCCGAAAGGCTCGGATTCATCCCTCGGCTCCAGGCGGCCATACCCTAACAAGACCCTGAAATTGATGCCCAGTTCCGTGGCATATTGCTCGAAATAGGCCCTGACCAGGGCAGGATCGAAGGTATCGTTCCCGGCAGGGACCGGCGTGTGGGTGGTAAAGACCGTGGTGGCAATGACGATTTCCCGGGCCGCGTCAAAAGAGAGCCCCTTTTCCTTTCTCAGGAGATTGATCCGCTCCAGGGCGGAAAAAGAGGAATGGCCCTCATTCATATGAATCACCGTGGGTTCGATGCCGAGGGCCTTCAGTGCCCGGATCCCCCCGATCCCCAGGACAATCTCCTGTCTCAGCCGCATGTCCCGGTCCCCGCCGTAAAGCTGTGCCGTGGTCCCGCGAAATTCCGGGGGATTTTCCTGGACATTCGTATCCAGCAGATAGAGGGATATCCTTCCCACGGCCACGCGCCAGATGGCGACGCGGACCGGCGTTCCCTTGAAGTCCACCGACACCTGGAGCGGTTTCCCATCCGGGCCGATGACCTGCGTGACCGGCATATTTGCGAAATCATTCAGCGGGTAGGTCTCCATCTGCCACCCGTCCGAGCTGAGATACTGACTGAAGTATCCTTCCTGGTAGAGCAACCCCACCCCCACCAGGGGCACATTGAGATCGCTGGCGGATTTGAGATGATCCCCGGACAGGATCCCCAGGCCGCCGGAATAGACCGGAAGGCATGCAGCCAGACCGAATTCGGCCGAGAAGTAAGCGACCTGGATGGGAAAGTCCGGAGAATAATCCTCTGAATGGATACGAGGCTGAGAGATGTAGCGCTCGAAATCGTGATCGATCCGCTCCAACTGGGCCAAGAAGCCCTGGTCTTGGGATAGTTCATCCAGACGCTCCTGGCTGACCCGACCGAGCATCAGCACCGGGTTGTGCCGGCACGCGGTCCAGAGCCCTGGATCGATTCGCTGAAAAAGCTCACGAATCTCGCTCTTCCAACTGAAGCAGAGATTGTAAGCCAGCTTCCTGAGAGGTCCCAACTGTGTGGAGAGGTTGGGAATAATACTGTATTCGACCTTGGCTTTCATTTATGACACCCGATTGAATTGATGTTGCTGGTTGCTGGATACTGGATACTGGATACTGGATGCTGGATATTTGCTTTTGCAAGGTTGAAGTTGCGAGTTTGGAGTGCCTAAAGTTAAAGGATGAAAAATACTGATTTCAATTTTCAATTTTCAACTTTCAACTTTCAACTTCACACTCCACACTTTCTTGGTGCTTACTGCCTACTGCCTGAGGGCTCACCCACTTACCCTCTCACCTTCTCACCTTCCGACATCCGACATCCAACCTCTGGTCCTTTCAGCTCGCCTTCGCGAAATCTTCATTGGTCACGATAGTGATCCCTCGGGGGCTCACGGTGAAGCGGGCCCGATCCTGGTCGGGGTGATACCCGATTTCAGTGTATGGAGGGATCTTTACCCCTTCGGCGATAATGGCCTTCTTAATCCGGGCATGCCGGCCGACGACCACATTTTCCATGATAACCGATTCTTCCACCAGGGACCAACTGTGGATAAATACGTTGTAAGAGAGCACACTGTTCCTCACCACTCCGCCGCTGATGATGGACCCGTGGGCCACCAGTGAATCCAAGGCCCGCCCGGCCCTGGGGTCGTGCCCCCATTCCTGGGAAAAAACGGTCTTGACCGGGGGGTGCTGGCGCTGAAAGGTGCGGATGGGCCAGAGTCTTCCGTACATATTAAAGTAGGGGTCTACGCCGGTCAGGTCCATATTGGCATTCCAGTAGGCATCGAGGGTCCCCACATCCCGCCAGTAGGATGAATCCCTGGCATGGTCCACCCGCTTTTCCCTGAGGATTCCCTCTTCGTCCGTGTATAGAATGACATCGCGGATCTTGTTCTCCCGGCGATAGGGATATGCCATGAGACGATGGCTGTCGAGGATCTCCGGCAGGATGTCCTTGCCGAAGTCGGTCTGTGAACTCCTGGCCAGCAGGTCGATCAGGACCTCGGTTTTGAAGATATAAACGCCCATGGAGGCCAGTACGTGGCTGCTGTCTCCCGGAATGGTGAAGGGGTCCTCGGGCTTTTCCTGAAATCCGGTGATTCGGAAGTCGTTGTCCACCTCCACAATCCCGTACTGGCTTGCGGATTCCTTGCCCAATTCCTTGACAGCGATGGTCACGTCCGCGTTATGGGCCTCGTGGTATTCCTTGAAGCGGGCGTAGTCCATCTTGTACACATGGTCCCCCGACAGGATAATTACGTGCTCCGGCGATTCCTGCTCGATCATATACAGGTTCTGGCGAATGGAGTCCGCGGTCCCCTGGTACCATTTTTCCCCCTGCATCATCTGGGGCGGGGCGATTTTGAGATAGTGGCCCAGGTCCTGGCTGAAGAGGTTCCACCCCCGTTCCAGATGCTGCATCAGGGTCTGGGATTTGTACTGGGGGAGGACGATGATCTTGTATATTTCCGAGTTGATGCAGTTGGAGAGGGTCAGATCGATGAGGAGATAAATCCCTCCAAAGGGGATGGCCGGCTTGGACCGGTCCTTGGTCAGCGGCATCAACCGCTCGCCCTTGCCCCCCGCCATCACAACGGCCAGGATATTCTTCATGGTTGCGCTTGCCTCCCGGATTGATTTCCCTTTTCATTCCTGAAAACCGGCGGCAGGGATGCTCCGCCTATTCCTCGCGCACCACGACGCTGACCATTCGGTCTCCCTGCCGGATCGCGTCGACCACATCCTGCCCCGCAGTCACCCTGCCGAAGACGGTGTGCATCCCGTTCAGGTGAGGTTGGGGTGAGTGGGTGATAAAAAACTGGCTCCCGTTGGTGTTGGGCCCGGCGTTGGCCATGGAAATTACACCGGTCTCGTGCTTCAAGGGATTTGTCTTGAGTTCATCGTCGAACCGGTAACCGGGTCCCCCGCTCCCTGTACCTGTGGGGTCGCCGGTCTGGATCATGAAGTCGCTGATTACCCGATGGAACGACACCCCGTCGTAGAAGCCTTCCTGGGCCAGAAATACAAAGTTGTTCACTGTCTTGAGCGCGTACTTGGGATAGAGTTCGATCTCGATGGGACCTTTGTTTGTTTCAATCGTTGCCCGATAGGTCTTCTTTAGATCGATCTGTATCTTGGGCGACTTTTTCCACTGTTTTGCAGCCATCAAATGCTTCCTCCTCAATAAAAAGTCACAGGGGAGCATCCCCTGAGTCAACCCTGCATTCAGAGAACCACGATATTTCAAATGCCTTACAGAGAAACCTATCAGATTTTCCCCAAAACTGCAAGCGAGTTCGCATTGGCGTTGTAACGGCCACGAATCCTTTGCATTCATTGCCGGTATGCGCTATAAATTGTGAGAGATTGTCTCTCGGAGCTTGAAGATTTCCTAACGCGGCATGGCCGCCACCCATCCCGCGAAAGCGGAACTCACACAAAGAGGTGAGGATACGTGAAGATTCAAGAGGTGCTCCGGTCAAAAAGCAGGAAGATTCATGACCCGGCAGGCCGGGAGACCATGATCCTGGAAGACACCGCCGCCCTGGAGACGGCCTCGGGATTCGGCCTGACGACCCATGATGTCTACAGGGAGGCCTTGGGTATGGGGATCTGCCCCTATCGCTATCTCCGCAACAGGGCGTCGATCTCGGGAGAAGAACAATTCAGGCTGTGCACATCGTGCGTGGCCGTTGTGGGGGCCGGCGGGCTCGGCGGGCATGTGATTTTGCTGTTGGCCAGGTTGGGGATCGGGCATATCGTGGTGGTGGATAGTGATTGCTTTGACGAGACCAACCTGAATCGCCAGGCACTGTCCGACAAAAAGGCCCTGGGCAGGTCCAAGGCCGAGGAGGCGGTCAGGGTGGTAGGCGCCATCAATCCGGGCGTCAGGGTGACGGCTCATCCGGTCAGGATCGATGCCGCCAACGCCGGGGATCTGCTGAGCGGCTCGGAGGTGATCGTGGATGCCCTCGACAACATTCCGGATCGCTTTGTGGTGGAGGATGCCTCCAGATCTCTGGGAATTCCCATGGTTCACGGGGCCCTGGCAGGCTTTGAGGGGCAGGTCATGACGATTTTTCCCCAAGACCCCGGTTTGAAACTGATCTACGGCGGGTATGACCCCGGCGGGAAGAATCCCGGCAGTGACAGGTCGCAAACCCCGGAGGCCGTCCTGGGTGTTCCGGCCCTAACCCCCGCACTCATTGCTACGCTCCAAACCACGGAGGTCATGAAAATAATCCTGAGACGGGGGAAGATATTTCGAAACGTTATGGTCCATGTGGATCTGGAGACCGGCGAGATACTTCCGTTCACCTTTGCAAATAAAGACTGAAGGCCCTTCCTGCCCCCTGATGAGGGGCAGGAAGGGACAAACCGTTGGATCTACCAACAACCGCCGGGCCCTCTGCCCTGCGCGGCGCCGCACCCGTTCCCCGGGCCGGAGCCCTTGCCTCTGCCCCAATCGGAACCGGGGCCCCTGCCGACGTCTTGGGCAAGGAGCTGGCTCGTCTGCTCGGGGGTCAAAAGGTTTCGAAAGGCCAGACGGAAATCGGTCGTCTTTTCCTGCATCTGCCCCATAAGAACCTGGATTTCCTTCTGAGTGGCCCGTATCTTGTCCGCATCCAGGCTGGTCTGGATCCACAACAACCTCATCTCAGTCTTTTTTGTAAACAACTGGGTCCGGATCGGCGTGGTTTCCTTAATAAATGATTCGCGCAGACCGCGGATTTTCTCAGACTGTTCAGCAGACAGATTCAAGGCCGACAGTTGGGAAACACCCGGACACCATGTATCATCCCCCCAATTGGCCCTGCCTCGCGGACCTGCCATGACCCATGTTGCCGAGGCAACCAAGAGTACCAACGCTATCATTACACTGAATTTTTTCATTGAACCATACCTCCTTCTTGTTAAGTTGTTTTGTAAGGGATCACAGGTCCTAAGTTCAACCTTGAGCCTCTGAACCCGTGAACAATTACATTGATTTTTTACGAACGTTCAGGTTGTATCTTTCCATAGCAGGAGTCGTGCCAGAATGACCTGGATATTCTAAAAAATATTAAATATCAAATAGATAACCAACATATGATGATGCTGAAGCGGCCTTCCGACCCAAGAGATCCGGCAAAATATGTCGAATTTTGGGAAGGGGCTTCGACGCGATTGTCGGACTGGCGGCTCAATTGCATGTTGACAAAACGCGGGGATTGGGGAATTTTGGGATTGAGGGATTCAGGAATTGAAGGACTGAGGAATTTCAGGACTGAAGGGTTGGCAATTATGATAGGGAGTCGAGCTGTAGCAGGGGGGCTTGATATCCCACAGATTGCAGATTTTTGCAGGCGTATCGAGTAGCGAATCATGACCTTGAAGAAACTGATCATGGGTATCGGAGGCCCGGGGAGAGCGTCCAGGCCGTTTCTCCAGCCCCTGGCCGTTGCCCTTATCTCCCTGGTCCTCGTTTCCCTCGCACTGGTGACGGGGCTTATGGACCTCCGGACCCTGGACAAGACCCTGAGCGGATATATGGAGAAGCGGGGCCTGGATATCATCAAGAATGTCCAGCAGGCCGCCAAATACAATTTTCACCTCTTGGGCCATGGCTCGGATTCGGGCATGGAGGGGCTGGCGGGGTCCGGTCTTCTGGAGGAGGCCTTCTCCCTGCGAGAGGCCATGATCCTCGAAGTCCTGGCCCTGGCGCAACGGATCGATTTCGAGAGGGAACAGGGTCTTCTGGACGATCCCCTCCTGGCATCCCTGGCCACAGGGCAGGGCATCCGGCTCATTGCACTATTGGACGCGCAGGGGAAGATAACCTATAAAAACAGGTCGGTCCCTGAGCATCTCCTCGAATCTGCGGTCAGGGTGATCGCAGGAGACGACGGGATCATGGTGGACCTCTTTGGACCGTCCACGGATGCAACCCGGAGCCGATCCTTCGCCGTTCGCCGGAAATGGGGAAAAGGGTCGATCCTGTTTGCCCTGGGTCAGGAGGACTTCCTCTTTTGGAGTGCCAGGGTGTCTATCGAACGGGCGGTCGATGCGGTGGGTCTCGGGACAGATACCCGGCATTTTGTGGTGACAGATACAGGCGGGAGGGTCCTTTTTCAGACCCAGGAGGCCCGGGCTTCGGCCAAGGCCCCGGATCAGGCGTCCGACCGGGAAGGAGGAAGGACCATCGATGTCATGGTTCCGCTTCGTCTCAATGGGGAGCCTGCCTTGAAGGCGTGGTTGGCCCTGTCAAGGGAGACAGCGGATTCCATGCTGCAAAAGGAGCGGCAGCAGGGATTTGTCTTCATCGGGTTCATGGTCTGTATTGCAATCCTGTCCATAGGGTTCCTTTACAGGAGCCAGGCCAGGCATCTGGCCAATATGCGGGAGATGGAAAGGAGCCTCCACCGGGCCGAGAGGCTGTCGGCCATGGGACGTCTGGCCGCAGGGGTGGCCCATGAGATCCGCAATCCCCTCAACGCCATGGGCATGGCATGCCAGAGGCTTCAGAAAGACAACCTGGATCAATTGGGCCAGGTCATTCGGGACGAAATCCGGCGACTCAATCAGATTGTGGAGGAATTTATCGGGTTTTCGAGATGCGGCCACCCTGTGCTGAAACAAGAGGATGTCACCGCGCTTCTCAGGCAGATGGCGCTCCTCGTTGAGGAGGAGGCGTCATCGCGGGGGATTGCCCTGCGCACGGACTGGCCCGATGCCCCCTTGATGATATGGATGGATGCCGATAAGATACGACAGGCCCTTTTAAACATCATCAAGAACGCCATGGAATCGATTCCCGGCCGGGGTACGATCACGCTCGCGCTCGCGCAGGAGGGAAGGCGATGGGTCGCCATCAGGATCTCCGACACCGGGACCGGCCTCAGCCCGGAGGAGGTGGAGCAGATCTTTGACCCGGATTACACCACCAAAGAGAAGGGCCTGGGACTGGGACTGGCCCTGGCCCACGAGATCATAGAGGGGCATGGGGGGGAGATTCGGGTAAAGAGTGAGCCGGGGAGAGGGACCCTGTTTGAGGTGGTGTTGCCGGTGGAGGGGGAGGGCGGAGCGGGCTGAAAGGAGCAGAAGTCGGAAGTCGGAAGAAGGTGAGAAGGTGAGAAGGTGAGAGGGTAAGAGGGTGAGCCCTCAACCAGTAGGCAGTAAGCAGTAAGGAATAAGCAGCACAAAAGGCCAGTAACCAGTAGCCATCAGCCATCTGCATCCAGTATCCAGTAACCAGCGACCAGTAATCCCGCATCCTGCGGGATCTACGCTTCGCTCCGACCAACAATGAGCAGGATTCAACCATGAACACCGGTCAGGCATTGAGCATTCTTGTGGTGGAAGACGGTCAATCCCAGAGGGAGATGCTGAGGGACTTTCTCAGGGAAAAGGGCCATGAGGTGTCAGAGGCGGAACAGGGCGAAAAGGCGCTCGACCTCTTGGGTCGGAGTTACTTCGATCTGTTGCTGATCGATTACAAGATGCCCGGGATGGACGGCATGGCACTTTTGAAGCGCGTCAAGCGGATCAACCCGGAGATCGACGTGGTCATGATCACGGCCTATGGCACGGTCGAGACGGCCGTGCAGGCTATGAAGGCGGGGGCCGCCGATTATATCACCAAGCCGATCGAGCTGGACGAGCTCCTCATCCTGATCGACCGGCTTTCGGAACGGCGGACCCTTCTGAAGGAAAATGAGATCCTCCGCGACGAACTGGGACGGAAAGGGGTGACCGCCAAAGACATTATCTTCCGGAGTACGGCCATGAACGAGGTGATCAACATGGCCGGTCGCGTCGCAGACAGCCGGGCAACCGTGCTCATCCAGGGAGAGAGCGGAACCGGCAAGGAACTGGTCGCCAGGTTGATCCACGCACTGAGTCCCCGGTCCGGAAAGCCGATGACCGTGGTGAACTGTGCGGCCCTCCCTGAAACCCTCCTGGAAAGCGAGCTGTTCGGTCATGAAAAGGGCGCCTTTACCGGGGCGTCCCAGAGAAGGATCGGGCGATTTGAAGAGGCCGACGGCGGGAGTCTCTTTCTGGATGAGATCGGGGAACTCACCCAGGCGGTTCAGGTAAGACTCCTTCGATTCCTCCAGGAGAGGGAGTTCCAGCGCATCGGAGACAACCGGACACGGCAGGCGGATGTGCGGGTGATCAGCGCCACCAACCGGGATCTTGCCGAACGGATACGGGAAGGGGCCTTCAGAGAGGACCTCTTTTACCGCCTGAATGTGGTGACCATCACCATTCCGCCTCTCAGGGAACGGAAGGATGATATATCGCCCCTGATGGATCATTTTCTGAACCGCTTTAGAAGCCAGAACAGAAAGGCCGTCAAAGGGTTTCTCCCCGAGGCCAGGGACCTTCTCCTGAAATACGACTATCCCGGAAACGTCAGGGAATTGGAAAACATCATTGAGCGGGCTGTGGTCATCGCCAGGGGGTCCCTCATTTCCACAAGGGATCTCCCCTTCCCTGCCAAGGATCCTCATTCCGAACCCACAAAGAAATTGCAGAAGGGCCTGAATGATGCGGTGGAGGCCCTGGAATTGGAGATGATCCGGGAGGCAATGGACCAGACCCGAAACCACCAGACCCAGGCCGCTGAGGCCTTGGGCATCAGCGAACGGACCCTCAGGTACAAGCTGAAAAAATATGGCATGAAATAGGTTAAGCCGGAGCCGATCATGGACCTGAGCGATCCCTACAGATGCTGCGTGCTCTGCCCCCGCGAATGCCGGGTGGACCGGACCGGCCGTGGCGCAGGTCCGGGGAAGGGCGTATGCGGCGAGACGGATCGGCTCAGGGTCGCTTATGTGGGGCCGCATTTCGGTGAAGAACCCCCCATTTCCGGGACCAACGGTTCGGGCACCGTCTTTTTTACCGGGTGCTCCCTCAAATGCATCTACTGCCAGAATCATCAGATTTCCCATGAGGGCGTCGGTCGGGGCTTGGGTCTCGACGACCTGGCGTCAAGGGTGAAGGAGATGGTGACGCGCAATCATGTCCACAATATCAATTTCGTGACGCCGGATCACTTTTTTCCCCATGTCTTCCGGCTGGTGTCTCTCCTGCACAACCACGGCATCGCCCTGCCGATGGTATACAACCTCTCGGGGTATCAGTCGATCGAGGCACTGGCCTCGGCCGAAGCCTATGCGGACATTTACCTCCCTGATTTCAAATATTCGGACCCGTCCCTGGCCGCGGCCTTCTCCAAGTGCAGGGATTACCCTGCAGTGGCCTTAGCGGCCATTGCCATAATGGTCCGGCAAAAGGGGTTTCTGGATGCCGTTTCATCCCCGGAGACCGCACTGGCCCGAAAGGGGGTCCTGGTCCGGCATCTCATCCTTCCGGGAAAGGTCCAAAACTCCATAAACGCCCTCACCAGCCTCTTGGTGGAATTCGGTCCGGGCCTCCCCCTGAGCCTCATGTCCCAGTATCACCCTGTTCTTCACCACGACGACCCGGACCTGAATCGCCGGGTCACCCGGGATGAGTTCGACGCGGTCCTCTCCCACGCCACGGGCCTCGGATTCGAGCACCTCTTTGTCCAGTTCCCGGAAACAGACACAACCCATGATCCAACCATGTGCCGTTTCTTGCCCGATTTTGAGAAACCGGAGCCTTTTCTCCAAGACCAGCAACCGATCTGATTTCTGAAACCTTCCTGTACAGGAATACCAACACATTCATTAGCCTGGTTCCGGGTTGATGGCGCCACGTTCTTGTTGACCGCTTCCCTGCTTCCTCCATTACTTTACGCTTTGCTGACGGCATAATATATTAAACTGTCCTCTTCTCGGTTGATGACTGGCTTGGCTTTTTTGTCTAAATAATCCTGTTCGACTGTTTTTCTTGTTGTAATCATTCCGCCTTTGCATTAAGAGATAGATTTGATATCACCACAAGGCAAATTTGCCCGAAAAGCTTTCGAATATGAACTTATCAGGGCAAATCTACTTGATAATCAATGGTTCGCGCCGCGCAGCGGCGCGAATGGGCGAGTTGACTTCGCCGAACGCTTTGTCCGCTCCGCTTCGCGTCGCGAACCAATCGTTCGACCGGCAGAACCTCCTGCATAATCAGTCACTATCGCGCCCATTATGCCGTAGAACCTGCCGGTCAACTCGCCCATTATTGTGCTTTGCGCTCGCAAAAAAAATAGCTACCGCTTGCCAATTAACTGCGATTTTTTTAAATTATCGGGTATTCGCAATTATTAAGCGTTAAAATTGTCAGTTCATTTTTCAGATTATCACGGATATAAAAATGCTAACCGATGGATTGCATTTTTTCCTAAAGAATTCAATTACATGGGGTGTTGTTGCGCTTATTCTTGCTGCGCTTGCCATCAGCGGAAGATTTAGCGTTAGCCTATCAAATATCCTATTCGTTTTAGCCTTTCTTATTGGATGCTTTGGAATCTCGCGCGCAGGCATAAGTATCCATTTCATCATCATTTCTTGTTTACTGCTGGGCATTCTGCTTACCTCCCTTTCATGGTGGATTTCACCAAATCATCAAAAAAGCAGAATTGATGAAGCTAATAAAGCGGCATTAGCTTTTACTATTGCTGATTGTACTTTCGATATAGTCCTCGAAATTTCAACAGAAGATTTAAATATATTACAATCATCAAGAAATGGATTAAAAAATGGAAACTTACATGCTTCTATTGATATATTTGAAAAAGATAAACCAGGGAAGTTTATTCAAATGACCATTATGGGCGAATGGCATGGCACAGAAGGGAAACTCTATAGCTCATCTTTGGATAATTTAACCATGTTTTCATTGAATGATCGCAGATTTATGTTTTTTAATAAAAAGCCCTTTATCGGCAATGCTCAATCAGGTATGACTCATTTATTTTCTAATAAGAAGTATCTATTAAATATTAGAGGTGTTATAACAGCAAATAAAAAAATAATAATTTTAAACCCTGTAAGTGCTGTTATTAGGACACACGAAGGAATTGTTTTCCCTACGACTGAATTTAAGAGATTAGACGGAACATCAAGTGAATATTGGCAAGCAGAAACTCCCTCAGTACCAGTAGCACCATAATGGACTTTCTATCAAAATAATAATTTGTTTAAATGGTTGGAGACCTAATCGGGTAGCCGGGGGTTTTTCTCCCCCAGCCCCCACACCACCCCTCATGCGGGTCCGCAAGGGGCGGTTCACAGAGATAACCGGGCCGTAGCCGGGTAATGAATTTTCATTTGGATCGGGCGATTCCATGACGTGCCTCATGGTCACTCCTCCATTCGGATTCTTTGTGTCATGAGAACTCATAGAGGCTCCTTTCCTGCTCTGTGTTCGGCCCTTCGCCATGTCCCGGGCATTACCCCGGGCATTGGGCTACTATGGCCTCGGCTGACTTCTGCCTCATCACCTTACAGGTTACCCGATAAGGCGCCATGAGGGCTCACGATGGGAGGCTATCGATTGTTCGTGATTCCTGAGGACGTCAGGACTCATCATCGGCGACAGCCACCGATGATGCCTGGACCTTGGTTCCCCGGTTGGGTCCGAGCCGGGAGTTGCCATGTGAGAGGCCCACAGCAAGTGGGACAGATCTCCCCGGATAAGGACGTGAATCACGCCATGGCGTGACTACACAACCGCGGCATTTACCCTATCTCCTGAATCCGGGGCTTCGTTATGTGGTGCCAACTTACCCGGAGACTGGGCCTTGTATGTCCCGCTTCAGCGGGATTCGTCGGCTCATAGCTTTGCACTTGGGCTTCCTTCAGACGGTGCCTCGCGGCAACGCCCTTGCCGTCGGCTAATGTTTGTGTCCATGTCTCACGACATTGACAGGATTCACACATAGGGGACTTTCACCCCATAAGTTCACGCCCATGCCGGGCGTACACCGTCGACTGCACCGGATCGTGGCAAAAGGCGGCCACTCCCGGTGAGCCGCACATTGGGTCTTAATCAATATGAAGATAAAACCCTTTGAAATATGTATAATCTTATATATGGTTTTTGCATCAACTTCATTGTTGGCTGATGATTATACTCGTTCTTGTGAATTTGGGCCAATTCATATAGAAAGAAGAAGCCTCCTTAAAGCAGCCTCAGAGATTTATGATTTTGTAAAGAGTGTTAACAGTACTTCAGGTAAAACTGAAGGATATATTAGTTTGGGTGGGGATGATCTTATAACGAAACTTGAATTCCCCCTATCAGAAAAAGACTACGATAAGTTTCCTAGAGTTTCATTTGTAGCTACCGTCAGTATATCAAATTATCAAGGTATTTTGTCTAATGTTGAACTGGTGTTGGTTGATTCATACCGCATATTAAAAGTCAGGGGAAGGAGTCATGATTATGTAACCGGTTTAATAAAAGTTGTCCAAGACAAACTTGCTTCTTCCAATGTTATAACTGGTGGGCGATGGTTTAGAGCAATATTCGCGCTTATTTTTTACTTTATATTTGCTGGGGGGATAGGTCTAATTGTGTCCTTTTCTTCGCTAAGAGATCGAGATCGGGGGATTATATTGATCTTGTCAATAATTCTTCTTAATGTAACGCTCTTTTTACCGCCATGGGAGAAGGTTTTTCCAGGGTTTCTTGCGCGTGGTGAAAACCTTTCCTTGATTGATAGGCATGCAGCACTTTTTACATTTTTAGGCCTTGCAATAGCCATAATAGCGCCCCTTATGAAGGTATTTACCAGATACTACAGAAAAAAGTGAAAAACCCAATCGGCTCGCCGTGCGGAGATGGGGGACAATCCTATAATCTCCTGTCAAGAGAAAAACAAATATCTATGAAAATTAGCTGGTTACAATTGTCCTCCGATCCTGGACAAACTGCCCCCTCCAGCCGTAGGGCTGTTTTTGGCATTCGGCGAGTTCTCGCAAGGGCAAATTCCTTACCTAATCGTTACCAATGTCCGGCATATCCCATAAAGCGGGATCACCCATAATCCCTTATCCAGGTTATGGAATTTTAACGAGAGGCCCTGTATTGTCCCCCACGAGATCCTAAATGGTCTCAACGTCCATAATCGGGTTCTCTTGCTGAGATTGAAATGCTGTTAGTCTATACTCAGGTACTTGGGATCAAACGGCTCCCTCTTTTTCATCAGGGTCCAGGCAATGATCAGCATCTTCGCAGCGAGCTTCACTCTCATTTTGGTTTTGATCCCTTTTTCCTTCTCCCTGCCGCGAAGCTTATCTGTAAAATACCGGATGAAGGGAGTGCTCCTATAGGAAGCAATCATGGCTGCCTGGTATAGGGCATATCGGAGATAGGCATTGCCGTTCTTTGAAAGCCTGGGAATGGCTTTATCCGATGTTGTGCCGCTACGATTGGCGCTAAGATCCATTCCTGCCATCTTCAGTGATGATGGGGACGCTGGTAGGAAAGTAAGTTTCGTACTGCTTAGTGTTGTGTTAAAAATAAAATATGCCAAGACAATCTCGCTTGGATGCGCCCGGTGTCTTGCACCACATCATGATCCGGGGGATAGAGCGTCGAAAGATATTCATGAACGATAGAGATCGGGAGGATATGCTGGAATGCCTGGCTAAACTCCTGCCCGAGACCCAAACATCCTGTTACGCATGGGTGTTTATGCCAACCATGCACATTTTCTATTTCGAACGGGAATCTCGCCCCTTGCCGCGGTAATGAGAAGGCTGCTGACGGGCTATGGGGCTGTCAGCGAGTTAGGCATGTCCCTTCGAGAACTGGCGAGGCTGCTGAAACTGAGTCCACCAGCAGTGGGTTTCTCTGTGGAAAGGGGGGAGGCGATTGCGCATGAGAACGGATACCGATTGCTCGACTAACCATCTTACTTTTTTGCCAGTGTCCCCAAACCCCCAAACCCATAACCGTCTGTTGTTTATGGGGTCCCCCAAGGCGGATTCGGCACTGTAATATCTTTTTCCCATGTATGCCAGCAATGGTCCGGATCGGGATCGGCGACGTTCTTGTACCTGACAATCATTTTTTGACCTGTAAGCGATATGATACTGAAACCGTATGGGTCGCCCCCGTTGCGGTCATCTGCAAGCAACGTTGGCGGGAAATTCCCCGTTAAGAAAAGAATGAGATTCAAGACGCCAACAAGATTCACCCTTCGGGAGATGACCTTCTCCGATGGGCCGGCCATCAACGCCCTGGCGCGCCGGTGTCCTGATGGGGGCAGTGTCTCGGTGCGGTCAGTGTTCCGGGAAAACGCCTTTCACAGCGTGGAAAGCCTGCGCCCGGCGATGGTGGGCATAGCGGCCGAGTCTCCTCATCTTGAAGGGCTCGTCGGCATGGGCTGGGTCAGCCTGGGTCGCTGCCGGCTGGACGGGGAAATGGTCCCCTATGCCCTTCTGAACACCTTTATGGTTCATCCCGAGTGGCGCGGACAGGGTATTGCGGCAAAGCTGTCCAACAAGGTTATTGAATACGCGACAGCGCGTCTGGGTCACAGGGTCCTGCTGGTGGCCGACATCCAGGCAGGGAATACGGCGTCCAGCCGCTGGGCCGGAAAATGGTCGAACCAAGTCCTTCAGCCTGTCACGGTGGCCCCTGTGACGGTCCGGAGGAGAAGACCCGCGAAGACGGCAGGGGTAACAGTCCAGCCGCTGACAAGCGACCATGCAAAGGCGTTTGCCCAGGGCCTGAACGGCTTCTATGAGGGATACAATCTGTTTCAACCGGAAACCGCAGACAGCCTTACCGCCTGGCTTTCCCAAAGGCCGCAGGGGCTCACTCTCAATCACTGCCTGACAGCGAAAGACCCGCACGGCCGATTACTGGCCGGTCTGGCGCTGGAGGAGACATGCCAATTGCGGACCTACCAGATTGTCCATATGCCCTCGTTTTTACACCTCGCGAATAGACTGCTTCATGTGATTCCTGCCGATGGGATCCTTCGAGAGATCCTGGTGAGCCGCTTCTGGTTTAGAACCGGAAAGGAGGCAGCCGCCCGATTTCTTTGGGAACAGGCCCGATGGGAATGCCGCGACCGGGGCACAGCCCTCATGCCCTTTTCCGATCCCCGTTCTCCCCTGCCCCGCGTCATCGACCTGAAGCCATGGTCCATACGCACCACCATGAACCCGGTGATCCGCTGGGAGGCCCCTGTTGCTCTTGATCGCCCGGTTTACCCGATCCCCTGATCCTGTGTTGCGCAACAAAGGTCATAAGGCCGCTTAAGGGCCGCCATTCAATTGTTCCCACAACAAGACGGCAAGGCACAGAGACCAAAAGACTCTTCTGCTTTTGACACAGAAAGGCTAACGGTGCGCCCCAACGAAAGAGACCTTCCAGAAGGCCACATCCTTGACCGGCATGGGCTGGCTGGTCCAGTTTGAACCACCGTCCGATGTGTGAAGGATGACCCCTTCCGGCATGTCCAGGGAAGCACCGCGTGCCTTGAAGCCCACCACCCATACGGTTTTTTCGTCCAAACAAGTCACGCCCTCGTACACGTATTTGCCTGTCGGGTCCATGATGTCGCTGATGACCTTTCCGTCTTTCAGTTGAACGCGGATAATGGCGCCCCTGCTCTCACCGCTGATGTTCTGAACAGCCCAGGCCATATTCGCATGGGGAGCGCAGATATCATCCAGGTCATTGCGTCCGGAGACCTCTGGCGCGTCGAGCAACAAATCCCCCACCTTTGATTACGCCCGTTATCTCCTTGACGAGCCACCCTCTTTCCCATAAGTTTAGCGCTAAACACAAAGTGTCCTTAGATATAAGGAGTAAAACCATGGAACCGAATGAGATCCGGTCTAAATTTGCAGCCACCGCCACTTGCGTAGTATTCCTCGCCATGGTGGCCATTACCCCATTCATTTACTCCTGTTCAAGCGACTCGGGAAACCCATCCGCTTGCGCCACCGGCCTGGTCAGCACCACCAGCGGTGTTGTGTGCGGAAAGGTGGTCTCGGCGAACAATCAGGATGTGCATGCGTTTCTCGGCATTCCCTATGCCGAAAGCACAGGAGGGGACAATAGATGGTGCGACCCAATCCCCAAAGCCGAAGTGTCCGGCGTGATTCACGCCACCGCATTCGGCCCAGGTTGCCCACAGGAATTGGATCCGCCCTATACGCCTGACGAGACCAGCGAGGATTGCCTGAGTCTGAACATCTGGCGTCCGGCCGGTACAAAACATGACGCCCTCCTGCCGGTGATGGTCTGGATCTACGGGGGCAGTTTTCACACAGGGGGAAGCTCGATGCCCGTCTACGATGGGGCCCGGCTGGCCGCCACAGAAAATATCATGGTGGTTTCCTTCAATTACCGACTCGGCGCCCTCGGGTTTTTGGCGGGCATTCACGGACTGGAAGGGAATTACGGCATAAAGGATCAGCAACTGGCACTTCAATGGGTGCAGGACAATATTGCCAATTTCGGCGGTGATCCGGATCAGGTGACCCTCTTCGGGGAGAGTGCCGGGGCCATGTCCGTGGGTCTCCATACCCTTTCCATCCCCTCAAGTGAGGGATTGTTTCGGGCGGCGATCATGCAAAGCAATCCGTTCGGCATTCCCTATAAGACCGTCGATGAGGCCGCTACCGAGGCCACCATCCTGGAAACAAAACTGGGTTGCAGCGGCAAAGACATTGGCTGCCTTCGGGCCGTGTCTGCCGATGCCATCGTACAGGAACAGGGGGATGCAGCCATTCAGATGGTGAGTCTTCTTGGACTGCATCTGGCGGGCTTTCTGGTGTGGTCGCCCGTTATCGACGGGACCTTTTTAATGGAGGACCCAACGACTGCCGCGGCAGGAGGGGAACTGAATGTGCCGGCGATCCTGGGCACCACCCATGACGAGGGTGTCCTGTTTGTCAATGACATGGTTGGCGCGTTCGGCGGCAAGGTCGATGCCGCCACCTACACCATGGTCCTGGCCCTGATCTTCGGCGCCGACCATACGCCCGATATTATCGCCCGCTACGGCATCAACCCCACCGGCGACAATACGGAATACCTGGTTCAAATTACCACGGACTACCTGTTCGGATGCGCCAACCGGTTTGTGGCCAATCAGGCGGCTTCCCCTGTGTATGCCTATGAGTTTAATGAAAATTCCGTCAATGTTTGGCCGGATGTGGTTGCATGTGAGGGAAAGGCGTGTCACGGAGATGATATCCCCTTTACGTTTCATACGGACACGCAACTCGGCATTCATTTTACGGCCGAGCAGGACGCCCTGTCCAATGCCATCATGGGATACTGGGACGCCTTCGCCGCCCATCTGAACCCGGATGTGGACGGCCTTCCGGCCTGGCCCCCATTCACCCCGTCCCTCATGGAGTATATGATCCTGACGACCCCGGAGCGCTATGTTGCAGTCGATCCCATCGCCAACTGCGACTTCTGGGACCAGATCGGCTACGACCTGAGACCGCCAAGCCTGGAGGCCGCGGCAGACATACTTGCCGCACTTGGGCGCTAAGAATCGGCGGTTGGGGGATGCGCAGACATAGGGAATAGATGGGGTCTATGATTTTATGCTTTTGAGTCGATTAGATCGAAGCGATTCTCTCTTTCGATTTGTTGCCCCCTCATGGATGAACGACTGACTGCCGATGGGCATATATTTAGCCTTCTTCCAATCTCTATGGTCGTCATGCCAAGTCGTCTGTGCGTCCAAAAACACCAAGCCGAGAGCCTTGGAACCAAAAAAGCCCCTCATAGGTCCCCCCGTGACCACTTACAAAAATCTTCCCCCGTTCGATCTCCCTGACAATCACATGATGAAGCGCACCGGGTGCATCTATTCGAGCTTTTCTTGGCATGATTAAAACCTACCGCATCCAGTCACCAATCAAGAGCATGAAATCATGGACGCTTCTCTCTCACGCATTGTTTCAAGGGAATAGATGGGGGAATAGACGGCCCCATCCCTCCCTCATGGCCGGCAGGCCGAGAAGGGGATTTTCGCATTCCTTTTTCTGCTGTTTGGGAATATGATCCTGAAAAGCTCAACTGTTCAGGAGTGACATCCATAGAATGCAAGAAATTGAGAGAAGATTGACCATGAAACTTCCGGCCTGGCAGTCCGCGTTCTTGTGGGGGCCGCATTCCCTATGAGCAGTTTCTTCAGGCACCCTCCCTTTCCCTTTCAGCCGGTAGAAGCCTGTCTCAGATTTTTTTAAGCCCGTCGGGATCACCCTCCATGCGCTCGACCGTCTCCGTCCCCGTGGCGAGAGGATGCCCACCCCTTATCCCACGCACCGTCACGAGGTGAAGCGTCCCGGCACCCGGTCCGCTCCTCCCGGCATGATATTCCCACGGCCCTATCCATATCCACCCATTTGGCCCCCTAACGGCAGGTAGTGTGTAGCTGGCAAAGAAAGAACTGCAACCACAGGTGAGTCAAAAGCACAGCGTCCCGCTCTTATGCAAGAACAGTATTTCCTTTGATTTCCACAACTGCACTCCATTCCTGTTTCGCCGAAGGGTTTAATCACCGGCCCGGCTTTTTGGGTCTGGTGAATTTTCAGGTTGGCGTTGGGATGATGGTTCTTTTGGAAGCTGCGCGCCATGCCATACCGAAACAATCCAGACAACATCGCCTTTGGTTTTATAAAAAAACCGGTACGGTGATATAATTACTTCTCGGTAGGGAAGTTCCGGAAACTCTGGTATAATTCTTCCGGATTCTGGAAAATCCTCAAGCCTTCGCAGGATTTTTTCAGCTTTATTACGAAAATTAATAGCCGCTGAAGGTTTATCCTTTCGAATGAAAGATAGTGCGAAAAGAAATTGAGTTCTGGCAGAAGGTGTAAATTTTACATTCACGAAGGCTCCTTAGACAGAAGGACATCAGCTTCAGCAAGGATTGTATCGAGGTCATAACCCTGGCCGATTTCGATTTCCTTTTCCCCCTTGGCCAAAAGGCGCAATAGCTCTTTTTCGTGTTCAGATTCCTCATAGGCATCAACACCAATCATAACAGCCGATGCCCTGCCTCTTTGTGTAATTATCAAAGGCTCTTTGCTTTTACGCAATTGTTTCAATAGGTTTGAAGCATCTTGTCTAAGATCACTTATTGGGATGATATTCGATAACTTGCCCATATTGTACCTCCTTTAGTATTGTTACTTGTATCACTAACAATACTAAAAAGCAAGTTTTATTATCGAGTCTATCCACTTAATTGGGGCACGCCAACGACCAAGCTCACTGGTGGCTATGGAGCGCAGCGGAACAGCCATCCAGTGCGGCGTTTTGTGGTACGCCTCCCTGAACGGGATCTGTGACCGGCATGTCGAAGATCCCGTCTCCGGGGATCAGGCCAACGGCGTGAGTCATGGATCAAGGGCTTTATCTGTCAAAGAGCTCTGGGTGGACACTCACTATCCGGCTAATGCCCGGTAGGTAGTGTGAACCGCCCTTTGCGGACCCGCATGAGGGGTGGTGTGGGGGCTGGGGGAGAAAAACCCCCGGCTACCCGATTAGCAAATTTGTTTCGTCTTTATTGTAATTGAAATCCAAAGATATCTTGAAGACTGAATAGGGAATCTGATTCATTCGATATAAGATTTTTCCATCAGTGGAGGCAGCAATCTTTATACCGTGGATATCGCACACCTGCTTAGCAAAGAACAATCCATTTCCGGTACCAGAAAAAAGACCCCTTGCATGTCTGCCCCTAATCGTTCTTTCAAAAATACTATCGATTTCATCTTCTGCTAGATATGGACCGATATTTTCGATTATCACACGTGCGTTATCAAAAGTTACTCCTATTTCATTTTGCTCTGGTGAATATTTTAAGGCATTTTCAAGAAGAAGGTAAGGCAGTAATTCCAAAACTGGATAGGCATCTATGCTGTCATAACTAGAACCTTGAACATTAAAGTTGATCTTCTTTTTTTTACACAAGTTATCAAGACAATGCATCGTTTTTTCAAACTTCTTATAAGTAAAAAATGGTATGGGAGTGCCGGCCCCTGCATCAGGGGCGAACCAGATCCGATCCGGCAATCGGAGAAGTCAACCGGTTGATTTGATTGGTGCGGGGGAACCATACGCAAATGTTCTATGCCAGTCAAGGCCAATCCTGCGGCGCTTTCATCTCAACAAAGATGCATGGGTGAGAAATATGAGCGCCCGGTGCTAACGACTTGATGCCCTGCGACGTCTCCTGTATGATTTCACCGCCCGTGAGAGTGCCAACCGGAAAAAGCCGTTGTGCTTTCTGATTGATGGAGATTGAAATGGAGAGTCTGTTGGATTGGGGTGTGGCCGTTATTGTGTGGCTTCAGCAGTGGTCCGGCCCGGTGCTGGATTCCCTGTTCAAGGCCTTTACGTGGATGGGGAACGAGGGGTGTTACCTTTTGATTCTGCCGTTTGTCTACTGGTGCATCGATCGGGGCTACGGGGCCAGGCTGGCCGTGCTCCTCCTCTTTTCCGTCTATCTGAATGCCGTGGTAAAATCTCTGGCCCATCAGCCCAGACCGTTTCAGTACGATCCGGCCGTGAAAATGATGGTGAATGTAGGAGGGGGTGGGTTTCCGAGCGGTCATACGCAAGGGACCGTGGTGGTATGGGGCTTTCTCATGAGCCGGTTTCAAAGGCCCTGGGTCTGGACAATCGGCATGGTCATGATGGTGTTTGTCCCCCTGTCAAGGTCCTATCTGGGGGTTCATTTTCCCACAGACCTTCTGGGCGGGTATGTCATCGGCGCCATTCTCCTCCTGTTGTGGCTCCGACTGGAATCCCCCATTGAGAAATGGCTGTCCGGAAAAGGCCTCTTATGGCAGCTGGGCGCGGCTGTGGGCATCCCCCTGTTTCTTGTGACGATCTTTATCGCCCGGGAAACATATATCCTCGTCCCTGCCGGGACCCTTATGGGTCTCGGGGTCGGGATTTTATTGGAACGCCGATGGATCGGTTTCGAGGCAGAAGGGAGCTGGAACCAAAGGGCATTTCGGTTTGTGCTGGGCGCGGCCATTCTGCTGGCAATCCATTGGGGGGTCAAGACGGCAGTCCTATTCGTGGGCTCTGACGCCGTTTTCCGCTTTTTTCGCTATCTGGTCGTCGGTTTCTGGATTACCTTCGTAAGTCCCTGGATCTTTGTGAAACTGGGGCTTGCCGGAAAAGGCACGGGCACCGCAACACATCAGACAGCCGCCCGACGGTCCGGCGAAGGGCCATAGAGGCCCCCCAAACCCAGGCCAGCCTCGCAGAATGAGTCAAGCGTAGACCCCTTTACCCCTTTAAATTCTTGACATTTATGTCATTGGGGGTATAAGAGATTTAAAGGAGAGCAAGAGACCCGGTTGGCAGGAATGGGTCAACGAAATCAACTCCGTCCCAGAGGTGGCGGTCTGTCAAAAGGATAACAAGCTTGCAAAGGTTTTCCAGCATGGAACATAAGTCTGTAATAGAGCTTTTGAGAAGTGAAAAGCGGAATCTACAGGATAGGTTCGGTCTTATTTCAATAGGGATTTTTGGATCTCATGCAAGAGGGACGGAGGATCGTGAAAGTGATATTGATCTGCTGGTCGAACTGTCTGAGCCTCGTTTCGATTCCCTTGCAGGGTTACAGATATACCTGGAGAAAACGCTGGGGAAACCGGTTGAACTGATAAGAAAGCGCAAGGGGCTGAGTGACCGGTTTTTGAGACGAATTGAAAGAGATATTCAGTATGTCTGAAGACGAAATCCTCGACGTTCTGGATTTGATGCTCGCGTCTATCACCCTTGTGCAGGCCCGGTTTGCAAGTATCGGTGAGCCCGAGGATTTTGTGTCAACATCGGACGGCGTCACACTGTTGGACGCAATCTCCATGCGGCTCCAGGTCATTGGCGAGTCGGTGAAACGAATCCAGAAAAAGGACCTCTCGCTTTTGGACCCTTTTGCTGAGATTGAGTGGGATAAGATTGCACGATTCCGGGATCTGGTTTCTCATCACTATGACCATGTGGATCATGAAATAGTCTATGATATCTGTCAGAACCATATCCCAGGGCTAAGGGACGTGATACAAAAAATGATCAAAGGGCTTTCCGCAAATGAAAGGTTGAACCGGCAATAAGAATGGAGTTCTCTTCTCTAAAAGATTGTCCGCAGTAAGGACGTTGGGTTAAGCTTCCCACTTCTCTACCAGCGTTTTCTCATAAAGGATATCATAAAAGTCTACGCTCGACTCATCTGCAAGACGGTTTTGATTTCCTCGACGCAATTTCTCAATTGTCGATCTCCGGACATTTTCACCCTCATCCTCTCTACAACACTGCTGACCGAACTGAATCGGGTAATATTGAATTCCCGGCCGATCTTCTCCAAATTATCTCCCCGCAGAGACCACGGCAGATAAATCGTCGCATTCCTCGGCTCATTTGAAATACCTCTTCTTGATCTATGCAGTTCGTCCATTGCCACCCCGTGCTTTTTGCACACCTCCTCCTTTATCCTTTCTGCATCCGGGCATAAATTTTTGGACTCGGGCACTTCCTTGTGACGCTTTCCGGAAAAAAAGAACCCTGTTCATTACATGATGCCAAGCATCTGGATATTGCATTCTCAGCGGTCTGGACATAATTCTCCTTTACAGCATCGCAGAATGAGTCAAGCGTAGACCCCTCTACCATAACTACTCCCAAACGAGAGGCATTCTTTTTTTATGGAGATCAGGCAGGGTAACGGGTCTTTTTTACTTGACAATGAACAATGTTTATGTATATGAACATTGTTCAAATACAGGAGAAAGGAGCGACCCATGGACGATTTTATGTTGAGCCCCGAAGAGCGGGCCGTAAGGGATGAGGCGAGGGCATTCGTGAGGGAGGAAATCAACGCGGATTTCCTGCGCCAAATGGACAGGGATGATATCGTGTATCCCAGGGAATTCGTGGAGGAACTGGCTGTGCACAACCTCCGTGGCATCCGTTTCCCCCAAAAATGGGGCGGCCGCGGACTGAATTGGGTGGCGGAGGTGGCGGCGACCGAGGAAATCAGTTGCCTCGGCATGGCCTTGGCCTGTGCATTTGGGATGCCTTCCATTGTGGGGGAGGCCCTGAACAAATTTGGGACCGATGCGCAAAAGGAGAGGTACCTCAAACCGTACCTGGAGGGGAAGCTGGTGGGGGCCGAGGCCCTGACCGAGCCCCGGGGAGGGTCTGATTTCTTCGGGGCCGTTACCCGGGCGGACCTCGAGGGCGATCACTTTGTGCTAAACGGCCAGAAGCGCTTTGTGGTGGGGGCCGAGGGCGCAGACTTCTTCCTGGTATATTGCCGGACCAACTTCGATCCCAAGGCCCATAAGTACGGCCGCCTCAGCCTCCTGGTCGTCGACCGGGGACCGGGGTTAAAAACCGAATACCTGTACAATTTGCTGGGGTGCCGGGGCGGAGGTACCGGGAGGCTGGTCTTTCGGGATGTCAAGGTACCGAAGGAGAACCTGCTGGGCGAACTCCACGGCGGGGCCGTCTGCTTCAACCAGATGATGATCCCGGAACGGCTGACGTCCGCTGCAGGATGCCTGGGCGTATGGGGTGCCCTGGACCTTGCGCTGCGCTATTCCAACCGCCGCCGGGCCTTTGGAAAGGAGATTCGAAATTATCAGGCAGTTAATTTTATTGTGGCCGATTCCATCACAAAGCTCGACGCGGCCCGGAGCCTGACCTACATGGCCGCCAGGGCCGCCGATGCGGGCGCGCCCAATGTCCGGCGGATTGTCAGTGAAGCCAAGCGGTTTGCCACAGAGGCGGCCTGGGACGTGGTCAACAATGCCATGCAGGTCATGGGCGGTATTGGATACACCGATGTATATCCCATTGAACGGGCCCTCAGAGACACCCGGCTTGCCCTGATCTGGACCGGCACGAGCCAGATCATGAACCTGTTGATCCAGCACGAATACTACAAAGAAGTTCTTAGCGACCGATATGACCGGCGAAAGATGGAGCAGGACGCTATGAGTCCTGAGGACAGCGAACGTTGCTTCACCGACGAGGACATGTTGCGGGTACATGACCACGGACCCACAGATGTGGAGGCGGGGAGTTGAAGGCGGAAGGCACGCTCCACCATCTCAGGGAGGTACAGCGTGAGGCCCGGCGTGAGCTCATCCTATCGGCGGCCCAAGGCCTGTTTGCGGAAAGGGATTTCCGCCGTGTTACCGCCCGGGAGATCGCCAACCGGGCAGGCATGAGCCCGGGCGCTTTATATCTCTACTACAAGACCCTGGACGAGCTGTTCCTGGACGTATTTTTTGCCGGAGCCCAGGACATCACCGCGCGGCTCGACGGGGCACTCAACTGCAAAAGCGGCTGCACGCTGGCTCATTTCTGCACCCTGTACGTGGGTTTCCTGAACACCAACATGACCTTTTATCAGATGATGGGGCACTTCATGCTGGGGGGGAATCTCTCGACCGAGGCCACCGGCCGGCTGGATCCCGTCATGCGCGGTCTCCTGGACCGCTTCGAAACGGTTTTGCCTGTAACGGCTCCCTCAGGGGACCGGCGGCTCACGGCCCACGCACTCTTTTCCGCCCTCAACGGCGTGATGATCAGCTACGCCAGATATCCGGGAAGGAGCGCAGAGGAGACCCTCCGCCACACCCTGCGCCTGGCCGCGATCATTGCCAGCCGCTTTGAAAATGCTCAGCGGGCGCATTCCCCGCTGCTTGCGGCGGGCTTAGCGAGCGAACTTCAAAGGTGATCAAAATTCCTTACATTTGGGAGATTCCCTGCAGCTCGCTGCAGGTCTCTTCAATCCCCCTGAACGGCTTATTTCGAGAGGAGAATAAGGAATGGACCTGCTGCATGGACTGAAAAAAACCGACATCCGAGACCTGCTGGGAAAGGGCTGGCTCACCCACGATGGATTGTGGTTTTACCACGCCAGTCGGGAATTGGGCATGGAAAGGGCCAATGCATTGAACCGGGCGGCTATCAAATCCCTGGCCCCCATTGAAGTCAAGCGAACGAAAGATATCCTGGGGATTCAGAAGGATCGGTTTGAAGTGTTTGAAGACCTCATGGACTTTTTACTGGGGGCTTTGGAATTAACCCTTCCCGATTCAATCTTCCGGAAAATCCATTTCAGCCCGCAGGCAAAAAATTGTGTTACGTGGGATTGGGAGGACGGCCAATGTTTCGCCTACAAGGGCATGAAGCATATGGGGAAAATTGATACCTATCGCTGCGGCGTAATGTATCGGATCGAATGCTGGCTTGAATGCCTGGGAGTTCGTTATTCCATTCACCCTAGGATCACCGGTTGTCTCATGCACGAAACGGGCAGATGCGAAGGCCAGATTCGAGTTTCCCTCTAAGTTGTAGAGGAACCGGAAGGATACCTGTAAGTCTAAAAGTTCTCATTGAACTGAATATGGATTGATCTCCTCTCATAAAAGGGTCTACGCTTGACTCATCCGTAGGACGGTTTTGATCGCTTTTTTTGCGTTGACGAGGGGGATGTGTATGCATGATATGAATCATACACATCACATACATAGAGGGCCTATGAGAACCAACATTGTCATAGACGACGATCTGATGAATGAAGCGATGATGCTCAGCAGGCTTCAGACCAAAAAGTCGGTCCTTGAAACCGGTTTGAGGCCGTTGATCCAGATCAAGAAGCAGGCGCGGATCAGAGACCTGCGCGGCAAATTGAAATGTGGAGGACTGAGGGGGACAACCCTTCAATAATCAAATAAAGTCCTTTCAGGAACTCGTCTCCGTCAATTTGGACTGCCTGAGAGGGGCGCTCTGTCGAATATTTCTGAACCAGTCGGCATCAACTCTCACACTTCGACCATATAGGTCCTTATACTAAGGCGAAGCCCCTTGAGTTTGTCTGCCAGTTGATCTCCATCCATCAGGTCGATGGGCGGGGTCCAATCCCGGGTGGCTTCGCGCACGGCATCTCGGGTAAAGGTTCCGGTTTTAACAAGAGGGCTCTATCGGCCCAATGCCGCGATAAAAATGGTTCCGTGTGTATGGTTGTGAAAATTGAGATCTACGGAACTGCGTTGATGGTTTTCGCCCCCAACGGGCCGGAAAGGCTCCTGTCAGGAGCGGGGTAGCGGGTATTTGCGTGGGTGGTTGACGCGGGCGTGTCTCATGGCTGGTGGCTCATCGCTTATAGATGAAGGATCAAAGGTCAAAGGTGAAAGCCCAAAGGCCTGTGGGTCAGGGCTCGCGGGCAATTGAAAGGCATCTTACTGAAACGCATCGTAATGTCAATGGAAATCCGTTCAGGCATTCGGATCTCGATCTCTCCCCCTCATGCCTGGCCAAAAAAGAGGTTGGCCGAAGGGAACTGGCGCTGCACCCAAGTGGATTTTCCCGTTGACCGCGGTCCAAACAGGAAGAAAGAGGTGCTTTCCGGGTATGATATAATTCTGGTGTACATGTCGCCATTTTATACAAAAAGATGGCGGTGTCAATGCCATTATTCTTTGATAAGTTGAAATCGCTTTAATTCTAACAGGTTGTCCTGTTAGTGGCTTTGTGTGAGAAGTCCGGATGGGAGGGCGTTGGGAGGCGTTGGGTGTCAAATCTTTACATCCTTAGCGAACATTGCGTCTTAAATGACCACGCCGAAGCGTGGGAGTGGGCGGTTAGACACAATAATAGGATACGGAACCATATTAAAGAATGCATACACTAAGGCCCAAGGGCCATGGGGCCGGCGGGCATGCTATGAAAGGGCCTGATCGAAATCCGCGATCATCTCCTCTGTGGATTCGAGCCCCACGGACAGGCGAATCAGGCTGTCGGAGATCCCGAGGGCCTTCCGGTCCTCGGGCGCCATGCCGGCATGGGAAGTGGCGGCCGGACGGGTGATGAGGGCCTCCACCCCGCCGAGGCTCGGTGCGCAGATCGGGAGGGTGACCCGCTCTATGAACTGCTCCGCGGCCTCCAGCCCGCCCCTGATCTCAAAGCTCATCATCCCGCCGAAGCCTTCAAACAGTTCGGACGCACGGGCGTGCCCTGGGTGTGTATCGAGCCCTGGGTAATTGACCATCTCAACGGATGGATGGGACTGGAGGAACCGGGCGATCGCAAGGGCGCTCTGGTTCTGATACCCCATCCTCACGGCCAGGGTCTTCATCCCGCGGTGGAGGAGGAAGCAGGCATGGGGGTCCAGGGAGCCGCCCAAGTGGGCCAGTTTGTGGGCGATGCTCTCGATCAGGCCAAAGCGCCCGATCACTGCGCCGGCCACGATGTCCGAATGCCCGTTCAGGTACTTGGAGCAGCTGTGGAGGGAGAGATCAAACCCCCATTCCAGGGGACGGAAATTGACCGGGCTGGCAAAGGTGTTGTCAATCAGGGACACAATCCCCGATGCCTTGGCAAACCGCACCACGGCCTTCAGGTCCGCCACCTGGAGGAGGGGGTTGGTCATGGTCTCCACATAGATGGCCCTGGTGGTGGGCCTCAGTTTGGACTTCCAGGAGTCCGGTTCATTCCCATCGATGAAATCGAATGAGATCCCGAGCAAAGGGAGGTCGGTGGTGATGAAATCGTGGGTCCCGCCGTAGAGGCAGTCCTGGGCCAGGAGGTGATCCCCCGATGACAAAAGAGTGAGGAGCGTTGTGGAGATGGCGGCCATGCCGCTGGCGGTCACCAGCCCGGCCTCTCCGTTTTCGCAGGCGGCCAGCTTCTGATGGAGGGCCACGTGATTCGGGGTGTTGTTGAGGCGGATATACTTGAGATCAAAGTAGCCGGGTTCGCCAAGGGCCTCGAAGGTGGATGACTGGAACACCGGGAGGCTGACGGCCCCGCAAATGCGCGGGTCGGGCTCGCCGGCATGAATGAGTTTGGTCTCGAGATGCCTGTAGGTTCGGGTCATCGGGTGCTCCTTCCTGGTGGCGCATGATTGAAACGTCCTCTATTCGCATATATCAAGCCGATGATTTTTGCAAGGGGGAATGGGTGGTCTGTCTGGGGTCTATTGCTTGCGGAATGGAGCGACTTGACATAGAATCTCAAGAAAAACGTATCCGTGCTCACGGGTCGCATTGTTGCGGCCCTTAAAAGTGCCATTGATTGCCAGATCATGAACCTCCTTTTGATATCGGCCAATACAGAGACCATCAATATGCCCACCCTTCCCGTGGGCCTGGGGTGTGTGGCCGCGGCCGCGCAGGTGGCCGGGCATGAGGTAACCTTTTTGGACCTGATGGGCCTGAATGATGTGCTCCGCGCCATTACATCCGCAGTGGAAATGAGCCCCCCGGATGTGATCGGCATCTCCATCCGCAACATCGACGACCAGCGGATGGACAGCCCCAGGTTTCTCCTGGGCCAGGCCAGAGAGACCGTGTCCCTTTGCCGGAGGATCTCGAATGCCCCGGTGGTCTTGGGCGGGGCCGGATACAGCATCTTCCCGGAAAGTGCACTGGCGTACCTGGAGGCGGACATGGGGATCCAGGGGGAAGGGGAAGACGCCTTTGTGGACCTTTTGCAACGGATGGCGCAACAGACGGACCTCTCGGATGTGCCGGGGCTCTATCTGAGGGGACAAGGGCCCCAGGGGAAAAGGCGGTTTAACAGGGAACTGGACGCCCTCCCCATCCCCACGCCGGGGATCATGCCGTTGCCGGATGCGGCCCGAAAAGGGGAAATCTGGCTCCCGTTTCAAACCCGCCGGGGGTGCCCCCTCAGGTGCAGCTATTGCTCAACCCCTGCCATCGAGGGCTGCCGGATCCGGCGGCGGTCTCCGCACCAGGTGGTGGCGGCGCTTCGTCAATGGCGGGAGGCCGGGTTTTCAGGGGTCTATTTTGTGGACAATACCTTCAACATGCCGGCCTCCTATGCCGAAGACCTCTGCCGGGTGTTGGCAAATGCGGATCTGGGTCTGTCGTGGCGGGCCATTGTCTATCCCAAAGGCCTCACGCCCCGCCTGGCAAAGGCCATGAAGGCGGCGGGCTGCACAGAGGTCAGCCTGGGCTTTGAGAGCGGCTCTGAAAAGATCCTGCGCTCTATGCACAAACGGTTTGGGATTGAAGATATCCGAAAGACCGGTCATCTCCTCAAGGCGGAGGACATCCACCAGATGGGGTTCCTGCTCCTGGGGGGGCCCGGCGAGACTCGGCGTACGGTGGAGGAAAGCCTCTCCTTTATGGATTCCCTCCCCCTCAATGCGGTAAAGCTGACCCTCGGGGTCCGGATCTATCCGAATACCCCGCTGGCGCACAGGGCCATTGAAGAGGGCCGGATCGCTCAAGAAAGCGATCTCCTGTTTCCCCAGTTTTACATGGCAGAGGGACTCTATCCCTGGCTTCGAGAGACCATAGACGCCCTCATAGCGGAGCGACCCCACTGGATCTGTTAAGCGGAAAAAAACGTCTTCAGTCCCTGCGCAGATGCTGTATCCGCTCCTTTCTGCCTCCTCTGAGGGGCTGGAATCAATTCGCTTTGATGTCGCGATGGGCCTAAATGCACGCTTCAACCCCAAGGCGGCCTAACCTGTCGATTGGTTCGCTTCGTGGCAGATCCAAGGGATAAACGTGTTCGCAGCCATTGGGACCAGTGGGATTCAGAGAAGCGGCTTTTTTGTGCCCCTGCCCTCCTCTATTTTGAAGTGAGCAATGCGCTCTACTGCTACCAGATGGCCGAGATGATGAGCCTCTCCTCCGTGAGTCTCGCCTTAACCGCCGCGTTTTCACTTCCCATCCGGCTTTATGGGGAAGAGGCACTCCATTCCCTGGCCATTGATCTTGCCGAGCGTTTCTCGCTCCCGGCGGTCTATGACGCGCACTATCTGGCCCTGGCCCAACACCTGGGCGCAGAGTTCTGGTCATCAGACAGGAAGTTGATCAATAAGGTTCAATTCGCATTCCCCTGGGTCCATCTTGTTTGAGGCATGAGGGATATCCTTCAAATTTCAAGATTCCCAATGCATCTGCTCATGTGGGACTATATTGTCCCATCTCAGGAGATGGATGGGGGTATTTGAGCGGCCTCATACAAGACGCCAAGGGTGCCAAGGGGCTTGCCGCCATAGGCACAGGGGTTGTAACTGATTCAAGGGCGATTCTACCCCTTCTTTCCCGATGGGTTTGCCTGCCGGGCAAAGGCAGCGAACCGGCGGGCCTCCGTGTCATTTCCCATGGCGGCATAGATGGCGCTGATCCGGTCAAGGTAAAAGGGGCCATTGGCAGGGTCTTACTGGGCCAGAGACAGGTAGGACTCCAGGACCGGGGGCTTCCGCTCACCCACCTTAAAGCGGACATCCGCCGATCGTCTCTTGACCAGGGGATCCGGACGTGGAAAGAGCGGAGACGCATATGATTTTATTCGTTTCATTGATGGCTGGATGTGGTAGATTTTAAACATGCCAAGAAGAGCATCGAATAGATGGAGCAGGTGCTCTTCATGATGTGATTGTTAGAAAGATCGAACGGGGGAAGATGTTTCGATCCGATGACGATCGTAAACATTTCTTGAATCGGATCGGGGAGTTGATCCCGGAAACACAAACCGATTGTCTTGCATGGGCACTGATTCCGAATTATCCTTCCATAAACCCACGAACCACTGAGAGGAGAAAACCATGAAGGTAAACAGAGTAAGGCGTATAGCGCTTGCGATAGGGATGTTTTTTGCGATGATCGGTGCTGCCTGCGCTGACAGCGGTACCACACTGACCAGAGAAGCACAGGCCGCTATCACACCCGACAAGGCGATAGAGATGCTCAAGCAGGGTAACCAGCGCTTTGTCAGCGGTAAAACCGTAGAGCGGGACTTACTCGCTCAGGTCAAGCGGACCTCCGAAGGCCAGTTTCCCTTCGCTGCCATTGTGAGTTGTCTCGACTCACGCATTCCGCCGGAAATCGTATTCGACCGGGGGATCGGTGATCTTTTCGTGGCGCGCGTGGCGGGCAATATTGTTAATGACGACATCCTCGGCAGTCTTGAATTCGCAAACAGGCTGTCTGGTGCCAAGCTGATCGTGGTCATGGGTCATACGGAGTGCGGCGCAGTCAAAGGCGCCTGCGACGGGGCGCAACTCGGCTTGCTGACGGCGACTCTGGCCAATATCAATCCGGCCGTAAATGCGGTGCAGGGTGACTACGCACCCAGGAGTTCAAAGAACACGGAATTCGTCCAGGCCGTTGCGGAAATGAATGTCAAGCTAACCATGCAGAAGCTTCGCGACAGGAGCGTTGTGCTACGCGAGATGCTCGACAAAGGTGAGATCGGGATGGTAGGTGCCATGTACGATGTAAGTACCGGCAAAGTTACGTTTTACAAGTAATCACCGATCAGCCAGTTCATCAGATTGGAGCGAAGGAGTGCCTGGAGCATAAGGCTCGCTGCACGCGCGAAGGCCCTGACGGCCGTCCGCGGTCTGAACTCAAACACAATGCCTTGAGAACCATGAGAAATCACTCCATCAGAGGGACAAAAGATTTGGCGACAAATCCCGCGTTCATTTCTCCTTGCGGCCTTTATTGCGGTGTTTGTGCTATCTACATCGCAGCGCGAACCGATAACGTCAAGCTTAAGGAGCGATTGGTCAATCTATACAAGGGAGGGACTCCGGGAAAAGGTACACTCCCCCATAGCGAAAAACTGTCGGCAGAAGATATTCATTGTGGCGGGTGCCTGTCTGATGACCTTTTCATGCATTGCCAGCAATGCGAAATCAGGGCATGCACCCAGGCGAAAGGCTACGCAGGTTGTCACGAGTGCGGCGATTTTCCTTGCCGTCACATAGACAACTTCTCCATGTCTGTTGGCAAGAAGGTTATTTTGCGATCTGTCCCGTACCGACGGAAATATGGAACTGAAAAGTGGGTTCGAGATGAAGAGGCTCGCTACGTATGTCCCGAATGCGGCAATAGCGTTTTTCGCGGCGCTATGAAATGCAATCAATGCAAAGCGGGATTGGATCTCGACTGACGAATCGGCTTAACCGCGCACAATGACCGGGTCGAGGCGACGGTGAAAATCCGCCGCATCCTGCCCGTTTCGTCGGCAACATACCGAACATTCTGAATAATGTGGGGATTTAGCGGAATTCTCTTTCCCGGGATTTTTGAAAGGATCGTGCCTGGACCTATGGAAGCGAGGCAACAGGAGAACGCCTCCCGTATGCCACCATACGGGCAAGGACGTTGACCCCGGTTTCTGGCGTCTGGTAAAAAACGCCGCTATATCTCCTTCCGGTCACGGGGCGGACCGTGCCGCTGTCCGTCCTGGCCAGGGACACACCGATAATAGGCTTTTCGTAAACCTCCATGAACTCTACCATCTTGGCGATAAAGGACTCCTCATAGTGGCGGCTCAGGGTCTTGATCTGGTCCAGGAATTCCCTGGAAATCTCAGGATCGGCATCCCGGCTGGACTCGATCAGCAGATGGACGAATTCGTCTCTCCCCACGACGCCCAGGACCATGACCGCGTCAATGCCGTCCCATTTGACGAGTTCTTCCACTGCGATGGTAGGCGCATCCAGATCCCGTGTTCCCACCAGATCCACCGGATTCCCCTTGCTCCAGAAGGGCGGCAGACGCCGGCCGATCGCTTCGACGATATGATCCGGGATGGGAGGAACCACCAGCCCCCTCTCGTTACATTCATCGGCGGTCACAACCCCCCAGCCCCCGCCCAGGGTGACGATGCCCACCCGGTTTCCCTTTGGAAGCGGGAGGGAAGAAAACCCGGCGGACAGGTTCAGCAGTTCCGAGGGCACCCGGGCATTCAGGATCCCTGCCTGGCGGCACGCGCCCCTGAATATGGCATCCTCCCCGCTCATGGAGCCCGTATGAGAGGCAGCAGCCGTTCGTCCGGCCTCGGTCGTGCCGCCCTTGAGGATAATCACCGGTTTTTTCCGATTGACCCGGGTCGCCACCTCCATAAAGCGCCCGCCATGGCCGACGCTCTCTATATAGAGGATGATAATCCGGGTATGCGGATCGTGCTCCAGATATTCCAGATAGTCGGGACAGGTGATCATGGCCTCGTTTCCCGATCCTACAAAGAGAGAGATGCCGATTCCCTGCTGATCGGCCCAGTGGGTGAGCTGATTCCCCAGGTTGCCAGACTGGGAAATAAAGGCCACCGATCCCTTTCGAGGTCTCGAATGGGCCCCGGTAGCAAAGAGATCCGCATAGGGGGCGATAATCCCCATGGTATTGGGGCCGATGATGTAGATACCCTTTTCCTGCCCAATGGTGACAATCTCTTTTTCAAGGTCCCTGCCGGCTTGGTCGCTTTCGCTGAAGCCGGAGGTAATGATCACCGCCCCCTTTACCCCATTCTGGCCGCATGCCTCCAGGACCGACGGTACGGTCTTCGCGGGCGTGATGATAAAGGCCAGGTCCACAGGTTCCGGAATTTTCCCGATCTGCTCGAAGGCGGGAAGCCCGAACATCTCTTTGTATCCTGGGTTTACGGGAAATATCCTCCCCTTGTAGCCCCCTGCTATAATATTGGAGGCGATGAGCTGGCCCCATTTCCCAAATGTGGTGGATGCCCCCACTAGGGCGACCGATCCCGGATTGAAAATCGTATCGAGCCCGGTGATGAGTTGGTTGTCCGTCGTATGTTTCATATGGCGCACGTCCTCTCCATTCTATTCGTAGGCGTTCGGAGCTGGTGAGCTGCGAGCGGTTGAGTTGATCAAGCCCCGACTGATGAGATGAAATGATACCTTTATACAGCCTTGAACTCGTTATCAAAAGATAGTAAGGCCTCTGGATGGAGGTGTCAAACAGGAAAACCGTACGAGGCGCGATATGACAGACCTCACGCCCACCGGAACCCCCGGATTCAGGAGATGGGAGGGGCGTGTAAGAGAGGAATTCTCTCCTTGCAATTTCATCCGGCACCCCTTAAAATGCCACGCAACTCTCAATACAACATTTTGAAAACATGACGCTTTCAAGCTATGTGGGGTGCCTGCACGTCTTCCGTTAGAGCGGAAACGGGGTGCCAGGGATTTGTGAAGCGGCCTGTCAGGAGCAAAACAGGGAGGTGCATGAATGGGAACGGATAATGTCGTTTTTCTGGAAGTCATCGAATGGTTTGACGAAACCGGCAAAGAGCTGCTTCACAGGATCCCGCAACAGGGGTCTGGGGAGATTAAATGGGGCGCCCAGTTCATTATCCGCGAGAGCCAGGCCGGTGTGCTCTTTTACAAGGGAAAGGCGTGCGACGCCTTCGGCCCGGGCCGTCACACCCTGAAAACCGGAAATATCCCCATCGTCAACAAGGTCATGGCCATCCCATGGGCCATGACCAGCCCCCTCCGCGCAGAGGCCTATATCGTCAACATGAAAGTCTTTCCGAATCTCAGATGGGGGACCCGGGATCCGGTGGCTTTCAAGGATGCCGAATTGGGACTCATCCGCATTCGGGCCCACGGCGTATTCAATATCCAGGTCGTTCAACCCCTTCTCTTCATCAACACCCTGGTGGGCACCATGGGGAAATTCGCCACCGAAGACATCGAAGAATACCTGAAACGGGTCATTGTCTCCCGTTTTAACGACCACCTGGGGGAGCACCTGGACAGCATTCTCAACCTGCCGGGCCGGTACGAAGAGATCTCGACAGGTCTTCAGGAGCGATTGGAGATGGATTTCAGCCATTTCGGGCTGGGGTTGACCCATCTGTACATCGGTTCCATTACCCCGCCTCCCGAGGTGCAGGGGGCCATCGACGATCGGGGAAGGCTGAACGTCATCCAGGATCTGGACCGACTGGTCAAGCTCAAGGCGGCCATGGCCGTGGAAAAGGCGGCCCAGAACCAGGGTGAGGCAGGGGCCGGCCTGGGCATGGGCATGGGGTTCATGATGCCCGCCATGTTTGCCGATGCACTCAGGCCCCAGGGAGGAGGGGCGCAGACGGCGCAGGCCCTTTGCCCGGACTGCGGACAGCCGGTCGCCAGGGATGCCAAATTCTGCCCCTTCTGCGGGCATCAGCAGGTGGTCATCGACCAGTGCGCCCAATGCGGGAAAAACCTTCCGGCCAATGCCCAATTCTGTCCCAGGTGCGGTCATCGGGTCGATGACAAACCGGCCGCCCCGATCTGTCCTCACTGCAAGGCCGAAAACCTGGCCGGTTCGGTGTTCTGCAACCGGTGCGGGGAAAGGCTTTGAAGTGATTATTGACGATTGACTATTGACTATTGACTATTGAAAAGACCTGAACCCTGAGTGCTTCATGGGCGGCTGACGTGTGTTGGAGTGACCGAAGTGTGGAGTTAGAGGCCTGACGGAGAGTGCACCAGGATTATCTTAACGGGATTAGCCCCACATTTTGAAAAAAGGGGCAATATCTGAGGCGGGATATCCAGCGGCAAATTTCAGCGCTTTCAATGCTCAATATTCAATCGTCAGTTTTCTGAGGAGGCAATGGGTTTTATTGTTGTACAGGAATGCCCCCAGTGCGGGGGGCCCGTTGAACTGGACGAGGCCGATCGGCTGCTTCGGTGCCCCTACTGCGGGGTCAACAGCTTTCTTTTCTCGCACGACTGCTACCGCTTTGTTCTCCCCCACAAGGCAGGCAACCGGGACCTTATCTTTGCCCCTTATCTCCGTTTCAAGGGGAGCGTCTTTTCCTGCGACATGGAGGGCGTTCACTACCGCATTGTGGATATCACCCGGTTGGGCGTCCCGTTCAAACGATTCCCCATCTCCCTGGGCCTGAGGCCACAGGCCATGAAGATGCGGTTTGCAGGAACGGATGCGCCGGGCTCTTTCTTGAAGTGCTTCAGCAAACCCGATGATCTGCTGATCCGGGCGGAGAGGAAATCGTCGACCGCGGGCATGGGAGATGTTCTGTTTACGGCCTCCATCGGAGAGGCCGTGAATCTCATCTATCTCCCCCTCTATGTGGAACAAAAGACTCTTTTTGACGGGATAACCAACAGCCCGATCGCCGGATTGCCCAAAGAGGGCGATATCTTCTCTTCCATCACGGAGCGCCGGCCAGGATGGAAGCTGACATTTATGGCTACCCTGTGCCCCCGCTGCGGGTGGGACCTGACAGGAGAGAGGGACAGCGTCGTTTTGACGTGCAGCAATTGCGAGACCGCATGGGAGGCCAAAAAAGGGAGATTCGTTCAAATGGATCTCGCGGTGGTGTCCGGGGATCAGCCTAAGACCGCTTACCTCCCTTTTTGGAGGATGTCTGTCCGGACCACAGGCATCCCCATCGCCTCATATGCCGATTTCATCCGCGCCACCAACCAGCCCAAGGTCATCCAAAAGGCCTGGGAAGATCAGGAGATGCACTTCTGGTGCCCGGCCTTCAAGATCCGGCCCAATCGATTTCTTTATCTTTCAAGGAGGATGACCGTGGCACAGGACGTGCTGGAGCCCAACGGGAGACTCCCCCTGAAAAACCTTTATCCGGTAACGCTTCCCCTCAGCGAGGCCAAACAGGGGATCAAGGTCACCCTCGCAGGATCGGCCGTCAATAAGACGAAGCTGATGCCGCGTCTTCCGGATATCCGACTCTCCATTAAAAGCCCATCGCTAATCTATCTCCCCTTCCGTGAGACCGTCCATGAACTGATTCAGATCCATACCCATGTCAGCATCAACAAGAACTCACTGGAATTCGGTCGATTTCTGTGAGATGGGACCTCATCGTCCGAATCATCCAGTATCCAGGATCAAGAAGAGGCCTTCCGAGCGGCCTTAGCCTCCTTCCTTCGAGCGAGCCATTCGCTGAAGCGCTGGAGGGTCACGTAGAAGATGGGTACAAAGAGGACGGCCAGGAGGGTGGAACCGAGCATGCCGCCCATAACGGCCGTTCCCAGAACCTGCCGGCTTGCCGCGCCCGCCCCCTCGGCCACCACCAGGGGAACCACGCCGAGGATAAAGGCAAAGGAGGTCATGAGGATGGGCCGGAATCGCCGGCGGGAGGCCTCCACCGCTGCCTCATAGAGATCCGTTCCCTTGGCACGCAGTTCCCGGGCCACCTCCACGATCAGGATGGCGTTCTTACTGGCCAGGGCAACCAGGAGAATGACCCCGATCTGGGTGTAGATGTCGTTGTCGAACCCCCGTACGATCAGGGCGATGACGGTCCCGAGGAGGGCCAGGGGGACCACGAGGATGACGGCAGCCGGGCTGGTCCAGCTCTCATACTGGGCGGCCAGGACCAGGAAGACGAGGAGCACCGAAAGGGCCAGGACGAAGAGCGCCTGGTTCCCCACCAGCTTTTCCTGGTAGGACATGGCGGTCCACTCAAAGCCCATATCCGGCGGGAGCTTTTCCTTTGCCATCTGCTCCATGAGGGCCATGGCCTGCCCTGAACTGAACCCCGGTGCGGCCTGTCCGCTGATGGGCGAGGTCAGAAAGAGATTATAAAGGCTGATAACGGCCGGGCCTGTGGTGAGACTTACGTCGGTAAGGGTCCCCAGGGGGACCATGTCGCCTTTCATGTTTCGCGCGTACAACTGCCGGATCTGCTCGGGCTCCAGTCGGTAGGGGCTGTCGGCCTGCACATAGACCTGAAAGGTCCTTCCGAACTTATTAAACTGGTTCACATAGTAAGAGCCGAGGTAGTTCTGCATGGTGGAAAAGACATCTCCGACCTCCACATCCAAGGCCTTGGCCTTGACCCGATCCACATCTGTCTTGAGCTGGGGGACCCCCGGGACAAAGGAAGTGTTGAGCCCTGCCAGGTTGGATTGGGCGTTTCCGTCCCGAATCATCTCGTAGGTGAACTGACCCAGTTTGGCGAAATCAAATCCAGTCCCCTTCACCTGCAACTGCATCTGAAAACCGCTCGCGATGCCGAGTCCCTTGATGGCCGGAGGGACCACCGCATAGGCGATAGCGTCCTGAAGTTGGGCCAGTCTGGGCCTCAGGTGCGCAAGGATCGCCTCCTGGCTGGTTCCATCCTTCTCGCGCTTTTCATAGTCTTCATAGATGACATAGACGACCCCGGCATTGCACAGGGAAGTGCTATTGTCGAGGAGAGAGATCCCCCCGATCATCAGGTAATGGGCCACCCCCGGCGTGTGGGCCAGGATATCTCCCACCTTGTTCATGACCTCCTGGGTGCGCTCCAGGGAGGCGCTGCTCGGAAGCTGGACCCCAACCACCGCATACCCCTGGTCCTCATCCGGCAAGAACCCGGCGGGCAGGGTGAGAAAGGCCCATCCCGTGAGGGCGAGCAAACACACAAACACAATCATCATCGGCAGGCTGATGTGCACAAGCCATCTGACCAGTCGGGTGTAGCCCCGCTCGCAGGCCCCAAAGACGAAATTGAACCCTCTGGAAAAAGGGCCCGGCTTTTTGGTGCGGGGCTTGAGGTAAACAGCACACTGGGCCGGTTTAAGGGTCAGGGCGTTGATGGCGCTGATCACGGCCGTGGAGGCGATCACCAGGGCGAACTGGCGATACAACTGCCCGGTAATTCCGGGGATAAAGGCGGCAGGGAGAAACACGGCCATGAGAACCACCGTAATGCCGAGCACCGGGCCGGTGAGCTCCTCCATGGCCTTGATGGTGGCCTCTTTTGGAGAGAGTCCCTGCTCGATGCCGTAGGAGGCCCCTTCCACAATGACGATGGCGTCGTCCACCACAATGCCGATGGCCAGGATCAGGGCAAAAAGGGTCACCATATTCACGGAAAACCCGAGGGCCGCCATGGCGATGAAGGCCCCGATGATGGTCACCGGCACGGTGGAGGCAGGGACCAGCACGGCCCGCCAGTTCTGAAGAAAGATCATAATCACGAGGAGGACCAGAATGCCTGCTTCATAGAGGGTCTTGTAGACCTCATCGATCGAGGCGGTGGTGAATATCGTGGTGTCGAAGGGGATGCTATACTCCAGTCCCTTGGGGAAACGCTTGCTCATCTCGACCATGGTGGCCTTGACCTCCTTGGCCACATCGAGGGCATTGGCCCCCGGAAGCTGGAAGATGGCAACCCCTGCCGAAGGCTTCCCATCCATTTGACAGAACTGGCTGTAGGTCTGTGCCCCCAGTTCCACCCGTCCGATGTCTTTCACCCGCAGGATGCGGCCCCCCTGGCCTGCATCCATCTTGACAATAATATTCTCGAATTGTTCCACCTGATCCAGGCGGCCCAGGACATTGATGGTGTATTGGAAACCCTGGTCTGAGGGGGCGGGGGGCATGCCGATCTGGCCGGCCGGGACCTGGATGTTCTGGTTCTGAATGGCCTTGACCACGTCATCCGGGGTCAGGTTATAGGCCCTGAGGGATTCGGGATTGAGCCAGACCCGCATCCCGTACTGGCCGATGCCAAAGACCTGCACCTGTCCCACCCCCTTGAGCCGGGCAAGGGTGTCCACCAGGTTGATGGTGGCGTAGTTGGTGAGATAGAGGCTGTCGAAACTCTCATCCGGTGAGGTCAGGTTGATGACGAGAAGGATATCGGTCGAGACCTTCTGCGTGACCACCCCCTGTTTCTGGACCTCGGGAGGAAGGGCAGGCATGGCAATGGCCACGCGGTTCTGGACCAGGACTTGGGCAAAGTCCATGTCGGTACCCACCTCGAAGGTGACGATGAGTTTATACGTGCCGTCGCCGGAGCTGTAGGACTGCATGTAGAGCATCCCCTCCACACCGTTGACCTGCTGTTCGATGGGCAGGGCGATGGTATTGGCGATGATGCTGGCGCTGGCCCCGGGATAAAGGGTGGTGACCTGTACGGTGGGGGGGGTGATGTCCGGGTACTGGGCCACGGGCAGCCGGAGCAGGGCCACTGCACCCAGGATGATGGTGAGAATGGCGATGACATTGGCGAAGATGGGACGTTCGATAAAGAACTTGGAGAACATGGAGACCCCTTCCGTAGGCTCAGCGCTTTGGCGAGGACGCGGCCTTGGCCGATTTGGAGTTGGGTTCTGCGTCAGGCTTTGCCGCAGGTTTTGGTTGGGGCTGCTCCTCGGCCTTCCCCTCAGAAGGGCCTTGAGTTTCCTCTTGTTGAACCGGGGTTACATGAGCCCCCGGTCGCGCCCTCTGGATGCCGTTGACCACGACCCTGTCCTCCTTTTTGAGACCTCCCATAATCGCCCGCATCCCTTTCACTCGGGGGCCTGTCCGGACGCTGCGCTGTTCGACCACATTCTTGTCGTTGACCACCAGGAGATAGGCCCCCCCTTGATCCACGCCCAGAGAGCGCTCAGAGACAAACAGGGCCTCGGGGAGGGTATCGATGGGGATCCGAACCCGAACAAACATCCCTGGAAGCATCTTGGGCATGCGATCCTCCAGGGGGTTATCGAAGATCCCTCGGAGGAGAAGGGTACCGGTGCTGCTGTCCACGGCCGTCGCAGCAAAGTCCAGTTTGCCCTTGTGGGGATATCCTTCTTCCCCCTCGATGGCCAGATAGACCGGAAAAGGCGCCAGGTCGCGATTGCCGTCTTCTTTGTCCTTTTCCATGGCCCGAACGAGGTCCTTCTCATTGATATTGAAGTATGCGTAGATGGGGTCTAAGCGGTAAATGGTGCTTAGAAGGGTTGCCTCTCCTGAACCCACCAGGTTCCCGATATCCACCAGGTGTCGGTCCACCCGGCCCAGAAAGGGGGCTTTAATCACCGTGTAGCCCAAATTGATTTTGGCAATTTCCAGGTTGGCCTTCGCCTCGTCGAGACTGGCCTGGGCCGCATCCTGCTCGGCCTGCCACTTTTCCACTTCAGACTGGGAAGTGGCGCTTTGCTTGATCAACTGCTGTTGCCGCTTGTATTCCTGGCTGGCCCTGAGGAGCCTCGCCTTTGCCGAGGCCACGTTGGCCTCGGCCAGTTTCACCTTGGCCTCATAGGGTGGGGGCTCGATCACAAAGAGGGTTGCGTCCTTTTTGACCACATCCCCATCTTTGAATCCGATTTGGGTAAGAAACCCTTTTACCCTGGCCTTCAGTTGCACCCGCTCAACGGCCTGGGTATTCCCGGTCATGTCCAGGTATTCGGTGAGGGGCTGGACCAGGGGATGACTTACGGTAACCTTTGGGGGGGGAGGGGCGACATACTTGTTTTCCTCTTCCTTGCATCCGGAAAGGCCTGCCACAACCAACAACACCCCTGCCAGATTGGCCACGATCCCTGACCCATGCAGGCGCCACGCGCTATTTCTATTGAGAGTCTCCATGCCGTCATTCCTACCAGTCTGGAGCCCGGAACAGGGCGTCCTTCTTTTCATGAGGGGTCGGCTCCACAGCGGCCGGTGTGAGCAGGTCGCCCCAATTTGTCCGATTTTTCATGGTCTCCAGGATATCCGGAGGGATGAAATCCTGACCGGTGCGGGTCTCCCACCCGCCCCCGAGGGCCCTGTAAATGGAAACCAGACCCTGGGGCACGTCCCCGCGACCGATGACCAGGTTGTCCTGCTGAAGCAGGAGGGCCTGCTGGGCCGTAAGCACCGTGGTGTAGTCCGTGGCCCCCTCCCGATACTGGATCATGGAGAGTTCCACAGACCGTTTGGCCGCATCGGCCGCCAGGGTGAGGTATCGGACCTCTTCCTGGGCCTTCACAAAGGCCACCAGCCCATCCTCCACCTCCTTCTGAGCCTGGAGGACCGCGTTTTGATAGTCGAGAAGGAGTTCCTGAAACCGGGCGTCCTGGATCCTCACCTGATTGGTGATCTGACCGTAGTTGAGGATATTCCATTGAAAGGTGGGGCCTATAAACCCGGTTCGGCTTTTCCAGGAAAAGAGATCCCCGATCCCGAACTGGCCGGCGTCGCTGGCCAGGAGTCCAAAGCTGCCCGTCAGGGAGAACATGGGATAGAGATCCGCCTTGGCAATGCCGATCTGGGCGCACTGGGTCATGGCCCGGAGTTCTGCCAGCCGAATATCAGGTCTTCTCCTCAAAAGATCGGCCGGAATCCCTACCGCAATGGTCGGGGGAACCGAAGGAATTCTCGAATCGCCCTTGAGCAGTGGATCCACTTCCATGGGGGGCACGGCAAGGAGGATGCTGAGGGCGTTCTTGGCCTGTCTCAGGCTCGATTCCAACTGGGGGATGGAGGCCTCGGTGGCGTTCAACTGGGTCAGTGCCTGCTGAACATCCCGTTCGCTGGTGGCGCCCCCTTCAAAGCGGGCACGGGCGATTCGAAGGCTTTCCTGTTGAATGACCAGGTTGTCCCGGGAGATCTGGACCCTTTCCCCCAGGGTGCGAATCAGGACGTAGGTGCTCGCCAGGTCGGAGGAGAGGGTCACCATGGCGTTGTCGTAGGCTGCAATCGCGCCCAGCAGATTGCTATCGGCAGCCTCCACGGCACGCCGCAGCTTTCCCCAGAAATCCATCTCCCAGCTTGCCGAAACCCCGAGCTGGGCCTCCCAGAAGCCAAAGCCCACGGGGTTTGACGTTCCGGGCTGGGGGGATGCGGGGGCCCGCTCGCTGGATCGGTTGTACTGGATGGAGCCGAACCCCTGCTGGCTCTGGGGATAGAGGAGTCCGACGGCAATGCCCAACTGGGCGCGGGCCGCAAAGACCCGCACGCCAACGGTCCGAAGGGGAAGGTTCTGACGATAAGCCGTCTGCACGAGGCTGTCCAGCACCGGGTCGTCCAAGGCCTTCCACCACTCGGTCTGTTCAGGCGTTTCCGTGCGCACCCCGTCTTTGTCCGATCCCATCCACGTGTCGGAGACCTTGAGGGCCGGGGATGCATAGTCAGGCCCTACCTTGGTGCAACCCAGCACTGCCAGCAGGGCGACAAAGAGACAGAACAGCGAACTCAGCGCCGTATGATGCACGCGGCAGCCGGAGGCGCCGGGCAAAAAGTGTCTTATTCCCATCCCGCACGCTTGATCCAAAGGGTCTGTTCCCATGTTCCGAATATCACATCCCGAAATTTCTAACCCAGACCGTAATGATCCGGGGAAGGCTTTAAGGCGATAGCGTAAGGCGATAGATTTTTTAACTGTAAGAATCCGATTCCCGGGTCTGTCACTCCGCCCAACAAATCATCATAGCAGAGGGGAAATCTCCCGCGGCTGCCAACATAGCGAAAAACAAAATTAATTTCAAAGAAAAAATGGTTTCGATCGTGTCGTCTCAATAGGAGGTTCCGCATCTCCCGTTCGGAGTGTCGCCGTGAGGCGATTCCAGATGCTCACAGCCCCGTTACCAACCGCGCGGAGGCCAAAAAGAGAATTACCGGCCGCTGCGATATGTCATTGACACCCGATCCCCCATCGTCTATCCTGATGGGTAAGGCACCTCAACCCGAGATGCCGTAAACCACAAATCATGGAGCCCGACAATGACATATCCGATGAAGCCGTATGTATTGATGATCCTGTCTGTTGTCTGTTTAATGACCCAGCCTGCCTGGGCCGGATTGGAGATGGGCCGGGTTCCCACCAAGGTCGACCTGAAGGGCGACCTTGGTGGAAGATTGGACGGGACCCCGTGGAGCAGCAGTGAACTGCAAGGGAAGGTCCATGTGATCTTTTATGTGGACCCTGATGAGAAAGACCTCAATAACGATGCCAGCGAGGCCCTGCAAAAACAAAAGTTCCCTGTCGATAAATTCCAAAGCTACGGCATCATCAACATGGATGCCACATGGCTTCCCAACATTCTGATATCATCTGCCCTGGAAGAAAAACAGAAACGCTATCCTACCACCATATATGTCCGTGACTATGATAAGGTCCTTGTGAAGGCCTGGGGCATCGCCGATGACAACAGCGATGTGCTGGCCTTTGACAAAATGGGAAGGCTGATCTTTACAAAATATGGCAAATTAACGGAATCAGACATCCAGAGTCTCATAGCGGTCATTGGCGCCCACCTTGACAAGTAAGCAGCCTCAAGATCGTCAACCCATGAAACATGACGCTTTCCAACTCAGGCAGATCGGGATCATCCGGTCCCAACTGAAAAATGTTCATGACTGCCGGCACCAGGAGTGGGAGGGCGCCGCCAGGGCCTGGATCGAGGTCGATCCAGGCTATAGAGAGGCACTGGAGGGGATCGAAGTGGACTCAGAGATCCTGGTGCTGACCTGGCTGCACCTGGCTGATCGATCCATACTCAAGGTTCATCCGAGGGGCAACCCGGAAAGCCCGATGCGAGGCGTCTTTGCCACCCGGTCTCCGCACAGGCCCAATCCGATCGGTCTTCACAGAACCCGCGTGATCTCCATGGAGCCACCCTGCAGGGTTCAGGTGCAGCCCCTGGAGGTGATAGACAAGACCCCGGTTGTGGACATCAAGTCCGTTCTTGCAGGGGACAGATAATACCAAAATGTAAGTTATGGGCGCGCAACTCTTCATTAATGTAGATTTTTCAGGATCTTTTTTTTGGCCTCAGGCAATGTGATATGCATCATCAGAGATCACAGACTGCCAATGGGTTCAGGACAATGAACGCGGCCGGGTCCCCAAATCGGCGATTCAGGGCCTTTCTGACCTTTTTGTTTTCTGTGGGCCGGTCAACCATGGCGTGTGTCTGGAGATGAAACGCATACCGATTTCTGTTTTGGCACCTTAATTGCAAGAATATCGATAGGATATGGGAAGGTTCCGGATCACGAAACGCTCTTTATGAACCCTCATGCATGAAAGGAGGCCGTTATGGCATTTGATTGGGGACCCCATTTTATTGTTCCCTCGGAGAGCCTGACAAGTTTTTCCGGGGTGGTCCGATTGCGGGAGAGTCTGGATGAAGACCTCCTCCACAGAGAGCTGGAGGAACTGGGCATCTCGGGGGCCGTGGTCAAAATCGCAAACCCCTGGTACTTCCGAAAGAAAGGGGCCGGAAGCTGGGTCAAGATCGGTGAGTCTCAAGACATGGAAGAAAACTTCCCTGTGAGATGGGATACCTCAGGGTTGGAAAACGGGTCTTATGAGATCCTGGGGCTCATGCACGTCTCCATATTGGAACATGAGACCGAGCATGTCATCGCGCGTCAGAGCGTCGTGGATGTGACGGTCGCCAACTGAGACGCCGGTATTGCCTCAATTCGTCTGCCTGAGTTCATCCGACATCAGGGCTGATACACGTGGGCGAGGTATAGGGATCAGGGATTTATGAATGTCTTGGGCGAAACACTTAAACTGGATCGGCCGCTGGTCCTGGCAACCCGGAACAGGGGCAAGATTGCCGAATTTAAAGAGCTGTTGGGCGGCACTGCTATCGAGTTGAGGAGCCTTGATGATTTCGGGCCTATCCCGCCGGTCGTGGAAAATGGTGAGACCTTTGAGGATAACGCCGTGATAAAGGCGCGTTTTACAGCAAGGGTGCTCGGACTGCCTGCCATTGCCGATGACTCCGGGCTGACAGTAAAGGCCCTCGGCGGTGAGCCCGGAGTCTTTTCCGCACGCTATGCAGGGGAGGGTGCTACCGACAGAGAGAATAATCTCAGACTGTTAGACAGGATGAAGGGCATAACAGAAAGGGAAGCCGCCTTCACCTGTGTCCTTGCCATTGCCGTGCCACGGGGCCCGGCCCTCGTATATGAGGGAATCTGTAACGGGCTTATATCTGAAGGGTTGAGCGGCGATCAGGGGTTCGGGTATGATCCCCTGTTTTACTATCCTCCCTTGAAAAAGACCTTTGCCCGGATGACCCAGGCAGAAAAAAACCGCGTCAGCCACAGGGGCAAGGCTATGGCGGAACTCAAGGGGGAACTGGAAAAGGTCTGCATCTGGCTGAGGCAAAGGCTTTCCGAGGAGCCATTCTGAAATCTGTGTAACCTTTTTTCCCCGCGTGTCTCTAAAGTTGACAAAAGGGCTATCGTGTCTATTATGTAAACGTGTATAAACAATAAGCATCCCAACAAGGAGGATACGGTCACTATGTTTGAGGTTACTGAAAAGGCAAGTGAAATGATAAAGGATTTCCTGAAGGACAGGGAAGAGATTCCGGCCATTCGGATCATGCTCTCCCAAGGTGGTTGATCGGGGCCCTCTCTGGGCATGGCTCTGGATGAGTCACGTGAAAACGACGAGGTCTTTGATGACAAGGGTCTCACCTATGTTGTAGAGAAAATGCTGTACGAAAATATCAAACCGATACGGGTTGATTATGTCAATTCCCCCATGGGGTCCGGTTTTAATATTTCTTCGAGTATGCAGATGGGGGGATCATGCGGAGGTTCATGTAGCTGTTAACCGTCATCAATACCATTGCCACTTTCTCAAGACCTTTCTGAAACAACGGGTCATGTAGAAAGTGGCTTTTTTTATGCCGATTACCTTGTCCGGCCCATCAAAAGGCCCCTATCTGGCACGAACAGACCTTAATGCCCAGGGTCTCGCACGCCGATGAGACCTCCATCTTCCGAAGACCCAGGGCCTTTGCTATGTTCCATGCGCTCACGCACGGCAGCCTTCCATTTTCCAGCCTTTCTTTGATCGCTTTTTCAAGATCCCTTGATACGTTTTCTGCCGGCTTGACGATCCGCTTTACCGGTTGGTACCCGAAAAGCCCCAACTGACACTTTGTAAGACGCAGTTCGAGAAGATCTGCAACATGTCCCACCTCTCCCGGCTGGACACCCAGATCCGACGCCATCTTGAATGCAACAGCGCATGGAAGTTCCCCAGTGGAGATCTCCTGTTTCAGGACCGCTTCGATCTCAGGATTCCCCTTGTCGCCGGCCCGATGTTTTTTCGCAAAATGTCCTTCGGTCTCATACGTCGTCATATCGTCTCCCATAATGACAATAGATTCATGTTCCCCTAATATACCATAAACCGTCTACGGGGTTTCCCGCTGCAGCGGAATTCAGGTTTCAGATGCAACCGCGCTGCCGATCCCTGGTTTTGGCACCTCACACCTGGGCCCGCGGTTTCGCAGGACTGGAACCCCAATGGAAGGTTGAAGTTGTCTGGAACGTCGGACCCGTCAACGGGAAAAGATAGATATATACCATTATCCCGGAAAACTCAATCTGTCGGACAGGAATGATTGCTTTACTCTCCCCACAAAATGGAGTATCAATCTTTTCAGGACGTTGCCAACGGCCAAGAAAAGAGACATCGCTTAATGAAGAACAGCTTTTGCGTATGAATGCCGCCTTCAACAGGCAAGAAGTCCCGGTTGCCGGGGACAGACCCGGCACACAAACCGGACGAGGCAACGATGAGACGATTTCCGAGTTTTGTGACTTGTTCGGTTAGACGTCGCCTAATCTGAATATTCGTTCACCATGGGGCGCGTGTGGGTCGATTTTTGTACCGGAGGAGAGAAGCCATGATCAAAGAGAATGTCAGAAGAATTTTGGAATCGCTCCCTCAGGGGGTGCAGCTTGTAGCTGCTGCCAAGACACGCACCCCGGAAGAGATCCTGGAGGCGATCCAGGCAGGGATTACGATTATCGGGCATAATTACGTTCAGGAGGCGGAGGCCGCATTCCCGACCATCGGCCATCAGGCAAAATGGCACATGATCGGTCATCTTCAGTCCAACAAGGCCAAAAAGGCCGTCGGCATATTCGACATGATAGAGACGGTGGATTCCTTCAAGCTTGCCAATGCCATCGACAAGGCCTGTCAAACCATGGACACATCCATGCCCATTCTCATTGAGATCAATAGCGGTGAGGAACTACAGAAGGCGGGGGTGATGCCCCGGGACGTCATGTCCGTCATCCGGGAAATAGCAAATCTGAAAAATGTGAGGATCATGGGACTAATGACCATGGGACCTTTCAGCGGCGATCCGGAGGATGCCCGGCCCTATTTTAAGAAGACGCGGGCCATTTTTGAGACCATTAAGAAGGCCGGCATACCCGGTGTGGAGATGAAGCACCTGTCCATGGGGATGTCCAACTCCTACGGGGTGGCCCTTGAAGAAGGCGCCAATATGTTGAGAATCGGCACAAGGCTATTTGGAGAGCGGGATGCCAGGCGGTAATTTGAAAAAGCAGGGAGATCAGATCTATTTCTCCCCTCGATTTTTCGGATTAGCCGCCACTACAAAGGCCGCGACCCTTTCGTTGCATTCTTTGAGCCTTACGATCAGTGCATCGATCAGCAACTTGAGCCGAGGGGAAAGGGAGTCGTAGTCCCTGCGAAGAAGCTCGAAGTTCAGCACACCTAACTTGACAGGTCCATCCGCAGCGATCACTGATGCGCTCCGTCCGTCCATGAACTTCCCCAACATGGCCATTTCTCCAAAAACGGCGCCTTGCTTCAGGGTATCCATGGTCACAATTCCCACTTCCGTCCTCTTGGTTACCTTTACCTTCCCTGCCAGAACAACATAGACCCAGTTGCCCCTGCTTCCTTCTTCGATTATAATGTCGCCGGATTCATAGGTCTCCTCCGCGGACAGATATATCTGCATGAACGGCGTTATGTCCATAGGTCAACCTCCTTATCAAGCCATCAAGAAAAAGCCGAGCACCTTCTTTGCATTTTCCGTCAATTCTATAAAAGTCATGCCCATCAGCAGTTTTTCCGGCGTTTCACTCTGGTTTAGCGACACGATTTTGGCTTTTAATTCGAGATCTTTTCCGTTGGGCAAAACCGTATTTAAGACAAACAAATCGCTTTCCATATGAGAATGATTTGATGCGTTCCGGACCGCTATCTCCATCCCGACTCCGCTGAGACTTATATCCTTGATTCGCCCTGACAGACGAGCCTTCGGCGACAGCGCGGCAGGTCGATAATAACACTCCAAGTCGACAGCCTTACGGTAATAGCACCGCTCGGAGACAAAGGGATCCCGTTTCTTTGCGGCCTTCCGTCTCTTCTCTTCCTGGTCCGACATCTGAACCAGGACTTGACCCATTCGGAGAAGACGGGTTAATAGCTGGTCGACCACATACTTGAGCATAGGGGGCATCTCCTGGTATTCCTTTGACAACATAGAGGGATGCCATACTTCGAGCTCAGTTTCTTCAAGTGCCCTGGCTGATGCGGAGCGGGTCTCCCGGTCCCTATTCAAAAAGGCGATCTCTCCGAAAATATCGCCAGGATTCAAGGTCGTAAGGGCGATTTCCTTATCACCGGATTCCTTAAAAACAAAAACCCTGCCCTTAACGATTTTATAGATGGAGATCCCGTAATCGCCTTGCTTGATGATCAGGTCTCCTTCCCGGTATGTCAAGCTGATAACCGGAAAGCGGTTTGGATGCGTGCCTGTCATTGTTTTCACTCCTTTGCCTTATTGCGCCGCGTTTGGTACCGCCACCATTGGCAGAGCGCTCCGAATTTCTTTTTTTAGAGATTCTGGAAAGGAAACCCGAAGGCTTAAGCGTCCCAATCCCAATCATTTCATTCTGAAATCGCTTCGATTGTCAAGCGGAATATTGATTTCTCGGACCCTTTTTCACGGGAAGTGCCCCCAACCGCTGACGATACTCAAGTCGCGGCATGGATGTTCTTATCCCGCACCCGGTCGATGGAAACTCGCTCCCGCAGGGAAGAGCAGCCTGCAATTGGCATCTATAATGCATCAACCAGATCCGCTTTGCACACGAAAGTTCTTGACCCAGGTTGGATGAACCGATTAGAACAGACTTACAACGGCAATCCGTTTGAGTCCTGTCGTTAAATGGCCTTTGTGCAATCCTGGGAAGCGGTGTGCTGAAAGATGCGGGTTCTCTTTTTATGGGCCTGGGATTCGGACCCTGTTGGGACGCGTCCACTATGTACGTGGATCGTCTGTTCTCCTGGCGTGCGCATCATGGAGGTCAGTATTTGGCATTCGCTGCAAAAGAGATGAGGCGCCTGATGGGAAAGGCCATTCACAACCACCAGATGATCCATGGGGGCGATCATCTGCTGGTTGCGGTATCGGGCGGAAAGGACAGTCTCTCCCTTTTGTGGCTTTTGCGGGAAAGAATGAAGCGGCTTCCCATCCGATACAGGATCACTGCGGTCCATGTGGATCCGGGTTTCGGGACCGATTCGGCTGCTCGGATGGCCTCCTTTTTTCTAACCCACGGTTTTGATTACAGGGTGGTCAAGACACGCATCGGCCCTCAGGCCCACAGCCCGTATAACCGGGAGAACCCATGCTTTCTGTGCTCCCGCATGAGAAGAAAAATACTTTTCGATCTGGCTAAAGAGATGGGCTGCAACCGAATCGCCTTCGGCCATCACAAGGATGACATCATCGAGACCTTTTTTCTGAACGTATTTTACGGGGCCTCCATCAGTACCATGCTCCCCGTCCAGGAGTTTTTTAAGGGAGAGATTACGGCGATCCGACCGCTTTATCTGATCGATGAAGGTCTTATCCAACGGTATGGAAAGGCAATGGGATGGGAGCGGATTGAACTGGGCTGCCCGAGTGCAGGTTCATCAAAAAGGGAGGAGATCAAGCAAATGCTTCAAGGTCTTTACCGGTCGAACAGAAAAATCAAGGGAAATATCTTCCACGCGTTGCAGAATGTAAATCCGGACTATCTTTTACCCAGGTTAAGCGGTTAAGCGTTCAAGGTTTAGGGTTAACAGAAGTTTTCTGATTATCCTAACGGATTATCATTAATAGGAAAAAAGGTGATGCCGCCATATTTGCTGTTTCACCTGGCGGGTGAAGATGGCTCGGCTGAGTCCGTCATCGGGAGGCATGATAAAAGGTGAGATTATCATTAGGCAATAACTTTGAACCGGGAACCGATCCGTTTTTATAAGTGCAGGTTTCAACAGAGGGGCGTACCCATGGATGAAGCAGAGATTCTGTCAAGAGTTGCCTTATTTTCGCTCATGAAAAGACGCGATTTGAAGCGCATCGCAAAACTGGCGAAACATCATTCGTATGAAAAGGGAGACCTCATTGTGAGGGAGGGTGAGCGTGACGGCCGCCTGTTTATTATCATTTCAGGGGAGGTCTGCGTTGTAAAGGACCTGGGGGGGCCGTCCGAAAAGACCCTGAGGGTTCTCAGGTCTGACAACTACTTTGGTGAGATGGCCTTAATCGATGATTATGTCCGCACGGCAAGCGTGGTGGCAAACGACCCCACCCAGGTGCTGTCCCTCGATCAGTGGAACATCCGGGACGAGATCAGAAAATACCCGGCTATTGCCATTGAACTGCTCCAGACATTAGGGCGACGCCTCAGGGCCGTCGAGTAACCGACGGCCCATGCGTGTCTGAACGGCGCCCATGGGAAGTCTTTGAAACATTTTTTTCAGGGCTCTCCCAACGGCCTTGTGAAGGTATATGTCGCAGGGTCAACGACAAGTTTCTGTCGTGCTTCCTCTTCGTTTCCGCCTGCAAGGGAAAAGGGGAGAGAGATGACGTAGATCACAGCTCCCACGGCGGTCGCGGCGATTCCTAATGGACGCACGACAAAGAAATCTCCCGCCATGAAACCGGCTTTCTCATCCAGGTCTTCGAAGTGTTCCTTTGCCGGGGCCACTGCGGCAAAATGGAAAAAGACCAGGGCTGAAATCAAAAAGCAGGCCAACCCCTTTTTCATTTTTTGTTGCATGTCTTTCCTCCCTACCTGATCGGGATATACTTCGTCTGACCCTGAACGGGCCTTACTCCAGCCCCTCGGGTGAAATCTGTTTCGGTCTCTGGGTTCCGGATGACCGCCCATTGTCTGCCCCTGAACTTTTTGTTATGATCAAAGTCCTCCTGTACAGCGGGAAGGCGACGCACATATAGAGCGGGTTCAAGGGTTCGAATTGGCAGTTTAGTCCCTTGTGGCGACGGGTTTCCAGCACTGCCGAAGGGCAATCGGATAGAGGTATTCGGAAACGCTTCTCTCTATCAGACGCATCTCCTTGCCGGCCAAGGGGTGCCCGGAAGTGCTCAGAATGAGGGTCATAACCACGCGCCAGGGGTTATGACGCCATATAGACGCCTCGAGTCCCGGATTTGATCTTCCCCTGTTTTTTAAGCCTGAAAATGACGTTTCTTATCGTTTTTGTATCAAAATTCGTTTTCTTTTTCAGCGCAGCCGTATCAATCCCCTTCTTCTGCCGGTTGATGATGCCCAGCACGGTTTCGGTAGCCGTTGCAGGGGCCTTCTTCCTAACCGCGGACTTGGCAGCCTTGACGGGCCGCTTTTGGGTGGGCTGAACCTTCTCCGCCGCATCTAACTGCCTCGCCATTTTTTCGGCCTTTTCTGTCAATAACTTTAGGCTTTTGATCACGGACTGCAGATCCTTCTTTAATGCTTTCATTTTCATGCCTCCTTCTTACGAGATTCAAGGGTAATGGTTAGGTGTTCACAGGTCCCGAATCACAGATTCACACCTAAAGTAGTGAAGAGGTGCTCCATTGAACGCGTGAACGGGTACGACAGTCAAACAGCTGTATCCATTACTACAGTTTATAGAGGATTTCAACTAAAAAACAAATAGTTGCCTGTAACATTCTCGTTTTGCTCATCCTGCCTGGCCTGTTAAGGGCGATTTCTTTCCACAAAGTGATGCAGTTTGGCGGAAATATAGGAACAAAAGTCGAGGATAAGTACGGTTCCCACCTCCGCAGTAATTTCCGTCCGACTCCTTGCCTTGACTGTCTGCCCTTCCTTTGTGCAATTTCCATAACGCGCCTGTCGGGAATGATTGGTTGCCGCTTCTTTCAGATCGCCATTTGAAAGCCCGCCCTGTTGAAAAAAGGACTTTAGCGTTTCGTAGGCGACGTTGACTTCCTTGAGCTTCTGCTCGGCCTTGTGCTTCAGACGTGGATTTGCAGAAAAACGATCCGGATGCCAGACATTCGCGATATCTTTATAGGCCTGCCGCGCATCATCCAAAGTCGCCCCCTGTTCCAACTCAAGTATTTCAAAAGACCGCTGAATTGTCATGAATGCCAATGTCGATTTCTCCTGCTGAATTGCATGGTGTCATTGAAGCCTGTATGGAAAAATAGCATACCTATATTTGCAGGTCAACTGGAACATATCACCTGTTATCTTTCTGATGTGCTTGACTTTTCCACTTTTGTCTGGTATTGGATCATCACGTTCCATCGCGTAAGGATAGTGTTCTGGCGCCATCCGGTATCTGATGTGACGGATGATGTGACAGGTAGATGATTTTGTTTCGCACGAAATGAAATCGCGGACCAACAACCGGAACCCTCTTTGCTCCGACGTATAAAATGAACGCCCAAGCCGACGACGAGGCATGTTATGTTAATAGATTTGGAGGGTCTGGCCAGGGAAATTCAAAACGAACCCTGGGCCAGAGGGGTTCCTGTTGAAAAGGTTTTCTGGTCCATCCTGATGAAATGGATCGATGAGCATGTACTGTCGGAGTTTCTCGATAGGCTTGTCACCCAGATCAATAAAATTGTTGGCATCGACGCGGATCTCTCCGAGGCGCAGATCCTGGAAAGCGCAACACAGTATATGGTGGAACTCCTGGGCGCCCATTCGGCTTCAGTGAGGATATACGATCCTGAGACAGAACAGATGCTCTCCTATTGCTCCTACCCATCAACAGAGAAAGATCGCGAAACCTTTATCCCATTGGAAGGGAGCATCGCCGGTGAAGTGGTAAAAACCCGACGACCTTATTTGGTGCCTGATCTCTCCCATGAGGACCTTTATCATAACAAGGATGTCATCTATACGAAACAGGTTTACTCCTTGATGGCGATCCCGCTTGAGATTCCCCGGTTTTTTCCCCGGGAACGGGATACCATAGGGGTTATTCAGATTTACTATGCAGAGAAAAACCGGGAATTCAGGCCGTTGGAGGTCCAGACGGCCAATACCATGGCTAAGCGGCTCAGCTTCGTCATCGCCCGGAAAAAGATCCTTTCCATGCACAGGATGGCTGAAAAGCGGGAAACCATCGTTCACCACATCTTCCGCAAGGTGGGTTCCCGCGGGGGCATCAAACTGGCAGAGGTGTTTAATCAGGTGGTACCCGAGCTGGTTGATATCGTCGATCTCCAGAGCTGCACACTGTTTTCCGTTGCAAAAGGGCTTGACCATGTCATCCTGGAGGCAGGATTCCCCGGTGAGGGGGGCTACCACACCGTGGGAAAGGTCATTCCGGTGAGCGATGAGCCGGTTTTCGAGTTGCTTCTCCAGCTGAGAGAATATTCCGGGGATTCCCTTTATGAAGTGGTGACCCCCCTCTACACACTGGTGGTGGATCCGCAGCGAAGTGACCTGATCTCTGAAAATCTCAAGCGGTTCGCGGCATTTCATCATATCCACTCTATCCTGTATATCCCTTTGGGTTACGATGGGGAAATTACCCATTTCATGACCTTTGACGCATTAGATCAGCGGCAGCGGTACAGAGACGACGAGATCGATATCTTCCTTTTTCTGGGGAGAGAGCTCTTGAAGGCCCAGAAAATGGAGCGGCTGGATGACGCGCTGCACGATTTCAAAAATCCCGCCATTGCGACCGCAGGCTTTGCGCGACGTCTCAAGGAAATTGTCGAAAAGGGTGAATGGGAGCAATCCAAAAAACAGGTGCAAAAGTATCTGGATATCCTATTGGAGGAGACAAGCCGTTTGCAGGAACTGGCCATGAGCATTTACAGGGTCGGCGAGGAGCAGGATGTAAACCTGACAGACGTTGTCAAGAGACGATTCGAGATTAACAGAGAAGCGATTAAGGAGCAACTCAAGCCGAATGTGGCCCTGGCGGAGGGACCTTATGAGCCGGACATCAGGGTGAAGTGCCATGCGGTTCATCTGGAAAGGGTCCTAGACAACCTCTTGAACAACGCCACAAAGGCCATCCCGTTCAAGGGCGGAGAACTCGCCGTAAGGACCTATAGAGAGGGCGACTGGGCCTGTGCGGAGATCAGGAATACCGGAGAAATATCAGAACAGGATCGGCAGAAAATCGTTGAAGGGGAGGGGGAGGGCCGTGGGATGTACATCACGTACCGGATTATCCGCCTCTTAAAGGGAAAGATAGAGATCAGGGCAGACAGGGGAACGACCACCTTTGTGGTTTCTTTTCCGCTCCACAGGCCCTGAAACGCCCGGTCTTAAGCCCCGCTTCAATGACGAAACCGTTTCCTTTGCCATTGACCGAATAAAGCCGTTTAGCTATAGTTGTCCAAAATAAAAAAAGTCTTGAACATTCATTGCGTTACATTCCCATGCTAAGTTCCATGATCGACAACCCGAAGTTGGATAAATATGTCCTCACCTTTGAGACAGGCCAGACGGTTTTTCTCGAGGGCGACGACTCTCAGGATCTATATATTGTGGTGGAGGGAAAGGCAGGTATCCTGAAGGGAACCAAAAGGATAGCGGAAATCTCGGGTAGAGGGTCCATATTTGGGGAAATGTCTTTCCTTTTGGGGGAAAACAGGACCGCCACCGTCAAGGCGGTGACCGACCTCAAGGTCATAAAGATACCCAAGGAGGAAATCCCTAATTATCTCAGCGAATTTCCGGAGGTTGTACGGGAATTTGCCAGATATCTGGCCAAGAGGCTCCACGAGACCAGCCAGATCGTTTATGGACTCAAGGAATTTTGCGATCAGCTTCCAGATGCCGTGATTCTAACCGATAAGGACGGAAGAATTCTATCGTGGAACCGTGCGGCTGAAAATTTGTATGGCAGGGAAGAAGATCAGATGCGGCATAAGTTCGCCGAAGAAATTTATGAAGACCCTGCCGCATATAGGCGCTTTCTCGATGAGGTGGTGTCCAAACAGGCGGTGAGTGAACAGACCCTCAGGGTCAGACATCCCAAAGAGGGGATACGGCATATTTCCACAAGCACCACCGTCCTTTATGATGGGCAGCACAATTTTAGGGGAGTTCTCTCCCTGGGGAGGGATGTCACCCAGGCAGAGATTGTAGCAAGACGATATCAGCGTGTGAGACGATGGTTCATCCCATTATCCGTCCTGTTGGTCCTGTTGGTGGCCGGCATCTTTTTTGGGTACCCCTATTTTTCGAAGGGGTATCACATTACCGACGTAAAGAAACAGGACCTTAAAGACGACCTGGTTGTCAATTATCGTCTCCTCCGATCCCTTCTGGCAGAACCCTTCGGGACCGGAAACCGGAAAAAGACAACCGACGTGATGAGACGTTTTTTTGATGCCCAGAAGGGGGTGGATATCCCTTTCACAGGTCTGGTGCTGCTTGGGAAAGACAAACGGGTGTTCGATGCCTATTCCATCCTCCCCGACATCGATGGAGAGGCCATGATAGGGAGCAGTTATTCCGGCATCGATCTGGGTGAGAAGGACGGAGCGCCCCACAGGGTATTAACCCTTTACCGGGAACATAAGGACCATCCCATGGGGATTCGGTATACAGAAATTGCGTTCAGGCTGAGGGATGGGTCTGCAGGTTGGCTGATCTTTCAGGTGGATATGGATTTTCTTAAAACCAAATATAACGCAGATGAAAAGGATCTCAGGATCTTCCGTTTTGAAGACCTCAAAGAGGATGCAGGTTGATCCGGCACTGCCCCTATGACGATCCCTGAAACGCCCATGATGCCTCAGTATGAGATCTCCGAAGACCCCCAAGGGTCCGTCACCATCTGCATTCACGGAAACATGGATGCCGCCAATGCCGGTCCCATGATGGAGGCATTGTCGGCCCGTTTAAGAAAGTACGCGATCTCTTCTCTCACCGTGGACCTTGAACACGTGGATTACCTGGATGACTTCGGAACATTGGTTCTGGCTGAATTGAGAAAGATGGTGGCCCATGGAAAGGCCGCATTTCATGTCATCCACGCAAGCGACAAGATAAAGGAACTCCTTTCCCTCCTCGACTTTGATTCCCTGGATGAACAGCTAACGATCCAGCAAAAGCGATCTCCAGGGGTATTCGTCCGGCTCGGCGAGACGAGCATTCAGCAGGTTTCGGGACTGAAATATGCCATATCATTTATCGGATCGATCATCCTTTCACTCATTCATGTCTGTTCAAGGCCCGGGTCCCTTCGAAAAAACGACACCCTCCTCTACATGCAGAGGGTGGGGGTGGACGGCCTTCCCATTGTGGCCCTCATCAGCTTTCTCATGGGACTGATTATGGCCTTCATGTCGTCGGTCCAGCTTCAGCAGTTCGGCGCCAATATCTATGTCGCCTCACTGGTGAGCCTTGCCATGACCCGTGAACTGGGTCCGATCATAACGGCCATCATCGTTGCCGGAAGATCCGGATCGGCCTTTGCCGCGGAAATAGGGACCATGAAGATCTCCGAAGAGGTGGACGCACTCTTCACCATGGGTTTTAATCCCGTACTTTTTCTGGTGGTCCCCAAGCTTATTGCAGCCGTGGTCATGGTCCCCATCCTGACGCTTTTTTCAGATCTCTTTGCTATCATCGGAGGGTTGGTTGTCGGGATCTCCATGCTGGATCTGACCGTCAATTCGTATGTTGCTCAGACCATCAAGACCCTGACCCTCTTTGATGTATTCTGGGGTGTCCTCAAGAGCGGCGTCTTCGCGGTACTGATTACTTGGATAGGCTGCCTGCGGGGGTTTCAGGTCAGCGGCGGGGCCGCATCCGTGGGTCAGGCCACCACGTCGGCCGTGGTCAGCAGCATCTTCCTGATCATCCTGTCCGACTCCATTTTTTCAGTTATACTTCGTTACTGGGGATAGGACGACAAAATGACGAGGAAGCCGATTATCCAGGTGAGAGATCTCAGAGTGGGATATGGCGATGTTATTATTCTTGACCAGGTTTCTTTCAATGTATACGAGGGAGAGCTCTTTGTTATATTAGGGGGAAGCGGATGCGGCAAGAGCACCTTGTTGAAGGCGATCATTGGCCTTATCCCCCCCCGTTCCGGTCAGATCATTTTGGACGGTGATGAGGTTTCCACCGATGATGAGGCGAAACTTCAGCGCGTGCTGAGGAAGATCGGGGTACTTTACCAGGGGGGCGCCCTGTTTGGATCCATGACCATCGCCGAAAATGTGGCCTTGCCTATCGAGGAATACACGACCTTGTCCCGAGAGTCCATGAATACACTGGTCCGTATGAAACTGGGTCTGGTCAATCTCCAGGGATATGAGAATCATCTTCCCTCAGAGCTGAGCGGGGGTATGAAAAAGAGGGCGGGTCTGGCGAGGGCCATGGCCCTGAATCCGAAGATCCTCTTTTTTGACGAACCTTCTGCGGGCCTTGACCCGATCACCTCCGCGGAATTGGACGATCTTATTCTCCATCTGAACAGGAGCCTCGGAACCACCATGGTGATCGTTACCCACGAACTCGAAAGCATTTTTACCGTGGCCCAGAGGATTATCATGTTAGACAAGCGTACAAAGGGGATTATCGCTGAGGGTGATCCCAGATACCTGCGGGATCACAGTCAGAATCCGTTTGTTAAGCGATTTTTCAACCGCCGGGCCGTTGAAGAAGGCAGAGACGAGAAGGACACCCGATAATGGCTTCCGATAAAATCAAGTTTACGGTCGGGCTGTTTGTGGCCAGCGGGATCGGCATTACCTTGATGGCGATCGTCTGGCTGGGCATGTCCCGTTACCTGGAAAAGGGCCATTTTTTCGCTGCCTATTTCAATGAGTCGGTTCAGGGCCTGAGCCAGGACGCTCCGGTCAAGTACAGAGGGGTGCCGATCGGTCGCGTGGAGCAAATACGGGTCGCCCCGGATTCAAACCTCATAGAGGTTATCATGAAGATCGAAACAGGCCAGACCCTCGACCGTAGTTACGTGGCGCAGTTGAAAGACGTGGGGATTACGGGGAGCATGTTCGTGGAGCTGGATCGGAAGCAGCCGGATGAACCGGATCGGTCTCCGCATATTACCTTCCCTTCAGAGTACCCGATTGTGGCCTCAAAACCCTCCGAGCTAAGTCAGCTCCTGGGCGAACTCAATAGCGTCCTCAACCACATCAAAGCCTTGGACCTCGAAGGGATTTCGGAAAAAGTGAAACGGGTCCTTGACAACATGAACGGGATGATGGCCGATGCAGACGTCAAGGGCATCTCCAAGAAACTGAAATCGACCCTTGATGGAGCCGACCGCCTGCTGGACAGGGAGAGATGGGATCGTATCCTGGGCTCTGTCGACCAGGCGGCCCAGTCCGTCAACCGGTTGATTTCTCAAGCTACGCAAACCATGAACCAGGCGAACAAGACCCTGGCAGGTGCCGAAAGGCTTCTGGTCGAGAATGAAAGTAGGATCGAACATGCCTTGGAGGGGGTCGGCAGGGCAGTAGAAAATCTCAATATCCTGTTGGAAAAAGGGACGTCCTTTATCGACCGAGCGGATGATTCAGCTATCCAGCTCAGACGTCGGCTTTCGGTCAGTGCGCAGAACCTGGAGAGGGCAACCGACAACCTGAATCAGTTTCTGGAACTCATTGCCGACCAGCCCTCCCAGTTGGTTTTCGGTGAACCCCCGGGTGCCCGGAGCGTGGCGACGGAAGGAAAACAATCGCAAAATTAAGGGAATGCTTTATGTATCACAAGACAAAAATAGTATTTCTGTCTCTAAGCGTCCTCTATCTTTGGGGGGCGTGCGCCAATTTTAAGCAGCCCAGGAATCAGGTCCAGCACTACACACTGGAATACACCTCCCCCGCGATAGAAGGTCTCACGCCGCTCCCGGTTTCGATCAAGGTAGACCGTTTCAGCGTCGCCCCTGCCTACAACTCGAATCGAATCATCTACCGGGATGCGTCATTCAAGAGGGATGAATATTTCTATCATAAATGGCGGGCCAATCCGGGAGACATGGTCGCAGACTTTATGGGCCGGGACATTCGAAATTCCGGCCTTTTCAAGGCCGTTCTGACCCACGAAAGCGGGTTCCCCTTCTCCTGCGTTCTGGAGGGCTCGGTGAATGAGTTTGTAGAATGGGATGCACCGGAAGGCTGGAAGGCGGTCCTGTCTGTCACTGTGACCCTGATGACAGCGAATGAGCCGGATGTCAGCAAGCGGATTCTTTTCCAGAAGACCTATCGTGAGGAGGAACCGTTCACGGACAAAAATCCCCAGGGCCTGGCCCAGGCCATGAGTATGGCCATGAGGGATATCTCCACGAGCGCCATCAGGGATATCTATTCTGTTTTAGCGAAGTGAATAGAACATAACCATATTTTGTTGCACCTGCTGCAACTCAACCCAAAAAGCCTGCTGCACGAAAACATCAGGGCCTTGTCATGCAGCAGGCTTTGGCTTTCTTTAGTCGCCTGAGCCCTGCTTTGCAGCGGGACTCGCCTCAATTGGCCTGTGCCATCCCCATGTCAAAGGCCTTCAGATTGGATTCCAGAAAGGCCTTCTTGGTGGATGTGGAGAGGATCCCCTTCATGGCCTCCGCGTCGATCGGGATGGTCCCCGATCCGATCAAGGCCCCCAACATCACCATGTTGAGGGAGAGGGGATTTCCGACCGATTCTGCGATGGCATTCCCATCTAATGCAATCACCCTGCGGGCCTTGTTCCGGATCAGTTTCAGGCTTTCTTCCACAGGCGGATAGACCCCCTGGCCGATGGCCACGGTAAAGGGCGGGAGGGGGTGCGTATTGGTGATCACCACCGTATCCTTGTTGCATTTGCCGAGGGCCCTCAAGGTCTCCAGCGGCTCGAATCCGATGAGCACGTCGGCCTCGGCGTTGGACACGATGGGGCTGGTCACATCGCCCAACAGGACCGCTGATTCCACAATGCCGCCCCTCTGGGCCATGCCATGTATTTCGCTCACTACCGTGGGTATCCCCATAGAGAGGGCGGCCTCTCCCAACAGACGGGAGGCCAACAGGTTGCCCTGTCCCCCTACGCCGATAAATACCAATCTTTTTGTCTCCATAAGAAGCCTCCCTTTTATCCTTTCAGCGGTATGATTGCATTTTCCGGACAGACCTGCGCACAGACAGAACATCCGATACAGAGGTTCCTGTCTATTTCGACCTGATCGCCATCCAGGTACATGGCCGGGCAGGCCAGGAGATTGATGCAGTCCCTGTGATTCTTGCACTTGTCGTGATTGACGGTAAATGCATGGGTCTTCTTGAACTGCTTGGTAGCCTTTGCAAAGAGGGGGCACAATTCCTGTGAAATGATGACCGATAGACCGTCGTACTCCCTGGCGGCCGTTACCGCCTCAATGGTCTTTTTCAGCTTGAACGGCTTCACCACGTGGACGTCTTCCACACCCAGTCCCCTCACCACGTTTTCGATGGAGATGCGGGTCCGCTCAATGCCCATCGGCAGGGTATCAACCCCCGGATGGATCTGGTGACCGGTCATGGCCGTGGTCCCGTTATCCAGGATCACCAGCGTGAACTTGTGTTGGTTGTGGACCGCATTCACCAGCCCGGTAATGCCCGAGTGAAAAAAGGTGGAATCGCCGATGAAGGACACGACCTTCTGGTCCGTGGCCTTCGAGAATCCGCAGCCCGAGCTGACGGATGAGCCCATGCAGATGACAAAATCGGCCATGGAGATGGGCGGCAGGACACCCAGGGTATAACATCCGATATCCGTCGGGTATATGGCGTCCTTCCCGTAGACCTGTTTGACCGCATAGTATGTTGCCCGGTGCGGGCATCCTGCACAGAGGTTCGGGGGCCTTCCGGGGAGGGGCGGCACGTCCGAGGTATCGAGCATCTTATGGGGCGTGTAATCGACGCCGAAGTACTGGGCCACCGCCTTGCGGACCATTCCGGGATCGTACTCATAGAGACGGGAAAGCGCCCCCACGCCTTTGCCCTTGATCGGTATGGAGATGCCCTTTTCATGGGCTAGGGCCTTCAGCTCAGTTTCATTAAGGGGCTCCAGTTCCTCAACCACCAGGACCTTGTCCACGCTTTTCAGGAACCGGACAGAGAGGGCTTCAGGCTGAGGCCAAGAAAAGCCCAGCTTGAGAATGCTGACCCTATCCCGGATCCCCAGGTCCGAGACCGCATCTCTCACATAATTGAAGCTGGCCCCGTTGGCCACGATTCCCCATTTTCCATCCCCGATGATCTGATTGTAAGGGCCGCTATCCGATTTTTGGGCGGCCTGATCATATTTTTCCAACAGGAGTTTGTGAAGGTTGCGGGAAACGGCCGGCACGGTAACGAAGTGGAACGGATTTTTTGTGAAATGGGCCTTTTTTTGGACCGGTTTCAGCGCCCCCAGACGGACCGGTCCTCGAATGTGGGCGAGCCTCGTGGTGGTTCTGATGATGACCGGAAGCTTCAGCTCCTCGGACAGATCGAAGGCCGCCACAGTCATGTCTTTCATCTCCTGGGGATTGGTGGGCTCCAGCATGGGGAGCCCTGAAAGACGGGCGAAGTAGCGGTTGTCCTGTTCGTTCTGGCTCGAGAAAAGGGAGGGGTCATCCGCATTGATGATCACCATGCCTCCGGTGATGCCCACGTAGGCAAGGGTCATGAGCGGATCAGCGGCCACATTCATGCCCACGTGTTTCATGGTCACCATGGTCCTCAGACCTGAGACCGCGGCCCCGGCAGCGACCTCGAGTGCCACCTTTTCATTGGTTGAGTATTCAAAGTAGAGGTCGCTTTCCCTGCTGATGTTGAAGAAGTTCTCCGGGATCTCGGAAGAAGGGGTTCCCGGATAACATGTGGCAAAGGAGACCCCTGCCTCCAGGGCGCCCCGGGCAATGGCCTCGTTGCCCAGGAGGAGCATTTCTTCTCCCGGCGTATCCGTCAATAGCTTATGCATGTCTTGCCTCCCAACGGTTGATGGTTAAGGAATTCCAAAAATGCCTCTCACAAAGACACCTCGTGAAACAACGGCAAAAAGGGTTTCACAGAGCAAAGGCACTAAGATTTTCCGCAATACCGCAATTCCCAAATTCTCAAATGCCTAAATCCCTCGATTTCTCAATTCCGAAATCCCAGTATCCCAGCATTTTCAATCCCTCAATTCCCCCTATATCTTGAAACTCTCCGCCATGCCTGCATACTGTTTTCTGAGTTTGGGCTTTTCTATCTTTCCGGTGGGATTCCTGGGAACGCCGCCAAAGATGATCTTGCGCGGCCGTTTGTATCGAGGCAATCCTTCACAGAAATCGACGACATCCTGTTCGGTCAGCGCGGCCCCCGGCTTGACCTTGATCACCGCGGCGACGATTTCTCCCAACCGTTCGTCAGGGATCCCGATGACGGCCGCGTCCTGAACGTGTCGATTTTCCATGAGGAACTCCTCGATCTCCACAGGGAAGATATTCTCGCCGCCTGTAATAATGATGTCCTTCTTACGGTCTACCAGCCAGATAAAGCCGTCTTCATCCACTCGGGCCATATCGCCCGTGTGGAGCCAGCCGTCAACAAGGGTGCTCTTTGTGGCCTCCGGGTTTTTGTAATACTCCTTCATCACGCCGGGACCTTTCACCGCGAGCTCGCCCGGTTCGCCCTTTATAACCTCCCTGCCGTCAAGGTCCATGACCTTGTATTCCCAGTCGAACCCCGGGACGCCGATGGCGCCGACCTTGTGGAGGTTCTCCATCCCTAAATGAACGCATCCGGGACCGGTTGTCTCGCTCAGGCCGTAATTGGTATCATACGCATGATTCGGGAATACCTTTTTCCAGTTTTTGATGAGACTCGGGGGCACGGGCTGGGCCCCGATATGCATCAACCGCCACTGGTCCAGTTTGTAGTCGCTTAAGTTGACATCCCCGTTTTCAATGGCGATCAGGATGTCTTGGGCCCACGGCACCAGGAGCCAGACGATGGTTGCCTGCTCCTCGCTCACCGCCTCGAGAATCCATTCAGGCTTGACCCCCTTTAAAATCACCCCCTTGGCGCCCACAATGAAGTTCCCGAACCAGTGCATCTTAGCACCGGTATGATACAGGGGAGGGATGCAGAGGAAATTGTCATCATGGGTCTGGTTGTGATGCCGGTTTTCGACCACACAGGCAGCCTCGAGGTTCCGGTGGGTCAGGAGGATTGGCTTGGGGGTTCCGGTGGTGCCTGAGGTAAAATAGAGCGCTGCATTGTCTAAAAGATCCATCGGGATATGGGGGTTGTCGGGAGCGCCGTTCTGCAGAAAGGCATAAAACGATTCGGCATACGTCGGCCGGGCCTCTTCCGGGCCTACAAATATAAAATCGTGGATGGTCTCCATGTCTTTTTTGATGGCGTCGATCCGCTCCACAAACTCTTCCCCGAATATCAAGGCCTTTGCCTCCGCGATATCTGCACAATATCGGATATCGTCGGCTGAGAAGCGGAAATTGAGGGGCACGGCCCAAGCGCCGGTCCTCAATATGCCGAAATAGGCGGGAAGCCATTCAAGGCCGTTCATCATCAGGTGAATAACCTTGTCTTCCTTTCGGATGCCCTTCTGGATGAGGGCATTGGCGACTTGATTGGCCATCTCATCAAATTGATTCCAGGTGATGGCCGCCCGTCTCTGCTTGGCAGGCTCCCTTTCAATGAGGGCGATTTCATCTCTGTACATCCTGGCGTTTCTGGCCAAAATCTCTGTGATAATCATGAGGTTCCCTCCTGAAAAGCTATATTTCAGCTACAAAATGACTATAAAAAAGGCCTTCAGGACTGTCAAGAAAAAAGACCCCTCCCCTTCCGGGATGAATCAGGATCAGCCGTCGCAATAAGGAAGAATGCAAATAACGAGAAAACCTCAGCCTGGCGCATGGATGACCGGGGACCTGCGCAGGCCTCAAGTAAGGGAGGGGGTGTTCTGCGCCGTGTCGCAGGTAAAGGATTCAGAGGCGGGCCTTGGCCATCGGTAGAAAGGGAGATGTTCTATATTCCTGAACGAATTTTTCTAAAATGCCATGTGCCTTATCCGGCTGATTATCCAGCCTGTACAGACGTTCCAGGCTTAACATGGCCGTCTCCCTGAATGGATTGGCCGGGTTTTCCACAAGGGGCGTCAGGATTGAGATGGCCTCTTTAAGCTCTCCCTTGGCTTCATGGCACGAAGCCAGGGCCAGCGACGTCAGGTCTTCATATTCCTTATGGCCCGATATTTTTTCTGTAAACCGGTCATAGTAGCGGATGGCCTCATCATATTCCTTTTGGGTAAATTTGATATGGCCCACCTGCGGGAGGGCCAGCCGGGCGGCCTTCGACATTCCATATTCGTCGATCAGCTGCGCAAACAGGGCTTCGGCCTCTTTAATGTCAACATTCTCCGGTAGGGCACCCGCTTCAGATTCTGAATCGGGGGTAGAGGCGTCTATCAAGGCGTTGTAGGCCAGATTGTAGGCCTCCTGGCCTTTCTTGTTGGTGTGACGCATGTATCCGTACACAGAGAGATAGCCCACAAGGATAACGGCCACAGCGATCCCGACGATCTTCAACTCACGCAGGTGGTCGCCGAGGAAGGCGACGGCCCTGCCGGACAAGGTCAGAAATTCATCCGGCCCTTTTAGCAGTTCTTTTCTGCTGATCTTTTTATTTGCCACGTAATACGACCTCCTGTTTAGACATGTTGAAATACCAGAAGACGCAAATCCCGTCAAGGTAAAAAGAGGACTTGTCTTTTGGCTGGTAAAACAGAATAATCATCAGATCCAGGATACCGGATGCTGGTTTTTCAAGTTTGAAGTGACGAGTTTGAAGTGCCTAAAGTTGAAAGAGGAAAAATTCCGATCTTGACTTTCAACTCCACGCTTCACACTTATCTCCCTTGCGCCTGCGGAGGTCCATTGGTCTGGTTAGACAGTTTTCTAAATTTTCTTGATTCGCTTCCCAATGCCCTCCTCTACATTCTGCTGGGGGTGAGCGCATTTGTGGAAAACGTCTTCCCGCCCATCCCGGGTGATACCATTACCGCCTTTGGGGCCTTTCTGGTCGGCGCCCGAAGGCTCTCTTTTATGGGGGTCTATCTGGCGACCACGTCGGGGAGCCTGCTCGGCTTCATGTTTCTCTTTTGGATTGGGAGCCTCCTTGGCCGGCGGTTTTTTATTGAACGGGATTACCGGTTTTTTAAGGCGAACGATATCGTTCGGGCCGAGGGATGGTTCAAAAAATACGGCTATCTCCTCATATTGCTGAACCGCTTCTTTCCCGGAATCCGCTCGGTCATATCCCTTGCCGGAGGGATATCGCAACTGAGGGTCCCCAGGGTTGCCCTGCTGGCCCTGACCAGCGCCGCCGTGTGGAACCTGATCTGGATTTACCTAGGGTATTCCATCGGGACCCACTGGGAGACCGTCAAAGAGAGAATGGCCTACATCATGTTCCATTACAATATCGCCATCCTGGTGGTGATGAGCGTCGGGATCGCTATTTTCCTTTTGAAAATGATGAGAAAAAGACGTTCCCTCAAGGGATGACCGGCCGGCTTGGGTCTTCGGTCCTTACCGGGTCTCCTTCGCAATCCACTCCAGGAAGGCCGGGTTCCCGTCTATAATCGGGAGGCTTACGATGCAGGGGCATTCATAGCTGTGCATCGATTTAACCGTGTCAATCAACTCGGGGACCAGAGATTCAACGGTCTTGGCTATAAGGATCACTTCCCTGTCGTCCTGAACCTCCCCATTCCACCAATACAGGGAATTCATGTTTTCAATGATGTTGGCGCATGCGGCCAATCGATTCGAGACCAGCTCTTTTGCGATAGTCCTGGCCTCATCCATACTCCCTGCGGTGATGTAAATAAGGTTGGCCTTCATCGATTTCCTCCTGTGGTACTCAAGGTAACTCCCCGTTTACAATTTACGATTTCGCCGCTTAACCGCGGAAAACCTCTGAACCCGTAACCCGTGGCACAAAATGTTTGATATAACCCGGTTAATATGATATGGACATGCCACGCGGACTTTGCAACTTTTTTCTCAAAGTTAATAAATTTATTGGGTGAGTACAAACTTTTCAGCAAAGGAGATTCAAGATGACAGCAAAACTGATTAAAGGAACTGACATTCGGGAACAAATCCTCAAGGAAATCGAAGCGGAAGTCAAAGAGATCAAGGAAAAGCATGGCGTTGTTCCGGGTCTGGTGACCATTCTGGTGGGAGCGAATCCCGCCTCCATATCCTATGTCACGCTCAAGGTCCAGACCGCCAACCAGTTGGGATTCAAAGAGATTCAAGATAACCAACCTGAAGACATCTCTGAAGAAGCACTCCTCGCCCTGATCGATAAGTATAACAAGGATGATTCAATCCATGGGATCCTGGTGCAGTTGCCGCTTCCAAAGCAGATCAATGAGAAAAAGGTCCTCAATGCGATCGATCCGGACAAGGACGTGGATGGTTTCCATCCCGTAAATGTGGGGAGGCTGATGATCGGGGGCTCTGAGGTCAAATTTCCGCCCTGTACGCCCGCAGGCATCCAGGAGATGATCGTACGGGCCGGGGTAGAGACCAGCGGCGCCGAGGTGGTGGTCGTGGGCCGTTCCAATATCGTGGGCAAGCCCATTGCCAACATGATGCTCCAGAAAGGTCCGGGCGCCAATTCCACCGTTACCATCGTTCACACCCGGACCAAAGACATGGCGTCCCATTGCAGGCGGGCCGATATCCTGATTGTTGCGGCCGGTGTTCCTGGGCTGGTAAAACCAGAGTGGATCAAGCCGGGCGCCTGTGTCATTGATGTGGGTGTCAACCGCGTAGGGGAGAAAGTCAGTGAAAAGACGGGCAAAAAGGTGGCCATCCTGAGAGGGGATGTGGACTTTGACGCGGCCAAGGAGATTGCCGGCTATATCACACCGGTTCCGGGCGGCGTGGGACCCATGACCATTACCATGCTCATGAAAAATACCCTCAAATCCCTCAAATTCAGTCTCGGGATCGCCTAAGCCGAATAGGGGGGACCGAACCACGGGGTTCGATCCCCCTTGACCCACGGATGGGTAAAAAAACCGGTTTTATCCCTGTTCCCTGGAAAATTTTCCTGCGATGGCGGAACCGGAAAAGATCCCCACAATGATCACCGTCCCCAGAACAGCCAGCCAGGACCCGAACCAATCCCAGATAAGGCCGCCCAATACAAAGGCGGGGATGATGGATACAATTCCGATGCCGATCTTTCTGAAAAGGTCCATGTGAGGCCTCCTTAAATTTCAGGTATGTCGCGGCGCAACCCTTCTCCTGCCTTAAAAAACAGCTGCGTCCACTAAACCCGATACTATAAATAGAAGCGCCTTGGAGGTCAAGAAATTAATGCGCAAATACGGACTTGATTTTGCGCCTGCAAGTGACTAAACTCACCCATACTGAATTCGACGGATCGAGACATCGGGGCGTGGCGCAGCCTGGTAGCGCACCTGCTTTGGGAGCAGGGTGTCGGAGGTTCAAATCCTCTCGCCCCGACCAGCCTTCGCTTGGAGCGGAGCGGAAAGCGAAGGCTGCCGCGACGAAGCATGCAGTGGGAACGAAGTCGGGCCAAACCCAAGAGACTTTTTCGCTCCAAGCTACGGCTCGGCACGCCAGGTAAAGGAATTTTCCTTCGAAGTCCTGTGTGTAGAATCAAAAGCGGATGAAATTCTATTACACGTATATCCTGGAATCCGAAAGGTTCCCCAACCGGTTCTATACCGGCTTCACTGAAAACCTGCAGTCCCGACTCGAGTCCCACAATCAAGGCCATAATCAACACACGGCGAGACTGAAACCTTGGCGAGTGAAAACAGCCATTGCATTTACAGACCGCCAAAAAGCCCTCGATTTTGAGGCATACCTGAAGAGCCCCTCCGGCAGGGCGTTCGCCAAGAAACGACTCTGACATCCCCGAGAAATTTCTAATCCGGCCAAGGACGAAAATGGCTGGACGCTTATGAAGATGAGTCGGAGTCCGCCAAAAGACCGGCGGATAAAGCAACCCCTTAGGAGGCTTGTGCGCCTCTGGCGCATTCAAATGACCTTCCTTCCTAATTCTCCATGTATGGTATTTCTCACGATTTCTCGAAATTAATCTTGACACGCCAGGTGTGTTCGGCTATATAGAACACTCCTGACTGCGAAAGGATTTTATGGAAAAGGGATTTGGCGACATACTGAGGGATCTCAGGCTGGAGACGGGTGTGGGGCTCAGGGAATTGGCCCGGATGATCAATACGTCGCCCGGGTATTTGAGCGATGTGGAAAACGGTCGGGCAGCCCCTCCCTCCGAAAAGGTCATTGTGGATATGGCAAGGGCCTTGAACACGGATAAACAGCGGCTGCTGGCGGCTGCCAGAAAGGTCGATCCCGAGTTGTCTCAATACGTGGCGCAACAACCCCGAGTCGCCGATTTTTTGAGAACCGCCAAAGAGAGGGGCTACGGAGAAGACGACTGGTCCAGGCTCTCGCAGTTGGCTGAGATCGCAAAGCTCGGGAAAGGGGAGGGCGAAAAATGAGGGTTCCATGGCTGGCCAAACAGAAGATTGCCGAAGCGGCTTCGGGACTTATCGATGATTACGAGGCCATCGCCGGATATCCGATCACGCCTCCGATTCCGGTGGAGGATATGATTGAAAGATCGCTCGGACTCACGCTCGCCTTTGAAGATCTGGAAACCATACTGGGGTCAAAGGGGGTGCTCGGCGCCACCTATGTGGGGGCCAAGCTCATCTGCATCAACGAGCGGCTCCTGGAACAGGGCCCGGAGGGGAGGTTGATTTTTACCTGTGCCCATGAGGTCGGCCACTGGATCCTGCATCGGCGCTATGCCGAGGTAGCGACGAGGCAGGCCGGTGACGGGGACGTCATTGTATGCCGCACAGGGAACGCCAGAGAACGGATTGAATGGCAGGCCGATTACTTTGCGGGGTGCCTCCTGATGCCGCAGAAGGCGGTTGTCGTGGCATTTCGGGCAGCCTTTGAAAAGGATGCCCTTGTACTGCACAACATGAAAAGCACCATTGGGCCGCCGAGTCTGTTTGTTGATCCCTGCGTGGAAAACTGGGCTCGTATCGCGGCCATGATGTGTGAAGCAGGCGGCTTTACCAATGTCTCCCTGCACGCCATGATCATCAGGCTGCAGGAACTGGGGCTTCTGATCAACCGGACGGATGCGCCGGTCGGGTGGCAGGAATCCGCAACGGCCTGCTAAGTTCGTTTTTGCCTATTTTTTTGCTGGAGTTGTTCTGGCCAATCGAACATGGGAGACCATCAGAGGAAATGGGCGAGCCCGAATTCCCCGAGCGCCAAGGCCGGATCAAGCGAGGACTGCCAATAGACGCGGGCGATGAAGCAGATGCATGATTAGTCAACCGCTTTGAAAGGGCCATGATAGGAGAGGAGGCGATTATCGAGAAGGCAGGAAACCCGTTGCAAGGCCCGTCTGGTTTAGGGCGAATTGATCTTGTTCAGGAGGCGGCCCGATCACGTTCCTCCCGGCGGAGCTCGCGGCGGAGGTATTTGCCTACCTTGGATTTGGGGAGCATATCTCGAAATTCGATGTATTCAGGCACCTTGTAGGCAGTCAGCCGCGACTTGCACCAGCGGATCAGCTCATTTCCGGTGATCCCCTGGGCATCTTGTTTCAACACGACAAACGCCTTGATGCGTTCGCCCACCTTTCGGTCCGGGACGCCCACCACACAGGCGGCGATGGCCGCGGGATGATCTTTGATGGCCGCCTCGATCTCGGATGCGGAAATGCGATACCCCTTGTGTTTGATCATATCTGCGGTACGATCCACAAAATAGAGATTTCCGTGATCATCCGTACGGACCAGGTCGCCGGTCCTGTACCAGCGTTTTTCATCCATTTCCACAAAACATTCTCGTGTTTCCTCTTCCTTGTTCCAATAGGCATCGATCATGAGGCGTGAACTGACAATCAATTCGCCTGTTTCGCCTCCAGGCATCAGATCAAGAGTTTCAGGATCCACAATGCGGATCTCCTTTTCAGGCATGAGGGTGCCGATGGAGTCGAGGGGCGGATCCCCTACGACCTGCACCATGGTCACTCCTCCGCAGGTCTCTGTAGCGCCATACCCCTGATAGATGCGCGCACCGAAATGGTCCATCCACCTTTTGAGGACCTCCTGCGGCAAAACGTCTCCGCCCGTAAAACAGTATTTGAGGGAGGAGAGATCGTAGAAATCCCTCCGATCGTGCTCCAGAATCATCCGATACAGGGTGGGGACCCCGAAAAGGGTCTTGGCCTTGTAGCGCTGGACATAGAGCATGAGCGCATCCAGGTTCACCCGGGGCAGGATGATCACGGTGGAACCGGTTAGGCATATGGGGCCGAGACCGAAGAGCTGTCCCAGAACATGAAATAGAGGAGCGCCTTGTACGATCACATTCTGGTCAAGAGGCACCAGCGGCGCCGAGACCTTTAATTGTGCCAGAAACGAGTCCTGATATACAGAGTGGCGAAGCGGGACGCCCTTGGGAAATTTGGTCGTTCCACCGGTGTAGAGGATCTCCAGGATTTCGTCAGGTCCGCAGTCCGCCTTGGGGGCGGCATCGGTCTTGGGGTTCAGGAGACTTTTAAAGCGGACAATGCCCTCATCGTTCACCTTGCCGTCCGGTATGCGATCGAACCCATGCGCAATAAGCAGTTTCCACCAGGGGAGCATATCTCCGATATTGGAGACAACCACCAGATCCAGGACCCCCTTTTCTTTCAGCTTCTTGGTGTACCCGAAATTGGTGTCTGCGGAGAGGATGCCTATTGCACCGGAATCTGTGGCGATATATTCAAGATCATGAAAGGTGTAAATGGGGCTCACGGGCACAGGAACGGCGCCAATCCGTTGAAGCGCGAGCCAGCAGACCACCCATTGCGGGCAATTCTGCGTATAAAGGATGAATTTGTCCTGTTTTCTGACCCCCATTCGGGATAAGGAGGCCGATGCCTTCTCCGCCGCCTTCTTGAGAAAACGGTACGAGTACCGCTCCCCCAGAAAGATGAGGGCGGTCTTGTCTCCGGCCCTTGCAGCCGTTTCTTCGAACGTGTCGTAAATGGACCTACTCTGATTCATCATCCAACCCAAAATAGGCGCTTCTCACGTCGGGATTGTTAAACAGGACCTGGTTTTCCCCTTCAAATGAAAGCATTCCGTTCTCCAGGATGTAGCCCCTGTGGATTATGGGGATGAGGGGCCGGGCGAACTGCTCGGAGACCACGATCGTCACGCCGGCCTCCTTGTTGATCTTCTCGATGGAATCCACCAGGGCCAGTTGAACCAAAGGACTCAGTCCCAGGAGCGGCTCGTCGAGAAGGAGGATCTTGGGATTGGACATCATAGCGATCCCCACGGCCAGCATCTGCTGTTCGCCCCCGCTCATGAGTCCCGCGCGTCTTCTTCGCATCTCCACCAGCCTTGGAAACATGGCATACACCGATTCAATGGCAGGCTTGATCTCAGAGCGCTTTCTGAGATACGCGGATATCCTGAGGTTCTCCTCAGTAGTGCTCTCCTTGAAGACCGGGTGCCGTTCGCGACAAAGCGCAATCCCCCGTTTCACCCGGAGATCCGGCCACAGATCGGTGATATCCTCTCCTTGAAAGAGGATTTCCCCGAAGATGGTGATACGGGTCCCCCCCCTTCTTTGTTCTTTTACCTTGGTGTCCAGGATCAGACCGGAAATCGTATTCATGAGGGTGCTCTTGCCCGCACTGTTGGGCCCGATGACGCCCACGATTTCCCCGGCATCCACCCGGATGGACAGCTCGTTCACCGCAATGGCGTTCTCAAAAAAGACCGTCAATTTATTTACTTGCATCATCGCTTGAGTTCCACGCCCAGATAGGCCTTTTGAACGGCCGGGTCTTTCATGATGGCGCGGCTGGCGCCTTCAGCGATCACGGATCCCTGGTCCATCACCAGGATCCGGTCCGCAATGCGGAACAACTCCCTCAACCGGTGCTCGATCATGATTATGGTCTTTCCGGCAGACATGAGCTTTTGTATGAGTGGGGTGATGCTGGCCACCTCGGCCAGGCTGAGCCCGGAGTAGAGTTCGTCAAAAATGATGAGGTCGCTTTGAAGGGCCAGCACCCTGGCCATCTCCAACCGTTTGAGATAGCCGTGGGGGAGGACGCTCGCGGCCTGAAAGGGGATGCTCGAATCCCGCTCAAATCCGATATCTTCCAGGATATCGAGCGCTACCGAGTCCTTGTCCCCGTAATGTTCCCCCATGCGCCTGATCTTGGGAGAAGAGAGGGGGATCACCAGGTTCTTGTAGGCCGGCAGTTGGTAAAATGGCTTCACCATCTGGAAGGTCCTTCCGACGCCCAGGTTGGCGATTTTGGAGGGCCTCAAACCGGTGATGTCCTGTCCCCGATAAAATATCCGACCTGAAGAAGGCCTCAGAAACCCGGTAATCACGTTGACCAATGTAGTCTTGCCGCATCCGTTGGGGCCTATGATCCCCAGGAGGTTGCCTTCTTCCAGGCTAAAGCCGATCCCATTAAGCGCCCTGATGCCGCCGAAGGTCTTTGCAATTTTTTCAACCCTAAGACATTCCATTCTCTACACCCATCTCTCGGTCTGTTCGTATTTTCGTTTCAGGAATGGGAAGATGCCCTCGGGGAGACCGGCAATGAATATGACGAGCAGGGCGGAATAGATGACGATGCGGAAGGTCCCGAGACTGCGCAACGCCTCTGACAGCGGTCCAAGGATAACCGCACCCAGAAGGGGGCCTGCCAGTGTCCCAATGCCCCCCAGCACGCAGGAGGCGATCGGGAATATGGAAAGGTCCAGGGCAAATGCGGAGAGGCCCACGCTCATGTAATAGTGGGTCATAAAGGCCCCGCAAAAAGCGCAGAGGGCGCTTCCGATATAGATGGCCTTGACCTTGAACCAGAGCGTGTTGAGTCCTGATGCCTCCACGGCCCGGTCGTTGTCCTTCAGAGCCAGGAAGATCATGCCGTTGTCCGACGAAAGCAATCGTCGGAGACCGAAGAGGGCGGCAAACATTGCAAGGACGCTGACGGAAATGCTGAATGGAAGCCCCGGCAGGGAACTCAATCCGCTCATGCCCTCGGTTCCCCCCATGATCTTGGTTGCCTCGATGATGCGCATGAGCATAAGGGGGATGATCAAGGTCACCATGGAAAAATACATGCCCCGCAAACGGAGGGCTGGAAAGATCAGCATGGCTGAAACAGCGCCCCCCAGCAGAGTAGCCAAGGGAATTGTCAGATAAATGGGCCACCCCAGGTAATGATTGAGGCTCCCCGATATATAAGCGCCGACGGCAAAAAAAAGGGCTTGGCCGAGGGAAATGAGTCCACAGGATGCCAGAAAATCCCAGCTGATGGCCATGATCGCCATGATGAAGGTGATGACCAGCACCTTTTTCCAGTAGAGAGGGACAAAAAAGACTGCGATCAGCAGAATTAGGATGGGCAAAGCCCTCGGGAGCATCAGATAGACAATTTCTCGAAAGGAAGATATGCAATAAATATCGTCCGTAACGGCCTTGATGGGGCGATCGATCCGTTCCCTGCGTCGCTTCTCTTTCATATCCTCTCTTCCAATTCCTTGTGCTTGCCGAAAAGCCCGGAGGGCTTGATGAGGAGAATGACCAGCATACAGAGCAACGGCACCACCATGGACAGGGAGGACGAGATGTACATGGAGGTCAGGACCTCCGCATATCCGAGGATGAAGGCCGCGGCCAGGACCCCGAAGGTGCTTTCAAGGCCGCCGATGATGCATACGGCGAGTGATTTTAAGAGGATGTCATAGCCGTCGTCCACAGAGATGGTGCCCAGGGGGAGGATCAGGACGGCCGCCAGGGAGACCAGCATGGACCCGACCATGAGGCTGAGCATGGAGATTCGGTCGGGGTTAATCCCGACCGTAAAAGCGGTATGGTCGTCCTGGGCAACCCCCCTGAAGGCAAGCCCCAGCCTCGTGTGATGGACAAAAAGGTAGATGATGGCCAGGAGAAACAGACCTGCCCCAACAATGATCAGACGCTGTATCCCCACATAAGTCCCAAAGACGGACACCGAGCCGGGCACAAAGGGCGGTAGCCGGTACTGAAACCCCATGATCCCCACGCTCCGCATCAGTTCCAGTATGATCAGGCCCAAGGCAAAGGTGGAGATGACCTCAGCCAGCTCGAGGCCCCTCAGCCGTACCAGGAGAAAACGATACATTGCGGCGCCCAAGACGCCTACGATAAGTACCGCGGCGATTACGGAAACGACATAGGGGAGTCCCGCCTTTCGGAGAAAGAACCAGGTGAGGAGCCCGCCCAGGACATAGAAGGATCCGTGGGCGAAATTGGCCACCCGGCTGATCCCGAATGTCATGCTGAAACCGAGGGCGATGAGCGCCAGAATGATGGAGTTGATGAACCCGTAAACCAGCATGGTCTGATCCTTAGTTGAGGGGGCTCGCGCCTGTTAGGCTTCCACTTCATACCCAACCAGAAAGGGTAACGTGGCTCTCATCCGTCTTTCCAGTGAAAACCGGAATCCAGCGTTTTCAATCTGTTCTGCATGCCGGATCAGGTCCGGCATGACGGTATGGGCTGTTTTATGGATCGGTGTTACTTCATCCATTTGGGCTTATCAATGGGACCTTCGGCAATGCTCTCCGGGAACACCGGCACCCGCTTGCCGTTTTTCCATTGATAGATGACCAGTATCGCGTTCTCCGCCGGATCTTCGCCGAACACGATTTCATGATTCTTGAACCGGATTCGGCCGATGCTCCCCTTGTAATCCGCCTCTTCAATGGCCTTGATGAGATTGTCCGGATCCAGGCTGTCGGCCTTCTCTATGGCGTTGGCCATGACGAACACCGAATCATACGCCTCCGAAGGCATGTGGCCTGCCTGGAGTTCATTTCCCCACCGCTTTTTGTATGCATTAAAGAAATCCGTGGCAGGAGGGTACTTGGCAAGGGGGACGTTTCCGGCCTGGAATGCGATATTCACCACGCCGTCCACCACGTCGTTGCCGAAGGTCTCTGCTGCCTTTGAGCCCATCAGCGGGGAGATGAATCCCACCGGAACGGCGGGCACCCGCATGTCTTTCCATTGCAGGGCAAGGGTGCCGCTGGATGCCATGTCAAAGATGGGCATGATCACCTGGGCCTCTGATTGCTGGGCCTTGAGCAGGGAGGAGCTGAAATCACTGGCGCCCGTGGGGTATGCATCCATCCCGGCCACCGTCCAGCCGTTCTTCTCAAACCAGCCCTTCATCCCCTTGCCGATGGCACTGGCCCAGAGGACATCCTGGACCACGATGTAGACCTTGTTGAACCCGTAATCCTTGTTCAACTTGGCCATGGTTTTCATCAAATAGCCCACCACGTACTTGGCATTCAGCATTCGAAAGCAGTATTTGTATTTCTCAGGGTCTGTGTTGTATTTTTCAATAAATTTAGGGGTCATGGCCACGTTGATGCCCACCATCTTGTACTTTGAGTAGAGATCCATGGCCGCCAGCAGGACTTCTGATCGGAAAGGCCCCAAGACCACAGCATCGGGCTTCTGCTCAAGAAACAGTTTCTCGATGGCAAGGAGGGCATCCGATATGGGGACCCCGGGTTCTCCACCTCGCGTATCGATGGAAGCGACCTTCAAGGGACGATGTGCGCCTCCCAACTTGACCCCTCCCTTGGCGTTGATTTCTTCGACGGCCATGATAATGGCATTCAACGCCTCGGAAGACTCCAGCATCTTCAGAGAACTCGGGACCCCGATGACAATGGGTTTTTCCCCTGAAAACGAATTGACGGGAGACAGAGCCAGTAACCCGAACAACAAAACCGCGACCGTAAAAGACATTCGACTGCGCATGCTCACCCTCCTCTTCTCACTGTTGATGTTCATTGGACCTTGCCCTTAAAATAAATGGCTATGAATTCCAACGGCTCGATGGCCAACACCGAATGAGGGACCGTGCCGTCGAAATAGACCAGATCGCCGGCCCTCAGTTCTTGTTCTGATTTTCCATAACAAAAGGTGCAGAGCCCCCGGAGAATATAGGCCAGTTCAAACCCCGGCGTCTCGTGTCGTCCCACGATTTCGCCGGGCCCCCCCTTGCCCAGGCTGATTGAAAAGCTGTCGTCAACCACGCCCCTGGGAAGGAGGAGCTTGAGCGTCATCTTATTTGAGTCAATTTCCGGCTGTTCCTTGGCGCGAATAATGCGGCAGAGGGGGCGTTCCTGTTCCAGGAGGCTGGTGATGGAATGGCCGAGGTGGTGTGCGATGTCAGAGAGAAGGACCACGGAGGGGCTTACCTTTCCCGTCTCCACCCGATAGATGGTTGTATAGTTGACGCCGACAAGATCGGCGAGTTGCCTCATGGTCAACCCCAGTTCTTTGCGTACCTCTCGGATCTTCCGTCCGAGTTTCTTCTGATCCGGACGAGACATAGAGGGCCATTTATTCCATTTTTACCATTTTGTCAATATAAATATTGTAGTTCTGCAAGATTTCCTCATTTTTTGCATGATTCATCCCCCCTCAAGCGGCGGAAAAAAGACCAATTCGTCATTAGGCTCAAGAACGTGATTCATCTTGCATCGACGGCCGTTGACCATGGTGATTTTTTCAACCCGGACCGGCACATGAAGCATGCTCAAGGCGGCTTCTACGGTTGACTCGTCCGGGACCTCCATCTCCCCGCCATCGGCTAGATGGCTCGTGAACCGTTTCATGGTGGCGTAGCCGTTTACCTTGATAATCACGGATTGCTTCCTCTCTTCTTTTTCGCCATGCGTTATAATCCATTATATCATATTTAAATTGCAAAGGAAAAAAATATATGGTAGGTGTTGACAGCACACTACGGGAAACAGATTCGTGTGTATTTTTGAAGGAATGAGGTCGAGAACGATATGGGTTACATGGGTCAGATCCTCCGTGTTGACCTGAGCACGCACGCGGTTCGCTATGAGCCCCTCAACAGGGAATGGGCAGGCGATTTTATCGGGGGAAGGGGTCTGGGGATGCGATATCTTCTGGAGGAAGTGGATCCCCGATGCGATCCCCTTTCTCCCGAAAATAAGCTGATCATGATGACGGGTCCCCTCACCGGTACCTCCGCCCCCACCGGCGCCCGATACATGGTCATGACCAAGTCTCCGCTGACCGGGGCGGTGACGTGCTCCAATTCAGGCGGACAGTTCCCCGCAGCGCTCAAGCGGGCCGGGATCGATGGGATTATTTTTGAAGGATGTTCCGCAAAGCCGGTTTACCTTCATGTTACCGGCGAAGGCGCTCGACTGAAGAGCGCGGAACACCTCTGGGGCAAGGACACACACCAGACTACCGACCGCCTAAAAGCAGAGACAGATAAGCAGGCAAAGGTGGCATGCATCGGGCCGGCAGGTGAAAACGGCGTGTTGTTTGCAGCTATCATGAATGACAAGGACCGGGCCGCGGGGAGATCCGGCGTGGGGACGGTCATGGGGGCAAAGGGGCTGAAGGCGGTGGTGGCGGAAGGCGACTGCGAGGTCCCTCTTCATGATGAGGCTGCTTTCAGAAAGATCGTAAAAGAGCTCCTTGTCCGCTTTAAGGATGCCTTTAAGGGTCAAACTCCGCCCCTCCGAACCTACGGCACCGCTATTACCGTCATCGGAACACAGACCGCAGGGGTCTTTCCCACCCGGAACTTTCAACAGGGAACCTTTGAGGGATGGAAAAGGATCGGCGGGGAGGCCCTGACCGAGCGGTTCCTTGTACGGCCGAGCGCCTGTTTCAGTTGCCCCATCGCGTGCGGCCGGGTCACCCGTATTGCAGATGGCCCGTTTCAGGGAGAAGGGGAAGGCCCGGAGTACGAAACCGTCTATTCCCTGGGGAGCAACTGCGGGATTCAGGATCTGGCGGCCCTTACCAAGGCCAACTACATCTGCAATGAAATGGGAATGGACACCATCAGCATGGGTTCCACCATCGCCTGCGCCATGGAAATGTATGAGAAGGGGATCCTGAAGGAGTCCATAATCGGCCGTCCGCTCCCCTTTGGGGACGGGGAAGGCCTGGTGGAGATGTGCCGAAAGGCAGCACACAGAGAAGGTTTCGGGGACCAGCTGGCCATGGGGAGCCTCAGGCTGGCCCAGTTATATGGATGCCCTGAGCTGGCCATTGTGTCTAAGGGACAGGAATTCGCCGGTTACGATCCCAGGGGGGAAAAGGGGATGGGTCTTGCCTATGCCACCTCGAGTATCGGGGCCAGTCATATGAGGGGCGACCCCGCCTATATAGAGCTTTTAGGGGTCCCGAAACTCATTGATCCCCTTACCTGGGAGGATAAGATCCAGATCGTCAAAGACTGGCAGGATGTGTTTGCCGTTATTGATTCCGCAGGGCTTTGCGTCTTTTTTTCCGTCCGGAATCTGGTGACGCCCACCGAAGACATTCGACCGGAGGGTATCGCACGGCTCCTCAACGCCGCAGTTGGAACAAGCTATGATAAGGATTCTCTCGCCAGGGCAGGGGAACGGGTCATTCATCTGGAGCGGCTTTTTATCATCAGGGCGGGTTTTGGGCTCAAAGACGATTCCCTGCCGAAACGGATTACTCAAGAGCCGCTCCCGGATGGGCCTGCAAAGGGTCATGTGTGTGAACTGGACAAGATGCTTCCCGGATATTACAGGCTTCGGCACTGGGGCCCTGACGGCTCCCCCGACCCGCAGATCCTCCAGGCCTTGGGAATTGATCAGGTTTGAGCCTTCCTACAAACCAAGAATAGAGACTCAGGATAAGAATATATGAACAAACTAATTATTACGGTGGCGCCCACTGGGTCACTCCCTACAAAGGAGATGACGCCCCATGTGCCCATCACGCCTGAAGAGATCATTGAAACCGGGATCCGCTGTGAGTCGGCCGGGGCCTCGGTGATACACGTTCACGCCAGGAACCCCCGGGACGGGAGCGCATCCAGCCAATTCGCCATTTTTGAAGAGATTTGCCATGGCCTGAGGGAAAAGACGAACCTCATCATCCAGATATCGACCGGGGGACGCGCGGGAACGGCCTATGAACAGCGGTGCGAACGGCTCAGGTTGAAACCTGAGATGGCGAGTCTCACCACCGGATCGGTCAATTTCCCCAACTCGGTCTATGAAAACAGCCCTGAGCTGATCAAGGCCCTGGCAAGGGATATGTTCGAACTGGGAATAAAGCCTGAAATCGAGGTCTTTGATCTGGGCATGATCAACAATGGAATCCTGCTGGCCCGGGAGGGCCTTCTGATCCCGCCGCTCCATTTCGACTTTGTCATGGGCCTCAAAGGCGCCATCCCGGCGGGCATCGATCACCTGGTACATCTCAAGAACAGCATCCCCCCCGATGCCACCTGGACCGTTGCGGGTGTAGGACCTGCGCAGCTTCCCATGAATCTGCATGCCGTGATGATGGGGGGTCACGTCAGGGTGGGCCTGGAAGACAATATCTACTATGTAAAGGGTCAACTGGCCACCAACGAGGCCCTGGTGAAACGAATGGTGCGTTTGAGCGGTGAAGTGGGAAGAGAGGTGGCGACCCCGGATGAGGCCAGAGAGATCCTGCACCTCACAAAATGAGATGTAATGCGCCTTTCACATGCCCAGATAGGCGCGTTTAACATCGCGATCCGCTACCAGTTCCTCGGAAGCGCCGCTCCGTGTTATCCTTCCGTTTTCTAAAATATATGCTCTCCCGGAGTGCTTCAATGCCTGCTCCACGTTCTGCTCGACCAGAAGGATCGTGGTCTCCTGTGCCAGACTGTCCAGGACCTTGAATATCTCTTTGGTAATGAGCGGTGCCAGGCCCAGGGATAATTCATCTATGAGCAGGAGTCGCGGGCGGCTCATGAGTGCCCGGCCGATGGCCAGCATCTGCTGTTCTCCTCCGCTCAGGGTGCCGGCCCTCTGATGCTTCCGCTCTGTCAGGATGGGGAAGAGCGTCACCACATGCCCTCTGGTCTGATCCAGATCTTTCCGGCCTCGTTTGGGATAGGCTCCGATCTCCAGGTTCTCCCAGACGGTCATATCCCCATACACCCGTCGACCTTCCGGAACCAGGGCCAGGCCGGTACGAATGATCTGATAGGCCTTCCGACCTGAGAGGGGGGTCCCGTCAAAACGGATCTCCCCGCTCGAAGGGGGCAGCACGCCCATGATGGAAAGGAGAAGGGTGGATTTTCCGGCCCCGTTGCTTCCCAGCACCGCCACCTTTTCGCCTTCTGTGACTTGGATGGAAACATCCCAGAGGATCTGTGCTTCTCCCCGGGAGACATTCAGGTTTGAGATTTCCAGCATAGCTTTTTTCCTGACAGATGTTCACGGGTTTCCGGGCATAGGCGCCTGAATTTCCATTATCGCATCGGGTTCACGACCCGTCCTTCCGGGACCCGGGAAACCCGATGGCAGCGGGGCTAATCGCCCAGATAGGCCTTGATGACTCTCGTATCGCTCACCACCCGGGCCGGCGGGCCCTCCATAAGGTTTTTGCCCTGATCCAGAACGATCACCCGGTCCGCCGCCGCCATGATGGCGCCCATCACATGCTCTATCCAGAAAATGGTCAGGCCGGCAGTCTCTCTCAGCTTCTGAATCAATTCAACGGCCTGCAGGATCTCCTGTGAATTGAGCCCTGCCAGTACTTCGTCCAAGAGAAGGATGTGTGGCCTTGTGGCCAGGGCCCGAGCCATTTCCAGCCTTTTTTTGTCAATGAGATTCAGTCCGCTTGCCAGAGTGGATGCGCTGGACAGCAGTCCCACATGGTCGAGGGCCTCCCGGGCCGGCGCTTCCCATTGGCGGTGCTCCTCCTGTCTGGGGCTGTTGATCACGGCGACGGCCACGTTTTCAAGGCATGTCATCTCCATAAACGGACGGGTGATCTGAAAGGTCCTGGCGATCCCTTCCCGGCAGGTGCGGTTGGCCGTATGACCGGTAATATCTTCTCCATGAAACAGCACCTGTCCTGAGGCAGGTTTAAATGTGCCTGCAATTACATTGAAAAGGGTGGTTTTGCCTGCGCCGTTCGGGCCGATCAGACCCACGATCTCTCCCTGTTCCAGGGAAAAGTCCACGTCCCTGAGCGCCTGGACGCCCCCGAACCGTTTGGATATGCGGTAACCTTCAAGTAACGACAAGATATGCCTCCTCTTGGGAAGAGTGCCTATAGCAAGCTGAAGTGGACCCCGTTAAATTCGAAGCCCGTTTAATCCGGGAGGGTTGAATACCCATGATGCAACAGCTCAAAAATTGATGTTTTTCACGCTTCCCCCATCACATGGGTCTGCCTTGTCTTATATTGCTGCACAAGACCTGTGAGGCCTTTGGGAAAAAATCTCGCCATGCCGAGTGCCACCAGGCCGAATACCAGAACATGGTACTCGCCGTATGCCCGGATATATTCAGAGAGCACCTCCAGGACAAAGGCCCCTACAATGGGCCCGACAAAAGATCCCAGCCCGCCGATGACCGTCATGGAAAGCACCAGGAACTGCTGGTTCAGGGAGGGGATTTCAGGGGTTATCAGAAGGAGATAATGCCCGTACAACCCTCCCGCCAGGCCTGCCAGGGCGCTGGAAACGGTGAACGCCACGACCCGCACGCCGATCACGTTGACGCCCAAGGAGGAGGCGGCCCGTTCATCGTTTTGCACGGCTCTGAAGTTAAGTCCTATGTTGGAATGGATGAGCCGGTATATGACCACAAGGGTGATGACGGTGGCCGCGATAAAAATATACAAATAGGCGGATTTCGAGTAATGGGTAATGAGTCCCGGCACCTGGAGCCCCATGGTGCCTCGGGTGAATTCATATTCATTGGTGATAATGATGTGGAGGATTTCTGAAAAGCCGAGGGTGGTCAGCGAGAGATAGATCCCCCCCATTCTGAGACAGAGGACCCCCACGGCCAGTCCCAGAACAGCGGCGGCCACCACACCGATGCCGATGCCGATCCACGGGTTAACTCCCGCTTTGACAGCCAGGATGCCGCTGGTATATGCTCCGATCCCGGCAAAGGCGGCATGGGCAAAGGAAACCTGGCCAGTGTATCCCGCAATCAGGTTCCAGCTGGATGCCATCATGGCATAGAAGAGACTCACAATCACCACATGGAGTTTGTAATCATCCAGCACCAGCGGCAAGAGGCAGAACAGGGCAGTCAATGGGAGCAGCGTGACGTAGAATGTCTTGTTCTTCAACTGAATCCTCCGGCAAGGGGAGATGGATAGGGCTTTAAGAATACTTTCGAGTTCCTATCCGCCGATGAGGGTATTCTACTTGGGCGTTTCAATCGCAAATCGGCATTCGCAAATCTCTGGATCACGTTTCGCTCCGTCCAAATAGGCCCACCGGTCGAATAGCCAATACCAGTATCAGGATAATAAAACCAAAAATATGTTTATATCCGGTGCTGATAAATGCAGCCCCGAAATTCTCCACCAGGCCAAGGGCAAGCCCGCCCACGACACAGCCCCACATAGACCCCATCCCTCCCAGGACCACCACCACAAAGGCTGTCAGGGCGATGGGCACGCCGGAAGTGGGTGACACAGGGAATACGGGCGCAAGGATAACGCCAGCCGCGCCGGCCAGCGCACATCCCAGACCAAAACTGAACATATTAAGCGCCTTCGTATTAACTCCGTTTAACTCGGCCATCTCGCGATCCTGGCTGGCGGCCCGAATGATTTTGCCGAACCATGTCTTCTTGAGCATCAAAAACACGGCCACAATGACAATGACGCCTGCCACAAGGGCGGCCAGTCGCTGATTCCCATAGTAAAACTGCCCGAATACATTGGTGGCCCCTTTGATCCAGTTGGGGGGCTTGTTGGGATAGGGCCCGAAAATAAGGAGGTAGGCGTTTTGAAGTACGATGGAAAGGATGAAGGTGAGGATCAGCGAATACATGTCGTTGCCGTAGGTGGGACGGATGAGCGAATACTCGATCAGAATCCCGAACAGGAAGACCAGTCCTACAGCCGCGGCCATGGATACATAGATGTTCCACCCGAGGGCATCTGCAAAGATGAAGCTGAAATACCCGGCAAGGATATAGAGCTCCCCGTGGGCGAAATTGATCACATTCATGATCCCCACCACCAGCGATACGCCCAGGGCCGACAGGGCATAGATAACGCCGATGACAATCCCGTTCATCAGTGCCAGTGAAAACATTTAGATACCCCTTTGTCAGAATGAAAAATGACTATTGAATATCGAAAGATGACGCCCTTTAAGGAGACGTATTGCTTATGCGGGGTCGGGGATTTCGGGTTGTTGCAGCTGCGTTTTGGCGCCCGTAACAACCCGAATCCCGACGTGCCCTAAGCGATTTACCTCTTGAGTTTGCCGGTAGCGCCTTCAGGGGGATAAAGCACCACCTGCTTCTTGTCCTGCCACTGGATCACCAGCATGGGCGGCATCCAGTGATGATAGGACGGCCCGCCCTTGGTGGTATCAAATTTGGCTGTCCCCCGGGTTACCAGAAGGTTGGTGTTTTCAAGCGCCTGGACCAGTTTGTCCGGGTCTGTGGATCCGGCCCGGTTGATGGCGTCGGCCGCGATGAGAATCGCATCAAATATGGATCTGGATTTGTAGTCCGTGGGTTGTACGCCGAATTCCTTGACGTACGCCTCACGAAAATAGGTGGCCAGTTCGGTCAGTTCCACCTTTTCGTGCATGGAAGAGACAAAACACTCCAGGTTTCCATAATCGCCCACATTTTTCCAGAAATCTGGCCAGAGGCTCGGGGGGCCGGCGCCGTCCAGGATGACGGCCTTGGGGGAAACCTTCATCTCGCCGGCCTGGGCCACAAAGTAGTGAAGACCCGTGCCATAAATAAAGGCGAGAATCACATCCGGATCAAAGGCCTTGATCTTGGCCAGCTCGGTGTAGTGATCCTGACTTTTCCGTTCCGTCTCAAGTGTCTCGTAGGCAACGCCGATCTTGGCAAGGGCCTCTTCGCAGAGTTTTCCGATCCCAAGACCCCAATCGGTGTTTTCAGCAACAATATAGGCTTTCTTGAATTTTTCATACGCCACCCACTTGGCGATGGTATGATTCACCACCCCCGAATTGGACGGGCCGGCGCGAAACACATACTTGTAGTTCTTTGCGGTAATGGGATCGGCCCATGCCTCGGCCACGATAAACGGCACCTTCAGCCGGTTGGCCACTTCTATTTCCGCTAAGGCAGAGGAGGAATGGCTTTCCCCCAGCACCATGGCCACCTTGTCCCGGGTCGCCAGCCGTTCGAAGCCTGAAGCAGCCTTGTCCGGTGCGCCGGCTGTGTCTTCAAACACGATTTCCAGCTTCTTTCCCAGGACCCCGCCTTTGGAATTGACATAGCCGGTTGCCAGTTTAATCCCCTCTTCAAAGGCCTTGCCCGTGGCTGCGGCCGTGCCTGTGCGGGGACCGACCACGCCTACCTTAATGGTATCCGCTACCACACTGGGGGTCCCGCCCACTGCCAGGCCCAGACACAGGAACAATACACAGATTCCGAATGTCAGTCTCTTCATGTCATTCCCTCCTCACCGCTAAATTGGTTATTGATGCGCATCCGATCCCTCATACGGAACGGACATCCAATGGATGGTGTCGGCCGTCACCCTGAAAGACGGGTGTCAGGGTTCCCTTGGACCCAATACCTCTTCAAGGACCGATTTCAGGGTGGCAACCACCCAATCCAGTTCCTCACGTGTTATGACGAAGGGAGGCCCGAACATAATGGCGTCTCCCTCTCCCCGGGCAAAACCGATGCACGTATAGGTGATGATCCCCGATGCCATGAGGGCTTCCCAGATCCTCTCCGCCACCTTTTCCGCCCTGGGAAACGGTTTGAGCGCCTCTTTTTCTTTGACAAGTTCCACGGCCCACATCATGCCGATGCCCCGTACCTGGGCCACATGGGGATGCTTTTCCAGGGGCATCAGGATCTCTCCCAGATATTTTCCCAGGTCATGGGCCCGTTGCACCAGGTCCTCCTTTTCAAGGATATCCACCACGGCAAGCCCGGCCGCGGCCGCCACCGGGTGATGGGAAAAGGTGTGGCCGTGAATGAAATTCCCGGGCGACCGGAGGAGAAGATCCATATGCTCCTGCCTGCAGCCCACTGCGGACAGGGCCGCGTATCCCCCGCTCAACCCTTTTCCCAGGACCATCAAGTCCGGTTCCAGGCCGTAATGCTCTGCTGCAAACCATTTTCCGGTCCGGCCCATACCGCACATGACCTCATCCAGAATGAGGAGGACGCCTTGTCTTTTGCAGATTTCGGCCACGATTCTATAGTATTCGGGCGGAGGTACCACCGCACCGATGGTGGCCCCGCAAACGGTTTCCGCGAGAAAGGCAGAGATGGTCCGGCTCCCTTCGAGACGTATGGCATCTTCCAGGGCATGGGCGCAGCGCACTCCGCAGCCGGGATAGGTCAGTCGGTAGTGGCATCGCAGGCAATAGGGCGGCGGTATGTGAATAGAGGGAGGGAGCATAGGTAAAAATGGATCCCGCATACTCGGTTTGCCCGTCATTGAAAGCGCCCCCAGGGTGGACCCATGATAGGCATGCCATCGGGAGATCACGCGAAACCGACCGGCCTCTCCCCTGGCCGCCTGTATCTGACGCGCCAGCTTTATGGCGGTCTCCACCGCCTCGCTCCCGCTGGAGCAGAAGTAGAACCGTTCGATTATGGAAGGGGCATGGAGGCTGAGGCGTCTTGCGAGTTCCTCTACTGTCTCTGTGGTGAACATGGTGCCGTGAACGTAACTGACCCTGCGGGCCTGTCGTGAAATAGCATCCGCAACATCCGATCTCCCATGTCCCACATTGACACAAATGGGGCCGCCGCTGGCGTCCAAATATTTCCTTCCGTCGGCATCATATATCCACACACCTTCGGCTCGGACCGCAGCAGGCAGGGTGCGGTCCAGCCGTCTGTGAAACACATGGCTATTCGTCATCATCGACTGTCTCCTCGTAGAAACCGATAGCATGGCTGATCTTCAGTGCCACCTGCATCACGATCGGTGCCAGTTCCTCATCCACGCATGCAGTGGCATACTGAGCCGCATTAACTGCCATGTTGAGCGCGGCCACCACCTTTCCGTCCCTATCCCGTACAGGCGCCGCCACCGAGATCAGTTCAAGGGCAAGTTCACCGTTATTTACAGCATACCCCTTCTCCCTCACCTCTTCAAGTATCGCGCTCAGGCCCTCAGGGGAGACAATGGTTCTATGCGTCATCTGTTCCATCGGTGATTTGGCAAGGATATCGATCGCCTCCCCCTTCGGAAGAGACGCCAGAAGGACTCTCCCCATGGAGGTGCAATATGCCGGCAGTTTGGATCCTATTTCAAGGCTGATGGTAAGGATTTTCCGTGTCTTAACCCTGTCAATATAAAGGATTTCAACTCCGTCCAGAATGGCTAAATTGAAGGTTTCGTTGTATTCCCTGCTGGCACGGACAAGATAGGGATGTGCCGCCTGCCACAAGTCATAGGATTGAAACAGCCCGTATCCCAGACCCAGGACCTTGGGGGCTACACGATAGGTCTTGGTCTCCGGATCTTTTTCGACAAATTCAAGCGATTCAAGGGTAAAGAGGAAGCGGTAGGCGGTCGGGAGAGTGAATCCCATTGCCGCTGATATTTTGCTCAAGGTCATGGGTTCCTTGCTCTGGGCAAGCAGTTCAAGCATTTTCAGGCCTCGCCCCAAGGAGTAAATGTAGTATCGTTGTTCCATGGCATTTTGCATAGCAAAAGTATGTTTTACATTTTAAAACATTTTGGACCTGGGTTTCAAGAATTAATTTGACCCCGATTCTCAAAATTTGCCAGAATAGGATTGGCGACCCTGTGCGCGGGCGGGGGCATGGGAACCGCCGTGATCCTTGAAAGATCATAGGGGTAATTTTGGCCCTGACAGGCCGGAATCCGCATGGCCTGACACAAAGACAGAATGGAGTTTCTTAAAAAAATGGTCCATGGTCATTTTGTCTGTGCGTTTCGCGCCTCTCAGGGGCTAAATATAAAACGATAAATCAATGGGTTGAACCTACAGGAGGGATATCCAATGGCTATGATGACGGCAGAAGCGTATGAGGAAAGTCTCAGGAAGCTAAACCTGCAGGTCTACATGTTCGGCGAGAAGATAGAGAATGTGGTGGACAACCCGATTATTCGACCCTCCATGAATGCCGTGGCAAAGACCTACGAACTGGCCCATTCCCCGGAACACGAAGACCTGATGACGGCCACATCCCACATCACCGGAAAGAAGATCAACCGGTTCACGCATATCCACCAGAATGTCAGCGATCTGGTCAAGAAGAGCAAGATGGGGAGGCTCCTGGGCCGCGAGACCGGGTGTTGTTTTCAGCGATGCGTGGGCATGGATACCTTGAATGCCATCTCCATCGTCACCTACAATATCGACGGCAAACACGGCACCACATACTACCCCCGATTTCTAAAATATCTGGAGTATATTCAGGAGAACGACCTGATGGTGGACGGCGCCATGACAGACCCCAAGGGCCACCGGGGGCTCTCCCCCCACCAGCAGCCCGACCCGGACGCATTCCTGCGCGTGGTCGAGGAACGGGAGGACGGCATTGTTGTGCGGGGGGCCAAGGCCCATCAGACCGGTGCGGTCAATTCCCATGAGATCGTGGCCATGCCCACCCTGTCCATGAGCAAGGAAGACGCGGATTATGCGGTCTCCTTTGCCTTGCCGAGCGACGCGGAGGGGATCACCTATATCATGGGACGCCAGTCCTGCGACACCCGGAAACTGGAAGGGGGCTCCATGGATCAAGGGAATATCCTTTTCGGCGGGCATGAGGCCCTGGTGGTCTTTGACGACGTCTTTGTCCCATGGGAACGGGTCTTCATGTGCCGGGAATACGACTTTGCCGGCCAGCTCGTGGAGACATTCGCCGCCTATCACCGACAGAGTTACGCCTGCAAGGTGGGGGTGGGCGATGTCCTGATCGGCGCGGCCCAGACTGCTGCGGAGTACAACGGGGCCGACAAGGCATCCCACATCCGCGACAAGATCGTGGAGATGAATCACTTGAACGAGACCCTCTATTGCGGGTGCATTGCCTGCGCCTCAGAAGGCCACAAAGAACCCAGCGGGACCTATTGCGTGAATATCCTCCTGGCCAATGTGCACAAGCACAACGTCACCCGGTTTCCCTTTGAACTCTCCCGGCTGGCCCAGGATATCGCGGGCGGACTCATGGTCACCCTCCCCTCGGAAAAGGACCTGCATGCCCCTGAAACCGGGAAATGGATCAGAAAATATTTCCAGGCCAACCCCGATGTTCCCACCGAGAACCGGATGCGCATCTTGCGGCTGATCGAGAACCTGACCCTGGGCACGGCCGCAGTGGGCTATCTGACCGAATCGATGCACGGCGCAGGGTCGCCCCAGGCCCAGCGGATCATGATTTCCCGACGGGTAAACCTGGCAGAGAAACAAAAGGCCGCCAAGAAGCTCTGCGGCATCGCGGAATAGCAGGTGAAACCGCGCATTCGGATCAAGTACTGCGGGGGATGCAACCCCAAATATGACCGGGTCGCCTTAGTCGAAGAGATGAAAGTGCGTTTGAGCGGAACCGTGGAGTGGGCATCTTCGGATATTGCCTCCTGCGACCTGGTGGTTGCGGTCCATGGGTGCGAAACAGCCTGTGCGGATCTGACGGCGTTTGATGGATACGAAATTCACCCCATCACCTGCCCTGAAGACCTGGCTCCGTTTGTTGAGAGATTGTGTTTGAAAGGATAAGGGGGTGTTCTCGGAAAGGCCTGTTGCCCGAGGTCAACAGCCTGACCCATTTTTCTCCCATCGATACACCCGTACCGGCGGTATGTTGAACAATTCCACCTCCATGCGACCTGGTCCCAAAAACGGTTGGCACACGGAAGCGACCTGATTGCTCACCTGGTATGCCACGAAACATCCGCCAGGGGCGAGGGCTAAGGAGATCGCCTCCATAATCTGAGATCCCAAACCGTTACGCATGGTGGAAAACGGGATGCCGGAAATGACGGCCTCCGGGGCACTGAGGCCATACATTTGAAGGACCTCTTTCAGCCCGCGAGCACTGCCAAAGTGAGCAATGAGCCGATCATCCTTCAAGGAATTCACCAAGGCGTGAAAATTTGGATTAATTTCAACGGTTAGGAGCCTGGCTTCCGGCGCCATTGCGCGCAGTATAGCGCGGGTCGTCCCTCCGGTGCCAGGCCCCAGTTCTACGATGGTCCTGGCAGAACGGACCCCCGCCGTCGCCACAATGCGGCGTTCAAGGAAACGAGAACTCGGAATGATGGACCCTATCTCAAGCGGGTGTTTCAGAAACTCCTGAAAGAAGACGTATCGACCGTCTATCAGGGCACGATGTGGCTTAGCGTTTGACATTGGCATGGATTTAACAAAGACAACCCTTTGTATTTGCTACCTAAAAGTGTTGCAGCACTTTCATGGCCCCTGTTTCGCTTATCTTCAAATCCCGGGATTGCAGGAAAAGGCGTCCCAAAATCGGATGCTTCCATACCCTTTCGGCAGGGTTTCGTCAAGGGGCCTAGTTTAGAACTCAAAAAAACCTTCTACTCCCAAAGAGGAAACGAATCAAGAAAAAAAATGGCAGATTTTCTCGTATGGGCATGCCAGAAAAAAAGGATTTGCAATGACCTAACGAGCAGATTTATTCAAGTCTATTTCAGCCTATCCAGTTCGTTCTGTACGATGGCAATATGGGATTTGAGCTTTTGATTCAGGGGGGATGACGGATACTTGTCGATAAGGGTCTTCAGTATGGCGTAGGCTGAATCAAGGAGTTCCTTCTTTTTGGAAGGATCGCCGGCCTTCTTCCCTGCCAGGAAGAGTTCCGCGGCCCGGTTCCTTTCCTTGTTGATCAGGCTTTCCACCGCGCGTTCCTTCAATTCACGTGATTCAGCATCGAGTTCCTGGGACGCTTCCACCTTGGTGAATGCATCGATGGCCGCTTCATAGTCCTCTTTCTCGATCATCTGTCTGGCCGTTTCCTGGGTCTCCTTCAGGGGGTCGTCTCTCATCTGCTTCTGCGCCTGGAATTCCGCCTCGTGCTGATCGATCTTTTCCAACTCCCTGTCCAGCAGCTCGTTTTCAGGGCCTTCCCCCAACCGTAACCGCTCTCTCAGGATGAGGACCCGTGCCCTGCTGTAGGCATGCCCCTGGACCAGTGAACGCACCTTCTGGAGAAGCTGGTCCATAGTGTACCCACCCTCTTGCCAGAGGTCGTCAGAGCCCCCGCCCGGTGTGGACTCAGCGATGTCAGGCCGATCGGTGGGCCTGTCCTTTTCGGCTGCACGGATCTGCTGGCCGACCTCCTGAACAAGGGCAGACCGCTCATCCTGATTGTCGGTCAGCCTCTCATAGGTCCGAAGCGCCCTGTCTTCCTTACCCAATGCAATTTGCCACCGGGCCATCTCTGAGCGGAGCTTCATGACATCGGGGAACCGGTCAAGCTCATCCGCAATCGCCTCCCCCACCTGGATGGCCTGCTTCAGATCTCCTTCCTCTGCCAGGGACAGGGCAAACAGGAGGCCCATCTCACCGGTCAGGGCACCCGGTCCAAAGATATTTTTGAGTTCGAGCGCCTCGCTAAGGACACCTTTGAAGTCCCGTTTCAAATAAAGGGCGATGATGGTCTGCCGTTTTTCAGCGAAGAGGGCAAAGGCCCTCGCATCGTACCGAACGGCCTCCTTTTCACCATAGTATGCCTCATCCATCAGACTCACGGCCCTGAATAGAGAGAGAATGAGCCGTTGATAGTCTTTTTCCGCGAGACGAGCGGAGGCCGATTCCTTGAGCTGTTTATAGGCGTGGAGCAACGCTGCCGCGGTTTCCCGGTCTTCCCCTGACAAGTCCTTGTTTGCCAGTATCCCTTCCATGAAACGGATCTTTTGATCAATCATCGTGTCGTTGATCAGAAGGTCCGAGTGTTCTACGGTCTCCGGCGCAACTGGAACCCGGCTTTTCGAGGGGGCAGCGCACCCCGTGACCCATACCCCCAAAAAAATCAATAAAAGTGTGCTCAGTAATCTCATATCATTCCTTTACCATGAAAATATTTTTTTAACCACGAACAAAACGAATAACATGAACAGGTCAAAGATCTGTTTCTTCGTGCGAGAGAGGCTTTCAGTCTCAATATTCGCTGCGAGGACGATACTCACAGGGGACATCTCGCTCCGCGGCCGTTACGAATCCTTCATCATGAGCATTTACTATAAAAATAGCTCAAGAACAATTATGGGTTATCGGGTGCCGGTTTGTGATTCTTCCTGATAACGATTCACTGATACGGGTTAACGCGCTCCCGTTTTCCTGCTCGGGGACGATGGGGCCTTGTAAAGATGCGTCAAAACGGCTCGAATTCCCTTTTGAGCTTCCACGTTTCTCCTTGGAGCTCTGCCTCCGTTATAACGGCAGGTCCCGGGGAAGCATCCCGCGTTTCGCGTGGGCTTAATGGAAGTCCGGTTACGGGTGAAACCGGCACGCTGCGTAAACCGTCCTGTCCGGCCACAGGCCCCGCCAATGGGCCGCTGAACACCAGATCGGCGGGCTCTAACCCCTTCTGAAACTCAGGGGCGCTGATGATGGCGTTGGCTGTGTCGACCCAGAGGGGGAGGGCACCGGATGATCCGTATATCTCCATGTGCTTCCCCTTCATAGGACGGTTGTCGTCATAACCGGCATAGGCGGCGATCGCATATCCGTCCGCCATGTCAAACAGGTTGGTTTCCCTATCGCGCCCGGGTATAAATCCGACAAAACTGGAATTGGTGAACCGGTTGGCTGTCCCTGTTTTCCCAAAGGTTGGGATGGGAATGTCGAACATCCGGACAGCATCTTTGGCTTTTCGTCCAGTCCCGACCTCCATGACCTTTCTCAGGATCTCGGTGGTCAGGGCAGATACCCTCTCGGACAAGACCCTTTCTGGCTCGGGGTCAAATTTGTAGATGACCTCTCCCTCTCGGTCGACGATTTTTGTGATAATCGGTACCATGGCAGTGCCTCCCTCTGGGGAAAGGGGATAGGCCTTTCCTGTTGTCAGCGTTTCATAGGCCAGGGCAGCCTCCATGATGCTGATGGAATTGGGACCCAGCGGGAATGAGAGAACCGGGTCCAGGGGAGTCGATATGCCGATCTTTTTTGAGAGATATATCACAAAAGAGAGATTGACAAGGGTTCTGAAGTCTCTGATTCCGGCGAGGATCTCGAGGCTGTAGCGGTCACCGGTGAGGAGACTTCGGTAGTTGGTTTGGATGTGATTTTCCAGTGTGTCGAGTATGCCGGCAGGAATCAGGTTGTCAATCCACACCTCCTTTTCCATGTTGGCATGGATCCCTTTTTCGATGAGCCATGCCGGGGTGACCGGCAGCGGTATAGCCGGAACAATTCGTTGGGGATGATCTATGTAGACCATCCGGGTCCCCCCCCCCGGTTCGCTGATCCTGTAGAAATTGCTGAGGTCATCGGACAGGAGGCGGTTGATGCTGGGATCGGTTGGCTGACCATGCTCACGCAGGATCCGTTCAGCTCTCCCAAACCGTGTGCGCATCTCCGTTTCGAGACGGCGAAACCTCTGAAAGTCGTATCTCAGGACCTGGCGGGCCTCGGGCTCCTCCATATCGGGCGTGTCGTTGTCGAGACCAAAATAGAGACGGTTAACATCTTCCAGAACAGACTCATGGCCTGAAAATATCATGTCGGTTTTTACCTGGCGCTTGGACGCTTCAAAGGCCGCCTCCATCAGCGTATCCCTGTCAACGATCACGCCGTATTGGTCCCTGATACGGGTCTTGTAGGCCAGGTAAGACTCGCCTTCCTCTCTTCCGAGCCCCACCAGGTTGACCACCTGGCGGAATTCGCTCATGTTGAGGTGATCGGTGAGGTGGTAGAGGAGCCAGACCGTTGCCAGGTTTTCTGATTTCGCGCCGGCCCATGTCATGGAAACCGTGTCGCTCTCGGGTTCATGATCGGGCCGGGGCACGTAAGATGTCCCTTCAAATTGGTATACCCCCCGACTGTTTCTGAGGGGATCGAGGTTATTCCATTTGAGCATCAGCGCCGCAGTATATACGATCGGCTTGAAGATGGAGCCCAACTGCCTCTTTGCATGTACGGCCCGGTTGAAATAACGATCAAAGTAGCCCCCGACCATGGCCCGTATCATCCCCCGTTGCAGCGCTACGATCCCTCCTTCCATCTCCGGGACCGCCGTGAGCATCAGTTTCGGCCCGGGGTCTTCTTCGGGAGTCGCATCAGGGTTTGTCAGAAACTGAACCGGCACTCGGTCGCCCACGTGGAATGTCTTCAGGAAGCCCGGGACCTGAGCGCGGTCAAACACTGCCCAGCTCCCCGCCTTGGCCTTGAACCAGGCGGCCCCTACCTCCTTGAAACCATCGAAATCGATGATCCCGCCGCCATTGTCCCACGCAACAACCAAGTGCCCATTGTCCCTGTCGGGGTTAACAGAGGTTATTTGAGATAGAAAGGGAAGACCGTCTTCTGTTTCTTTTCCTCTCTTTTCAAAAAGTTCCCCGCATGGATCCGATTCCCGGCAGGGTCTGTAGCCGTTTAGTTCCACCTCCATCAGGGGTAGACGCCTGCGGAGGCTCATGAGGGCCGCATTCTGAATATCCCTGTCGACCGACGTGTAGATGCTGATCCCGGACGTGGCAATGTTGTCAACGCCCTGCTCCTCAAGGATAGCCCTAAAATAATCGGATTCGAGTTGATTCCGGATATAGTCCAGGACCACATTCAACCGATAGGTGACCTTTCCTTCCTCAAAAGGGACCTCCCGATTCAATCCCTCGGCGTATTCCTCATGGGTGATAAAGTCGAGTTTACGCATGTTGGCCAATACATAATCCTTCCGCGCCTTGGCCAGCCGTATCGCTTCATCCTTTTCGATCCGGCTCTTTTTGATGAAGGGGTTGTACCGGTTCGGCCCTTTCAGCGAACCGGCAATAAAGGCGGCCTCCACCAGGTCGAGGTCCCGGGGGTCTTTTCCAAAAAAGTACTGGGCTGCAATCCAGAGACCCTTTCCGTAACCGGTTACAAAGAACTGGTTGGCATACATCTCCAGGATCTCTTCCTTTGAATACCGCCTTTCCAGGAGGAAGGCCTGCATCGCTTCCCTGAGCTTCGATATGTAGGATCGCTTTTCCCTCTTGAATATGTTCTTGGCGGTCTGCTGGGTGATGGTGCTGCCGCCCTGCACTACCCGACCTGCCCTCATGTTGACAATAAAGGCCCTGGCAACGGACTTGATGTCAAACCCCATGTGTTCGAAGAAACCTCTGTCTTCCGCTGCAATCAAGGCCTTGACAAATACCTTGGGCATCTCCTCGTAGGGGATGTATTTGCTGTGGGTCATTTCAAAGAAGACCCCTATGGGGGTCCGGCCATCCGCGTAATAGACCGGGCTTTCAGAGGCGATGACCTGCCCGATCGCCCCCCGCTCGATATGCGTTGCCGCTTCCCGGCTTACCGTGTAGTAAAAATAGGCCAGGAAAGCGCAGGGGACAAGGATCAGGATGAGGAGAGAGATGATAAGGATTCGTTTCATATTGGTTGTTGGTCGCTCGTTACTGGATACTGGATACTGGATACTGGTTACTGGATGCTGGCCGATAACTCATCAGCGGGGGCAAGTGCCAATAACGCAATCGCTGATGAGCTTGGCAGCGTAACAGCCTTACGTTCTTTGCCTTCAACCCAGTTCTCCTGACAGAAGCTTTCCCCTGATGATCTCCTTTAGATCCAGCCCTTTTATTCTCAGCCCCTTGCGTCCATACTTCATGTTGGCTTCCATGACGTGCCAGAGGCCACGGGAGTGGATGAGATCGATCCCCACATCATTCAGCCTGCATTTGAGGGCAGCTTCGCGGGCCGTCTCCACGCCCTCCGGGGGGATATGGTCAAAATCGATCGTTCCCCCCTGGGCCAGATTGCTCCTGAAGTTTCCAGGGGAGGGGATGCGCCAGTAGGCCAGCACCGGCTGATAATTGATCAGAACCACCCGCAGGTCGCGTTCGTGGGGCACGTATTCCTGGATATATGCGATCTTGTTAACCGCGAGGTAGGCCGCAAGCGCCTCTTCGCTGTCGATCCTGAAGACCCCCCTCCCCCGGGCCGAACACCTCGGGACCTTTGCCACAAAAGGAAAGGCAAAGTCCTTGAGGATGTCCTGATGATGGAGGCAGTAATAGACCCGGGTGTGCGGGTGAGGAATTCCCATCATGTAAAAGAGGGTGGTCTGCTTGATCTTTTCGTCGGCATAGAGATAGGTCTCCAGGCTGGGGAAGATCTTCCTTCCGGAGGTGGTGAGAAACTGGGCATAGTTGAGGGTGGGGAAGAGTACCATGTCGGCGGTCAGGATGCGCTCCCTTTCTCTCGAGGTATAATCCAGAAAGTTGGGTCTGACCCTAAGGGTCTCCACCTCGGGAACACCTCTCAGCCTGCTTCCCAATGCTACAAAATTATTTTTTCTCGCCATCACAGACAAGCCCCTATTGGAAGTCCGATCGCACCATCCCAATCGAATTTTCATTATTCAATTCCAAGCCACTTTCTGACCGTCATTGCCTTTTCTCTGGCCTTCATCATGACCTCCTCAAGGTCCAGGGTGAGCAGTTTCCGATCAGCCATGACAAGCTCACCGTTGATGACGGCATGGCTGACGTCGTCTCCGCGGGCCGCGTATACGAGATGAGAAAAGGGCTTGTACATGGGCGTCAGATGAGGCTTATGTGTGTTGATAACGATGATATCCGCCTTTTTGCCCGTCTCAATGGAACCGATGAGATCGTGAAGGCCTAGGGCCCGGGCGCCTTCAATGGTGGCCATTCTCAGCACGGTGACCGCATCCATGACGGTCGGATCCATAGCGTGCGCCTTGTGGAGCTTGGCCGCCGTGTCCATCTCGGTGAAGAGGTCCAGATTGTTGTTGGAGGCGCAGCCGTCGGTCCCAAGCCCCACGGTCACGCCGCGGGCCAGCAGCTCGGGCACGGGGGCGATGCCCGACGCGAGCTTCATATTGCTCTCGGGGTTGTGTATCACCCTGACGCCGCGCTCCACCATTCGATCCATATCCCTCGTGGTTAGATGTACGGCATGATCCGTTATCAGATGGGGTCCCAGGAGGCCCAGAGATTCGAGGTGGTCAACGGGCGTCTTGCCGTAGCGCTGTTCGATTTCTGAGATTTCGGCCAGGGTTTCAGCCACATGGATAATAAGGGGCCGATGGTGGGTCAAGGCGATCTCGTTTGCCCGGATGAGAAGCTCCGGTCTGCACGTAAACAGGGAATGGGGTTCCACAGCGATGGAAATCAGGGGATGACGTTCCCATTTCCGAATCAGTGATTCGGTATAGGCAAACCCGTTTTCCAGGTCCCCGTAATTGGGGGAGGGGAAATCATAGAGGACCTCGCCTGCAAGGCATCTCATCCCGGCTCTTGCCGCGGCCTCGGCCGCCTGATCCTCAAAAAGATACATGTCGCAGAAGGTGGTGGCGCCGGAAAGGATCATTTCGGCACAGGCCAGGAGGGTTCCCGTGTAGACAAAGCGGGCGTCGATGCTTCTTTCCGCGGGGAAGATATAGTGGTTCAGCCATTCCATGAGCGGAAGGTCGTCGGCCAGCCCCCTGAACAGGCTCATGGCGGCGTGGGTGTGACCATTGATTAGACCGGGGAGGATCAGGCCGCCCTTGACATCGATCGTCGTTTTTGCCTCGCACGCCTCATCGCCGCAGGGTCCGACCCGGGCGATGGTGTCTCCCGTGACGCAAACCTGGGCATCTTCAACAACTGAATTGTTTCCATCCATGGTCAGGAGGGTGCCGTTTTTGATGATGATATCGTAGGGTCCCATGACACTCCCTGGTGTTGCGGCGAAGCTAAGGGTCTATTCCATGCTCCCAAAGCCGCCTAACGGCCGCAACCCAATGCGTGACCCCGCTGCAGCGGGAAAACCTTCATCTCTAATGAATCGATTGGGTTAGCCTCAACAAAACGTGTTCGCTTCTTGCGTAGAAGTTACAAACTAAGGGTCTGAAGGCGACAAAGGAGCTTTTCAAACAGAAGCTTATATGGTAAAGATCATTTGGCAATAGGTCAAGTCGTAAACGTTGAGAGGCCCAAAGGCTCAGAGGTTAAAGGTTCCAAAGATTTTGAGTTAACCGTCTGAGAGGTTCCGATTTGATTCTTTCCCTCGTTCGGGACAAATGGAGTTACCCAATTGCGCACACCCCGTTCAAAGCTCATGAATTCCCAGTGGCTGACTTTGAAAATCCTCACAGGATCTCTTATGATTTTTCTGTTACACGGATGTGCCACGACGCCCCCGCCCAAACGGCTCGACAATGTGTGCGAGATTTTCAGGGAACGTTCTGACTGGTATGAAGATGCGGCTGAGTCGTACAAGCGGTGGGGCATCCCCATCCCCGTCATGATGGCCATACTCCACCAGGAATCCAAGTATGTGGGCGACTCCAAGCCCCCCCGGACCACCTGCCTATGGATTTTCCCAGGCCCGCGGCCCTCTTCGGCCTATGGATATGCTCAGGCACTGGACGAAACGTGGGAGGAATACAAGAAATGCTCCGGCAACTCATGGGCCGACAGAGATGATTTCGGCGATGCCATTGATTTTGTCGGATGGTATTGTCACCTAAGTGCACAGCAGTGCGGGATCCCAAAGGATAATGCCCGCAACCTCTACCTGGCCTATCATGAAGGTCGCGGCGGGTTTAACAGAAGGACATACACGAAAAAACAGTGGCTCATGGGGGTGGCCGACAAGGTCCAGAAAAGGGCCGCCCTGTATAAAAGCCAGCTGGCCGCATGCGAGGGAGAGTTCACCGCGGGAGGCTTTTGCCTGTGGCCTTTCTGAGAGGGGACAAGAGAATTTCACCCCGTTTTCCTGATCAGGAGGTATAAGGGTCCATTGAAAAAGAACCTGACGGCATTTATCGAGGCGGCCCTCCTTTTTAAAGGCCTCCCTGAGACCCAGATCAAAGAGATCGAAGGGATCGCCGAGGATATCAGGTTGAAAAAGGGTGAGGCCATTTTTTCGGACGGAGATGAGGGCAACGGCTTTTATCTGGTGGCAACGGGGCTTGTCAAGATATTCAAGGTCTCCCAGGATGGGAAGGAACAGATCCTTCATATCTTCGGCCCCGGAGAACCGTTCGGCGAGGTCCCGGTATTCACCGGCAGGCATTTTCCTGCAAGCGCTGAAGCCATTTCTGAGTCCCGCATCCTCTTTTTCCCTCGAACGGCATTTGTCGATCTCATCGCCGCCAACCCTTCACTGGCACTCAATATGCTCGCGGTCCTTTCCATGCGGCTTCGTCAGTTCACCGTACAGATAGAGAGCCTTTCTCTCAAGGAGGTACCCGGCCGGTTGGCCGCCTACCTGCTATACCTGGCCGATGAAGACAAGCGAAAGGATCTGATAAGGCTCAGCATCTCAAAGTCTCATCTCGCCAGCCTGTTAGGGACGATCCCTGAGACGCTCTCGCGGATATTTTCAAAGATGAGCGGCCAGGGTCTTATTGAAGTGAGTGGCAGGCGTATCCGCCTTCTGGACCGCAACGGGTTGTCGGCATTGGCGATGCATGGAAGGATGCCGGAAGAGGCAGAATCCTCCGAACACCTATCCGTCTCTTCATTCCCCAAGGCGGACATCTCTCTGATCCCCAAGTGTAAAGAGGGCTTGAAATGAACCCGTACTATAAGGAGCGGTTTGAGGCTCAGCGACGCGTGGCTAAGAGACTGGCGCCCACCATGGAGGTGAACGAGATCCTGGAACTGCTTAGAGAAGAGACACGAAACATGGTTCCCATCGCCATGGAGGCGTGCATCCTGATGCTGGATCCGGATGCGCAGAAATACACGCGTCCCCTTCAATGCGCCCTGTATGATACCCCGGTCAACTGTATCTCGTGCAAGCGAAAGCGGTCTGCGATCCAGAAGGCCCTGGCCAGGAAAAGGGGGGTTGTGGTCTCCAGCAGCGGGCCCATCCGAAGGCGAGACGGCGAAGAGCTGAAAATCGGACCAGAGGCGGCAATTCCGGTGTTTGTGGATGATAAGATACTGGCCATTATCAGTGTGGTGGCCAGACCAGGGACTCGCTTCAGCAGAAAGGATTTCTATCTGATACAGGACCTCTCCGAGATCGCCGGAAATGCGATTATGGCTGCAAAGCGTCATTGGGCCATCACACAGGAAAAGATAGAGATCACGCAGAAACTCGCCCATCTCTCACCCTTTGTACCCCAGTCCGTGCGACGGATTGTGGAAAAGAACCCCGAGATGTTGACCCAGGAAAAGGAAAAAAAGGACGTCACGGTCCTTTTCCTGGATCTGGAAGGGTACACCCGGCTCAGTGCACATCGGCCGGAGACAGAAGTGAATGAACTGGTGGAAAAGATGTTTTCCAGCTTTGTCGATCCGATCCACCGGTCGGGCGGCGATATCAACGAAACGGCCGGGGATGGGCTCATGATTATCTTCAAGAACGATGACGCCAAGACCAATGCCTCTAATGCGGTGAAGGCCGCTTTTGACATACACGAGAGAAATCTGGCCCTGAACCGGGAATTCGGCGGGAAGTTCGGAGAGACCAATGTTAACATGGGAATCAATTCGGGCGTTGCCCTCCTGGGCATGAGCACATTCAAGGGATCTCTGGATACCCGGATGACCTATACGGCCAGTGGACCGGTCACGAATCTGGCCGCCCGCCTGGCGGATTATGCTCAGGGGGGCGATATCCTCATCGGGGAGACCACCAAAGAGATGATCGAGGGCCTTTGGCCGGTGTTTGACAGGGGGTGGGCCCACCTCAAGGGAATCGATACCCCTCTGCGGATCTACTCCCTGCTGAGGGAATCATAACCGGATGGGATACTCGATCAGCAAACAGCAAAAGAAGTGCCTAACATGCCTAAAAATCGAGAAAAGCCGATCCCGCTGACGGGATCTTCACCCAGTAACGAGCGACCAGAAACCCGGGGGGTGCTTCCATGATCAAACATATGCTCTGCTATCTTTTTTTCGGGTTCATTCTCATCGTATACGGGGCCCAGGTCTGACCCTTTCTGGAAGGCCTCGGGTATCTTCAGGCCTCGATCAATACCCTGGTGCCGATGCTGATTGCATTGCCATTCAGGATCTACTGGTTGAAGAGGAATATTTACCGTCTTCGCTGGTTCGGTTCTGCGCAAAGCATTGCCCTCTATTCGCTTCCCTGGCGGGAATTCGCCGGAGATCTGGCCCTGTGGGGGGGCATTGGGATGGGCATGTCCGCCTTCTACATCTTGCATCTGGGGGCGCCCCTGCTCACAGGCGCGAAGATTCTGCTCGGGTGCATTTCCTTCGGCCTGCTTGGAGGGATGCTCTGTTTTCTCTGGATGGAAGGCCGAATCATCGCATTTCTGCAAAACACGACCTTCGAGATTCCGATCAGCCCGAAAAAGATCTTCTCAGTCTCAGACAAAATCCTTTTTTTTATGATCATTGTGATAGGGTTCATGGTTACCGCTATTCTTCTCATGGTCTTCATGGATCTCAGCTATCTTCTTGAACAGGGCGGTTCTTCGGACACGGAGATCTATTTGGGGGTATTCAAAGAAATTGCATTTGCCTTCGGGGTGCTTCTCTTTCTCAGTTTTCTGATCCTCGGGAAATATTCCCGCAACCTCAAGGCCGCCTTATCGCTTCAATTGGAGGTCATGAGGAAAATCAGCCTCGGAGATTACGAGTCGCCGGCGCCGGTGGTGAGCAATGATGAATTCGGTTTGATTGCCGCGAAGACCAATGAAATGATGATCGGACTCAAGGAAAGAGATTTGTGTCGACTCAGCTTTGGCCGATACCTGACGCCTGAGGTGAGCCAAAAGATCCTTAAAGGGGAGATATCGTTAGAGGGAGAACTGAAAGATGTAACCATTCTCTTCTGTGACCTGAGGGGCTATACCACCTTTGCGGAAGGGAGGGATCCCAAGGAGGTGGTTGGTTTTCTGAATGAATACTTTACCCAGATGGAGCAGGCGATCAGGGCGCACCAGGGAATTGTGCTCCAGTATATCGGCGATGAAATCGAGGCGGTCTTCGGGGCCCCCCTGGACCTGCCCCGCCATGGTGAAAAGGCGGTCCTTGCAGCCCTTGAGATGAGGGCCCGGCTGGAAGCGCTGAACAAAAAGCGGGAGGCGGCGGGGCGCGGGTATGTGGCCCACGGGATCGGCATCCATACAGGGAGGGTTTTTGCAGGGAGCGTGGGGAGCCAGGACCGGCTTTCCTATGCCATGGTGGGAGACCCGGTGAATACGGCCTCCAGGATACAGTCCTTGAACAAGACATTAGGGACCGACATCCTGATCAGCGGCGCCACAAAAGAACTCCTTCCGGCCAACCGGTTCCGACTGGCCAGTCGGAGGAGGACCTCCCTCAGGGGAAGAAGCGAGGCGATCGAGGTCTACGCGGTTCTGGGAGAAGGATCTGGATAAAGGTCGACTCCGTCGTTCAGGTCCCCCCCCTTCGCCTCTCTCTCGAGCCGGTATCTCTTTTCACTCTTACGGCACATCTCCCAGATAATACACTGACCCCGGAATTTGCAGTAGGTGCAGGGGTCGGTACAGGCCTCGCAGTTTTCAAGACACTCCTGGCAATAACCGATCATCATTTTCTGACACTGAACAAAGGCCTCACGGCCCGGATGATATTTACAGTCCATATTGCGCCTTATCGCATGTGTGGTTTTCCCAATCAACGATCAACCATCGTCAATCATCAATCCCCTGGGTCCATCCGGATTTAAAAATCAGAAAAATAAGGGCTGCCAGAAGATATGCCATCATGAAGCCCAGATGGGCGATATCAATGAACAGGGTAAATCCCGGAGAAAAAACAACATCCGGCAGGTTTTTGAGGACCCTGAAGATCCCTGTGACGACAATTCCGCCCAACAGCACGATCCTCACATATGCCGAAGCGGTGAGCCTGAACTCCGATCGACCTGTGATAAGGTAATCTGTTATGCAATAGGCAATCAGGACAAACAGGAGAATCGCCCCCAGATAATGGACATAGTGGGTTGCATAGAAGTCGGCAGACCAGCCCAGACCCGGAATATCAGAGATATAAAAGCGTTTAAAGATGGGCATCTGCCCGAATCCGGTAAAGGCCATGACGATAAATATCCCGATGTAAGACCATCTGAGCCACTTCTTGCCGGCCGTTGATTCATAGGCATGTGATGTCATTTCTTCCCCTCCTCGGAATGGGTCGACTTTCTTGATGCAGCGTAAAATTTCCCTGCCGCTGCAGCAATGCCGGCAATCGGGGCGATGACCATGGCCTTGGCCAGGTTGTCGGCATGGGCCATGGAATCCTCCACCGGCTGCAGCCCCGGCCTTCCAGGACCTTTTTCAATGTCTGCATTCAGTTTTTCGAAGGGGACCGGCGACACGTAGATGGTATTGGTTCCGCCGTTTTCTTTCTCACCGTAGATATAGCCGTTGATCTCCTTTGCAATGACGTGGGCCTCTTTGATGATCTCATCCCGTGGGCCGATTTTCTGCACATTTTCAGGGCATACCTCAATGCAGGCCGGGAGTTTTCCCTCCTCCAGCCGGTTGTAACACCGGTCGCACTTGTACATGACCCCATTTCCGGCCAGGCTGGGGAGAATATCCAGGTACAACCCGACGCCGGTCTGACGCTGGGGGATATGCCAGGGGCACACAACCTCACATTTGGCGCCTCCGAGGCAGATATCCGCATCGATCCTTGTGATGCCGTTCTTCAGTTTTCGGGCGGCCCCCCACGGGCAGAGATCCGCACAGGGGGGATTCTGACAGTGCATGCAGCGGCGCGGAAAGGAGTAGGTCTCTTCTTTGCCATTCACCGTCACCTTGGCCTCTTGGATAAATACCCAATTATAAGGCGTCAGCCGGTCCATGTCGTCCCTTTTGTCAGACCAGTCAGAGACCTTCACCCGGCTGGGATACATTTTTGGAAAGGGTTTTTTGGGTTCAGGGAATTTGGGGGCATTGACCTCCTTGCACGCCTCTACACATGCCTCGCACCCGATGCATTTACGGATGTCGATAAGAGTGGCCAGTTCCTGACCGGACTCTCCTCTTACAGTGCCCGGAAGCGGTATGGAGGACGCAGCCGCTACGGCCGCTGCAGCCAGGCCCCCTTTGAGGAACGTTCTTCGTGATATGGTTTGTGTCATTGTCGTATCTCCCTTATATGTTGTCCATTCAAGAGACAGCACGACAAAAAAGGTTTCAGTGAATGCGGTTATCCCCCTGCGCCATGGCTCTCATTGACACGCGACGCTGTTCCAGACGGCGTGGGTTATATGTTGTTTGAAGCGGAATCGAGAGAAGTCCATGTCATTATATTACCATAAAAGGCAGAAAGATGCTACCGTTGAACGGTCTTCTCCACCTGAATGCCGTGGGCCTTGAGCCGTTTCCAAAGGGTTACCCTGCTGATCCCGAGCAACCGGGCCGCATCAGATTTGTTTCCATGGGTTTGTTTTAAGGCCTCCAATAGGGTCTCCCTGTCATCGCTGTCACGTTGGGACCGGCCGGCGGGCCTGCCGACTGAAAAAGACTGAGATCCGCCAATGATGGTGACCGGCAAATGGCTCGGCAGGATCTCTTCTCCGGTGCAGAGCACAAAGGCGTATTCGATCACATTGATCAACTCCCTGACATTGCCGGGCCATTCATAACGGGAGAGCAATCCCAGCGCATCTTTATCAATCCCTTGAATCGGCTTTCGGGTTTTGATATGGATGCGCTGGATAAAGGCCTCGATCAGCAATGGGATATCCTCAGGCCGATCCCTCAGAGGCGGGAGGTAAATCGGGATCACGCCGATGCGATAATAGAGGTCATCCCGGAAACGTTCCTCTGCCATCAGTTTGTTCAGATCTTTGTTGGTGGCGGAAAGGACCCTGACATCCACTCGGATGGGCGTGTGGTCCCCCACCTTTTCTATCTCCTTCTCCTGGAGCACCCGCAGCAGCTTCGCCTGTGTAGACAGGGGAAGATCCCCGATCTCATCTAAGAAAATGTCCCCATAGTTGGCCGCCTCGAATCGCCCCATCCTCGTGCGGTCCGCGCCGGTAAACGCCCCTTTAACATGGCCGAATAACTCACTCTCCAACAACGATTCATTGAGGGCAGCGCAATTGACCTTTATGAAAGGCCCCTTGTGACGGGAGCCAAGCCGATGAATGGCGGCGGCCACCAGCTCCTTGCCCGTACCGCTGTCGCCGTATATGATTACGGGCGCGTCGGACTGAGCAGCGCTCCGGATAAGATCGAACACCTTCTGCATGGTCATGGACTTGCCGATGATCCCTTCAAAGCTGTCCTCAATGGCGAGTTCTTTTCGGAGTGAACTGATGACCTCTTCTTTGGCCACCAGTTCCGTGCAATCCGCCAGCGTCTCTACCCCTCCTACCACAATCCCGTCTTTATCTCTGAGAATCGCTGCGTTCTTGATAACATAAACAGGTCTCCCATCCTTTTTACTCAGGGTACATCTTCTGTTTCGAACCACTTTGTCCTTGAACAGGGCGCAATGTTTGTCGCCCCCGCGGGCCAAGGCGCCAAAGCAGCTGTCGCAGTTCAGTATTTCACACGACCGACCGATGAGTTCTTCCTGACTGTATCCGGTCAGCTGTTCCATCGCATTGTTGACGGAAAGGATGACCCCTTCCGGATCCACGATCATGAGGCCGTCCAGCATGGTCTGCACAACGGTCTCCCAATACTGGCTGTATTCTTTATCCAGTATCCCTGCCATTATCTCCTCCGGCATTAAGGTTGAGGGTCGCAGAATGTTAACTTGTAAATAATTGTTAACATGCGTTAAGATTAATAATTAACGCAAGAAAGTCAACTCAAACAGGTGCTCGAATGATTTGCCAATGAAAACAATTGGATGAGAAGTATTTACCTCCGATTGCGATTGGCATCGGCTTTGCAAGGTGGGAACGTGACAGACAGGCATTTCTTATTTCCCGTGATGGCAGGTATGGGTAAAAGACCGTCCGACAGAGTTCTCGATTTACGTGGGTGGAGTTGTCCCTGGTGCATTCTCAAGGCAAAGAGCTGGCTTGTGCGCATGAAGCCGGGTCAGGTTTTGGAGGTCCTCTGTACCGACCCCAGTGTTCAGAAAAATTTTCCCCGTGTCCTGGAGCGTACAGAAGATCGCATTATCCATTGGGAATATAAGGATGATCATATCGGCGTGCTGATCAGGCGAGGAGCTGAAAGAACCGGACCGTGAGATGCTACGACCTGCTGCAGGGCGATGCTTATGCGGCTGACACGATCCGGCAGGATCGTCCCTGCAAAAGTTTGGCGCTGATGTTGAGGATGATCCTATCCGCGTTTGGGGGGCGCTGTACGCGGTACCTTATCAACATATTTAAAAAACATGATAGAGAGGAACATGCAATGACTGAAACGAAAACAGAAAAGATCGTTTACATCTCAACAAACGGGATGGAAAATCCTGAAAAGGCAAGCCTTCCGTTCGTCCTGGCAAACGCCGCCATGGTCATGGATGTAGAGACCCTGGTGGTTCTGCAGGGCCCGGCCGTTTTCTTAGCGAGAAAGGGATGCCTCGAACATGTGCATGCGGCCGGTTTTGCCCCCCTTAAGGAACTGGTAGAGGCCTTTTTTGACCAAGGCGGCAGGTTGGCGGTGTGCGTCCCATGCATCCAGGAAAGAAAAATCGACGTGGCGGACCTGATTGAAGATGCCATTCCCATGGCCGGAGGCACCTTGACGCAAGAGATCCTGTCCGCCAACGCAACCCTGGTCTATTAGTGGGAACCGAAGATTTCCCATGCCTACATGTGCCTGCATAAGGGTTTTTTTGTGGGAGGCGTGAGGTGCATGGGACGCTTGGAGCTTGGAGCATGAAGCATCGGGCAAAGTGAGAAGTTGTAACCTGCAACCCGCAATGAGTAATCCCTCTAACGACGGGATTTTTGACCCATAACCCGTAACGAGCAAAAGGAGGATTTATGAAAAAGAGAAGATGGACCCGCTGGACGACGGTTGTTGTGATGATGGCATTCTGCCTGTTCCTTGGGCTTGCCGACAATGTTTCTGCCGAGGATCCGGCTGTAAAGGCGGAAGCGACCGGAGTGGTCGAGATCAAAGGACAGGTCAAGGCGGTGTCAAACAAGGCCAAGACCGTCTCTGTTACGGTGGAAGGCAAGGGGATCGTCATTGTCAAGTTTGACGAGGCCACGGAATTCGTGAACTTCAAGGAAACGAAAGAGATCGAAGCGCCGACCGGCGTGCTGGTCAAGTATAAGACGGTCGGCCCTGACAAGGTTGCGACCTATATCAAGAAGACCCTGGTGACCCTGCCGGCCGGTGTGACGGAGATCAAGACCGAGGAACTGGCCGAACTGGTGGCAAAAGGGTCCATGGCAGGAAACTATTGCCTCATTGATTCGAGACCTGCCAAGGTCGCCGCTGCGGAACTCATTCCCACAGCCGTTTCCGTTCCGGTCAACGTGCTTGAAGAAAGGGGCGAAAAACAACTCCCCTGCGACAAGGACAAACTGGTTATATTCTATTGCGGCGGGCCTACCTGAGGCATGAGTCCCAAATCCGCCGGTCTGGCGAACAAATGGGGATGGAAGAATGTGCGGGCGTATATCGAAGGAATGCCTGCATGGAAAAAGGCGGGGAAGTATACCGTATCTACACCCGATTATGTAAGGACGGCCAATATTGTTCTAATCGACCTGCGGGCCCCCGCCGCTGTGGCAGAAGGCCATATCCCAAAGGCGGTAGGGATTCCGGCGAGCCAGCTTGAAGCTGCGAAAGAGACCTTTCCCGAGTCCCTGACCGCTCCCATTGTCTTCTATTCGGATAATATTGAGGAATCGATCAAGGCGGTAAAGACCGCCCGCGGCTGGAGGTACAAGAATGTCACCCTTTTTGAATTTCCCGGGGCCCCGGAGTGGCAGAAAAAGGGGTATGACGTCAAAACAGGCCCGGCCGCAACGGAGATCGTCTATGTGCGAAAGCTGGAGCCAGGAGAGATCAGTATCCCCAACTTTGAGGCTGCCTTGAAGACCCAGGTGGTTACGGTCATCGATGTGCGTGCCCCTTCCGAATACACTGCCGGGCACTTTCCCGGGGCCATCAATATTTCCCTTGATGAATTGCCGGCGAAGATAGATGAACTTCCCCGGGATACATTCATCGTTGTCCATTGCAAGACGGGGGTCAGGGGGGAGATGGCCTATCTGCTTCTCAAAGAGAAGGGCTTTGACGTGAAATACCTCAAGGCAGGATGCAAGTGCAACCTGGACGGTACCTATCTGATCTGGGAAATGTAAACCCAGTCTCACACCTTTCGATGACCGCCCCCGCTTTGGAGGGGGCGGCCATGTTGTGAGCCTCACCGAATATCACGTTGTTTCCTGTGTGCTTCATGAAGGTCCATCGGCCTCATGAGGTGCGATCGAAAGGCCCTCATTGCAACAAAGAGATTTACAAATTGGATGCCCTGTGATATCATCCTGTTCTTTCAAAAAGGAGGTGTGATCCATGAAATATGGAACTGCATGTGTTGCCTTGGCGATATTTATCTTAGCTGCACTTCTTTCCCTGCCCCTGAATGCGGCTGCAGCAGACGCCGAGGGACCTGCCCCTGACAAGGCCCTTTGCGCCAAGATGATCAAGTTCGGGAAGCAGTCATACCAGGCGGGCAGGTATCTTGACGCCAAGGAGTATTTCAGGAAGGCGGTGCAGGCCGATCCTTCGTCCACTGCGGCTTGGGAACACTATGATCTATCCGTCATCCATGCCCTTGGTGAGAAGGTAAATAAGAATTCGCGCCTGATCGCCCCCGGTGCTTCTGCGGAGGATCCAGCCAAGGCAGCAGAGGCTCCGGCCCCCCCGCCTCAAGCGCCGACGCCGGCCAAGAAGCCCAAGTTCGTAGTTGAAGAAGATGAAGGGTGTTGAGGCAATCGAAGAGGTGGAGTGAGACCTGAATGCCAGACGCCAAGACAAGGGAGCGGGTTACCTACTGGTACGGTCAATGCATTCCCTGAGCATCGACCGTAGACGTTCCCGGGCATCAGAGGGGATCTCTTCGGTCGCCACCGCCTGGCACAATTGAATGGTCTTTTTCATGGTATCGACACATACCCTGCACTCAGGGCAGTGACGGAAATGCCGTTCGATTTCTCGACATGCGTCGTCGTCCAACTCACCGTCCAGGTATTCCGACAGCCTCTCAAAATCTTTTTTGCATTCCTCCCTCATTGGACAACTCCCTCCTTATAGGCCGTGGATATCTTTTCCCTCAGGAAGAGGCGGGCCCGGTGCAGTCTCGTTTTGACGGATTGGGTAGATATTCCAAGGATATCAGCAGCTTCTTGTGTGCTGAAACCCTCCATGTCTCTCAGATTGAAGACCAGTCGATATTTGTGGGAAAGGGATTGAATGGCATTGTCGATAACATCCTTCAGTTCCGCCCTCAGCATGTTGTCCGATGGATCCTCGGACCAGTCCGGGATTTCGTACGTTACATCGTCGCCATTTTGGGGGACAAAGGATTCCAGTGAGATCTCCCGGTCCGGTTCGCATTTCTTTTTTCGTCGTTTCCGGATACAGGCCGTGGTTGCTATTTTGAAGAGCCAGTTCTTCAATTTGGTCTCCTCCCGAAAGTCCTTAAGATATTTGAAGGCATTCAGGAAGGTCTCCTGGGCGATGTCTTCCGCATCCTGGAGATGGCCGCACATTTTGAGACCGAAGGTGAATATCCGATCCTCGTACCGTTCCACGATCTTTTCCATGGCCTCCATGGAGCCGGCCTTGAACTCGGAAATCAAACGATGGTCGATAGGTTCGGTGGCTATTTCGTTCATATAACATCCCTGCATCAGATCGGTTTTAAAGGAAGGTCGGTTCAACGGTTTCCATGCCCTGCATCGTGCGTGCAGGTCACTGTATATGAAAGAGCGTCCAAGTTCAAACGGAATTCTGCAGGGCCGAAATTGGGATCGAGATCGTTGACTTTCAAGAATCCCGCCGGACATTCAATGGCCTGCCCCATTTTTTCTTGTTGGCGCCGTGTTGAAGCCGCCATCTCCGCCAGTCTTAGGCGGCACTCAAGCGATCTTATCCTCGAGCGCGGAACCTGATCCTTACATCAGATGTGCGGCAAATTAAACTGCTCTTGACATTTTCATGCTTTTCTTGATAATATGAATATTTGTGTGAAAAGCTCCTTTTGTCAAAGGGACCTTAAAGGGAATTTTCTTTCGTTTTTTCAGAAACCAATAAGGAATCGGAGTAGAGAAATCGTCAGTGAGAAGGCTCGCGGTTTAGTTGTTGTTCCCTGTTTGGGGAGAGCTGGCTATTGGCTTGGGTTTATTAATGTTTCCGGTTTGTCCGGACCAGGGGAGATTCATGATGAAAGTTCTCGTAAGTGATGCTCTATCTGAAGTGGGTGTAGAGGTTTTCCAGGAAACGCCTGGAATTGATGTGGACGTTAACACCGGCCTCACACCGGATGAACTGAGGGGAATTATCGGCGGTTATGACGGCCTTGTGATAAGAAGCGCTACTCGGGTGACGGCCGATATCCTCGAAGCGGCCGACCGCCTGAAGGTCATTGGGCGCGCCGGGATCGGTCTGGATAATGTCGATATCCCTGCAGCGAGCCAGCGTGGGATTGTGGTCATGAACACCCCTGAAGGGAATACCATCACCACTGCCGAGCATACCATGGCCATGATCATGTCCCTTTCACGGAATATTCCCCAGGCAACGGCCTCGCTCAAGGAAGGGAAATGGGAAAAGAAAAAGCTCAAAGGCCGTGAGCTTTATAACAAGACCCTGGGACTTATCGGCCTGGGACACATCGGTCGGATTGTGGCCGACAGGGCCAGGGGGATGAAGATGAAGGTCATTGTCTATGATCCCTATATCAAGCCGGACCGGATTGAAAAGCTCGATTTCGAACCGGTTTCCCTTGACGCCCTTTTGGATCGGGCGGACTACATTACCGTCCATACCCCCAAGACAGAAGAGACCAAAAATATGATTAACCGGGAACTCATCTCCAGGATGAAAAAGGGCGCCATGATCATCAACTGCGCCAGAGGTGGGATCGTCAATGAGGAGGATGTGTATGAGGCATTGAAATCGGGGCATCTGGGAGGAGCGGCTTTTGACGTATTCGAGACCGAACCGCCCGGAAAGACACGTATCATGGAGCTCTCTAATTTTATCTGCACCCCTCACCTGGGAGCGTCCACCAAAGAGGCCCAGGATAACGTGGCCAAAGATGTGGCCGAACAGATCGTCGCCTATCTCCTTCATGGAACAGTAAAGAACGCCGTCAATGTGCCCAGCATCAGCGAAGAACTCATGACGGTTCTGAGACCCTTTGTCACCCTCCTCGAGAGGATCGGTTCGCTACAGGCCCAGTTAGCCGCAAGCGCCCTGGTTAAGGTAGAGGTCCATTACCGAGGCGCCATCAACGAATACGATGTAACCCCGCTGACCACGGCCCTGCTCAAAGGGATGTTGACGCCGATTCTCAAGCACGATGTGAATTTTGTGAATGCCCCCTATATCGCAGCTGAACGGGGCATCGAGGTGGTGGAGTCAAAGAGCACCACTTCGGATGATTTTGCCAGCCTCGTAAAGGTCTCCGCCAAGAGCCTGGAAGGACAAAACATCGTATCCGGCACCATATTTGGCAAAAATCTGCCTAGAATTTTAAGAATTAACAATTTTTATCTGGAGGCGATTCCCGAGGGACACATTCTCCTGATCCGAAATGCAAATACCCCGGGCGTCATCGGCGAGATCACCTCGGCCCTTGCCAGGCATCAGATCAACATCGGTCGCATGCAGGTGGGAGAGGAAAAAGAGAAGAAGCAGAATGTGATCCTCATAACCACCGGCGCCATTGTCGGAGATGAGATCCTTGAAGAGATCCGTTCTTTTAAGAATGTCTTTTCTGCACAGCGGATTGAATTATAGGGTAACTTGAGGAATTCAGGAATTGGGGGGTGCGTGACGGAACATAGGTCATTTCGTCAATGTCGTACTCCCAAATTTTTAATCACAATTGTCCAGGAGGCAGATCATGGCAGAAGAAGACAAGGGCTTTGTCATAAAAGACAGGCGATCGTTCGATGAGCAGGGGGAGCTCAAAAAGGACGATTCGGCGTCTGCAGAGGAAAAAGTGAAAAAGGAACCTGAAAAGAGGCCTCCCAAGGAAGAGACGGCGTCGCCTCCCTTGCCCGAGGTCAACTTTTCATCCCTCATCCTCAGTCTCAGTTCCACGGCCTTTCTCCATTTAGGTGAGATCCCTGATCCCAGCACCGGGCAAAAAACCAAGGACCTGGCATTGGCCAAGCATGTGATCGATACCATCGGGATGCTGAAGGAAAAAACCGAGGGCAACCTGACGAAGGAAGAGAAACCTCTCATCGAAAATATCCTGACAGAGCTCAGGTTACGCTACGTAAAGGCGAAATAGGGCGCGGACAAGATATAGGTATCGATAAAGCTCCAAATTCAGCATCGGCGTTCAGTCCGAGACCATTTGTGCGTCAAGTTTTATCGTTCCAAGTTTTAGTGGGTTTACACTTTATGGATGGAAGGTTTTTATGGGTTTCATGAAATGTGCACCGGCGGTCGCTGACCGTCTTCACACGTGGCGTGTGAGAAACGTCATTCTATGGCTGACCGCAGGGCTTATCGGGACTGTTTTGATCATTTCGGCATCACCGTCATTCGCCCAGTCAACCGGTCTCCTGCCGGCCGCCCCCGGCTCTTTTTCCACCTTGGTCAAAAAGGCGAAGGCGTCTGTGGTAAACATCAGCACTGTCAAGACCATTGCCGGCGGGTTGGGACATCCCTTCTCTTTTGGTGGTCCCTCCGGACCCAACGATCCTTTAAGGGACTTTTTTGACCGGTTCTTTGGCGATCAGATGCCCAAGGACTTTAAACAGAAGAATCTTGGATCCGGTTTTATCATCGATACATCGGGGTTTATCCTGACGAATAACCATGTGGTGGAAAAAGCCGACGAGATCACTGTCAAGTTGGCGGACGGAAAGAGCTTTCTGGCCAAAATCGTAGGCCGCGATCCCAAGACCGATCTGGCCCTTATCCGGATAGAAAGCGACCATGAGCTGACGCCGCTCCCGATGGGCGATTCCGACAGACTGGAGGTTGGAGACTGGGTTGTGGCCATGGGAAACCCTTTTGGCCTTGACAACACGGTCACTGCCGGCATTGTCAGCGCCAAATACAGGCATATCGGGGCCGGACCTTACGAGAACTTCATCCAGACCGATGCCTCCATCAACCCGGGAAACAGCGGGGGACCCCTGTTGAATACCGATGGGCAGGTCATCGGCATCAATACGGTTATTTTTTCCCAGAGCGGGGGAAGTATCGGTATCGGATTCGCCATTCCCATCAACATGGCCAAAGAGATCCTGGATCAGTTGAAGAAAGGAAAGGTGGTCAGGGGCTGGTTAGGCGTCATGATCCAGAAGATTACCCCTGAACTCAAAGACAAGCTTGGTCTGGAGAACGAAAAGGGCGCCCTGGTGGCCGATGTCTCATCTGGGGGGCCTGCAGAAAAGGCCGGCATTCAGCGCGGGGATGTCGTTGTTTCCTTTGATGGCAAAAAGATTGATGAAATGAAGGATCTGCCCTATATCGTCGCCTCCACGCCCATAGGGAAGACCGTCTCGGTAGAGGTCATTCGAAAGGGGCGGAAAAGGCTTTTTGACGTCAAGATCGGAGAATTAAAAGAGGAAAGAAAGGACGTTGAAGAAGAGGGGAAAAGCGGCACCGAAGAACGATTGGGTTTAAAGGTGGAGGAACTTACGCCGCAGTTGGCAAAAGATCTGGGTCTGGCTGAAACCGAGGGGCTTGTCATTGTCCAGGTGGATGGCAATTCGCCTGCGGCAGAAGCCGGCCTCAGACCGGGAGATATCATTCTCGAATTGGATCAGCACCTTGCGAAAGATCCGGCTGATTTTCTGAAAAGGATCGAACGGTATAAGGAAGGCGACACCCTCCTCTTTCTGATAAAACGAGGAGATTCGACCCTGTATGTGACAGTGAAGGTAGATGATTGACCCGGCAGACGTTCGTCCGGCTGAAAGGGATTGCGTATGCCACCATCAGCCGGCATTTACAAAATTCGAAGAAATGGCATCTGCAGGCAAGCGGCAGGAATACGACATGGTCTAACCTTCTAAGAGGCCATCTTCCTATCAACCACCCTGAGGCAGGGTTGTTTTATCTACTTGGTGCCTGAACGAAAACCCCGTTGAGGCAGAATTGTGAATTGAGGAATTACGAATTCCGAATTGGTGGAATAAAGTTTAAATTAATAAAGGCAATTTTTCTATTCCCCCCCTTTTGAATTTCCGGATTTCCGTTCAGCCACTACTTAATGCGATACGGACACAGCATCCATGCGACCATCAGATAAAGACCCATCGTCCATCCATTACGCGCCAGCCAAGCTGAACGTGCGACTGAAGGTTACCGGCCGCAGACCGGACGGGTATCATGAGCTGGTCTCTATCATGGTGCCTGTCGGGCTATATGACCGGCTTGATCTCCGGACGACGTCAGATAAGCGAATCGAGATCTCCTGCCGAGGCTTTTCCGCACCCGCCGACGAAACAAACCTTGCTTGTCGAGCCGCCCGGGCCTTTTTTGGCAAAACAGGCATGAATGATGGGCTTTTCATAAGCCTTACGAAGAATATACCTGTCTCAGCCGGCTTAGGCGGCGGCAGCAGTGACGCCGCATGTGTACTCAAGGCCCTGAATCAAAGCCATGCCTTGCCGCTCACACCGGAGGAATTGGCAGAGTTGGCCCTCGGGCTTGGCGCAGATGTCCCCTTTTTCCTGGTAGAGCGGCCCTGCATTGCCAGGGGGATCGGGGAGGTCCTGGAACCGATTGAAAACTGGCCGGAACTCTGGTATATTATTGTCATGCCGCCTATTCAAGTTTCCACCTCCTGGGTCTATGGCAGTTTGGACCTATCTCCGGCACCAAGTGAATTAGAGTTGACAAATGAGGCGTATGAGGATATTGTTCGATATTTAAATAGAAAGCCGCTCGTTATCGGGCGCATGTTGGAAAATGACTTGGAGCGGATTACGGCTGCCCGGTTTCCTGTCATCGAGCGCATAAAACATTTGTTGACAGAGGCGGGAGCGGATGGGGCACTGATGTCGGGCAGCGGTCCGAGCGTTTTTGGGGTTTTTCAATCGAAAGACAAGGCCCTCCGGGCCAAGGAGGCCCTGGTGGACAGCAGCCTTGGAGATATATTTCTGGTGCAAGGTCTTACCGGATCTCCGGCCTCCAACATCTGACCGCTCTACTGGGGTGTCGTCAAGTGGTAAGACACGGGCCTTTGGAGCCCGCATTCGGAGGTTCGAATCCTCCCACCCCAGCCAAAAGAGAATGGAAGAAGAGGACTCACTTTGGACCAGGAAATTAAATTGTTCGGAGGCACCTCAAATCCCGCGTTGACCCTCGAGGTCTGTAATTACCTGGGGACTAAACCGGGAAAGATCCTCGCCAAAACCTTCAGCGATGGAGAGATCCAGGTAGAAATCGGGGAGAATATCAGAGGAAGGGATGTCTTTGTGATCCAGTCCACCTCTACCCCTGTCAACGACAACCTGATGCAGCTCCTGATTATTATGGATGCCATGAGGAGGGCCTCGGCCGAACGCGTCACGGCGGTTATTCCCTATTATGGTTATGCTCGACAGGACCGGAAGGTCAAACCCAGGGTTCCCATCAGCGCAAAACTCGTAGCCGATCTGATCACCACCGCAGGGGCAAACCGGGTGGTATCCATGGATCTACATGCAGGCCAGATTCAGGGCTACTTCAACATCCCTGTCGATAACATCTTCGCCGCCCCTATCCTTCTGAAATATATACAAAATAACCTTCAAGACGATCTGGTTATTATCTCGCCCGACGCCGGCGGCGTTGAGCGGGCCCGCGCCTTTGCCAAGCGCCTGGATGCCTCTTTGGCCATCATCGACAAGAGACGTGAAGCCCCCAATATAGCCCAGGCCATGAACATTATCGGCGAGGTGAAGGGCAAGACCGCCATCATCCTCGATGATATGGTCGATACCGCAGGGACGCTCACGCAGGCCGCCGCTGCGCTAAGGGACCGGGGTGCCCGCAAAATCCATGCCTGCTGCACGCATCCGGTCCTTTCGGGACCTTCCATCGAGAGAATCCAGGCCTCGCCGATTGACAGCCTGGTCGTCACCAACACCATCCCCCTGAATGACAAGGCCGGGGATTGCCGGAAAATCATTGTCTTATCCATTGCAGAACTGTTAGGAGAAACCATCAAAAGAAGCCATAACTCTCATTCAGTCAGCACGTTGTTCGTCTAATTAACCAGAAAAACGCCTGAAGATGTTCAGGCGTTTTTTCGCTTGTGAAAAATTTTATTAATTCGGGAGGATCCCATGCATCAGTTACCACTTGCCGCCCATGAAAGAGAATCCAGAGGAAAGGGAGCGGCCAGAAAATTAAGGAAAAATAATCAGTTGCCTGCCATATTTTATGGCCCGAGGACCGAGCCGATGATGTTGGCCGTCAATTACCATGAATTTGAGCGCATCACGAAGCTGTCCGGATTCGAGAATACGATTCTGGATCTTAAGATCACGTCTCGTCACGGGGAAGAGACCCGAAAGGCGATGGTCAAAGAACTCATGGTAGACCCCGTAAAAAGCGGCTTGCTTCATGCAGACTTCTACGAAATCTCCATGGATAAGGAGATCACCGTGGATATCCCCATCCGTCTGGTCGGCACGCCAGTAGGCGTAACAAACGGCGGGTTTCTTCAGGTTGTGCGGAGAGAACTGACCGTGTCCTGTCTCCCCGATAAGCTGATCGATTCCCTGGAAATCGATGTGTCTGGATTGGACATGGGAGATTCGGTTCATATTCGAGACATCGCGCTTCCAGAGGGGATTTCCTGCATGGAAGAAGGAGACACCCCTGTAGCCGTCGTCTCCGCACCCACCGGAGGATTGGAGGGGAGAGCTGAAGGGGAAATCGAGGAAGAAACGGCAGCCTCAGATGAGGGAACTGCTGAAGGAGTAAAGGGAGAAAAGAAAGGGGGTGAACAGTAACAGGCAATTTGCACTTGATTGTGGGCCTCGGAAATCCCGGACCGGGATATGAAACATCGAGACATAATACAGGGTTTAAGGTTATCGACCTGTGGTGCAAGGATTTGGGGCTGTCCCTAAACAGCCGCCGTTTCCGTGCAAAGACCGTCCGGGCGGATTTCCGGGGGAATGCGATTATACTTCTTTGCCCCCTGACCTTCATGAATTTGAGCGGCGAATCGGTCAGGGCCTGTGCCAGCTATCACGCCCTGGAGATCAACAGGATTCTGGTGGTTCATGACGATCTCGACCTCCCCTTGGGGAGAATAAAGGTCGTCAAGAACGGCGGGGCCGGAGGGCACAAAGGTGTATCATCCATCATCCGGCATCTGGGGAGCACCGAATTTTGCCGCGTGAAGGTCGGAATAGGTCGTCCACGATATCGTGAGGCCGTGGAAAGCTTTGTCCTGGCTCCCTTTTATGCCGATGAAAGGCAGCTTGCCCAAGAAGCGATCCGGGCGGCTGTGAACGCATGCGAACGATTTGTCTTGGAAGGGGTTGAATCGGCGATGAATCATATCAATCGCCTGAATTTGGTAAACTAAGGAGGAAAAAACTGATGCAGGGATTAACCGTTTATGCTCCCTTTTTGGGGATACTGAGCCTGGTTATTGCGTGGCTCATCTACGGCTATGTGAAAAAGCAGCCTAATGGCAATCAACTGATGCAGGAGCTGGAGTCTGCCATTCATACAGGCGCTATGGCCTTCCTGAAAAAAGAGTATTCCGTGCTTGTTTTTTTTATTGCAATTGTGTTTGTCCTTCTGGGCTGGGGGATTTCATGGAAAACCGCGGTTGCCTTCTTGACGGGAACAATATGCTCCATTGCCGCCGGCTATTCCGGTATGACGGCTGCGACAAAGGGCAATTCCAGGACCGCCGAGGCGGCCAATAAACATGGCCAGGCAAAGGCCCTGAATGTGTCGTACTTCTCCGGATCGGTCATGGGTCTGGCCGTAGCAGGGCTTGGAATGCTGGGCCTGGGCTTCTGGTTCTGGATCTATGGCGGCTCTCCGGACACGGCCCAGTACATCAACGGCTTTGCCATGGGGGCCAGTTCCATCGCCCTCTTTGCCCGTGTGGGCGGCGGGATCTACACCAAGGCCGCGGACGTTGGCGCCGACCTGGTGGGCAAGGTAGAGGCCGGCATTCCCGAGGATGACCCGCGCAATCCCGGGGTTATTGCAGACAATGTGGGCGACAATGTGGGGGATATCGCCGGCATGGGCGCCGATATTTTTGAATCGTTTGTGGGCTCGGTTATCGCCACCATCGCCATTGCCGCCACCCTGACCATCAACACGCCCGAGACCCTCGCCGCGTTCATCAAAGAGTTCCCTGCCCTTCAGGGAATGGATGCCACGGCCATCAAGCTCAAATATATGGCCATGCCCATCCTGGTGGTCATGGCAGGCCTGCTCAGTTCGTTCGTCGGCATATTCTCTATCAAGATTTTTCAGAAAGGGGATCCCGCGGGCGCCCTCCGATATACCACCTTTGTGGCGGCCATTATTTTCGTTGTTCTTACCTATATCGTCACCAAGTCCGTCGGCATGCCGATGGGGGCGTTCTGGGCGGTCTTTTCCGGGCTCCTGTGCGGCATCGCCATCGGTCTTTTGGCCGAGTATTACACATCAGGACCGCCTGTCAAGTATATCGCCAAACAGTCCGAGACCGGTGCTGCCACGATCCTTATTGCCGGTCTGGCCGTGGGGATGCAGTCCACATGGCTTCCGATCATGGGTATCTGTATCGCCACGTTTGTCGGCTACACCACAGCCGGAATCTACGGAATCGGTCTTTCCGCGGTGGGTATGCTGGCCACGGTGGGGGCGACCATGACCGTGGACGCCTATGGACCCATCGCCGACAACGCCGGCGGTATTTCCGAGATGTCCGGTTTGGGACCTGAAACACGGAAAATTACCGATAGTCTGGATGCCCTGGGCAACACCACCGCGGCCATCGGCAAGGGGTTTGCCATCGGTTCTGCGGCCCTGACGGCCCTGGCCCTGTTCGTGGCCTATATTCAGGCGGCAGGCCTTGACATGATCCGCCTCGACGACCCGATGGTGGTCATCGGCGTCTTCCTTGGCGCCATGGTCCCGATGGTCTGCGCGGCCCTTACCATGACCTCTGTGGGCAAGGCCGCCTTTGCCATCGTGGAGGAGATCCGTCGTCAGTTCCGAGAAATTCCGGGCCTTCTGGAAGGCAAACCAGGCGCCAAGCCCGACCCGGCCAGGTGTGTTTCCATTGCGACCGCCTCTTCCTTGAAAGAGATGGTGACCCCGGGCCTCATTGCGGTCCTCGCGCCTGTGGCCGTGGGCTTTCTGCTTGGAACCAAGACGCTGGGCGGGATGCTCCTGGGCGCCACGGTCATGGGGGCCTTCCTGGCCCTGTACATGGCCAACGCCGGCGGCGCCTGGGACAATGCCAAAAAATGGATCGAGGCCGGGAACTTGGGCGGAAAAGGCTCCAACAACCATAAGGCCGCCGTGGTAGGCGACACCGTGGGCGATCCGTTCAAAGACACCTCGGGTCCTGCCATGAACATCCTGATCAAGCTGATGTCCGTGGTGGCCCTGGTCATTGCGCCCATTCTTCCGGTGGTCGGGTTATTCCTGAGATAGGTGTTTGAGTAAAGAAAAATTGGTGTATTTTCATATGCTTCACAGCCCGTAAGGCCCATGGCAGAAGGGGAGGCCCTTTTGCCAGCGGGCCTGCGGCTGTGAGGCTGATTCCGTGCCTGCGGAACCGTGCCTGAAATGGCCGCATTTTAGAGCGGCCGTCCTGAGGAATTGAGGGATAGTTTCCGCCTTCCCTGATGCCTCGCGATTTAAGTTAAGGAGGTCTAAATGTTCAGTGTGGGTGATTTGGCCGTATATCCTGCGCATGGCGTCGGCATCATCGAGAGGATTGAAAACCAGGAAATCTCCGGTTGTGAACAGGATTTTTATGTCATGCGAATTCTCGATAACAATATGATTATCATGATTCCAACCCGTAACGTGAACAATGTGGGCCTAAGGGAGATTATCAACGAAACAGAGCTTCCAAGGCTCTACTCCATTCTGGAAAAAAGAGACGTTGCCCTTGACAATCAGACCTGGAACCGGCGTTACAGAGAGTACATGGACAAGATTAAAACCGGTTCCGTCTTTGAGGTTGCCGAGGTGTATCGCGACCTGTTGATGCTGAGGGTGGAAAAGGAGCTTTCCTTTGGCGAAAGAAAGATGCTGGAAACTGCCCGAACCCTGTTGATCAAAGAAATATCCCTTGCAAAACAGATCGGCGAATCGCAGGTGGAGAAAGACCTCGACGGAATGTTTTCCTGATCCACGTGATTATTGCATCGTCCCTTTCCTCGGCGCATCGATAGAACGATCTCAGCACCCGTCAGCAAGTGTATGAATGTCACGGAATCCAGACAGGACATTTTTCTGTGAAATACCCGAGGACGATCAGGATACCCGGCTGGATGTCTTTCTCTGCAACAGCTCCATAGGTCTCTCTCGGTCACGGATACAATCGCTCATCAAGGAGGGGCATGCCAGGGTAAACGGTTCCCCTTCAAAGGCGAGTCATAAATTGAAGTCGGGGGATCGGGTCTTTCTTGCCGTCCCCCCCCCATCGGAAATGATTCTTACGCCCGATGACGTCGAATTCCGGGTGATACACGAAGACGACGCCTTGATCGTTTTATCAAAGCCTCCAGGGGTTGTGGTTCACCCGGGGGCCGGGCATTCAACCAAGACCCTGGTCCACGGGCTTCTCAAACACTGCAAGGACCTCTCTGGAATCGGGGGGACGCTCAGGCCCGGGATTGTGCATCGGCTTGACAAGGACACGTCGGGGCTTATGGTGGCGGCAAAAAGCGATCTTGCCCACGCCTCGTTATCCGGACAATTCAAGGCAGGCCTGGTGAAAAAGCAATACCTGGCCCTTGTGCATGGGCATCTGAGCGCAGAAAAGGGGGAAATCGACCTCCCCATCGCTCGACATCCCGTCCGACGCAAGGAGATGGCGGTTGTAGCGTCCGGCGGCAGGCATGCCTTGTCCCTGTGGCGGAAAGTGGCGGAATTTCAGTGCGGCTTTTCTCTCCTATCTGTTTCCATTAAGACAGGGCGCACCCACCAGATTCGTGTGCATCTCTCTCACATCGGCCATCCGGTTGCAGGGGATCCTGTCTATGGCTACCGGCGCGACCGTCGGAAACCGCGCTCCACGCGTCAAGGTGACCTCCTGCCTGAGTTTGGCAGACAGATGCTGCATGCCGGTTGTTTAGGGTTCATCCATCCGGTGACCCAAAACTATGTGGAGTTCGAATCGGCCCTGCCGTATGATATGAAACATGCGTTGGACCTCTTGAAATCACTGGATTTGCAACCATAATTCGGAATCCTGTTCTGAAAAGCCTTGACATCAGAAATAATGCGACTATAATAACGGGCATCTGAAATTTTTCCTGCCTTTCGGAGGATTCGGTATAGACCGGATATCTGTGTAGACCCCATAACAACTCTGCTGAGTAACTTTCATTAACTCACACAAAAGGGTTTTCGATACACGGCCTCCTGTCTGCAAGAGGAGTGGCGTGTCTTCAAAGTATGTCATTACAGCCGACCTGTGTTAGCGTCCATATTCCTTCTACTCGAAAGTCAGACAAACAGGCGGCGGAAATATGGTGAGATTTCAATCGGATTACATACCATCCTGGATGCTCTATAGAAATCGTCATACAGTTGAGTGGCTGAACCGTTCCTCTGGAAAAGGCTCATCTCTATTGATCCGACCGGGCGAAAAGCCTCTCCTCAACTGGAGGGTCGAATGTACGGGAAAACGAATGATCGGCAGACAACGGCAACCGCTTGACCGCTTGACCTCACAACCACTTAACCACTTAACCACCTCTTGGCGAGGCTGTGACTAACGGAGAGAAGAGATGAATCTTGTCGAACTTAAAGTAATGAAGATTAGCCAACTGACTGAAATGGCGAAAGAGTTTAACATTGAGGGGGCTTCCGGGATGCGGAAGCAGGATCTCACGTTTGCCCTGCTCCAGGCCCATTCCGCCCGAAACGGCTTGATATATGGTGAAGGGGTCCTGGAAATTCTTCCCGACGGCTTCGGGTTCCTGCGTGCCCCGGATGCCAACTACCTTCCCGGCCCTGACGATATCTACATCTCTCCCTCCCAGATCCGTCGATTTAACCTGAGAAAAGGGGATACGGTCTCCGGTCAGATACGGCCGCCAAAGGAATCAGAGCGGTATTTTGCCCTTTTGAAGGTGGAAAAGGTGAATCATCAGGACCCGGAGATATCCAGAGAAAAGATCCTGTTTGACAACCTCACCCCTCTCTATCCCGATAAGAGAATCCCATTGGAGGTCTCCTCTGACAATTATTCTACCAGAATCATGGATCTGATGACGCCGATCGGAAAGGGGCAGCGGGGTCTGATTGTCGCTCCTCCCAGGACGGGAAAGACCATGCTCCTTCAGAATGTCGCCAATGCCGTTTCTGCCAACGATAAAGAGATCCACAAGATCGTCCTTCTCATCGATGAAAGGCCGGAAGAAGTCACGGATATGGCTCGATCCGTGGACGCCGAGGTGATCAGTTCCACCTTTGACGAACCCCCTCACCGCCACGTCCAGGTCGCGGAGATGGTCATTGAGAAGGCCAAGAGACTGGTCGAGCACAAGCTGGATGTCCTGATCCTCTTGGACAGCATTACCCGGTTGGCGAGGGCCTATAACTCGGTCGTTCCCCCCAGTGGAAAGATTCTCTCTGGCGGGCTCGACTCCAATGCACTCCACAAGCCCAAACGTTTCTTCGGAGCCGCCCGAAACATTGAGGAGGGGGGCAGTCTTACCATCATTGCCACGGCCCTCATCGACACGGGGAGCAGGATGGATGAGGTTATCTTCGAGGAATTCAAGGGCACGGGAAATATGGAGATTCACCTGGATCGGAAGTTGAGCGATAGGCGTGTTTTCCCATCTATTGACATCAATCTCTCAGGGACCCGTAAGGAAGAACTCCTGCTGGATGAGGCGGATCTCAACCGCATCTGGATTCTTCGCAAGCTCCTTGCGCCCCTGACGCCGGTGGACAGCATGGAATTCTTGCTTGAAAAGATTAGGGGAACAAAGGATAATAGAGAGTTCTTGGCTTCAATGAGCGATTAATTTTAACGAGGAGACAGCAAAGATGAAAAAGGGAATCCATCCGGAATACTACAAGACCACAGTCCGCTGCGCGTGCGGCAATGAATTCGAAACCGGTTCCACTGTCAAGGAAATCAATGTTGAGATTTGCTCCAAATGTCATCCGTTTTTCACGGGCAAACAGAAGCTGGTAGACTCAGCAGGAAGGGTGGAACGCTTCAGAAAAAAATATGCCATATTCAACAAGGCCCAGTCCGAAAGCAAGTCTGCAGATTAAGACAGATATGGCACCCTATTAACTGGATTGATGTCGAGACCCAAGACCTCTCCACCCCCAACACCTGCCTGATCATCTCGCCTGATGGCGTCCGGTGACGGCTGGGTCACTTTCTCTGCAAGCGCCCAGCGATGGCGCGCCCTTTGGAATGAAACTTGAAAAATCGGCTCGGATGTTGTTTGTCGGAATGGCGTTGATGGAAGCCCAATGTGGTGGGGTGGCACAGGGCCCGGATCGCATCGGACAATGCCGGGCTTGAGGATTTCTGAGCAGCTTGCGAAGATGATCTCTTGAGGTTTGTGCGGATGTTTGCCAAAGTCGAGGAAATTGAAGAGCGCTATAAGGAACTGGAGGCCGATCTGGGACGTCCCGAGGTCATCCAAGATCAAAAGACGTATCAGACCTATGCCAAGGAGCGGAGTAACCTTGCTCCCATTGTGAAAAGCTTCAGGGAATTCAAGTCGCTTCAAGATGAGATGGAAAGCAGCCGATTGTTGCTGGAAGATCCCGACCATGACATCCGACACCTGGCCAGGGAAGAAATCGTGGCCCTGGAGGCAAGGCTTTTACGTGTGGAAGAGGAACTCAAGGTCTTGCTGATCCCCAAGAATCCCAACGACGATAGGAACATCCTTTTAGAGATACGGGCGGGTACAGGCGGGGAAGAGGCAGCGCTTTTTGCCGCCGACCTGTTCAGGATGTACAGCCGCTACGCCGAACTGAGGGGGTGGAAAACAGAAATCCTCAGCCAGCACCTGACAGGGATCGGCGGGCTTAAGGAAATCATCGTCCTTGTGGCAGGGGAAAAGGTATACAGCCGGCTCAAGTATGAAAGCGGGGTTCACCGGGTCCAGCGAGTTCCCGAGACAGAGACTCAGGGGCGAATACACACATCGGCGGTTACCGTGGCGATTCTTCCGGAAGCCGAGGAAATCGACGTGGAAATCGACCCCGAGGACCTGCGGATAGATCTATACCGTTCATCAGGACCTGGCGGGCAGCATGTCAACAAGACGGCCTCTGCAGTCCGACTCACGCATCTCCCTTCCGGCCTCGTCGTTACCTGCCAGGATGAAAAGTCCCAGCACAAGAACAAGGCAAAGGCGATGAAGGTCCTGAGGTCCCGACTCCTGGATATAGAGATCTCCGAGCAGCAATCCAAGATTTCCGAGGAACGTCGGACCATGGTAGGTTCGGGCGACAGGAGCGAGAGGATCCGGACCTATAATTTTCCCCAGGCCAGGGTCACGGATCACAGGATCGGGCTTACCCTCTACAAATTGGAGGCCCTTTTACAGGGGGAACTGGACCTTGTTATCGAACCCCTCATTACCCACTTTCAGACGGAGGCGCTCAAAAAGGCCGACGGGAACTGAGCCGGAATGTCTCCAAAGACATGGCAAATTAAAGATCTCCTCAAGGTATCGAGCGACTACCTGCGAGACAAGGGGATCGAAAACCCCCGTCTAAACGCCGAGGTCCTCCTGGCCCACCAACTCCATATGGAACGGGTGGGTCTCTATCTCAATTTCGACCAGCCGCTCACCGAAACGGAACTCTCCTCTTTCCGTTCTCTCATCAAACGGCGGCTCCATCACGAACCCCTGCAGTATATCACCGGGACCCAGGAGTTCTGGTCCCTCGGCTTTACCGTAAACCCCCATGTGCTTATTCCCAGGCCCGAGACCGAAATCATCGTGGAACAGGGCATTGCACTCGCAAAAAGCCTTAAACCAAATAATCAAGGCCTACAGATCCTCGACCTGGGCACGGGGTGTGGGGCCATTGCCATCGCCCTGGCCAAGGAAATTCCCGAGGCAAACGTCTGGGCAACGGATATATCCGACGAAGCCCTGGGCGTTGCCCGGATGAATGCATCGAAGCACGGCGTATCCGAGAGGGTCTGTTTTTGCCAGGGAGATCTGTGGGAACGCCTTCCGGAGGGGGTTAACCGTTTTGATATGATTGTCTCCAACCCTCCTTATGTCTCTACCGAGGAATACAATGATTTATCCCCGGAGGTTCGCGATTATGAACCACGCCGGGCCTTGGAGGGCCTGGATGGAGGGATGTATTACATCGAAAAGATCATCAAAGGGGCGCACGATTTTTTAAATCCCGGTGGATGGATGATCCTGGAAATGGCACCGTGGCAGACGCAAAAGGCACTGGACATCATTACCCGGACGGGGGAGTACCAGCAAGAGACCCGGATCAAAGACTACAGCCGCCGTTATCGGGTGGTGATGGCACAGGGATTGAGGAATTGATGGAGTGGGGGTGCTTTTGTTGATTCTAATTGCTGAATTCCTGAATTCGCAATTCTAGATTATTAGGTATATCGATGTCCGTATCAGAAAACAAAGGGTGGGAAGCCAGGCTGGTAGCACCCGGCAAGGTCCTTTCAAAGATCCGGCCCGGCATGAGTATTTTTCTGGGGACCGGGGTCGCAGAACCGAGGACTTTGGTGAGGAGTCTGATGGCCTCTGACTCCGGAAATCTCCGCGATCTGGAATTCATACAACTGGTTAGTTTCGGGCAGGCCGTATCCATTGCAGAAGAAAATACGCAAAAATTCCGGCTCAAGACCTTTTTTTCCGGGTGGGTGGCCAGTGAGGCCATCACTGCCGGCCGGGTAGACCTGATCCCGACCCCCTTTTCCCGTATCCCGCACCTCATTGAATCGGGAGCCATCGGGATCGACGCGGCCTTTATCCAGATTACGCCCCCTGATGATTGGGGGTATTGCAGCCTTGGGCCTTCAATAGACGCCGCCAGGCAGGCCATGGCCCAGGCCTCGCTGGTGGTTGGCGAGATCAATGATCGTGCCCCCCGAACCCTGGGCGATACCTTCGTTCATATCGATGACTTTGACTATCTGGTAAAGGCTACCGAGCCGCCCATCTATTTTCCCCGCTGGCCGGTTGACGATGTCTATGAAAAGGTGGGGGCCAATGTGGCTTACCTGATCCAAGACGGAAGCTGCATTGCATTTTCCGTCGGTCCCCTCTTCGATGCCCTGGCCCCCCATCTGAAGAGAAAGCGGCATCTGGGGATCCATTCCCCTTTCTTTACCGACGCCCTGATGGACCTGGTCAAAAGCGGGGCCGTCAGCAACCGGCGCAAGGGCATTTTTCTGGGCAAGTCGGTTACCGCCTATGCCATCGGTACGGAAGAGCTGATGCGCTGGCTCCATCGCAACCCCCTGATCGAGTTTCAGGGGATCGACGTGGTGGCGGACCCCATGAGAATCGGGGCCAATGACCATTTTATTGTGGTTCTGCCTGCCCGCAAGGTGGATCTGACCGGCGGCATTGCCCTGCACACCGGGAAGGGGAATGTAGGGGCCGGACCGGGTGAGGCGCAGGAGTTCTTCACGGGGGCGGCCTTTTCCAGAGGAGGGCGCACCATCTTTGCCCTGCCGAGCCGCAATCTGAAAAGCGAACCCAATATTATCATTTCAGTGGAAGATTACCCCAACCAGTTCTCCAACCGGGAATCCCTGGATCTGGTGGTGACGGAGTACGGCGTGGCTACCATGACGGGCCGAACGACCCGCGAGCGCGCCCTAGCCCTCATCGACATCGCCCATCCCGATGACCGGGCAGCGCTGGTCCGCCTTGCCAAGGAAAGGCACCTGTTGTTCCCTGACCAGCGTTACCTTTCGGAATCAGGGCACCTTTACCCGGATGAACTGGCCTGCGACCATGTATTCAGCAATGGGCTTTCGGTCCTTTTCCGCGCTATCAAGCCTTCTGATGTGGATGAAATGAGGCGTCTTTTTTACCGTTTTTCGGACACAACGGTCTATTACCGCTACTTTTCTCCCATAAAGACCATGCCCCATGCCAAGATGCAGGAGTATGTGAATATCGATTACCGAAGGACCGTGTCCATCGTCGGGCTGATTGGTGAGCCGGGAGAGGGACGCATCATTGCCGAGGCCCGGTATGTGCAACTCCATGACCTTCCCTATGCGGATGTGGCCTTTGTAGTGGACGAAGAATACCAAAAAAGAGGGATCGCAACATTCCTCCTCGCAATGCTCACGAAAATTGCCAAGGGAAAAGGGATCGAGGGTTTCAGGGCCGATGTGCTGGCCACCAACACATCGATGTTGAAGGTGTTTGAATCTGTGGCTGAGGGACCCATCCAGGCTGTTATGGAAGGCGGGGTGTACCAACTGACCATCCCCTTTTTGGAAAAAGGGGATGAACCATAGCCGGGGCGGAAGTTATGCCGCGAGTCATTGATCTGGAAAAGGGGAGACTCCTGTTGGCGGTGAGACGGGGCTTCCGGAACTGGACAAGCCGATTTAAGGAAGATTTCGGGTCTGATACCCGGCTGTGTGATCTCTCCTTTAAAACCCTCTCCTGTCTGGCGCAGGGGAGAGACAAGGGCGCCTTTTACCTGTACGATCTGATTATGAGCCTCAAGGGGCTGGGATCAGGATTCGAGTTTCATGAACTGGGTCCGAAAAAAAAGATGGCGGTGATGGATCTGCATCTGTTTCTGCTGGATCGCGTCCGGTTCGAATGCATGAAGAGACTGGGGTGGCTGGAGAGCTACCCGGGTGAGGAATTTACGCTGGTAGAACTGATCATCCGCTTCGACAGATTAGCTCCGGGGCTTCAGGCAAGAATACCCCTTCTCAGCCGGGATCACCCTGACTATTCGCGGTTCTCTATGGCAAATGCCTTTGACAAGGAGGGGGTTATCAGAAGGTTGATACCCAGGCTCATGAAAGAGATCGAAGGCTACTCCGACACCTTATAAACGTTGTCTCCTTCTCTGACCCTTTGCTTGACCTTCACCCCTACGAGATCGCCGGCCTTGACTTCATCAATCGGTTGATTCTCAATCTCCATGGTGGCGATCTCTTCTGTAAAATCGGTGGTGTGGCCTCTGTATCTCAGCAAATCCCCCTTTTTGATGGTTCCGTGCGTCACCTCCAGGGCGGCCACACTCGGCTTGGCGAAAAACTTGACGATCACTCCAACCTGCTCTTCGGCCATGACAATCCCTCCTATAAGGTTCAGAGGTTCAAGGTTTAGAGTTCCAGAGGTTTAGAGGTTCAAGGTTCGGAGGCTTTGAGGTTCCTCTGGTTCCTGCGCTCCAGAGTGGGTATGAATACCAGCTTATGCCGCATCCTTTATTTCCTATCCCCTTCTCGTGCAGTTGTCAAGAAAAGAGCGTTTTTTCGTGATTGAAGGAACGAGGCAAGTGTGTTAAGCAAGAGGGCGCCCAATCCGGTTCGGAGGGCGGGAGGCATTTCGTTTCTCGAAAAAGAAAAGGGGATAAGGACATCCTGCCGTGACAAAGAAGGGTATGATAGGGGCCCTGTTCACCCTGATTCTGTTCTGTTCCGGATGCGATGTGGCCTATCTGTTTCATGCGGCCGCGGGTCAGTTTCGTCTTCTCAATGACTCGATCCCGATCCAGGATGCCTTGAATGAGAGGTCCCTTTCCCCTGATGAACAGGAAAGGCTTCGACTGGTTGCGCATATCAAGGCGTTTGGAGAAAAGGACCTGGGATTAAGAGAGACGGACAACTACAAAACGGTTTATCTCACCTCTTCCCAACGTCCCATCTATACCGTGTCCGCCTCTCCCAGGGACCGTCTCTGTCATAAGACCTGGTGGTTTCCTTTTATAGGAGATATCCCGTATCTGGGATTTTTTGATCTGGAAAGGGCCAAGGAGGAGCGGGATCGACTCGTAGCCCAGGACCTGGATGTGTCCATCGGCGTTGCAGATGCGTACAGCACCTTGGGCTGGTTCAAAGACCCTGTCACGTTGAATCTGATCCAGGGCTCCACCCCCGATCTGGCGGAGATCATTCTCCACGAAATGACGCACACGACCCTCTATCTCAAGGGTCAGAGCGCGTTCAACGAAGGTCTGGCCGTCCTGGTAGGGAAGGTGGGGGCGTTTCTCTTTTTCGAGCAAGGCTTCGGGCCGTTACACCCCTTTACCCTAAAGGCGAAGGCGTCTATCGACGATGAACGTCTCTTCTCCAGATTCCTGGCGTCTCTGATGGGTGAATTGGAGCTGCTCTATGGATCCTCCCTGACCTGTGAGGAAAAACTGGCCCGGAGAGAGGGAGTCTTCACGAAATTCCTTGAACGATTCAAGGTCATCAAAAGAGAATTCAAGACATCCCGATTCGCCCGCTTCGATCAGAGGCCCCTCAACAACGCCACCATCCTAGCAGTGGGTTTGTATCACCGCCATTTTGAGCTCTTTGAGGCGGTGCTGGAGGCAAAAGGAGGATCTATCAGGGAAGTGCTTTCATTTTTTGAAGGGCTCAGCAAGGAAAGCAACGATCTCCTCAAGACCACAGAGGTATGGCTGGGGGGCCGTCCAACCCCTCATACATAGAACATGCCCGAGGCAATCACTGGAGGGTCTTCCACGTCGAATGCATGGACAATCTCCTGGTACATTCGTTGTTTCATCACGGCAATCACCCCTCTCCGCTTGTTGAGTCCCTTTGCAAAGGAAAGGGCCTCATTCATAAGGTCATTCAGGTGGCATGCCTTCGTGATTATGTGATCAGCCGCACACTCCTCGGCCGTTGCCCTTTTGCCCGTATAATGAAGTTCCTCCATCTTGTACTGGGGAATGGCCTTTTTGATAAGCGCAATCATCCCCGGAAGGAACGGGATGCCCAGGTCGACCTCGGGAAAGCAGAAAAAGCCCCGGTCAGAGCGCATGAACCGGAAATCAAAGGCACAGCTCATAATGGCGCCTCCGGCAAAGGCATGACCCGATATGGCGGCAATGGTGGGCATGGGATAGAGCAGGATCCGCTTGAAGAGCCGGTTCATGGTGTAAAAGAAGCCGGCGGCAGTGTCTCGGTCTCCTTTCTTGATACAAGGCGCCAGCCAGTCCAGGTCGATCCCGTTGCAGAATATCTTTTCGTGGGAAGAGGTCACTACCAGGGCACAGGCGTCGGTATCCGCCTCGATCTGATCCAATGCCCGAAGAAACGCCTCCAAAAAGGGCAAATTGAATCGGTTTTCCCCGTCATTCATGGTCAAAACCGCCACCCTGTCATCCAGTTCAAATTCCATCGCGGCCATGTTGCAGCACCCCCCTTTTTTCAATCTGGTCAAAACTCTTCATCATGCCTCCTCATCCCCCCGATCACTCTGCCCACAAAACCTCACGATCAGCATCGTGATGTCGTCTGTCTGCGGTTCTCCCTCAGAAAAAAACTTGAGCTGCCCCTTGATGCCTGCTGCTATCTGGTCGATGGGCTGGTCCTTTAACATGGACAATGCGTGTTCCAGCCGTTTCTCCGTAAAGAGCTCCCTTTTCTGATTCATTGCCTCTGTCACGCCGTCGGTATATAGAAAGACCGTGTCGCCTGTTCTGAGGCAGGTCTTCTTTGACCGGTAAGAGAAATCCCCCTCAATCCCTAGGGCGAGACCCTCGGTCATCTCCATGGCCTCGAGAGTGCCGTTCGCACGGAGAAGATACGGTGGGTTGTGCCCACCGTTTGAGAATTGCAGATCCCCGGTACGAATGTTGAGAATGCCTAAAAAAAGGGTCACAAACATGAATGACGGATTTTCAGTGGAAAGGTCCTTGTTCACTTTGCTCAGGATTTCCCCAGGGGAATGGTCCTCTGTTGCCCTTGTCTTATTGAGGGTCTGGGTGACCGTCATAAAGAGGGCAGCCGGCACCCCTTTCCCTGCCACGTCGCCGATGGTGAAACAGAGGTGGTCGTCGTCCACAAAAAAGAAATCGTAAAGATCGCCCCCCACCTGTTTCGCAGGTTCAAGGGTGGCGTATATGTCAAGTTCACCTATCCCCGGAAAAGGGGGAAAGGACTTGGGGAGCATCCCCATCTGAATCTCGCGGGCCACCTGCAGCTCGCCCTCGATCCGTTCCTTTTGAGCGGTCGTCTCTGTCAGATCCCGGATGTGCTGTTTGAGTGATTCCTCCATTCGGGCAAAGGCATCTGTCAGCACGCCCACCTCGTCCCGGGACCCGATGGAAGGGAGAAGAGCATACAGATTCCCTGCGGCGATCCCTTCCGTTGCCTTTGCCAGGTCCCTCAGAGGCCGGGTGATGGAGCCGGCTATCATGATGATAACCCCTGCGAGGAGCAGGATCCCGATCAGGCTAAGGCCCCACACAACGTGATTCAGCCGGCGGATATCTGCCGTCAATTCATCCTTGGGAAAAAGGACGCCGAGGGACCACTCGTTGGAGGCCAGGGGTGCGTACGCTATCCAACACTCCTTACCGGTAACCATGCTGGTAAGAAGAGAAAAACCAGGCTTGCCCTCTGCCATGGCCGTTCCGATCTTATGGAGATCCGTATCATTTCTGGCCTTGGCTTCATCGAATATGGTTTTTTTCAGGACCAGGTCGGTTCGCGGGTGCGCCACATAGTTTCCTTTGGTGGTAACCAAAAATGCATAACCAGATTCGGCTATCTTGATAGAGGAGACGATGTCTGTCAGCCATGAGAGGGAGATATCTGCAGTGACCACCCCTATGAATCGCCTTTCCTGGGAGACTTTTTGAAAAAAGGGAACAGAATATGTGGCCATCAAAATATCGCCCCCGCCCCTGTCAAAATAGGGCTCGCTCCAGACCGGATGGCGGACCTCCTTGGGTATACGGTACCAGTCCCACCGTTCATGTTGATAGGAATGGGAACTGAGGCAGGCAAATTTCAGTTTGCCCTCGCTCTTGCAGAAGTAGGGGGCAAGACACCCTTTTTCGCGGCTGAAGGCATGGGGCTCAAAGGCAATGGCGGCGCCATAGATATCCGAGTTCTTCTCGACAACCGCCCGGAGCAGACATTTCAGTTCTTCTTCGGTCAGAGGAGGTGCAGCCTCGAGGAAGCAGGCAAGGTTTTCAGCCACCCTTTCAACCGGGAGGAGCACAGAATCCATCCTGTTCACCGTTGATCTGACAAGGCACCGGGCGTCGTCTCGTATCTCTTTCTCTATGATCTGCCGGGAGATCCAATAGTCGTATCCGAAAACAAGGGCAAGTATGACTGCATCGCTGATGAGAATCAGGAAGACGAGTTTGAAGGCAATTCCCCTATGTTTCAACATCGCCGGCAGGCTCCCGTCCTTCAGCTCCCTGGCGATGGGTATCAAATACCAGCACCAGGACATTGCGGTCTCCTTCACGCCGGTACCATGCCTCGTCTGCCATTTCTTTTACGAAAAACACGCCCAGTCCACCCACTTTTCTATCAAAGATATCGGCGGTCAGATCCGGGTCCGGAACGTCCAGGATATTGAAAGGGACTCCTGTGTCAGAGAATTCCACCATCAGTCCGGTATTTTCTGCCCGGCACGTAATCGAGACATCGCCCTCCAGGCCGGGATAGGCATAGTTGAAGATATTGACGAGAATCTCCTCTGCGGCCAACTCGATCTCCTTGATCCGGTGGATCGGGAATCCGGCCTTTTCCGCATGACCGACCACGAACTGGATCAGCCGTTCCAGATGCTCCACCCTGGCAGGCGAGGTTATCTCTAACATCGGATATGGCCTTTCAATAAAAAACCGCCCGATCCGCGGCTCATATCTCTTTGATGGCGGATTCCACAGATTCGGACACCGGTATGATCGTGCTGAACCCGGAGATTTCGAAAACCTCTTTGACCGTATCGCGGAGAGCGCAGAGCATAATTTTCCCCTGTTTCGCCTTCAGGTTTTTGGCAATGGTCAGGATGCTTCGAAGACCTGCGCTGCTGATATATTCAAGCTCCCCCAAATCAACAATGAGGTGAATCTCTCCCCCGTTGATCCAATCCAACAAGCGGTTCTCAAATTCAGGCGCCGTTACTGCGTCCATTCTCCCGGCGACAGCGACGATGAAATAATCCTTTTCTTTGCCGGTATTCGTTATTTCCATATCCTCCTCCAGATGTTCGACTGCAAGATGTGTGGCGGCGCCCCTCCGTTGCGCCGCGTTGCTCAGCGCGCGCAGTATAAAGTATCCAGCCTCCCAATGTCAAAGCACAAAGCCCTTCTTCCCATCCCCAGTAGGGGAAACCCGTTTAGACCGCCGGTTTCGGGATTTATCTTGATATTTTTTTTGGGTGTGTTAGTTTATAGTTCTCAAAAATACGAAGGGAAAGGGTATGTTATGTCCGGGATAGAAGAAGGCCCCATCAGGCTCGATTTTTTCAAAGGGAGAGGGCTGTTGCCGGCCATCGCGCAGGACCATGAAACCGGGAAGGTGCTGATGCTCGCCTATATCAACGAGGCCTCATGGCAAAAGACATTGGAGACCGGAGAGGCCCATTACTGGAGCCGCACGCGCCAGGAGATCTGGCACAAGGGCGGCACCTCCGGCCATGTTCAGAAAATCAGGGAGATCTACGCGGACTGCGACAACGACACGGTCCTCTTCAGGGTGGATCAGATCGGCGGCGCTGCCTGCCACACGGGCCATGAGTCCTGCTTCCATCAGCTGGTGGACCGTGACGGCAGCGTGACCGTGGTTGGAGAAAAACTATTTGATCCGGAAAAGGTTTACGGGAAATGAACAGATTGAAATTCGGCATCCCCAAGGGGAGCCTGCAAAATGCAACGATCCACCTCTTTGAAAAATCAGGCTGGCGGATTAATGTGAATGGCCGGAGCTATTTTCCGGATATTAACGACGATGAAATCGAATGCGCCATCTGCAGGGCCCAGGAGATGTCCAGGTATGTTGAAACCGGCACATTGGATGCGGGTCTGACCGGGAGGGACTGGATAGAGGAGAACGAGTCCGACGTGGTCATGGTGGACGACCTGGTCTATTCCAAGGTGAGCCAGAAGCCTGCCCGGTGGGTCCTGGCCGTGCCTGCCGATTCCCGGATCGAGCGGCTTGAAGATCTTCAGGGGAAGAAGATCGCGACCGAACTGGTCAACTTCACCAAGCGGTTTTTTGCAGAGAGACATATCGATGTGAGGGTGGAGTTTTCGTGGGGAGCCACCGAGGCAAAGGTGGTCTCGGGCCTTGCGGATGCCATTGTGGAGGTGACGGAGACCGGGAGCACGATCAAGGCCCACGGTCTCAAGATCATCTATGACCTGATGGAGACCAACACCCAGCTGATCGCGAATCGGACCTCCTACCAGGATCCCTGGAAAAAGGCCAAGATCGGGCAGATCATTCTCCTGCTCAAGGGCGCCCTTCGGGCGGAGAATATGGTGGCCCTGAAGATGAACCTCCCGCGGGAACGTGTGGAAGAGGTCATCCGTATCCTTCCGAGTCTGAACGCCCCCACTGTGGCCGGGTTGTACAATTCCGACTGGGTATCGGTGGAGACCGTGGTCGATGCAAGGGTGGTCCGGGATCTGATCCCCCAGCTCATGAATGCCGGGGCACAGGGGATCATCGAGTATTCCCTGAATAAGGTGATCTGATGCATGGAATAACGAAAAAGGCCAGCGAGATCCCTCCCTTTATCGTGATGGATGTCCTCGAACGGGCACATGAGCTGGAAAGGGCGGGGCGGCATATCATCCATCTTGAGATCGGCGAGCCGGATTTTCCTACCCCCGCGTGCATCTGCGATGCGGCGTGCGAGGCCATCCGGCAGGGGGAGACCCACTATACCCACAGCCTGGGCCTCATCGAGCTGAGGGAAGCGATCTGTAACCATTATCTCGAAAAATACGGTGTCACGATTGAACCCGACCGAATCCTCGTCTCGTCAGGCACGTCGCCGGCGCTTTTTTTGATATTCGCCGCCCTCCTGGAGGCAGATGATGAAATCATCATGTCTGATCCTCATTATCCCTGCTATCCCAACTTTGCAGCCTTCCTGGGAGGCCGGGCCGTCCCGATCCGGGCGGAAGAGGAAGAAGGGTTTCAACTGCGTTCTGAGGAAATCAAGAAGAAGATTGGGCCAAAGACAAGGGCCGTTCTCATCAACTCCCCCTCGAATCCCACCGGCAATCTCCTGTCGGCCGAACGGATAGAGGAGATTGCTGCTCTTGGGCCCCCCGTGATATCCGACGAGATTTATCACGGTCTGGTTTATGGAGAAAAGGAACACTCCATCCTTGAGTTTACGGACAACGCCTTTGTATTGAACGGGTTTTCCAAGCTCTACGCCATGACCGGATGGCGCCTGGGGTATCTCATTGCCCCCAGGCATTTTATCCGTCCCCTGCAGAAGATGCAGCAGAATTTCTATATCTCTGCGGGAAGCATCTCCCAATGGGCCGGCATCGCGGCCCTCACGAAGGCCGGACCGGATGTGGAGCGGATGAAGGCGGTCTATGATGAGCGGCGCAGATACATGATGAAGCGGGTCCGGGAACTGGGGTTTGGTCTCAAGGTGGAGCCGGCAGGAGCCTTTTACATGCTGGCCAATGCCAGGCATTTCGCTGCAAGCTCCTATGACCTGGCCTTTGAGATCCTCGAAAAGGCCAGGGTCGGGGTGTCTCCTGGGATCGACTTCGGGCAGAATGCCGAAGGATATCTACGGTTTTCTTATGCCAATTCCATCGAGAACATCAGGGAAGGTCTGGATCGGATCGAAGCATTCCTCAGACACCGTTGAGGAGAACCTCGCTGCCACGAAATGTGAATGAGAGAGACTGAATTTTTAGAAGATGAAGGCTTACAATACCTGAAACAAAAAAGGGAGCCGCAGGTATGACGCCCTATTTCTAGGGCTGCACAAACGAGCCGGGGTTTCGACCTGCATCAATGATGCCCGCAGCAATCCCCGCCGCAGCCTTTGACCGCACCCGCCATAGCGCGGACCAACTCGCTTTGATCCACCGCATCGATCTGATCTACCGTCACATTCAAAAAAAACGAATCAAGGGCCATAGCGGATGCCGGCAGCGGAATATCGATATGGCCGAACGTTTCCTCCATTTGCCGAGGATGGACCTCCAACCGGATGATATCGCCCACCTGTTTATCCAGCAATAGATACTCGAACGGGGTGAATCCCCCTGTGCCGATCCCTGTCACCAGTTCACGTCTTTCTGGCCCGGAGGTTAGATCCATCCGATCGTTCGTTGTTCCTGCCTCAAAAGAAAGCGCTATTTTTTTAAGGCCGGTGACTTTCTGTTCGGAGTCTTTCATAACCGTTCCCTTTCTATCCCCTCGTCCGATATCGTTCGAGCTGTTCGGCCCCGGATTTTCCCTCGATGGTGTGTTCGCGGCCCCATTCATAAACCAAAATATCTGAATCATCAAGAACCCCGGCGTTCTTACCGGAGTTCATAACGCAAGGCCTCTTCAATCTCCCTCAGATGCACTTCATCGGCAATCTTTTGTCCTTCGAGATCGCGTACATAGAAAACATCCGCGATCTGATCGCCCTTTGTGGCGATTTTGGCGACCCGGATATCCAGTCGGAGATCAAACAGGGTTTTGGTAATCAGGTAGAGGAGACCCACCCGGTCATCGGCAAATACCTCGATCAGGGTAAAGAAATCAGAAGACCTGTTGTCGATGACAACATGAGGGGGTCGCGAGGGTTTATCGCGATTAGAGAAAACAGATGCCGCCCTTTTCTGACCCAGGCGATAGGACAAGGACAGCTTTCCCTCGAACGTACGCTCCAGGTCCTGCCTGACCTTCTGCCAGGTCGTTTCCGGATGGATCGGGTCGAGGGGTCGGGTTGCCTTGAAGACATCCACTACGGTCCCGTCCCTCCAGGTGTAGATATCGGCGGAGAGGATATTGACGCTGTTCAAGGCCAGTACGCCGGCCATATCCGCGAACAGCCCAGGCCTGTCCTCTGCCAGAAAGGTGATGACCGAGCAATCCTCCTCGGGATTCTCCTTGGCTTCCAGGAAGAAGGGATATCCCGAATGGGGCCTGGCCGGAGCCCTCATTTTCACCACCATATCAATATGACGGACAATGTCCCGGGGCGTACTGGCCAGGAGGTACCTCGGAGACATCACCTCAAAGTAGGGTTCCGGGTCTACGCCCTTCTCATTAACGGCCAACTTCTGACGAACCTGATCCATGGTCTGCCGGACCTTTTCTGAGGCGTCCATGGTTGCCAGTTCACCCCTGTCAATGATGTTGAGGACCTTGAAAAAGAGTTCCTGCACCAGATTGGCGATCCAGTCGTTCCAGGCCCTTGGCCCGGTTGCCATGGAATCGGCCCACGTGAGGAGGTAGAGCATGCGGAGCCTTTCAGGGCTCCCGATCAACCGGGCGCAGTGAACAACGGATTTTTCATCACCTAGATCCCTGCGGGTGGCCGTCTCCACCAGGAGGAGATGATGCCGGATCAGAAAGAGGATCTCCTCTGTCCCTTCACTTGGATACTTAAACCGTTTCAAGATCCTGCCGGCTATCTCCGCCCCTCTGGCCGCGTGGTCCCCGCCGATTTTGCCGACATCATGGAAGAGACCCGCCAACAGGAGCGGCTCGGGGTCCGGGAGTTCCAGAAGAATATCGAAGAGAAATATCTCTTTCTGCCCAGGGATCTCCTTGAGACGCCTGACCGTTTCGAGCGAATGCCGGCCGACCGGAAAGGTGTGATAGGCGTCAAATTGAACCCGGTTGGCGATCTTGGCAAATTCGGGGATAAAGGACGACAGGAAACCGACTTCCTGCATCTGGATCAGGACATCAAAGGTGTGGCGGCCGTTAATAATCTTGAGGAACCCCTTGGCCGCCTCTTTTGATTTCCGGAAACCATCATCCACAAGGGTCAAAAACTCCGAAACCAGTCTTCGTGCCTCCATGGAGAGGGGGCACCCGGTTCGCGAACTCTCTTCAAACAAGGTCATGAGAAGAAGGGGATCCGTCAGTATGGCAGTGGCTGAATCGAAATTGATTTCCCCCTGGTGAACATGAAGTCCCTCGGCGACCTCCACGGGTTCGGCCCTTTTCCACAGGCCCCTTTCTCTGGGAAGATGGGCCCTGGCAAAGGCGCGATTCAAGGCCTTGATGGAGGCCATGGCGGCATGTAGATCCCCCATGAACTGCTCTACCGCCAACAGATCCCTGTGATCCCGGTAGCCCAGCCTGGGAGCGGTCTTTTCCTGGTATTCAAAGTTGAGCCGGTCGTTTTTCCGGCCGGACAATTGGTGGAGGTGGTTGCGAACGAGCCAGATAAATGAAAGGTTATGTCGCAACTCCGCGTATTCATTATGGGAGAGCTTGCCCGTGTATTCCAGGTCTCTTGGCGCCATCAGTTGAAAAAAGGCCTTGGCTATCCAGAGGATATGATGATAGTCCCTCAATCCGCCAATACCCTCTTTCAGATCGGGCTCCAGCACCACGCTGGCATCTCCGTTGGCTTCCATGCGGATCTGATACAGGTCTTCCAGCCATCTGGCAAAGGCGGTCCTCCTTTTTGCGACGACCCTTTTCTGAATGTTGGCCATGAGGTCCAGAAAGAGCGGCGAATCACCGCACAGAAAGCGGGCGTCCATCATGGATGTGAGGACCTCAAAATTATCTTTCGAAAGCCTGATGCAATCCTTGATGGTGCGGGTCCCATATCCGAGATCAAGGCCGAGATCCCAGAGGGGATAGAGGATCTCCTCTGTCAATCCCTTTGCCAGATCCGGCATGCGGGGGCCGAACAGGATCAGGACATCCACATCCGAGTGAATCGAGAGTTCTTTTCTGCCGTAACCCCCAACGGCCAGGAGGGCAAACGGCGTTTTATTGGAGAACAGGCGCCGGCCAGCCCCGCTCTCCTCAAGGCTTGTCCGGAAATAGTGATCCATCATCTCCGTATGACACGCCTGGAAGTCGCCCGTTTCCTGAGATGCAGGGAGCCGGGAGATGAGCCGGTTTCTGGCTTCTTTAAGCTCTTCAAAAGCAGTTGACATAATGTACGCGCAAGGTGTTAGGTGTAAGGCGCAAGGCAAATAAGCGTGGAGTGCGAAGTTAAGAGTTTAAATCAGAATTTTCCATTAGCTTTAGGCACTCCAAACTCGTCACTTCAAACTTGGAAAATTGGCATCCAGTTAAATCGCCTCTTTTCCGGTCTCCCCCGTACGAATGCGGAGAACCTCCTCCACCGGGTATACGAAGACCTTGCCGTCTCCGATCTGTCCGGTCCGGGCCTTTTCCTGGATGACCTTGACCGCTTCCGGCACCAGACCCGCCTCCATGACGACCTCGATCTTGACCTTGGACACGAAATCCACCTGGTATTCGGCCCCCCGGTAGACCTCCTTGTGTCCGCGTTGACGGCCGAACCCCTTGACCTCGCTGACGGTGAGCCCCCTGACGCCGATACTGGTCAGGGCATCCTTCACATCATCCAATTTAAACGGTTTGATAATGGCTTCTATCTTTTTCATGGTATTCACTCCTTGATTCCATCCACAGATCATGCAGAATCCCTTAATCCCCCAATCCCCCAATCCCCCAATCCCTCAATTCCTGGATTCCCCTTTCTAAAAGCTGTACCCGGTCTCATTGTGCAGGCTGATGTCCAACCCCTTGATCTCCGCTTCTTCACTTACCCTGAGCCCTACGATCGCGTCTACCATCTTGAGGATGATCAGCGTCATGATAAAGGCAAAGGCCATGGATGCAATGACCGATAGAAACTGGATCCAGAGTTGACCGGGATTGCCGAAGAAGAGGCCGTTGGCGGCGTTGGGGTTGACCGCGGTGCTGGCAAAGAGGCCGGTGGCCAGTGCCCCCCAGGTCCCCCCGGCACCGTGAATGCCGACCACATCCAGGGAGTCATCGTATCCCAGCCGCGCCTTGAGGAGTATGCCGCCGTAGCAGATGATGCCTGCCACTCCGCCGATAATGACGGCCGACAGGGGGCCTACGAATCCGGAGGCCGGTGTAATGGCCACCAGACCGGCGACCGCGCCGCTGGCCGCCCCCAGGGTGGTGGGTTCACCCCTGTGGAGCCATTCCATGAGTATCCAGGTCAGGGCCGCCAGTCCGGAGGCTATGTGGGTCACCACAAACGCATTGGCCGCCAGTCCGTTGCATGCAAGGGCGCTCCCCGCATTGAACCCGAACCATCCGAACCAGAGGATCGCCGCCCCGGTGATGGTCATGGGGAGGTTGTGGGGGATATAGGCCGTGGTCCCATAGCCGATGCGTCTTCCGATGATGAGTGCTGCAGCAAGGGCCGATACGCCTGAACTGATATGCACCACCGTTCCTCCGGCAAAGTCGAGTGCCCCCATGCGGCCCATCCATCCACCCACGCCCCAGACCCAGTGCGCCAACGGGTTGTAGACGAAGGTGGTCCACAAGAGGGCGAAGAGGAGAAATGCACTGAATTTCATCCGTTCTGCAACGGCCCCGGTAATCAACCCCACGGTGATGATGGCAAACATGCACTGGAATATCATGAATGCCATATGCGGGATCGTGGTCCCGTAGTCAGGACTGGGGTCCATGCCCACGCCCTTCAGCCCGAACCATTCCAGGCCGCCGATGAGGCCGGCATGGTCTGGTCCAAACGAGAGAGAATACCCCCACAGCACCCACTCCAGCGTGATCAGTCCCAGAAGAATGAAGCTCTGCATAAGGGTCCCCAAGACATTCTTGTGGCGCACCATTCCTCCATAGAATAGGGCGAGGCCTGGCGTCATGAACATCACCAGGGCCGCCGACATCAATACGAAAGCGGTGTCTCCAGCATTCATTATCCGATTCCTCCTTTTTGCTTTTTGAAGCAGATTAACAGCAACATGTGTGCCATGGCGTTGGAGACAATTATTCGCAAATAATATCAATATGTTATTTGTTTATCGAGATAATCGAAGTGTGTGCGGCAAAAAACACTTTTGTATTCTTAAAATAATTTAGATACAAAATTGTAGTATCGTGCAAAACGTCTTCATCTAACCGATGGTGATTTATGAAATAAAAGGGTCCTTCCGGTCCGTAGGCCCGCATCCACTACCCAAAAGAGGCGTGTGCAGCATCCCGATGGGGATGGCGCATTTTTGCACTACCGGCCCTCTCGTATGGCTGCAAATGCTGAAATGGGCTTCCGCGCTCTGCCAGTCTCCCCATCCCCCTGCTTGACAATCTATCTCAACAGGCTTAAATTTTTTATGGTTTTTAAGAATAATTTCCAACATTCCCAGTGGAGGAAACTCAATATGCGATTTGATAAATTCACCTTGAAGGCACAGGAAGTCATCCAGGCCGCTCAGCAGTTGGCGGAACGATTTGGGCACCAGCAGATAGAGCCGGAGCACCTGATCATGGCCATTCTGGAGCAGAAGGAAGGGGTGGTGCCGCCGCTTCTTGGCAAGATCGGCGCCGACCGCAATCGGCTTGCCAGGTCTTTTGAGGCCGCATTGGAGAAACTCCCCAAGGTATCCGGGGGGGGGTATGGTCAATCTTTCCTGTCTCAGAAGGCCAAGCGGGTCCTGGACAGGGCCTTTTCCGAGGCAGAACAGGTCAAAGACGAGTTTGTAAGCCTCGAGCATATCCTCCTGGCCGTCAGCGACGAAAAGGAGGGGGAGGCGGCACGGCTTCTCGCCGCGGCCGGGATTACCAGGGACACCATCCTCAAGGCCCTGGTGGACATTCGAGGGGGGCAGCGGATCACGGATCAGAACCCTGAAGACAAATACCAAGCCCTGGAACGGTTCAGCAGGGACCTGACCGCGGTGGCCTCAAAGGGGGACCTGGATCCGGTGATCGGCCGCGACGACGAGATCCGACGCATCGTGCAGGTCCTCTCCCGGCGGACCAAAAACAACCCGGTCCTCATCGGAGAGCCGGGGGTGGGCAAGACCGCCATTGTCGAGGGCCTTGCTCAGCGGATCATCCAGGGGGATGTGCCCGAGACATTGAAGGACAAACGGGTGGTGGCCCTGGATATGGGGGCACTTATAGCAGGGGCCAAATACCGGGGCGAATTTGAAGACCGGCTCAAGGCGGTACTGAAAGAGGTGACGGACGCCCATGGTCAGATCATCCTCTTTATCGATGAGATGCACACCCTGGTGGGGGCCGGGGCCGCGGAAGGGGCCATAGACGCCTCCAACATGTTGAAACCGGCCCTTGCCCGGGGCGAACTGCGATGCGTGGGCGCCACGACCATTAAAGAATATCGAAAATACATTGAAAAGGATGCGGCATTCGAGAGGCGATTCCAGCCGGTTATGGTGGAGGAGCCGAGCGTGGAGGACACCATCTCCATCCTTCGCGGCCTCAAGGAGAAATATGAGGTCCACCACGGGGTTCGAATCAAGGACTCAGCCCTGGTGGCGGCCGCTACCCTCTCTCACCGCTACATCACGGACCGGTTTCTGCCGGACAAGGCCATCGACCTCATCGACGAGGCCACTTCCCGGCTAAGAATCGAGATCGACAGCATGCCCGCGGAGATCGATGCCATCCAGCGCAAGATGACCCAGTTGGAGATCGAGAAGGAGGCCCTCAAAAAGGAAAAGGACGCGGCATCCAAGGACCGGCTATCTAAAATCAAAGACGAACTGGGCGACCTCAAGGTCCAGGGCGAGGAAATGACCGCCCACTGGAAAAAAGAAAAGGAGACCATCTCCCGGATACAAGACATCAAGGGGAGACTCGAATCGACCCGGTCGGAGGCCCAGATCGCGGAGCGGGACGGCAACCTTGCCAGGGCCGCAGAGCTGAAATACGGGACGTTGATCGAGCTGGAAAAGACCCTGGAGGATGAGAACAAAAAGCTTGAGGAACTCCAGGCCGGCCAGAAGATGCTCAAGGAAGAGGTGGACAGCGAGGACATTGCCGAGGTGGTGGCCAAATGGACGGGCATCCCTGTGTCGCGGATGCTGGAGGGGGAAAAGGAGAAGCTGCTCAAGATGGAGGAACGCCTCTCCCTGCGGGTCGTGGGTCAGGAGAAGGCCATCGATGCGGTTGCCAATGCGGTGCGCCGGGCCCGATCCGGGCTTCAGGATCCCAATCGCCCCATCGGGTCCTTCATCTTCATGGGTCCCACCGGGGTGGGCAAGACCGAATTGGCCCGGGCCTTGGCCCAGTTCCTCTTTGACGACGAGCAGTACATGGTTCGGGTGGACATGTCGGAATATATGGAAAAGCACTCGGTGGCCCGGCTGATCGGGGCCCCCCCCGGATATGTGGGCTATGAAGAGGGGGGGTACCTGACAGAGGCCATACGCCGGCACCCCTATTCGGTGGTCCTCTTCGATGAGATCGAAAAGGCCCATCCCGATGTCTTCAATGCCCTGCTCCAAATCCTGGACGACGGGCGCATGACCGACGGGAAAGGCCGTACCGTGGACTTCAAAAACACGGTCCTCATCATGACGTCCAATGTGGGGAGTCAGTTCATCCAGGAGATGAGGGGCCGGGACACCCATGAAATGGATGGCGCGGTCATTGAGGCGCTTAGGGCCACCTTCAAACCCGAATTCCTGAACCGGATCGATGAAATCGTCATCTTCAACGCCCTGGGTCCGGATGAGATTCGAAAGATCGTCGGAATACAGATCGGTCTCTTGAGCAGACGTCTCGAGGCGAACAAGATCACCATGACCCTGACCGACAGGGCCGAGGCCTTCCTGGCCAATACCGGCTTTGATCCGGTCTACGGCGCACGGCCCCTCAAGCGGGCCATCCAGCACTATATACAGGACCCATTGGCTGTCAAGATCCTTGAGGGATCGGTAAAAGAGGGGGATCGCGTGACCATCGATGCAGTAGACGGGAAGGTGGTATTCACATAGAGAGACGACATGGATGTTCTCCTGAATCGGATAAACCGAGATTGTGGATTGAAGAATTGAGGAATTGAAAAGAATGCTCTCAACCTGAGTCCTGGCCTTGAACAAGCGGCATCCATGCCCAGGTCCTCGATTCCAGCATAACCCAGTGAACTTCTTAGTCGGGAGTGTCTGCCCATGAGAATAGGCGTGCTGATGGTCATTACCTCTGTCGTTTTAGGGCTTGGGTGCACCCATGTCATCTCAAAAGATGTCCTCAAGGAGGTGAACCGGGATATCCCCTTTGCCCAGTTGCTTAAGGATCCCGTGTCCTATCAGGGTCAGATGGTCCTTCTGGGAGGGGTTATTGTAAGAACGACATACGATCAGGCCGGAACCCTCTTGGAAATCTATCAGACCGAGATAGACTGGGAAAAAAAACCGGTCAACGTCGATGTGTCCGAGGGACGGTTTCTGTCTCTGTACAAGGGGTTCCTTGACAGCGAGATTTACAAAAAAGGTCGGAAGGTCACCATCGCGGGCGTGGTCACCGGCGTCAGGGCATCGAAATTAGGGGAAATCGACTATCATTATCCTTCCCTCCTCATCAGGGAGATCCATCTCTGGAAGAAGGAAATAAAGGAAACCTGCGACCCCTATCTCTGGTATCCGTGGGGCATGTGGGGCACTTGGGGACCCTGGTACTATCCATACTGGCGGTATTGATCGGGAAAGCGGGATCGCGCCTTCCCAGTACAGTCACGGCCGCATCTTGAGATCAGCCTTCCATCCCCCATATATTCCTTGATCTGACGGCAAAGATGCGATAGGGTTTGCATCCGCTTTGCTTCCATCTGTCCATGCGTTGGGAAAGCGGAGAGGAGGGGACCTCCTTTTTCATATCAGGCATTTTAGGCATTTGTAATTTTAGGCATTTTAGGCAATCTGCCGCCATGATCACCAGCCCCAACAGCATCATCATCGATCTGTCCGCCTTGGCCGGGAACTTTCGCCAGGTCAAGAACCTGGTCGGCAGGAACACCCGAATCATGGGCGTGGTCAAATCGGACGCCTACGGGCACGGTCTCTTAGAGGTGGGAAAGGCACTTGAGCGAAACGGCATCGATTGCCTGGGGGTCGCTTATCTCCATGAGGCCCTCGCTCTCAGGGAGGGGGGCGTCCGATTGCCGATTGTGATCCTGTGCGGCATACGGACACGGGAGGAATCTCGCCAGGTCCTTGAAAAGGGGGTGACTCCCGTGCTGTTTGACCTGTCATCGGCTGAAATCCTGTCGCAGGAATGCCGCAGCCGGGGAGGGAAGGCCCGGGTTCACCTGAAAGTGGACACCGGCATGGGCCGGTTAGGGATTGCCGACACTGAGATCGGTCTGTTTCTCCGGAAGGTCATCTCCTTCAAGAATCTGGAGATTGAGGCCCTGACCACGCACCTCGCAACCGCGGATGAATCGGATACACGGTTTACAGATGAGCAGATTGAACGATTCGAGATGGCTATTTCCACAGGGCGGTCCATGGGGCTGGATCTGCTCCTCAACAATATGGCCAACAGCGCAGGGATCATGGCTCATAAAAGGACGCTTTTTGACATGGTCCGACCCGGCATCATGTTGTATGGCGGATGCCCATCGCCGGGTTTTGTCAGCGCAGCTTCATTGGCGCCCGTGATGCACCTGCGGGCCTCGGTGGTTCAGGTCAGAGAGCTACCGGACAAGACCCCTGTCAGCTATGGGAGGACCTACCGCACTGAAGGCCCCCGAAGGGTGGCCGTCCTCTCTGCCGGATACGCTGATGGATTGCCAAGGGCTCTGTCCAACAGGGGAAAGGTCCTTGTCAATGGGAAGAAGGCGGATATCTTAGGAACGGTCTGCATGAATCTGACCGTCTGTGATATCACCGGCCACAAGGATGTCAAACCTGGCGATGAGGCGGTCTTTCTGGGCTCACAGAGGGGAGAATGCATCACAGGAGATGACATGGCGAGACATGCGGGCACGATCTCTTATGAGATATTCTGCGCCATCGGCCCGAGAAATATAAGGACATATATTCGATGAAAAAGAGGCTGAATGCCGTTTTAACGGCGACCATCGACCATTGCTTTGAGCGGGGGCTGCTTTCAAGGACATCCATTCCCGCATATATCATAGAAATTCCAAACAATCCCGCGCATGGTCATTTCGCAACCAATGTGTCGATGATGCTCGCATCCAGCCAGAGGCTCAGGCCGACGGACATTGCAAAGACGATCATAGACAATCTGAGGGACGACCAGGGCCTCCTGGAGTCCGCGGAGATTGCCGGCCCCGGATTTATCAATTTCAGGATCCGGTCGGAGGAGTGGTGCAGATTGCTGGCCGACATCGGGAACCTCAAGGCCGGCTACGGTCGGAATGATGCGGGCAGCGGGGAAAAGGTCCTGGTTGAATTTGTCAGCGCCAACCCCACCGGTCCCCTCCACCTGGGTCATGGCAGGGGGGCCGCCCTGGGCGATACCCTCTGCAGGATCCTTGCCTTTTGCGGCTATGACGTGGTACGGGAGTTTTATATCAACGATGCCGGCGCCCAGGTCAGGCTCCTGGGGGAGTCCATTTACAGCCGTTTCAGGCAGCTTGGAGACCCCGGTTATCCCTTCCCTGAAAACGGGTACCATGGGGACTATATCGTTGATCTGGCCAGCGCCATTTCCCGGGAAACGAACCTGAACGACCTTCCAGGGGAAGCGGCCATCGCCTGGTGCGCCCAGAAGGGAAAGGAGATGATGCTGGAGGAGATCAAGGCGGACCTGGCCCGTTTCAGGGTCGCCTTTGATATATGGTCCAGCGAAACAGACCTCCACGAATCAGGCCTTTTGCGGGACACCCTGGAGGTGATCCGGTCAGACGGATATCTCTATGAAAAGGATGGCGCCACCTGGATCCGAACATCTCAATTCGGGGACGATAAGGACAGGGTGATCCGTAAGAAAGATGGGCAGTTTACCTATTTTGCCTCTGACATTGCATACCATTTGCAAAAATATGGAAAAGGCTTTACAAGGGCCATTAACATATGGGGGGCCGACCACCATGGGTATGTCCCGCGGATCAAGGCCGCGCTTTCGGCGCACGGAATTTCAACAAGCTGGCTTTCCGTGTTGCTGATTCAATTGGTGAAACTCTGGGAAGGGGGTCAGGAAATCCGGATGTCCAAAAGGGCGGGGAGTTTTGTCACGCTCACGGAGTTGATGGATGCCGTCGGGGAGGATGCGGTTCGATTTGTATTTCTCATGAAAAATCACGACTCTCCCCTTGATTTTGACATGGATCTTGTGAAAAAAAAGGACAGCGACAATCCGGTCTATTATGTCCAGTACGCCCATGCCAGGGTCTGCAGCATCTTCAGGAAGGCTGAAGCTGAAGGGGTGCTCCTCCCAGAGGCACCCGCCGACCTGTCCGGGCACCTCACATTGGAGGAGGAGTTGGCAATTGTCAGGTTAATGGCGGATTTCCCATCGCTCCTCACGGAGATCTGCACGACACTGGAACCCCATCGACTGACCTATTATCTCACGGATCTGGCTGCGCTGTTTCACCGGTATTTCAATCTGGGAACAAAGGTTTCCGAGTGCCGGGTTATTACGGCCGACACTGCCTTGACCCAGGCAAGGCTGGTCCTGGCTGAAGGGATTCGAACTGTTATCGCCAATGGCTTGAGGCTTCTTGGCATCGATGCCCCTCAAAAGATGTGAATGGCGCGATCTCATATGTGCCTTCAATGGCTTCGAGGGGGAACCGGCAAGAAAAGGCCTAAAATTAAAAAAAGACACTCGGCGACGAGCTGAAAGTCGAAAGCTCAAGCCAACCCACAACGAGCAACCCGTATCCGGTAACCGGCACAACCAGGGCCAAGTTTCGTACGACGTATGGGCGCAACAGAACCTGAGCAAGGGAAAACAGGAAAGAGATATCATATTGAGCTGTCCCGCGCCTCGATTTTTCTCTGGAGCACCGGACTCTTTGTCCTTTTGGCATGGATTTTTACCCTTGGGGTCCTTGCAGGAAGAGGCCTCCTGCCGGGGGTCGTCGAGACGTTGACTGAGGTGAAGGTGCAGATCGCCAAGCTCCAGCAGATGATCAATAAAAAGGATCGATCTGAGCTGGAGGAGATACGGGCGCTGCAGAAAGACCCGAAGTTTGCATTCTTTGATGAGCTTTCGGCAAAAAAAGGCGAGGCCGAGAAGCCGTCGGGCACACCCGCCGGGAAGCCTGCAACCTCCGTCCTGAAGCAGGAACCGGTCAACCCCCCCAGCCCCGCGGTCAAATATGTTGTGCAGGTCGCCTCCCTGGAGACTGAGGCCAAGGCAACGAACATGGTAAACCGGTTGAACCGTAAGGGGTATCCGGCGTATTTCTACAAGGTGTTTGTCAAAGGGCGGGAATATTTTCGGGTCAGATGCGGTACATTCAAGACCGAAGCGGAGGCTGTCAAAATCAATAAGCGTTTGGCCGAAGAGGACAAACTGACCGGATTTGTTCAGAAGGTTGAGAGTAACTGATGCAAGCGTCAAACCCGGTTCGTTTTATTCTGGGGGACCAGCGTCCTTGTGCGGCATGGCAGGCACTATCATGATAGATGGAGAAGATACGTATCCCGTCATAAAAAAGGCAGTGGCGGCGGACATTGAAAGCGTGCACAAAATCCTTAATTTTTTTGCACAGAAAGGCCTTCTCCTGCCAAGACCCTTGAGTGAGCTGTACGAGCACCTAAGGCAGTATTTTGTGTTGAAAACAGAGCCTGCGGGCATCGTCCACGGCGTGTGCGGGTTAGGCATCTGCTGGAAAGACCTGGCGGAGATTAAATCCCTGGCCATATCGGAAACGCACCAGGGCAAGGGATTCGGCCGCCGGCTGGTTGCGGCATGTCTCAAGGAGGCAAAACTTCTCGAACTTAACAGGGTGTTCACTCTTACATATATTCCTGACTTCTTTAATCAGTTTGGATTTAAGGAGATCGACAAATCGTGTCTGCCCAATAAGATATGGGCAGATTGTCTGAAATGTCCCAAGTTCCCCGATTGCGATGAGACGGCATTGATGCTGGATCTCAATGAATCAGCCATGTTGGCCGAAACAAGTCCCTCAGTCAGTCACGACATAACCGTGTAGCCCTAATAAGGAGGGTGATATGTTTGGCATGGGTATGCCCGAATTGATCATTATTCTGGTGATCGCGTTGATCGTCATCGGTCCCAAGAAACTGCCCGATCTGGCAAAGGCCCTTGGAAAAGGGATGTCCGAATTCAAAAAGGCGACCCAGGAAATCAAGGGAAGCCTGAATCTGGATGAGGAGTTGAAAGGGGCGAAAGAGGATCTCATAGATTCTGTCAGCGGGTTGGATAAACCGGCGGGACCGGCGGATCAGCCCTCCCCCGACAATGACAAACCGGCATATGGTGACTTCGACGAGATGCTGGAGGCCTACGACAGCTTGAAAGAAAACGAAGGAAAAAAGGAATCCCCTCAACAAGAAGAACCAGTTGAAAAGACACCGGATACCACAGTGGAGAAAAACCGGCATGACGGATGACGCAAAGCTCCCTTTCCTGGGGCATTTGGAGGAATTGCGAAAGAGACTGGTGGCGTGTGCCATTGCCGTAGGGGTGGGGTTTGTCGCCTCATATGCGTTTTCCGAAAGGTTGTTCCAGCTGCTGATCATGCCCCTCAAGGCGGTGATGCCGGAAGGCGACCGGCTCATCTTTACCAACCTGCCCGAGATGTTTTTCACCTATCTGAAGGTGTCCTTTCTGTCCGGCGTCTTGCTGGTGGCCCCTTTTATTTTCTACCAATTATGGATGTTTGTCGCGCCCGGACTCTACCAGAGAGAAAAGAAATACGTCATCCCGTTTGTGGTGGTCTCGACCATCCTCTTCGTGGGAGGATCGCTTTTCGGCTATTTTGTGGTCTTTCCGTTCGGGTTTAAGTTTTTCATCGGATTTTCGAACGAATATGTCAAGGCCCTTCCGTCCGTCAAAGAATACTTCTCCTTTGCCATCAAACTCCTGTTCGCATTCGGCATCGTCTTTGAACTCCCTGTGGTCATCTTCTTTTTGACAAAGATGGGGATGGTTACGCCGGAAGTGCTCCGCCGGAAACGGAAGTACGCGATCCTTCTCACATTTGTTGTGGGCGCCATATTGACCCCGCCGGATGTCATTACCCAGTGCATGATGGCGGGTCCCCTGATCATATTGTACGAGATAGGGATCCTGGTTTCCGTGATGGCGCGGAAGAAAAAAGAAGAAAAGCTTAGGGCAGGGGAAGAAGGGGAGAAGGGGGAAGATATCCCCGCTTAGGGGGACCTTTCATGGGCTATTCGGATCGTTTTATCCTGACAAGAGATCCGGAAGGAGACACGTGCCGACCGCTAATTGAGGAGAGACATGGTGTTTCCTGAAATCTTTAACAGTATCGGCTTCTTATCTGCCTCGCCACGGGAGTCGAAGGTGATGATCCCGGAAACGCCCTTAAAGCCTTGAGATCCGAGCAATGCCGCTGCCAGGTCTCTTCTGGTTCGGATCGATGCTACGGCCAGGAGTTCCTTTAATAATCGGATCGTATCGTAACCATTCGCTGCCAGGATGTCGGGGTCCCGATCAAAATTTTCCCTGTATGCATCAACGAATGCCCGAACATCCGGATCGCCAACATTCGGTGCGAATCCCGAACAGAAAACAGCCCCCTGGATATAATCTTTTGCCATTTCGAGCAATTTGGGAGACTGCCAGGCGCTGGTCCCTAAAAGTTGAACTCCCAGTACGTCGTGGAAGACCAGTTGGGGCGCGATCATGGCTACGCGTTGGAAGGTATCCGGTATGAAAATGGCATCGAAATCAATGATCGGTTCTGGTTTTTCAGGATGTATGATGCTCTCCTCCTCTTTCGGAGTCCGCATATCCTCAGGTTTTTTTACCAGGGATTCAGCTCTTGGATAGTAAAGACCTACCATTTTCTTGATCTCATCGGCGAAATCCGTCTGATCGACCCCATACGACTCCGCAGCAGTCACGATCCCACCCATTTGTTCCAATCTGCCCCAGAAGGTCTCCATGCAGTAACGGCCATAGGCATTATCGGGGTAGAGGATCCCAAAACGTTTGAGACCCATCCGGTTCACCGCAACATCGAGAAGACCCTTAATCTCCTGTGCGGGCGTGAGAAGGTTGCGAAAGACCATATCTCCCTCTTCCACGATCGCCTCCCTCTGACTCAGGGTGATGATTGGGACGCCTGTCTCCTGGGACTTCCTGGCCGCAGCAGCGGCCGCCGTGCTCGAAAGGGGACCGATGACCGCCATGACCTTTTGGGTGTCGGCCAGATCTTCAAGCGCGGCCGCGGCCGCCTCTGGATCTCCTTCGGTGTCTTTGATCAGTAACGTCAATCCGGGTTTCGCGAAAGGACCGGCCATGCCCATGCCCAGTTGTATCCCTTTCAGGACCTCGTTACCGTAGATGGAAAAAGGCCCGCTAAGGGGAAGCAGCACGCCCATGACGTCCTGCTTAACCGCCCTCTCTTCTTCCAGACGCCCCAGAAAGGCCTTTCCCTTTGAGATCCAGACATCGTCCTTCGTGGAATGGATCAGGGACGTTGCCGCCCTTTCCGCCGGTTCCGATTCCCCCAGTTCAAGATGGATTCGGGCCATGCGATCATAAATTTTGGGGGCATAGGAGGTCCCTGCCGCATCTCCTGCAAACTGGCGGAGCAGCATCGGCCCGCTGTCGGATATCAATTCATTCAGCCTACCATCGAGCCGGGCTGCCTCCTCGGAGTCGCTCTCCCAGAGTGTTTTGGCCATCAGCCACCAGTGAAATGCCTCGGCCTTGTCCCCCAGGGCGCTGAAGTTCTCCCCCAACAAAAGATAGACATCTCTTCTCAAGGGATGGTGCGGGTACCTGTCAAGCCATGACAAGGCCTCGGTTGCAGAACGCCTATGCTCGCCGATACGGGAAAGGACTGTCGCCACATCATAGCGCACACCCGCAATCCACGGTATATCGGGATACTCCCGACAAATTTCTTCTAGAACGGTCAGGGCCTTTGCGGGCTGGTTGAGTTCGAGGTATATTTCAGATGTGCGTTTCAGGGCCAGTGCCGATGTTTCATTTTTCGGCGCGTCTTGAAGAAAACCCCTGTATGCCCCCAGGGCCTTTTCCAACTCGCCCTGTTTGACGTAATTTTCGGCCACGACCAAGGGATCCGGCCGAATCTCCTCAACCGTGACAGGAGGGGTGATTTTGGGCTGACACGCAGCCAAAAAAAAGGCTATCCCCGCCATTAGGGCGGGGATAGCCTTTTTTGTTGAAGACACGCCTCTGATCACTTCTGGACTTCCTCAAAGTCGGCATCCACCACGTCGTCGTCCTTTGAAGATCCTGCTGTGGAATCCGGACCGGGTCCGCCTGCGGACTGGGCCTGATCCTTGGTGGCGTTTGCATACATGGTCTCGGCCAGTTTATGGGAGGCCTGGGTCAATTCCTCGGTGAGTCGCTTGATATCATCGACATTGTCCCCTTCCATCGCCTTTTTCAAATTGTCAATGGCCTGATGGATGTTGGACTTTATCGTCTCATCCAACTTATCGCCCACTTCCTTCACGGATTTTTCTGTGGAGTAGATCAGCGAATCGGCCATATTGCGGGCATCAATAAGCTCTCTCTTCTTTTTGTCTTCTTCCGCGTGCAATTCTGCATCCTTGACGAGACGTTCGATCTCCTGTTCACTCAGCCCGCTGGAGGCGGTGATCTTGATCGACTGCTCTTTGCCTGTACCCATGTCTTTTGCAGAGACGCTTACAATCCCGTTGGCATCAATGTCAAAGGTCACCTCAATCTGCGGAATTCCCCTCGGGGCCGGCGGAATGCCCACCAATTGAAACCGGCCCAAGGTTTTGTTGTAGGCCGCCATCTCCCGCTCTCCCTGGAGCACATGGATCTCAACAGCAGGCTGGTTATCGGCCGCTGTGGAGAAGACCTGGCTCTTCTTGGTGGGAATGGTGGTATTTTTTTCAATCAGTTTGGTGAAGACGCCGCCCAGGGTCTCGATGCCCAGAGAAAGGGGCGTTACATCAAGGAGGAGCACATCCTTGACTTCGCCTTTTAATACGCCACCCTGAATTGCGGCGCCGACAGCCACCACTTCATCGGGGTTCACCCCCTTGTTCGGCTGTTGGCCGAAGATCTCTTTGACCTTCTCCTGGACCTTGGGCATGCGGGTCATACCCCCTACCAGGATCACTTCATCGATATCTTTCGGTGAAAGACCGGCATCCTTCAATGCCATATTACAGGGACCGACGACCTTTTGGATCAGGTCATCCACCAGCGCCTCCAATCTTGAACGGCTCAATTTGATGTTCAGGTGCTTCGGGCCGCTGGCATCGGCGGTAATAAACGGGAGGTTCACATCGGTCTCCATGGAGCCCGACAGCTCTATCTTGGCCTTTTCAGCGCCTTCTTTCAATCGCTGAAGGGCCATCTTGTCATTCCGCAGATCAATCCCCTGGTCCTTTCGAAATTCATCTGCCAGGTACTCAATGACCCTCAGGTCAAAATCCTCACCGCCCAGATGGGTGTCGCCGTTGGTTGACTTGACCTCGAAAACGCCCTCGCCGATCTCCAGCACGGAGATGTCAAACGTCCCGCCGCCTAAATCGAACACAGCAATCTTTTTGTCGCCCTTTTTGTCCACGCCAAAGGCCAGCGACGCAGCCGTGGGTTCGTTGATAATCCTTTCCACATTGAGGCCGGCGATACGGCCGGCGTCCTTGGTGGCCTGTCTCTGGCTGTCATTAAAATAGGCCGGGACGGTCACCACGGCGTCGGTGACCTTCTCGCCGAGATACTCCTCTGCAGTCTCCTTCATTTTTGTAAGGATCATGGCGGATATCTCTGCCGGACTATAGTCTTTTCCCCTGATGGAAACATGGGCATCGCCATTGGCTGCCTTGATGATCTTGTAGGGGAGCACCTTGATATCTCTGCTCACTTCAGGCGCGTCGTACTTTCTCCCAATCAGGCGTTTAACAGCAAAAACGGTATTTTCCGGATTGGTGACCGCCTGTCTTTTGGCCGTTTGCCCAACCAGCCTGTCGCCACTTTCGGTAAAGGCTACAATAGAGGGCGTTGTCCTGCTCCCCTCGGCATTGGCAATCACCACAGGATCGCCGCCTTCCATAACGGCAACACACGAGTTGGTTGTTCCGAGATCAATCCCTATTGTCTTTCCCATATTTATCGCCTCCTAATATCTGAAAGTCTCTTCGACGTAACGTATGTATGGCATGCAATGCACGCTGTTCTCTAATCGCTCACTCTAAAATTCCCGTTATGCGGGCTTCCTGCTGACAATCACCATGGATGGCCGAAGGAGCCTCTGATTGAGGGTATACCCCGTTTGGAGGTCTTTGAGCACGGTTCCCGCCGCTACCCTGTCATCTGCCACCTCTGAAACCGCCTCGTGAAAATTGGGATCAAAAACCTCCCCCACGGCTTCAATGGTTTCAGCCCCGGCCTTCTGTAAAACATCCATGAGCGCCTTCAGCGTCAGCTCGACGCCCTCCCTCAGGGCATCTACAGATGTCTCGTTTTGTGAATGATCGATGGCCTTCTCGAGATTGTCCGCCACTGGAAGCAATTGCTTTACCAATGATTCGTTGGCAAATTTGACCAGACCCTGCTGCTCTTTCTGGTATCGCTTTTTCAGATTGTCGATTTCCGCCTGAGAGCGAAGGTAAAGATCATAGTTTTTTTGTGAGGCCGCCTCTGCCTCTTCGACTTTTTTGATGAGTTGACCCTTTGTCAACTCTTTTAACGGGATATCTTCTCTTTTCTGGTCTTGAGACCGGGCGGTTTCACGAGGCGCTTCTTCCGTCTCCCCAGCAGAAATTTCCGTTGCCTCATCCTTGACCCTGTCATCATCCATGACACTGATCACGTCGAACTCCTGTTATATTCGAGTCTCTAAATCCTGCCTGCGTTTTGAAACCGGATATTCATCGAAGAGGAGCCCTTGCACCAGGCTGCGTGAGCTTCTGAACGTTTCTGGCGGCGTTATCACGCCACGCCTGAGCAAACTCTCTCCTTTTTCGCACTAAACGCAAAACTAAGCATCAAGAAAAACTTTGTCAAGGTAAGCCCGGTCAACGCCTCCAGGCTCAAAGGAGGACGTTTTTCCTTGAAAAAATTGAAAGATCGAAAAAAAGAGAGGAGTCGTTCGAAAAACGGATAAGGTCGAGGGTCGTTCTGGTCTAATCAAATTGAGGGCCCGGGGATTTCCGTGGCCATGACGTTTCTCAAGTCAGCCAACAGGCGGGGGGCATAGGCCCGGGTCAGGCGACGCGTATCCATATCATCCCATCCGGTAGGCTTGATAAAAAGGCCGTTGGCCCCGGCCTTGAACATGGCGACAGCATCATGGATCAACGACTTTCTGGTATAAAAAACCGCCGGGGTCCGGGGGTAATGCTGCTGCGCCTGCAGCAGATTTGAGAGGCCGTACTTTCTGTTCTGGCCGATCCGGTTGCAGACGTCCTCAAAAAGGGTCCGCCAACAATCCACTACGGCAAAAAGCCTTTTGAGGTATTCATTGTAGACATCTCCCTCCATGTCGTCCAATCCCTCATAGACATGCTCCAGGGTCGGAAAACCGGCGACCCGGGTCCGGAGTTCGTGGATCGAAGTCAGATGGGGTTCATGCACGTCCGGGTCCTGCCCCCAGAGGTCGAGGAGAAACAGGGCCGGAACATGAGGGTCCAATCGATCCACAGCCTCGTCGAATGTGTAGGCCTGTACAAATTCGAGATCACGGGCCAGGGGGGAGATCTCATGGCGCACCAGATCATGCTCAAACGCAGAGTCGTCAATAAAGCAGACAATCGGTTTCATGGCTTCCTTTCAGCAATACGGCTTACAACCCTTTTCCGGTCAGTCGCGTTAATGCGTCCAGGTACTTTTCTCTTGTCTTTTCAATAACGTCAGCGGGCAACCTAGGGGGCGGCGGCCTTTTGGGCCAGTTGATCCCGACCAGATAATCCCTCAAGAACTGCTTGTCGAAGCTCTTCTGAGCCCTCCCCGAACGATAATCGGACACGGGCCAGAACCTGGATGAATCCGGGGTAAGGACCTCGTCAATCAGGATCAGGCGATCTTCCTTCATGCCGAACTCGAACTTGGTATCGGCCACGATAATCCCCTTTTCGGCGGCTAGGTCTCTCCCTAATTCATAGATACGGAGGCTCATGCGGCGGACCTCCTCCGCGGTCTTCTCTCCCAGGATCTCCGCTGCCTGCTCAAAGGTGATGTTCTCATCATGCATCCCGTCTTCGGCCTTGGTGGAGGGGGTGAAGATGGGGCTGAGCAATTTGTCGGATTCGCGCAGGTCTTTGGGGAGGGAAATGCCGCAGACGGCCCCTGTTTGAAGATATTCCTGCCAACCCGAACCGGAGAGATATCCTCTGACGATGCATTCAACCGGGAGGGGCCTCGTCTTATGAACAAGCATGCTGCGGCCCTCCAACTGGGAGGTGTATTTACGACATCTCTCGGGATACTCCTTCGGATCGCTGCTGATCAAATGATTTTCGATGACGGACGACAGCTTTTTGAACCAGAAGAGAGAGATGGCTGTCAAGATCTTTCCCTTGTCGGGGATCGGATCGTCCATCACCACATCAAAGGCCGACATGCGATCGCTTGCGACAATCAAGAGCTTCCCCTCCACTTCATAGACATCTCTCACCTTTCCCCGTTTGACGAGCTGGATATCGCCAAGGTCGCTCTGGGTCAATACGTCTGCTTTCATGCATCATCTCCTTCGGCCGGGCATTGCACGTTTTCGGGACCGCCTGTCCCCCGCCAAATTTCTAAATTTCTCAATCCCTTGATTGATCAGTTCGCAACTCCTCAATAAGTTCGGGTATGCACAATACTACTATGCTTAAGATTAATTGAAATAGGTGAATATTACCTGTTGGAGTTTAGGCGTAAGTCTCTTATAAAATCTTGGTAAACTCCACCCGAACTTATTGAGAAGTTACATCAGTTCGATCGTCTCAGCCTGTCCAGGTATTCCCGATAATATTTCAGGACCGTATTCCGGAAGGTTACTGTCTCAGCATAGGGGGGCAGCCCGTTGTACTGCTTCACTCGGTGCGGTCCGGCATTGTAGGCGGCCAAGGCCAGACTGATGTCCCCTTGCTGCATCTTCATAAGATCTGAAAAATATCTATACCCGTAGGCAATGGCCTTGCAGGGGTCCAGACGATCGTCCTGGTTTTTTTCCAATAGTTCTTTCCGATAGCGCGCAAAGAGGTCCGATCTTTTTTGGCCACAATTCAAGGAGTCCTGCATGAACTCCCGGGCGAGGCCCGCCTGCTTTGCCATGTCTGCCGATGTGATTTTTGAGATAAGGGAGATGGCCTTCTGCCGAAGCGCCCGTTCACGTTTCAGGAGGGACATGGCCTCTTCAAAATAGGACGGCAGATAGACCTGTTTCATCCCCAGGCCGTTCGCTGTCTTTGGCATAATCTGGGTCAGTCCGGCCGCCCCCACGTAAGAAATGGCGCGGGGATCAAAATTGGATTCTCTCCTCATAAGGGCGATAAACAGGAGGGGATCCACCGAATACCGGGTTGACGGTTCGCCTTTAAGGCACGTTTCCATAAGGGCCACAAGGCGGACAGCCTCTCGATTGACAACGGTTTTCCACAAAGAGCCGGGATTTGTCCCTCTGCCCGGATCCTGTTTGCCAAGGTCAAGGGGCCGGCTGTCTGTCACGGTTCCTTTCTGCTGAAACTCTGAAAACACCTGATTGACGAATCTCACATTTTCTGGGGTCAAAGGAGGGGCGCTCTCTGGCAATCCCTGACATCGGTTATAAAAGATTCCCAATCCATCCCTCAGATTGAAAGAGGCCTTCTTCAGGCTCTCCTCCAGCAGGCTGTCCATAAGAGTGGAGCAGGCGTCCTTGTTCAACCTCTCATCCGCCCCGGGTGTCAGTTTTGACCGGTAGGCGGCAAAATGACCTCGTGCAGCTGCAAGGGCCTCCCGGCTGGCGAGGGCCGATTCGCCTGCCCGTTTGGCGTGTTCACCGGCAAAACGCTCCTTCTCCTGGCTTGTCAAAAATGAAATAGCCTGGGTGAAAAGACGTTCCGCCTCGGCGTCCAGGTCCCTGGCCTCGAGGTAGTCCTGGTTAATCATCGCGCTAAGGCCTAAAGAACGGGCGACCTCCGGTCTGACGAGGAGGATGCCTGCCTCGCCCTTATAGGACCCGCCCGACAGGCTTTCATCATAGGCCTTAAGGTTGTACTCGATGATGCTCTGCCGAAAGAGGGAAGGGTTCGCCAGGGCTGCCGGCACGGGCTGCAGACACATCATGAGGAGCGATAAGAAACAGGTTTGAATCAACTTTTTCTTAAGCCTAAGCATCACTTGCCGCCTGACATCTTGCTTTGGAGGTTTCAGAGATATGCCTGAAACCCTACCCTATCTTTGAACATAATGCAAGTGGATAGATGAACCCGCGAGACGGGTTGCCGGAGGGGTCGGCTGAGACGTGATTTGACACGCAGACTGTTTTGTCTTACATTTTGATTCATCAAGCAACCGTTCAACGACCCCAATGTCCCGGTGGAAGGAGACCGACAAAACCGGACCCTGGCCTCGGAAACATTCTCAAAGGAGCCCTATGATACGATTGATTGTTGATGAAACCAAGTGTAAAAAGGACGCTATCTGTGCGCACGAGTGCCCCATGGCGATCATTAAACTCGAAGACGGCAACGGGTTCCCAGTGTTGGTTCCCGGGGGCGATCGGGTATGCCTGATGTGCGGACACTGTGTGGCGGTATGTCCCCATGGCGCCCTGAGCCATGATGAGATCCCCGTCGAGCAGTGCCCGGATATTGACAGGGACCTGGCCATTGACGAACGTCAGGCGGTGCAGTTCCTCCGATCCCGGCGCTCTATTCGATTTTTTAAAGATGAGACTCCGGACAAGGCGACGCTCCAGCGCCTGATCGAGATCGCCCGCTATGCCCCGACGGCCGGAAATACCCAGCTGGTGGAATGGCTGGTCCTGACCGACCGGGCAAAGATCAGGGACATGGCCGGGACGGCGGTGGATTGGATGCGTAGCGTATTGGAAAAGGCGCCTCAATCCGCCCCACCCTATATGCCGATTGTCGTAAAGTCCTGGGACATGGGATTTGACTCCGTACTCCGTGATGCCCCTGTGCTGGTGATTGCCTCAGCCCCTAAAGAGGCCGCCAACGGCATGGTGGATGTGACGCTGGCCCTTTCCTACCTTGAACTGGCTGCGCCCACCCTGGGCCTGGGCACCTGTTGGGCGGGCCTGCTGCAGGGGGCGCTCGTCTCCTCTTCAGCAGCAAGAGAAGCCCTGGGCCTGCCCAAGGGACATCTCCATCACTACCCCATGATGATCGGACGCCCCAAAACGAGGTATTACAGGCTGCCCGAGCGAAGACCCCCCAGGATCACCTGGCAGTAATCGCGGCGCTGACCCCATGTGGAAACAATAGAAGGAGTATGTCGGGGCATTCCAGTGGACCCCCGGGAGGTCGTTGCCCGGCACTGTCCGGAGGAACCGGGTCGCGGCTAAAGTGCGGTCCCCCCGTTAGTTCCCTGAAAGCCGGTCAAGTATCGACAGGGCATTTTCCCTGAATTTGCCATCAGGATATTTTTTCATGTATGTTTCCAGGGTCTTTCTCGCCTTATCGACCGCGTTCTGATGATAGTGGATAAGTCCCTTGAAATAGAGCGCATGCTCTGAAAATGGCGTATCGCCATAGTGCTCAAGGATCTCTTCAAGTTCTGTCAGAGCCGTGGCTTCGTCGCCAATGAATGCAAAGGAGATCATTCCGTTGTTGAGCATGGCCTCTGCTTTCAGTGTTCTCAGATCTGCGATGAAAAAGGCCAGGGAGCAGAGCCTTTTTGCCTTGATGAACGCTTTTTTGTCAATCAGATATGTGGCGTAGTTGAGATTCCAGCGTGCGATGATATTGTTGAGGTCCTTCCTGGCACTGAGGCTTGGAGGTATTTCAATGTCGCAGAATTGTTCCACCTCTTTGAGCAGATCCGTCAGGGCAGTGCTTGCCATAATCTTTTCAGGCTTGATGGGTTCAATCTTCTCGCCTCCCTGGGTCATTTCCATTTTGTTCACCAGGACTGTTTTCCCGTCAGCCCTAAATGAAATGGCGCCTTCTTTTGTAAATGCAACACTGGCCTTTTGAGTTGCATGGACAAGGAAATCGGTCCCTCTGATGCCCAGGACGGTCGTCGGCGTCCTTACCTCAAAAGATGGGGATAGCACCTTGTCAATCACGCTTCGCAAGGTCCCCCTGCCCATCTCGATATAGGCGTCCATTCCAGTTGCGTTGAGCGGGAAACCGAGAACAATCCGGCTGAAGGGACCGACCGTAAAGTCGGATGAAGGGTTGACGATCCTGGCCTTGCCTGCCCCGGTGCTGAGGTTGTCCCCGTGATAGACGCGCATCCCGGAATGCACCGGTTTCTCGTTTATTCTTACCTCACCTCTGAACGCTTCGATACTCCCAAACGTGACCTTAGGCTTCGGGGGATCTTCTGCCTCTGCATACGTTGTGCTGAACTGGCACAGGATCAACATGAGACAAAACCTAAGGAGGGAGGGGAAGTGAACGGTCCTTGATGGGTAGAGATGCATGGAAATGGAGTACTCCTTGGCACGTGCGTCGATTTGTCCTAATCTGTTCCCCATATCCCTGACACGCTGCCGCAGAAGGACGGCATCAAACATGCGGCAGGATTCGAATGAATGGCAACGGGTCAGGCAAGACTGGCTTGACCCGGAACGCCGCCACAGGGGTGACTTCCTTGGCCTCTGTGGAGTCCTTGTCGTCAATCGGTGTCTCGTGGAAGGACCTTTTTTCCGGAGGCGAGTATGAGAGAAACGGACTTGAGTGTCAAGGATAATGGGTCGTCATTCAATGGAACGCGCTTAAATATAGTGAGATGTTCCCAATGCCTCCCTGACCGGTGAATCCCTCTGAGCCAGACCTAACATGAGGTGCCAAGATCAGGAATGGGGCCTCATGAAAACCGTCAGCACCTTTTCCCGAACAGACTCCGGCGGCCGGATGGAGCTGGGTTCCCGGTGGAGCACCTGGTAATAGGTCTGGTCGCTATTGCCGATCTCTCTCAGCAGAAGCCGGGGCGTAATCCTGGCATTCACGCGATGATGGTCATTTTCCCCTCCTGAAAACATGGACACGTTAAAACTGTAGAGGCCTTCCTGATCGAAATACCTTAACGCCGCCGTGAGACCTTCAAGAAAGGCATCTCGTTCCTCGTCCTTCCATTCAACGAGGGAGCGGCACCCCCGGAAAATGCACCATATATCGGGGAGGGCGCCCTGGGGGGCAAAACTCATGGTCCAGAAGGTCGAACCGATATCCGTAAGGATCCGCTGGCCTGATCCCTTTTCCGCGTCCATATAATCTTCCCAGAACGTTCTTCCGTTTTTCAGGAAATACTCTTGACTGCACGCCATTTGCATGCGCGGTTGATATGTGGGGACTTGTCCGCAGTTGACCTGAAGATGGGGATGGATCATGCTGGAGCCGGAAGGGGGCATGTAGTTCCAGTTGATGTTAAAAAAGCGAACGCCGGGATCATGCCGTGAAATGCATTTGATGAAGGTCCGGGCGGCCGTAAATCCATCCCTCATAATGTCCGGTGAAAAACCTGCCGGGCCTATGAAATGATCCTTCCCGAATATACAGACCGCGGCGTACCGGTCAAGGGGGAGAAGGTTGGGGAAAAGCCATGCCTCTCCCTCATGAATCCTCCCCCCGGGGATGATTTCCTCGGGATAGAGGGGCGTGGCCGTTTCGATGGATTCCGGACAGAAAGGGCAGTTCATCTCTTTGGATTTCCGGATGAGTTCATGGAAGTCAGGCCTCGCAACGGGACGGTAGGGGAGATCAAAAATCCTCGTTGACTGCCCGGTGAGGGGGTCGTAGCGGATTTCAAAAGGAATTTCATCCATGGAAAAGTCTTTGAAGGGATTCTTTAAACGCATCTGGTCTTTGATCTTTAAAAAGGAAATACTCATTGATTCACCTCAAGTTCATTATCGAATGCCCCCTATTCGGCCCACTTTCGCCATCAGCATGGCGTTTCGACGCTTCCTTAAACGACTCTATACTAAACCCGTTTCCTCCAATTTGTAAACTCCCAAGGCGGCCTAAAGGCCGCAACCAATCCCGCCAATATAGGCGGGATTCACACAAAGCCACCAAGACACAAAGATTTTTTTTTAAAAGGCTATTACCGAATAACGGTCTACCGCCGGCAGGGCTTGGTCTGTTCTGATCCTGAATCTTTCTTCCAGGATCGGAACGAACCAACCAAAACTTCATCGCGTCCTTCGCGCCTTGGCGGTTCACCAAAACTTCTCCGCAAATTGTCCCGCAGGGCGGGATTGCAAACAAAGATTCTAACCCGGGTCATCCGGAATCGGCAATTGAGGCATTGAGGGATTGAAACCATATGCTTAATCCGAACCTTGGATACATCTGTTTGATAACGCCTTGCCAGATTCTTTCCTGGGGGTCTTATCTTAAGGAAAAGGATGCTTTTATATGGGATTCGGAAGTGGGTGGCCTGAAATGGAAGCCCCCGGACCTTTTCTCACAGGGGCATCTTCCACTCCGCCGTTACAAGGGGGCTGAGCGATTTTCCGGGGTATTTGCCTGTGATGTCGGCGTAAAAATCTCTGATGATTTTCATATCCGCTTCCATGTTCCCGGTGGGGTGGACGACCGGCCCGATGCCCCCGACCTTGCGTCGGTAATCCAGGTATCCCAGCACAATGGGGACATTCGCCCCCCTGGCGATATGGTAGAAGCCGGTTTTCCAGTACATGACTTTTCTGCGGGTTCCGGCGGGAGGAACCACCAGGACCATTCGCGGATCTTCACGAAAGGCCCGGATGGACCGTGCCACAACACGGGTTGATTTGGAGCGATCAACGGGAATGGCGCCCAACCACCTGAGGAAAGGACCCATGGGCCAGCGGAACCAGGCGGCCTTCATCATGATGAAGGGCTTGATTTGAAGAATGAACGCCAGACAGATGGTGTAAAGAAAATCCCAATTGGAGGTGTGCGGCGCCGCTATGATGACGTATCTGGAGATGTGCGGTCTTTCCCCCTCCGGTTTCCAGCCCGTACATCGAAAAATGATCAGGGCCAGCCAGCGCATCACGGTTTTCCATATGGGCGTGTCGTGAACGGTTTTATAGTGCATCATCGAATCCTCCCAATCCCTAAATTCCCTAATTCCTCAATTCCTTCTTTTGCACCCTTTTCGGACGAGGTTTGCCGTTTCCCCCCACACGATGAGAAGGACACCCAGGAACATGGAGATACGACCCATATAGTCTCCATGACGGGCAAAAAAGGTCCGGCCCTTTCGAAGACGGATTGGGCCTTTGAGAACGGCCTTTTTCCACCAGGGCGTGTGGGCCATCACCACGCCCCTTGCGTCGATGAGGGCGGAGATCCCGGTATTGGCCACGCGGACCAGATCCCGGCGGCATTCGATGGCACGGATGGGGCTGAAATTGAAGTGGTGGCGGTAGCCGGGCGTGTGCTTCCACCATCCATCGTTGGTAATCATGCAGATAAAGCCCTTTTCTTCCGGAAGTCTCCGAGCACAGTGGGCGCCAAAGGCCGACTCAAAACAGGCGATGGGGAGGATGCCGATGGAAGCATCGGGGGACATGAATGCATGGCTCCCCTGGCGAATGCTGTAGGTGCCGTTGTAGCCGCCGAGTTCAAGGGAGAATTTTCCAAGGAAGCCCAGATACTGCACAAACGGAACGCGCTCAAACAGGGGGACCAGCTTGGTCTTGTGATAGAATTGGGGTGGGGACCCGGGTGAAAGAAAAAGGGCCGTATTGAAGGCCTCGTAGAAGAAGTCTTCCTCTCGGTTAAAACGGCTCCAGGGAGGGATATCCGATTCGACTTTCTGATAGCTGTGGACCCCGACCAGACAGGTGAGCTTCGGGTAGTTTGCCTGAAAATCCAACAACTGACGATAGTAAGGCGAGGTGCAGGGATTTCGCTCGTCGATGTGCTGCACCACAAGGGTCTCGGGGCCGAACAGGTAATCGGTCTCCCCATCGCAGATGACTTCCGCGGTCTTGAAAAAGTCATTCAGGTGTTGGGTCTGCCTTTCCGGAACGAATTTTTCCGTGTATGGATCCAGATTGGGCTGAATCAAGGCCACCGTAACGAGTTCTCCCTCGTCCCTGAAATTGTGAAACATGTGATAGGATGCCAGCACAGGGATGAAAATCAGCAGAACGGTTGCGACCCCCATAATAACGGTGGATCCCCAACCCCGTTGCCGACAGGCGCCCGCCATCTTAAAGATCGCAAAATTGATCAGGATAATCCAGAGCGTGCCCCCGCGAAGGCCGGTATACTCAACCCATTGGATAAGTTTGGGCGCCGTGACCAGGGCATTGCCCAGATTAAGCCAGGGCCAGGCCAGGTCCCAGGATTCATGAAAATACTCGTATCCCATCCAGATAATCGAAAAGGGAAATACCAGGGGGATGTGGAGGCTTGCTCGAACGCGGCTGATGGACCAGAAAACAAGGGCCTGTAAAAGTGCATTGGCCACCATGATGAAAATGGCGCCCAACCACTGTGCTTGAATGATCCACCACGATCCCAGAATATTCCACAAGAAAAAACCGACAAAGGCATAATTGAACAGGGCGTAGGGGTTTGGGTGATCCCGGGTTTCCTCCTCCAGCAGTAAAAGGGGCGTCCAGGCAATGAAAGCGACAAAGAACAGGGGCGAAACAGACCAGGGAAGGCCCAGCAACAGACCGCCGGTTAGAGCCAAAAAAAGGGCCCTGCTGGTCTTATCATCCGTTTGGCAAAGGGTGATGAGAGCTCGCCTGTGTGAAACGCGGCCCCCGTTGTGGGTCGAAGGTCCGGTTCTCAACGGGATTTCCGCCCGGGATTTTTCAGCTTTAAGCACTTGTAACAGTTTCTGCCTGCCGGGCAAATTGACTGAACCGGCGGGCCTCCGCTTCATTCCCCAGGGAGGCATAGATGTGACTGACCCGGTCAAAATAGAGGGGTCGGTTGGAAGGATCTTCCTGGGCCAGAGACAGGTAGGATTCCAGGACCGTCACGCTCCGCTCACCTAACGCAAAGCGGATATCTGCCAGTTTTCTCTGTACCATCGGGTCGATACGGTCGTGGCAGCTTCGACACTGGTTCATGATTTCACAATAGAGGTCACGTGCCTTCTCAAGATCTCCGATGGTTTCGTATGTCGCGGCCAGGGCATTTAAAAGGGCGTCGTGTCGTCCGTATGCCTTCATGAATGCCTGATAAAAGGCCGCAGCCTCGGAGGGCCTGCCTGACCGGGCCAGACTTTCCCCTTTAAGCAGAACGTAGGCCGAAGAATTCTGAAGCTCCTCGGGGCAGGTTTCAAGAAGGGCCTCGGCCCGGTCAAAGGCCCCCATCTCCCAGAAGACCTCGCAGAGGACCTGATAACCGGGAAGCGCATCGGGATGATGCTTAACAAAGGTTTCCAGCAATCTCCTTGCTTCGTCAACCCGTTGTACGTTCAAAAGGGCCGTGGCCAGCTCGATGGGGATAAAGGAAGACGGAGAGGGGTTCTCCTCCATGGCGCGGGACAGGGCATGGACTGCAAGTTCGAAATCCCCCCTGTTCAGCGCCAGATAACCTGCCTTAAAGGAAGCGCCGTAGGTGGCATAGGCGGATCGTACCGGTTCAGGCAACGCTCCCAAGAGGGCCATAAAGGTTTCCACGTCGTTAGCCTCGATATCCTCCTGTTCATCCAATGGAGATAACGGTTCCAACTCGCTCGTGTCCCGTTGAACGGCCATTGACGCGGAGCGCTCCACGCCCCGCAGTCTGTTTTCGATGTCCGCCTGTAATGCCGTATCCCGTGTCAGGTCGAGGGCCAGCTCAAGCAATTCCCGGGCCTCGTCTTCAAATCCGGATTCTATCAGTTCTTGGGCGGCCTGTATATGTTCGCGCGACAGGGCCTCCATGGACCCGTGGCGCTTTTTATGAATTCTCGCTTTGGATTCGGCATCATTGGGTGCGCTCCTTCCAAGGGCGTCCAGGGCCGCTTCATAGGCCAGTTTGGCCATGCCCCAGTCCGAGGCCCTGACACAGTCGTCTCCCCGCTGTTCATATTTTTCAGATCTCGGTCTGAAAAAGCTTTTCAGCCCCATTGCCATTGGCTCCGACCCTTATGGTTCTTGAAAACGACAAGCGTGTGATCATCGCCACCCTCTAAATTGTCCTCTGTCTTTTCCCTAAAACAAATGCCATTCCTCTTTCAGTCTCAGGCATCCGGTTGAAACTCTCGCCCTCTATCCCTTGGGGCGCCATTTCGCGCCGTTGACAAATGACAAAAATCGGAGGTATGCTTATGCCGACGTTATCAGAGCCCTCTCAGCGGGAGGATACAACATGGCCGACATGAGGTTCGTGGCGGATTCCATGCTGGGCAGGTTGGCGAAATGGCTCAGGGTGTTGGGTTATGATACCTATTATCAACCCTCGTACACTCCGGAGGTCATGGATGCCCTCATCAGGGAGAGGAGGCTGCTGCTGACCCGGCACAGGAAGCGTGCAGAAAAATCAGGCAAGAGGGCCGTATTCATACACGGCAATCAAACAGGTGAGCAATTGATTGCACTGGCAGGGGAGCTCCACATGGCGCCCCCGCCCTCAGCATGGTTCAGCAGGTGTCTCATATGCAACGCTCATTTAAGACAGGCACGTGAAAGCGAGGCGCGTGAGAGGGTCCCCGAGTATGTTTTTTATCAAAACATGACCCAGATCCGCTTCTGCCCAGCGTGTGGCAGGTACTTCTGGCCCGGGAGTCATCGGTCAACCATGGCGGCCCAATTGAAGGAATGGGGGTTCCCTGCTGATCCCTAAGTGCCCTCTGGCTTACATGGAAATACCAGCCTGCCACGGGCTTTTGAGGACATCCGAACAAACCGGTCCCGTAAACCCGAACCAGATCTTCAGGCAGTAAACATGCCGGTTGGCAAACGCCTTCCCGCAATCACGCCTCAGGGAAGGGGGTGGGCTTCTCCCCTGAAACGGATCGGCTTAGAGAAAGCAGCTTAACAAAGAGCGTTACGCTTTCTTGCTTGCCGCGCCTTTTTTGGCGGTTATTTTTTTCTTGGCTGCCGGTTTTTTGGCCTTGGCTGCCGGTTTTTTCGCCTGGGTCTTGGCCGCTTTTTCCGCTGCCTTGGCCTTCTTAAGGGCTGAATCTAATTTCTTGATATTTCCCTTTGTGGCAGCTGCTTCTTTGTTAAGTCGTGCCAGTTTTTTCTTTGCCATCTGCAAGCTACGCTGAATTTGTTTGAGAGTTGCCATACCATCTCCTTTCGTTCATGGTTAATAATATCATTATTGAGAGCGAAGAATAGATGCTAATTTGATATAAGTCAAGAAAATATCTCGATTCCATGAGAAAGTAATATTGACGGAATTTTCATTTGAATTTTGTGACAGTCTGGCCCAAAAGGACATCCAGATGATCAAATCCATGAATATCGGCTGGTGGGTGGAGCGATGGAGCGACCTCCATCCGGATAAGGCGGCCATCCTCTTTGAAGGGTTGAGGATCACCTATTCAGAACTCCATGGCCGCGCCAACCGCACGGCCTGCTGGCTTCAATCTCTGGGCATCCAACAGGGAGACCGGGTGATCGTCATACTGAAGAATTGCCCGGAATTTATCGAGCTCTACCTGGCATGTGCCCGGCTGGGGGCCATTTTTGTCCCTGTAAATTTCAGGCTGACGTACCCTGAACTGGCACATATCATCGAAAACGCCCGGCCACGCATAGTTGTGTTCGGCAGTGAATATGGCGAATGGATGCATCGCCTCCAATGCGTACATGGGACACGGGCTATCCTTTTCTCCTGCGTGGGGGACGATCCGGGGGGCGATCCAGGCATCGACTATCTCCGCGAAACGCGTCGGCTTGACGGCCAGGTCCCTTTCCCCCCCGGGTCCATGGGCCCCGCGGACCCGGAAGACCCCCAAGTGATCATGTACACCTCCGGGACTACCGGCCCGGCCAAGGGGGCGGTCCTTTCGTATCGAAAGACCTTCTTCAACTGTCTGAATGCCGACATCTTCTTTGATCTCTCCTTTGACGATATCATGCTGGTCATTCTCCCCATGTTTCACTCAGGCGGGCTCTTTATCCAGACCTCCCCCATTCTGTATAAAGGCGGGACGCTCGTTATCCATTCCCGCTTTGACCCTGCCCTGACCTTCGGGGATATCGGGCGTCACAGGGTCACTAAGTTTTTGGGGGTGCCCACGATATATCGGATGCTGATACACGCCATGACCGACGGGCAATATGATCTCTCCTCCCTGAGGATATCCGCAATCGGGGGAGAAATGGCCACGCCCGAGCTCCTAAAACGGTGCAGAAAGGCCGGATTTCCCGTGAGGCAGATCATGGGCCAGACAGAGACGTCCATCCTGTTTTGGGCCTGTGAAGAGGCCAATGCCAGGAAGCCCGGTACCGTGGGAAGGCCGGTTTTCCACGCAGAGGTCCGGCTCATGGACCGGAACGGCCGTCCTGTCGAGACCGGAGAGGTTGGGGAGATCGCGGTCAGAGGCGCCATCATGATGACCGGGTACTGGCAGGACCCGGTCCGAACCCGGGAAACGATTCGAGATGGGTGGCTCTACACCGGCGACCTGGCCCAAATGGATCAGGACGGGTATTTCTATCTGGTGGACCGGATCAAGGATATGTATATCTCAGGCGGGGAAAATGTCTATCCGGCCGAGGTGGAGGCTATGCTCAAAGGGCACCCCGATGTGGCGGACATCGCTGTGGTGGGGATCCCCCATGAGACGTGGGGAGAGGTGGGCAAGGCCTTCATTATTCCCAGGAACGGCGCCGACCTGTCGGCGGATCAGGTCATTGAATACTGCCGGGCCAGGCTGGCGCCCTACAAATGGCCCAGGGAGATCGTTTTCTGTGAAGACTTCCCCAGAACGCCCCTGGGGAAGGTAAAGAAGCGATTGCTGGTCGGCTGACGCACCTGATACTGGATACCGGTCACAGAGCGTCTTCTCGTTCCCAAACTCAGCGTGGGAACGCAGGCATGGACGTTCCGCGTCCGCAGCGCCCATTCCCCCCGCCACGGTTGAAAACCGGTCTAACAGCGCTGTCTTTTTACCCACTTCCGAAAAGATTTTGGCCTTGGTACAGGGCTCCGGTTGCAGCGGCGGGCCTCGTAGGGGCCTGTCCGCTGCAACCGTCAGCTAACGGCTTCTATTTCTTGAGGTCTCTCACAAGGATGCAGAGATCAGGCCCCTTGTACCCCCTTGGCGATGCGATCGCCGATCTCCTTGTCGATGTTGCGCCAGTATTCAAACGCACGCTCTAACACAGGTTCGGACACGCCGGCTTTCAGGTGTCCGACCACGTTGGACACCAGGCGGTCGCGCTGCGCGTCGTCCATGACCTCTCGTACCAGGGCGCCGGGCTGGCCAAAGTCGTCGTCATCCCTGCGCTGGGTGTAGGCGGCGCGGATGAACTCGCCGCTGGCACTCCAGGTGGCCGCCTCGGGATATCGCTCGGGGTCGGCCTTGGGGCCGCCCTTTGAGTTGGGCGCATAGACCGGATCGGAGACGTTCTCAACCCGCATCGCACCGCCCTTGCTGTAGCTGTGTACCGGGGCCTTGGGCCGGTTGACCGGTATCTGCCTGTAGTTGACCCCCAGGCGTGCCCGGTGGGCGTCGGCGTAGGAAATGAGACGCGCGAGCAGCATCTTGTCCGGGCTCGGGCCGATTCCGGGGACGAGATTGTTCGGCTCGAAGGCCGCCTGCTCGATCTCCGCATGAAAATCGCTTGGATTGCGGTTCAGGGTGAGCCTGCCCACTTCGTGGGTTGGGTAGTCGCCGTGGGGCCAGACCTTGGTCAGATCAAACGGGTTGAAACGGTAGGTTTCGGCCTCCTTGAAGGGCATGATCTGCACCTCCAGGGTCCAACTGGGGTAATCCCCCCGCTTGATCGCATCGAACAGATCGCGGCGGTGGTAGTCGGCATCCTCACCGGCGATCCGGTCGGCCTCCTCCTGGGTGAGATACGCGATGCCCTGGTCGGTCTTGAAGTGGTATTTCACCCAGAAGCGCTCGCCTTTGGCATTGACCCACATGTAGGTGTGGCTCGTGTAGCCGTTCATGTGCCGATAGCTCCTGGGGACCCCGCGATCGCTCATCAGGATGGTGACCTGGTGGGCGGACTCAGGAGACAGGGTCCAGAAGTCCCACTGCATGTCGTTGTCCCGCAGGCCGCTGTCCGCACGGCGCTTCTGCGAATGGATGAAGTGCTGGAACTTCATGGGGTCACGGACGAAGAACACTGGCGTGTTATTCCCTACCATGTCGTAGTTGCCCTCGGTGGTGTAGAACTTGAGCGCGAAGCCGCGAACATCCCGCCAGGTGTCGGGACTGCCGCTCTCGCCGGCCACCGTGGAGAACCGGGCCAGCACGTCGGTCTTCGCACCCGGTTGAAACACGGCCGCCTTGGTGTAGGCGCTGACGTCCTGGGTCACCTGGAAATAGCCGAAGGCCCCCGAGCCCTTGGCGTGGGGCTGGCGGTCCGGGATCATCTCCCGGTTAAAGCTGGCCATCTGCTCCATGAGGTAGTGGTCCTGCAGCAGAATCGGCCCATCGGGCCCCACGGTAAGGGAAAACTCGTCGCTGGATACGGGGATACCCGCATCGTTGGTTGTGGGGTTGCGGTCGTTGTCTTTCACAATAATACCTCCTTTCCATTTCTCGGCCTGTTGGTCATTCATACCTCCTGGTCCATTGGTTGAGCGGGATTGTTGCAGCGGGCCGCAGGCACATCCTTGCCCGCGCCAGACGGCCCGCCTGAACAGATGCGGATGGGTACAAAGAGCAACGGCGGGCGCTAATCAAAGGCCATATCCGTCTTCCAGACCTCCCACACCTTACCCACCAGGTCCGGCCCCGGTCTCAGGGTCATTTTTCCCGGTTTCCAGCCGGAAGGCGTTGCCTCGGCGCCCTTGCTGTTGCGCACCACCTGGAAGGCCTGAATCTGTCTCAGGGACTCGGCCACATTTCTCCCCACTGGGGGCGTCAGGATTTCATACCCCTGGATCACTCCGTCGGGGTCGATAATGAACCGTCCCCGCGTCTCCACGCCCGCCTGATCGTCATACACGCCGTAAATGGCCCCCACCCTACCGCCTGCGTCGGAGAGCATGGGGAAAGGCACTCCTCCCTTTACCATCTTGGACAACTCGTTGTCGTTCCACATCTTGTGTACGAACACGCTGTCGATGCTCATGGAAAGGACCTGTGCGCCCAGTTTCTGGAACTCGGGATATTTTTCAGCAACTGCTGAAATCTCGGTGGCTCAGACAAAGGTGAAGTCACCGGGGTAAAAGCAGAGGACCACCCACTTGCCCAGGTATTCAGAAAGCGTCACATTCACGAACTTACCTTCCAGATATGCCGGCGCCACAAAATCCGGCGCCTTCCTTCCGATCATCACCATGGATTTTTTCTCCTCCTTCTCTTTCTTAACTGTTTCTTCCGGATCCGTTGCCGCTGGTTCGCCTACGGGGCCGCCGGTCGGTCGTGCGCACCCCGCCTTGAATTCTTCAGGCATAGACAACAACCTCCTTTCTTGGGTCATAAGGGTTTAAGTAAAAATGATGCCGCCCTTAATTTTTCTTCTCTTGACACTCAGGGCAGATTCCAAAAAAGTCAAGACGATGGCTGATGATCTGAAACCCTGTTTCTGCGGCCAGCTCGTCTGTTACCCCTTCGAGGCTCTCCAGGTCCGGATCAATAATCCTGTGGCATTTTGTACAGATGAGGTGCGGATGGGGATCGGGTCTGGCCCCGTCGTACCGGTTGCCACCCTCGGGAAAACCCAGTTCCAGCACCTCATTCAGTTCCTTGAGAAGTGTCACGGTCTTGTAAACCGTTGCAAGGCTGGTGGTGGGAAAATCCCTCTTTACCTCTTCATAGATCGTCTCAACGCTGGGATGGCCGTTGCTCCGCGCAAGGATCCTGAGCACCTCAATGCGCTGCGGGGTAATCCGGAAATGCTGCTCCCTCAACTTGTCAAGCATCTGTTCCAGGCGGGATCGGCCTTTAAGCATGACATATCCTCTAATAATTGTTTTAAGATGATAATTGTTATCGTTTACAATAAACGGGCGACAGGCGCCTGTCAATAAAAAAATGCGGCTGACTCGAAATCGAGATATTCCGTAACCGGACGGCCAGGGGCCGCATGCGCTAAGCGCCCATTCACATTCAAGGCTGCATAGGCACAGAACGCCTCCGTTTCACGATGTAGAAGCGCTTTTGAGTCCTATCTTTGTCCTCCGACAATATAAAACTTGCAAAAATCGGAGAGACAAAATGAAAAAGAGGCGAATTGTGAACGGGTTATGAACAGCGAAGGGAGGTCTGCTGGTTGCTGACCTGTTCCTGCAGGGGGACCTCCGGTGTTGAAGGTAATTCTTCTTGACAGGCAACTTATTGCTCTGTATTAATATGTAATAGTGGTTCTCTAAAAAAAATGTTTATGTAGAGCTTGAGGCCGGTATCAAAGATTTCGGCTGATACCAGGCCTGCATGCGTGGCAGTGTGACGAAGTCGTTTCTGACTGAATTTGGAGAACACAGCAAGAGGCAGCGATCCCTTGGTCCCTATACAGGTTGACCTTTAAGGATCGCATATTGAATGACTAACAGGAATAGAGAAAGGAGGATGACGCATGCAAACAAAACGACCCACTATCCGTATTGCAATGGTAGGAGCGGCGTTGCTCTTTTTCATTATCTCGGGCTACGTGGTTGCCGGAGAGGCGGTCAAGAGCAGTTACAGCCCTGTTGTGATGAAGCAACCCTTTCAACAAACCATGAACCAGATGAAAGAGGCCAAGGACGGGATCATGCAGCGCCAGATGGATCTGCTGAAGAAGCGCTATGACCTGAGCAACAAACCGGCCAAGGGCGTGATGATGTCAGGAGGCAAAAAGCCCGTCCAGGAAGGGGTGCGGGTGAGACTCCCTGCCGGCGTTACGTGGGACCAGCTTGCCATCATGACGCCGAAAGAGGTTAAAGAAAAGGACCTGTGGCCAGACGGATTTTATCCCCTTCCTCACCCCAACCATCCCGAGGGGGGGATGGTTTTTCCCAAATACCATATTGAAGAGATCAACAAACAGGAAGGGAGGGATCTTACCCGATTCGATATGGAGTATGATCTCCCCGATCATTTTCTTCCGGAATACCCGCCGCCCATCTATCTGACGACCCGACCCGATCTGGGGGATGTGTCCAAGGGAAACGTCGTCACTATCATGAATTACTTTGATTTGTTCAACGGCATCCTGAATCCCAAACAGCTCGAGGGCCTTCGCCTTCTGGTGACCCCCTTCCCGCAGCAGCAGTTCAACCAGACGGACGACCGGCGGTCGGAGCTGCCGCATCGGGGGGTTACCTGCTTTGACTGCCATGTCAACGGGCACACGAACTCAGCCACCCACCTGGTGGGGGACATTCGGCCCCAGGAGTTCAGGCATGGGCTGGATACCCCGCCGCTTCGAGGCGTCAACATTCAGCGTCTCTTCGGTTCCCAGCGGGCCTTGAAGTCTGTGGAGGATTTCACCGAGTTCGAACAGCGGGCCGCCTATTTTGACGGGGACCCGGTGATCGGCACCAAGAAGGGGCTCAATATCCTGGACCGGGGAAGCCAGGTCCACTTCATGGCCGAGTTTCAGGCCCTTCTGGACTTCCCGCCCGCGCCCAAGTTGAATATCTACGGCAAGCTGGATCCGAAAAAGGCCAGCGAGGCGGAGCTGAGGGGACAGGAGCTCTTTTTCAACAAGGCCCAGTGTGCGGTCTGTCACCCGGCCCCTTACTATACCGATAATCTGATGCACAATCTCAAGGCGGAGCGGTTCTTCGACCCCCGCATGATCAACGGTCGGATGGCCTCCGCGGACGGACCCATCAAGACCTTTCCCCTGAGAGGCATCAAGGATTCACCCCCCTATCTCCACGACCGGCGTTTGTTGACCCTGGAGGATACCGTGGAGTTTTTTAATCTGATTCAGGAACTCAACCTCACGACCCAGGAAAAGAAAGACTTGGTAGATTTTCTGAGGACATTATAATCCTGGGATGAGGCGATTCGTGAAAGGGGCAGGTCCGGAAACGGGCCCGCCCCTCTTTCTCGACCGCATCGCCCTGTTGAAATCGCGGGGATTCACGGCTGGCCGATTCGGCGATAAGGCCGTCCAGTGACAGCAGAGAAAAAAGACCATTCATCATCAATCCTCTCAGGATCAGACGCGCGCCTTCATGAGGCGACTGCTTCCACTGATTTGAAGGCCATCCGAACGATCCTTAAAATAGCGATCGTTCGCATCTTGTGGCCCAAACTCCTCCACCTGCTTGAACCCCAAGGCGCGGAGATCACGCGCGAGGGACGTTGGATCAAAGTAGGTGATCCAGGGTTCCCCGATGGCAGCCACCCGGCGAGCCAGTGACTCCCGGGCGGATCGTTCACGCTCGCTCAGCATTGAGGACAGGATCCCGTAGTCGAACACGATCTCGCTGCCGGCAGGCAGCGAGGCCACAAACGTGAATGTGTCCATGACGGCTGGCTTCGTTAAATACACCACAACGCCAAGCATGGAAAAAACCGCCAGCTCATCTGCCCTGAAACCGGCACGATTCAGACCGTCGGCGAGCGTCTGTTGCTCGAAGTCAACAGGGGCGAAGGTCAACGAATCCGGAATCGCTATTGTAGCCTCGCGAAGCCGTACACGCTTCCAGGCCTGTGTGGCCGGATGGTCCACCTCGAACACGCGGAGACGCGACACAGGGTAAGGATTTCGATAGGCGAACGTGTCAAGACCCGCTCCCAGGATGACGTACTGTCGGACACCTCTCTGAACAGCAAGGGCCAGTTCGTCCTCTGCATACCGGCTCCGCAGGGCGATGAATGTGCGCAGGGAACGTTTTTTCTGAAGCTGACACAGATCTATCCATACACCCTTTTCGGCATTTTCGCAGATAATCCTTAGCGCAAGCGGGTCATCGAAGACTTTGGGAACATCTACCAATTGATGTACCGCCCTGTGGGTTGCCGCACTTATCGCGGTTCTGCTCGGGCTGCCCATCTCCATTGGGCTGCTTTGGGTCCTATTCGGAAGAGGACTCTCAGCAGGGGTCTGGGCGAACAGCGCTCTTGGATCCACAAGCACCGCAGACAGGCCGGCTGCCATCCCGCTGAGCAGGAAATGTCGTCGGGTAATTGTTCTTTTGTCCATGATATGCCTCCGGGTGTAAATTAGGGGTACTCCATCACTCCACCACTCCATGTAACCAACGAAAAAACCCGCGATTTGGCGGGAGAGACCTGAGTCGGTGAACGGTTACGCAGATATCTATTCGTACCGCAAGGCCTCGATGGGGTCCATGCGAGAGGCCTTGCGGGCAGGATAGTAACCGAAGAAGACCCCGACCGCGGCCGAAAAAAGCGTGGCGAGGAGGATGGCATCCACATCGATAGGGCTCATCCATCCGGTTAGGAGGCCGATCAATTTTGCAGCGGCCACGCCCACGATAGTGCCGAAGATGCCGCCGAGGACACTCATCGTCGTGGCTTCGGTCAGAAACTGGATGAGGACGTCCCGCTCTCTGGCCCCAACGGCCATACGGATGCCGATCTCGCGGGTCCGTTCCGTCACCGAGACCAGCATGATGTTCATGATCCCGATTCCGCCCACAATAAGGCTGATGGCCGCCACCGAAGTGAGGAGGATGGTCATGATGTCCATGGTCTTGTCGGCCATCTCTGCGTACTCATCCAGGGTCCGCACCGAGAAGTCATCTTCCGCTCCGGGCGGGATCCGGTGGCTCTGCCGGAGAAGCTCTTCCACTTCCCGTTTGGCCTCTTTCACAAGAAGCTTGGAGCGTGCGGAGAGACTGATGACATAAACAACCCCCGGCAGTCGGCTGCCCTGGAGTTTCCGGCAAAACGTCGTATAGGGGACAAATACCGTGTCATCCTGGTCTCTCCCGCGGGGATCGCTCCCTTTTGCATCCAGGAGGCCGATGACGTGAAACGGAACATTGCCGATTCGGATTTTCCGACCGATGATCGTCTCCCCGGGTTCAAACAGGTTTTCTGCCACCGTGCCGCCCAACACGGCCACGTTCGAGGCAGACCGGAGATGCTGGTCGGTGAGGAATTCTCCATCCTTGAGGGGCCAGTCCCGGACCACGGGATAACTGGCGGTGGTGCCGCAGACCATGGTATTCCAGTTTTTTTCTCCGGCCACAACCTGTGCACTTTGGAGAGTAATGTGCGTCACCTCCGCTACCGCCGGACACTCCCGGGCAATGGCTTGGGCGTCCTTCACCCTCAGGGTGGGCTTGGTCCCATGCCCCCCCCTGACGCCCCCCGTTCTGGTTGATCCCGAATAGACCATCAGCATATTGGCCCCCAGGTCATTGATCTGCTTTTGAATGCTGGCGTTCGCCCCCCGGCCGACGCTGATCATGACGATAACGGCCCCGATGCCGATGATGATTCCCAACATGGTCAGAAGGCTCCTGGCCTTGTATGCCAGCAATCCACGCAGGGCCAGGCGTATGACGGTCTTGAGCATATCCCCCTATTCCACCTCGTCTCTTTCCAGCAAACCGTCCCGCAGAATGACCCTCCGACGTACGGAGCGACCGATTTCCGGATCGTGGGTGACGATGACGACCGTAATCCCCTGTTCGTGAAGCGCGCCTAACAGGTTTATGATTTCACGACCGGTCCGGGTGTCAAGGTTCCCGGTCGGCTCGTCGGCAAGAATGAGGGCCGGTTGATTCACCAGCGCCCTGGCGATGGCCACCCTCTGTTGCTGACCTCCCGATAGTTGTCTCGGCAAATGATTGGCCCTGTCCGCCATCCCCACCATTCCAAGAGACGCCATGGCCCTGTCCAGGCGGTCCGCGACACCCGGACGGCGATACAGCATCGGAAGCTCGACGTTCTCAATCGCGCTGCATCGGGCCAGCAGGTTAAAGTTCTGAAAGATGAAACCGATGCGCCGATTACGAATATCCGCCCTTTTATCTCTCGAAAGAGACGAGATATCCTCCCCTTCAAGCTCATATCGCCCCTGCGTCGGGGTATCCAGGAGCCCGGCAATGTGCATCAGGGTCGATTTCCCGGAACCGGAAGGTCCCATGATCGCCAGGAATTCACCGGCCTTGATTTCCAGATCGATCCCTCTCAGGGCCTCAACCATCTCCCCTTCCATAGGATAGATCCTTGTGAGGGCTTTGAAACGAATAACCGGAACCGTCATCCCTTACTGTCCTCTCCGAAATAGGCTCATGAAGATGCTGCCCGGCTTCCCGGAGGTTTTGTCTGCGGCCAGGGCAAGCCCGACGATCACCCTGTCCCCTTCGTTCAGGTCGCCATCGATGACCTGCGTCTCGCTTTCGTCGGATATGCCCACCCGTATCGATAGGGCCACAGGACCTTTATCCCCGGGAATGTAGACCGCGGCTCGGCGGCTCCTGATCCCCTCCCGTTGTTTTCTTTCCTCTTTCAGTTCCGATCGATAGGCAGCGAATCTGTCGTGCTGGTCTTCCCTGAGGATTTTATACAGATCGGTAAACACCTGTACGAAAAAAGCCCGCCAGGCCTGCTCCAAATCCCGGTCTGCTTCAGGGAGCGAGTAGGCGGCCCTGAGCTTTTGCTCGCCGCGGGCGATGATGGCTACCAGTTCCCTGGATTGCCCGGGATCAAGCCCGAGGGCTTCGACGGTCCTCTTATAGAAGGGTCTCTCCGGTATGGGAGGCCTTTCCTTGTCCCTGGCCTCACCGATCTTGCCCGGCGGCTTGAATCGCAATGCGGCGTTCGGGATCTTGAGGGTATCGCCCACGGTCGCCAGGACAATCGTGACATTGGCCGTCATCTCCGGTCTGAGCAATAAGCTGTCATTATTCACATCCGCGACGATCTTATAGGTCACCACATTCTGGATGGTGGTTGCTGAATTCCGAACCTGACGAACCTTTGCATGGAAAGCCTTGTCCGGAAAGGCATCCACCGTAAATTCAACACCCTGACCCGGCCTGATTTGGCCAACGTCGGCCTCGCTCACATCCACCTCTACCTGCATGCGGGTCAGATCTTCGGCAATGGTGAAAAGGACCGGGGATTGGAGCGTTGCCGCCACGGTTTGGCCCACATCCACATTTCGCGTGATGACCACCCCATCTATCGGCGATCGGATGGTGCAGTAATTCAGTTTCAGTTGAGCCAAATAGAGGTTCGCCTCTTTTTCAGCGATTTCCGCCATAGCGTATTTCTCCATGGCCAGGGCCTTTTCGATCTGTGCCTTCGAAGTTCCCAACTGGGCCTCGGCCATTTCCACGGCGCCCTGGGCATTGTCTCTCCGGGCCAGTGCGGAATCCAGTTCTCCGGCGGAGAGGACCTGGCGCTTCGCAAGCTCTGCCTTTCGGTGGTAATTCAGTTCAGACTCTTTGAGAGTGGCGCCAGCGGAAAATAGCTGGGCCTTGGCATTCTGTTCGGCTGCCCTTGCGGCGACCGTCTCACTCCGCATTCTGAGCAGTTCTATCCTGGCCTTCTCAACCTGAGCCTTGGCCTGGTTCACCTGGCCCGCGTAAATGTCGGGATCGATAAGGGCAATCAACTGGTCCTTTTTGACCACGGAATTATAGTCGACATGGATCTCCTTGATATTGCCCGATACCTGGCTTCCCACTTCGACCGTATTCAATGGGGCCAGTCTCCCCGTAGATGCCACCGTCGACTTGATATCTCCTTTCTTGACCGTTGCGGTTCGGTAACCATCCTTGGCGTCACCTCCCTCACCCAGAAGAAAAATCGCAGCGATTGCCAGTGCAACAAGGAGAGCGGCCAGAAACATCCAGGTTTTTTTCTTTTTCATGATATAAGCTCCGGTTGAATTCGCCGCGGCCGGTAGAATCAGCGGGATGATCCAGAAATCTTTAAGGAGTCTCTCGCATTTTCCGACATCCTCGATACAAGGGCGTGGGCCGTCTCTTTCTCCTCTTCCGTAAAACCGGCTGTCAGGGCATCCATCCACCTGTTCACGGCATCTCTGACCACCGGCAGGATCTCATGGCCCTTTCGGGTCAGGAAGATCTGATAGGCCCGTTTGTCTTTGGGGTTTGTTTTTCTTATGACATACCCCTTATGGATCAGGGGCCGAATCGTCTTTGCGACGGTCCCCTTGTCCAGATGAAGATATTTTATGATGCTTTTCTGATCGATCCCGTCCTTGATTCCCAACACCCGCAATATGGGAATCTGGCCGGCCCTCACATCCAGAGGTTCCAATTCCCGGTCCAAATACATCTGGCCACGCCTCAAAATGATGGAAAGATGTATGCCAAAGCCCCTGTGTTCTCTCCTGTACATACGGCCTCCACATTATTAATTCAAGTTTCGCACCTCTTTGCCTTCCAGAGTGGGAAGTGCAAAGGACGGGGGTGGCTATTTCCAAATTGAGTTTTCATCGCCCTGAATAGACGTATCATGCCAGATTTATTGAAATGATAGCCTGATAAAGGATGCGACACTTGAATTATTAAGTTGTATTTCCAACTAATAGGGGATTATAGTTGGACTGTCAACCATTTTTTTTGTAAGGATGTCATCTGAAAGCAGCACATCTCTGGCGACATGTCCATGAACAGCGGGAATGCTTTATGAGGACAACGGAAACGGCAAAGGAAGCGCCCCAGCGAGGATTCGGTCTATCACCATCGACCTGTGTGGTCATCGCCAGCAGGGGCGGAACCGGGATCTTGGTTTCTCCTGGGTACATGATGGCTTCCCTCAGGAACTACCCCCCTAATATCGGAATCTCAGGAGCGACTGCGCCTCCCCTGCGCCCGCGTCCAGGGCCGGGACGAGGCAGTTGCCCGCCTTCACCAGACCGAAGTATAGGGAATTTCCCCTTGCACGTAAGGCCAAAGGGGGGTGGGGAAGGTCAGATCTTTACAAATTGCGCACAATGAGTGATTATAGGGTTGCCATCACAGCGATTGTGAACTTGCACAGGCGGCGGAAGAATAGCATTCAAAGGCCATGTCCTTGATGACTGCGAACCCATGAAGGAGATGAGATATATGCAGGCATTGCCCACGAAATCCTGGCACCATCTGGATTTGGAGGAGGTCTCACGGACCATCGAAACCGATCCGGCAAGGGGCCTGACCGAGGAGGAGGTCTTGTCCCGGCGGAAGACCCTTGGGGAAAACACCTTGACCCAAAAAGTGGGGCAGGGACCGCTCATTCGCTTTCTCCTCCAGTTCAACCAACCCCTGGTGATCATTCTCCTGGCGGCGACCCTGGTCACCCTGTTTCTCCAGGAATGGGTGGAAGCCGGGGTCATCTTCGGGGTCATTCTCATCAATGCGGTGATCGGATTCATTCAGGAATCCAAGGCCCTCAAGGCCATCGACGCCCTGGCCCGGGCCATGGTGAGCAGCGCCATGGTCCAGAGGGCCGGCAGGCGGCAAAAGGTTCCGGCCCAGGAGCTTGTGCCGGGGGATGTCGTCTTTCTGCAATCCGGCGACAAGGTGCCTGCGGATGTGCGCCTCTTTGAGATCCGGGAACTCCGCGTCGATGAGAGCACCCTTACCGGTGAGAGCCTTCCGGTCCAAAAGGAGGACGTGACCCTCTCTGAGGAAACCGTCCTCTCGGACCGCCGCAACATGGCCTACTCTTCCACCCTGGTGACCCATGGGGCCTGCAAAGGCGTGGTGATTGCCACCGGCGACCATACCGAAATCGGCCGCATCAACGAGATGATTTCCTCGGCTGAGGTCCTGGCCACGCCCCTGACCCGCAAGATCGAACACTTCAGCAAATTACTCCTGTATGTCATCGTTGTCCTGGCGGCCGTTACCTTCCTGGTGGGATATTTCCGCGGCCAGGACTGGGTCGAGATGTTCATGGCATCCGTGGCGCTTGCCGTGGGGGCTGTCCCCGAGGGATTGCCTGCGGCCATGACCATCACCCTGGCCATCGGGGTTTCGCGCATGGCCAAACGAAACGCCATCATTCGGAAACTGCCGGCGGTAGAGACCCTGGGAAGCACCACGGTGATCTGCTCGGACAAGACCGGGACCCTCACGCAGAACCAGATGACCGTCACCGAACTGTATGCGGCCGGCTCTCTCTACGCCGCCACGGGCGTCGGGTATGCACCCAAGGGCGACATCACCCCCGGGGAGAACGGACCGGATGCCGCCGCCAACTGGGCCTTGCTTGAGACCCTGAAGGCGGGGGTCCTCTGCAATGATTCCGTAGTGAAACAGACCGGCGACACCTTTACCGTGGAGGGAGACCCTACGGAAGGGGCCCTCATCGCCTGCGCGGGGAAGGCGGGAATCGTTTCGGACACCTTGCAGGGTGAGATGCCGCGCATAGACAGCATCCCCTTTGAATCGGCCCGCCAATACATGGCGACCCTCCATAACCAGGGCCCGGGTAAACCCAGGGTCGTTTATGTAAAGGGTTCCATCGAAAGCCTCTGCCTGGAGTGCAGCGCCCTCCACAGGTCAGACGGCCGGTTGGATCTGGCCGATGCACGGGAGATCCATGGCCGGGTGGAAGGCATGGCCAACAATGGGCTCAGGGTCCTGGCATTCGCACGCAAGGAGGTTCCGGCTGAAACCACGCGCATCACCCATGAGGACCTTCAGGAGGGGCTCACCTTTCTGGGTCTCCAGGGGATGATCGATCCGCCCAGACCGGAGGCCATGGAGGCCATAGGCGTTTGCCAGAAGGCAGGCATTCTGGTCAAGATGATCACCGGCGACCACGCGGGCACCGCTGCGGCCATCTCCCGACAGCTGGGGCTGTGCAGCGAGACCTGTTCCGTTCACACGCACGAGGTGATTACGGGACGGGATCTCTCGCAGCTTGAGGACGCGGCATTGGTGGATATCGCGGAGAAGACCGCGGTATTTGCCCGGGTGTCGCCGGAACAGAAGCTCCGGCTGGTGGAGGCCCTTCAGGAACGAGACCATGTGGTGGCCATGACCGGGGACGGGGTGAACGACGCACCGGCCCTCAGGCAGGCCAATATCGGCGTTGCCATGGGCATCACCGGCACGGATGTCTCCAAGGAGGCGGCCGACATGGTCCTGACCGACGACAACTTCTCCACCATCAAGGCCGCGGTGGAGGAAGGGCGTGGGGTCTTCGACAACCTCACCAAGTTCATCACCTGGACCCTCCCGACCAACGGCGGAGAGGCCCTGGTCATTATGCTGGCTATTTTCCTGGGCGCCGCCCTCCCCATCCTCCCCTTGCAGATCCTCTGGATCAACATGACCACGGCCCTCCTGTTGGGGCTTACGCTGGCCTTCGAACCCAAGGAGCCCGGCATCATGACCCGTCGGCCCAGGGACCCGAAGGAACCGATCCTGAACCGAGCCCTGATCTTCAGAATCGTGCTGGTGAGCCTCCTGCTCCTGATCGGGGCGTTCGGGCTTTTTGAGATCGAGCTTCGCTCTTCGGGCAACGAAGATCTGGCCCGGACCCTGGCGGTCAATACCTTTGTCTTCGGCGAGATGTTTTATCTGTTCAACTGCCGATCCCTCACCCGGTCGTCCTGGAGATTGGGCCTTTTCTCCAATCGCTGGCTGTGGGGCGGCGTGGGGGTCATGGCCGGTCTTCAGGCCCTCTTTACCTATACGCCCCTCTTCAACACCCTCTTTCGAAGCCACCCCATGGGGATTGTCCACTGGGGACTGGTGCTGGGGTACAGCGCCTTCATCAGTTGGGTCGTCGGCATCGAGAAACTCGCCCGGCACAGGCGGTTGAAGGCCGGGCCGAGAAGCGTTTAACCAGAGGCTTTCCTGTTACTGAGGGATCCCTTGTTTTAAAGGGGGATGGGCGCCCCATCGGGCAATAAGAGGACGGGTCCTCCCATGTCCCTGGCCCCAAAAAGAGATGAAGCTGAGCGACAAAGCGTTCGACAGGATCGTGGAAAGGGCCATTCGCCGCATTCCTCAAGAGATTCGCCGCCATCTGGACAATCTCCTCATCACGGTTCAGAGACGACCTTCTGAAGAGATGTTGGAGGAGATGGGCCTTCCGCCCGATGAGCCCCTCCTGGGTTTGTACGAAGGCGTGTCCCGGCCGGAGCGTTCCTTTGATTCGCCCCCGCTTTTTCCGGACACGATATTTCTATTCCAGGAGCCCCTGGAGCAGATGTGCGAAACCGTCGAAGCGCTGGAGCAGGAGATCGCCATCACCGTGGTGCACGAGATCGCCCACGCCCTCGGGATAAGCGAAGAGAGGCTGGCCGAGCTTGGATACGGATAAGATCTCTTTGCTCTTCGGACCGCATCAAACGGGAAAGGCGTCCTGAATTCCCGGATCCTACAGGTCCAGAGGCTGTTGATCCCCTTCACGCCCTTCTCGTCGCAGGTGAGCGAGAGGGCCATGGAGTTTAATCTTGAAATCGTGCGGCCTTTTGTCAGAGTTCGTGAGATGCTGGGGGCGTACAGGGAACGGGCGGCCAGGTTGAAGGAAAAGGGGCGGATCAGCGTGCCTGGGTCATCACCAGACGCCTTTGGGTTGCCCATACCCAGAGGCGTTTTTATTGGGGGGGTGGGACAACGGGCCGTTAGTGGCTCCTCTGACTCGGCGCCAACGCACAGGGCGGCATAGTTCCGTCGTCAATGGTATAAAAGCATAGACGTTACGCCATATATTTAAGGTGCCGTGCAAAGCGGAGGCGAAAATCGAGGGGTTCAGACTGGTAGTTGAGTCAACGTAGTCAAGAACGTCCCGCGGATAATGGCAATTCTTTAAAGAGAAAAGGGTAGGCCTTATGACGGCTGATAAAGGTTTGGTACCAATCGAGTTGATCCAGAATAGGATTATTGTTCTCCGAGATGAAAAGGTCATGATTGACCGGGATATTGCCGAGCTTTATGGCGTGTCGACCAAGGCGAATCAGGCGGTCACAAGAAACATGAAGCGTTTCCCGCCTGATTTTATGTTCAGGGTAACAAGAACGGAAAAAGAGCAACTGGTCACAAATTGTGACCGGTTCGGACCGTTGAAACACTCGTCAGCGATGCCCCGGGCTTTTACGGAGCATGGGATCGCCATGCTTTCGTCAATCCTAAACGTGGATAGAGCCATTGATGTCAACATCGCGATCATGAGGGCCTTCGTACAGCTCCGAAAAATATCCTCCTCTCAAAAACAACTGGCGCAAAGACTCTACGAGATTGAGGTGCGGTTGGAGAATCATGATGAGAATATCGAGGCGATATTTGAGGCGATCCGGCAACTCATGACGCCGATAGAAAGGCCGAGGAAAAAGATTGGATTCGAAGTCAGCGAACCCAAAGGCCGGTATGGCAAAAGAACCAGGAAAAGGGAGGGTTGAGGCCCGGACCATCGAGCAGTGTACAGGTCCTTTCGGTGTCGATCGTCCAGAGCCCTTTGTTTGAACAGGATAAACAGGATTCTCAGGATTTTCCGGGCACAAAAAGACACTGGAGCGGCGATATGACCATTCGCCAATAAGCCGATCTCCTGGAAAATCGGCAAAAATGTATTGACTTGTATCGATTCGTTGACTATTAAACACACAGGAGAACCAACATAGGTCAACAAATCAAACCTTCATTAACTTAAGGCAAAGAAACCATGCCCGACACGTCACAGATTAAAGGGGCGGTTCAGCGTGCCTGGGTCATTACCAGACGCCTTTGGGTTGCCATACCCAGGGGCGTTTTTGTTTGGGGAGCATGGGGCAATAGGCAGCCAGTCTTTCGCCTGCGTCGGCATCAACGTACGGGGAGGTACGGTTTCATCGCCAGTTGCACAATTCAAACGGAGAATCGCATAAAAGCAGAGGCGTCCCCACCCTTCGCCGCTGGTTGATTGATGTCCTCATTGTCACTGACGAGGAGGTCAAATTGCAGGATCTTGAAATTTAGAGTGGGAACCGGGACGCGGTACTGAGTCACTAACAATCAACGGCAGATTTGACCCACAACGGATATAAGGGGAATTGACATGAAAGCGCGGACATTATTCCTTTTCACAATCGTCATGTTTATTCTGCCCCTCGGTATCTTAGCATCAGACAAAGAAATTCTCAAAGATATCCCACCAAAGACTGAAGAATCGGTTCAAGCCGAGAAAATAATACAAAACCAACAAGCCAAATCGCAACTTCCTGGTAAAGAGAGCCAAGAAAAGGCCCTGTCTCTTCTCTTGGAGGAAAAATTGCTTTATGAGGCACAAAGAAGCTTCGACAGATCCTTATCAAACATTTCAACATTAATCGATATCTTTACAATTGTGCTGACTGTGTTAGGCGTTATTCTTGCCATTGCAATTGCATTAGGGATATTCGAAGTTGTCAAATGGCGCGGCATCAGAAAAGACGCTGAACAAGCCAGAGATGAAGCAAAGGTGGCAGCACAGGATGCCAAAGATGAGGTCAAATCAATCAGGGAGTTGAAACAAAGAGCGGAAGAAGAGCTTGAAAAAGCACGAGCAGCGACGCCTGAATTGGTCAAAGTTGGTGTTGAAAAACCTACAGAGGACCATATCAAGAAGCTCGATGAATTCAGCCGACGACTGGATCTTGTTGAGGTTCTTGGGATCCCCCTGAAGGCCGAAGACTATCTTAAACGAGGAAATCTCCTCTTTGATAGAAATGAGGTTGAGAAGGCTATTATCTCTTATGATAAAGCCATAGGGCTTGACCCAAATAATGCATACGCCTGGGGCAACAAAGGCGCTGCTCTTTCCACGCTAAAGCGGTATGAAGAGGCACTATCGGCTTTTGAAAAGGCCATCGAGCTTGATCCAAATGATACTTTTGCCTGGAGTAACAAAGGCGATACTCTTTCCAGATTAGAGCGGCATGAAGAGGCACTATTGGCTTGTGACAAGGCCATAGAGCTTGATCCAGAGAATGCCAATGCCTGGGGCAGCAAAGGTTTTGCTCTCGGCCATTTAGAACGGTATGACGAGGCCATATCGGCTTATGACAAGGCCGCAGAGCTCAGGCCAATAGATGCCAAAGCGTGGAACAACAAAAGCAATATTCTCATCAAACTAGGACGGTATGACGAGGCCATATCGGCTTGTGACAAGGCCATAGAGCTTGATCCAAGAAATGCCGTTTCTTTATATAATCGCGCCTGTGGTTACTCGCTTAAGGGCGAAAAAGAGCACTTTATCCATGACTTGAAGAGGGCAATAGAGCTTGACCCAAAATATAGAAGGTTGGCAAGAAAAGATGATGATTTCAAAAGTTTTAGGGATGACGATGAGTTCAAACGGATTGTTGAATGATTATGAATGGTAATAAGGACGCTCCGTGGGTGGGAATAGGGCACGGCAATATTTTGAGATTTCTCTCTTACGCCACATATGTAGATTGCAGAAGAATGGCCGGGTATTCGGGAGAGGCGATCTCTCTGGGATGGAATCTGAAAATTTTGGGGTGTCTCTCAGCTGATAGACTAAGAGTCAACCGTAGACCCGTTTGTGCCGGAGAGATGATCCGGCTGCAACTCGAAACGGCATTGGGGCTAAAAGACGATGAACATTTTGGGAAGGCCTATCTGCTCCCCGCCCTGGAAGTCGGGTTGATTGAAATGACCATCCCCGAACAGCCGCGCAACAGCCGGCAGAAATGCCGGCTGACCAACAAAGAGAGAGCGGCTGTCACAAACTGGTGGGAGGCATCATGAGCGTTAAGACGGCCGCCATTCGGGTTTTGCAGCAGGCAGTGACCGCGCTGCAAACCAGATCTGTTCGAGATTGATGAGGGGGCGCTGGTAACTGGGGAAGAAAAATATTGGAGAGCAGATTATGTATTCTAAATCTGAAGGAGCTGGAGCCCGTGCCTGCTGGTTTGTCGGGGCGTCATACAGTGGAACCGATGATCAAACACCCCGTTTTCTGCAGGAAGGCATCTGGGAGAATGGATATCAGGACAAATACCTTGACGCGGTGAAGTCCATCCAGGCTGGGGACCGTATTGCGATCAAGTCGTCCTATACTCGGAAGCACGGTCTGCCCTTTGATAACCGAGGCCAAACTGTTTCAGTCATGGCGATCAAAGCCATCGGCACGGTAAAAGAGAATCTCGGTGATGGCCGCACCTTGAAGGTTGACTGGAATGCCTTCGATCCGCCACGTGAATGGTATTTCTATACCAATCGAAGCACGGTCTGGCGCGTCTTGCCCGGCGACTGGACCACAGACGCCCTGATCGGATTTACATTCGAGGAAAAGGCGCAGAATATCAGCCGGTTCCGCAATGCCCCGTACTGGCGAGAGCGTTTCGGTGATAGCGCCGTCGACAAACACCGCTTCAACTGGACTCGCTTTTATGAGGCGGTGGCTGACAAGCTTCTTACGTTTAGAAACCGGCGTGAAGAGCTGATTTCCGGAATTCACACTATAGCCAAAAAAGTAGACTGCATGTCGATTCTTAATGACCAATACCAAGAAGGCGTGCTGGGAGGCCCTCTGAAGGACATCTGCCCATTCACAGCCATGGGTATATTCAACCGGGGGATCACCGATACCAATCGTAGAATCATAGCAAGCGAACTTGCCAGCCTGATTGACGTATCAGAGCCTGTTCCCGATTCCTTTGAAGGGATTCCTGTTCTCAATAATCAAAGGACATGGTTTTTCGCTTATAGTTATCAGCGCCAACCAGACGATATAGATGGTCTGTGGGAGGTTTTCGCCCAGGCGATTGCTTTCTCCGATACGGGCGATGCAGAAGCACGAACAGCATTTGCCGTTGCTTACGACAACGTGTCAGAGCGTTGGGGGGTGGGGTGGAATCTGACCATGGGGCTTTACTGGATTCGCCCCTGGGATTTCCCGACACTTGATGGACAGTCCCAACGCTACATCAGCAAGAAACTCAATATACAGATCGGCATGAACGGCCCCAAGGGGCGCTGTAATGCCAGTGATTATCTGGCGGTTCTGGATACGCTCGAAGCTCGCTTCCAAGAGGATGCCTATCCAGTCCATTCGTTTCCTGAGCTGTCCCTTGCCGCCTGGCTTTTTAAGGACAGCGGGACATCCGCCCATCCGAATGCCACAGACCCTGATGCGCAGGATGATGAAATTTTTGAAGATGGTGTGGATTTAGATGAAATTGATGCTGATTTGAAGAATATACTCCCAAAATTTGACGACTTAATGATCCCATTTTTAAGACTGCTAAGTGATGGCAAGGAGTATCTCGCGAGAGATGTTTACCAAAAACTCAAGTCTGAAATGAATCTGGAAAAATATGATGTCATTACTCTCGAATCTACAGGTCAGCCGCTATTTGATAATCGTGCAGCCTGGGCAAAATCGTATCTAAAGAAGGCAGAGTTAGTTGATTTTCCCAAAAGGGGCTTTGTACAGATTTCCGAAAAAGGTCTGAATTTATTAAATAAGCCCCCATCCGAACTGGATAAATACAAAAGATTTACTGATTTCTTTTCGATCTCAACTTCTGTCTCAGATGAATCTCTGCCAATAGTCCCGTATTCAATAGATGATATTTTGGAAGACGGATCTTTCATCGCTCGGGAAAAACTCGAAAAGATTCTCGAACGCCTTCGAACAAAGAAAAACCTGATCCTTCAGGGACCGCCGGGAACAGGAAAGACATGGCTGGCAAAGCGTTTGGCTTTCGCTTTGATGGGGCAACGCGATGACAGCAAGGTCCGAGCGTTGCAGTTTCATCCGAACCTTTCTTATGAGGATTTTATTCGGGGCTGGCGGCCGATGGGCGACGGTAAGCTTACGTTGGTGGATGGGCCTTTTGTGGAGATGATGAAGGCGGCGGCGAAAGATCCCACATCAAGGCATGTTGTCGTCATTGAGGAGATCAATCGCGGGAATCCCGCACAGATTTTCGGCGAGATGCTGACGCTGCTCGAAGTGGACAAGCGAACACCGAATGAAGCCTTGGAGCTATCCTACAAGCGGTCTGATGGCGAGCGCGTTTTTATCCCAGACAACCTGTACATCATCGGCACGATGAATATTGCCGACCGCTCTCTTGCATTGGTCGATCTGGCGTTACGCCGCCGATTTGCCTTCATCGATCTGGAGCCCACCCTTGGCAAATCCTGGCACGACTGGGTTCAGTCACAGTGCGGTATTGATTCAGAAATCCTAGTCGAGATTGAGAAGCGTGTCAATGCACTGAACAACGACATCTCGGCCGATACCAGTCTCGGGCCTCAATTCCGAGTGGGACACAGCTATGTCACGCCCCCGTTCGGTGTTCCGATCAGTGATGCCCGGGAATGGTTCCGTCAAGTCGTTGATACCGAGATCGGGCCACTGCTTGATGAATACTGGTTCGATGCGCTTGAAAAGTCCCATAAGGCAAGGGAACGCCTGCTTGAAGGATTGTGACTGTGACTCTTGCGGCAGCCAACTTGATATCAAATACAGAGGAAGAGATTGGTCGCATCGGCCGCATCCCGGTGCGCAACCTTTGGCTGCTTATGCTGTACGCATCGGACCTCTTCCGGGATATCGAAAAGGCAAAGGTCGCCGTAGAGGATAACCCCGATGACATTCCGGATCTGGTGGCAGAAATGCTCTCCCATAAGGTCGAGCGCCGCATTCAACGCAATTTGAGTTATGGGTACCAGTCCCGAGAGGCTATCCTTGGTAGTGTGCGCGGGCGAATCGACCTGCTGAACACCGAAAGGCACCGACTACTTGATCGGGGAAAGGTAGCTTGCCGGTTCGATGAATTGACCGTCGATACTGCCCGAAACCGCTTTGTCCGAGCAGCCTTGGAGGAAATTGCCAAAATAGTCTGCCATGATGCACTGGCTCACCGATGCAGGTCGTTGGCGGCGAGCTTGAGACGTATGGGCGTAACCGGGGAGCGCCCAGGTCGTGGCGATGTCTGCATCGACCGCTTCGGCAGACACGATGTAGATGACCAGCCAATGGTTTCTGCGGCGCATCTGGCCTTCAACCTTGCATTGCCTACGGAAGCCGCAGGCGCAAAGCAGTTATCGCTACCGGATAGGGAAATCACCTGGATTCGGAAGCTTTACGAGAAAGGAATCGCCGGGTTCTACGATGTCGTGCTTTCCAGCAAAGGATGGCGCGTCGACGCTGGCAAAACGATTGGCTGGCTGATTGAAAGCAAGAGTCCGGGCATAGACAAAATCCTCCCCTTCATGCGAACCGACATCATCCTCGACAACTCGGATACGGGACGCCGCATCGTCATCGACACTAAGTTCACCTCCGTGGTCACACGTGGCTGGTATCGGGAAGAGACTCTGCGAAGCGGATATGTCTACCAGATTTACGCCTATTTGAGATCTCAGGAGGGCAATGGCGATCCGCTCGCGGAGAACGCTTCGGGACTGCTCCTTCACCCCTCGGTGGGCAATATGGTTAACGAGGCCGTTGTTATTCAGAACCATGAGATTCGATTTGCCACCGTTGATCTTGGCGCGACGGCAAAAGAAATCCGAGAGCAGCTTTTGCAGGTTCTGGAGGTGCCCCAATTAAAGGGTCAATTCTACGCTTGACTCATAGTCTGCTGAAAAGAAGGGTTATGTCCAGACCGTGGAGAATAGAATATCCGGATGCCTGGTACCATGTAATGAACAGGCGGAGAGGGGGGGAATCTGTTTTCCGAAAGAATGAGGATTATCTCCACTTTATTGTCACTGCGGGTAGACAATTTGAAGGAGATCTGCGGGGAATTCAATATGTCCCGATTCAGTTCGGTCAGCAGTGTTGTAGAGCGGATGAGGGGAAGATATCCGAGGATCGACCATTGAGAAATTGTGTGGAGGAGATCAAAACCGTCTTACAGATGAATCAAGCGTAGACCCTTATACTAGGCAATAGGTGGAGAGTTTCCCATCTATCCCAATTTTTAGGTCAGGATCTGTATGGAAACTGCATTTGATTGGAAGCCAGAATACGAAGAACTCTCAAGGCTCTTCATTGAACAGCACTTCGGAGGCCCACAAGGCCTTACGACCGTCTTTCCTTGTATGCGAAATGAATACCCTTGGGGTGCTCATCGCCCCTCGGTCACAGACTCACGCGTACCTGCGAAGAACAATACCGAGTATCACGGCCTTGAAAGACACGCCTCACAATACCACGCAACCGCTCAGTACGAGTTCGCATATCATCATTGGCTATTGGCAGCCTACTGGCGTCGTGGAGACGCAGAAGCTAATAACTTCATGGATCCAAACCACGAAATGGCGGTGCGATACTGCATCAAACAAGCACTTTACAACCGGGCACTGTACGAGTGGCAACGCCGTCCGCGCAGTTCCAAGCCTCCTATGCCAGAAGAGTTTGAACTCAATAGCGTTGACGTTAACGCCAAAGAAGAACGTGCCTTGACGGAAATCGACGAGTTTGTCACAGATGCTAAGAAGACCTAACCCGTCGCTCCACCGGGTCCGCGCGCTCGTGGCGCGCATCCGGTGACCTTTTCGTTAGGCGTCTAGGGGCTCTATGTCCAAGTACCTCCGAGTCATCGATACGCAAGCTCCAGTCGTTCAGAACTACTACGCCTTGGTGTTCTGTCGAGGGGAGCGCGTCAAGCCTCGCGTTTCACTTGGAAGGTGGATATGGTTTTGTATCCTGGAAGTCTTCTTTGGGCAGGAATTGCTGGAAAGCTTGGTTACCACAGCCGCGAACAGCGGCTGTCCAGAAGAACCTGATCCAAACCGTGAGTACGGCGAGCCTAACCAATTAAATCTGCATATCCCAAGCGGCATCTTTACCAACCTATTCCGTGGCCAGCTTCTTCAATTGCTCTACTACAAGTTCTACTTGCAATACCTGTTCCTTCTGCCGGTTTCGATGCCCAATGAGGATGAAAAAGCTAAACTCATTGATGTCGCTCGCGTTCGTTTTCGTCTGCGCAAGAGGCTTCTCTACTTGGTCATTCCATTTCGTCGTGTCTATCTCTTCACAGCCGTTTTAGTGAATGTTGGAGCTGACGTGCTGGCGTACATTGTCACGACAAACGTGACTGTTGCCATTCTTGTTGGGGTAGCGCTTGAGTTCATACGTCGCTTGCTTAAGCTGTGAGAACGCGACGCCTAACCCTGCCGTGCAAGGGACGATGCGCGATAAAGCTGGGCAGCGCCCCTGACCTTGAACGTTATTGCGCCGAGGAAAGCTCGGCGTATCTTGCAGGGTGAAAGTCCCTTTCGGGAAGGAGGTCAGTAATGATCTTCTGTAAACGTTAGCCACCCACCCGTATCGAGCCTTGGACCCATGGCGGAGCCACAAGAGGGTTGTGTGGCGAACAAGATGGGTTAAGCGTAGGCAGAGAATCCTGTAGGCCGCAGGGGAGACCGCGCTCCCTGAAGTGCTGGTACAGCTTCGAAATAGCGATTGCGGACGCCGAGGGTTTTAACGTGCACCGAAGGCAACACAGAAGCATCCGATTTGGCGAGGATGTGTAAAGGAGTCTACGCTTGACTCATAGTCTGCTGTAAAGAGGATTATGTTCAGACCGCTGAGAATAGGATATCCGGATGCCTGGCATCACGTAATGAACAGGGGGAGACGGGGGGAGTCTGTTTTCCCAAAAGAATAAGGATCATCTCCACTTTATTGTGACTGCGGGGAGACCATTTGCAGGAGATCGGCAGGGAATTCAATATTCCCCGATTCAGTTCGGTCAGCAGTGTTGTAGAGAGGATGAGGGGGAGATATCCGGGGATCGCCAATTGAGAAACTGTGTCGAGGAGATCAAAACCGTCTTGCAGATGAATCAAGCGTAGACTCGCCCTTTAATGGGTGACCCTTATACATTTGCCCCACCTGGCAATTGGTACAGTTATGTGAATCGAACGGGCTGGGTGCCCGGCATCAATCCCTACGCCCAGGCAGGTCTGTTTGACCTGAACCCATCCAGAGTATTGAACATGTCCCTGCCCGCAGGAAATTACACTTTCTATTTTGGCATCGATGATCCCGATGGGAAAGCCACAGGTCCCTGGTGGTGGTTGGATTCTGTACAGGTAAATGTAACACAACCTTATCAAATAAAACCAGATCTATGATGAATTCGCTTAAGGAGGAGAGGAAAACAATGAAATTTACGACCCCGAAACCATCGCTTTGTCTATGCCTTGTCTTGGCCGTTTTAGTCGCTTTTTGTGGAAGCTGTGCACATCAGGATGATCCCTCCGGGGCTTCATATTCAAACCAAATTGACACCTCGGGTACCGATGGGACTGAATTGGAATTCAAGGGATCTTGGTCGGCCATGGCTGTTTGTGCCTGTAGGGCAGTGCTTTCTGCTGAAAAGGACCAGGCCGTCCGCAATCCCGATTATCTGGCTCGGCATTTCGTCCCAAAGGATTTCCTGGGCTCCATGTTTGGATCGGAAGACCTGGACGGTGCCCTTGCCGCTCTAAAGCAAAGGAGCCCATCCGGTTGTTTCTATGTGAATGCTCGAACACTTCATATCGACACCCTCTTTAAAAAGGCCGTCTCAAAGGGTGTAACCCAGGTCGTCGTTCTGGGGGCCGGTTATGACAGCCGTGCCTATCGGTTTCAAGAGGCCTATCCTCATGTCAAATTTTTCGAAGTCGATCTGCCGGATACCCAAAAGAAAAAACGGAAACTCATAAGACATATCTTGGGTAAGTCCCCCGATTACGTTGCCTTTGCCCCAATTGACTTCAATACTCAGACATTGGAGGAGGTGATGAGCCAGGCTGGTTTTGACGAAAAAGAGAAGACTTTCTATATCTGGGAAGGGGTCACTTACTTCATCACTGAACAAGGTGTGAACAACACCCTGACCTTCATTGCCGATCATTCCGCAAGCGGGAGCGAACTGGTCTTCGATTATATGTTTAAAAGCGTGGTGGAGGGAGATTTCAGCCGCTTTCCCTTTGCACGCGGTCTCTTTAAAATGATGAGTTTTCACGATCAGCACTACATTTTCGGAATTGACCCGACCAGGGCCGAAGCATTCGTCAATGAAAGAGGCTTAGCGGTTGTTTCGGACATTGGAAGAAACGAAATGATGAAACGCTACCTCACACAAAGTGACGGAACCGTCATAGGCAAGCCACCAGGATTTTTCAATATTATTCATGCCAAGGTTCCATAAAAAATTCGCTTTATTTAGGGTCTTCGCACATTTGTGTGGGTGGGTACAATATCTGGTGTTAAAACCCACGATATACTGACAAACACTTTGATCAAAGTCTTGGTCCCAATTATCTGGCTGAAAATACTGACTAAAATGTTATAAAAACCGTTTCAAATGACTCTTGGAATAGTAAAGGGGTCACGCTTGACTCATATTGTGCGCTGTTTTAAAGAAGGGTTATGTCCAGACCGCTGAGGATAGGATATCCGGATGCCTGGCATCACGTAATGAACAGGGGGAGACGGGGGGAGTCTGTTTTCCCAAAAGGATGAGGATTATCTCCGTTTTATTGTCACTGCGGGGAGACGATTCCTTCTCGTCCCCAAGCTCCGGTTTTAGAACGCAGTGACCCGTGAAGCTCCTGTTTCCGACAGAAATGACCTCACAACGCAATTTTTGCCAGTGGTGTTGAATAACACCACAGTCTGAAGCTCGCTTAATATATTGATTTTATTAGATGGATGAACTCCAGGCCGTCATTCCGGCGAAAGCCGGAATCCAGTTTCTTTTGGATGAGTTAAATGTTCTGGATGCCGGATCGGGCCTGCCCCGTGCCTGATACGGGGTCCGGCATGACGTGAGTACTTTGGACTCTCAAGTTGAATAGGAGATTCTTTTCATTCCGTTCGGATATTTTGGGATTGCATTCCCATCCTATTGCGAATAAAGTGGGAATGCAATCCTACTACAAAGGGAAGAAACATGGAAGATCTTTATCGACTCAGCCAGACGCAGTTGAGGCTTTTTAATCGGCCCTATCAGCGGTATTTTCTCCAGGACCCTCTTTTGGCTCATCGTCTGGGCATCATCCTGGGACCGAGAGGCATCGGAAAAACAACCGCCATGGTTCAGCGCCTGTTAGCGGTGGCCGAGCAGGATTTCTTCAGTGAAGCCATTCTGTATGTTCAGGCCGATCATTTTCTGGTCGGCGATCGAAGCCTGTATGAGATTACCGAGCGGTTTGTCGACTATGGCGGCAAATGCATCTGCTTTGACGAGATTCACAAATACCGGCATTGGTCACGGGAACTCAAGTCGATTACCGACACCTTTCCAGGTCTGAGCGTGCTGGCCTCAGGAAGCTCGGCTCTCGAAATCTATAAAGGGAGCCATGACCTGAGTCGAAGGGCCGTGCAACTGCGAATGTGGGGCCTGTCTTTTCGTGAATACGTTGAAATGTCATGCAATGTTACCCTCCCCTCCTATTCCCTTGAAGACATTTTGAAGGATCACGTGCAGATCGCCTACGGCATTGCGGATGCGCTCAAGGAGAAAAAAGTGCTGGCGCTTTTCAAGGCGTACCTCAGGCACGGGTATTATCCTTTCTTTTTCGAAGGGCAAAACGAAAGCCTGTTTTATCATCTGCTCAATCAGAATCTGCATGCCGTTATTGAGGGGGATCTTCTGGCGGTTCAGCCGGCTCTGAGCGGAAACAGCATCAAGAAGATTACCGGACTGTTGCGAATTATTTCCGCGAGCGTCCCTTTTGTTCCAGACCTCAAGAAATTGGCGGAGTTGACGGAAGTGGGAGACCATCGCACGCTCAAGACCTACATGAAATACCTTGAGGATTGCAGTTTGATCCTGGGGCTGACTCGGACGGGAAAAGGGCTTCGTGCCCTCGAAAAACCGGAAAAGATTTTTCTGAACAATCCCAATCTGATGTACGCTTTTACAGCGAATGCGGCCATAGGGACCATTCGAGAGACCTTCTTTCTGAATATGCTCAGTACACGGCATATGCTCAAGGCATCCCAGCAGGGCGACTTCCTGGTCGATGACCGATACCTTTTCGAGGTGGGGGGTAAAAACAAGGGCTTTTCCCAGATAAAGGACATTGAAGAGAGCTTTCTGGCCCTGGATGATATGGAAAAGGGATTTGGGAGAAAGGTTCCGCTTTGGCTCTTCGGATTTCTTTATTGATCCGGAGGCGGCAGTTGCGTCCGACCCCAAAGGGCCTACCAGGGGGTACGACAATGTGCTTCGGGGTGGCAGTTGGGACAACACCGACAGATACTGCCGTTCGGCGAATCGTGAAAAGGACAGTGGGGGCGACACCTTCGGGCCTGGAGTCCGACTAGGCAACCTGGGTTTTCGCCTTGGCAGGAGCCATTGAAACAAGTTCAAACTGAAGGAAGGCGTATACTCTATTTTCCTTCTCGTTCCCAATCTCCCCCTGTTGAGCCGGGTATTACCCTCGTTCCCAAGCTCCGGTATTTCCCTCGTCCCCAAGCTCCGGCTTGGGAACGCACTTGCCCGGAAGCTCCAGCTTCCATTTCCTATCTCGAAATTGGCATAGGAACCGCGTATGTTCAAAATCATCACCATTCCGTTCTCCTTGTTCCCAAGCTCCAGATTGGAAACTTACTTTACCCTGATCCCAAGGAGGATCGTGAGGAAAAGCGGGCTATCTTGACAATCTTAGTGTCATCATGTAAATATGCATTGTAAATTTACATGATGATGGACAATGTTCGCATGAATACCAAAGAGCGAATTCCCAGGCTTCTGGAGGCACCGAACAGATCTTTTTTTCTGTTCGGCCCTCGCGGGACAGGCAAGAGCACCTGGCTTCAGGAAAGCCTTCCGGAGGCCTTCACCATCATGAGAATGAAAGGCTTGATGATCCTGATGGCGGCAGGGATGATCGCTGGTCTCTGTTTTGTGGAAACCGGGATTGCGCAGGGCACCTTCAAGAATCCTTCGCCAGCCTTGTCCCATGACTGGAAAAGACTGGACGACGGCCTCTACTTCGGGGAGTTTGAGGCTCCCCAGAAGTCCCCGGTGTGCGAATATCCGATAACGGTGCTCAAGATCGATCCCAACGTCTACCATCTCAAACTCGTCTCCGCCTCCGAGCATGGAGGCAAATCAAAGACAGCCAAAGAATGGGCCGATGCATTTAGGCTTGTCGCTGCCATCAACGCCAGCATGTATAATGAAGATCATCGGACGAGCACCGGCTACATGAAGAACTTCACGCACGTCAATAACAGCCGGATCAACACCAAATTCGGCGCATTCCTGGCCTTCAATCCGCTCTCGCCTTCCCTGCCACCAGTCCAGATCATCGATCGTTACGAACAGGACTGGGAAGCCCTGATCCAGAACTATCACACGGTGATCCAGAACTACCGCATGATCAGCCTTAAAGGAGGCAACATGTGGAAGCCGTCGGAGAGCATCTACAGCATTGCCGCGGTGGCCATGGATACCAACGGCAATGTTCTCTTCATTCACAGCAGGTCGCCCTACAGCGTCCATGATTTCAATCCTATCCTGCTCAAATTGCCTCTCAACATTAAGAACGCCATGTATGTGGAAGGTGGACCTGAGGCGACCCTCTATGTAAGTGCAGGCGGAAAAGAACGCGCATGGGTCGGGAGTTACGAGACCAGATTTTCAGAGCATGACGACAATGCCATGCTGTGGCGGGTCCCCAACATCATCGGAATCACCAGGCGCGAATGAGCTTGCGCTTGCTTGGTCCGGCATACCCATGCTCCAGCATGGAAACGCATACCTCGCGGCTTTCCCTTTCCCTTGTTCCCAGTCTCCGGCTTGGGAACGAGAGTGGTTGGAGGTTGGGTACGAGATCCGGTTATCACATTAGAAACGGGATACGTAGGAGGACGGGAATTGTAAAGTAAAGGGGTCTAGTCCACGCTTGACTCATAGTCTGGAGAAAAGAAGGATTATGTCCAGACCGCTGAGAATAGAATATCCGGATGCTTGGTATCATGTAATCAACAGGGGGAGACGGCGGGAGTCTGTTTTCCCAAAAGGATGAGGATTATCTCCGTTTTATTGTCGCTGCGGAGAGACAAGTTGGAGGAGATCGGTAGGGAATTCAATATGTCCCGATTCGGTCCGGTCAGCACTGTTTTAGAGAGGATGAGGGGGAAGATATCCGGGGATCGCCAATTGAGAAACTGTGTCGAGGAGATCAAAACCGTCTTGCAGATGAGTCAAGCGTAGACCCTTTTATTGCATCTTCTTTGAGAAGAAAGAAGACCAACGTATAATCAGCAAAGAACGTAGCCCATGCTGCCTTTCCCGAACATCGATCCAACCATCATCGAGATCGGCCCATTCAAGCCTCAATGGTATGGGCTGATGTATGTGATCGGATTCATCGCGGCCTATCTGCTTATCGGGATCCAGCAAAAGGCCTGCCGGATCGGGTTGCAGGGAGACACGCTCCAGCATCTTGTCTTTCAGATCGGGGTGGGCCTCATTGCCGGCGCCCGCCTCGGCTATATCCTCTTTTATCAATTTGCCCATCTTTACGACTATATCGCTCATCCCTTGGAGATCATTGCCGTCTGGCACGGGGGCATGTCGTTCCACGGCGGCCTTATCGGTGCAGTCGTTTCGGTGGTGCTCTTTTGCCGTCGCCACCGGATGCCCTTTTGGGACGTGGCCGACACCGTCGTCGTGACAGCCCCTATCGGACTGGCGTTGGGGCGGTTGGGAAATTTTATCAATGGCGAGTTGTACGGCCGACCGACGGACGTCCCCTGGGCAATGGTCTTTCCCGGGGCCGGACAGGGTCCGCGGCACCCTTCGCAGCTCTACGAGGCCCTTCTGGAAGGGGTCCTCCTGTTTATTCTCTTGTGGAAACTGAAAGATATGGATTTCAGACCCGGGGCGATGGTATGCTGTTTCCTGGGGGGCTACGGGGCCTTCAGGTTTCTGGCAGAAGCATTCCGCCAGCCCGATGCGCATCTGGGCCTCTTCTTCGGACTCCTGAGCATGGGCCAGATTCTGTGTCTCTGTATGGTGGCCGCAGCCCCCATCCTGTGGCGGCTGCTCCCCGGGGGCGCAGGGAGCGACATGGGAACACGGTATCCAGAGAGGAAGGAAGGTGCGAAATGAGAAAGCATTTTATAATATGGATCATGCTTGCGGTTCTGTTGCCGGCAGGCGCCTCGGCCGATGAAATCACTCTGGCTGTTCTGGGAGATTTCCCTCCGTTTCAATGGGAGGATGCAGGAGAAGTGACCGGTATTGATGCGGATATCATCCGCGAGGTATGCAGACGGCTCGGAATCGGGCTGAAATTTCGGGTCATGCCCTGGAAGAAAGCCCTGGAGTCTGCGGAGGACGGGGATATAAGCGGTCTCGCTGCCGCGCTGTACAGCGAGAATCGGGCGGAATACCTGTATTACACAAGGGAGAACGTGCATATTCAGAAAAATATCATTATGATCCGGAAAGACAGCGATTTGTTGATAAGGGGATTCGATGACTTGAGAAACATAAAAACGGGTGTTGTGAGGGATTTTTCATACGGCCCGGAATTTGACAATATCCGTGGACTTAACAAAGAGGTATGCGAAAATCAGAAAGAACTGGTACGCATGCTTGCGGCACGACGTATGGATGCCGCAATGGGCTCGGAAATGCCCCTGATGTTCAATGCAAGGCAGGTCGGACTTCAGAATGAGCTTAGAGTCGCACATGTTGTAACCGAATATCCTGCCTATATTGTTTTTTCTAAAGCATTGGGTGCAAAGGGCGAATTGCTCGCCCGCAAATTTGATACGGTTCTCAGTGAGATAAAAAAGGAAGGTCTGGACCGAAAGATTATGGATAGCTATATCAAATAGCCAGGGAAGGTTGGCAAATATGCTCCTGTGAAGGGGTCTACGCTTGACTCATCGTCTGCTGTAAAGAAGGATCATGTCCAGACCCGCTGAGAATGGAATATCCGGATGCTTGGTACCCTGTAATGAACAGGGGGAGACGGAGGGAGTCTGTTTTCCGAAAGAATTATGATGAAAGAAATAGTATCCCAAGGATCGGTCGAGGTTGTCCGTGCATCGTTTGCGAAACCCCCATTCTCTGGCTTCGCAGGACCAAAGCGCTCGGTAGTCTGAGCCACCATGTTCTGGATAGGGTTCGTTGCGCTCTCGATATTTTTTGCCGTGGCATCGATCGAGGCCCAACCAGCCTTTCCCGGGCGCATGGAAAATACGCTGGGCATGGAATTCGTGCGAGTACCCTCAGGCGAGTTTCTCATGGGGAACGATGAGACGCCGGACAGTCTGGCAAAGGCTTACCCTCAGTACGAGCACCGGCGCTTTGTAATTCTCGATGACGAGGCCCCTGTGCATCGGGTACGAATCACCCGTCCTTTTTATTTGGGGAAATATGAATTGACCGTGGGTCAGTTCAGGAAGTTTGTGAAACTGTCCGGCTACACGGCCGAGTCTATCGCCGACGGCACCGGCGGGTATGGGTACAACTCCACCTACGATCCGAGGCAATCCAAACGGGGTGATGCCTTTGAAGGCCGCAGCCCTATCTATTCATGGAGCCATCCGGGGTTCAGGCAGGGCGAGGATGAGCCGGTGGTGGATGTAACGTGGAATGACGCGGTGGCCATGGCCTCATGGTTGAGTAAGAGAGAGGGGAGAACGTATCGGCTTCCCACGGAAGCCGAATGGGAATACGCCTGCCGCGCAGGCACTCGGACCCGGTATCACAGCGGGGATGATCCGAAGGACCTGATCAAGGTCGCGAACGTGTTTGATGCGGATGCCATGCCAAACTGGCCCCAGTGGCGGGTGTATTCCCTCGAGGGACATGACGGTTTCGAATTCACGGCACCTGTCGGCAGTTTCGCCCCCAACGCATGGGGCCTGTACGATATGCACGGAAATGTATGGGAATGGTGTGCCGACTGGCATGGGGATGGGTACTATGCAGCATCCCCATTGGACAATCCCAAGGGCCCCACAGCGGGAGTGGTTCGGGTTCGTCGTGGCGGATCGTGGCACACCTGGCCCTTCTATGCAAGATCTGCGTATCGTAATTGGAACAGGCCGGATACCCGTTACACGCTGGTCGGCTTCCGGCTGCTTTGCGAAGCCGACATCGGCGGGCAGATCGGCAACAACTAATTGTCCCTCCATGCTCGACATCTACAACCCGCCATCCCATTTCCCCTGATCTGTGTGGCTATGTCCGGACAGATACCGCCCTATCACAACCCTTGTCGTTTGATGTTTACAGCTATTCCGGGATATTTCGATTCATCGGAGTCTTCTTTTCTTCAATGACCATGTAATCGGCATTCTCTTTCAGGCGGGTCACAAAGAAGATCCCGTTTGATGTCCAGTATGCGAAGAGTGTGTAATCGTTGTATCCACGATCCATGGCCACGATAGAGCCTGGAGCCAGGGGAACTTTCCTTGCGATGGTGACATCGTGCTTTTCCCCGTTTGTGATATAGGCAAAAGTGGGCAGGTATCCGTCATGATCCAAAAGAAGATGGAGTTTGACGGCACCTTTGGTACTACGAAATTTGGCCCATGGGAAGAGAGATAGACAAAGAGATATGGTCGAGCTATCCAGGGAAAGCAGCTTGTTTTTGAAGCGGAACTTGTGTTTGCCCGGAGCCGCCTTTCTGCAAAAATCCAGCGTTTGGTAAAAAAGGTCCCGGTACATTTCCCATGGCCGATGGGCATTGGCATAAGAGAGGGTCGATTTATTTGGTGCGTCTTTCATCCCAAGATGACGGAGTTTCCCTATGCAGCAGGCCAAGCCGCCACAGATCTCTCGAAGACTTTTCGCTTGGGCTAATTGGCAAAACAATATGGCCGTAAAATGATCCCAAGAGGCGTACCCTTTTGAATAGCGTTTCGCACCATGCTCAAAGACCAGATCATAGAATTTTCGTCGACTGAAAAGAGCAATCAGTTGACTAAACAGACTCGCACAACGTACTATATTCTCGTCCTCCTGCTTTTGGGTTACCGCAATTTTTTTGCCAAAACCACGGTGCCCCAACAGTAGGACAAATTCAATCAGATTTCTTTAAAACGGTTTTTGGACAAGAGTGATGATGAACAGGAGGGAACCTGGTATTTCTCTGTTATTGATGTTGTCGGCGCATTGACCTGGAACAAAAAACCGGCAGGCGTGTGATCACGGGCGAGAGCCTTTTGCCGCCGGTTAAAGCGAAAAAAGAAACTCAAGGGTGGGGTCGATGAAGATGAGCGATAAACGAATGAAAATCCTCGTATTAAACGCTACCTATCGTCCCAACGGGACGACCACCGAACTCGCACGGTCGTTCATGGAAGGAGCCAGGGCCAACGGTGCGGAAGTCGATATGATTATGCTCCGTGAGCGAACGATCGGATACTGCACCAACTGCCTGAAATGTTATGGCTTTACTGGCGAAGGAATATCTCCATGCAGCCTGAAGGACGATATGGATGAACTTATACCCCGAATCGTTGATGCGGATGGCATCCTTTTCGCTTCGCCGGTGCATAACGGATTTGTGACCGGGCTAATGACGGTATTCTGGGAGCGTTTGTCATGGCGGGTGGCGCAACCGGGCAAGCCGTTTCTCAATTTTATGAGCATCAAAACACGCATAAATGACAAAGTGCGGGCCGTTGGCTCGATCGCAAGTGCCGGCGGCATGCCCAACCGTTTAAGAAAATCATGTGATGACGGAACGCCCTGGTTGAAAAGCAATGCGCCTTTGATGCTTCACGGACAGTGGATCGGAGACATTTATGCCGGTGCGGATCTGGAACACATGCCGGAAAACAGTCAGGATTGGCATCGGATTTACTTCCTGCGGCGTCTGAGCGCAAGGCAGCGACAGGAGGCATATGCACTCGGCGTACAAATGGCAAAAGCCATCCAGTCCGGCGGTCTGAAACCGGTAACCATAGACAGGATGATCCATCCGGCGCTGAAATGGATTTTAAAGCTCATTTTCACTTTCAGCCCGCCTTATCGAGTGGCCCGATAACGATGACGTTGCATCACTCAAGAAATCCATAAAAGAATGTTGAACTGAATTCAATGCTTGAGAAGCTGCCCGAGCAGGTCCGGGATCGGGTGGTGGATCATCTGCGTGAATATCTCGAAGAACTCCGGAATGGGCAATGGTTTTTAGGTCGACATCGCCTCTATTTTACCGTGCATTTTTGGAGCTATGTTTCCGTGAGAGATGACTCCTTCCAAAACCTTGTGATCTGGCAGATAGAGGCCTTTATCCCTTGCCGAGATGTGATATTGAGCGAAGGCATGAGGGGACCCGCACGAAAGAGGAGAGGGAGATTTTTATGACAGGGCAGAAGAATGAATTGCAGGGTATTTTTTATCCCAACAGCGTGGCAGTGGTGGGCGTGTCTCCGGATCCTGCCAATCTGGGCAAGAATATCGTCCAAAATCTCCTGGCCTTTGGATACAAGGGGGAAATCCTCTCGGTGGGCAGGAGGCCGGGGGTCATCTTCGGACAGAGGATCTATCCGTCCCTGGATCAGATCGACCACCCCGTGGACCTGGCAGTCCTTCTTACCCCTGCCAGGACCATTCCCGACATCCTGGAGCAATGCGGTCGGAAAGGGATCACCCGCGCGGTCATCGAATCCGGAGGATTCTCCGAGATGGGAGAGGAGGGTCTTCCCCTTGAACGGGCATGCACGGAGGTTGCGGCGCGGTACGGGATCCGGTTCATCGGTCCCAACGGCATCGGCGTGACCAATCTGGAAAACGGCCTGGTCCTCCCATTTATGCCTGTTCGAAGGGACCTGTCGGTCGGCCCGGTCTCCATCCTGGCCCAGAGCGGCGGGGTGGGGCTCAGCTACCTCGGGTTTCTGGCGGAGGAAAATATCGGGCTCAACAAGTTCGTTTCCATGGGAAACAAGCTCAATGTGGATGAAAACGATCTACTCTCCTTTCTCATAGAGGACGAGGGGACCCGAATCATCCTTCTCTATCTGGAGGGATTCAGGGACGGCCGGAGATTCCTGGAGATCGCCTCCAGGTCCCAGAAACCGATCCTGGTCCACAAGTCCAACCGGTTTCGGGCCAGCGCCCAGATCGCCCATTCCCACACGGCCGCCCTGTCCGTGGACGATCGGCTGGTGGACCACGCCCTGGAACAGGCCGGATGCGTCCGGGTCAACACCATGGTGGACGCCATTGACCACGTGAAAATCCTTACCTTTCCGCCGCTCAAGGGAAACCGGCTGGCCGTGGTCTCCCGTTCCGGAGGCCATGCGGTCATTGCCGCGGACGCCTGCGGCCATTATGGATTCGATCTCCCTCCCTTTCCCAAGGAATTTCTGGAAAAGATCGAGAGCCGCTTCCGGGCCAATGTGATCCGACTCCAGAATCCCCTGGACCTGGGGGATCTCTTTGACCTGGACGTCTACGAGCATATTGTGGAAGAGATGCTTCGCCGCGACGACGTGGACGGGGTCCTTTTGGGCCACGGTTACCGCCGGGGCTTCGAGCAGGAGGCCTCCCGCACCCTGATCCAGAAGGTGGAGAGGCTGGTGGAGATCTACGACAAGCCCGTGGCTGCGGTCATTTTCAGCGAGGCCGTGGAGATAGACTATTTGAAGAGACACTGTCGCGTGCCGATTTTCACCTCCCCTGAAAATGCCATGAGGGCCTTCCATCTCTCCCACACCTGGGCCTTACGCAAACACAGCCCCCTGGGGGTCCGCGAGGCCACGGGGGAGGCAGCTGTAAAGGCAAAGGATATCCTCGGCGCCGCAAAGGGCCGCAAAGACCTCTACCTGAATGAGGCCATGGACCTGATCCGGGAGTACGGTTTTTCCACCCCTCCCTGTTTCCTCTGCCGATCCGCCGAAGAGGCCCTTCAGGCATGGAAGACCCTTCATGGGCCGGTGGTCATGAAGGTGGTTCGGCCCCACATCTCCCACAAGACCGACCAGGGGCTGGTGCGGTTGAACCTGAACGCCGACGAGGAGATCCGTTCCGCCTTTGCGGCCCTCTGCCGGGCGGTCTCGCCTCACGATCCGGAGGTGATGATCCAGCCCATGATATCAAAGGGTCGGGAGGTGATGCTGGGCGGAAAGCAGGACGAGGTCTTCGGCCCGGTCATCCTCTTCGGGTTGGGCGGGATCCTTGTGGAGGCCTTGGGGGACGTGGTCTGGAGGGTGGCGCCGGTCAGCCGGGACGATGCAAGGGCCATGATCCGGCAGATCAAGGGATTCAAGCTCCTCACCGGCATTCGGGGAGAGCCCCCCTCGGACCTGGAGTCCCTGGAAGATCTCCTGATCCGGCTTTCCCGGATCCTCCTGGACCTCCCTGAGATCCAGGAGATAGATATCAATCCGGTCAAGGTGGGGGCCATGGGCGAGGGGTCGCAGGCCCTGGATGCCCGGGTGATTCTGAGGGCAGAGGGGCCTTCAGGGAGAGGGAATGGCGCCCTTTAAAAGCAGGGTGTTCCGGACCGGTCTGATGGTGTCTATCTTGAACTTCCCGACCTGGAAATCTTTCAGGTTTTTTTTGAGTTTATCTTCTGAAATGCCCAGTCGCTTGGTGATCGTCTTCAGGGAAAACGTAAGGCCGCCGATCCTGATTTTTCCGTCATCGTCCAGTTGGAGACGGCCGTCTTTCGCCCCGAATTTCCCGCTTAATCCCAGTGAAACCTCCCTTTCCTGAAGTAAACCGGAAAGACGGGCCGTCTCGGTACGGCCCCCTTCGGCGCTCTGTTCCGGGGCATTTTTGAGGATCTCAGAGGCATCCACCACGACCCCGAAATCCAGATTTCCATCCCGGATGCGGGTCCTTGAGGCATTGACGGCATTGAGGTACGGGTATCTATCGCTGCTTTTTGAAATAACGACGGCAAACAGTTTATTGGCGTCATTTTCATCCAGCACGACCTCCACCTGTCCGGCTTGGGCGGAGGACCTTCGGAGTTGATCTTCAATCTCCCGCTCCAGGGCCGCCCTCGCTGCTTCCATGTCTTTTTCATACCAGACGACGCTCCCGTCCGAGACCCCCCCTTTCCCGGTCCGGTACCACTCAGGAAGGAGGGTCGCCTGGCGCCAGAGATAATAGAGCGACCCGCCGATCGCAAGCAAGACGATCAATACCACGACAGCCGCCTTTTTCATCCCCGTCTGCCTCCCCTTATCATTGTCCGTTCATGCTTCTGTCAACTGTCACCGTTCAGGGCCGACGTCGGCAACTTCAAGGTGATGCGCCAGTGATGGTTCCAATCCGGGGATAATGGAGCACTCCTTTAAGGCTCGCGGTGACGCCGTGCGTCGTTTTCCCCGGCAATCCCCTCACGGGCACACTCCAAACCATACTGGCCTCATATCGGGATTTAGAGATTTTCGATGACAGTTTATAGCGCCCGGTTATTGTTCCTTTACGCTCAGATCCTGCTCCAGTGAGTTGATCAGGCCATTGAGTTCGCGCTGTTGGGTCTCCCGCCGACCCTCTAATGCCTTTTGCCTCTCGCGCTCTTTCTCCAACCCGGTTTCCTGCTGATTGAGCTGCTTGATATACCTGCTCCGGAGGTCCTTTTCTTCGGTGGTCTGTCCCAACCCCTGCAGATTCTCCCGGAGCCGTTTCTGGTCCTTGAAGATCTGGTCGCGACCCTTTTCCAGTGCCTTTAGCTCCCGGTCTATGGAGCTGATTTCGGATTTCAAGGCCACGATCTTCTCCAACGCCTGCCGGGTCTTTTCACTCAGGTAGTTCTTGCCCTCGAAGAGCACGATGTGGTCGGGCGTCAGGTTGGTGACCATAATGCTTTCCCAGCTGTCGCGCATCTCCCGGACTGCAAAGGTCGTTATTCCCCGCCCGGGGGCTTTGACTTCAAAGCGGATGTAATTGTCCGTTATTTCCAAGGGTTTGTCTTCATTGAGCAGTTTCCAGTCCGAATGATATGGATGATCGATCACCACCGTCTTTAATCGGGGGTCCTTGTTGTCGAGGGTGTAGACCTTGGTCTCAATGACTGCGCGATGCATGCGCACCACCCCCCGGTTGATAATTACCCGGTCCACCTCTTCGGTCTTGGTGCCCGCTTGGGTATGCACGTGGAGGCCCAGGTCCACGGCATAGGTGATGTACCGCTCCTCATCCGGTTTGAGGGTTTGGGTGAGGGCCTCTCCGGCATAGCTGCCTCCCTGAATGACGGTCAACGGACCCCCTTCCAGGGTCAGACCGGTGCTGTTTTTGAGACGAACGGCTGCCAGCGGATTGCCGGGCCTGACCGCCTCGTTGTAGAGATCCACGGCCTCGCCGTCGATCTCTTTTGCCACGATCGGGACCAGGGCCGAGCGATTGGCTTCAACGGTCACCGGGTGGTCGATCCGGTATTCAAACATCTCCCCCACCTCTCGGGTCGCCGTTTCCGCCTTTAGTTCCCTCATCCGTTCGTCCAGGTTGATTTCTTCGGAGCGTAATTCGTTCATGTCCCGACCTGCTGCAAAGGATTCCATCTGCCTCATGGCAGCCTTGGCCATGGGCGCCGCGGCCATCCGCATTCGGTCTGTGTGCACGCCTGCCTCCGGTATGGCCGGGGCCACGGGGGCCTCCTTTTCCATCCGGACCACGGGCCGCTTTATGAACTGGGGGTCATACAGATTCTGGATAAACGATATGGGGAGTCCGCTGACCAGGCAAAGCTCAACCCCTTTCCAGTCTGTTCCGCTCACATTATCGACAATGGCCCATCCCTGGAGAAACGGTTTCGCCCTCTTATTCTCCTCAGGGATGACGATTCGGTAAGTGGCCTTCCATACCGGGGCCTCTGCCACATAACTGACGAGAAGATTTTGCATGCCTTCGCCGGTCGGCGTGACAACGAGCGTCTTCTCATCTTTGCGGTGTTTCTGAAACAGAATCGCCAGATACCGCTTCAGATCCTGATTCAGTCGCTCATCAAGAAATCGAATTCCGACAATCTCCTCAGTATGAAAGCTTCGCAATTGGCCCTTATCGTCAATCATGCTCAGATAAAAAAACGGAATCTGAATGTCATTCTTCAGGGTCATCCGCCTTTCAACCCCGACAATCGTCCCTTTGACGGCCGAACTTCCGGTCGCCATTTCGATGGGACTTCCCTGAAGTTGTTCCAGGACCTGGGGGAGGCCGTCGCCCTTTTTGAAATCAAAAGCGTAATCGTTCAGTTCCTGGGCCGCGGTTTTCGTGCTGTCGTAAACAATGCTGCCAACCCCGCCTCCGCTCAGATTGAGGACCGTAAGGCTTTTGAGCAGATCGTTCATCTGTTCCCGTTTAAAATCAAGGGGAATTCCTTCCCCTGCCGGGGCCTTCCCGCGCAGCTCAAAATAGCCCACGCCGCTTTTAAACAGCGCCACCTTGGTCAGCATCAACCGGCCTGACGGTCCCTCTTTGCTCTCTGCGCCGGCCTCCACGGGAATTATGAAGCTGAACAGGAATCCGCCGACCAACAGGCAACATAAGAAATGAAAACGTCTCATGGTGAACCTCCTTTGTTTGCGAGACTGCAAATCCCCCTTGGCAGGAATCGGGAGAGGGGAAAACCCTCAGATCATGTCATCTCTAAATTTGATAGCAAATGCCGCTGGTTTGCGCAACACAAATCCCTGGTGCCTGGCCGGTCTGTTCGTGGCCCGCCCCGGTCTACAGGATTCTTCTTGTCTGTTCCATGGATTTATTGTAAGAACCATCGTGTACGAAACAGGCTGCTGGATACTGTACCCTGGATCCTGGAACAGGCTCTTTTAAACCCTGACTGATGACCATCGACCTCTGGTTTCTGATGCTGGATGCTCGTCACCCTATAAACCTCGAATGAAACCTGTCGTTGGTTGACAAGTGCCATTGCCTGAGCCGTGATGCCGGCTACAGCGTCCATCTTCAATATTCATTCTTCCATCTTCAATATTCAATTATAAGGGGGATTTCCATGTTTCAGACAAAGATGACAGAGATGTTAGGGGTGCAATACCCCATCGTAGGGGGCACCATGATGCATATCTCCACGGCCGAATTTACCGCGGCCATCTCCAATGCCGGGGGCCTGGGCATCCTTGCCTCGGCTATCTATCCGAGCCGGGAGTCTTTTGGAGAGGCCCTGGATCAGCTTCTGGATTTGACCGACCGGCCCTTTGCGGTCAATCTCAATCTCTTTCCCATGATGCGTCCCATCGACAACAATGATTATCTGGATGTCCTGCTGGAGAAGGGGGTCAAAATCGTTGAAACATCCGGGCATTCCGCACCCGAAGCGCTCTGTGCCCGCTTTAAAGAGGCCGGCCTGACCTGGATCCACAAATGCGTGGGGATCCGTTATGCCCTCAAGGTCCAGGACATGGGCGCGGACATGATCACCGTGGTCGGCTATGAAAACGGGGGCGCCACCGGAAAGCTGGATATCGGAACCCTTGTGCTCGTCCCCCAGGCGGTGGAGAGCCTCCGTGTGCCTGTGATAGGCGGCGGCGGCGTCTCAAACGGGAGGGGCCTTGTCGCGTTGTTGGCCCTGGGTGCGCAGGGTGTCATTATCGGCACGCGGTTGTTGACCACCCGGGAGGCGCCCATCCATGAGGCCCTGAAGAAGGCCCTTGTCCAGGCAAGCGAACTGGACACCATGCTGGTCATGCGCTCCATCGGTGCCACCCACCGGGTTTGGACCAATGCGGCGGCCAGAAAGATCACCGAGCTGGAGGCCAATCAGGCCGGTCTGCCTGAGATCCTCAATATCGCCACAGGCGAAAAGGCCAAAAAGATGTACAGGGAAGGCGACCTGGATGCAGGGATTATCTCCTGCGGCCAGGGGGTCGGCATGGCCCATGATATCCCCACGATCAAAGAGCTTTTTGACCGGATGATGTCCGAAGCCGCAGGGGTGGTAAAGGGACTGGCAGTGAATTAGCCTGAAAACCTGAGTGTCTTTGCCCGCGAGCCTCCGGCGATGGACGGGGACGCGTCCGACAAAACAGGGGCCAGGGGGTGAGGTTGCCGGCCGATGCGGCGACAACCCCCCGCTGTCTCTCCTCTGGCTGCCATTGAGAGAGACGGTTATAGGCCCTCCTCACCTTGAAGGCCCTGGTCTCCTGGAGGTTTTCCAGCTTCAGCAATATTTCAGCCCCCAACATCCTGCTGAAATATCCCGAACGAACCCGGGGAGACCTCTGAATCACGCCCTTCAGCTGCTCACCGGCCTTCTCGATATCCTTAACATCCGGAACCGTGAGGGTTACCCACCGAATACCCTCTCAAACACATCCTGATAGGTCGTTAAGACTTCTTCCCCAAAGCAGACAAAGACCACCTCTTTCAGGGTGTTGTCTTGTTCAAGAAACCGATGGGTTTCCCGCATGGCGATCTCGGCGGCCCTTTCCAACGGGAACCGGTAGGCGCCCGTGCTGATGGAAGGAAAGGCGATGGTTTTGGCCCCCATGTCCACTGCCGCCCGAAGCGTGTTCCTGTAGCAGTTGGCCAGGAGGGCCTCTTCATTCCTGTGCCCGCCGGACCAGACAGGCCCAACCGTGTGGATCACCCACCTGGCAGGGAGCCGATATCCCTTGCTGACCCTGGCCTCTCCGGTCGGACACCCCCCCAGCTGCCGGGTCTCCTCCAGGAGCTCGGGACCGGCCGCACGATGAATGGCCCCGTCAACGCCTCCACCTCCCAGAAGCGTGGTATTGGCTGCATTGACGATGGCATCCACCGCCTGTCTGGTGATGTCCCCCTCGATGATTCGGATCTTCTCTTTCATCTCAATCACCCCCTCACGCTTGCAGGATTTTTTATGCTCTCACGACAACATAAGGCTAACGTGATTTGTTGATTGCGTCAAGCCTATTGGGCACTGACGGCCCAGCAGGGTCCCGTCACTTTGACAGGCGCCGACCTTGGCCCCTGAAAAACGAAGCCCACTCAGGGCAGGTTGTTTGACAAACACAAGTGACCACGGCCGCAGGGATGGATGATTGTTGAATGATGACTTGAAAGAAGGTGCACATCCGGAATCCAGTTGTGTTTCTTTGAAGACCCTATCGCGGCCTCCGATCGTCAATCATCGATCCTCCATCAACAATCCAAAGGGCCCATCCATGTCGTGGTGAGACTATTTTTGACCACATGATATTGGGGTTGGTCTAAAAAGGCTGGCACAAAGAGAAAAAAGTTCGGCAAATACTTTGTTTTCCTGTTTTTTTTCTTGACAAACCCCATTTTTTTGCAGATAGTGTCACAAAGTGGAACAAACTGTCATATAGTGCCATGAATATTATGTTTAGAGGTCGCTCAAACCATATCCTTGATGACAAGGGCCGGCTGGCCATCCCGACAAGATTCCGGGAAGTGCTGGGCCAGAAGGGGGATGACTGCCTGGTTGTCACCAGCAAGGATCGGTGCCTCTGGGCATTTGCCAAAGAGGACTGGCAGGTCCTCGAAGACAAGGCAGCCAATCTACCCCTGTTTGACAAGGCGGGAATCGCCTTTCTGAGAGGGTTTATATCATCCGCAGTAGAATGTCGAGTCAAGAATGGGAGGATAACCCTCCCCCCCAGTCTGAAAGAGGATGCGGGTCTGCAGAAAGAGGTGGTGCTCGCCGGACAACTGAAAAAATTTGAGATTTGGGACAGGGGGCGATGGGACGAGGAGTTTGAAAGGGTCAAGGATGGCTTCCCGGAGGCCAGCCCATCCCTCTTGGAACTGAGGATTTAACAGACGCAATCCGGACGCCGAAGCAGAAGGATTTTTGTGCATGGACATCGGGAATATGGAAATTCAGGCTGCCGTCAAAAATTTTCATGGGAGGCATTTCGCGGTTTAACGTCAATTTCTCTAAGCAGTCAGGCTTGAAAATTGTGTTCCGGAACCTGAAATCACTGAGCTTTTGCGAGACCATCCATCTTGGACTACCCTCATACACCGGTGCTTGTGAAAGAGGTCGTCAAGCACCTTGTCCATCACCCGGAAGGGACGTATGTGGATGGAACCGTTGGCGCCGGGGGGCACAGTCAAGCGATTTTGGACAGATTGGCAGGCAGGGGGCGCCTGGTCTGCCTGGATAGAGATCCCGACGCCGTCAATCTGTGCAAAAGGAGACTCGCTTCTTTTAACAACGTATGCATCATTCGGGCGAATTTTGCCGACTTGGCTGATGTCCTGAAGGACCTCGGCCTCAAGAGGGTCTATGGCGTCTTGCTGGATCTGGGGATGTCCTCTTACCAGCTTGAGAACTCCGGCAGGGGATTTAGCTTCAGCAGAGGGGAGCCTCTCGACATGAGAATGAATCCCAAAAACGAGTTGACCGCAGGTCATTTTGTAAATGACCTCCCCGCACGCGATCTCGAAAAGATACTCAGAGAGTATGGCGAGGAAAAGAAGGCCCGATCGATTGTGCGGGCCATTGTTCAGGCGCGCGAAATGGGACCGATTGAAACTGCTTCCCAGTTGGCCGCCGTGATTGATGCCGCATCTCCCAGATCTCGCCGACACAGGTTCAGGCATCCAGCAACGCGTTCATTTCAGGCCCTCAGAATAGCCGTTAATAGAGAACTTCAAAGCCTCGACACATTTCTGGATAAAATTCCATCGCTGTTGACCTCTGGCGGACGGCTGGTCGTGCTGTCCTACCATTCACTGGAAGACCGACGGGTCAAACAGGCCATGGCGGGATGGGAGCAGTCATGTGCCTGTCCTCCTGATTTTCCTCAGTGTGTTTGTGGAAAGGCGCCCCTCTTCAGACGCCTGTTCAAAAAGGGACTGAAACCTGACCCGGAAGAACTCAAAAACAATCCAAGGGCGCGCAGCGCTGTCATGAGGGCTGCAGAAAGGGTTGCGATATGACAAGACCGGAAAAACTATCGAGGATGATGACCTCGCGCAACGCAAAAACAGGCGTTCGGCTCAGGAACTCCCGGCTTAAGAAGCGCCGATACCATGTTACCCGAAGACAGGTTGTTTTAATTGTCCTCATGCTGTTTCTCTTTATGGGCACAGGGATCGGCTATGTATGGTCCAATTTTGAAATGACCCAGATCGGGTATGACGTGAGCCAGTTGAAGAAAGAAGAAATGCGGCTCAAAGAGATCAACCGGAAACTGCGGCTGGAACTGGCCCTGTTGCGATCCCCTCAAAATTTGGAATCCAAGGCGGTCAAAGAGTTGGGACTCAGACAACCCACCCCTGATCAGATTGTCATGTTGCCATGAAGGTTAAGGAAAAGAAATGGATTCGATTTCGCATTTACGTGATCGCTGTTTTTTTTCTCCTCGGTTTCGGGACAATATTCGCTAGGGCCTATCAGCTCCAGGTCATTGAAAAAGACTATCTGCGGGGGACTGCCGAAAACGGGATCATCGGTACCACCCAACTCCCTCCCGACCGCGGGATCATTTATGACAGGGAACGCAACGAGTTGGCCCTCACCGTCCAGGTGGGATCTGTTTTTGCGCATCCCAGGCAAATCAAGGACAAGATGACGGCGGCCAAGAGCCTGTCCCGGATCCTGGATGAAAAAGAGGCCCGTATCCTTGAGATTCTTAAGGGCGACCGGTCCTTTGAATGGGTAAAACGTAAAATACCTCCTGAGCAGGCCCGGCAGGTGGCGGATCTCAAGATAGAAGGGCTTGGCGTCACCACGGAGTCCAGGAGGTACTATCCGGGGCGGGAAACAGGGGCCCACCTGATCGGTTTTGCCGGGACTGACAATCAGGGACTGGAAGGTCTTGAAAAAAAATACGAGGCCCCCTTGAAGGGGCCCCCGCACCGGCTGATCTGGATGCGCGATGCCCTGGGCAGGCCCTTTGCCATCAACCAGCCCGACCCTTCCGGTCAGGGGATGCACCACCTGACGCTCACGATTGACAAGGATATCCAGTACAAGGCCCAGGAGGCCCTGAAGGCGGCGGTGATAAAGAGCCGCGCCAGAGGGGGACACTGCCTCGTCATTGACCCTGAGACCGGTGAGATACTGGCAATGGCCGTAGTCCCGGAATTTAACCCGAATCTTTTTTCCAATTACGGTCCGGATCAATGGAGGAATCGGGTCATTACCGACTGCTTTGAGCCAGGGTCTACCATGAAGGCATTTCTTGTTTCAGCCTCCCTGGAGGAATCGGTGGTGACGCCGCTTTCCGAGTTCCATTGCGAAGAAGGAAAATTCAAGATCGGTGGAAGGGTGGTCCACGATACTCACAAATACGGCAAGTTAACCGTTTCGGACATCATTGTTCATTCGAGCAATATCGGAGCGATCAAGATCGGTCAGAAACTCGGATATGCAAAATACTGCGATTATCTAAAACGATTCGGCTTTTCCGAAAAGACCGGTATCGATCTCCTGGGCGAAAGGGAGGGATTTATCCGATCTCCTGAAAAGGCGAGGACGATCGATCAGGCAACGCACTTTTTCGGGCAGGGGATGACCGCCACGTCTTTACAGCTGGCAATGGCCATGGCGGCCATTGCAAATGGAGGAAATCTGATGCGACCCTTTGTTGTCAAAAAGATTGTTGATGAAACAGGCCGCGTAATTGAAGAGACCCGACCAAAGGTTGTGAGACGGGTCATCTCCGTCCGGACCGCAAAAACCGTCACCAGCATTCTGGAAGGTGTTGCAGGGGGCGAAGGAACCGCTGAAAAGGCTGCCATAAATGGGTTCAAGGTGGCCGGGAAGACAGGCACCTCACAGAAGGTTGATCCCAGTACAAAACAGTATTCCAGGAGCAAATACATCGCCAGCTTTGTGGGGTTTGTCCCCTCAGATCGACCCAGGCTACTGATTTCCGTATTGATAGATGAACCTAAAGGGGTGGCGTATGGGGGGCTGGTAGCGGGGCCGGTATTCAGCGAGATAGGGTCGTGGGCACTGAATCACCTCAGGGTCAACCCCGAACCGAGCCTTCTCGCGGTAGCCGAGCCCGCCGGCAAAAAGGGCTCGACGGGCGCCTCTGAAGGTGCAGTCAATGGGCCTGAATCGCCCGAGGTGAAAGAACTGGCCGATCGCCTGATAGAAGGCCTTCTCCCCGATTTCAAGGGCATGGGAATGAGAGAGGTGCTGAGGAGGGGGAGAACCCTGGGCCTGAAGGTGTGCCTGGAAGGGTCGGGCCTGGCCGTAGACCAGAAACCGGAGGCCGGATCCCCGATCGAGAAGGTGGGAACCGTAACCGTCAGGTTCAATCCGCCGGGGCAGTCTTGACATCGGCCGTCAGTTGTTGACGCCGCAAAAAGGCGCGAAAGGCACAGAAAGGGTCGTATGCGGCTGAGGGACCTCATAGACGGCATGACCATCCAGGATTTTCAGGGAGATCCTGATCTGGAGATATCCGGCATTGCCTACGATTCCCGCCGGGTGCGGCCGGGGGGCCTGTTCGTCGCACTTCGAGGGCATCGGCAGGATGGCCATGATTACATCGGGGATGCGGTTTCCAGGGGGGCGACGGGCGTCATGTCGGAACTGCCCCTCTCTGCCGGAGGCGTGAAGCAGACACACCGGTTCGCCATGATCCGGGTCCCGGACGCGCGCAGGGCGTTGTCGTTGCTGGCGGTCCAGTTTTTTGACGCCCCATTCAAAACCATGAATTTGATCGGCATCACCGGCACCAATGGGAAGACCACGACCGCCTATCTGCTGGAATCCATTCTCGTCGCAGCGGGAAAGCAGCCGGGTTTGATAGGGACCATCAATTATCGATTCCCGGGTCAAGTCCTGGAGGCGCCGGTAACCACGCCCGAATCGCTCGACCTGATGCAAACCCTGCGGAGCATGGCGGACAGTGCGGTTACCGATGTGGTGATGGAAGTCTCCTCCCATTCCCTGGATCAGGGAAGGGTCAGAGACTGTCCCTTTCATGCAGCGGTCTTTACAAACCTGTCCAGGGACCATCTCGACTACCACCGGTCCATGGAGGCCTATTTCGAGGCAAAGGCGAGGCTCTTCAGACCTTCCGGAGAAACGGGGGACCCCAGCCCCGTCCACGCCGTGATCAATGCCGATGATCCCAGGGGCCGGGACCTGATCCAACTGACCAAGGCCAGGGTCATTACCTACGGGATGGGAGGCGCCTGTCACATACGGGCCGAAGACCTCCGCGTCGGCCGGGAGGGCGTGAAGGCCAGGCTCATCACCCCGGCAGGCCAAAGAGACATTGCCTCCCCGCTCATCGGGGCGCACGATATCTACAATATCATGGCGGCGGCCGGGGCCGCCTGGGCCATGGGCATCGGCCTTGATTTCATAGAATCGGGCCTGCATCGGCTGAAAAATGTTCCGGGTCGCCTCGAACGGGTTGAAAACAGACGTGAATTGCCCCTTATCGTCGACTATGCCCATACGCCGGACGCGCTCCTGAAGGCCCTTAAGGCGGTCAGGTTGCTGACAACCGGCCGAGTGATCACGGTATTCGGATGCGGGGGCGACAGGGACAGGGGGAAACGAAGAGAGATGGGGCGTGCAGCGGGCATGGGAAGCGACAGGGTCTTCATCACCTCGGACAATCCGCGCACCGAAGATCCGGCAGCCATCGCCGCCCAGATCGAAGCGGGCGTCATCGAATCGGGCATCAAGGACTATGTGCTCGACCTGGATCGCAAAAGGGCCATTCAACGAGCGGTCTGTGCGGCGGATAACGGGGACCTGGTTCTGATTGCGGGGAAGGGGCACGAAACCTACCAGATTATCGGCAACGAGAAAAGGCCCTTTGATGACCGCGTGGTGGCGGCCGAGGCGGCCGACGGGTCCGGGGACAGGTAAGCCGGGTAGGCGGGGAGCAGAGCGCAAAGGGGAGGGAGCAGAGCGCAGAGGGCTCGGAATTTTCCTTTTGTGACTTTAGGCATTTCAAACTCGTGACTTCAAACCTGGAGAAACCCGCATCCAGTCCTAATGAGGAAGACATGTCGGTCGGCTGGGGAAACATAACGGTGAAGGAGATCCTCGACCCTATCAATGGGGCTCTGATTTCAGGGGTTCCGGAAACCGTTCTTACGGGGATCAGCACCGATTCGAGAACCGCACGCGAGGGTGAGCTGTTCTGGGCCCTGGTTGGAGAGATATACGACGGGCATGACTTTGCCCTCAAGGCCGCAGAAAAGGGGGCGGCCGCGATGGTGGTTGAGCGGAAGTGGGTCCACTCGAAAGGGGCCGGGAAGCGTCTTGATTCGGTTCGGTCCAGGTTCCCGGACCGGGCGATCATCTCCGTGGAGGATACATTAAAGGCCCTGGGCGATCTGGCTGCGTGGTGGCGGCGGCGTCATCACCTCAAGGTCGTGGGGATCACAGGGAGTTCCGGGAAGACAACAACCAAGGAAATGACGGCGGCCATCCTCGGACTGGGTCACAGGACACTCAAGAACCCGGGGAACTTCAACAACCTGATCGGGCTGCCGCTCACGCTCCTGCGACTGGGAAGGGAGCATTCGTGCGCCGTCCTGGAAATGGGGATGAACCATCCCGGGGAAATCGCCCGGCTGACGGATATAGCAGACCCGGACGTGGGCGTTATCCTCAACGTGGGAATGGCCCATCTCGAGGGGGTGTCGGACCTCGACGGGGTTGCCCGGGCAAAGACGGAGATGATGGAGAGGATCTCACCCAAGGGTCTGATGATCCTGAACGGCGATGATGTCCCCCTGATGCGGAGAGCCTCCTCCTTTTCAATGCCAAAAATGACTTTCGGCCTCGGGAAGGAAAATGATGTCAGGGGAACCTCCATTGAAAATGAAGGACCCGGGGGGACCCGGTTTTCGCTGGAGTACCGCGGCGCGGCCTGGCCGGTGCGGATCAGAATACCGGGGACCCATCATCTGAAAAATTCCTTGGCCGCTGCTGCCGTCGCTCTCGGCCTGGATGAACCCGCGGAGAACATTATCAAGGGTCTGGCAGGATTTTCCGCCATTCGGGGTCGGTTTGATGTGATGTCCCTTGAGGGGGGGATCATCCTTGTTGACGACACCTATAATGCCAATCCTTCCTCTCTGGGCGCCGCCATTGAATCGGTTGGGGCGATGGTAGCGCATGGCGGGAGGATCATCGTGGGTTTAGGGGAGATGCTGGAACTGGGAGATGCCGCGATTTCCGCCCACCGGGAGGCCGGCCGCAAGGTTGCAGAGGGAGGGGCTTCCAGGTTTTATGCCATGGGCGCCCATGCCCGGGATATGATGGAGGGCGCCCTGGCGGCAGGCATGCCTGAGGATCGTCTGAAGATCATTGAAACCCACGATGAAATGGTAAAGGAGATCGGCCAGGTGATGTCGGAAGGAGACCTGATTCTTCTGAAAGGCTCACGAAGGATGCAGATTGAGAAGGTGGTTGAAGGATTGCGCGGGAGGGCGCATGGCGCATAGGGCATGGCGCAGGGAGTATGGGGGGACGGCGGATGAGAGACGCGTTTTTGGGAAAGGCGTTTCGCGCTCGGAATCTGTCCCACGGCAAGGAAATGAGCGCAACCCGTCTGATCGGGACGCCGCTGAACTGAGGGGGAGGAAAGGCCGTGATGGATACCGCAAAGAAGGTGCTGGTGGTGGATGATGAGAAGGGAATCCGGTTTTTGCTGTCGGAAGTCCTCCATAATCAGGGCTTTGATGTAAGCCTTGCAAAAGATGGACAGGAATCGTTGGAAAAGATGGAAAATGATCATTTTGATCTGGTCGTCACCGACATCAACATGCCCAGGCTGGACGGCGTTGCCATGCTAAAAAGCATGAAAAGGAACGGCCGCAACGAGAAGGTCATTATCATTACGGGAGATCCCTCGGACCAGCGGCTGTATGACACGGAAATGCCCAATGTGGTAAACCGCCTTTTCAAGCCCTTCGGGATTGGGAACTTCCTGAGTGCGGTGCTTTCCGCCACTGGAAACGGGGCAGACAGAGTCGGAGGCAAACCAGCCTGGGAGGTCACGACATAAGGGTAAAAAGGACCCACTCACCATGCTTTATAAACTCATCTATTTCTTCCATACCGACCTGTCGTGGCTGAACGTCTTCAGGTACATCACGTTCAGGACCATTCTCTCCAGCCTGACCGCGCTGGTGATCTGCTTTGTCTTCGGGGGCTGGGTCATCCGGAAGCTCAGGACCATGCAGGTGGGGCAGCAGATTCGGAACGACGGCCCCCCGGATCATCAATTCAAGGCGGGAACCCCGACCATGGGGGGGTGCCTGATCCTCCCGACAATCGTCCTCGCGACCCTCCTCTGGGCCGATCCGGTCAATATCTATATCTGGCTCGTCATATTCGTGGCCCTTTTCTTCGGTGGCATCGGCTTTGCCGATGATTACCTAAAAGTATCGCGGAAAAACAGCCGGGGACTGAGGGCCGCTGCCAAGTTCTCGCTCCAGATATTCGGCGGATTTCTCGTGGTTCTGATCCTCTATCTGCACCCAGGCTTTGATTCCCATCTCAATATCCCCTTTTTGAAAAACGTCTCACCCGATCTCGGGATCGGCTATATTCTCTTCGCCCTCTTCATTATCGTGGGTACGTCCAACGCCGTCAACCTGACCGACGGGCTGGACGGACTGGCCATCAGTCCTCTCATTGTGGCCTTTGCCAGCTACCTGGTCTTTGCCTACCTGGCCGGAAATATCAAGATCGCTTCCTATCTTCAGATTCCGTATATCCCCGGGGTCGGCGAGATATCGGTTCTTTGCGGCGCCCTGGTGGGGGCGGGACTCGGGTTTCTCTGGTACAATGCCTATCCCGCGGAGATCTTTATGGGCGATGTGGGCTCCCTGCCGTTGGGGGCCGTCTTAGGCACCGTTGCCGTTATCACCAAACAGGAACTGGTACTGATCCTGGTGGGCGGTCTCTTTGTGGTAGAGGCCCTGTCCGTTATCTTTCAGGTGGCCTATTTTAAACTGACAGGGGGACATCGGATCTTCCGCATGGCGCCGATCCATCATCATTTTGAATTGAAGGGGTGGCCTGAACCCAAGGTGATTGTCCGTTTCTGGATTATTGCCATCATCCTGGCCCTACTCTCCATCGGCACGTTGAAGTTGAGGTAAAGAGAATGAAAAAGGCCCCGGCCCGGAAATCCAGCGTCCCATCCACCATGTCTACGTGGACCAACGCCAAGGTCTTGGTTGTCGGCCTGGGGATATCAGGGCTCTGGACCGCGCGGTGGTTGATAGAGCGGGGGGCCCATGTGACAGTCAGCGAAATGAAGCAGGCATCGGAGCTGGACCCTGCCATGGTCAGGGAACTCGTGGCGTCGGGCGTTGAACTGGAGTTTGGCGGACACCGGAACGATACCTTTTTAAACGCAGATACGATTGTCGTCAGCCCGGGCGTCCCTCACGATACCCCTATGATCCGTTCGACCATGAAGAAGAATATCCCGGTGATCGGCGAAATGGAGTTGGCGAGCCGCGTCATCGACACCCCCATCATCGCGGTGACCGGCACCAACGGAAAGACCACGGTGACTGCACTGGTGGGCGAGCTGCTGAAAAATGCGGGCCTGAAGGTCTTTGTGGGGGGCAACATCGGCACGCCGCTCATGGCCTATGCCGCCGGGAAACAGGAGGCGGACTACCTGGTAGCGGAGGTCAGCAGTTTTCAATTGGATACCATTCAAACCTTCTGTCCCTTCATTTCCATCATCCTGAATATCACTCCCGATCATCTGGATCGGTATGCGGATATGGAGGCCTATGCTCGATCAAAGCTGAGGATCTATGAGAATCAAGGTCCCGGGCACTACCTGATCCTCAACGACGATGACCAGAGGCTTTCCTCACTGCACCCCGACTCCGGGGTGACCCTCCTTCGATACGGCCTTGGTCAGAGGCAGGAGGTAAGCGCCTTTTTGGAAGGGGGGACGGCGAGGGCCGGACTGACCGGCGAAGCGACGCACTCCTTTTCCTTGGACCGCTTCGCTCTGCCCGGATCTCACAACCAGGAGAATCTCCTGGCGGTTGTCCTGGCCGGCATGGCTGTCGGGATCGATGTTAGGGTCATCCAGGACACCATCGACCGGTTCAAGGGCCTTCCCCACAGGATCGAGTACGTGGGCGAGGTGGGTGGAATCCGGTTTTACAATGACTCAAAGGCCACCAATGTGGATGCGGCCAGGAGGGCCATTGCCAGTTTTGACGATCCCCTGATACTGATTGCAGGGGGACGCCACAAGGGCGCGGATTACGGGCCCCTGGTGGGGAGGGAGCAGGGAGCAGGGGGCAGGGGACAGGGAAGGTTGAAAGGCGCTGTCTTTTTAGGGGAGGCCGGGGGACTGCTGGCAGAGGCGTTTGAGGGCATCGTCCCCTATGACATGGCCGTTCACATGGAGGAGGCCGTGGCAACGGCCTTTTCCATGGCAGAGCCGGGCGATGTGGTTCTCCTGGCCCCGGCATGTTCCAGTTTTGACATGTTTTCGGATTACCGGCAGAGAGGCGATGTGTTCAAGGCCGCAGTGAAGGGGCTTATGCATGGCTGAAAAAAAGACTTCAGACTCGGGATACGACTACATGATTTTGATCCCCGCCATCCTTCTGATCACCCTGGGTCTGATCGCCGTCTACAGCGCCAGCTCCAATCTGGCGGAACACCGTCTGGGTGACAGCTACTACTACCTCAAGAAACAGGTCCTGTTCTGCATGATCGGGGTGGGCCTGATGGTTGCGGCACGATATATCCCCTGTACCCTTTATGGGAAACTGGTCTACCCGTTGCTCTTGATCAGCGTCTCCCTCCTGGCCCTCCTATGGGTCCCGGGCCTGGGCCGCAAGGTGGGCGGCGCATGCAGGTGGATAGGGTTCGGAGGCGTTTCATTCCAGCCGTCTGAGCTGGCAAAGTTTTCGTTGGCCGTGTTTATGGCCTACTCCATGTCCAAGAAAGGGAAAGACATGGGGACATTTTCAAGGGGCCTCCTGCCGCATCTCTTCGTTGCCGGGCTGTTCATGGGGCTAATCCTCCTCCAGCCGGACCTGGGATCGGCGGTGATTATCGGCGGGTGGATATTGATCGCCCTGTTTGTAGGCGGGGTAAGGATGTATCAGCTCTTTTCCATCCTGTTGCTCTCCGCGCCGGTCCTTATCTGGCTGGTCTGGCAGGCGGATTATCGCGTCAAGCGGTGGCTGGCCTTCCTGAACCCGTGGGAAGATCCCAGGGGCATCGGTTTCCAGATCATACATTCCTTCCTGGCCTTTGGGTCCGGGGGCGTTTTTGGGGCGGGCCTGGGCAACAGCAAGCAGAAACTCTTTTATCTGCCGGAAGCCCATACCGATTTTGCCCTCTCCATTATCGGAGAAGAGCTGGGCCTCGTTGGGGTCTCGGCCGTCATAGCCCTGTTCGGGTTACTCATCGCAGGGGGAATACGGGCGGCGCTCAAGGCCAAGGACCTCTACAGTTCCTATCTGGCGGTCGGTCTGACCTCGTTTATCGGGCTCCAGGTGCTCATCAATATGGGTGTTGTAATGGGTCTCCTCCCCACAAAGGGGTTGACCCTCCCCCTCATCAGCTATGGCGGTTCGTCTCTGTTGATTACCCTGGCGAGCATCGGGGTGCTGTTGAATATTTCGGCGAGGAGCTGACGATAGAGGGAAGAGATGAACGTTCAATCCCGCCTGTCAGCGGGAAACATCGAACTTCCAGCGTTCAATGGAGAAAGGGGAATGATGCCGGAATTCCGCCTGATCATCGCCGGGGGAGGCACAGGGGGACATCTCTTTCCCGGAATCGCGGTGGCGAGGGCCTTGAAAACGCGGATGCGGGACGCAGAGGTCCTCTTTGTGGTGGGTCGGAGGAGGATGGAAACGGACATTCTCTCGGGCACCGGGTTTGAGGCCGTCTCCATCGATGTGGAGGGGATCAAGGGGCGGGGCTGGAAAAAGGGGCTTCCAGTGCTCTTTAAACTGCCCAAGAGCATCTTCCAATCGGCCGCCATTATTCGACGGTTTTCGCCCTCCGTCGCCCTTGGCGTGGGGGGGTATTCGGCGGGGCCGTTTTGCACGGCCGCCAAATGGATGGGGATACCTACGGCCATCCATGAGCAGAATTCCTATCCGGGGGCGACGAATCGACTCCTCTCCAAGATTGTGGACCGCGTCTTTATCTCATTCGAGGAAAGCAGGTCCTGTTTCAAAAAAAGAGAGGCGATCCTTACGGGCAATCCGGTGCGGAAAGAGTTTTTTCTGCCCCGTCCGGCCCGGCCTGAAGGGGATGACGACTTTACGGTCCTGGTGGTGGGGGGAAGCCAGGGGGCCCAGGCCATCAACCGCATCTTTGCCGAGGCCCTCCACCATCTGAAAGAGAGGAACAGACAGATTGCGGTCATTCACCAGACCGGAACAATGGACTACGAGCGGGTTGTGGAGGATTACCGGAGCAGGGGACTTGAGGGGGAGATCGCGCCGTTCATCGCCGATATGGCCACGGCCTGCAGTCGGGCGGACATGGTGGTGAGCCGGGCGGGGGCCAGCACGATTTTCGAACTGGCCGCATTGGGGAAGCCCTCGATTCTGGTCCCCTATCCCTATGCAACCAACCGTCACCAGGAGATCAATGCAAGCGCCCTGGTCCGGCAAGGCGGCGCGGAAATGATCCTCCAGGAAGAACTGAACGCCGAGAGGCTGGCCGATGCATTGACGCGATATATGGACGACCGACCGGCCCTTCAGGAGATGGGTGAGCGGGCCCGTCAGATCGGCCGGCCCGATGCGGCAGAGGCTATCGTGGACCGGTTGATGGAGATGGCAGTCTAATTGACGATGGACGATTGAAAACGGCATGAAAAACCCCTGGAGTAATCGGTCGTTGATGGGTTGAGACATGACAAAATTCGGAAAGGTGAGGCATATCCATTTTGTGGGGGTCGGGGGGATCGGGATGAGCGGGCTGGCCGAACTCCTTGTCAACCTGGGCTATGAGGTCAGCGGATCGGACCTGAGGGCCACGGATGTGACAAGGCGCCTTGCAGACCTCGGGGGGACCATGTTCGAGGGTCATCACCAGGCTCACATTGAGGGGGCCGATGTGGTGGTCTATTCCTCGGCTATAGCAGCCGACAACCCCGAGGTTTCAGCGGCGAGGGACCGCCATGTCCCTGTCATACGCAGGGCCGAGATGCTGGCGGAACTGATGCGCCTCAAGCACGGGGTGGCCATTGCCGGTGCCCACGGCAAGACCACCACCACCTCCATGGTCGCCTCTATCCTGACATGCGGTCAACTCGACCCCACCGTGGTGATCGGAGGGAGACTCGACATCTGGGGCGGATCCAATGCCAAATTGGGGCAGGGGGATATCCTGGTAGCCGAGGCCGATGAAAGCGACGGGTCCTTTCTGGCCTTATCCCCAACCATCGCCGTGGTCACCAACATCGATCATGAGCACATGGATCATTACAGAGATATGGAGGCCATTCGACAGACCTTCATCGATTTCATCAATAAGGTCCCGTTTTACGGCACGGCCATCCTCTGTCTGGACAACACGGAAATCCAGTCGGTCATTCCCCGGCTCAGAAAGAGATGCCTCACCTACGGGATGAGCCCGCAGGCGGATCTACAGGGGAAGGACCTGGAAAAGGAGCAGTGGGGAACCTCCCTTGAGGTTCTTTACCAGGGTCGTTCACTGGGGAGGCTGACCGTGGGGATACCTGGAGAGCACAATGTCCTGAATGCCCTGGCCGCCGCTGCCGTGGGCCTCGAACTGGAGTTGGGGTTCGAGGTCATCAAGGAGGGCCTCAGGGCCCTGGGGGGGCTTTCCCGGCGATTTCAGGTCAAAGGAGAAAAGGAGGGCGTTCTCTTATTAGACGACTACGGACATCATCCAACGGAGATCATGGCAACCCTGAAGACGGTTAAGGAGTGCTGGCCCGACAGACGATTGGTGGTCGCCTTCCAGCCCCACCGATACACGCGGACCCGGGCCCTGCTGGACCGTTTTGCCATCTCCTTCAATGATGCGGATATCCTTGTCGTGTCCCCCATCTATCCGGCAGGTGAAAAGCCGATCGAGGGAGTCACGGCAGAGGGGTTGGCCCAGAGCATCAGGGACCATGGTCATAAGGACGTCATCTACTGCCCTGAACAGGAAGATATGGTTCCCACCCTCATGGGTCTCGTGGGACCGGGAGATCTGGTCATGACCCTTGGGGCAGGCAATATACACCGGGAAGGGGACCGGCTCTTTGAAGCGTTAGGCGCCTGATCAGGGGCGCAGGCGGTAAGCGTGGATGCAAGGCAGAAAACCGAACTGCTTCGAACCGCCGCCGGACGGGTTGAATTTGATGCACCCATGAGACGGCGCACCACCTTTCGAGTGGGGGGGAACGCCGAGGCGCTGTATGAAGCGCCGGATCTGGAGGACCTTTGCCGAATAGTGTCCTACCTGGTCGGGGAAGAGATCCCCTATCTGGTGATCGGGAGGGGGAGCAATGTGCTGGTAAGGGACGGCGGCATCAGGGGCGTGGTGATCCTCCTTTCCGGTACTTTCAGCCGGATTGAAGGTAGACAACCGGATGAATCCGATGTCGTGGCCGGAGCGGGCCTCTCCATTGCCGATCTCCTGATCTGGTGCAGAAGAAGGGGGCTGTCAGGGATCGAGTTTCTGGCGGGCATCCCCGGAACGGTCGGAGGGGCCGTGGCCATGAACGCGGGCGCCTTTGGAGATGAGATCGGGTCCTGGGTCCGGGAAATCAGGCTGGTCGATCCCCATGGAGAGCTTCACACCATCGATCGATCCCGTCTTACATTTTCATACCGCTCCCTGGATATGGAAAGGGGGGCTATCATCGCACAGGTCGGTTTTCGGCTGAACCCGGAAACCGGAAAAGACGTGGCAGGAAGCATTAGCGGCTATCTCAAGAGACGAAAGGCGTCGCAACCGATTGAGGATGCAAGCGCCGGGTCGGTATTTAAAAACCCGCCCAACGATTATGCAGGGAGGCTTATCGAGGAGGCGGGGCTCAAGGGAAAACGGTTCGGGGGGGCCATGATTTCCTCTAAGCACGCCAACTTCATCGTCAATACGGGGGGGGCGACGGCGGCCGATGTCCTGGCCCTTATCGATGCGGCCAGGGAAGCGGTCATGAGAACGGTAGGCATAGAGCTAAAACCGGAGATACATGTGGTGGGAGATCCGGCCGGTGTTGATACGGGAGAGAAGCCGGATGCCCTCATTCCGTGATGGACCGGCTTCAATTCTGAGACCAGGGGAATCTTGAGAATGGCCCGGTCTTGACGCGAGGTTCTTTTATGAGAAAGGGAGGAGAAAGCGGGGCTTCGGTATGGGGACTGATCCTGTCGCGCCTCGGCGTGATCGGGTCCGGAATCTTGAAGGGCTTCCTCTTCCTGGTCGTGATAACGGTGGTCAGTATCTGTTTTCTCTCTCTCTACCATTACCTCCTCACCTCTCCCTATATGAGGCTCGAGCAGGTGGAAATGACCGGGGCCGACCCCGGGATGAGAGATGAACTGATTAGGATGTGCGGACTGGACGAGGGCCAGGGCCTCTTGAGCCTTCACCTGTATGAATTGAAACGAAAAATGGAGGCCCACCCCTGGATCCGTACCGTCAAACTGGAAAGGCGGTTTCCCCACACACTGGTGGTGGAGGTGGAAAAACAGGCCCCCGCAGCATTGGCACGCATGGATGATTTCTACTATGTCAATCGATGGGGTGAGATATTTAAAAAGGTTTCCGGATCCGATGACATGGACCTTCCGGTTATTACGGGACTTTCCACGGACAATATGGACGTTGGTGAGGAACTGAGACAGGCGATACACGTAGTCAAGGTCCTGGAGCCTGAAGAGGGCCCCTGGTCGGTGTCGGAGCTTTCTGAAATTCATGTGAGAAAGGATGGGGCCATGTCCCTCTATTTCAATCATGTCAAGGCGGAGATCACCTTTATGTGGGACGAATTGGCAGACAAAATGGACGGCCTGAGACAGGTGACCGAACACCTGAATCAGTCAGGGAAGATCAACCTGGTGACGCGGATCAATCTCAATTATGTGGACGGTGCGGTGGTCTCTTTTGAAAATGGCTGATTCGATCCGTTGGGTTTATGGAGACGCAGGCCTATGCCGCAAAACCGATGAACGACGCTGTGGGGGCGGCAGGGAAGTGAGGTGTTGACAGGATGGCAGGGGAAATCATTGTAGGTCTTGATATCGGTACGACCAAAATCTGTGCAGTGGTGGGCGAAGTCCGGGAGGATGCCGTGGAGATCATCGGGATGGGAAGCCATCCTTCCGATGGCCTTAGAAAAGGGGTCGTTATCAATATCGAACATACGGTGGATTCCATCAAGGAGGCCATCGAAGAGGCCGAAACCATGGCCGGCTGTGAAATTAGTTCGGTCTACGCGGGTATCGCCGGAGGGCATATCAAGGGGTTCAACACCCCGGGCGTCATCGCCCTCAAAGAGAAGGAGGTCACTAAAAAGGATATCGAGAGGGTGATCGAGGCCGCAAGCGCGGTCGCCATCCCCATGGACCGGGAAGTTATCCATACCCTGGTCCAGGAGTTCATTGTGGACGACCAGGACGGCATCATGGACCCGCTCGGGATGGCCGGCGTGCGTTTGGAGGCAAAGGTCCACATCGTGACCGGCGCGGTGACATCTGCCCAGAACATCATCAAATGCGCCAACAAGGCAGGTCTTGATGTCTATGATATCGTGCTTGAATCCCTGGCATCCAGCGAGGCCGTCCTCACCAAAGAGGAGCGGAATCTCGGGGCTGCGCTCATTGACTTCGGAGGTGGAACCACCGATATGGCCCTGTTTTCCAGGGGCGCCATCAAGCACACGGCGGTTCTGGCTTTGGGTGGGGATAACCTGACCTACGACATTGCCGTGGGACTGAGGACCCCCAAGTTAGAGGCGGAGAAGATCAAGATCAAATATGGATGTGCCCTTTCATCGCTGATCGGCAGAGATGAAACCATTGAGGTGCCGGGCGTGGGCGGAAGGAAGCCGAGGACCCTCTCAAGGCAAATCCTTGGAGAAATCCTGGAACCGAGGGTGGAAGAGATTTTCTCTCTGATCTACAGCGAGCTGGCGAGCGCAGGCTACGAGAATTTGCTTGGGTCGGGGGTGGTGGTGACAGGAGGGTCCGCAGAACTCCCGGGGATCAGCGAACTGGCCGAGCAGATATTCAATGCGCCGGCCCGGGCCGGATACCCGCAGGGGATAGAGGGGCTTGCAGACCTTGTCAACAAACCGATGTATGCCACAGCGGTGGGTCTGGTCCTGTACGGGGCCAAGACCAGCAAGCGGAAAAGGAAATTCCGGATTCGGGATTCCAATATCTTTCATCAGGTAATGGAGAGGATGAAACGGTGGTTCAAGGATATTGTGTAAGGGCGGATTCAGGAATTTAGGAATTTAGGAATTGGGGGATTGAGGGGTTGGTACGGGGGGTAATCAGTAAACAGGAAAAGGAGGGGCATGATGAAATTCGAGTTTGTGGATGAAGTGGAAAAGGGAGGATACTCGGCCAAGATTAAGGTGCTGGGTGTCGGAGGCGCCGGAGGCAATGCCATTAACAACATGATCAATTCCGATTTGAGGGGGGTCGACTTTATTGTGGCCAATACCGACGCGCAGGATCTTGAGAAGTCCCTCTGTTCACACAAGCTGCAGTTGGGTCCTTCCATCACCATGGGTCTCGGGGCCGGGGCTGATCCTGAGATCGGGAGGACGTCGGCGGAAGAGAGTGTCACCGAAATCAGAGAGGCATTGGATCGAGCGGATATGGTCTTCATCGCCGCTGGAATGGGCGGAGGCACGGGCACCGGCGCTTCTCCGGTGGCGGCCCGTCTCAGCAGGGAGAACGGGGCTCTGACCGTAGCTGTGGTAACCAAGCCCTTCAGATTTGAGGGCGATCCGCGAATGAGAAGGGCCATGGAGGGAATCGAGGCGCTTAAGGAGCAGGTGGACAGCCTGATCATCATCCCCAACGAACGGCTCAAGAGTCTGGGCGATAAGGGCACGCCTCTCAAAGACCTCTTTGTAAAGGCTGATGAAGTCCTCCTTCAGGCGGTCAAGGGGATCGCAGACCTCATCATGAGCAGCGGGTTCATCAACCTGGATTTTGCCGACGTAAAAAAAGTCATGGAGCAGATGGGGACGGCCCTTATGGGCATGGGGAGGGCCAGCGGTGAGAACAGGGCATGTGAGGCGGCACAGAAGGCCATCAACAGTCCCTTGCTGGAGGATATCTCCATTGAAGGGGCCAAAGGGCTCCTCATGAACATCACCGGACCTTCGGACATGACCATGGATGAGGTGGAGGCAGCGTCCAATTACATCAAGACCGAGGTCAATGAGAACGCGGAGGTGTTCTGGGGAGTGGTTCTCGACGACACGCTGGAAGACGAGGTCCGGGTAACCGTTATCGCCACCGGGATTGATGGTCACGAAATGCCCCAGGGACGGAGCTATCTCAGGGCCGTGGTCAAGGAAGCCGCCAAAAACCCGCCTCCGGAGTATGACAATGTGGTGAGGCTGAGAGACGTGACGTCTGAGGATATCGAAGAAAGCTGGACGGTGAGGAAGAATGGCGTGAACCTGGACACGCCGACATTTTTGAGAGAGAAAAAGTTCACCTCGGAATCCTCCAAAGAGGAACCGTATAAGCAGGAGAAAAAGAGCTTTTTCGACAAATTCCGCTTCAAGGACAATCTGGATTATCCGACTTTCATGAGAGCAAAGGCCGATTGACCGCACCTCGCGACATTATTTCACTCTATCGAGCCCGGCTCGCAGAGGAGACCGGTGCGGTGAGAAAGGATTGGGGGGGGAAGCGGACGATCGCCCTGGCATACCCCAACTATTACCGCCTGGGCATGTCCAATCTGGGGTTCCAGATTGTGTATCGTCTGCTGAACCAGAGATCAGACGTCGTTGCAGAGCGTGTTTTCCTGCCCGAAGGCCAAGAAATGTCCCTCTATCTTCGATCAGGGAAGCCGCTCCTGTCATTGGAATCGCAGAAGCCCCTGTATGAATTCGACCTCATCGCCTTTTCTCTCTCTTTTGAAAATGATTACCCCCATGTCCTTCAGATCCTGGAACTGGGAGGAGTCCCCCTCTCGACCGAGGAAAGAAATGAAAGCATGCCCCTTGTTATGGCAGGGGGGGTCACCACCTTTCTGAATCCGGAACCCCTTGCGCCCTTTGTGGACGTCTTCCTGCTGGGTGAGGCCGAGGCCAATTTAGACGAATTTATGGATGTCTTCCTGGGATTCAACAGAGACGGTATTCCCAGAAGAGAGGTCATGGCCCGCCTGGCCCGAGATGTCCCCGGCCTCTACGCACCCCTCTTCTACCAGGCTGAGTACTGCGGAGACGGGACCCTGAAGGCCTTTTTTCCCATAGAGGAACAGGTCCCTGAAAAGATCTGGGTCGCCCGTCCTTCCAAGGGAGGTTTTTCGGAAAAGGGGATGCCCATATCCGCGGTCACAACCCCCAATACGGAATTCAGCGACAAGGTCCTGGTCGAGGTGGGGAGGGGGTGCGGTCATTCGTGCCGCTTCTGCGCCGCCGGGTATGTCTATCGGCCCCCCAGATCGTATGAGTATTCACAGCTCTCTGCCGCCGTTCAACAGGCGATAGAGCGGACCGGCCGGGTGGGCCTGGTAAGCCCTGCGGTATCTGACGTGCCGGGAATCGAGGAGCTGACGGCCATGATCCTGGAGCGGGAAGGGTCTTTTTCTGTCTCATCCCTCAGGGCTGAGACCCTGACCCAGGGGCTGCTCGACACCCTCAGGTCCGCAGGACAGAAAACCATCACCATCGCCCCGGAAGCCGGCTCTGAAAGGCTTCGCAGGGCCATCAACAAACATCTGACAAGGGAGCAGATTTTCGAGACGGTCCGAAGGATATCCAGGACCGGCGGTTTTTCCCTCAGGCTCTATTTTCTGATTGGCCTGCCCACGGAAACGGATGACGACATCCGCCAGATCGTTGAACTGGTCAAGGAAATCAGGCACCATATGGTCAAGGAATCGGCGGTTCGGGGAACCATCGGTCACATTCGATTGAGCGTGAATTGCTTTGTGCCGAAACCCTTTACCCCCTTTCAGTGGTTTCCCCTGGCGGATGTGGGGTCTCTAAAAAAGAAGCAGAAATGGTTGAAAAAGGCCCTGGCAAAGGCCGGAGGCATCGATGTGGGCCTGGACGTCCCGAGGTGGGCCTATGTCCAGACGCTCCTCTCCATGGGAGACCGGAGGGTGGGCGCGATCCTGCTGCTGGCCCATCAGTCGGGCGGGGACTGGACCCGGGCGCTGAAATTCTCAAATTTCAATCCCGACTTCTATGTGTACCGGCCAAGGGGGATCGATGAGCGCCTCCCCTGGGATTTTATCGACACCGGCATTTTGAAAAAGCATCTCATCAAGGAACATGATCTCGCTCTGAAGGCGGAGGAATCGGAGATCTGTCATGTGGGAGAGTGCCGGCGCTGCGGGGTGTGCGCAGGGTCACATCTTTCCAATTGAGGTAACGACATGCTCAGAAAACTGGTGGTGGGGACCTATCAGGCCAATTGTTATATCCTGGGCGACAAAGAGGCCGGCGAGGGCCTGGTGATCGACCCCGGCGCCGATGTATTCCGGATCGTAAAAGAGATATCGAATCTCGGAGTGACGATTCGTTACATCCTCATCACCCACGGACATATCGACCATGTGGGCGGGGCGAAGGAGTTGAAGGATATCACCAAGGCCCCGGTGTGGATCCATCCGCTCGACGCAGCCGGCCTCGGGTTCAGGCCTGACGGAGACCTTGTCGAGGGGCAGGAAATCCTGTTGGGCCGGTACAGACTCTCGGTGATTCATACGCCGGGTCACTCGCCGGGAGGGGTCTGCTTTCACACGGCCGGCGCCGTATTTACCGGGGATACCCTGTTCGCAGGTTCCATAGGAAGGACCGATTTTCCCGGCGGCAACCACCATCAACTGATCCAGGGTGTGATCCGGAAGATCTTTCCACTGGGCGATGATGTGAGGGCGTACCCGGGGCACGGCCCCCACACCACCATCGGAAGGGAGAGGAGGTCCAACCCGTTTTTCCGGCGCTGAGACTGGGGCGCAAGGCGAGCGGGGAGCGGGGAGCAGGGAGCAGAGAGTAGAGAGTAGGCAGTAAGCAGGAAGGAGTAAGCAGTTCCCGGCAAAGAGGAACCAGGAACGAGCATCCAGCATCCAGCAACGAGCATCCGTCATGAAGACTTCCGGTTTCAGCTATCATCGGCTTGTCAGTTACGATCGCCGTAAAATGACAGGGCACTCTCTGGACTGGGAGCATCAGCCCCTGGTCTATAAGCACTATCCGGGGATTGAGCCTCTCCTGCTGCCGCAGGATGTTTCTCTGCCTGAAACACGACTCTCCTCTTTACTGAAACACCCTGGTGTGGCCTCCGTATCCTCAAAGATGGATCTGGAATCTCTTTCCAGGATTTTCCGATTGACCTACAGCCTGACCGCAAAGGCACGGCACGGGGGAGCCGATTTCTACTACCGGAGCGTCGCCTCGGCCGGGGCCCTCTACCCTGTTGAGATCTATGTGGCGACGGAGGGGGTCACACCGCTTCGGGACGGCCTCTATCACTTCTCCATCGCCCGCCATGGCCTTTCCCTGCTTCGGCCGGGACGCTTTACCTTCTCTTCAAAAAGGGAAACAGAAGGCCTTGACACGACACCTCCGGACATTACATTTTTCATCACGGCCATACTCTTCCGCACTGCATGGAAATACCGGGACCGATCCTACCGGTACCATCTGCTCGATGCCGGGCATCTGCTGGAGAACCTTGTCTTAGCGCTCAAGGCGATGGGAGCGCCCCATGTCGTTACCCTGGATTTTGACGACGATGGGATCAACCGGCTGCTGTGCGTGGATGAAGAAAGAGAGGTCTGTTTAGCCATATGCAAGGCCCCTGGGAGCGCGCCATATGATCGCGAGGCAATAGAGGGAATCAATGATCTCGGCGATGACATCCGGAATGCAAGCCGGGTCTCTCGGAAAGAGACCGATTACCCTGCGGTGCGGGAGATCCACCGGGCAGGGGTCTCCGTGGTGGGGCATCCCGAATCCGCGCCCCCCATGGTTTCCCTGCTGGGGCATGTCCCGCAGGCGTGGAGACGGCTGGATGGGGTCGACCCCTGGCCCGAGACCCTGAGGTATGCCGAGGCTGTGATCGGGCGCCGGTCCAGGCGCAATTTCGTCAAAAGGCCGATGTCCGGGGCCTGCCTGACGACCCTGTTGGACGGTCTCTGTGCGGGCTGGGAGGTCGTCGCCGAGGAAGGGACATGTTACCCGCATCCATCCATTGCCATCGGGTTTCTCGTGGGGAATGCCGAAGGGTATGATCCCGGGTTTTATCTCCTGGACACTGCGTCGCGCTCCCAGGCCCTGGTCCATCAGGGAGTTTTCGCGGACCGCATGGCCCGTATCTGCCTGGATCAGATGTGGACGGCCCAGGCAGCTATCCATGTAGTCTTTTTGAGCAACCTTCAGGCAGTCGATCGGACCTGGGGTCCGAGGGGATACCGGCATGCCATGATGGCGGCCGGTCAAATGGGAGAGAGGCTCTATCTGATGGCTGAGGCCATGGGACTCGGGTGTTGCGGCATCGGCGCATTTTATGACGCGGAGGCGGCCAATCTCCTGGGGCTGAACCCTGAATCCCGACTCCTGTACCTGGTGGCCGTGGGCCCTGTCAAACCCGGTCAGATCACGTGACCCGATCGTTCGGCAATGTTAGGGCGCGTGAAAAATTGGAAAAGAGGCACGAGATGAACCGCACAAAAGACACTGAACCGGGACAAGGGGTCGTGAATGCTGCACCCGAGGCAGGGGGAGCATCGGCCCACCCGTTTCGCGAGATGATCGAGGCGGCCAACGAGGGTTTCTATGAGACCGATACGAATGGGAATCTCCGGGGGTTTAACAATGCCTTCTGTCAGGTCCTGGGATATGCGAGGGAAGAGATTCAAGGCCGGAATTTCGCCAGTTTTATGGATGAGGGGTCTGCCCGAAGACTCCATGAGGCCATGAACCGGGTCTGGGTCGGCCACGGGGGGTTTTCCAACCTCGTATGGGAGATAAAAGACCGAAACGGCCTCCCCCGGATTATTGAGCTTTCCGCCTATCTCATGAAAAATCATGCAGGCCGGAAGATGGGCTTTCGCGGCATCGCCCGGGACGTCACTCAGGAATTCAAGACCAGGAGTGCGCTCAGGGAGGCCCAGCGTCGGTATGAAAAGGAATTCCAGAAGGGGAGAAAGGCGAGGAGGAGAACACGGAATCTCCTCGACTTTGTGCCCTATCCGATGGTGGTATTTACCTTGGGCGGAAAGGTCTCCTATGTCAATCCCGCCTTTACCGAGGTCTTCGGGTGGACCCTGGAGGAACTGATCGGAAAGAGCATCCCCTTTATCCCCCAAGGGCTGAAGGAACAGACCCTCGATGATCTGAGGAGGCTTCTGAGGAATAAGGACGACACCATTGAAACCCAGCGGATGACCAAGGACGGCAGCATCCTCGACGTCATTATCCGGGGGCAGGTCTCTCCTGACGCAGGGGACGATGGACTGGGCGAACTTTTTATCCTTCGCGACGTCACTGAAGAAAGAAGGATGGAGCGGATCAACGAGACCCTCTTCCGGATCAGCCGGGCACTGCCCGAGCACCCGGTTCTCACTGAACTCCTCGACTACATCAGCAAAGAGGTCAAACGGGCCCTCAACACGGAAGGCGCCATCGTAGGCCTCTATGACCCGGAACGGAACGATTTCTACTTTTTGGGGGCTGCCTATGAAGACCCATCGGCCGAGCAACAGATCAAGGCCATACGGCATCCCTTTGACAAGAGTGTTTCCGGAAGGGTGGTCAAGACGGGTCAGGCCGTCATTGTGAATGATACCTCCATTGAACCGGATTACCATGACGGGGTGGACAGGGCCATGGGGATGCATACCCGCAACATGGTCGTTGTCCCTTTGCGGGCCAGGGAACGGATCGCAGGGGTTTTGATCGCCATGAACAAGAAGACCGGAAGTTTTGATGATCAGGACAAGCGGCTCCTCACCATGATCGGGAGCACCGTGGCCTTCTCCATTGAAAACGCCCGGTTTTCCAAGGAGTTGAAGGAGGCCTACCAGGAGGTTTCGAGCCTGAACCGGGCAAAAGACAGGATTATCGACCATCTCTCCCACGAGTTGAAAACCCCGGTCTCCATCCTTTTGGCATCTCTGAAGTTGTTCGCCAGGAAAATGGAGGCCCTTCCGGACGAGGACTGGAAGGCCACATTTGAAAGGGCCCACAGGAACCTGGAACGGATCCTGGACATCCAGTACCAGGTGGGGGACATCATGAGGGACCCTGAGTACAAGGTCCATTCCATCCTCTCCTTCCTGCTCGACTTGTGCGCGGACGAACTGGAGGCGCTGATTGCGGAGAAGATTGGAGAGGGGGAGGTGGTTCAATGGATACGGGAACGTATTGACAAGGAATTCGGTCCCAGAGAGATCCTTTCCGATAAGATCGATATGGAGGTCTTTCTGGCGGAGAGGATCGAGACACTGAGGCCCAGATTCTCCGACCGCAGGGTGGATATCGTCACCCATTTCGAAAAGGCCCTTCCCATATGCATCCCTTCACAGGTCCTGCAGAAGGTCGTGGACGGTCTCATACGGAATGCCATAGAAAACACCCCGGACCAGGGGAAAATCGAGATCTCCGCAGGGGGTATGGGGAAGGCGGTGGAACTTACGGTCAGGGATTATGGCGTGGGCATCCCTTCAGAGGACCGCAAACGGATATTCGAGGGCTTCTTCCCGACCCAGGAGACCCTGAATTACTCTTCCAAACGACCCTATGCCTTCAATGCAGGCGGAAAGGGCGCCGACCTCCTCCGCATGAAGGTCTTTTCAGAGCGCTACGGGTTTCAGATCCATATGGAATCGGAGAGATGCCCATTTATCGCTCAGGGAGGCCGGGAGTGTCCCGGCAGCATCGATCAGTGCAGCCATTGCAGCAGCAGGGAGGACTGTTATGAGTCGGGCGGCACGGCCTTCCGTCTCATCTTCCCTGCGGCCCCGGAGAAGGGCTGTGATTGAGAGGGTGAAAGAGGTAACGCCGTATCCGTTGGCCCATGCCCGGCCCTTTATGGGGATATCCCATCTGGAATGACACGCTTTCAAGGCTACGTCCCATTCTGCGTTCGGCTGCCTTCAAACCTGGCCCCTCCCTTGATCTTGTATTCCAATGCATCCACCTGCCGTCGGTCTTTGCGGGGATCCAGGGGTTGGTGCTGTGGGTCCGGGATGATCCTCGTCCTGAGGGGACCCCAATCCGCGTGAAAGTTGTTGTCATCCCAATCCTGCTTGATCTGCTTCAATTGCTCTTCGAGGGCCTCCTTGCGCCTCGTGGCCGCTTCTCTGCTCTCTCTGTCCTCTCGGGTATTGAGAATCGGCGTCTCCCGAAGTCGATTGATGATGTCGGCCTCTCTTTCTGCTGCTTCCTTATGGGCTTCGGAAACCCTCTTGAACGCCTCGTATATCTTTAAGGCCTCCTGCTGTCTGGGCGTCTGAGGCGGATAGCGTGTTTGTAGGGTGGAGTCTGTTTCGGGAAATGGGTGGCCAAATTCCTTTTCATAGGTCTTCTTTATACGCTCCAATTTCAGTTTGATTTGTTCCATCTTTTCCCGGTTTGCGTCCGGGGATCTTGTGATCAGATCGTCTTCAAGCGATCGGTACTCACTCAGCCAGAAATCCCATTCCTTCCATAAAAATTCCTGCCTGGTCATGGAAGACACCGGCTGGGTTGATTCATCCTTGGCCGTATCTTCGGCCGTGGCCGCATCCGGCGCCTTTCCGTCCGCCCGTGGTTCATTCAGCAATCGGTCCAGTTCGGCCTGTTGTTCGGAGGTCAATCTCGCACGCTCCTGGGTCTGTTCTTCCGGGCTCAATTTTTTAAAATCTCTTGCATAATCAGACCAGGTGTATTCAGTCGTCCGGGCCTGTTTTTCAGCTTTCAGCTTCGTCCGGACACGGTCCAGTTTTACCTGCTGTTCCGGGGTCAATCTCCTGCGCTCTTGGACCTGATCTTCCGGGCCCAGATTTTCAAAATATTCCGCGTACTCGGCCCACTCATCTTCGCCGGTATCGGTCTTTTTTGCCCTTTTCAGTTCCGCCCTGGCACGCTCCAGCTCGGCGCGTTGTTCCGGGGTCAACCTGGCAATTGCTTCGGCCTGCTGCTCTGGCGTGCATCGTTCTTCAAAGTCCTTTGCATAGTCGGACCAGGTGTATTCGGTTGTTTCCGGCTCAGCTTTGGCTTTGCTTTCACGGCCTGTAGATCCGTCATTGTACTGTTCCGCATCAACCCATTTATAGATGTAACAAAACCCCTCCGCGTACCCCCATCCCGCCGGACAGAACCGGAGTGCGAAAGACCCATTTCTCGATCCGGCCGGAACCTTGAATTGGACAACCTTCTGGACCGTATCCGTAGCGATCCTTGAACTCGCCACGGCTCGACCGAGCTCGTATCCTCCGCAGACGCCGCCGCACAGGCAGCCGGGTTTATCAATGGACACGCTTATTCCATTGCTTAAAAACAGGCCAGGGATATTGGAGCCTCTCGTTGCCGTAATGGTAAACTGTTTGACTTCGCCTGGATTCAGACGGGTTGGGGGAGGGGTCCATGTTGATCGGGTGGAAAACGTCTCCTCGTTGCGTTGATTACATACACCTTGAAAATAGCGCGTGCGGTAACTGAAGCTGCCTTTACTTGGGGTGAAATAATGCTCGTTACACTGTTCTTTACGATGGATGGCCTTTCCGCTTTTGATATCCACCAGCTCCCAGCGGCCTTCCGAGGTGGCTTCACAGATAGACGGCGACACGAAAAATAAAATGAGCAATGCAAATAACAACAGAATCCTTGGTTGAGCCATGATCTCCTCCTGTATGCATATTCATCATGCGGGTATGCAGCCCGCTCCAGCACCTCTTATCGATCCCCTTGGTTTGCGCCGTCCAGTCTCGACAGCCGCCAAGGGCCTACAGTAAAGAGATGCCAGCACCTGGTGAGTAACCGTTATCATAGCAGCATGAAGTGTGCTGATCAATCCAGAAATGGTAGAAGGGGTTGTCTGCTGTCAGATCGGGAAAGAAGGGGAGGATGGGAACGCATACCGATCGGCAGGAAACGTCCTCCACATTTCAAGATTGACCCGCCCAACCCATTCTGATATGTCTTTGGCCACTTAGCCCTGGATGCGGACGAGACCGGTGAGTTCCGGGTCACGGTGAAAAAAATAGAGGACCGGCAACGGCCCACGGGGTCACCATGAGACGCATTGTCCTGGAAGGCGGAAAGGATATTGCCCTCAGCGAACCGATAGGTCTGGGGGATCTCGCGCCGGGCAAGGAGATCCAAAAGGGCATTCCCCTGAAGTCCGGTCATGGGGCGGCAGGGACGCGGGGGAGCGGAGGGGCTGTGGGGGCCGCGATGGCGGTTTGGGGAGGGGAGTGTCGATTCGCTTTTAGACGGCGGTAATTTGGGTTACACACATCGACCTGGGGTGTTCGGACCGTCGTGCAATGGGGGGACTTCTATGTCAAGAAGGGCGCATGAGGGCTTAAGATGGGGGAGCCGGATCGGGTTCGTGGGGGTGGCGTTGGTCGCTTTGTTCCTGCTGGCATTGCCCGATGGGGCCCTGGCCAAGATCGGGCTCAACCTGGAATGGCGGCCCATCGAGGGGCTGGAGCCGCCTTCGGCCAAAAAGGAGAAGCCTGGGGACAGGAATAGCCGGCCGTCCGGCAAGGCCAGGGAGACCACGACCTTCACGGTCAAGGGCGTTTCCTTCAAGATGGTGCGGATCCCTGCCGGGGAGTTTATGATGGGGAGCCCGTCCAGTGAGCCTGGGCGGAGCAATGACGAGACCCAGCACCGGGTACGGATCAGCAGGGATTTCTGGATGGGCCAGACCGAGGTGACGCAGGGGCTGGCAAGCCCTCTGAGGTCGACGCCTTCACAGTGAAGGGAGTTTCCTTCAAAATGGAGCCGGAGCCGAGCGCACCTGTGTAACTGGGTCAGGAAGTGAAACCAGGCTTGCCCTCAGGTGTTCCGGCTGCGCCGCCGGTGAAATCGAAGTGGATCTGCATACCGTTAAACGTATCCCTGAATCGTCTTGTACTTGTCTCGGGGGGGAGCCGTAGGCGCCTGGGGCTTTTTTGAGCATTCCGGCATGCCCATACCTTTGTACCCGGCGGCCTGAGCCAGCAGGTCGGGATCGATCAGGCTTTCCGCATAGGGCGGCTGACCTCCAGAGGGTATGGCTAAATCCTTCCAGTTGAAGTAATCCACGCCTGCCCCTGAAACGTAATAGTCGCCGGGTTTGACGACTCGAGCTGTCTTGACAAATGCCTGCACTATGCGGCAGGATCCGATCAGATGATCGACCATGCTGTACCCTGTCTGGCCACCCTCTATCAGGTTCACGTCAATTCTCCTTTTGCTGGCGGTGACGTAGCCGCCGGTGTGCTTCCACATGAGCACACGGCCAAGCTGCCTGGCAAACTCCTCATGTTTCTGGGTACTGGCCCCATAGCAGTTCAATAGCATAATCTGACCAAAATCGGCCATGGCCTCAGCTACGGATTTCATTTGTTTCTGGCGTCGGCGCACCGTTTCGGCCATCTCAGCGATTTTGGCAGGCAGATTCCGAACATTGTGAGCGATTTTGATGTCAGGCTTTTTGCCTGCAACGATGGCCTGACAATAGAGATCACGGCTCTTTACATATTCCTCGATCATCTTGCGGAGTTTATTCTGCAGCTCCTTGAGGTCTATATCAGGCATTTCCAGTCGGTTTTGCCCTCCCAGTTTGATGCCCGGCTTGTCGTCCCGGCCGTGTCCCAGAATGATCAAGCGTCCAAGGGGGCTACCGCTCCGGGCCGCCCTGCTCAGAATGTCGTAGAATTCATCTACGGTTTTAGCCTCGTAAATCTGGTCGATGTCTTTCATCTGCCCCAGGTAATTGCGAAGGTGGGGATCGGCCGGATCCTCCGGCCGGCTTGGGTCGATGGGCGGCATAATGGCGATGCAACGATTTCTTTTGGGTGGATCTGGGATCTTTACTGTCTCTCCGGCCGTCTTGGGCGGCAAAGGGTCCCAACCCGGACCTTCCACAAGAAGGAGTCCAGCCCCTGAAAGCTGGAGTGTCCGTTGATCCAGACATGATCCGGCATGGGTGGTTTGGGAGGGATCGGCAAAATGATCTTGAACGAGGGGATAAAGACCTGACGGTTCTCCTGCCATGACTGCCTGGATGGTTTTCTGGATGGATCCGGCTGAAGCAGAATTGGTCCAGACCAACACGAAAAACAGAAGCCACAAAACCGTTCTTTTTCGGATCATCATTGTGCCTCCCTGACAGTTCTCAGATGAACATGCCTTGATCGGATCGTAACAAGCTATCTGCGGAGTCGGACGTTAGACTATCAGGAGATGTGAGTCAAGGCAAAAATGAGGCATCATCCGCCCGTTGCAATAACCGAGGCAAGCATTTTCTGATCTATAGTCCTGACAGGAACAATATAGGATGTCCCCTTCGGGCCGGGCGATAGTCTCCGGGGAGTGCAGCAGGCAGGCAACCTGCACGCATATTTTTCGGGCCTCTATTTGGGCGATGAAATCGATTTCCCTGTTCCCCAGTTTGCCGATGGTTACGCGGTAGCCCCGCCTTTTCAGTTCGAGAAAGGCAACGTTTTCAGGGATGCTCCCCATATAAAAAGGGAAACTTTCTGCGCCCCACCGCGTACACTTTAGGAGGAGGCGACGGCCGCTTTTATTCAAGGAGATGCGCTATTCTTCATTGAGTTCAAGGGGCCTGTCACAGTTCTTCCAGAGATGACGAAAAGCAAGCGCCAGGACGCCTGCCAGAATCCAGAGAATGAATCCTAAAAAACTGTTGACAAATGAGAGATTGATCACGCTCCAGATAAAGAAAACAAGGCAGCACATGGAGAGAACTACGTAGAGCGCAACGTTGACCGCAAGCGCCCATATGAAGGGCTTCAGAAGGCATGCGCCGAACGCCATGACGACCAGGGCGATCGGCATTCCGATTTCAGGGTGATAGGGAAGAAGTTCAGTCGCCCCAAAAATCAGCCAGAATAGTCCCAACGGGATATGAAAAACACCCCAAAGGCGGACGATACGCCGGCTGCTGCGAACTTCGGTACGTTCCGCATCGGCCCTGCGTTCAGCTTCCGTCGAGACATGGATGGCGGCCACAGGAAGATGCCGATTAGCAATTTCCCCATAAATCCAGCCTGCGACTTCGGGCAGGTAGTCTGCCTGATCCGCGTACATCTTCAGGAGTTCTTCATCGGTCTTGCTCTGGATATATACACGGGTAGCCATGGTGTCTCGTCCCGAACTCCCTACTCCTCTCGTTCCCGGGGTCCTCCGTGGGAACCCAGATTTTTAATGGCCTCGAGCATCTCCTTTCTGTCCGCATTCAGTCGCTCGATCACCTCGAAATCAAGGCCGAGGAGGGCATTCGCCACATCCGTAAATAGGGACGCTGCAAGCTTTTTAGGTTTCGAGCAGACAGCAGTTCCTTGCCTCAGCGATCCTTTGGCCGCGGGTGACTGAATCGCTGACCGATGGGATTGGTATCCCAGGCTTCGTGAAAACGAAGACATGGGCATTCCGAGACCCCTTACCGCCCAGTGCGCCGAACGGGACATCCTATATTGTTCCTGTCAAGAAAAAAGTTGTCCCCAGAAAAGTATTATAAATTCAGATAGATATAAAGCGTCGGTTTTTTGAGTATAGCGCCCCATTAAACCATTGGCGGCTTTTTGTCGTTGGCTCGGTGAGTTTCTCGCTGTAAATGAACCTTGCACCTAATCGTTATCCCGCTGAACAAAGCGGGATCACCCAGCATCCCCTATCCAGGTTGTCCCGCGTTTCGCGGGATGAGAGGCCCTTTATTGTCCCGCCCGAGGTCCGAAACCGCCTCAACGCTGTTAATCGGGCTCTCTCACCGAATTTAAATGTGGTTAGCCTATCTGGAGGTACTCCGGATCAAATGGCTCTCGCTTCTTCATGAGGGTCCAGGCGACCACCAAAAGCTTGCCCGCCAGCTTGACTCTCATCTTGGTCTTTATCCCTTTCTCCTTCTCCCTGCCCGTGAGTATATTGACGTAGTACTTCTTGAATTGCTTGTGCCTGCAGGAAGCGATAAACGCGGCTTGATAAAGGGCATACCTCAGATGCCCGCTGCCTTTTTTCGATATGATCGGCACCGCTGTATCAGAACTCTTTCCGCTCCGCTCCGCATTGAGATCCATGCCGGCCATTTTCAAGACCTGGCTCGTTGAATTGAAACGAAAGGGATCTCCGATCGCAGCAAGGACCTTTGAGGAGACATCCGGACCAAAACCAGGAATCGTCAAAAGATAATCATATTCCGGGCATCTCTTGCAGACATCTTTAATCTTGGCATCCGTTTCCTTGATCACTTCTCTGATGTGTCGCAATTCCTCCACCAACACCTGGGCTTCGAACTCAGCGGCTTCTCCCGCAGTACACCCTATGGAATCAACCGCCTTCTTCCAGATCCATTCCAATCGGCCTTGCCTGCGGACGGTCTTATTGCCCGGATAAACAAGGTCCGCAAACTGATCGTATTCAAGCCCCGCAACCATGGAAGGGTCCAAGCACCATCTCACAACAGACAGTATCTCAGTCTCCCATTTGCTGTAGTACCGATCTATCTCAGGAAAATACAGCGCCAGGAGGTTGTTCCGAATTCGGATCCTGAGCCCGTGCTCCTGCTTTTTCAATCGCCTCTTCAGCGATAACAGATTCCTCAACTCTCTTATCAGAACAGGAGTATAGTCATAAAACAGGCATTTGCCCTGGGATATCAGATCGGCAACATTCGCCGAGTCTTTGGTATCATTCTTGTCCCAACGGCCATCCAACAATTCCCGGTTCTTCTTGACCGCAACTCCGGAAACCAATACGACCCGATGCCCACACCGAATCAAATAGTCTCCCAGCGGCTTATGGTAGTTGGCGGTAGGTTCCATCCCCAATACCACTTCACTAAGGCCGTCCTTCTGTTTTACCGACTTTACATGTTCAAGCAGTTTCCCGAACCCTTCAATGTCGTTCTTGAACATGAACCGCCTCAGCAACGTCTTCCCGTAGGCTGTTCCAAAGAAGGCTCGGTGATCATCCTTCCCTATGTCAATGCCCACAATCAAATGTGCCCTCGAACCTCTAATTTCTTTCTTGAATTGCAAAAAATCCTTCGCACTAGTATAATCTCTAACTGTCATCTGAAACCTCCTTGTTAAGTTAACATTTTTGGGAAAAATTGTTTTATCTTAACAGGAGGTTTTTCTTTTTCATAGCTATCAAGAATTTTTTTTCTATACTAACATTGGGGAAGCTAACCCCTTGCTTTTTAAATATATAACGCTGTTCGGTTCTAAGGTTGGCGACCTTCGACGCAGCTGAATTTTTCGTGATACTATCGCGAAAGGTAAAAACCCTACAACATCCCCATTCTTCCCGTCACCCTGCCTATTCCCATGGGCACGGGACAATCTGGGGCGACCCAGAGCCAACAAGCACATCCGTGCAAACAAACCCCAGCTCCACGCGCACATGATCGCGGTTGCCCGGGCTGGGATTTGTGTCGGTTGTACGGACAAATGTGTACTGTCCCGGACCATCCATGAAGGTGTCATTCAATTCCACTCGCAGGTCCGTTGGATCCCCGCTGAGGCCCGCGGCCCATCCATTGAGCAGATAAGTGGTTTCATATGCGAAAGCCGCCTGCATACAGTTCCCCTGAGTGGATTCCACAGGATTTGCCGATAGGATCAGCTCAGTCAGCCCATTTTCCCGGGTTCCCATTACCTGAAAAGAAAAGGCAGATCCCAGGAACTGTGTTACGCTACATTCCGGATTGGTTACGGAAGGATCCATCAGCATACTTGTATAGGTTCCGAGATTAGACGAATCCGGCAATGACAGACCATATTTGTCCGCCACGCTCCCCATATTGGTAATCACCCAGCGCTTCTCACCATCGGGGATGATCAGCACGGGCGTTTTTGCGGACGCCTGCAGTTGCACTTTCCACCATATCTTCACAGTGCTGCAATAGGGATCGGCCCACGGACCGGTGCCGCAATCTCCCTGACCTGCATCTCGATCCAGAGAAATGGAGGAATAAACATATCCAAACAGGACCTCACTGGAATTCGGGCTTTGGGCTATGGCCACCCAGTCATCAACGGCACCATAGTCCGTTAACTGAGACTCTTGATCGAGCAGATAGATATGATCTCGATGCGTGCCCAGGAGCACGCCGTTTGAGTAGGCCCTGTAAAAGGCCTCAGGTTTCACCATATATTGCGTCACAGGGCTGGAAGGAAACAGCACTGGAAACTTATACTCTGCCCAGTTTAACAGAAAATTCGTCTTGGATAGATTATTCGCTTTTCTGATGTTGCCGTTGGGGTCTTGTGATTCAACTTCGGAAATAAAAGAAACGGCATCGCAGCTGTCAACTGCTTGACGGCCCTGGGACGAACCCTGAGCTTCCCCTGTGTGGGCCCAAAAAAGAAAACAGTGAGCTAAAATCAACCCAAAAAGAAACGATTTCAGTTGGTTTCGCTTTTTCATAAGACAATCCTCCTTTGGAATGAATAATTGAAAGAATGGGAACTATGTTTTCAGAGGGCGATTTTAACGCAGATCTTTCAATCCCTTGAATGTATTGTGACCACCCTCAGCACCTGCCACAATATTAAATACAAATTTCATGCCATAAACTAAGCAATTCCATTTACCACTGTTAAGCCCTATATTGTAGCTGAAAACTTCCCTTTACTAAGTTTGATGCATTCGTAAAAAGTCAAAAAATCGGGAACGTGACCTAATGATTTCAATAAGTTATCTATTCCAAAAATGGCAAAATCGGTCTTTTTACGAGACCATCAAGTTTCTGTAGAAAAGATTTGTTGGCTTGAGAGTCCAAAATTCTCTCGGCATGCCGGACTCGATCCGGCATCCAGGATATCTAACCGATTGAAATGATATTGGATTCCGGCTTTCGCCGGAATGAAAACTTGGGATCTAAGGCAGGAGTCACGCCATGGCGTGATAATTCCTCACGTCAGGATCTGTGCGGAGGTTGCCGGGCAACTTGCATTCCTACCGTGACCCATCGGTCCTCAATAGAGGAACCCGAACAACCACAAGGGGATGATATTTCCGAAACCGACTTCCATATCGTCCCGTACGACAAAAGCGTTCGGCTTGTCCTTGATCTGACTCTTCCCCTTGCCTTTTCCCCCGATTTCAAAAAGGTACATCTCCTCCACCAGGAAGTCTCCCTGCGCCGGTATGCGAACATGCATCCCCGCGCTCTTGATCTGATGGGCAAAAAAGGCTTCCCGCACAGCGCCTGACTGCTCTTTTGATCCCAGTTCCCCTGCTACTTGCCGTGAAGGATGGTGAAGGATGCGGACGTCTAGAAAGCGCCGGTTAAAGCCGGCATGAGGTAGGAGGTGAGGCTTAGAGTCAAGTCCTCTACGGAGTAAGGATTAGCGATCCGCTCCGGCCCCGAGCTATGCCTCGACGACCAGTGATGGCGTGGGGAAGCGTTAGCAGGGGTGTGCATAGGCGCAGTATTGAGCTCCGAGATCACCGTTCGGGAGTGCCGACCTTGTTGGACGAGGGGGAAGGCAATATGAATGAGTGCGATATGCGAGCAGTCATTCGGCTCCCCGGAGTCAGAGACCTGTGGCATGTGCATACGCTTCATGAGCGGGAACCGGGAGATCTCGGAAGGGGCTGTTGGTAGTCCCGAAGACAGTCGGGCCGGGGGGATAGCCGAGGCCGGAAGCCCGGTGTGTAGACTTCCGAGAAGTCGGACAGGCTCATCGTACCTGAGAAGCTGTTGAGCAAAGCCCCTTCAATCATAAACAGTATGACTACGGGGCTGTGGAGACAATGGAGGAAGGGGCCTGACCAAGGGGGACCTGTTAAAGTTCGATCCCGCCGGGATACTCTGTGAGGGAGGCTTGATATGGAGAACACTAAACGGGCACGAAAGGAGAAATCCGGGATACGGCCAAGTGGAGAGACCTACGTTGAGCCAAAATGACCTGTTAAGCGGGCTTGAACGTCTGGGCAGCGGGACGCTCTTTCACAATTCAATAACTTCTACATCAACTGAATAATTGGCGCTTCTTGCGATGGACGCTCCCCTCTCCACTGAAAATCCGATGTTGGCCAAACTATCTCCAGTTCTTTGCAAGCGCCGTATGGGATATGCCCAATTTCAAATAGATAATTAAAGGATGTCCCGCTGCCCGTTTGCCGGTGAATGAAACAACTTTTGGTTGAACTTTTCATCTCTTTCCGGTTAAACTCCGTGTCCTGCCTGGACAGATCCTTTGAAGCTCCATGCATGCCGGACCCTGGACCCTAAGAGGGGCGGGATGCAGGGATAAATTTCGCATGGTCGATGCGCCAGGGCGACCAGCCAGGATCAATATCAAATGTAGGAGGAGACTGATGTTTCGAAGAGACCAAAAAACAATCCCGTGTGTCTGCTTTCTCGTGTTCGCTTTGTTTCTCGTGTCCTTTAGCCTGGACACCCGCACGGCCTCTGCACAGACCTATGATTTCGACGAGGGCATGAGGGCCCTGACCTCTGGACTTTTGGCCAAAAAGCAAGATGTTCTGAAGGGCCGGAAGATTGCTGTCTTTGGCATTGTGGAAGGGAACACCGGGGAGGAGTGGCGCATCACCAGCTACATTGAAGATGAAATTGTCACTGTCCTGGTGAATGAAGGGTACCGGGTGGTCGAACGGAGCAGGATCGATGACGTTCTCAAGAAGGAAATCAAAAAAGGCGCTGACCTGTGGTTTGACGAAGCTCAGGCGGCCCGGTTCGGGAAGCTTCTGGGTGCGGATGCTGTGGTCACCGGCAAATACACACAATGGGGGAATAACACGCTTCGGGTGAACGTGCGCTGTATCAGCGTGGCCGACGGGGAGGTCCTTGCAGGCAGCAGGGTGAACGTCCTCACAGACAGAATCCAGGGCCTGCTCAAGAAAGATGACGCCGGTGAGGAAAAGGCCAGTGCAGATAGGAATTCCCAGGAAGAGGCCTCAGACCGGCAGGTAGAAAGGATCAAGAAGCCGATTGAAGTCTCCGATTTCACAGAAAACAATCAGCGCAGGCCCATCGAAGTGGTGAAATTGGGCAACGGTGGACAGCCGCCACCGCCTGGGAACCCGGTCTTTGATCCGAACAGGGTATACCGCTTGGTGGCCAAGCATTCGGGCAGGGTTCTGGACGTCAATCTCCCGGATCGCGATCAAGCTAACGTGGTGCAGAACACCTGGCATGGTGGGGACAATCAGCGCTGGCGCATCGAAGTGGTGGAATGATGCAGACACACCTTCTACCAGTGGTGTCCGGTTAAAGTTTTATGAATATGATATAACCGATTGATTTAATATATTAAATAGACGATATTGGGAGGGATCGACTTGAAATTCATCTGAGTTTGACCCCATACTCCTTTCCCGGAAAACTCAACCTGCCAAAGGAGATACTTATGTATCAGGGGCAAACTAATTTTTCTCAGGTGATGGACTTCCTCCCTCATAAAAAGTTCAGACAATGTGTCGACCGGTATGGTGGCAATTATCGAGTTCGTTCTTTTACATGCTACGATCAATTCCTGTGTTTGGCTTTTGCCCAACTGACTTACCGGGAAAGCCTGCGGGATATCGTGTGCTGCCTTCGAGCCATGCGAGAGAGACTTTACCATATGGGAATCAGAGGCAAAGTATCTCGCAGCACGTTGGCCGATGCAAACGAAGCACGGGATTGGCGGATCTACAGTGACTTTGCTCAAATCCTGATCGACGAGGCTCGGCGCCTATATATTGATGAGGATTTTGGCCTTGAACTGAAAGAGACCGTTTATGCTCTGGATTCATCGACGATTGATCTGTGTCTGTCGGTCTTCCCATGGGCCCGATTTCGAAAAACAAAGGGGGCTGTCAAGCTGCACACCCTTTTGGATTTAAGGGGTGACATCCCAACTTTCATATGGATCACCGATGGAAAGGTTCATGATGTCAACGTCCTTGACCATCTCATCCCAGAACCTGGGGCAATCTATGTCATGGACCGCGCCTATGTGGACTTTCAGCGACTCTTTCAATTGCACCAAAGCTCGGCTGTATTTGTAACGCGCTCAAAAACAAACACGGGATTGCGCCGAATATATTCTCACAGAATCGACAAAAGCACGGGTGTTAGATTCGATCAAACAGTTTCATTAACAGGTTACTACAGCAAGAGAGATTATCCGGAAAAGCTGCGCCGAATAAAATACTTTGATGCCGAAAAAGGCAGATCGTTCATCTTTCTCACGAACCAATTCACCCTGCCTGCCATAACCATTGCGGAGCAGTATCGATACAGGTGGCGGGTGGAGATCTTTTTCAAATGGATCAAACAGCATTTGCGTATCAAGAGCTTCTATGGCACCTCAGAGAATGCTGTTAAGACGCAAATCTGGATTGCCGTATCTGCCTATGTCATGGTTGCCATAATGAAAAAAAGGTTGAAAATCGACCTGACTTTCTACACTATTTTACAGATTCTGAGTATTACTCTCTTTGAGAAAAAGCCTATTTTACAGGCCCTCACGGTTGACAATTACAGAAACGAGATTGCTACCGGACCTATCCAGTTGAATTTATTTGAATGTTAACCGGACACTACTGACCTTCTACCTAATTGTAAGGCCGCTTTTTAGAAAGAGCGCTTCAAGAGGCAAGGGATATCTCCGGGGATATGTTTCAAAATGGTCAGACAAAGGGCGGAGTTCTGAGCTGACCGGCGGCGGCTTCATCCGTTTCAAGTGGATTACTCCGCAGTGAGCTGGAGGGTCCGGAGAGTGGGGAATGATCCTGCCTCGCTTGGAACCGCGAGAGTGCAGAGGGTGAGTGGCTTGGAATGGAATTTGAGGTGTTCTTAGTGGAAACATTGGGAGGTTCATAGGCATCATGGGACGCAGTAGTTTTGGGCCGCGCAGGCCGCAGCGGGGTACGAATACGCCGAAAAATACTGAGGACGTGGTTGCACGGGCCCGGCAGGCCCAGGCAGAGCGGGAGAAGGGCTACCGGGAGCAGTCGCTGAAGATTCATCCCTGGTTGTGCGCCCGGTGCGGCCGGGAGTTTACCCATCGAAACGTGCACGAGCTGACCGTCCATCACAAGGACGGCGATCACGACAACAACCCCTCGGACGGGAGCAACTGGGAAAACCTCTGCATCTACTGCCACGACAATGAACACCGACGACATCTCGACTATCTGGAGAGCAGAGGAATCCAGGTCGGCGACGAAGAGGGTCCGGGATTCACCCACAACCCCTTTGCAAAACTCAAGGGACTGATCGAGAAGGAGTGACCCTAAGCGGGATTCAGGAATTGATGGATTTGGGAATTGAAAATCCTGGGATGCTGGTTACTCGCTGCTGGTTGCGTGTGTCCGGTTCCTGGTCGAAGCGCGGCGTAGATCCCTCGATACGCGGGATTTCTGGTTACGCGTTTCTCTGTGCTGGCCGGGACGAAGTGTAGATAGAGCATGAGAAACAACGGAAAACTCCATTCGGTCAAAAGCGTCCAAGGCGTTTGGCCCATGCAGCAAGATGAACCGCTTGGAAGGGGATACGTCCGCAGCCTTGATCAGATTTGAAAAGAAATAGAAAGGCAAAGGCATAACAACCCATAACTTTAATGTTCCTGATCGCCCTGCCCCCTGACCAGGACACCTAAGAAACGGCCTCCCAACATGCTTGATCTCTCCAACTGTTTCGTGATACACTCCAGCGCCTGTCTCGCCGGACATTTGGACCGGAAAGGGACGGACAGCCTGGACGAAATAAGGCTCTTGAATGGGCCAAAGAAACCATCCATGTTGAAGCTATCTACAGGAGGTGACTGATGTACCCAAAAGACAAGAGAAATGTACCCTGCATGTGCTTTGTTGCGTTTGCTTTATTTCTCATGTCCTGGAGCCTGGCCACCCCCACAGCCTCGGCACAGACCTATGATTTCGATGAGGGTATGAGGGCGTTGGTGTCGGGGCTTATATCAAAAAAGGAAGCCCTTCTCAAAAACAAAAGGATTGCCGTCTTTGGCATTGTGGAGGGAAGCACCAAAGAAAAATGGCGCATCACCGACTACATTGAAGATGAGATTGTGGATGGCCTTGTAGATGAAGGCTATACCGTGGTCGAGAGGAGCAGGATCGAAGATGTCCTTCAAAACGAAATTAAGAAGGGCACGGACACGTGGTTCGACGAGGCCCAGGTTGCCCAGTTCGGGAAGCTCCTGGGGGCGGATGCGGTGGTCACCGGCAGATACGCCCGGTGGGGAAACACTATCCTTCGCGTAAACGTTCGCTGTATCAGCGTAGTCGACGGCAAGGTCCTCGCCGCAAACAAGGTAAACCTTCATACCGACCGAATAGAATCATTGATAGAGAAAGACATTCCTAAGCAGGAACCGATTTTGGGGACGTTTCCCTACAAAGCGGAGACACCAAGCCCAAAAACAGATTGGACTCCTGCAATTCAGAAATCGGTACAGGCTCAAGCGCCATCTCAATTGAAAAAGACCTCCCTCACGGTCTCGGCCAACGTCACGGGGGCACAGGTTTGGGTAGACGGAAAAGAGCATAAGGCCGCTCCGGTCACGGTGACAGATCTATCCCCAGGCGTTCATATTATCCGGATCGAAAAAGAAGAATATGAGCCCTACGAGCAAAGCGTGTTTCTGAAAAAGGGAACGCCTATCGAGTTAACAGCCATCCTGAAACCGACCGCTAAAACCGGAACAATCTATATCACTGGCATACCCAAGGGAGCAGAAGTCCATGTGGGAGGCCATTATGTCGGCACATTACCAGTCGAACTGAAAGATCTTTTGCCAGGCTCTTATGCCGTTCGGATCTTGCAGGAAGGATATCAGACCTACGAAAAAATCCTGGAACTGAAGTCCGGTGAAACTGCAAAGGTCGATGTCAGCCTTTCAGCCATTGCCGCTGTTAGCCCCCAAAAGGCACCGCTGACAGATGTCAGTTTTAAGCCTCCGATCTCTTTGACGCCGAGTGTTTCCAGCCCACCGTCCTCAGATACCCATCCGCCTATGCCAACATCAGGAAAAATGCTTGCAGCCAGTTTGAGTCTCGACAAAAAGACCTTTGTCCCGGAGGAGAGGATTCAGGTGGTTTTCTCCGCAGAAGCCGACCTGCCGGATAAGGCCTGGGTGGGATTGATCCCTGCAACCGTTCCCCACGGAAGAGCAAGGATAGCCGATCAGCACCACCTGGCCTTTTATTACATACGAAGTGTAAAATCAGGCATGCTCATCTTCACAGCCCCAAGCGTGGCGGGCGACTATACGTTACGTCTGATTTCTCCGGAAGACGATATAGAGATGAACTCTGTCAGCTTCAACGTTATCAAGAACGGACAGACAGAGGTGAAGCCAACACCTGTTGTTCCCAGGCCAAGACAGGAGATCGTACCTGCTTTCCCGCGTGTGTTGAACGGGGCTAAGAGCGGCCGCAAGTATTACGGGTACAGTTCCGGCACCGTGGTTTTGCCCAACCGGAAGGGCGGCGTCCTGAGCTTTATCTTCTGGAATGATCAACGTATTGGTTTTGGGTCTACCCTGAATAAGCTCAACATCAAAGTTGGCGGCAAAGCGTATCAGGTCGAACAGTACTCCACGTCCCTGGACCACCAAGAGCTTTATACGGAGGCTAAAGACTGGGGACCAGGCGGCGGGGCCAGGATCACGCTGACCATTCCCTCAGGCGTCGCTGAAGTGTCCTTTGATCACCAGGGCTCCCAGACCGGCATCGAAATCTCTGACCTGCTTTTTGAGCCTTCCTCAGGATCAAGCGGCACGATCGGTGTTACCGAGTACGTAAACCGGTCCAAGGATATTCTGACCCAATTTCCGCGTGTGTTGAACGGGGCTAAGAGCGGCCGCAAGTATTACGGGTACAGTTCCGGCACCGTGGTTTTACCCAACCGGAAGGGCGGCGTCCTGAGCTTTATCTTCTGGAATGATCAACGTATTGGTTTTGGGTCTACCCTGAATAAGCTCAACATCAAAGTTGGCGGCAAAGCGTATCAGGTCGAACAGTACTCCACGTCCCTGGACCACCAAGAGCTTTATACGGAGGCTAAAGACTGGGGACCAGGCGGCGGGGCCAGGATCACGCTGACCATTCCCTCAGGCGTCGCTGAAGTGTCCTTTGATCACCAGGGCTCCCAGACCGGCATCGAAATCTCTGACCTGCTTTTTGAGCCTTCCTCAGGATCAAGCGGCACGATCGGTGTTACCGAGTACGTAAACCGGTCCAAGGATATTCTGACCCAATTTCCGCGTGTGTTGAACGGGGCTAAGAGCGGCCGCAAGTATTACGGGTACAGTTCCGGTACCGTGGTTTTGCCTAACCGGAAGGGCGGCGTCCTGAGCTTTCTCCTCTGGAACGATCAAAAGACCGTTTCCGGGAGTACCCTGAATAAGCTCAATATCAAGGTCGGGAGCCAGTCTCACCAAGTCGAGCAATACTCCACCCCAGTTGACATAAAGGAGTTGTACAAGGAGTTCAATGATTGGGGGCCAGCCGGAGGAAGCAAAGTGGATATTCCTATTCCTGATGGGATTTCCTCGGTGACCGTGGGCAACCAGGGAAGCCAGACTGGAGTCGAACTGAGCGACTTTCATTTCAGAAGCAATTAACTGCTTGGCTTCTCGAAACATAGGGATGGGGAACAATCCTATACTGTCCCTGTCGAGAAGAATAGTGGGCCGGAAGGAATGTAAAAATACCAAGAGGTTATCCTGTGTAGCATTTTTTTGCCAGACGCCACCTGTGCCTGGAAGCCATATGTTTGCTGGCGGAATCCTCACTGGGAGCAAATTTCGCACCTAATCGTTACATATCCGGTGTACCACACGGCGGCAATCACCCATCATCCCATATCCAGGTAGCATTGGGATTGAGGGATTTGGGAATTGAAAAGCCTGGAATGCTGGTTACTTGTGTCTCGTCGCTGATTGCTCGTTTCTTGTTTCTGGATACTCGCTGCTCGCTGCTCCCTGCTATTTGCGCCTTGCGCCTCCTGTTTAACATATCCTGGGCAACTGGTCTCCTGTGAGCATGGAGAGGATGCGGGTGCCGCCCACACGGGTCTTGAGGAGGACCCGTCCCGGGTTCTGTTCCGTGACCTGACCGATGATTTCGGCCTTTCTACCGTACCGATGTCTTCTCATGACCTTCAGCACGGCGTCGGCATCTTGAGGATCAACGGCGATGAGGCATTTGCCCTCATTGGCCAGATAGAGCGGGTCGAGACCCAGGAGCTCCGAGGCGGCCATGACGGGTTTCGATATGGGAAGGGCATCTTCAAAGAGATGGATCCCCACCCTGGACTGGCCTGCAATCTCATTGAGGGCCGTGGCTACCCCTCCCCGGGTCGGATCTCTCAGGACATGGACCCGTGAACCGGCTGCCAGGACAGCGGAGGCCAAGCCGTTCAGGGGCGCGCTGTCGCTCTCTAAACCGGTCTGAAAATCAAGCCCTTCCCGACTGGAGAGGACGGCAATGCCGTGATCCCCGATGTCGCCGTTGATGAGGACGAGATCGCCGGGCCGGGCATTGTGACTCCCCACCTCCACGCCCTCGGGTATGGATCCAATCCCAGCGGTGTTGATGAAAACCTTGTCCATCTTTCCCCTGGGCACCACCTTGGTGTCGCCCGCCACCACCTTCACCCCGGCCTCTTGTGCGGCCTCGGACACGGAATCCATGATCCTGATGAGATCTTCCATGGGAAGCCCTTCCTCCAAGATCAGGCCGAGGGTCAGATAGAGGGGGACGGCTCCCTGCATGCAAAGATCGTTGACCGTCCCATGCACGGCCATGCTCCCGATATTCCCTCCGGGAAAGAAGATGGGGTCCACCACATAGGAATCCGTGGTCACGGCAAACCGGCCCCCGGCCAGGTCCACCACGGCGCTGTCGTCCATCTGACGCAGGAATTCATTGTTCAGCCGTTTTAAAAACAGGTCATGGACCAGTTCATGGGAGGCCTGGCCCCCGGCCCCGTGATCCAGTGTAATCTGATTGGGCGTCATAACAGCCTCATTGGATGGATGATGGTCGATGGTTGATTGAAAAATCGGACACCTGAATTGTCATGGAGGGTCGTGTCGGGCCATATGTGGTCATGGGGTTTCAGGGCTATCGCTGCGGTTCAATGATGACCTTGATGCAGTCATGCTCGATGGGTGCCGATACCATTTGAAACCCGAGGGGTCCCTCGGCCATGGGGAGCCGGTGGGTCACGGTCTTGAGGACGGGAACGGCCCTCTCCCGTATCAGCTTCAAGGCGGTCGTGCAGTCCGCGGGGCCCCCCGCATAGGTGCTGGTCAGGGTGATCTCGGTCCGCCAGAAGAGGTCGTTGATGGCAGCCGGAAGGGCGGCGCCCTCCGGGGCTCCGGCAAAAAAGAGGACCGTGCCCCCTTTGTCCACGGCCTTGAGGGCCAGCGGAATAAACCCCTCAAAACAGATGACCACCAGGTCGGCCAGGCGGCCTTCGTTGGCCCGGCGAAGCTGTTCCAGAATATCTTCATCCCTATGGAGGACCAGGTCCGCGCCCATCTCCCGGGCCTTGTTCAACCTGAAAGGAATGGAGTCTGCCGCTGCCACCAGGCCGGCCCCGAGGGCGCGGGCCGCCCCGATATGGAGGAGGCCGGAGATCCCGCTTCCCAGGACGAGCACGGTCTGCCCCGGCCTCAGCCGGGCGTTTTTCTGGCCTCTCAGGACGCAGGCCAGGGGTTCCATGAAGGAGGCCTCTTCGTAGGTGACCCCATCGGGGATATGAAAGACGCCCCTGTCCACATTGATGGCCGGGGCCCTCAGGAATTCAGCGAACCCGCCGGGCTCGAAATGGGTCCCCCTGAGCAGGGTCTCACAGACCGTATGGTGATTGCTCAGACAGTAGTGACAGGTGTTGCAGGGGACATGGTGCGTGGCCGCCACCCGGTCCCCCGGCCGGAATCGCTCCACCCCGTCTCCCACTGCCACCACTGCTCCGGCCACTTCATGCCCCAGGACGAGGGGAACCTTGTCGCGGCGATACCACTCCATGACATCGCTTCCGCAGACCCCGCTGGCCACGACCTTCATGAGGAGTTCGCCCGGACCGATTGGGGGCACGGGCATCTCCTGGAGCCGGACATCCTGATTGCTGTAGTACATTAAAACGCGCATGGTAATTGCTGGATACTCGATACTGGTTACTGGATACTCGATACTGAATCCTGGTTGCTGGATTCTGGTTGCTGGTCGAAGCGTAGCTCAGAACCCGCGGCACGCGGGATGGCCGGTTGCTCGTTGCTTGATACTCGTCACTCGTTGCTGGGAACTGCTTACTGCCTACTGCTTACTCCCTGCTCCTTGCTCCCTGCTCCTTGCTCCCTGTTGCTACTATTTGCTCCTAACGCCTTGAGCTTGCGGTGTTTGCTTTCAGCTTCAGGCTTTCAGCTTTCAGCTTGTCCCCCCTTCCGCGTTCCGAGTTCCGTGTTCCGCATTCAGGAGACGTTGGCTACCCGCCCCGCACTGTTTCAAACAGATCGAGGGCCTGCCTGGGGGTGAGACCGTCATGGATGACGCCGTTGAGAGCCTGCATGACGGCCTTTGGGTGGGGGCTCTGCCAGACATTTCTTCCCAGGTTGACCCCGATGGCCCCCTTTTGCATCCCGTCATGGACAAACTCAAAGACCTCCAGCTCGGTCTCGCACTTGGGGCCGCCTGCAATGACCACCGGGACCGGGCACCCGTCCGTCACCTTTTCAAAGCCCTCGTCGCAATAATAGGTCTTGACGATCTTCGCCCCCAGTTCGGCGGCGATACGACAGGAAAGGGCCAGATAGCGGGCGGTCCTTTTTTCCAGTTCCTTTCCCACAGCGGTCACGGCCATGACCGGAATACCGTACTCCTCGCAATCGTCCACCAGCATGCTGAGGTTTTCCAGGGTTTCCCGTTCATAATCGCTCCCCACAAAGACGGAAACGCCCACTGCGGACACGTTCAGCCGGAGCATCTCTTCAACGGATGTGGTAATAATTTCATCGGCCAGGTCCTTGCCCACCACGCTGGTCCCGCCGGACACCCTTAATATAATAGGGGTTTCGATTTGGGGATCGATGGCGGCCCTGAGGACCCCGCGGGTCACGAACAGGCCGTCCGCATAGGGGATCAGGTCCCGAATGGTCTCTGCCGGTCTTTCAAGGCACCGGGTGGGTCCCTGGAAATAGCCGTGGTCGATGGGGAGAAACTGGCAGTGGCCGTCCGGCTTGATCAAGCGGGAGAGCCGGTTCTTCATCCCCCAGCCCAGGTGATCGGACCCTTTGATCCATGTCTTTTTTGCGCCTTCCGTCCGAGACGGCATCTCATTTACCTCTCTTGCGTCCAGAAGTCCTTCTGCATCTGCCATACGGCTGTCCTCCCAAATCCCTCAATTCCTGAATCCCTACATCCCCGGATATTTGATTACAATGGTATCCTCCCGGCCGGCCCCCACGGATACAATGGAGACGGGCACGCCGGTGACCTCCTCGATGGTCCGGACATAGGCCCGGGCCGCGACGGGCAACTGACTGAGGTCCCTGGCCGCGGAGATATCCTCCTGCCATCCGGGCATCTCTTTGTAGATCGGGACGCAGGCAGCCATCCTCTTGAGGCTCGCGGGGCGTTGCTCCACCTTTTCCCCTTGGATCTCGTATCCCACGCAGACCTTGAGCCGTTCGAGCCCGGTGAGGACATCCAGTTTGGTAATGGCCAGGCTGTCCAGACCGCTGAGACGCACCGAGTCCCGCACGACCACCAGGTCGAGCCACCCGCAGCGCCGTCGTCTCCCGGTGGTGGCACCGAATTCCTTGCCTCGCGCCTGGATGTAGACCCCTGTTTCATCGGTCAGTTCCGTGACAAACGGTCCGGCCCCCACCCGTGTGGTATAGGCCTTGACAATCCCCACCACATGGTGAAGCTGTTTGGGTCCAATCCCGGCACCGGCGCACGCGGCCCCTGCCGCGGGATTGGAAGAGGTCACAAACGGGTAGGTGCCGTGATCCAGGTCCAGGTGTATCCCCTGTGCTCCTTCGAACAGGATCTGCTTTCCCGCTGTGACGGCCCGGTCCAATTCCAGGGAGACGTCTGTGATAAACGGGGCCAGCTTTTCTCCCATGGCCAGATAGCTGTCTACGATGGCCCCGACCTCCAATGGCTCAGCGCCGAAAAACCGTTCCAGGAGGAAATTCTTTTCCTTCAGATTGTCTCGGACCTTCTCCTCCAGGAGCTCGGGGTCCAGGAGATCCACGGCCCTCACGCCGGTCCTGGCCGCCTTGTCCTCGTAGCAGGGGCCGATGCCGCGCCCGGTGGTCCCGAGTTTTGCCTTTCCTTTGGCCGTCTCCCTGGCCAGATCAACGGCCTTGTGGTAGGGCATGATAATATGGGCCTTCTCGCTGAGCGACAGCCTCTCCGGACCAACGGATATCCCGGCCTCTTTCAAATCGTCGATCTCTTCCAGGAGAACCTCCGGATCCACCACGAGCCCGTTTCCTATGAGGCACTTCTTGTCTTCGTAAAGGATACCGGAGGGGATAATATGAAAAATGAACTGCTTCCCATCCACTACCAGGGTGTGGCCGGCATTGTTGCCGCCCTGAAATCTCACCACCATATCCGACCGGGCGGTCAGGAGGTCCACCACCTTTCCCTTGCCCTCGTCTCCCCACTGGGTCCCGACCACTGCGACATTTGCCATATTTCTCTCCTTGGATTGTATATAGGGGATCTACAGAAAAGACCCCTCCTTCTTGTCATGTCTTGCGACGCAAAGCCTGTCACAGCAGCAATTCTCAATTTTAAACGATAACCTTGCGGGAGCGACTTTCTGCCCGCGAAACCTCGTGGCAAGATGCCACTCACACAGTACCGTTGCTTCAAGACCACTTCATAATGAGAATTACTCCTGTCACAATGACCCTGCTCCGGTCTTAAATCCCGCATAGTCCTCCGGGGTATCGATATCAATGCTGTCATACTCCCCTTCCGGTTGGATCAGACAGATCGATTCACCATATTTGGGGAACAGGGATCTGGCTCCCACATCGCCTCTGAGACGCTTCAGGTCCGGATATACCTCCCGAGTGAAAATCACCGGGTGAGCCGGTCTCCCATCGGCCTGAACGGCCCCTATGGACATTCCGGAACCCAGATGCCTTTCCAGGAGGAGATCGATCAGATTCGACGGGATGCACGGCATGTCGGCCAAAAAGATCATGGCGTGGCCATAGGCACCTTCCACCTCTGAAATGCCAACCGCAATGGAGGAACTGATCCCCTGCCGGTATCGGCGGTTTTCGATGATGCACAGTCTGGGATCGACGAAGCGGCGGGCAATGACGGTCTGGATCTCCATGGCCCGATGCCCCAGGACCAGAACTACCTTGTCCAGGCGAGACGACAGGACCTGGCCCAGGACCCGCTCGATAAGCGTTTCTTTTCCGACGGGCAGGAGCTGCTTGATCTCGCCCATGCGGGAAGACTCGCCGGCAGCAAGGACAATCCCCGCGGCCCTCTGTCCACGCCAGTCCATTCTTGCTATGGGGTTCCTGCAGATCCCTTCTGGAATCCAAGGTCAAAGACCTTCAGGTTGATCTCTCTGAATCGGTCCGGACTGACCTGCTCGATGGTTCGCCTCAGTTCGTCGCCGGGGATCGGTCCGTTCTGAAAGGCCGCAAAAAAACCGAGTAGGGCCAGATTCGAGGCCATGGGCGCCCCCGACTCCCTGGCGGTCTCCGAGGCGGGAAAGAAACGGCACGACATCGCCATCCCGGTCAGGTAGGGCCGGACCTCTTTCCGCACCACGGCGCTGGGTGGGGCGTTGACATACATGCGCCCGCCCCGGGCGAGGAAGGGGAGGCTGCGATAGGCCTCGTTTTCTTCCAGGGCAAGGAGGACATGGGCCGATCCGGCCCTCACCAGGCTCCCTGCCACGTCTCCGATCCTGAGATGAGAGACGACCGATCCGCCTCTCTGGGCCATTCCGTGGGTCTCGGCCGCCATGATCCTGAGGCCTCTGCTGACGGCCGTCCGGGCCAGCAGCTTGGTCATGAAGAGGATCCCCTGACCCCCCAGACCGCTCAATACAAAGTTTACATTTTCCATGGTCTTTAGTGCCTTCTTCGCCGGGTTTCTGTCACAAAAAACAAGGAGATTTTTACTCTTGGGGTCTTTGCGCGAGACATGTTCTGGTTTCGGTTATCCGCGTTGGTCTCTTTCCTTTACCTATGCCGCCACAATGGCCCCTTTGGGGCAGATATCTATGCATACCCCGCACTGGGCGCAGAGGGCCTGGTTGACGGCAGTATGCCCTATGGCTTCGTCTTTGTAGAGGGCCGGACACTCAAACCGGTCCAGGCAGAAGTTGCAATCCGTGCAATCGTCCGTGACTGTGACCTTCACCCGGGTTGGGATGGCCTCCTGCCGGTAGGCAATCACGCAGGGATGGCGTGCGATAACAACGGCGATCCCCCCGTCCGGTTCATTGACATATTCAGCGGCCTTTTTCATCAATCCGGTCATCCCCTTCACGTCGTAGGGATCGATCACCTCGATGAAGTCCACCCCGCAGCCGGCCACCACCTTTTCCAGGGGGATCGTCTTGCCCCGGCTGCCGTCGGCCCGAATCCCCAGCCCGGGGGTTGGCTGCATCCCGGTCATGGCCGTGGTCTGGTTGTCGAGAATCACCAGGATGAAGCGGGCGTCGTTATAGACCGCGTTCAGAAGGCCTGCGGTGCCGGAATGGTAGAATGTGGAATCCCCGATGGTGGCCACGATCGGCTGGTCGATTCCGTCCTGGGCAAAGGCATGATAAAAGCCGGAGGCCATGGTGATGCCCGCGCCCATATCGAGACAGGTGTCGACCCCCCCCAGGTTGAGGCCCAGGGTATAGCAACCGATGTCAGAGGTGAATATGGCCTTGGGCCGGGCCTTGCGGATGGCGAAAAAGGAGGCCCTGTGGGGGCATCCAGGGCAGAGGGTCGGTTTGCGTATGGGCAGGTGGAGGTCCCTGACCAGTTCGGCGGCCCCTCCATCGCCCCTGTTATTCAAGCCGTCCAGGTCAAGAGATCTGAGGGTCCGGTCGATCACGCCATACACGGCCTCGGGCACCAGTTCCCCTTCGGATGGCACGTGGCCGGAAAGCCGACCCATGACCTTTTCACGATTTCTCAGGAAATACTCGATCACCGTATCCGTTTCTTCGATGACGAGCACCTTGTCGCAGGCGGCCATGAACTCAGCAGCCAGTCTTTCGGGAAAGGGATAGGGGGCACACAGTTTCAGGACCGGGATATCGTCCCGGCCTTCATCGGATAGAATGTCCTTCACCACGGCGCAAGGGACCCCCCCGGCCAGGATCCCCAGGGGATATCTCTCCCCTTCTGTCAGGTTGTGAAAATTGTAGGGTGAAAGCGTGTCAAACCGCTGACCGATCTCTTTCAATTTCCGGTTCAGTTCTCCGTGGAGAATGAAACGGAAACGGGGGGTCGCGGCCCAGCGGCCCGGGTCTTTTTCAAAGGATGCCTTCCGGCCATTGTGCGGGATCTCTCCTCGAATCAGTGCCTGCCGTGCATGGCACACCCGAATGGCCGGCCTCAAAATGACGGGGATCCTGAATTCTTCGGACAGGGCAAGGGCAAGGCCGGCCATCTGCCGAGCCTCATCAGGGTCTGAAGGATCCAGGACCGGCACCTTGGCAAAACGGGCCATGAGGCGGGTATCCTGCTCGGTCTGTGAGGAGTGGGGACCCGGATCATCACAGGAAATGATCACAAGCCCTCCCTTGGTCCCGAGATAGGCGGCGCTCATGAGGGAATCGGCAGCCACATTGAGACCCACCTGCTTCATGCAGCAGGCCGCCCGTTTTCCCGCAACGGCCGCGGCAAATGCATTGTCCAGGGCCACCTTCTCGTTGGTCGACCATTCCACATAGGTCTTGAGATTTTCTGACTTGATGAGCCGAACCACCTCGGGCAGGATCTCGGAGCTGGGAGTGCCCGGATAGGAGGTGACCACCTGACAGCCCGCCTCTACGAGACCTAATGCAATGGCCCCGTTTCCCAAAAAGATCTCTTCGTGCATCATACCCATCCCTATTTTTCTCTGTCTCACGGTTTAGCGTGGATACGTGACACCTTTGTTAGGCATCAGGCGTTAGGCGTTAGGCGCAAGGGTTAGAGCTGTTGTGCTGTTGAGCCATCAAGCTCTCGATACTTAGATCTGCCTTATCAGCGATCAGCGATCACCTATCAACCAGCAACCAGCAATCCCGCATGTCGCAGGATCTACGCTACGCTTCGATCCGCAACGCGCAAAAGCGTAGCCGCTTCAGGCCATAAAGTCAAGCAGGGAGTCAACGAAATTGACAGGGATGTGGATATACGGAGATGGAAACACCCTTGACATACGGTCCAAAACGGTGCAGGGTCGGCAGTCAGAAAGATGGACCTGTGAGGCCGCCTCGCCCCGCGGGGCCAGGATCCCCCATTCTGTACAGCCGTCCCCGCACAGGGGCTTCCACACGAAAGAGGCACTATGGACGTACAGACAGCGCTCACAAGACTGAAGGCCTGGTTTGCGGAATATGTGAATCAATTCAATTCGGATGACCCCCGCGTCCAGGAAAACATGGATCTGAAGGGAGGACATACCCGGCGAGTATGTGCCGCTATTCTCGATATCGGCGCCAGCCTGAATCTTTCGGCCGAGGACCTGGGTACGGCCGAGGCCACTGCGTGGCTTCACGATATCGGTCGGTTCGAGCAATACACGCGCTACGGGACCTTCATGGATCACCGATCCGAGGACCATGCCGCCCTGGGGGTCAGAGTCATCCGGAAAAGCCGCATTCTTGAAGGGATCGGCGCCTTTGATCCGGAGATCGTCCTGCGGGTGGTAGGCGCCCATAACCGGGCCGCGCTCCCCGCCGGAGAAGATGAGCGGGTACGCTTATTCTTGAAACTTCTAAGGGATGCGGACAAGGTGGATATCTGGCACGTGGTCACGGCCCACTATCACGACCCCGAAAAGAGGCGGAACCATGCCCTTGAACTGGATCTGCCGGACTCGCCTCATATCTCGGAACCGGTTTACGAGGCCCTGATGAGGGGCCGGCTCGTCCAGATGGCCGACCTGAAAACGGTGAATGATTTCAAATTGCTCCAGATGGGATGGATCTACGACGTCAACTTTCCCCGGACCTTTCAGATTGTCCGCGAAAATGGATACCTTGAAGCGATCGGTGACGCCCTCTCCATCCAGTCCCACCGTACATCCGATGTCTACGGTCGTGCCCGGTCATACCTGGACCGCCACTGCCCTGGCAGCGGAACCGTCTGAAAAAACCGATCGAAAGTTTTGGGTAGCCATGAAGACTCGATCCGTGCAAGAATATTGTCTACGGCTTCACCCAATTCTTTTCAAGGAGGTCAAGAAAGATGTCTTACCAGACCGTTATTGTCGAGCAAAAAGGGCATGTGGGCGTTATCACGCTGAACCGTCCTCAGGCCATGAACACGTTCAGTTCGGAGATGGGAAAAGAGCTGAACCAGGCACTCATCCAATTGGATAATGACAAGGCCATCCGGGTGGTTGTGGTGAAAGGGGCTGGAAAGGCCTTCAGCGTCGGCATCGACATATCGGAATTCTTCGGCAAATCCCAGAGGGAATACAAGGAATGGGTGGGGATCATGGAACAGATGAACCATGTCATCACCTATATGAAGAAGCCGGTTATCGCTTCCATCCACGGATTTGCCGTGGCCAACGGCGCAGGTCTGGTCGCGGTCTGTGATCTGGCGGTGGTTGCGGAAGGGACCAAAATCGGCGCAACGGCCATCAACGTAGGGCTTTTCTGCATGGGTCCCGCGGTTCCCCTCTCCAGGTCCCTGGGGAGAAAGCGGTGCATGGAGATGCTCCTTACCGGGGACATGGTATCTGCTGAAGATGCGGAACGGTGGGGCCTGGTGAACAAGGTGGTTCCCCTGGATCAGTTGGAGGAGACCACCATGGCCCTGGCCAATAAATTGGCCGAAAAGAGCCCCCTGGCCCTCCAGATGGGGAAACAGGCCTTTTACGGCATGTCGGATATGGAGTTCAGCAAGGCCCTGGAATATTCCAATGAGGCATTTGCGGCCCTTTGCATGACCGAGGACGCAACAGAGGGGATCCAGGCATTCCTGGAAAAGCGGAAACCGGACTGGAAGGAAAAATAGGATGTCGCTGACCGAGAGACTGAACCGGCAGGCGCCGGGGCCTTCGGTCAATCGTTGAGGTTAATGATAGTCGTGGGTCCCCAGGATAATGTCGATGCCTGTCTTGCCCTTGAGGATCTGCGCAAATTCTTCGGCCGTGCCGTAGGGGCACCCGGGCTTGGCATTGACCAGGCATGAACTGAGGTAAATCGCATCCGGCTTGATCTCGGACAGCTTCATGGCCATGCCCAGGTTGGGAACGAGGGTCCTTCCCGGACATTCGCATTTGACAAATGCCGTCACCAGAGACGGCTCGTCGAACTTTCCCTCCCCGAGGCCGGCCGCCTTCAGACATCGCCATTCACCGGGGCATCCATAACCGCTGTCCATGTAAGCGCCGCAACCCACAACCGCTACTTTTTTCACTGGCTTTTCCTCCTCTTTTCTGGTGGTATGGTTTTAATCCTTCCCGGCCCACATATCACACTCTCGCGTGAGATGTCACCCAATTTCAAAAACGGCGGACCGAAAAGGGGCCATCGATCGTCCCTGGTTTTCCGGGTCTCAAATATGACCGTCGCCTCTGGCTGGCGACCCGTCCTATCAGGAGGAGACTTCCCAAACGGGCTTGCAGGTTTCAGGGGGAACCGGAAACGAGTGACCATGTCTAAATTTCATGGGAGGACCCCGTATCCACAGGTCTGATCTGCAGGGATAGGGGGAAAAGCGTCCCGCCTGCCGGGGGAACGCATATCATCCGCCCCTGGCCGGCCTTAACTAATTTTCGCTCATGAGGTGGGCAACGGCCTTTTCCAGGCCGTCGATGGTCAGCTCGAACATGGGAAAGATCTCCCGGATGGCGCCGATGGTGCGGGTATAGGGCCATTCAGCGGCCATCTTGGGGTTCAGCCAGGCGGAGTGCCTGAAGGTATCGGCTATGAAGCGGAGCCTCTCGTAGCTCGGGAGGGTGGACCTCTCTTCGATATGGATCGATCCGTCCGTGGCCATCAGTTCATAGGGGGCCATGCTGGCGTCGCCCACAATGATAAACCGGGTTTCCGGATCGCGTCGGGCCAGATCCTCGACCCGCACCGGTTTCTTGAACCGGGGGGGATCCTCCCAGATGTGGTCATAGATGGTATTGTGGAAGAAAAAGGTCTTCACCTCCTTGAACTGGGCGCGCGCATAATTGAACAGGGTCTGGACCATCTCAATATACGGGTCCATGGACCAGCCGCCGTTGTCGATGGCGAGGATGATCTTCAGGCGATCCTTGAGACTCCTTTCGAAAATAATCTCGATCTCCCCGGCATTTTTCATGGTCTGGTAGATGGTCTCGTCAATGTTGACCACGTCCTTGGGACCGGTGGGCACCATATTCCGCAACCGCTTCAGGGCCTCTCCGATCTGGGCCTGGGTGAGGGGACCTTCCTGGGAATAGTCTCGGTATCGCCGGTCCATGGCCACCTTGACGGCCGATTTGTTTCGCGACATGCCGCCGACCCGCATCCCGCCCGGATGATAGCCTGAGTGCCCCACCGGAGAGGTGCCGCCGGTCCCGATCCATTTGCTGCCGCCGTGGTGGGCCTCTGTCTGCTCTTTCAGCCGGTCCAGAAAATACTGGAGGAGTTCCTCCGGGCTCAGCTTGTTGAGGGCTTCCTTATCCATGCCCAATGCGTCGGCCACCGCCTCAGGGTCTTTGAGCCACTCCTCCAACATGGCCTGTGCCACCTGAGAAAGCTCAAATTCCTCGGGCTCTTTCAGCTCAGCCCCTTCGAAACGATGGGCAAAGACCTGATCATACAGGTCGAAATATCTCTCGCTCTTCACCAGGATGGATCGGGCCGCGGTATAGAAATCATCGACGGATGTGATCAACCCCATCTGAAGGGCCTTTTGAAGACGCAGGAAGGACGTGGGGGATACCGGTATGCCCACCTGCCTTAAGAGATAAAAAAAACTCGTAAACATGAGGTCCTCCGGGTCATATCCTCATTCGCGTAGCCGCATTTCGCGCCACCGCATAGTCAGGGCTCTTTTTGAACAGCACGCCCAAATAGGGGAGGTCTCCCTTGATAAGTTCCTTCACGTTGAAATCCGGATCGGCCTGAAGCGCACGGATCCAGTTGATCAACTCCCGGGTCGCCGGCTTTTTCTCAATCCCCCTGAAATCCCTCACCTTATAAAAAGCCCGGATCGAGCTCTCCAGGAGGTCTTTACTGATATCGGGGAAATGGACATTGAGGATTTCCCGCATCATGTCAGGATCAGGGAAGGCGATATGGTGAAAATTGCAGCGTCCCAGGAAGGGATCGGATAGGTCCTTCTTGGCATTGGATGTAATGATGATCACCGGTCTTTTTTTGGCGGTGATGGTTTTGTCGATTTCTATGATATCAAATTCCATCTGATCCAGGACGTCCAGCATGTCGTCCTGGAAATCCGTATCGGCCTTATCGATCTCGTCGATCAGGAGCACCACCCGTTCCTCTGTTACAAAGGACTGGCCGATCTTCCCCATTTTGATATAGTCTTCAATATTGCTGACATCCCTGTTGGAGTCGCCGAAACGGCTGTCATTGAGCCGCGTGAGGGTATCATACTGGTACAGGGCCTCAACCAGCTTCATGCTCGATTTGACATTCAAAACGATGAGCTTCATATTCAACGCCTCTGAAATCGCATGGGCCAGCATGGTCTTGCCGGTCCCCGGCTCCCCCTTCAGGAGGAGGGGCATTTCCAGGGCCATCGAGATATTGACGATCTTGGCCAGCTCTTCATCCAGGACATATTTGGAAGCGCCGCTGAACTTCCAATTTGCACTGCTTTCTGAATTCATATGTCTGCTCCTTGAAAAAAATGGAATTTTATCGTAGATTTTATGGAACATTGGCTCCTTCTGACCTTCTGCCGCTCATACTTAACTTGTAATATTAAGCATCTTTGGGCATAGGTCAATACACGGGCCTGGTTTTTCGAAAGGCATCCGGCAGGAGGCCCAAGGCGCAAATAGTAGACAGTAAGGAGTAAGCAGTAGGCAGAAACGAGAAACGAGGAGCCAGCAACCAACAACCAGCAACGAGCACCCGGTTTTATATGGGGAGGACCACCATGCCTTTAGCCTTTGAATCCACCAGCCATGGCCCCATCGCTTTTGGCTTTTTTAATATTGATTCAGACATGCTGCTGCTGGATCGCTATTTTCTTTTTGCCACGGAGTTTTGCAGCCATATCATAAAGATGGCCGAATATGTCGGACCCGGTCCATACGAGACATCATGGGAGGTCTACCACATTCCGGATCCGGCTGATATCGGAGATCTCATGGGGGCGATCCATGGGATACATTACACCGGCTTCATTGGCGAGGTGTATCGCAGGTTCCCATTCCCGGAAAGACCTGAAGCGTTCAAACAGAAACCCGAAGGGCATATGACCCGGGGCGATATGGTGGGGATCATCGAGAAATATGCAAGGACCGTTGAAATTCCGGTTTCCATTGGCCGAGAGGGAGGGGAGGTCTCCATCGGCATTTATCGATTCACCGGGCCTGGGTTTCAGGAACTGGTCCGATATGTCTGGCAGGGGGGATATCCCCGCTGGAGAGACGAGATCCGGCCCGATTACGTGGGTGCCATGAAAGAGGCGATCCGCCTCAGTCGCTGTCAAATACTAAAAGGTGTGGAATTGACCATTTGACGGCGCGAAAAGAGACGCAGCATGAATATGGGAAATACGGGTACAGGATGTCAAGCAGGTTGCCACGGTTCAGGAAGACCGTCGGGGACCGCGGATGAATAAAGAGAGCATCCGATGGATTGTCTTATTCATGGCGTTGATGGCCGGCTTCTACTGGATCGACCAGAGCCAGTGGTTTCAGAAGATGCTTTTAGACAGGCTCGCCTATGGGATTACGACGGTCACCGTATGGGCGATGTCTTTTCTGGGGGCCCATCTGGAGCAGGCAGGTTCGACGGTCATCACCGGAGCGGGCAGGATTGAAGTTGCCAGATCGTGCACCGGAAGCTTTGTCTTCATGATGTTTGCAGCCGCCATCATCCCGTTTCCGTCCACATGGAAATGGCGGCTCAAAGGTCTCCTCTTCGGCCTGGCTGCGCTTATGGTCCTGAATCTGTTTCGTACCTGCATGATCGTGCTAGTGGGGTCCCGCTTCCCCAACGCCATACAAACCTTTCATGTCATCATCGGTCAGATCATTGTGATTGCGGGGATGACAACGGTCTTCCTGTGGTGGGCAAAGCACCCCCGGGAACTGCCCCGGGTTTCATTTTTCAGCAATAATAGAGAGATCTTCCGTGCCATATCGCTCTTTTGCGTCGGCTACCTGTGTGGATTCCGGCTCTACCAGGCATTCCTCGAAAGCCCGCCCGGCTATTTTGTCAAGCATATGGTCGAGGTCCACACCTTCCGGGCCATCTCGCTCCTGAATGAGACCCTTCTGCAAGGCCAACTGTCACAGTTTTCCGCCGCCCCGGTCAAGCTCGTAGACGGCTGTCTTTCAAGCCCGATGGTGGTGCTCTTCGTGGCCGTTGTCGTCGCCTGGCCGGCCCGATGGTGGAAACGCGCCCTTGTTATCCTCACAGGGTTTATCCCCTTTTTCTACGGTTACCATCTGCTCCGGGCGATCCTGGTCTCTCTCAGCCTCGGCATCCAGTCAAAAGAGGTCAACTTTGCCTACAATTTTTACGGTCAACTCCTCCTTGTCATCGCCCTTTTCGTCTGGATCGCCTATCTGTGGTGCTTCAGCCACAAATCGATTTCGTGCCGCAAATTCCTCACTCTTTTTGTGCCAAGTAGTCTGCTTGGCCTGTCACTCGCCCTGGGACTGGGGTGGCTGATGCGCCGTTTTTTGATCCCCTTTCTGACCTTGCAGATCTCAGATGCACCAGATCTCTCCCACGATCCGGAACAGATGGTCAGCCTCATGTTCGATCTACAGGCCTTTATCTGGGTATCCCTGATAGGATCCACGCCAGGCCTTTCGCTGGTCAGAAAATGCTGGTTCGCCCTGTCGGGCATAGCGGCCGCCTTCCTGCTTCTGGTGGTCGCCGTCCTGCTTATCGAGATTTTTCATTTGTCGCCTCACAAGGGCATGTTCAAACTGGCGGTGGTTCTACTGCCGTTTGCGGCCTATTATATATCCTTTCTATATCCCGGGCAAATGGGTCAAAAGACGGTAAGAGACACTTAACTTATTATCATTATCCGCATTTATTTACCACTCAGCATGATACCTGATCATCACCCATTGGTGTGCTTGACAGAAACCTTGCAGCACTTAATCGGGTCCCCTGGAGCCAATCTCTAAAAGCTGCCAGTGCCTCCTCTCCTGTAAGGCTTTGCAGACCCGTCTTGAAGAAGCTCTTCCGATGCCAATTGTGCGGCCCCCTGGCAACACAGGCATGGGTTTGCCCCCTGGGAGCACAGCGGGCAGGGTCGCTGGCTCCGAACCAGCTGAAAGTCGGCTTCCCCAGCAGCCAGGCCAGATGAAGCGCTGCGCTGTCAGGCCCTGCATAGCGTTCGCACAATCTCAAGATCGCGATCATTTCTCTGATATCTGTTTCCGGCGCCCATACAACCTTCTCCCCCAGTTGAGATTGCCACACACTGAGCCGATCTCTTTCTTTCGGTCCCCACAACATGACACACCCATACCCGCGATCCCGGGCCTCATCTATCAGGGTGGCCATGGCCTCCACCGGCCACATTTTGGTAGGCCAGCCGGCGCCGATCCCAAAAACCAGGGTTTGGGGAGAAAGTTTTTTTCTCTTCCACCATTGCCGGATTTTCACTTCCGCTGCCGGATCTACCGGGAGTTCTACAGACATCTGTTGCGGCATGTCCAACCCGAGAGCGGAGCCCAGATAAAGGCTCCTGGAACTCACATGCCTCCGATCGTCGGGTACCGTGACTTTACGATTGGTCAAAAGCGGTGCAAGCTCCCGTCCTTCCATATGGGCGTGTCTGAATCCCACCCGCATGGGAATGCGGCAAAGGAAAGGAATGATAGTGCTACGAGTCAGACCCTGAGGATCCAGAGAGGCCTGGTAGTCTTCTGCTTGAATCTCTCTAATCAGTCGCCAGAAGGCTGATGGTCCTCTCTTTGTCCACACATGAATGCGATTCAGTTGAGGCAAATTTTTCAGGAGCGGTAGAAAAGGCTCGTCTACAACCCAGCCCAGATGGGCTGAGGGGAGACTGTCCCGCAATGCAGAAAGAAAGGGCAACGTCAGGGCAACATCCCCCAAGGCGCTCAGCCGGACTATGAGTATCCGTTCAACCATTATTCCCCTAACATGTTAGGATAGGCGGAAGTATGAAGGAGAACACCCAATTTCTTGCCTTCTCAAAAACCCATTTCCTTCCCCCCATCCTACTTTAAGAGGAAAGGCAGCGGATTATATTGCAAATAGAAGCGTAAACAGGTAGAGAATTCCCGTTAGGTGCATTTTTTCCATGGAGTGTAGCCAGGCAGGGTTTAGGTGTCAAACAGAAAGTCCCATGGGCAAAACGCTTGGCTGAAAAGTGAACAGGCTGTAACCCTTGGAATGTTTTCGCTCGAAGGAAATCACCCCGTGCAGAGACAACCCTATGTCGGCAAGACGTTACTGGCCATTTTTTTGCTGGCCCTGTCCCTTCTTGCACTTGCCGGTCAATCAAGCCTTTGGGATCGGGATGAACCGCTTTTTGCCCGTACCGCCTGTGAAATGCTTCAGAGAGGAGAGTGGCTTCTACCCACCATGAACGGCAGGGTTTTTGCCCACAAACCGCCGTTTGCCTTCTGGGCTATGGCCGGCAGCATGGCCCTGTTCGGCGTGAACTCCCTGGCCGTGCGGTTGCCTGCTGTTGTTTCACTGGCAGCTACAGGATGGCTGGTATTCCTGATGGGGAGACTGCTTTTTTCTCCCATGGTCGGCTTCTGGGCCTGTGTTATCCTCATGAGTTCAGCGATGGCCATGTATATGGGTAGCGCAGCTATGGTCGATGGTCCCCTTCTGGCCTTTATTAGCTTGGCCATGTATGCCCATCTGAAGGGACTTCAACACCCGAAAAGATGGTATCTGTACTGGCCGGTTATGGCGGCGGCCCTGGGATGTTCCGAACTGACCAAGCACCCCGTGGGCATGGCAACGGCGGTGCCGGCCATGCTCTGCAGCACCTGGCTACTGCGTAAGGATATGAAAATCCCAAAAACCTACTGGCTGGGCCTTTTCCTGGCTTTTCTGGCGGGATACGGCTTCCATCAGGCCTGGTATATTCCTATCCGCAACATGGTTCCCGGCTTCGCCGACGAAATCCATGGACGCCACATTCTGCGCCGCTTTTTCACTGCGATGGAGGGGCACGGGGCCACGAGCCTGTCGGGATACCTGGCCCTACTCCCTCTTTATGCCCCCATTCTATTGGTTGGGTTCGCCCCCTGGTCGACATTTCTTCCTGCTGGAGTATCGGCATTTGTCCATCGCCATATAGGAAGTCGACCAGCCAGGATTTTCGTTATTTCATGGATTTTGCCCATTTTGGCGCTTTTCAGCCTGGCTGTCACAAAACTGCCTCATTACATATTCCCGATATTTCCTCCAGTAGCGCTAATAGTGGCGGGGCTACTGGAGGCCTGGCGGAAAGGTCAGCTAACCCAAAAGGACCGTTATTGGCTGAGGTTCGGAGCGTGGCTTTACGCCCCGCTTGTGTCTGGTTTTGGAGCAGCCCTTTGTGTTGCGTCCATTCTGATGGGAGAGGGGATATGGCGATTTCTGGGGGTTCTCCCGGGTTTGCTGATTGTGACATCCGGCCTATGGGGATTTCGCCTGATTCGCAATGAAGAGATTTACAAGACGGCCCGCCAGTTCCTGGTTGGAATGCCTTTGTTGATGCTGCTGGCAGCCTTGCTGACCCTGCCGGCTATTGAACCGTTGATTAAGATCTCGCCGGTATTGGCCGAAACCATTAGGGTCCATCGCCTGCCCCATGAATCCGTTGCCATGTGCGGTTACGCGGAGCCTAGCCTCGTTTTTTACATGAACCTGCCGGCCGATCAATCCATTACAGCTATCGATCAGAATCCCGAAACACTGCATGCATGGACTGTCGTCAGCAAAGGTGGATGGCTGGTGGTGTACGATTCGCTCTGGGAAAAAATGATTGACCGCTTCGGTTCCATTGAAACGGTCCGAACCAGGCTTGTTGTGCCGTTACTCAACACCAATGATAGGGCAAAAAGGGATTCTGTACGGGTCGTCCAACGCCTGCAGCGCCATAACAACGCCTTTTCCAAGGAGTGTTCCCCTTGAGCGAACCTATTATAGAAATCGTGGTGCCCTGTTACAATGAGGCGGAGCGTTTGGATGGCGACCGCTTTCTGGCTTGGTTGTCTGCGCACCCTCACTATCGCCTTTGCTTTGTTAACGATGGCAGCACAGATGCCACCCTTAGCTGTCTGAAGGCTCTGGCTGAAGTCAATCCTGCCCGGGTGCGGGTCCACGATTTGGGATCGAACAGCGGCAAAGGCGAGGCCGTAAGGCATGGCCTATTGGCCGTCTTGGGGGCCAACAAGGCCACGTATATGGGCTATTTTGATGCTGACCAATCAACACCCCTGACAGAACTCCCGCGGTTGGTTCAGGTCCTTGAAACGAGACCGCAATGCCTGATGGCTCTGGGGTCGCGGGTCCTGCTGATGGGATATGATATTCAACGAAAGGCATGGCGTCACTACCTGGGTCGTCTTTATGCCACCCTGTCCTCTCAGGTGCTGGACCTCCCGATCTATGACACCCAGTGCGGGGCCAAGGTGATGAGGGTCTGCCCCGAGTGGCGCCGGTTGCTTGGCTCGCCCTTCTTGACCCGCTGGGTCTTTGATGTGGAGTTGATTTCTCGTATGGTGCGCTTTGAACGAGAGATGCGACCGCATATCGACCCTCGGAAGCTGTTGGTGGAGGTTCCTGTTTGTCGCTGGGTGGATGTGAGGGGGTCCAAAGTCACGGCTTTTGACGGGGTGGTCGCTCTCGCCGATCTCTCGCGGCTCTATTTTGTACACCGTCGCCCATGGCCGGCCAGCGAATAGGCCCCTAAAAATGTGTTCCATAGAAATCAGACCAAAATCGCAACATTGTATTCAGGCATCTTTCGGCGTATTTTCCCGCAACCCCATGGCCAGAAATGTGGTTGCAAACGCCACCAGGCTGTAGGCGATCCACGGCAACCCACCCATCGGGTCGGCCCATGTTACAAGGGTGGCGATGGCCATGGCCAGGATAGGCATGAGGCATGCCTCGGCAGTGGCCCCCGCCAATCTGACTGTATTTGCCGGATGGACAGGCCGCCAGACTTCCAGTAGGACAAAGGCTGAACCAAGGGCCGCGATCATCCATGGGGCGTTCGGGAATCTGCCGGTACAGGCAACACCGATGCCGCAGATCACGGCGCTTACCCCATAGGCCCTTCTGATGGTTTTGTTAAGTCCATCCGCTACGGTCACCTTTAGAAGCGCCGCTCCAAGAATCACGAGTTTAAGCCCGACCCAGATGGCGACTCCCACGCCAAAGGCCGGTTTATGCCACAGATCGCGCGGAAACGCAATTGCACAGAAGAAAACGACCTCTGTCAGCAGGAGCGTCGAAAGGAGGGACTGCCTCTTTGCCAACCCAAAGACCACCCCCCATCCAGTGCGAAGTGCATGGACCCATCGGAGCCAGGACGTCTGGATCAAGGGCATGAACGCTAGAGACAGAAGGGCGGGGAGATCCCAATCCCAATGCGGGAAAAACAAAATGCGAAGGAGTATGGTTGCTGCAACGGCGCAGATGACCAAGACGCCCCACAGGCCCACGAAGCCCGGGTAACGTTGCGGGGTTCGGCTGCTGGTGGAGGGCATGTTTAACTGATTTGCCTCTCGCCCCGGGAACAGGCAGAATAGGGCGGATGTGAGCAGACTGGTTGCGGCCAGGGAAAGGGACGTGGCAATGATTTCGCGCCATGGAGAGATCAGAAAACCGAAAAGATAGCCGTTTATAACCAGGGCCATGGCGGCCACAATAAAAAAAAGCTGTACCCAGCCCAGCATCATCCCGGCGACCGGGCTTCTTGCGAGAAGGACTCCCTGAGCCTTCCCGGCAAACGCAATAAAAGAGATCACCGTGGCGCCCAAGACCACCATCTGTTTCAATAAAAACGACCACCCATCCGGCAGCCATACAAACAACACATCGAACCACGGACGTATTCCGTTGGTCCCCAAGGCCGATACGATCATGGCAAAAGGCAAGATGGCCATCCATGTGCCGAGACAGGCCCCGGGGAGGACCCGAATCAGAATGATCCCTATTGCGAAAAGCGCTTCAATGCCGGCTGCTCGAGCGACTATTTCGGTGAGGTCCGCTCCAACTCCCGGCCCCCAATACAGAAAGAGGAGGACCCCTTCAGCGCACCAGAGAAGGGCCGTCGCCGGCCGGGAAAAAATCTGACGTACTGCCTGTGCGTCATCTTTCAAACTGAAAGCGCCGGCGACCCATGCCAGGCCAGCGGTCTGAAGAAACGGGATCGCAGTATATTGAACGATGACCTCTAACCGAAGATCAACGGTACGCCAGACAAGTATGAGAAGGATGCCATGGGCTGAGGCATAGAAAGCGGTCAGCAAAAGCCACAATCGTGCCGCTGTGTTCATGAGAGAGTATCGGGGCCGGGAATGTTTCCCGGCCCCATCGCAAGAAAATTACACAAAAGAGATACTATCCCGATAAAGCTTTTGTCATGCGGATAGAGGAGAGGCATTATTGCGAAAGAAACGGAGCCCCACGATCAACAGGATTAATGTCATGGCAATGAAGCCCCACTCGGTCAGGGTGGGAATTGGCGGAGCAGCAGAGCCTGACAACGGGGGCCCTTGCAAAAATTCCGGGTCCGCCACGCCATCTCCGTTGATATCGGGGACTATCGTAGGCTGTCCGTTGTCCCCTGTCCCCAAGGGGAGCATGATCTGAGAATTGGCATTCGCCTGGCCGCAGGTGCCGATCACCCCAAGAGACGCGAGGTTGGCTACGCCGATATAGCCGCCTTGTTCTGCCAGTGATAGGTACACGTTTACTGGTTGTGATCCTCCGCCGACTGATTTTGTCCCTACCAAGTGCACCTGATCATAGGTCGCCTGACCCGCAACCGATTTTACCAGCGTCAGGGTACCTCCCGAAGAAGACCAAGGAACATCCAAGGTCCCTCCGATGTAGTTCCCATCGGCATCCAGCTGATCAATTGTGAAAATTCGACCGATGCCGTCTTGAAATCGATCATATTTCCCAGAGACGGCACCCGTAACATAACCTGTGACTCTAAATGCATATTCGCCCTGGCAAGCGGACCATGGGCTTTGCAGATAGAATGTATTAGGCCAACCGTCCACCGGCCTTGCATAGGCCTGCTGAGCCGCACCGCCTACATCCACCGTACCCGGTTCTGTATTGGCGTGCATGTTCGGGGGGCCAAAAAACGGGGGAGTCGCAGCCGATGCGGGCAGAGCCACAAAGACAAGGATAGCGAGAACTGCGGTTACCACACTCCAAGATCTCTCGAATTGTCGCATGACCAAAACCTCCTGAATTTTGAAAGATGGTAAGACGTTACGGGTGGTTGAGGGAAAATACAAAGCCTGAATTTTGGTCGAAAGCATGGCAAAATCCTCGCCTGTTGTCAAGAAAATAAGTGCCAAGAATAAAATCGGGACTTCTCCAATGCCTGGGAGGAACTCGACCGGGGAAATTCTATGCAGAAGAGCGCTTTTAAAGCACTGCAAAAATGAGGTGGTTAAAATCGGTGTGAATCTGACCGCCCTGTCCGTGGACCGTCTCTTCCGGTTTCCTTCAATCTGCTGTTGATGTCTGTCCCTCCTGAGGGAATCAGCTCGAGCCCGTGCCAAACGAGCCATACTGCAAACAAGACAACTCCAATCGGCAAAATAGCCCTCGCAAACGGGAGGAAAGACAGGACTTCCTTTTCGATATCGCCCAAGCCGAACAGGATCACAATTGCACAGGCGGCTGCGGCCAGCGCATTTCCTTGCTGTTTGCGGCCGAAAGTCGCTGCGACAGCCCAGGCCATGAAGGGTGCCATGATCCCATAAGTGAGTTGTTCTGTTCCGGGGCCGAGGAGCAGCTGCCAGCATACCCACATGGAGAGGATCAATGTCAATAGGTATCCTGTTGATCTCGTGCGTCGCCTTTGCCATAGACACCAAATCAGCACCAGTGCGGCCGCCACGAGTTGCATGAGCATATAAATCTGTCTGTCGGGCGGCGGGCACAGCTCTTCCCAGATGGTCCAGGCGTCGCGGTAGCCCGGAAAGCGTCCCTGCTGCAAGCGCGTGAGGCAGACATACCAGTTATGGTACTGTTGCAGGACTATATGAAATGGCCGTGTGAGGAAAGGGACCGCCGCCAGCACGGCCATCGGCACAGGGAAACGCCAGCTAAGCTTTCGCGGCCAGCAGACCATCAAGAGGAGCACCACAGCCATCGGCCAAAGCTTGATAAAAACCGGAACGGCCAGCAGGCACGAGGCCGTCCACCAACGTTCACGGACGATCGCTGTCGCCGAAAAGCAAATTAGGGCAATCAATAGGGTATTGCTCTGCGCTGTCCAAACCATTGGAATCGAGATCAATGCCGCTAAACCCAGGAATAATCCTTTTCGCCACGGGGTCCATTCGCCGGGCAGAACGTTACGAACCAGGATCCGCAATGACCACAGCAGAAGGAACACGCAGGGAAGATTCCAAAGGATGTTCCCAAGCCGAGATGGGAGCATGGCAAAGGGAGTGAACGCCACTGCAAATGTGGGTGAGTAGAGGTATATGCCAACTCCTTCATACAAGTCGTATAACGACCGCTCTGCCCACCAGTTCTGCGACGCAACGGCAAAAACGTTGTATACGGAATGGTGATCGCCTTGCACGAGCGTCTTGACGGTTACCGCCACAGCCAAAACAATCCATAGGGCCATACCATTTCGCAACCAGAGGTCCCCGGCCTGCACCTTGGATGGTTCGGTGTCATTCCCAATCGAGTCTGCCATATCGACAATCTCCAGATCAACCGCCTTCCAGCGGCGAACGCCATACTTCAGTATCCACAGGGACTCTTCCCTTCAGACTGACAGCAATAAGACCACACGATGCCGTGAATTGTAGCGATCCGGGAACCTGTGTCAATGTCAATCTGCATCGTGACGACTGGTCATTCCCACTGCATGCGTGAACCCGGGGCCTGTCCGGCGGACAACTTTGTGACATCCTCAGCAGCGTGGCTTAAATGTGTGTCTCAGGCGGCTCAGTGGGAATTCCCGATAGCTCGCGACACAGCCTCCGCACCACCCCTGTCGACTGGGCGCTGGCGGGGCAAGGATTGAGCGTTTCCCGCTAAGCGGGATGCCCTCCCCTCGTGGGTGACGCGTTAAGGTTTGTGGTGTGCCCCTAATGGCATTGCGAGAAAGAACACCTCACCGTTGGCACTGCAATCCTAATCGGGAATTGCTGGGACAGATAGACAACTTGAGAGTCCAAAGTACTCACGTCATGCCGGACTTGATCCGGCATTCAGAACATCTAACTTATCAAAAAGACGCTGGATTCCGGCTTTAGCCGGAATGACGGCCCGGAATTTATGCATTCAATAAAATCAATACATTACGAGAACTTTGGACTGTGGAGATAGATAACTTCTTGTCTTTTTGATCGAACCTCTGTAGCATTTAAATTTTAGGAGTTTATGAAGAATAACATGCCATTCATTGCTGCTTTGCCTCATTTTTCTACAAATTTCAGCCGATGAATGCGTTTTGTTGTGGAATCATGTGCGGGGACGGTGGACAAGGCAGACCTTCTAATTCCGGAGATTCTTCCTATGATCAAGAAGATTGCCCAAGGACTTGGGGCCATTGTCTTTCACCGGTTTCGTTCACGGTAATATAACGTACCTCTTTTACTCGAAAATGCCTTGACCGAACGGACATTGTCTTAGACCAGGCCCCGTGTGTTTTTTCAGGATCATAAGGGGAGAAATCATTCCAGACGAACAGACACTCCGGCATCCAAACGTGAAAAAGATACTTCTCTCCGGCTACTTGCTGGCAACATCGCTCCTTTTCCCCCTTTTTCTGCTATTCGTGGCTTTTCACACGCTGAGTCGACCCCATGTCTTTAAGCAGCATCTTCGAAGACTCTCTGTAATATTGCCCGAAAGGAGGACAAGACCCGGAAAGAGGGTATGGCTCCACGCGGTGAGCGTGGGAGAAGTTCTCTCCTGCACCCCGTTGATTCAACGCTTTCAGGAAAGGGGGTGGGCCGTTTTTCTTTCCACCACAACCGAATCCGGCTTTGCCACCGCCCAAAAAAGGCTCTCAGGGGTGGAACTCTTCTTTTTTCCCTTTGATTTCTGGTTCATCTGCAATCGTTTCCTCAGAAGGATAGACCCGGATGTGGTCCTCATCTGTGAAGTGGAGATATGGCCGTCTTTTATATGGTGTGTTCAAAGGCGCGGAAAACCTTTGTACCTTGTGAGCGGCCGAATGGCGGAAAAGGACTTCCGTCAATACCGACGCTTCAAATGGTTTTTCAGCCATGTGCTTTCAATGTTTTCCGGACTGTTCATGCAGAACGAGGCCTACACGGAGCGGATGCATGCCCTTTGCCCTCACCCCGGTCTCAAGACCCTCGGAAACCTGAAGTTCGATGCCGTATCCGAGCCTGTGAATCCGACTGGGATCGGGGAACTGATGCCAAAAGGGCTCAACATGTGCGCCGCCTCGACTCATCGAGGCGATGAGCTGCGAATCGTGAAGGTTTTTCAATCATTGAGGGGCGAATTCCCCCATCTGAGACTGGTGCTCGCCCCGAGGCACCCGCAACGAAAAAGTGAAATCGTTCGAATCCTTGAGATGGAACATATCCCCTACACCTTGCGATCGGAAAAGAACTATTGCAGAACGCCGGTGTTTATTTTGGATACCGTAGGCGAACTGATGGAGGTTTATCAGCACTGTAAAATTGTTATTATGGGGGGGAGCTTCTCCCGAGAGGTGGGGGGTCACAATATTATCGAGCCTGCCCTTCTTAAAAAATGCATTGTCTGCGGAAACCACATGGAAAACTTTGAAGATATCTATGCCCGCTTCAAGCGGGAAGACGCCCTGATAACCACAACGTGGCAAGATCTGGCCCAGGATTTGAGAGAACTCATTCAGGACAAAGAAAAGGTCCGCCGCACGGGAGAAAAGGCCTTTGCCATTATCAGGAAAAATAGGGGGGTTTCAGATCGGATCCTTGCTGAGATTCTATGAAGCATTTCCGGGGGATTAAAGGAGGTTTAGCTGAATGGAATCAAATCGTTATAAAAAGTAAAAAGGGGTGTCTCCTTGCGAAAACAGAAGGTTTCCCTGCTCAGGCGGATTGGTTTTGTTTTAGAGGCAGCAGTTGTCATTCCGCTTGGAAGCCTGGCCGCTTTTTTGCCCAGGAAAACAGGAAGAGCCTTGGCTGCGCTCATGGGTCTTCTCATCTTTCGCCTGAGTTCAAGGACTCGAAGGCAGGCAGGGAGGAACCTGGACATCGTCTATGCCGAGAACCCTCTTTCCTGTACGGAAAAGGAACGAATTATCCGGCGACTTTTTGTCAATATCGCCACCAGCGCTTATGAATACTTGGGAATCCGCCAACTTACAGAAACGAATTACCTGGAATTTGTCCGCATGGAAAATCCCGAGGCATTCTTCCGGGCGGTTCGATCTGAAGGAGGCGTTATCGTGGTCAGTGCACACCTGGGCAACTGGGAACTCCTGGGCAGCACGGCGGCCAAATTGGGGATGAATCTGGGGGCTGTGATTCATCGGCAACTAAACCCCTATACGGACAGGTGGCTGAGAAGGATTCGGGAAAAGCATGGAAAAATCAAATGCTACTACGATGACAGATCAGGCATGCGCAAAATGTTTTCGGACCTCAGATCTGGCGGAGCCCTCGCCATCCTGGCAGACGAGCGCCATAGCGCCAGTCCGCTTTCTGTTCCTTTTTTCGCAAGGCCGGCCGCAACCCCGGATGGCCCGGCCCGGTTGCACCTGCGGTTTGGTTATCCCATCCTATTCTCCTTTTCCATTAGACAGGGCGACGGAAAATATCTGCTGACTGTGGATGGTCCCTATCAGTTTAAAAGGACGGGCAACTTGAAAGCGGATTGCGAATATGTGATGCGCCAGATAAACCGGAAGTATGAAGAGATGATTCGTAAGCATCCGGATCAATGGTTTCTTCTGCTGACCCCCAAGTGGGAATGAGAACGGGCGAAAAACTTCAGATACCGAAGAGATACAATGATTCCTTGCACATTTTGGTGGATTCTTATAAAAGAGCCCTTACGCATGAATATAAGATCAAGTTACTTGCCTCATGAGTAGAAGGAATAGCGCTTCAATGAACAAAAGAAGGGTCGTTGTTACAGGCTTAGGAGTGGTCGCGGCCAACGGAATCGGCGTCGTCCCTTTCTGGGAATCCAATATCTCCGGTCGGTCCGGAATCACCAGGATCACCCGTTTCGACGCGTCCCATTACCTGTCGCGGGTGGCTGCGGAGGTGAGGGATTTCGATCCGCTGCTGTACATGCCCGATAAAGTGGCTAAGAGGGTGGACCGATTTGTTCATTTCGGTCTGGCAGCAGCAAAAATGGCCCTGGATGACAGCGGATTGAATCTTGACGCTGAGGATCCGGAACGGATCGGTGTGATTATCGGTTCCGGCCTCGGGGGGGTTCTTTTCCATGAGGCCCAGATTATGGAGGCCTATGAAAAAGATTCCCACCGCTTCAACCCTCTCTGTGTCCCGCGGATTACACCCAATGCGGTCGCAGCCCACATTGCCATTCAATACGGATTGCTGGGGCCGAACTTCGTCATCTCGACTGCCTGCGCGTCGGGGAATCATGGAATTGGCGAGGCCTATCGAAAGATCCAGCACCGGGAAGCGGATGTGGTTGTCTCCGGGGGTGCGGAAGCGCCCCTGACAGAGTTTACCTTTGGCGCCTATTGTGCCTTGCGCGGCGTCTTATCCAAAAAGAACGACCCGCCTCACGAGGCCAGCAGGCCTTTTGACAGGGATCGGGACGGTTTTGTCATGGGGGAGGGGGGCGCCGTCCTGATCCTGGAAGAACTGGATCATGCCCAGAATAGGGGCGCTCGCATCTATGCTGAAATCGTGGGGTATGGTCTGACCAGCGGGGCCTATCACATTGCCATGCCTGAGCCCAAGGGAGAAGATGCAGCCAGGACCATCATGCCGGCACTCTCAGAAGCCCATGTTTCGCCGAGGGAAGTTGACTATATCAATGCCCACGGCACCGGAACCATTGCCAATGATTGGGCGGAGACAAAGGCCATCAAGCGGGTATTCGGAGATTTCGCCTGCAGGATCCCCGTGTCTTCCACAAAATCCATGATTGGCCACAGCATCGGGGCCGCCGGGGCCATTGAGGGGGTGGTCTGCTGCCTGGCCATCTCGCATCAGATGATTCCCCCTACCATTAACCTGACGCAGCCTGATCCGGAGTGCGATCTGGATTATGTGCCCAACAAGGCAAGGGAAGCCAAAATAGATCTGGTGCTGAGCAATTCATTCGGATTCGGCAGCGTCAATGCGTGCCTCCTTTTCAAAAAATTTGACTGAGAAATGAAACCAATGGATATAAAAGAGATTGAAAAAAAGGTCATTGAGGTCCTGGCGGACAGGGCCTCCATGGACATGAAACAGGTTACTCTCCAGTCAAGGTTGGTGGATGATCTGGGGCTGGACTCTCTGGATGCCGTGGAGATGGTGTTTCAATTCGAGGAGACCTACGGCATCGACATCCCGGACGATCAGATCCGTGAATTCAAGACGGGGCAGGATATCGTGGACTATCTCTCCCTCAGGCTTGCGTCGGGTTAACATGTCGGGGTGGATATTCTTTTCCCGGTTCAGGATGCCGGGAAGGTCTGCAGCCGGTGAAAGAGTGCCCTGTTCTCTGTTGAGGTTTCGGCGACTCCAGATGTGAACAAAGCATGTCTCATCGAATTAGATCATGTGATCGGCGTTCTGAGTTGTGGGCATATATTTATTTTATGAACGCGATGCCTTTGACATGAAGCGACTTAGCGTGAAGAATCGGAGGCCTTTGTTTAGTGCCTGAACGAAAACCCTGTTCAGGTACAATTAAATATTCAAGAATTGAAAATTGAAAATTGATGGAACAAAATTTACATTAACAGAACCTATTCTCATATTTCACTGTTTCTTGATTTTCCGGGTTTCCGTTCAGGCACTAATTATCATCATTCTCCCCTCACTGAACCGAGATGACATCAACTGATAGGCTTTCTCATACTTTCCCGGACTTTGAACCGGCCTATTTCCAGACGCCGATGCGCTGGCTCACCCTTTGGATTCCGGGCGTCATTGGGCGTGATCCTTCGCGGGCGGAGAGCGGATGGGGAGTGAATGGCTGGATATGGGTCATGGCCGTCGTCGGCCTCATGACGGCCAAGTTCTGGTATTTGACTCGAACCTACATGTTTATGGATCCGGCTCAGTATCTCTACGCCGCCGAATTATGGTGGGACGGCGGAGAGCTCTACCGGGATTTTGTAGATACCAATCCACCCTTCGTCATCTTTTTCAGTTTGCCGCCTGTGCTCCTTTCAAGACTGACCTCCATGGCCGTTGATACTGCCCTTTGGATTTATTCTCTATCCTGGGTAGTCCTCTCCCTGGCGATCCTTCGTGTTTTGATGGGCAGGCTGTGGTCAGTGGATTCTGCCCGGATCGTGCATATGTTCTGGTTCGTTATGGCCCTGGCCATGCTGTCTCCTTCGGACAATGTCTTCGGACAGAGGGAGCATATGTTTTTGGTCCTACTCCTTCCCTATCTGATGGCAGCGGTGCTTCACGAACAGGGCCAACCTCTCGGCCGTGGGCCTGCCGTATGGATCGGAATACTGGCCTCATGCGGTGTCCTGCTCAAGCCGTACCTGGCCATCGTCCCCTGCGGGGTGGAAATCTACCTGGCTATCGCTCGTCGAGACTGGAGGAGCCTGTTTCGGACGGAAAGCCTGACGATCGCCGCTTCCATATCGATCTACCTGGCCGTCGTAGTTCTGTACACGCCGGACTACTTCCGCTATGCCGGCTATGCCGCGGAAACCCTCTGGGCCTATAATTGGCAGGGAAATATGCTGGTTCGGGCACTTGAGAAGGCTATACCTCTGGTCTTAGCGGCCGTAGCGGTCCTCCTGCTCGGGGAACGGCGCGATGCGGCCTTCTTGCGCCTCCTCTGGCTGGCGGCCCTCCTTTTCTATGTCCCGGTCGTGGTATACGGCAAGTACTGGAGCCATCATCTGTTTCCCCACACGACGCTTTGCTGGGTGATCTTGGGGATCGTTGTCCTCCGTCTGTGCGTTGGCTTGCGGCTTCCCTGGCAGTACTGGACCTTGCTTCCGGGGTTGATCCTTATCGGGATCTGTGGGCTCGTCTCACAGGAGATCAACCTGGCGAAGGGCAGGAATTTTGAAAACGTCAGGAATCACTATTTGATCCCCATTATCCGGAGTGAAGCTGAGGGCCAGGTGATCTACTGCCTGACTGCGCATCTTGGGGGCTGTTTTCCGCTGGTGAACTACACAGGGACAAAACTGGGCGGCCGGTTCGCCTACCTGTGGCCGATCCCAGGCTATTTCTTATCGCGTCGGACCTCGCTGCCCCCGGCCGAACAATACCTTTCGCCGGAGGTTTTGGATGCCGATAACCCCAGGGAATACCGTGTGTTGCGGGAGGTGGTCACGGATCTGGTCCGCCACAAGCCCTTACTGATTTTGGTCCAGCCTAACCTTTTTAAGGCCGGTACAGCCTCAGTCCCGTTCAATGCACTGGAGTACTTGTTACAGGATAAGCAGTTCGCGGAGTTCTTCAGCAACTACCGGCTGTGTAGCCGCAGCCTGGTAAAACGGGACCGGACCGATATTTATCGTCGAATAGACCCGTGAAAGAGCATATCCCCCGTTCCAGAGGGTGGAGATGGCTGAGCCTGTGCTTAGTTGAATCGGTGGCTTTTTCCCAGACAATGACAGGTGCACTATTATCAAAAAGGCGGCATACACTATGCCGAAAGACGACATGGATAGACCCACAGCTTTGATCATCGGCGCTGGTCCGGCCGGTCTGACTGCAGCCGCCGAGCTTCTGGCCAAAACCCATATCCATCCCATTGTGGTTGAAATGAGCGGGGATATCGGCGGCATTTCGAAAACCGTCAACGTCAACGGCAACCGGATCGATATAGGGCCACACCGCTTCTTCTCCAAGTCCGATCGGGTGATGGACTGGTGGCGGGGGATTTTCCCCGTCCAGGGCGCTCCTTCCTGGGACGACCGTGTCCTGGGTCGCCGGATGCCCCTCTCGGAGCTTCCCCAAGCGCCAGATCCTGATCGGACTGACGAGGTGATGCTGGTCCGGCGACGGATTTCCCGGATTTACCATCTTGGAAAGTTTTTTGCTTATCCGGTCTCTCTGAACCTCGACACCCTAATGAACCTCGGCATGCGGCGCATGATCTCCATCGGTTTGAGTTACGCCTCGACCCAAATGAGCCCGATCCGGCCCGAAAAAAGCCTGGAGGACTTCTTCGTTAACCGGTTCGGGCGCTCTCTTTACGAGACGTTTTTTCGCGACTACACGGAAAAGGTGTGGGGTGTACCCTGCGACCGGATCAAAGCCGAATGGGGGGCCCAGCGGGTCAAGGAACTTTCCATCCACAGGGCCATCTGGAACGCGGTCAAAAAGACGCTCTCGCCCGAACGATCGATAGGCCAGAAAGGCACCGACACCTCCCTTATTGAGCAGTTCTACTATCCTAAATACGGTGCAGGTCACCTCTGGAAAGCCGTAGCGGATCGTGTGCGCCGTGGCGGGGGAGAAATTCGAATGAACTGCCGGGTGGTGGGTCTTGAATCAGACGGAAAGCGCATCCATTCCGCGGGGGTCCTAAGAGCCGATGGCTCCCGGCAAAAAGTCCCGGCCGACTGGTTCTTTTCTTCGATGCCGGTTAAGGACCTGATGGCCGGCTTCGGGCAACAGGCGCCGGAGCCGGCCACCCGAATTGCTGCTCATCTCAGCTACCGCGATCTTGTCTCAGTGGGACTGCTGCTGAAAAAGCTGAAGGTAACTAACCGAACCTCCTATCCGACGATCAACAATGTTGTCCCTGACAACTGGATTTACGTTCAGGAGCGAGGTATCAGGCTGGGTCGAATTCAGATTTTCAACAACTGGAGCCCCTATATGGTCAGGGACCGTAACACCGTGTGGGTTGGCCTCGAGTATTTTACCAACGAAGGCGACGCCTTATGGAATTTGAGCAACCGGGACCTGATTACCTTGGCCGGGCGGGAGCTGGCCGTTATCGGCTTGGCCGACGAGGCCGATATGCTGGACGGAACGGTTATTCGCATGCCCAAAGCATATCCGGGCTATTTCGGAAGTTACGACCGCTTCCAGACGGTCCGTGATTTTCTGGACGGAATCGACAACCTCTGGCTGATCGGCCGCAACGGAATGCACCGCTACAACAATATGGACCATTCCATGCTTACAGCCATGACCGCGGTCGACAACATCATCAACGGGATCACGTCCAAGGAAAACTTGTGGCAGGTGAACGCCGAGGAGGACTATCATGAGGAAAAAAGACGGGAGATTCTTTCTTCCGATGGAACTATTGAATAGGGAATGGTGCCTGTCAGAGTCTGAATGAGGCATTTTATGAAAATGCAAAGTACAGAGAGAGAGCGGCTGTGGGAACGCCTGGTCTCTTGGAGATGGGTCCCCATTGCTATTGGCGCCGGGTGGTTTCTGCTGGAATGGGTGAAGATTCTGCTGCGGGTTCGAGGGGACTTCCCCAACCGCTGGGAGCTTGGCCGCAGGATTGTTTCGGGGACGTATATCTACGCGGACAACCTGAACTTCGTCTATCCTCCTTTCTGGGCCATGGCCCATGCCCCCCTGGTCTTATTCGGTTCTCCCAAATTGGCCCAACTGGTGGCATATCCTTTCATTATTCTCTGGCTGGTCATTCTTTTTCAATCACTGATCCGACTCACCCGGCAACAGATGCCTATTTCAGACAAAGCGTTTTTCTGGGCGGTGACCGCGGCATTGGCCCTGGCCGGGCAGTTTGTCACGCGGGACCTGCCCGAGGCAGGGGTCAATACCATGCTGGTGGCGCTCTCGTGGCTGGCGGTGGCGCTATGGTCGGACAAGCGCGACATGGAGGCGGGGATCTGCCTGGGCCTTGCCACTGCGCTCAAATGCACGCCGCTGTTGTTCATCGCCTATTTTGCCCTCAAAAGGGAGTGGCGGATCACCCTCTATGCTCTGGCAGCCTTGGCGGTTTTCAGTCTATCCCCCATCATCCTCATGGGACTAAAGGGATATCACGAGGCCGCGAGCAGTTGGGTCAGGAGGGGCATCCATGGTGTGTCGGACCCAGATCCTTCTCGAGGGGTCCTGGGAGAAGAAAAGGTCATCAATATTGCCTTGCGACCGGCCCTTGCCCGCTATCTCATGCATCTCCCCTACGGTCACCTGGGCCGGCCGGAAACCTCGGATGTTCCCGGCAAGGCGCACCAACCCCCGAGCCGGTATTATGTGGATTTCCTGAATCTCAAACCGGCCGCCGCAGGGGTGGTGGTAAAAGGCATTATGCTCGTGATGGTCCTGGCCATCGCGTGGGGGTTCAGGCGACATCCTTTTTCTCGGGATGATCCGACCGTCGTCTGGGAGTGCGCCGTCCTTTCATTGCTGATCCTGCTCATTTCGCCCATCACCTGGAAACAGCACTGCGTGGGCGTGTTACCTGCGCTCTATCTGGTTTGGGGACGAATGGCCATAGACCCGAAGATCCCCCGCTGGATATGGCCCGTAATGGGTCTCTATACGATCTTGGCGGTGTTTATGAACCGCGAATTCCTCGGGAAAGACCTTATGGCATTGCTGGACAGTTACAAGGTCAAAACCGCAGCCATTCTAATTTTGCTAGGACTCATGCTCGCCTGGCGGGCATGGGCTCTGTCGGAAACCTGTAAGGGGGGCTTCGTCAACAAGTCGTTTCATTGACTTGCTGGGGAGGTGAAAAGGCTGATGCACAGTCTTCTGCTTACCGTTATTGATAGCATCAGAATAGACCATCTGTCTAACCTGGGTTTTCCTCGAAATACCAGGCCTTTCGTAGACTCGTTTATGGAATGCAGCGTAGTCTTTCGTCGTTTCTTCACCCGCGCGGCACCCACACAACCCGCCATTACCACTCTTTTCACCGGCCAGTTTCCCTGGGTCCATGGCATTGTAGCCCAGAGCGGATCAAACAGGCTCGCGCGGAATGCGCCGTGGCTTCCGGAAATCCTTGCCCGTAGCGGCTACGTAACCGCTGCGCTTGAAAATCTCGTTCAGGCCAAAAAATGGTTTGCACGCGGCTTCAAGGATTATGTGAACCTTCGGATGCATTCGGATGAATACTGTCCATCGTCCCGACTGAACCCCATAGCCCTTCAATGGCTGGAGCGACACAGGGACAGGAGGTTTCTTCTGTATATTCGTTATGGAGATCCTCACACACCTTATCAGCCACCGTCACCCTATGACCGGATGTTCTACTCAGGAGATCCCACTGCAACCCGTGTGGGCAGCCTAAATTTGTTTTACGCACGGCCACTCAAGCCCCAGCTCGTTTCAGAATGGCTGAAACCCGCGGCTCGTCGGTGGCCAGGGGCGATGGGGCCGCGCATCGAGGATATCGAATGGGTCAGGGCTCAGTATGATGGGGCAATCCGGTCGGTGGACGGCGGCATCAAGGAAATGATCCAGGGCCTTGACCGTATGGGGCTCCAGGAAAAGACCATCATCGTTGTGGTGGCGGACCATATCGGTTTTGAATAGATGTTCAGTTTCCCCATATTCAATTGGGTGAATGTAGATGGGAATTTCTATGGCCATTACTGACAAGGTCTTACTTGTATGGACGCAGAGGCGAACTTGTAACCAAAATGGAGTTGAAGTGTCTTAAAGCATGAACAGGGTGTCGGAAAATCTAAGATGGCTTCAGTGTTTATGGGATCTCCCTGTTGGGGCGAAGTTCCGCTTTCGTCATGACTTGCTGATGGCGATTTGCCTTCTGGGGATCCTGGTGACGGCCCCGTGCATCTGGTCGCAGGCAAGCTTCACGGATAAGGATGAATACTGGCTCACCTTCCGCACGCCTCTCGAGATGATAGAACGTGGCGACTGGCTGACCCCATGGCTGAATGGTGAGCCGCGCCTGTCCAAACCACCCCTCCTTTACTGGGCTATCCTTGGGACGTACAAATTGGTGGGAGTTAATCTTACGGCGGCTCGGTTGTGGGGGGTCGTTTTTGGAGCAGGAATGGCCGTGTGTTGCATTCTCATCTCCAGAGAGCTATTCGGAGGCAGCGGCCTCGGCTCGGGGCTGATAGCCCTCTCCACAATCGGAATAGCCATCCAGGGCCGGTTGGCCATGCTGGATCTTCCCCTTGCCCTTTTCACCTCCCTCGGTATACTGAGTTTCCTCAGGTGGACCCGGAGAGGGACCTGGCGGGACGTTCTGAGTTCGGCGCTTTTCATGGGGCTTTCGGTGCTGGTGAAATGGCCCATAGGGCTTTTATTCTTTGGGGCTGCGGCCCTGGCCCGCTTGTGGATTTTTAGGCAGTGGCACATTATCATCTCCCGCTTTCCTCAGGTAATGACCGCCTGTGTTATATTTCTGGCCGTGTGTCTTCCGTGGCCTTTGCTGATGATGACTCAGTGGCCGGACTTTTGGAACGTCATCGGACAGGAAATCGCGAGCCGCCACCCCGGCGCTAATCCTTTGAGTTCTCTCCTGCCTGTTCTGGGAGGAATTTTTGGCCTGATCTTTCCTTGGACGCCGGTGCTACCTGCAGCCATGGCTGATGGACTGAAAACCTCGAATAGCGACAGCAACCGGGAAAATCGCTGGCTCGTTATTTGGATCCTGGGATCGATAATCCCCCTCTTGTTTATCCGATCCTTTGAAAGATACTTGACCCCCCTTATCCCGGCGGCCTGCGTGTTATGCGCTCATTGGCTCGAAACTCACCAGGGAACTCTCTATTTGCGGCTTATCAAACTGGTTCTCTGGCTCACCGTGGGCCTTGCAGTACTATGCTGTGTTTCCTTTGCCTGGTTCAAGACAGGGCTTCCATGGGTCTTCGTCTCCGTTATACCTGTGGCCGCCATGGTCCGTTCAGCGCTTTCCTCTCCCGATTTCCGACGAACCGCTGGGTGGGTCATGGTCGCGCTGTTTTTGCTCATGGGAGGTCTGTACCCTTCCATTAAATCCAATGTGTTGCCCGATCATCTGGCGTCATCTTTGGGAGGAATGCCAGTGGTTGTTTATGGAACGTCTCAGCCTGCGATGCTTTCCATGAATTTGAAACGCAGCGTTATCCCAGTAGGCGCCCACTCATCCACAGGTCACTCCTTATTGCAGAGCTTTGAGGGCTTTGTTTTCATGAACCAAGAAGATGAGGTGTCTTTCGAATCGATGGCCAGCAGATCGGGCATCCGCTTTCAGAGGATGGGCCAGTTCCAAGTCCTCATCTCCCGAGGTGTCAAATTGGGGCAAGAGGGGGCCGGATGGGATCGCTGGAAGCAGTGCCTGGAGGAACGGTCCCTGAAGAGGCTTATGACGGAAATAATCTATTATAGGTTGTCCCGAAAGACGTTCTTTTCAGGCGATTATCCGTATGAAGCGTCCGAGCTGTCACCGTCCCCGGGAACCGATCCCACCTGAAGCAATTGAGCGGGAGAAAACGCTTATGACAGCGACAGGAAGGCCTTGTTTTTTCTTTTCTTGTTCCTTCTTCCGTTTCGGATTAAGGATAGGTGGATGGGAGGGGCGGATGGTCAATATGGTGCCAAAAGAACCAGCTTTAGTTCGTAATCCCGTTTCGCGGGACAACATGGGGATAAGTTGGAGCCTTATGGGTTAAGTCGCTGAAGAACACAATGCACTCGCCCCTCCCCAAGGCCGAGGCCATCGGGTCTGTCGCCTGTCGGAACCCGGACGAATGCGCCAAGGGATGATCGAGCGCAGGGGTCGGGTGCAGGAAGTCAGTGACAGCCTCCGAGGAATCGCACCCGCGTGTCCTGGCCACACAATCGGTGACTCAGTTCCGGGAAATGCCAGAGGGATGCATTCGCTGGTTTTTTGTCATTCTATTCATCAGAGTTTCTTCAAAAAGAGGGAACCAAACGTAAAGGCCGCAGAAGGATACTTCTTGTCGAGCACATAGCGTTCGCCCGTGTCCTGAAAGGGTATTCCATCAATCGGTTCCATCCCAGTGAGGCCGATAAGGGCGCGAACTTCCTCCTCGGTGCGTATGGCATCCGGCACGGGCGCTGCCGGACCATAGTCAAAGGTGACGGTCAAAAAGCCATCTGTTTTCACCAGCGAGGCCAGGTGCACGACGATCCGGGACTGCACGACTTTGGGCAAATGCTCGATCACGCAATAGGAGATTACCCAGTCAAAAGATTCGCTTTCAGGAAGCGGTTGACTCGTCAAATCGCGGGCCTCGGCCTTCAGATTCCACTCACGCCTTCCAGCCATGGCTTGGGCTTCGGCGATCAAATGTGCATCGATGTCGTAACTGTGCACTTTCATACCCATCGAGGCCAAATGGTAAACGGGAAGAGACGCACCACCACCAAAATCGAGCACCCGCCAGCTCTTCTGATAGGGAATATAAGCCAAACCCCGGGAGTATTCCCACAGTTTGTTCCATGGGATACGCCAACGACATTTTCTCACCCCGTTGATTGCACAGCCGTCTCCCCTCCACAACAGGCTCCTCATGAAATGGGTTAGTTCCTTACTCCTATCCCAGACTTCGGGCAACCTTAGATCCGATTTGCTGATCGTTTTGTTTAACGCCATCATCTTTTGATTATCCTTTTTTCTGAGGCGGACGACAAGTAGAAATCCATTTCCATAACAAATGAAAACAGATTCAGATGGATAACATCGAAGATTCTATGGTTCTTGACAGCATGATGGGATTTCACTACAGTCATTCCCCAAAAAGGCCAAATTCCTGCATGGAAGCTGGGGAGGGACGCCTTTTGAATCTTCGACTTGAGGACTGTCGGCGGCAGCTTCCCAGGCAAATAATTTGGGCAAAATCATCCGAGCACCACATATTGATATCAAAAGCACAAATAGACCGATGGATTAGCCTCAGAAATGTGTTCTGGCTCTATCTCGTGACCACCGTTATTGCCACGCTCTACAAGATGTGGCTGGGAACGTTTCCTCTTAACGGTGTCCTCTGTGAACCACTCCGGAATTTTACAGTTTTCCGAGATTCTTTTTTTGATTTGATCCATTTCCGAGATCTTTATACAGGCTCTGAAGGCATTTTCAAATACAGCCCCACATTTGCCCTGCTGATGGCCCCGTTTTCAGGCTTGCCTTACTGGGTTGGCGTGGTCATTTGGAATCTGATCAATTCTTTTTGTTTGTTCCTGGGGATAAAGAGTCTGCCGCATCTCTCCGACAAAACAAAATCGCTGATCTTGTTATACGCTGTTGTGGAATTGACGACCTCTCTTCAAAACGCCCAAAGCAATGCCCTGATAGTCGGCCTAATTCTGTGTGCATTCAGCCTGCTTGAAAGAGACAGGTATGCCTTTTCGACGCTACTCATTGCCCTGACCGTGTATATAAAAATCTTCGGATTGATCGCTTTTGCCTTGTTTCTTTTCTATCGTGCCAAAGGCCGTTTTGCCGTCTGGTCATTGATCTGGATGACGCTATTGTTCCTTTCTCCGCTCTTGGTTGTAGACATTGATCAGCTAATGAGCCTTTACAAAAGCTGGTTCACGCTGTTAACGGAGGATCATGCATCTTCCTACGGATTATCCGTCTTAGGTTGGCTAAAAGCTTGGTTCGGGATTCATGCAAATAAATACCTGGTCACCATTGCGGGGTTTCTCGTGTTATGTCTTCCTCTCTTGAAAATTGACAGGTATGGGGACTACTCGTTTCGACTATGTTTTTTGTCATCTGTGCTCGTCTGGTCTGTGATATTCAACCACATGGCCGAATCTCCCACCTTCATCATCGCCGTTGTGGGGATTGCCCTCTGGTATTTTTCTTCGCCCGGGAACCTGCCAAAGCACATTATTATCATCGCAGTATTCCTATTCACCCAGCTCATCCAGACAGATGTTTTTCCTCAGCAAATAAGAAGGGAGCTTATACAGCCATTCACCCTAAAGGTGTTCCCCTGTATTGTTGCTTGGTTTTACATGGTTACAGAGCTGTCACTCACAGACAGACCTGTTCGGGTTATCGACAAAGGGGTTTAGCAATAGGCCGTACCCTTTTCAGATCCTTCCGCCCTAGGCCAGGGAAGAATGACAGCCGACAAATCAAGTGAATCAGAATACTGACAAGATACTCTGCCAGCAAGTTCCGCGTCTCTATTTGATTACCCTCACTGAGAGTCCCAACCATGTCTGGTACCGATATCGACTTCAGGCGTTCGAGCCTATTTGAATTCCAAAGACGGCGCCGCCGAGCTTTTTGAATCAGGAAGGGAGGGATTTAGTCTAAACGATCCAAGGGATACCATATTACTGGCCGACGTCTTGCTGACGCTCCAGGATCCTCGTATCGTAGGACAAATGAGCCGAGCTGCATCGGATCTGGCGCCGAGACTGGATATAAAGGAGTATATGACGGAAGTGATGAGATGGCTCGGCATGCCGCTGTTGCATGCTGCCACGAGCTATATGGGCGCTGGACTGCCAGTCATCGGATCAACCAAGAGTGAGAGAGGATTCAGGCGCTGCTGAACGATAGTTCCGGTCCTATGGTCATCCCTCAAAACCCCAGGTGCTTGTCGGGGCAATCGCCGTTTTAGTCCAAGCACCTGATCGGTCCTGAATTGCGGCGTGGGGCGTTTGGTGGAAACGCACGTTACTTCAGAATATGCAGAAAGCCTTTTTTCCTGCTTTTTCGATGCTTAGAGACCCGATAAAGGCAAGACTCGATCTTGGGCAGTTGAGTCTCAATGGAGAAACTTTTCAATACCCTCTTCCGACCCGATTCCCCAAAACGACGCCTGAGATTCTTGTCTTTTAGCATTGTGATAATGGCCGCGGAGAGGGCAACATGATTGGCTGGTGGCACCAGAAAACCTGTTTTGTAAGGAACGACGACTTCTGGCAATCCGCCCACTGAAGTGGCCACTACGGACAGTCCGGCTGCCATAGCCTCAATGACGGCGATGCTTAAAGATTCATCCAGGGAAGGTAAAACAAAAAGATCCAAGGCACTTAGAATCTCAGGTATGTCCGTACGATGACCTGCCCACAGGATGGAGGAAGAGACACCCAGCCGATCCGCTTTGGACTTTGCCTTGCGCATATATTCAGAGGGGCCATCTCCCACCACCAACAAGCGAACACTGGGAATAACGCTTTTAATCTTTGTGAGACTGCTTATAAGATAGATAAGCCCTTTTCCTGGAACAATATCCCCAACTATCCCTATCACAAGACATTCTCCGTCAATACCAAGCGCCGCTCTAATATCCGGCCTCGCTTTCCCTGGATTATCAGGAAAGCATCGGTGGTCTACAAAGTTGTGCACAATCTCGAGCCGGCTGGCGCGAACAAAGTTATAGATGCGTTGAAAGCGGCCGGTGGCCTTCGAAGGGGCAATGACCCTATCGTGAAACATCCAGTTAAGCTGAATGCAATGGTTGTGAGCCGTGGCTACACAGGGGATTCCGCTGAGCCATGAAAGGGTCTGGCCGAAAAAATTGGCGCGGCTTAAATGGGTGTGGATGACATCGACATGCTCTCTCTGCGAAAGCCTTCCAATCCGGATCAGTTGATCCATGGGCCAACGATGAAGATTCGATTCGACAACCTGAATCGGTTCCTGACGCAGCTGCCTTGATCACCAGGAATTGGGGAGGCAGACAACTGTCACACGGTGGCCACGGCGCGCCAGTTCCCGGGCCACCATCGTTCCGTGCATGACGGCGCCATTTACCCCATTTGTGGAAATTATCTCCATGATATGCATCACAGACCTCAGCAGTCAAGAGATGCGGAGTCAGGAATCTTGCGGCCCCATCCATCGTCGGTTAAGGACACTGCGTAGGCATAAAGCCTTTGGAAAAGGCCGTCTTCCTTGAGTAGATTCTGACGAGTATCGTTCTGGACGATACGGCCGTTGTCGAGGACGAGAATCCGATCCACATTCCGGATGGTGGACATCCGGTGCGCGACGATGATGGTGGTTCGGCCGTGCCAAAGAGTCCGCAGGGAATCGCTGATCAAATGCTCCGATTCCGGGTCAAGGGCAGACGTGGGTTCGTCCAGGATCAGAAGCCTCGGGTTCAGGAGGAAGGCCCTTGCAATGGCGATCCTCTGACGTTGTCCCACGGACAGCCTTCCGCCATACGGACCGATGGGGGTGTCATATCCATTGGGAAGATCCCGGGCAAATTGATCCACGTACGCGGCACTGGCCGCGGCCCGGATTTCGTCTTCGGTGGCGTTCATCTTTCCAAAGGAAAGGTTCTCCTTTAATGTGGCGTCAAACAAAACGGGCTCCTGGGGTACGAGTCCGATCTGCCCTCTCAGGGTGTCAATCCGATGCTGGTGGATATCGCGGCCGTCTATCAGAATGGTTCCGGATGTGGGATCCAGAAAGCGCAGAAGCAGATTGACGAGGGTTGTCTTTCCGGCGCCGCTGGGTCCGACAAAGGCGATGGTTTCGCCTGGCCCAATCTCAAAGCTGATGTCCTCCATACGAAATCCCTGCCGACGGTAGGAAAAAAAGACGTCTTTAAACACGACATTTCCCTTGATCGTCGGAAGCGACGGCAGGTTTTTTGCGTGGACGGATTCCTTGGGCAGATAAAGGATCTCGTCAAAACGATCCATTGCCGCAAAGACCTTGCTTATCAATCCAAGAGAAGCCGAAATCCTTGATATAGGCGTAAATATCAGAAGCAGGCATGTGATGAAAACGGTCAGATCTGCAACGGGCAAAAAGCCTCGAAAGACCATCCACGAACAGACAAGGATCAGGATGCCGATGGTGATAAAGGTCTGGCACGAAACAATGGCAGGGTTAATGGCCCTGAGCCGGTCTTGCTGGTTATGGGCCTGCAAGGTCTCTTCATTCAATTGAGAAAACCTCTCCCCTACGAACTCTTCCCGGCCGTAACATTTTATCTCCCTTAATCCCCGGATCGATTCCTCTACCATGTTGTTGACCGATGCGAGCTTTTCCTGGGCACGTCGCGACGTTGCTCTGATCCTGCGGACGAAATGGTTTATGGCCCATGCCATTGGAGAAATCAGCAGGATTGTCATCACGGTGAGCGTGAACGAATACCAGATCATCAGGATAACCAGACCCAGAACCATCATGGCATTGGGAATCAGGTTGAAAATGCCTTCTCGCATTCCGTCTCCAAAGATCCTGACGTCATTGGAAATCCTGGAAATCAGATCACCCGTTTGATGTCCCGGCATGATGCTGAAGGGCACGCAAATGATGCTCTGAAACAGCCGTGTCCGAACGCCGGCCTCCATGGCGTTGCCCAGGTAGAGTTTTCTTGATTCTCTTTCATATTCAAAGAAGAGTATGCACAGAAAAAGGAACAACCCCCACATGAGATGTCTAAACAACAACAAAAAATCATTTTTAAGGATAATCTCGTTGATAAGGATCTTTGCCCAGAGGGGCACGAGCATCATGGCCGCGGAGGACAGTCCAATTAGGAGCAGGACCAGAAGGAATTCCCGACGATTCGGGCGCAACATGTCCCGGAGGGTCTTCAAATGTTTTGATTTCAGACTGAAGATGGGCATCGTATCGGATTACACCTCTACCAGAGCAGATGCGACCTGCCCCCCCATTCCGCAGGAGACCGACAAGAAGCGATTTCTGTCGCAGGGAAGAGGGCCGTCTGAAATCCGCAGATGTGAAAATCGTTCCTCGGTCGCCTGGAAGTTGAGCGTTGCGGGGGCCATCCCCTTCCGTATGCCCTGGATCCCCAGGACGATCTCGGCGATATCGCTGGCTGCTCCCATGTGCCCGGTATAGGGTTTCATGGCGACGATGGGGATCTGTGATGCGCGGTTTCCCAAAAGCATCTCTATGGATTCGAGTTCCGATCGGTCCCCCATTCGTGTGGCATTCCCGTGAGGGGAGATGAACCCAAGCCCGGCAGCATCCACTCCCGCCTTTTCAAGGGCCATCTGCATAGAGCGAAGACTGACTCGCCTGGAAATTCCAAGGCTGTCCGGCCTGTCAAACTCCATGCAGTTCCCCATCCCCCTGACCCGGGCATGAATGAACGCCCCCCGCTTCCTGGCAGCGACCTCGGATTCCAGGAGCAGGGCGGCCCCGCCTTCGCCCGGGATGAAGCCGTTCCTTCGCCTGTCCAGGGGTCTGAAGGATTCGGCCCCTTCCCGACAATGGGACAGAAGGCCGAGCCCCTGGAGTTCGTACAGGGGGATTTCGGTGATCCAATTGCCGTATCCCACCGCCAGGGCCAGATCAGACTGGTCCTGGCGGATCATTCGAGAGGCGGCCTCCATGCACTGGAGGCCGCAGGGAGAAAGGCTGGCCAGGGAGAGATTGGGGCCCTTGAACTCAAAGAAGGCCGACAGAAAGCTGAAGAGGTTGTTGTGCAGCGACTCCAGCAGGTAAAACGGGTTCACCTCGTGAAGGCAGGCTTCATTCAACCGCCTCCTGTCCACCTCCCTGAACGCTCCGTTTGTCCCTTGTATAACCGCGGGAAACAGGAACTCGTACCCTGTTTGGGTATGATCTCCTGAGCCGATTACCAGTGCCCTGCGATGCGGGGGGATCCGGGATACGTCAGTCAGGGAAGAGGTAACGGCCTCATGGGCTGCCAGGAATCCCAGAAGAGAGCCCCGATTTAAGAACTTTATCTGACTCTGTGTCTTTCGGGTCACCCCTTCCGGCATTTTGCAGTCTGTTACTTTTCCAATATAGTCAAATGATGGGGGCCGGCTGTCCCTGCGGTAACGACCGATCCCGGTTTTCCCATCTTCCAGATTGCGCCAGTTTTCCAAGACATTTCTGCCCAACGAAGTCACTAGGCCCAGTCCTGTTATGACGATGTCTCGGTTAGCCATTCGGATCAAACCCACGGTCCCTCGTCAGGATCTGAAAAAAATGCTTGGCCCTGACAGGGTCGTGAAGTGTGGACAGGGGTTGGACACCCCCTTCAAACTTCACATCAATCAGCTTTTTTCCATTACAGGTTCCGATCCCTCTATACATTCTGACGTTCGAATCGGTTGAAGGCAAAGACATCACTTCGAGGTTTACCTGATCGCCGGGCCGGGCAAAGCCGTAGTAACGGCACCTCCCGACCCTGCAAAGGAGTACCCAGTCTTTGAATCGGCTGGATCCGGCCTCGAGCCACCCTCCCAGCTGGACCAGGGCCTCCAGGAGCAGTGCGCCGGGCATCACCGGGTTGTCTGGGAAGTGAAACGACAGAAAGTCCTCGCTCATGGCGATATTTTTAATGCCCCGGATCAGGGTGTGGCTTTGCACATCGGTAATGTGGTCAACGAGCAGGTATCGCATACCTCTTCCTTGTAAGCCCTATGGGCCAAGCAGTATGACGGTCGCGACGCAATAGCGGGAGGCATGGGAGATCGAAACCGTCAGTTGATCCACGTTTCGCTTCCGGCAGATTTTTGCCATCCACCCGCATAGGTCCAGACGGGGTTTGCCCGAAGGAGTCGGGACCACTTCAATCTCTTGAAATGCGTGATCGATGCCGGCAGGCAGAAATCCTTTGCCCAAAGCCTTGGCGCAGGCCTCCTTGGCGGCAAACCGGCCTGCAAACCGGGCGTAGGGGTCCCTGAAAGACCGGCAGTAATCCCGCTCCCTGTCGGTGAAAATATCGAAGGCGAAAGAGGGATTTCTTCCCATGATCCTTTGGATCTTTGATATTTCCACAATATCTATGCCCTGGTACAGCCGCATCAGGAAATACTCATCCCCCCGTCCACGGCAATGGCCTGCCCCGTAATGTAATCGGATTTGTCGGAGGCCAGAAAGACCACCAGGTCTGCAACATCAGAAGCTTCCCCGAATCTCGATGCCGGAATTCTCTTAAGAATTTCTTTGCCGGCCCGCTTTCTTGCCCGATCGCTCATCTGCGTTCTGATGACACCCGGCAACACGGCATTTACCTGAATGTTTTTCCCGGCCAGCTCTACAGCGCATGCGCGGGTAAATGAGACCAGACCCCCTTTGGCCGCAGCATAATTCGTCTGCCCCCTGCCCCCTCTGATGGCACCGATGGAGGAGATATTGATGATCTTGCCTCGATGACAGGGCAGCATCAATTCCACCGCCCTCTGAGCCGTCAGGAAGGCGCCTTTGAGGTTCACGTCCTGCACCCGGTCCCATTGTGTTGTCTTCATGCTCAGCAAAAGCGTGTCCATAATAATGCCGGCATTGTTCACCAGGACATCCAAGCGACCGAATGTTTCCTTAATAAAATCGAAAAGGCCCTGAAGTTCAATGGGATTTGTGATATCTGCCCGAAACGCCTCTGCCCGAAACCCGCTATCGCGAATATCTCTTTCAAGACATTCAGCTTCATTTTCGGATCGGTTGCAATTGATAATGACCGTCGCCCCTGCCCATGCGAGTCGGAGGCAGCATTCCCGGCCGATCCCACGCGAGCCTCCGGTCACCAGGGCGATCCTGTCCGTAAGATTCAGATTCATAACGGTATCCGTACTGACCATGATTCAGTTGAATTTTTTTACGGCAATGGTTGCATTCTGTCCCCCAAAACCGAAGGAGTTGGAGAGTGCGGCCCGAACAACTTTTTTGCGTCTGGTATTGGGAACATAGTCCAAGTCGCATTTCGGATCCGGATTTCTGAGATTGAGGGTCGGGTGGATCTCGTCCCTCTGAACCGCCAAGACGGTGAATATGCATTCAGGCCCCCCCGATGCCGCCATCAGATGCCCGATCATGGATTTGCTTGAACTGATGCAGAGCCCTGCCGCTTCTGCCCCAAAGACCCTCTTAATCGCCAGGGTTTCAGACATATCGTTTTGTCGGGTTCCCGTGCCGTGCGCATTGATATAGTCTATGTCCCCGGCACCCAGACCCGCCTCGTCGAGGGCGTGCTGCATCGCCCGGGCCGCGCCCAGACCCAGGGGATCGGGAGCAGTCGCCCTGAAAGCATCCAGGGTTGAACCGTATCCAACCATTTCCGCGTATATGCGGGCACCCCTCTCCTGTGCGTGGGAGAGGGCCTCCAGAACCAGAAAGCCCGCCCCTTCGCCCACCACCAAACCGCTTCGTTTTCGATCGAAAGGGCGACAGGCGGTTTCCGTTTGCCGGGAAGAAACTGATGCCGCGGTGAGGAGAACAAAAAACATGAGGCCGACCGGGTCGACCATGGAATCGGTCCCCCCTGCGACCATCACATCCACCTCTCCCCGCCGAATGGCGCGAAATGCCAGGCCGATAGCCTGGGTAGCCGAGGCGCACGCAGACATAATGGTCCCGATACGGCCCCGAAGGCCAAATTCCTCTGAAACCGAGGCTCCAATTCCAAGACGCGCAATTTCCTCGTGGGCGTCATGGCTCCCGTGCCGATATTCTCCCTTAAGACTGACCGGATCCAAACCGCCTTGGTCGTTCACATGCCTGGCAATTTGCGGCAAGACGATGGTGGGGGACCCTTCCGCGGTGAACAGGCCCCATCTATTTCGATTCCCTCTAAAGTCGAGCAGGCCCGCATCGTTGAGGGCGGACTTGACGGCCCAATGGGCAAAAAGGGCTTTCTTGGAGCCGCATATCCGGGGCTTTTGGGCAACCGCGGTTTCCATTTTCTTCAGGTCCGCCGGCGCTATCTGGCCCGCGGCCTGAATAGGACACGACCGGCTCTCAGGGAGGGTTGAGGGCCTGATTCCTGAAACCCCGTCCAACAGTCTCTGCCAGTTTTCCTTCACTTCAATCCCAAGGGCGGTTGCCAGCCCGAGGCCTGTTACCACGACTCGCTCACCCATGAGACTTCCATAAAGGCCCCGGAGATCCTGAGGGCCTGACCATCAGGTCGAACTGTTTTCTCAGCGACATGGGATCAGGGACGGCAAAATGCCTGTAAATCATCCTGCCCGCCCGTGCAATGACCTCCCCATCCACACGGATTTCCGCCTGCCCCAGGGAATCGGAACCGGTAGTTGTCACGATGCGGGCCTGCACCCGGGCCTCAAAGCCGGGCGCCATGTTCGGCATCACCGCAACATCATCGATGAGGCTGATAATCGGAAAATGCTGAAAGTCATGAGAATAGACGATAAGCCACCCCATAAACTGCGACATGGTTTCAATGAAAATGGTCCCCGGCACAAGGGGGAGCGTCTCAAAATGGTCGTTCAGAAATTCCTCTGAAAGGGAGAAGACCTTGATTCCTTCAATGGATTCGCCCTTGTGAATCCGGATAATCCGGTCGCAGAATAAGAAGCGCACGCCAGCGACTCCTCTTGCTCGTAATAGATGACCTGACGCTATCCTGATTGCCGCATGTCCGATCCCTTCAATTCTCCGGCAACAGGAGGAACCGTCTTTGGCTTATCGGCAGGCGCTGATGACCAGCGACGCACATTGCCCTTGATGACTTCGGGTGTTAATCAGGACATGCCCGGGTGATTTCTGTATGGCCTTGCCCCAAATCAGGTTCAAAAGAGTATGCTTTTCCGACGGACCCACGGGCAGCGCCGCGGGGATAATGCTGTTTTTCATCATGCAGATTCCCAGGATCGCATCCGCCACGGGCGATGCAGCCAGAAGGTTCCCCAGAGCGCCTTTTGAGGTGTATGCATCGATCAATTTGCCTGCATTCGAAAAGAGCCTGCAAATAGCCTCGTTCTCGTTTCTGTCTCCAGCAGTGCCGTCTCCATGGACGATAACCAGATCGATACAAACCGGGTCAATCCCTGCATCAGCCACGGCCTCCTCCATGGCCTTTTGAATTGCTCCGGACGTGGGCCATGGCCTTTCTCTTTCCCGTTCAAACGCCGATCCGAAGCCCGACACCTCGGCCAGAAACGGCGCACCCCGTTTCTCGGCACAAGAACGGGATTCCAGAACCATCGCTCCACACCCTTCCCCCAGGATAGCCCCCTTTCCTTCGGCCCGGGAAGGGGAGCAGGCATCCCGCATCAGCGGTGGATCTGCGCTCAACCCTTCCGCCGAAATGTTACGGGCAAGGCTCAACGGGGAGATCTTTTCACTGACGCCCCCCGCCAGGACAACGGCTGCTTTGCCTTCCGTAATGGCATGCACGCCTTCCGAAACGGCCCAGGCCCCTGCGTCCCCACAGGGTGCAAACACGGCGTTTTCACCTTTGATGCCCAGATGGATGGCCACCTGACACAACGCCATATTGTTCAAGACCGACAAGGGCCAAAGCGGATAGATCTCTCTGTATCCGTGGCTAAAAAACGCCTCATCGTTAAATGATCCGTTACGGTTAAGACAGACCCTGACTGCGGGAAGAAGGTCCTCGTACTCATAATCCATATATCCCATCCCTACAAAGAGGCCCACCGACGTCCCGTCAATGGCGGATGGGTCCAGATCGGCATTCACGAATGCATCCCGCGCGGCCTTCATCAGCATAAGGCCCTGAAGTCGCATCATGCGGGCTTCCTTGGGGTGAATTCCCAGATCCGAGGGTTCGATGGGCTGTGCCTGTGCGCCGATTCGACACTCAAACCCTTCCGTCTCAATCCCTGAAAGAGGGCGAATACCCGTGAATCCGGCCGACAGCGCATTGAAGGTTTCAGCGGCTGTAACCCCTATGGAGGTTACCATGCCGACACCTGTAACAACGACCTTTTCCACAAAAGGATCCTTTCAACTCCTGCCAATTTACACGATCAACCGAATCCTGCAGACAAAAAATCAGGGGACCTTTCCGATACAAAGGCATGCGTTCTGCCCCCCGAAACCAAAAGAATTGGAGATAGCTACGGAATGCATTTTGTCTACGGCCTGGTTGGGCACAAACCAGAGATCGCACTTCGGGTCGGGATGGGTCTGGTTGATTGTGGGGAGCATCAAGGAACGGTGCATCCCCATGAGCGTCAGGATCGATTCAATGGGGCCGGCCGCGGCGATGCAATGCCCCAGCATGGATTTGTTCGCGCTGACGGGAACCTCTTTTGCCCTTGAGCCAAAAACCGTTTTGATGGCTATTGTTTCACTGATGTCGTTTTTCAAAGTGGATGTTCCGTGCGCGTTGATATATTGTATATCCTCTGGTGTCAGCCCTGCATCGGCAATGGCTTTGCGCATGGCCAGAATGGCGCCTTCGCCCCGGGGGTCGGAATCCGTAACCCGATAGGCGTCCGATGAGCTGCCGTATCCCAGAATCTCTCCCAAAATGGGGGCGTCTCGACCACGGGCATGATCAAAATCTTCCAGGATCAGGGCCGCGGCCCCTTCCGACAGGACAAACCCGTTCCGTTTACGGTCAAAGGGGCGCGATGCGGTTTCTGGCGTCTCGTACCGCGTGGCCACGGCGCCCAACAGGATAAACCCCAGAAGCCCAATAAGATTGAGGGTTGACTCGCAACCCCCGGCCATCATAATGTCGCAATGACCTTCCTGGATCATTCGGTACGCCTCGCCCACGGCCTGTGCCCCGGCCGCGCACGCAGATGTACTGGAGAGATTCGGGCCCCTGCAGTCGAAAAGCCGGGCAGTGATTGCCGGGGTCGTGTCCGGTTTTCTGCGATAAAAACGGAGAAGATTATAGCCGCCTTCCCTTGCCAGGCCTTTCAGATCCCAATGCCCTTTTCCGTCATAAAACCGGTGGAGCCATACCACCTCTTCGAGGGAGGGGTCTTCGCCATAGGAGCCAAGGTAAACGCCGATTCGTTCACGCTGAGAAACCTTGTGAAGCCCGGCGTGAAGGGCGGCTTCTCCCGCGGCAATGCTCATCAACCGGACGCCCCGGGAGGCAAATTTTAAAAGCCTTCTGTGGTTGTCGAATCCATCTTCCCGTATCCAGTCAGCCCTGATCTGCCCCGCAATCCGGCAGGGAAGGCCTGTTGCATCAAAGGCCGTGATGTGGTCAATACCGGAGGTTCCCCAACTGCAGCCTTCAAATGTCTCCGCGGCATTCCTTCCCATGGGGGTGATCATGCCGTAACCGGTGATAGCCACCCTCTTTTTGAAGGCCGCTTTCCCATGTTCAAACGATATCAGAACAGGTGCTCCTTTTCCTGGACCCGTCTTAACCAGTCAACGACCAGTTCGTCGCCGGTCTTATAAGCCGCGGCCGACCCGCAGGACCCGCAGAGGACGTGGGTCCCGTCATCGGTTTTCCACGATGCATGGACACACGTGGGGCAGGTTTCGGGCAGGCTGTCAAGAATGTCCAGAACGCTTTTGACCAGAGACTCCACCGTAACCAGATGGACGACCTCATCCATGTCCATGCCGGGCCTCAAAAACGACGGGTCGTCGTTGAATCTCAGCCTCAACATCGTTACGGCCGGGGCGGTCAAACATCCGTTTTCATCGATGGCCGTTCCCTCTCCGAACATCTCCTCAGCGTGCTCCAGCACAAAGTGACGGGCCATCCTGAAACCAAATGTCTGTTCCAGATGGTAGCTGATATCCAGAAAGTCCAGGGATTCCGCATCCAGATCACGAGTTAATACGCTTTCCGGTTGAATAGACGCTTCATCCACGGCGAGGGCGCTCGATATGGCCTTTTTCACTTCATCATATACTCTGTCCGATCCGATGATTTCCTGTCTCACAAAACACCTCCAACAAAAAACAGGCGCCTACTGGCCGACGCGCCTGAACAGGCTGTTGCTCATACCTCTATCCACCACCAGCGTCTGGCCGTTGATGCCCCTGCCTTCGTGCCCACACAGAAATATGACCACATCCGCTATCTCTTCAGGGGTTACAAACAACCATCCAGGAAGGCGATCGATCCCATCCCAGTACATCCTCAGGGTTTTGAAGGAATCGGTCTTGACAAGCCCCCCGCAAACCCCGTTTACCGAAATATCTTTTTCCCGCAAACTTTCCGAACAATCGCGAACCACGGACTCCATGGCGGCCTTCATGCTTCCAAGAGGATACGAAGGATTATGGAACCGACTGCCCAGGCTGGAAATAAAGACAATCTTTCCTTTGGTTTTCTCCAGCAGGGGAATGGCTTCCTGGATACAGAAGACGTGTCCCAGATAATTGGTGTTCACCAGATCCCGCAGCTCTCGCTCAAACAATTTCTCAATCGGCTTAAACGGCGCCCTGGCAGCATTCAGGACCAAAAAATCAAGACGTCCGAAATGGGCTTTCGTGTCTTCGATGGCCTTATGTACGGATTTCTTTTGGGAGATATCACAGTTGATCAGGATGGCCCTGCTCCCCCTCCCACTGATTTCCTCACAGAGCTTCTTTCCCCTGGCCTCAGAAGAACCTCCCTCTTTTCTGTGCGTGATGACGACATTGGCCCCAAGGGCAGAGAACGTTCTTACAATGACACTCCCGATTCCCCGTGCGCTTCCAGTGATCAGGGCCACCTTCTTCTTAAAAGGAAGTTCACTCATGTTTCCGCATTCAATTCCAGCGCCCCACTGAACAAGCTGAAGGTCCTCAAAACGTCAAGATGGGACGACTGACGTATTCCTGCCTATCCTGACATACTTTCCGATGATTGCAGTGGGATGAATTTTAAGCATGAAAATCCAACTTCTCGCCTAGGCAAAACATTAAAATGGCAGCAGGCAATCCGTCTGAACCTATTACTCACCTTTTATTTCACTCATACGTCTTTCCAGTTCGCGCACCCGGCGGTGGATGTCGGGAAGCTCAGGAAGAAGATGATATGCCCTCAGCGCTTTGATGACAGGAATGGCAGGATATCCGGCCCATCGCCCCGGACCGATATCGCGAATCACGCCCGATTGTGCGCCAACCATGGTTCCCGGTTTGAGTTCCACGTGGTCGCTGACGCCCACCTGTCCGGCCAGTACACAATGGGCGCCCATGCGAACGCTTCCGGATATCCCGCTTTGGGCAACGATAATGCAGTGTTGACCGATCTCGGAATTATGACCGATCTGGACCTGGTTGTCTATCTTGACGCCTGAAAGGATGCGAGTAGCCCCCAGGGTTGCCCGGTCAATGGTGCAATTGGCCCCGATCTCCACATCATCTCCGATCTCCACACATCCCACCTGAGGGATTTTTTCCAGTTTCCCCGAGTCAAGTGCTAAATAGCCAAAACCATCGGAGCCGATGACCGTACCCCCGTGTATGCGGACCCGTTTTCCGATGATCGTTCCCGGATAAATGGTCACGTTCGGGAAGATCTCGGTCTGCTCCCCGATGCGGCTCCCTTGACCGATACAGACGTTGGCATGGATCTGACAGCCGTCGTCAATGATTACGTCTTTCTCAATTACCGCGCCGGGCCCGACATAGATCTCAGAGCCCAGGTCGGCCTTTAAAGAGACGACTGCGCGATCATGGATAAGGGGCCTTTTCTCCGGTTCCGGGTAAAAAAGATGAAGGAGTTGGATGAGGGCGTGTCTGGGTCGGTCCACCTGGATCCTGTTTTCGGCCGTGCTGTCGGTTTCCATGGGCAGAACAAAGGCCGACGCCCGGCTTTCCCGGATTCGGGCGGCCGCCCTGGCGTCAAAGACAATGGCGATATCTCCCGGCGCCGCCTCCTCCATTGTCATAATTCTACTCACCAACAGCGCCGGGTCGCCGGAGAGTCGGCCCTCCAGGTATTCTGCGATGTCAGCCAGAGAGAAGCGCTTCATTGTCCTCGACACCTGTGCTTTTGGATGACCCTTTCCAGAATAAGGCGAGCCGCTCTTTCAACTCCGCCCTTTTCCCCAAGCGCTGAACACACCGAATGGAGGTCCTTTTTCATCTGGGCCTGCCTGCCCGAGTCCTGAAGAATGGCCCAGGCCTCATCCGCAATCTCCGTTGGCACAACCTCGGATTGGATAAACTCCGGAACGATTTTCCTGCCGGCCAGAAGATTCGGAATTCCCACGGTCTTGGACGCGATCAGGCCTGTCATTTCCAGTAGATCTACAGTGATCCAGGTCGAAAGCGAGACCTGATAGAGAATGATCATGGGTAACCCCATCAGGGCGGCCTCCAAGGTAACGGTTCCTGAACAGAGGATAACCAGATCGCAGGCAGGCATGGCGGTTCGGCTCTCATTGCTTAGATGGATACATCGGTTCAGACCTGCCCGTTTAATCTGGTATTTGATGCCCATCTCAAAGCATCTGTCGGCTATGGGCAAAAGGAATTCCGCATGGGGGTCCCTGGAGAGGATTCGACGGGCCACATCCAGCAGGACCGGCATCATCCTGTTCAACTCATGGCGGCGACTCCCCGGAAGGAGTCCAACAACGCATTTTCCATTGCCGAGACCCAGTGTTTTTCTGGCCTCCTCTCGTTTCGTCGGATCAACGGTTTCTATCCGATCCCTGAGATAATGCCCAACAAAAGCCGTTTGGCCGCCTGCTTCACGGTAGGTCAGTTCCTCCTTTTCAAAGGACGTCAGTATCCAGTCGTAACTCCTGGCAATAATGCCGGCTATCCCTTTCCAGATCCATATCTGGGGTGGAAAATAGGATATGGTCAGGACCTTCCTCGCCCTGAGCCAGCGGCTCAACACCAGATGGAAGAAATCGTAACCGATCAGGACCGCCACGTCCGGCTTTGATGCCAACACGTATGAGCGGATACGGTCGAAGCTTCTGAAAACATCAGGTATGGTAACTATCGCCTCGCTGATGCCCACGGCACCCATATGATTGGTCTTGTAAAGGATGCTTACGCCCGCCTTCTCCATTCGCGTTCCGCCGACCCCCCAGATGGAAACACCCGGGCAGACATCTTGAAGGGCACGTGTTAGACTGGCCCCTATCAAATCGCCGGAGACCTCGCCCGCGCTGAGAAAGATCCTAATGTTTCGGTCTGTTTTCGATGGCAAAGGACATCCCTTTTGTTATTCCTCATGGCGTATATGGACCTATGTCCGGCAGCGCATTATCAGCGGCGGTATTGTTCAGATTTTGAAAGGATTCAAGAAAAGGCACCCGCCGCATCTGGTGGGGATTATGGATACAAGCGACCATTTTGTCAAGAAGGGAGAATAACAGACCATTTCGAATGCTATTTCAGCAAGTTGCGACATCCTGTTTTGCGACGCCTGTATCGATTTCCCAGCGTGGGGTCAGAAGGGACAGCCACTGCTCCGGGTATTGTCTAACCATCGCTTCATACTTTTGGTTGATGAAAGTCATTATCCTGGCACAGTCTGTTTCACGGTCGCCACTTCCGGAAAAACGATGGGGACCGTCAAATTCCAACAAGTAGGTCCCATCGGGCTGTTTTATGGAAAAGGCAAACACCATAGGAGACCCGTACCACAGGTGAAGCCTGGCGGGCCCGTCGGCCGTTTGGCCGGGCCTTCCAAAAAAAGGCACCACAAGGGGGCTCGAAACATCCCTCTGGTCCGCCAGAAGGGCCAGTATCCCATTTCGTTTTAAATGAAGGCCGATCCGGTAGTTCAGCCCCCTGCCGTGATAAAGGCATTGGAAGCCGGCCCTTCTTTCGTGTATTCGGGCCAACCACCGATCCGTATAAGGATTGTGTTGATGCTTTAGAACGGCGGCCACGCGGTAGTCCAGTCGCGAGCCCAGAACGCCCAGATACTCCCAGTTTCCTAAATGGGCGGTTAGGATCAGCACACCCCTCTTTTCATCAAGCGCCTGAATCACGGCCTGAAAGTTTTCTGACTTGACAAAAACCGCGAGGTTTTCTGCACACAGTCGAGCCAGCTGCAGGTGCTCAAGGGCGAGGGTTGCGATGTTCTCAAAAAGCCTTTTAACAATACGGTCCTTTTCAGATGGCGGGAAGGGTGCCTCTTTATACATAATGTCGAGATTGCCATAGGCCCGTTTCCTGTCCTTCCTGTCAAGATGAAACAAGATCCTCCCTGAAAGAACGCCGAAGCGATGGATATACGTTCTCGGCAGTCGGGAGAAAATGGTTCCCAGGGCGATAACCGTCACCGCTTCCAGAATATAAGCGATTGTCCGTGTTAGGGTTGTCTTCTTTTTGGTCACCGGATATCGATTGACTTCGCCATCCTGAGTTGAACTCGGTTTTCGATTGTCTGCTGTCCCAGTCAGCCTCGAGATATATTACATTCTCTTTCTTGAGCCAGCTTTTGATGATATTTCAGTTTGATCCATTTTTCAACACCCTGATTTCATCATCAGCAATTCTCATTTCGGATCATTATCTCCTCGGCCCGATACCCGTTCAGAGCGTGGGTACCGGGGCTAACCCCGCGTTCATAATGAGAATTGGTGAAATCGGTGATGCCGCGTTGACACAACCGACTGATTCCCCTATATTTGTTCACGGAAATGCAGGGAAACGGTTCCCAATTGTTCCGGAAGGCCTGCTGCTATCCTCAAGGGTTGCAGCGTGTATCCTCTGTTTCAGGAATTAGTCGCGCTGAATCGTGAACCGACGATCAATGCTCAATTTCGGAGAACCTGCTACCATCCTCGTTCAGATTGTTGGAACAAAAAGGCCCCGTGAGGCTCCATGAGAGGAGACATATGAATTTCACCCCGTTGGAAGACTATATCAAGCAAAATTGCAGTACCGATGTTGACCTGAAGGAACCCGCCTTTCAAGTGCAGCGCTACAGAAAGAACGACGTTATCTTCTCCGAGGGATCTAAGGGGACTGCGGCCTATGTACTCAAAGCCGGGCGGGTTGAAATATCGGTCAAGGCCAGAGGAAAAAGGGTGGTCCTGACCGTGTTGCGGGAGCAGTCCGTATTTGGCGAGATGGCCCTCATTCTTGGAGAGCATAAAAGAACGGCAACGGCAACGGCGCTTGAGGATTCAGAGATCGCCAAGATCCCAAAGGGTGTTTTTGACAAATATATGAGGGATTCCCCTACGTTTATTTCCACATGTCTCATTGCCATTGCACGCCGTCTGCAGGAGACCACCGACAAGGCATCGACGAACCCGGACATCTTTATGGGTGTGGCCCAGATCCTGAACCTTTTCTGGGAACATGACCAACGAGCGCTTTCTTATGAAAAGACCGTCACGGGACTATGGAAGGCACTGTCAAAAGGAAAGATGCAAATCACCAAAGTAATCACCATGATGGAAAATCTGAATCTCTTGCGGGTTGAGACCGGCGAGAATGGAGATAGAACCATTCACCTTATCGGCGAGAAGAGCTTCATGGAAAGGGCCATGAGCATCCATCATATGCTTGCGCACTATTCGAATTCAGATGAAATGCAGGAATAAGCCCGTAAGGCCCCGAATCACCTGCAAACCTACTTTCCTGAGAGGTGTCTCCACATGGCCTCGGCCTGCTTTTTTCCCGTGGTTGCTTCCTGTTCAACGGGGAGGTCCGGGTTGCCGCCCCTGAGACGGGCGATCCGTTCCTCGAGCGGCGGATGGGTGGAAAAGAGGTGCATGAGGCTTCCCCCGGAGAGGGGATTCACAATAAACATATGGGCCGTGGAGGGCTTGGCCTCCTTCATGGGAAGCCGGCGGGTTGCGGCCCCTAATTTTTCAAGGGCGTTGGCCAGCCCTTCGGGATTCCCTGCAAGCCGCGCCCCGGTGGCGTCGGCCAGATATTCCCGTGACCGGGAGATGGCCATCTGAATGAGCATGGCCGCAATGGGCGCCAGTATGGACATAAGGATCAGGCCGACGGCCCCGAGACCCCCGCCGCCCCCTTCCTCATCCCTGGATCCGCCCCCGAAGAAGGCCGACCAGCGGGCCATGGAGGCCAGGATCATAATGGCCCCCGCCATGGTGGCCGCAATGGAACCGATCAGGATATCCCTGTTCTTGATATGAGACATCTCGTGGGCCAGGACCCCCGTGGCCTCCTCGTCATTCATGGTCTTGAGCAGGCCCTCGGTCACGGCAATGACCGCGTGCTCCGGGTCCCGCCCCGTTGCAAAGGCATTGGGGGCTTCCTCCGGAATAATATAGATCCGCGGCACGGGAAGTCCCGCATTCTGAGCCAGTTGGCTGACCGCGTTGTAGAGGCCGGGGAAATCGTTGGGGCCCACCTCCTGTGCCCGGTACATTTTGAGAACGATCTTGTCCGAATACCAGTAACTGAAGAAATTCATCCCCATGGCCAGGACAAAGGCCAGGACCATTCCCTGTCGCCCGCCGAAAAGACCGCCGATAAAAACAATCAGCGCCGTCATGACGCCCAGCAAAAGGGTCGTCTTGAACCAGTTGCTCATTTACATTACCTCCTTCGATTATGGGGAAAAGATAAGGATGGAAGGCCGTTCGTCAATAGAACCCGGACCGGGCTACAGTGTTCGTTCAATGGCTCCTAACATCTCTGCGGTTCGCTCCTCATATCACGCCACCCCCTCCGCTTCCTTCATGAATTCTTGTATCGCTCGAATGTCTGGAATGCCCTGCCACCCCCCGCCGTTTCTGCACTTGAGGGCCGCTGCTGCAGAGGCAAACGCCATGCACCTGGCCATGGTCCACCCCTCAAGCAATCCGAAGACATACGCCCCGTGATACACGTCCCCGGCCCCGGTGGTGTCTATGGAAACCACGGGAAAGGCGGCCTGCCGCACCATTCCGGCCTCATTGAGCCCGATAGATCCCCTGGCGCCCAGGGTGATCACCACCTCCCGGGGTCCCATCGCCCTTAGTTCCTCAAGCGCCTTTTGAAGCGGTGCCTCAGGCCCAACCAGGGCCTCTGCAAACGGCTCGGATGCAATCAGGACATCGACCCGTTTGACCAGGTCCAGGGAGCCCTCCCTCAAAGTCCCCGCGTCCATGACCACGGTCATTTGTTGCTGGTTGGCCTGTCGGGCCGCCTCCTTGCCGGCATCCACCATCAATCCGTCCAGGTGCAGGATGCGGGCATCGGGAAATCGATCCAGCGACACCTCCTCCGGGGTGAGCTCGGGGGCGCTGCTGCGGCTCCAGAAAATGGTTCGGTGCCCCTCACCCTTGGTGACGGCGATAAACGCAAACTGGGAGGCGCGGCCCGGGGTGATTTTCAAACAGGATGTGTCCACCTCCTCTTTTTTGAGGGTATCGACGATCTGAACGCCAAATGGATCATCGGAGATGCTTCCCAAAAAAGAGGTGGAGATCCCTGATCGCGCCAGGGTGACCAGGGCCGTGGCCGCGGGCCCGCCGCAACTGGTAAACACCCCTTCCAGCTCTGTCTTGCTGTCCTCGGCCGGATAGCCTGGAACGCGGCCCACATAATCCACGCAGGCCTGCCCCAGGCCGACCACTTGAATCCGTTTTGATCTTCTCTTTGCCATCCCTCCGCCCACACCTCTCCAATTGCGCCTGATCACCGGAGGGCCCCTCCCCCTCCCCTTGCGCATTCCGAGTTCCGCGTTCCACGTCCTTCAAGCCCGACGGCAGGATCCATTCAGGCCCTGAGCTTGACATTGGGCCTCATATCACCTCTTTCTGATCACCCCGTACCGCTGGTCACTGCGGGAGATGCCCAGCAACACCTCTTGCAGCATTTCATGTAGGGCCTTTCGGGACGATGTCCTCTGCCGATCGTCATGGCCGCGGACCGCAGTGTAAAATGCCTGGCAGGTCTTTCGGTTCCTGTCATTCCATTCAAAGGTAAGGCCGGCCTTGGCCGTCCCTTTGGAGGCATGTTCCTCAATGGGGAAATCCCGGCGTCCATGGGCCCAGTTGATGATGTGGGAATAATAGATCAGGGCGCGATCCAGGAGTACGTAGGTGAACTGGATGTTCTCTATCGGCCCGACCTGGATCTGCTCGCCGCCCAGGCTCAGGCCCTTGATTTTGATCCTCGCCAGGCGCTTCCCCCCTCCCAGACCCATCCACCCGGCCCCTAAGAGACCCCCTATGGCGGTAAAGATGCCGAAAGTCAGCCCGGCTGCCGCAACGTCCAGAACCGCGCCCGCGGCGCCTCCTGCCATTCCGGCCGCGGCAATGAGTTGCCTCGGGGAAAGGCCCAAAAACTGCCAGGTCTTCCTGCTGAAAAGGCTTTCATTCAGAATGGAATGGGCCGGGAGGGAATAGTTGAAGATGTTGTGCTTAAAGAGCTTCCGGACCTTTTGGTGCGCCTTTTCCTCAATTTTTTCAATGGCCGATGCATATTCCTTCCGGAGCTTCTCCCTCAGGGACTTCTCGTTGGTGGTTTCCGTGAAAGACCGGGTAATGGAATAGTCCAGGGATGTCTCCAGCAAATCGCAGATGATGTGGGCAGTCATGGCATTGCGCTGCTGCCAGTCCTCCTTGAATGCGGAGATGACCCTCTCCAGCGCTGGTCCCCAATCCTGATCGATCCCTTTCAGGCTTTCAAGGAGTTCGATCCGCTCAGCGTAGGTTGCCTTATTGGCGTTGAATACCCGGACTGCATTAAAGTTTTTCCGAAACTCGCTCTTCCACCTCTCCAGGTAGGCGGTTTCATCCTCCTTGCAGTTGATGACGGCCATGCGGGGCCGACCGGTCAGGCGAAGGATTTCCATCTCTGCCAGGTCCACGTTCCGGACCGGCCTGGACCCGTCCACCACATAGATTACCCCGGCGCCTCCGGCGATCGGTTCGAGCAGCCTGAAGTCATCTCTGAAGTCCGGATCTCCGGCATGGGTTTCGAGGTAGGCAGAGAGGATACTGCCGGGATCAGCCCGGTAATTCTTCATCCAGTTCACGGTCTTTTTCGGATTCTGAAACCCGGGGGTGTCGATGAACCGAATTATCGCCATCCCATCGATGACAACCGGGAATGTCTGACACGCCACGGTCTCCCCGGGATAGGGGGTGACCCGGACCGTGTCGTCTTCAGCCAGCGTGGATACCACCGCAGACTTCCCTTCATTGGGATGTCCGACAATGGCAAATTCCGGAATACCGTCAACTATCATGGGCCGTGAGTCTCTCCATCCCGAGGTAGGGATCTCCCAGGGCTGTCAGCTTCTGATGCCATACCGTCCAGTCCTCGTCTTTAATCTGTGTGAAAACTGCTCCCTGTTGAGGCCTGCCCATGAGGCCCATCCAGATCATGGCTGTGTCCCCTACGGCCCTCCGCAGCTCCCGAATGAAACGGAGGTTTTCCCGGATGGGCGGCTGCCAGGCCTCCTGCACGATCAGGAGGCTTTGCAGCGTGCCCTCTTTCCGCATGCGGGAGAGTTCCCGGAGGATCTTTTCATCCCCCTTCATATCCTCACCAAACCTAAATGTCTCCTTGATGGAACCGCCCAGGGTCTTAGAAACGACGTTCGTCAGATGACCCTCTTGACAGGCATCAAAGATGTCGTCGGGGATGAGCGCGACAACGCTCTTCTGCTGCAGAGCCTCGCCTTGGTCCACGTCTGAGGGCGGAAACGCCTGGACGGCATCTCTCCGATCCGTGCCTGCTCCCGGCGACGGCGGAAAAGTTCCTTCCGTGGAGACCAGGGGCGTGGTCAAGCGGTGCAGCAGCCTGGTACACGCTGCATGACTCAGCTCCACCCTTGAAAGCGCCGTCCTTTCAAAGGTAAGGCCCATACCCAGCAGTATCAATCTCGGCGCCAAGCCATAGGTGAGAACGGCCAGGCAGAGAAAGGGCCACCAGGAGACCAGGTCCTGGGTTGCCAGATGGTAGATGCCGTCCTTCAACACCATGTGACTCCCCTGGATCTGTGATAGGGAGGGGTAGGCCGCCTCCGCCGATACGAGCCAGGACCAGGGGAGGGCAATGATCTGCACCAGCCTGTATACGGCCTGCGCACTGAACTGTACGGTAGACTGCCATCCAAAGGCAATATCCGATCCCACAACCTTCAGAAGGGTGGCGCCCAGAACGCCGACATTGAACCCGACGCCGAATATCTGGGACAGGATAAATACCGGCCAGTAAAAGAGTGAGCCATAGACCTGTCTCTTCCCTCTGATGAGGCCCATGGCCGCCCCGAGGCTTCCCCTTTTTGAGCCGTCCAGGCCCTTGAGCGCGCCCTGTTTCATCCTGACGATCCCTCGGGTCATAAGACCGCTGACCAGGGTAAAGATGACGGAGCCGCGGAAGGGCGATCGTCTCATCCTTCGAATAAAGTGGATCCCGATGAGAAACAGCACCGCCAGGCATTGGGAGAGAACCAGCCCTGCAAGGTACACTGAGACATTCAGGGGTTCGGTTCCTTGATAGTTTAAGAGCGAAAAAGCCAGTCCCGCCCCTGAAAAAACCCCCACGATCAAGAAACCGTATCCCATGAGGCGGTAGGCATCGGCAAAGAGTTCTCCAGGCAAAGGCCCTTTCAGATCATTGACAGACCGTTCCATGTTTCTTCGCTCTTCAAGCCACGACCGAATGACACGTTCCGGAGGTGCCTTCTCTTTTTCCCTGTCCAACGGTCTGATCCGTTGCAGATAGATATCCCGATCCCGGTTGGCTAAATCGGACTGGGCCGATTCGTCTTGTTCACGGTCGTCACGTTCAAGGAAATATTCCAGATCGATGAGGTCCTTCATCGACCAGATTGGTTTTCTCATCCCGGTCTGTCTCCACACGTCTACTGACAACGGTCACCCATATGCCTTGCAACCTGCTGCCAATCCCAGGCATAACCCGTTGTTTTCTCTAAAAAGAACTATAGAAAAATTATCAGCGCTTGTCAAACCGCATGTAAGGGTTCACAGGTTCCGGGTTTCCCGCTGCAACGGGATTCACGCTTAAAATCAAAGAAATGGACGAACCCGGGCGCTGTGCCTCAGTGGACAGGATGCGAACGTGGGTTCCGGAGACAAAAGATTCCCTTGAACCCCTGGCCCAGACCGATGGTGACAGGTATGACCGACAATCGTTGTACAAGGCTTCGCATGCACACGCTGAGAATTTTCCAGTGAGTCGCGCCAGGGCGGGCTTGGAATCTGTGGACGCTTACCAAACAGGGTCGTGCAGACAAATGGCCTTGACTTCAGCACCCTCTTTAGCTTAAGCCTGAGACAGCTCTCAGAGAGGAAGGGATGCGAAAGTCAGCATTTTCAATGAACATGAAGAAATCATTATCTGTCATATCCGGGATCACTATCGAGAGGCTGGACTCAGGTTCGGTTCGGATATGCTGGAAGACGCACCGCCCGGAACACGGCGTTTCCATTTATTCTGCGAACAGGCCTCCCACGGCCGCCTCTGGTTTCAGCCCCGCCGTCAGGGTTGCCGGGACGAACCTGGCCGAGATCGACGGACTGGATCCGGATTTCCGCTATTACTTCCGGGTGGTTCCCGACGGCGAAAAAGGCCTTGTGATTGCCGAGCGGCTGGTAAATCTGGAGGGGTCTGTCAATTTCCGTGATCTGGGAGGCTATGAGACCGTCGATGGCCGTCGCATCCGGTGGGGACGGGTCTTCCGTTCGGACAGCCTGGCCAGACTCTCCGAGAGGGATCAGGTGAGGGTGGCACATCTGGGGCTGCGGCTCGTTATTGATTTTCGCACCCTCAACGAGGTAAGGAAATCCCCGGACCGTCTGCCCCAAAGTGCGTCCCTGTCCTATTTGAATCTTCCCATTACCCACGGGGAGTTTGATTTTGTGGGCGCTGTGGAGCGGATTAAAAAGGGGGACGATACCTGGCTCACTCCCGGCTTCATGGTGAAGGGTTATATCCAGAACGTGGATGAATTCCCTCGTATATGGGGCGAGGTCATTTGGCGCTTGACGCAGACGGAGAATCGTCCCCTGCTCTTTCACTGCACCGGAGGAAAGGACCGGGCCGGGACCTGCGCCGCACTCATCCTCCTCGCCCTCGGGGTCCCTGATGAAACGGTGATCGAGGATCACCAGCTCTCAAACCGCTTTATTGCGAATCTGATCAAAAAGGTCTATGAGCGGATCGCTGCCTACGGGGTGGACCCTCAAAAGCTTTCCCCCTATTTTACGGCGCCCCGGGAATGCATCGTCTCCCTCCTCGGGCATCTCCGCGAGACCTATGGCTCTCCTGTGGATTATCTGAAAAAAGCGGCCGGGCTGACCGACGAAATCCTGGCCCTGCTCAAGGATGAACTCCTGGAATAATGCGCACAGGATTGGGTCCTGCGGTGACAATGCCGGGCGTCAAGCGGCGTCTTTGAGAAAATATTGGTGGTATTCCTCCTCAGTCAGATAACGCTTCAACAGTCGCGCGAGTAGATCAAAGAGTTCCTCCATGTCGGCCTGGGACATCCGCTCTCGGATAAGGGCCATGACGTCGTCGTCAGAGAATTTTTGCAGGTAAAGGATCAGCGCGCATTCATCCAGTTTGCGGTCAAGACCAAACCCCACCAGACCGTCGTATGTTTCTACAAATTGGTGATGATGTGTTGCCATCAGAATCCCAGGGACTCATTGATCAGGATCACCGATATATCGCTCAACATGGGCCTGCGGTGAAGGATGAGCGTGGCGCGGCAGATCCGCTGGGGGGCGTTGCAGTCGCTGCATACGCCGGTCTCGGCACAGGGTGTTTCCATGCCGAGGCTCCTGGCCCGCATGGGGGCGGCAACCTCCCTGACCCTTCTGAGGGCCGATTCGAGGTCCGGCGTCACCTTGTTCATGCCGGTCACGACACAGACTTTTTTGGGGCCGAAGGTCATGGCATTGGTGCGGTTGCCGATGCCGTCCACATTGATGATCTCGCCCGTTGACGATATGGCATTGGCGCTGCAGAGGAAGCAGTCGCATCTCCCCTGCTGGAGCCGTATCTCCAAATCCTTTTCCTTTGCGAGTCCCGTCTGCCAGTGGTCGTACAGGGTCTTGCCCTTGGCCTTCAGCGCTTCCATGAGACCTAATGACCGCGTGGTGTCGGATCCCCCGAAACCGAAGGTCTCGTAGTCTGAAATCATGCCGAGGATCAATTCCCTGGCCTCATCCCGCGAAGAGACAAAATGGGCGTCAAAACCGTGTTTTTTCAGGTTTCTGACGCAAATTTCCCCTGACTTCTCCCACAGCCACGACTGGTAGGTATTCTCCATAATTAACTCTCCTTCCCTCTCCTTACCTGAATGAGCTCCGCCACAATGCTCACCGCGATCTCCTCGGGGGTCTCCGCCCCGATCTCGATCCCGATGGGAGAATGGACTCTGGCAAGGTCCTCTTGTGTGAATCCTTCTGCTGACAGGGCCTGATAAATGAGTCCCCTCTTCTGCCTGCTGCCGATCATTCCGATGTACCCGGCCTTTGTCCTCAGGGCCTGGGCAAGAACCGTTTTGTCTCCCATATGACCACGGGTCACGATGACCACGTAGGAAGCCCTGTCCAGATGCAGCGGTTGCATGACGCCTTCGAAAGGGATGCATCGTACCTCGGCTGCCTCCGGGAAACGAGTGGGATCGGCAAAGTCCCCCCTGTCGTCAATGACCGTCACTTGGAATCCGACCTTGGCCGCCAGGGGGACGATCTGCCTGGATACGTGCCCGGCCCCAAACACATAGAGGAGAGACGGGGTTACAACAGGCTCCAGCAGAACCTCGACGCTGCGGCCGGCGTCGTCCGTCATTTCGGAAACCGACAGACGCCTCGCCCCCCCGAGCTCATTTCTCCCCTGTGAGACGGCTGCTTCTATGGTCCGGGCCCCCGGCAGGGACCCGAATCTCTCCCCGGTCTTCCTCAGAAACAATTTGGGAATGGCGTCATCCTCCCATCGTTTCGGGTCGATCAGCGTGATCAGATGGCCGCTTTGTCCATCCCGCAGGTCCTCCGCCACCCTTCGGAGCAGGGTGGCACAGGCCGGATTGCGTGCCGCAACCGGCTCCAGAAAGACCTCCACCCGGCCCCCGCAGAGCATATCGGTCTCGGCCACATCCGTGCCGTCAAGCGAGAAATGGAGGCGGACCGGAAGCCCTGTCTCAAGGACCTGTTCGGCCTCTTTGAGTGTCCGGGCCTCGAGGATGCCCCCGCCTACGGTGCCTATAGACGACCCGTCATCCTTGATCAGACACTTGGCCCCAATCCCACGGGGCGACGGGCCTGCCTGCCGGATGATGGTGGCCATCACCCCGGACCGCCCCTCGTCAAAAAGATTTCCAATCGCCTCGTATATCTCGTCCATATGTTATTCCCGAACCGGAACTGCGAATCTCTTAATCGCTACGTTCCTAAATGTGTCATCCCCTATCAGCACGCGGTAGGTTTTTTTCAGCAACGACCCGATGATAACCCGTTCGATGGGTGCATGAGCCAACCTCAGCAATCGGCGGGCCAGGTCTGCCGCGTCCTGGTCCTGCCTGAGAAGGTCTGCCTTATTCAAGAATGCAATCCGTCTTGCGAATTCGGGGGTCCCTTTGAAGAAGCCCTTCGGTGACTGAAAGACCTTGGCAAGAACGCTCGGGGTGAGTGTGTTCCCCTCATCCAGGCCTGTCAGATCCTTAAAAAGCGCCAGCCTGAAAACCACCCTGGGAGCGAGCGGCATACCCAAGGCCTCCAGACCTATCATGGCGATTACCAGGGTTGCGGAAGAGGGGATGATGGGCTCTTGCTCGGCCGGCGTCTTTACCGGCCTTCCCGCTGCCCCGTCCGCCTCTCCAATCACATAGTCAATATCCACATCCCTAAAAAGGGCGTCCGCTGTTTCAGGGCTTATTCCCTCTACCTTGCCGGTGTCCAGGGGCCTTTGGGCCACAAAGGCATGTCCCTTTTCCCTGAGGCCTTCTTTCAGGCGGTTGAAATCCCGTGTCCCGGAAGGGCAAAAAACCCGGCAGGGAGCTCGATCAGCCTCCTTTTGCCAGACCTTGGTGGTGGTTGTCGTGACCACGCGCTTTCCAAAGGCCAGAAGCTCGTCGGCCAGGGCAAAACAGAGGGAGGTCTTTCCGCCCCCCCCCACAATGGCCACGTGTTCTCTCTCCTTAAGATCCAGGGCGGCAATCAATCCCCTCATTTTTTTCTGAGCACCCTGCTGTCGCCGACCCTGACCGTTATCTGTCTTAAGTCAAAGTATTCGATGAGGGGGATCGTATATTTTCTGGAGGTCCCTGTCATATCCTTGAACTGCGGCGTCGTAATCTCCCCATGGGTTTTCAGGAAGGCCACCAGTTTTTCTTCCAATGCATCGACCGCCTTCCGATCGAAATAGAGATCTTCCTTTACCTTCAGGAGGTGCCCATCCTTGACCATGACATCCAGGACCTCTGAGGCCGTATTCCCGGGAAATTCCTCTTTCAGCTCTTTGAAGTAGGGGGGTTCGAGACCGCTTTTGGCATAGATCGTCTCCAGTTTTCGGCGCGCCTCCTTTTGGTCCTGGGCCAGGGTAACCTTGTGCGCTTTCAGCCGAACGATCTCCTTTTCCTGAACCACGTCTCCCTCTTGTGAGAGCTGATTGATCAGATAATTGAATAGTTTCGGGTTTTTGGCAGTGGACGTCCGGGACCGCAATTCCTCCTTGAGCAGCCCGGTTTTGAGGGGAAAATTCCTGTGATAGGTCTCAATGGTCTCCATGACCTCATCCCTGGCCTTCTGCAGAAAATCGGCATGGATGAGGAGGGAACGTTCCTTGTCAAACTGGATGATGCGTTTCTGGGCCTTCAGGGCCTTGAGCGGCTCCGCCAGCTTTTTTCTGCTGAGATTCGTCAGAAAGGAGAGTTCGGACTCTTCCACGCCATGGAACCGACCCAGGGCCACAAACAGCTCCACCGACTCCTTTTCCCCCCCTGTGTGGAGCGATTTGAGCTGTGACAGGACCCCCTCGGAAAACCTCTTTTTCTTGCTTGGAAGGGGGTTCAGAATTTCGCCACCGCCGATGGTCTGGACGGGTGAATAACTTCTGAGCACGTAGTGGTCTCCCTTGAGGACCGCAGTAGGTGCATCCAGACGTATCTGGGCGAAACAGGTATCGCCGGGATTCAGTTCATCCCTGTCCAGAAGGATCAAGGTCGAGATAATTTCGGCCGTCCCGGCATGAAAACGGACCTTTGCCCGGTTTTTCAGCTTGCGCGGGGCACTCGGCAGATGGTCAAGGACCACGTCCACCATGTAAGTGGGCCTCAACGAGTCCTTGGTAGCCACGATATTTCCCCTGCTCAGCATCATCTTCTCGATCCCTTGGAGATTGATGGCCGTCCTCAGACCCGCTCCCGCCTCTGTGACCTCTTTATTGTGGATGTGGAGCCCCCGTATCTTGGAGGAAGTCCCCTGCGGATAGATGGTCACATCGTCGCCCGTGCGGATCTTACCCGATACGCTGGTCCCGGTAATAACGGTGCCGAAACCCTTCATGGTAAACACCCGGTCAATGGGCAGCCGGAAGAGGTGCCCGGTGTCCCGTTCAGGGATCTGTTCGACCAACCGGTTGAGGGTCTCGATGAGATTCTCAAGACCTTCTCCAGTAGCAGACGAGACCTCAACCACTGGCGCGTCGGCCAAAAAACTGTCTGAAAGATATTCGGAGACGTCCTCTCTTACCAAATCAAGCCAGTCAGAATCCACCATGTCGATCTTGGTCAATACAACAACGCCGTGCTTGACCCTTAATAGCTGGCATATCTCCAGATGCTCCCTGGTCTGAGGCATGACGCCCTCGTCAGCGGCGATCACCAAGGCGACGATGTCGATGCCCGTGGCCCCGGCGACCATGTTCTTGACAAACTTTTCATGGCCCGGCACATCCACAATCCCAAGGAGTTGGCCCCCCGGCAGTTCCAGGTGGGCGAACCCGAGTTCGATGGTGATGCCCCGGGCCTTCTCTTCCTTGAGGCGGTCCGTGTCGATCCCGGTGAGGGCTTTTATGAGAGAGGTCTTGCCATGGTCGATGTGCCCCGCTGTGCCTAAAACAATCTGCTTCATTACAACCCCTTGTAATTCAAGTATAAAACTTCACCGGTTGAAGTGGGTGACCCAATCTGACGACAGGGTGTTTTGTGTTCAAAATAGTATGGGACGGGCTTTGGTGTCAAGTCGATTAGCAGGGGATGTCCTGAAAAATTCTATTGACTCAAACCCGCGCGTCTGGTATATATTCTCTTTTAGGAAAACATAGACCCTGTCCCCCGGTTGATCCTCAGGCAGAGTCCCACCCATGGCGGGATTAACCACTTGGTCGGCAAAGCTTAAAATTGATCCTCGGTAGTCCCGCAGCATGCGGGATCGGTAGAGTCCCGCCGACGGCGGGATTACCCACTGGGTCGTTTGATAACTATTCCTCGGTAGCTCAGTCGGTAGAGCGGGTGGCTGTTAACCACTTGGTCGGCGGTTCGAGTCCGTCCCGGGGAGCCACAACAATTCAAGCCCGTTTTTACAAAACGGGCTTTTTTATTCATGGCTGTCATGCAATATTGGGTCTATATCATAGAGAGTGAAACCAGCGGGAGGTTTTACTGCGGACAATCCTCGAATGTGGAACAACGGCTAAGGCAGCACAATGACCCGGAGTATCGATTATCTAAAACCACCAAGCGTTTTCCTGGACCCTGGAAGCTCATCTGGACCCAGAGTTGCCGCGATAGAAGTGAGGCAACTCATCTGGAGCGCAAGATCAAGAAACGAGGGATTTCTCGATTTCTGAGTTCATCAGGAAGTCGGTAGAGTCCCGCCGAATGGCGGGATTAACCACTGGGTCGGGATCGGTCGAGGAGGAGGCGAGATCCCGCTAAGCGGGATTCGAGTCCGTCCCGGGGAGCCACAAAAAGCAAAGGCTCAGCCTTTTCGGAGGCTGGGCCTTTTTTGTTGAGGCATGCCCGCCTGGGTCTATATCCTTCAAAGCAAGTTTACGGTCGGTGTTATTGTGGGCCAAGCAGTGATCCGGATCGTCGGTTGCGACAACACGATGACCCGGAACATCTCTTATCTAAGACCACTCAGCGCTTTCCTGGGCCCTGAAAGCTGATCCGTCGCCCGGCATTATTGACGCCATCGAGGCTGGCCGGTATGAAGAGGGTTGGAAACCGACATCGACGGCATTGTGTTTGCAAACTACAGATGCGGTAAGGTATATTCACTCATGGATAAGCGTCCACAGGGTTTCGCGCTGGCAGTGGGATTCTAATTCCGGGCACAACTGCGCTGCCGACCTCAGATTTTGACACCTGAAACCCTGGCCCAGACCTGGATCGCCATGGTAGTTATCACAGATCATTGTAAACGGAAGAAACCGGATGACCAGATCCAGGTCCAATACGTCGCGCCGGGGCGGGCCTGAAACCTTTACGCACCCAACGGGTTCGGTGTCTCGACCGCCCAGAAGGAGCCGCTTTTTCCGAGCCGAGTCCCAAAAAGGGGCACCGTGCCGTATTTCCTGGTTTTCTTTTACAAAAAGAGGAACTCCTTTTTGTCTCTTTGTGTGAGATGCTTTTGAGTTGGGGTTGTTCCGCGTTCGTTCACTTCAAATTCCTTCAGCACGGAGGCCCGATAGAGAATATGAAATGGTTCAAGAGATTGCTGCTGACAGGTGTTCTGCTGGGAATCGCGATTGCGCTGGTTGTCTATTTCCTTCCCCGCTTCAACGATTACCAGACAGAAGGAGAACGGGTTTTGGCCGGTCTTGAAAAGGACGTGACCGTCAAGCGGGACGAGAAAGGAATGGCCTTTATCTACGCCCGGAATCTTCAGGACGCCACCATTGCGCAGGGATTTGTCACGGCCCAGGACCGCCTGTTTCAGATGCAGCTCACAAGACTGCTGGCCCAAGGCCGCATCAGTGAACTGGCAGGGGCCTCTGCACGGGACCTGGACATTCGCATGCGGACCATTGGTATCGGGCGCGTCGCTCGGAAACAGGCCGGGATTCTGGATAAAAAGACCCGTGCCTATTTTCAGAGCTATGTGGACGGGGTGAATGCTTTTATTGAAAGCTGTCCCGAAGATATTCCGCTGGAGTTCGCCCTGTCGGGCATACGCCCCGAACCGTGGACCGTGAGCGATTCTCTCTCCATCCTCTACTATATGGCCTACTCAACGTCGGCCAACCTCCAGAGCGAAATCACGGCCCAGATGCTCTTTGAGGCCGTGGGACCGGAGAAGGCGGTTGACCTCCTCCCCGTCAACATCAACCCGGACAGCCCCGGGGACACGGGGGAGACCCGGATTCCCGATGCTGAGATCCCTGATCTCAACATTCAAGGGAAGCGCCGCTCTCTTCAAGCCGTTGCCTCTGCCCTTCCCCTTCGCATGGGAAGCAACAACTGGGTGACCGGTTCGGATCTGTCCGCAGGCGGCCGGCCCATCCTGGCGGGGGATCCCCATCTGGATGCCAGGATCCTGCCGGGGGTATGGTACCCTTTAGGTATCATCGCCCCGGAGATCCGGGCCGTGGGCGCCACCATTCCCGGTTTTCCTGGTATGGCCATCGGCCGGACCGCTCACGTCGCCATCGCCATGACCAACAATTATGGGGATATGCAGGACCTTTACGTGGAAACCGTGGATCCCGCATCCCCGGACCGCTATCTGGAAGGAACCGCGTCGAAACCTTTTCAGGTGATCGAGGAAACCCTTCGGATCAAGGATAAAAAGGCCCCCGAAGGGTTTCGCGAGGAGAAGATACGCATTCGAATGACGAAAAGGGGGCCCGTGGTCTCGGACGTCTTTCCGGATCTCAAGACCGACAGGGTGGTCACCCTCCGCTGGGCCCCGGCCGAGTCCATGACCTCCACCATCGGTCTGTCCTCCATCCTCACAGCCCGGTCGACCCAGGAGATCCACGAGGCATTGAAAGAGCTTGCCATGCTCTGCCTCAACTGGGTCTTTGCCGACAAGGACGGCCATATCGGCTACCGGGCATCGGGCAGGATCCCTGTGCGGGGGCCGGGGCAGGGCACCCTACCCCACGTGGTAAGGGGCAGTGAAGACAACTGGAAGGGCTGGATCCCGCAGTCCCTGATGCCCCATGCGGACAACCCTGAAAAGGGCTGGCTGGGAACATGCAATCACAAGACCGTTCCCCACGACTATCCCTACTCCTATTCCTCATACTTTGCCCCGTCCTATCGCTACCGAAGGCTCAAGGAACTCATGGCCGACCCAGGGAAAAGAACCGTGGACGATCACTGGCAGTATCAGAGGGATGTGAAGAACCTCATGGCCGAGGCCGTGGCCCCCATCATGGCAAAGGCGCTGCAGGCCCATGCGGACACCCGGAAAATGGGAGACATCCTGGCCCGCTGGAACTTCATGGAACAACCGGACCTGGCAGCCCCCGCCGTCTTTCAGGCCACCTACATCCATTTTGCGAGGCTGGTATTTGAAGACGAACTGGGTCCCGAAACCGTCATGACCCTCCTCAACAACTGGTATTTCTGGGAGGAAAGCCTCGAGCGGATGGTGCGCAAGGGATCTTCCCGCTGGTTCGATGATCGGCAAACTTCCGACAAGGTTGAAACCCTTGACGATCTGTTCCACAAGGCCGGCCAGATGGCCCACTCCCAGTTGACGCCGGTATTGGGCAAAGACCCGGAGGACTGGCAGTGGGGCAAGATCCATACCCTTGAACTGGTGAGTCCGTTGCGGCGAAAGGGCCCGGGCAAAGGGCTATTGGGGTCGGGTCCCATGGACATGGGCGGATCCGGGGAGACGCTTAACAGGGGATGGTACGATTTGGATGCCCCTTTTCGGGTGACCCATTCGGCCTCCCTTCGCATGGTGGCGGATCTGTCCCAGGATGAGGAGGTGGCGGCCGTGCTGCCGGGAGGTGTCACCGGACGTCAATTCAGTCCTCACCAGAAAGATCAGGTGACGGCATTCATGAACGGCGACAAGCTGTACTGGTGGTTTAGCGACCGCGCCATTGATGCGCATACCCGCTCCACGTTGCAGTTGAAGTCCTCGGGGCATTAGCAGGACACCTGCGAGACGTTGGATTTTTGTGTTCGATGTCGTGAAAATAGGGTCAGGGTCCAAAGGGTTAATGATCTCTTAGAGCGTCCGGCTGTTTCAAACCAGATTCAACACGCTGAAACCACTGACACCCTCCGGATTTGTCTTTGACACGTTTTGTGGGAAGGTGTTATTATTTTTCCCAAGGCATTGACGGACGTCGTGGTTCATCCGCAATTTAGGCTGAACAGGGTTTGTGCGAAGTGAAAACGAACACGGACAAGGCATTTCATCCGGATATCTTGCGAAACCCGGAAACCGCCTTGAGGGCGTAGGGTGGGTTAGAGGAGAGATTCACGTGGCAGTACGCGATCAAGATGAAAGAGGGCACCCCGGTCAACATATGCCGTCGACCCAGTTACTTTTTCTGTTGGTCGTTTTTTTCTTATCCGCATGGGGCGCCTCTTTTGCGCAGGACCCAGGAGAGGAGCCTGTTATATCCGATCCCGTGACCATCGAGGGCAAAGGCGACGGGGGAATTGTTATTGCCGGACAGCGGTACAGGGTTGGTGAATCGACCGCGATTTTAGACGCAACCGGAAACCGTATCTCGTTATGTGATTTGTCGTTGCCCTGTGAGGCTGAAGTTGAATACCGGTTGGAAGAAAACCTCGAACCTCTATGTCTCAGGATAGAGATCCTACGGGTCCTGAAGTCCCCACCCAATTTTGTGATTACAGACGATCCGGGTTGATAGGCGAAAACGGGCCATAAGGTTATGGCCGTGATCCATGGGGTTTCACAGGGGTGAGCTTTCGCATGTCTCAGGGCCGTGGCCGATTTTCAACAAGCTTGGGATGCCGCTTCAGGAATATCGGGAACGGATGGGTTGCGCCTTTCTCTCCCGCAATCCGCAACTGCAAACACTCATTTTTAACATCAGCGCCGGGGGCATGATGCTTGTCCATCTTGTCATTACCGATTTCGCTATCATCAAACACCTGGATCTGTACCTGAAGGAGGGACTTAACATCCTTTCGGGTGAAACCGGCGCAGGGAAATCGATCATCATCAACGCCATCAATCTGATTTGGGGGGGGAGGTCATCGGCCGACCTGATCCGAACCGGATGTACCGAGGCCGTGGTGGAAGGACTCTTTGCCCTGCCCGAGACACCGGGTCTGGTTGACGTATTGGAAGAGGCGGGCATATCCTTTGACGGCGAAGTCTTGATAAAAAGAACCATATCCCGTGAGGGCCGGAACAGGGTCTTTATCAATGGCTCACTGGCCACCTTACAGACATTGTCGCGCCTGGGGCCGAGGCTCATCAGTATCTCAGGCCAGTATGCGCACCAACTCCTTTTGAGACCGGAAAACCATCTCTACCTCTTGGATGATTTCAGCGGCCTTGAAGATGAGCGTGCGCGACTGGGCACGCTGTTTGAGAGATACCAGGCACTGAAAGGGAACATCACATCCCTGGAAACAGAGATCAGGTCACAGAAGGAGAGGGAAGAGCTCTCCCGGTTTCAGATCCAGGAGATCGAGATGGCAGGACCGGTCTTGGGCGAAGACGATCTGTTGGAAGAAGAGAGGCGGCGTCTCCAACATGCAGAGGAGCTTCTGGAGATTGCATCAACCGGATACCAGACCCTTTACGAAGACCAGGATTCTGCTCTTTCATCCGTGGCCCTCTGTATAAAGGCCCTGGAAAAGGGGTCGAGATTGGCCCCTGAACTGGAAGCCGTAAAGGCCTCTCTGGCAGGGATTGAGGCGCAGATAGAGGATATCTCTTTTACCCTTCGGGATTTTCGAGAGTCGGTGCGGATAGACCCTCAGCGTCTGAATCAGGTTGTGGAACGGCTGGAACTCCTAAAGAAACTCAAGCGAAAATATGGCGCCGCCATTGAAGATATCCTCAGGTTCAAAGAGGCGCTGTCCTCAAAGATGTTCGATCTGGAAGGCAAGATCCGGGAACTCGGACGACTGAACCATGAACTGGAAGAAATGGAATCCGAACTCCTTAAAAAGGCCGGGAACCTTTCCCGGAAGAGACGAAACGGGGCTGAGGATTTCAGGAGGGCCGTCGAGACCGAACTCCGCCAGCTTCATATGAAAGACACCCAGTTCAGCATCGCTTTTAAAGACCTCCTGGATGAAGATGGGATTTTGGCGCAGGCACGCGTGGAGGATATGCGGCCGGAGGGAGTCGATCGGATCGAGTTTATGATTTCCCCGAATCCGGGCGAGGAGTTAAGATCCCTGTCCAGAATAGCCTCGGGCGGTGAACTCTCGAGAATCCTGCTGGCCATGCGAACCATCCTTTCGAGGTCGGCCTCGGTGGAAAGCATTGTCTTCGATGAGGTCGATGCGGGAATCAGCGGGGCCACGGCTGAGGTGGTAGGTGAGAAAATTGCCTCTTTGGCCTTATATCATCAGATTGTGTGCATTACCCACCTCCCCCAGATCGCGTCACAGGGGGCGACGCATTTTGTGGTCAGGAAACAGGTCACGAACGGCCGAACCGAGGCGGCGATTTCGGAACTGGACCCCGAGGCGAGGACCCAAGAGATTGCCAGGCTGTTGGGCGGACGGAGTATCACATCCCGGGCATTGGCCCATGCCAGGGAGATGCTGCAGCGGGAATGAATGAATCCGAGTGAGACGGCGACAGGCTGAAAAGCTGAAAGCTCGAAGCTGAACGCAATCAACGACAAGAGAAGTGCCTAAAATTGGAGATCATTAACCAGGGGCGAGTATTCAGTGGAGGAATCCCAAGGAAAATAGGTGCGGAGTGGGGAGTGTAGAGTTAAAAGTTAAAATCGGATTTTTTCCTCTTTCAATTTTAGGCGCTTTGAGCTTATCACTTCAGACTTCGAAAAACCAGTATTCAGCAACCAGCAACCAGAGACGAGCCTGATGAAAGAGATCGAACTTACCGATATTGAAGGGATCAGCGTCGGCCACGCACAGGACCTGGAGGCCGCCACCGGATGCACCGTGGTCATAGGCCGGGAAGGGATGACGGGAGGCGTGGATGTCCGGGGCGGGGCCCCTGGGACCAGAGAAACCGATCTCCTGGACCCGGTCAACTTGGTCCAGCAGATCCATGCCGTGGTGCTGAGCGGCGGCAGCTCTTTCGGCCTCGATGCCGCCTGCGGCGTCATGCAGTATTTAGAGGCGGAGGGGATCGGTTTTGACGCCATGGTTACAAAGATCCCGATTGTGTGCGGGGCGGTCCTGTTCGATCTGGCCGTTGGAGATCACACGATACGGCCTGACCGAAAAATGGGCTATGCGGCCTGCCTGGACGCCGCTGTCCCGGGGTTTGCCGAAGGGTGTGTGGGGGCCGGGGCCGGCGCCACGGTCGGAAAGATCCTCGGCATGGAAAGGTGCATGAAAAGCGGATTGGGCGTATCCTGTTTTCGGACGGGCGATCTCGAAATCGGGGCGATCGTGGCGGTCAACTGCCTGGGCGACGTGATCGACCCGGAAACCGGGGAGACACTGGCGGGGGTGTTGGATGAAGAGGGAAAGAAATGCCTGAACACGGAAGAGATCATGATCCGACAATTTGCCGACCGCAGGATGACGTTCGGAGGAAATACCACCATCGGCACTGTCGTCACCAACGCCAGACTCACGAAATCGGAGGCCAATAAGGTCGCATCCATGGCCCATAATGGATATGGAAGGACCTTGAGGCCTGCCCATTCCATGTTTGACGGGGATACCCTTTTTGCCCTGGCAACGGGTCGGGTTGATGCGGACGTGAGTGTGGTCGGGCTGTTGGCCGCACGGACAGTGGAACGGGCTGTCGTCAGGGCCGTACAAAAGGCGACGCCTCTCTGTGGTCTTAAATCCTATTCAGATCTCATTCGATAGATTCAGGTTCGTCTGGAAGCCACGTTCGTGGCCGGGAGCGGCGGTTAAGGGTTTGACAACGGGCGCCTGTCTGAGATATTCTTCCGCTATTCCTCAACGCATTATTATCCAAGGCGGTATATGTCATGTCTCAAGATCTTTACGAAATCCTGGGTGTTTCCAAAGACGCCTCCCAGGACAAGATAAAAAAGGCATATCGCAAGCTGGCCCGAAAATGGCACCCTGACATCAATCCGGGAAACAAGGAAGCAGAGCAGAAGTTCAAGGAGATTTCCAGGGCCTATGATTGCCTCGGGAATGATCAGAAGCGGAAGTTGTATGATGAATTCGGCGAAGAGGGACTTCAGGCCGGATTTGACGCGGAAAAGGCAAGGGAGTATTCCAAATGGAGTTCCTTTCAGCAGGCCGGAGGAGGGGCTCCCGGCGCAGAAGGATTCGGGCGGTATGAAAGCTACGAGGACATCTTCGGCGACTTGTTCGGTTCCGGCATGGGACGGGGCGGTTTCAAATCCACCATGGCCGCCAAGGGGAGGGATGTCCACCATGACATGACCATTGACCTGGCCTCGGCCCTAAAGGGCTTTGAGACGGAGCTGGCGATGCAAAAGGCAAGCCCCTGTCCCGCATGCCAGGGGAGTGGAACGGATCCGAGCGCAGGCATCACCGCTTGTCCCTACTGCGGCGGTTCGGGCCGTCAGGAGGTGGCCCAGGGTCCCATGCATTTTACCAAGCCTTGTCCCCATTGTCACGGGCATGGGCAGACAGGAAAACCCTGTGCAAAATGCCAGGGGAGCGGGCGGGTCCTCGGCACGGAGAAGATACGGGTGGTCATCCCGCAGGGGGTGCGGGAGGGCTCCAAGGTCCGTGTGGCGGGCAAGGGCGAACCGGGCCTCAATGGCGGCAAGCCCGGCGACCTCTATCTGATTATTCATCTGAAGCCGCATCCGTTTCTGAAAAGGGAGGGGGACGATCTTGTCATGGAGGTGCCGGTGACGGTCGGGGAGGCAATCGCCGGCGGGACGATTCACGTCCCTACCATTGACGGTCCCGTGAAGGTCAAGGTGCCGGCGGGGAGTCAGAGCGGCCAGACGCTCAGGCTGAAAGGAAAGGGCGCAAGCAACACCAAAACCAAACAGCGGGGCAACCTCCTGATCAAATTGGTTGTGAAGGTACCGAGGACAGACGACCCGGAAATTATCGAAACGGTCAAGAAAATGGACAACCTCTATGAACAGGATGTGAGGAGCGGCATCCGGATCTGAAACGCGGCGGAGCAGGACAGCTTTTAATTTTTATAAGTACTTTCAGTAAGTTGTATGGCAAGATCCTCCAGGATAGCATCAAACTGCCTCCTCATGTCGATCATGTTCTGGCGCATCTGAAGGATGACCTCCACGCCCGACAGATTAACGTCCATTTCCTCCATGAGAATTTTTGCAATCCTCAGCTTTTCCAGTTCGCGGATATCAAACAGCCGGGTCGGGAGACCTTCATCGCAGGCCGGACATATAATCTCCTCTTCTTCCAGATCCCTGAGAAGACCCTCCTCCACCTGGAAGAATTCCAGTACCTCAGTAACTGACCACAATTCGTTTTTCATGCGCGTGTCCCTTTCACATGGCGGCAGCCTTCTCTTTTTCAAAATTCTATCATCTCAATAAATAATTTTCAACCGCTAATCCGCAGGTATGATGGTATCCCTTTTGGATCAGGACGGGATTTTCAGGGGTCCCAAATTGTGATGGACATCCGTTAGGGATCGTGCTATTTTGCCAGCTCCAATTCTCGGACGAGGCTCGGGACGCATCGAGCGAAGCGGGTATGACAACAGGAGGGTATATTTAAATGGTATTGAGTATCATGAGGAGGCACGCCAAGTCCTGGCTGATCAAATTTCTAATAGGCATTATCGCCGTGGTCTTTGTCTTTTATTTCGGCTATTCCTTTACCTCGGATCAGGCCTTGAAAATCGCCTATGTCAACGGAGAGGTCATCAGCGGGCCGGAATATGAAAAGACCTACCGGGACATGATTTCCGCATATCAGGCAAGGTACAAAGACATGTGGAATGAAGACATGATCAAGGCTCTGGATCTGAAGACAAGCGCATTGAACGCGCTTATCGATCAGAGGCTCATGACCCAGGCCGCAAAACGCTTAGGGATCGATGTGACGAAAAGCGAGTGTCAGAAGGCGATTCTGAGTTATCCCGCATTTCAGATTAACGGTCAGTTTGACATGGGTCGTTACCAGTCCCTTCTGAGTCGCAATCACATGACGCCGGAGGATTTTGAGGCATCGATCACCCAGGACCTTCTGGACAGGAAATTGAAGCAATTCCTGTTCGCCTTCCTGGGGGCGACCGAGCAGGAGGCCCTGGAACACTACACGTTCATCAACGAGAAGATCAAGCTGGCCTATGTAGAGTTCAAGGCGGAGGATTTCCGGAAATCGGTCACGTTTGATGAGGCCGCACTGAAGACCTACTTTGAAAGGCATCAGGAGAAATATCGCATACCGAAACATATCCGGGTGGCGTATGTCGAGATCGACCCCGCCCCCTTCAAAGAGGGTGTGCGCATTACTGAAAAGGAGATCCAATCCTTTTATGAATATAATCATGCGGCATACAGGCGGCCCAAACAGGTAAAGGCAAGACATATTCTGTTTGAGGTTGGCCTTGACGCCCTGAAAGAGACCGAGGAAAAGGTCAGGAAGGCGGCTGAAGCGGTATTAGAAAAAGTCCGAAAGGGGGAGGATTTCGCCAAACTCGCAGCGGCGCACTCAAGCTGTCCGAGCAAGTCAAAGGGGGGGGATCTGGGCTATTTTGAGAAAGGCCAGATGGCCCCGGGCTTCGAAGAGGTCGCTTTCAATATGAACAAGGGGGAGATCAGCGATCTTGTCCGCACGCCATTCGGATATCACATTATCCAGGTGGAGGATATCAAGGAGCCCCGCACCCAGTCTCTGGAGGAGGTGCGCGATCAGATTGTGGATGCCTTGACCGTGGGTGCTGCTGTTGAGCTCGCCCATGAGAAGGGACTGTCTATTGTAGACCAGATGCCTTATGATATCGAGCTGAGTGTCTACGCCAAACAGCACGGGCTCGAGGCAAAAGAGTCGGCCTTTTTTTCAACGGCCGAACCGGTTCCAGGAGTTGACGGAAGTGAAAAGATGACAGAGAGCCTTTTTGCCCTGGGAAAGAATGAGACAACCGAGCTGATTGAATTGGGAGGCAGGTTTTATATTTTTCAGGTCGTGGGGACCAGGGAGTCTTATCTGCCGGAATTGAAAGATGTGGCTGAAAGGGTAAGAGAGGATTATACGGATTACCTGGCGGCTCAGGATGCCGCATCTGCCGCAGCCAGCTATCTGAAAGAGCTTAAAGAGGGCAAACCCTGGGATCAATTAGCCAAGAAAAAAGGTCTCACACCCAAAGAGACCGAATTTTTTACCAGGCGGGGTCCCATAGCGGAGATCGGACACTCACCGGAACTGATTGAGACGGCCTTCAGGCTCAACGCGGAAGAAAGATTCCCGGATAAGCCCTTTGTCAACGAGAAGGGCTCGTTTGTCCTCAGGTGGTTGGAAAAAGAAGGGATTAACGAAGCAGCCTTCCGAAAGGAAGAAAAGGAGGTTCGGGAATCGTTGGTCCAGGCCAAGCATCAACGCATCTTTCAAAGCTGGCTTGAAAACCTTCGAAAAAATGCCGACATCGAAATTGTAACCCCGGTGAAGAGGGAATCGTGATTCGAGGGGCATGGATGTCAGGAGTGAGAGGTGGCGATATGATGTCTTCGACCATTGAGCGGCAGGAAATAGCCGAGGTCGTCCTCTTCAATAAACTCGGCCAACTGATAATATGCGGCGCGGGCGAAACGGGCCGGGAAGCTGTCTGATTTGACCGTGCAGTAAAGGACATGATCCTTTCCCACCCGGAGGGTATCCGGCACCAACGTTTCCTGGGTGTCATCGCTCAGTCTGACCTCGAACCGCGACGGTTTGCGATCACCTCCGCGCTCAAGAGAGACCCTTGTGACCACAAAGGCGGTGTCCTCTACATCGACATAACACCGGTCACCATCCCAGGTGATCAGATACCTCCCCTTTGAATCCAATTCCATATTCTGATAAAAGAGGTGGATGAATTCCCGGTGGATCATCTCGATGCCCTGGTGATACCAGCGACCTTCCTTGTCAATACGTATAAGGCATGGGGGTATGGATTCGCGCTGTTCGGTCATTCTTATCTTTCTGCTCTCCTGGGGAAGGGCCTTTTCTTGCGTTTCCCCGTACCGGTTCGGGGGGCCTCTATCCCCCGTTCATTGAGCCACTTCAAGGCATATGAATGGATCTCCCTGAGGGTGGATCGAATCGGGACGGTTTTTTGCATCTCACTCTCTGCTATTTCATCGCCGAGGTCCAGGCAGCGGGACAGCCTTGCCGCCGGCATCGGATGAAAGGCGATGAGTGATTTAAAGAACTTAACATCCTTCCCTTGCATCATGCGACTCGGATTTCTGCGAAGGATCGCATAGCCCGATGCACAATCTGTCATTCCTTCATGGGAGGACCTTTACAGAAGATCCTATACACCGCCAACGGCAGCGGCGTCAAGGGGGATCTGGATTGAGGCAAAAACGATTTTGGCAACCCTTTACGGGTGTCAGGGTTCGGGTTCCAGGTGTCAGAACCATGGACCAGTCGTGCGGTCGCGCTGAAACCTGAACTCTGAAACCTTTTTTTTTGTGCAACCTGTTGCAAGTTGCGAGGCCCCCGAAGGGCATAGCTCCATCGAAATCGGAGATTTCTGTTTCAGAACGTGCGTTTTGCCTTGCAAAACTATCCACGGATTTTATAATCGGTTCGAAGTGATGTCATCCTGATGGACCCGGTCCTTGGACCACGGTTTTTCGGTTTTTGACCTAAAATTGATGAGTTTGTGAGAAGTCGGAAAGCAGGGGCTGGCGAGTCCTCCCATTTGCGCTAAATGATTACGATAATTTTTAATTCCTTAATCGCTCACCCTAAATCCATGTGAAAAGGACTTTCACATGGGCATCAAAGGTAGGAGGTCTTATGAAACAAATGCTGATCAGATGTTCATTTTTTTTCATGTTCGCTGCCCTCACCGTCTCAGGGTGCAAGACCCTGAGCCTGCCCACAGGGAGGGGATACACCCAGCTGTGCCAGGAGTATGTGGGACACGATGCAGGCAGACTCACGAATGAGTGGGGATATCCGGGCAGGACGTTTGATGCCGCCGACCAGAGCAAGGTATTTGTGTATGTTGAGACGAGGGATGAATACACCCTGAACCCATTGGCCCATTCGGCCCTCATTGAGTACCCGCCCCGGGTGGACCCCCGAAGCGGACGCCCCGGTGAAACCGTCGGCAACGTCACCGGGCAGTCTGTCTCCTCAATGGACTATTGCATTACCTATTTTGAAGTGGGCAAAGACAACAAGATCATCCGGGCATTTTGGAAAGGCGACTGCAAATCATTAGAACGAACGGATTCGCAACCGGATTAAAGGTTTTGCGGATCACGAGGGGAAGGACGTGAAGATAAGCAATGTCTCCGAGATGAGGGGTCTCGACCGGACCGCCATCGAGGTATTCGGGATCAAGGAAGAACTGTTGATGGAGAATGCCGGAGGTGCAACCTATTCTGTTATCGCAAACGAGGTTGGCGTCACGGGAAAGACCTTCATCGTCTGTTGCGGCATCGGGAATAACGGCGGCGACGGATTTGTGATTGCCAGGAAGATCCACTCCAATGGGGGAGAGGTCAAGGTATTTGTCTTAGGCAACCGGGCGAAATACAAGGGCGCGGCAAAACTGAACCTCGGCATCCTCTCGAAACTGGGGGTTTCCGTTCGAGACTTGACGTCCGCTGATTCCATTCGAACGGATATCGCGCACGCAGACGCCGTTGTGGACGCCATCTTCGGCACAGGGCTCGTGCGGGATGTGACCGGGCTCTACAGGGATGTCATTGAGCTGATCAACGCCAGCGGAAAGACGGTATTCAGCGTTGACATTCCCTCAGGGGTGTCAGGTGACAGCGGTAAGGTGATGGGGATCGCTGTTCGGGCCGACCATACCGTGACCTTCGGTCTTCCGAAACTGGGCAATATCCTGTTCCCGGGGAATGAACTCTGCGGAAGACTCTATGTGACGCATATCTCCTTCCCACCCGACATCTATGACTCGGATGCACTCAAGATCGAGGTCAACCGGCCCAAAATGCTTCCGGCAAGGAACCGAAACGCCCATAAAGGGAGTGTGGGACAGTCCCTCTTCATCGCAGGCGCCTCCAACTATTACGGGGCGCCCTATTTCGCCTCCCTTTCTTTTTTAAAGGCAGGGGGGGGGTATTCGCGGCTTGCAGCACCCGCGTCCATTATCCCGTTTATCGGCGCCAAGGGGAGTGAGATCGTCTTTCTACCCCAGAAAGAGACGGATGCGGGAAGTATCGCAGTTGATAATATGGATGCCCTGGTGGACCTGGCAGCCAAAATGGACATGGTTGTTCTGGGCCCCGGGCTCTCATTGCACGAAGAAACCCAGAGTCTGGTGAGGGAGCTGGCCAGGGAGATCCATCGGCCGATCCTCATCGACGGTGATGGGATTACCGCCGTTTCAGGGAATCCGGAGGTTCTGCGGGCCCGAGACGCCGACACCATTCTCACCCCTCATCTGGGGGAGATGTCGAGGCTGACCGGATTGAGCATTCAGGAAATCGATGGAGACAAGATCTTAACCCTTCAGCGAACATCAAAAGACCTGAATGCGACGGTTATCCTCAAGGGGGGGCGTTCCCTGATAGGATTTCCCGACGGGAAGGTCTATGTCAATATGAGCGGGAATCCAGGCATGGCAAGTGCCGGATCAGGGGATGTCTTGGCAGGGACAGTGGCCGCCATGTTCGGCCTGGGTCTCTCTCTGAGGGAAGCCGTTTTGAAAGGGGTCTTTATACACGGTTTTGCCGGGGACCTGGCCGCCGAGGAAAAGGGCGAGGACGGAATGACGGCCCAGGATATCCTCGACCACCTGCCCCTTGCCATGAAAATGGACAGGGACGGCCTGAGTGAAACATACAAGGACTGTTATATGGGGGCGCAACGAATATAGGTCAAGGGTCGTCCCCCTGCGTCGACTCGACCCAGTGTCGATCCCCAAGCTAAAATGGTGTCGTCTAAATTCACACCATGTGGCATTCTTGATACACCTTTGGGCGTGGTCCTGGTTGTGCTTGGGTTAACTGTTTGTGGTTTGATTGTAAGCAGGGTATGCATCTGATCCTGTTTGCCACAATATGGTGGGCTCATCCGGTTAATTCCTTGCAGGAAGCAATATCTTTCAAACACAATATTATGAAGCCGTGTTGTCCCGTTCTTTTTTGGTTTACGAACCCAATATTGATGGAACATATAATATATCAATCGGTTAAGCCATAGCTTGAGGTACGTTTGAGCCGGAGGGTAAATGCATCAGCCCGTGAATTAAGGCCGATAGCCAGGAAGTGGCGGGTAACCTCAGATAGAGATATGGCAGGGGTTTTGCATCTAAATTTTATTCAATTCATATCAAAGCGCAAAAAAGGCTTCTCGGATGCGCGTGCATCTTTTGTCCCGGGATCTTAAACCACTTAGGAGGGAAGATTTTTAAGGGATGGAATAACGGCATGCTGGGAAGCCTTTTTTAATAGCCATGCCCGACCCCAGGGATAGTTCAGCCCTTCATCCTGTCGGCAAGGTCCCTTTCAGAATATGCCAGCATAAGCTATCTTATGCCCCCATACACAGAACGAAACTACAGAAAACGGACACGTCCCAAAGGGCTCTTCTCCTTTCAGGTAGCTGTCAGAGAAACGGATCTCTGGGTCTGCGCGGGCAGGGATTTGAAAAAGGAAACCAGGGATCTGGTGTTCGCGTCGAGGCACCAGCTGGAAGCCTATATACGATCTCATCCGGGGTTTTTGCATTCCCTCCTCCCCCTGAAGGAAGACCCATATGCGCCCCCGTTGGTAAGAGAGATGATCCGTGCAGCCGGGAAGGTGGGTGTCGGACCCATGGCCGCTGTGGCAGGGGCTATCGCCCAGCAGGTGGGAGAAGGGCTCCTGAATCTGACGGATCAGGTAATTGTTGAGAATGGGGGAGACATTTTCCTGAAGGCCGACCGACCTCTGACCGTATCGATTTTTGCAGGGACGTCGCCCCTCAGCGAGAGGTTTGGAATTCTCGTCCCCACGCGCCAAATGCCTTTAGGCGTTTGTGCTTCCTCGGGCACCATCGGGCACTCACTGAGTCAGGGAATTGCGGATGCGGTCTGTCTTCTGTCGGCATCAACCGCTTTGGCCGATAGTGCAGCAACGGCCCTGGGGAACAGGATCAAGAAAAAGAGGGATCTTGAAAGCGCTGCCGGGTGGGCTGATCGGATTGAGGGGATCCTGGGCGGCGTGGTCATATTGGGCGACGCCATGGCCACATGGGGGGACATTGAACTGGCAGAGGTATGAGAAAGGAGGCTCAAGGCGGGAGGGGCAAGGAATTGGACGCAAATTTCGAGTCTGTCAGCTCCTCCCCAACCCAATAAACCCAACGAACCCAAGCAACTCAATAAACCCCATAACCCACCCGCTCCGCCTCACAGCTCATACAAGGTGTCATCCACCCGGGGGGGCCGGTATCTGGCGCCTGTAATCGATTTCTTTTCAAAGGCAAACGGATCTTCTCCTTCCAGTAGATCTCCCATTTCCGCTTCAATAGCTTCCGGGTCCTCCCCTGCCTCCATCCTGCGCAGGGCCTCCTCCATTCCGGAACCGAGATTCATCCCCGTCATATCCGTCAATTTGCGCATGAGGTTGGCCGCCTGCTTCGGATCGTTCTCGTCCAGATGCTCCGCCTCTCTTGCAAGGAGGCTCATGGCCTTTTCCATCTTACCTTCGTCGATATCGGGGATCGGGGTTTCATCTTCACCTCCCTGGTTTCGGGGGTTTGCAAAGACCGACATCCTTCGGTCCAGGTTGGTCTTGCCGCACTTGGGGCATGAAGGCCGTTTTTCCGTGTTGATCGACTTGGAAAAGAAATTGAATATCACGTGACAGTGGGGGCAGTAAAATTCGTATATCGGCATGGTTTCCACCTCGCAAATCTGAATTATTTCCTATTTAAGATACCGACGATACCGCGTTCCTGTCAAATCATTTCTGAAGACCCTCGAAGATTATGCCTTGTCTTTTTTTCTCTGTTGGTATACCCTCCATGTCAACCTAACTGGCCTATTTCCGTGAACTGATCTGTTATGAAAAATAGTGTGAAAATCGGTGTGCTCTCAGATACCCACCTCCACCAAGTGACCGAGGAATTTGTCGAGATCTATAATCATTATCTGTCTGATATGGATCTGGTCCTCCACGCGGGCGATGTCGTATCGCCGGATGTCATTGATTTCCTTGCTGCAAAGGATTTTCATGGTGTCTCCGGCAATATGGATCCCGAGGCCGTCAGGCAGCTTCTTCCGAAAAAAAAGATAATACATTCATCCGGTTACAAAATAGGGCTGATCCATGGCTGGGGGCAGTCCGATGGACTGGAGGATCGCATTCTCCCCCTGTTTCACAATGTGGACATCATTGTGTATGGACATTCCCACATCGCCTCGAATCACGTGAAGGAGGGGATCCTTTTTTTTAATCCCGGGACCGCAACCGGCTACAGTGCTTCAGGGGAGCATAGCGTCGGCATCCTGGATCTGGGTGAGACCGCACGCGGTGAAATCATTCATCTTTGAGGAATCGAAATGAAGGTATTGTGGGCACCATGGCGCATGGAATATATCCTGTCGGAGCAGAAGGCGGGGACATGCATCTTCTGCCCTGGAGAGAATCGAGATACGGATAGATCAAGGCTCATTCTGCATGTGGGCGATCTGTCCATGGTAATGATGAACCGGTTTCCCTATATCAATGGACACCTGCTGGTTGCCCCGGTGAGGCACGTCAAGGAATTGGGATCGCTCTCGCCGGATGAGAAGCTGGACCTCTTGACAATGGTTACGCGTTCCGTTGAAATCCTAAAAAATGTCATGAACCCTGAAGGATTCAACGTGGGCCTGAACGTCGGCAAGGTGGCCGGAGCGGGCGTTGAAGACCATATGCACTTCCACATTGTCCCACGGTGGAACGGCGATAACAATTATATGACGGTCTTCGGGGAGGTGAGGGTTATTCCGGAGCACATTGAGGAGACCTATCACAGGCTGTTAACGCATTTCAAGGAAGTTAACATCGTTCACGGAGGTGAGGAATGAAACATGTAAAAGCGATCATCGTTATCCTGTTTTTGCTTGTTGTCGTTATTGTGGCGGTTCAGAACTACCAGGCCCTGACAACCGCCATCAGTTTCAAGGTCGATCTGCGTTTCTTCAAGGCCGAGACCCCCAGCCTGCCCATATTTCTGATTGCCATCATTACGTTTCTCATCGGTGTGTTGTGCATATGGGTATATGGGATATCCGAACGTCTTGATTACAGGCGGCAGATCAAGATGCTGATGAAGGATGTGAGGGATAAAGAGCAGGAACTGAACTCTCTGAGGAATCTCCCAGTCACCAGCGAGGCTATGGATTCGGATCGACCTCCCGTCAATGCATGAGAAACAACCTCACAGGTTGACCCCCTGCCCGCATCCGGCTTCGGTCCGGGGCAGGGAAGGCATCACGACTGCTCAAAGTAGGAGAAATCACGGTGCTGCAATCCATTTCGCAATGGCTTCTTGAGCCGGGGGTCCGGCAGATCCTGATCGTCTCGGTGATCGCCCTGCTGATCGGGCTTTTTCTGGGCTTCCGGATCAGACCCGCGAACAAGGAAAAGAAGAAAACCATCGCCAGCAAGGGGGATAAATCCTTCTTCAAGGGGATACAGTACCTCCTTTCGGACGATCAGGATCAGGCCATCGAAGAATTTACCAAGTCCGTACAGGTGAACTCAGACACCATTGAGACCTATGTGGCGCTGGGCAATCTGTACCGTTCAAAAGGCGACATAGACAGGGCGATCCGGATCCGGCAGAATATCGTATTGAGGCCGAATCTGGATCAGCGCATAAAGATCCGGGCCATTTTCGATCTGGGTAAAGACTACCGGAAAGGGGGGTTCCTGAACCGCGCCCTCAAGACCTTTCTTGAGGTGGAACGGCACGATCCTTCGGATGTAAAAACATTAAGAGAGATTGAAAAGATCTACGAAGAGTTAAAAGACTGGGAGAACGCTTATGACACCCGACAGAAAATCGCGAGATTAGAGAAGGGAGATCACGAGCACATCCTGGCTCACCATCTGGTCGAGGCAGGAAAAATCTGCCAGGATAAGGGGGACCCGGGGCGGGCAAAATCTCTCTTTTCCAAGGCCGTATCTACGGACAGGCGGTGTGTGGACGCCTACCTTCATCTGGGAGATCTTTATTTTGCCAAACAGGAGTACAAAAAGGCGATCGCTACCTGGAAGAAGGTCGTAGAAATCACACCCCAGTTCACGTTTCTGGCATATCGCCGTCTCGAAGGCGCTTATTCTCGGATGAAGGATCTGGAGCCTGTGGGTAATTTCCTGAAGGAGTGCTCTCGGTCCAACGCCGATGCATTTACCCATATGGCCCTGGCCCGTTACCTGAATAATGAAAGCGATGCGGAAGCTGCATTGGGCGAAATCGAAAAGGCACTTGAACTGGACCCCTCTTTCTGGGAGGCCAGACGATTCAAGGGAGAGATCCTCCTGAACCAGGGGAGGGAAAGAGATGTGATCAACGAATATCGCGACCTCATCGCGCATCTGAACGTGCCCTATCTGAGGTTCCAATGCGCCCACTGCGGCTTCGAGCCTGCCGAACTTCAGTGGAAATGCCCCCAGTGCAACCGATGGGATACCATCGGCCTGATAGATTCCAAGGGCGCAGCCGGCTGATCCCGCTACGGGAACCCTTCCATGAAGGATGGGTGACACAGGGGAGGGATTAGACAAGGGGGGTAAGGATCCGGATTTCTCAGATCAACCGTCAAAAGAAGATGTTCAATCGTCAATTCTTTAATTCCAAATGACCCAAATGACACCTATGCTGAGGCAATACATGGGCATCAAGGATCAATTCCCTGATGCCATTTTATTTTTCCGTATGGGTGATTTTTATGAGATGTTTTTCGATGATGCGCGGATCGCCTCCAGGATCTTGGGTATTACCCTGACATCACGAGGGACCTATAATGGAGACAAGGTGCCCATGTGCGGTATTCCCCACCATGCCCATCGCGCTTATATCGGAAAACTGCTGGACAGCGGATGGAAGGTGGCCATCTGCGAGCAGATCGGGGATCCCGTAGCCACCCAGGGGATTGTGAAGCGCGAGGTCGTGAGGCTGGTGACGCCCGGGTCGGTAGTAGATGAAAAAGAGCTCGACGAGAAGACCCATCTCTTCATGGCCGCCGTATCGGGAGACGAGGGGGCCTACGGGCTGGCGCACGTGGACCTTTCCACGGGCGAGTTTAGGGTGACGGAGATGGGGTCGTTCGAGGCTGTTTTAGATGAACTGGCGAGGATCGATCCGGCCGAGGTCCTGATCCCTGAAAACGATCATCCGGAGACCCGGAAGGCCCTTTCCGGTTACCGGCTGGAGGTGCTGAAAAGGGATTCATATGATCCCCTTGATGCATCGTCGGTCCTGAAAGAGCAATTGCAGGTAAGATCCCTGACCGGATTCGGATGCCAGGACATGCCCCAAGGAATCATCGCGGCCGGGGCCATTGCATCTTACCTCCGGGATACCCAAAAGGGATTCCCTGAGCACATCAGAGAGATCGTGACCTACCACATGGGCGACTATATGGTCCTGGACGGGTCTACATGCGCCCACCTGGAGTTGTTGAAGACCCTGCGACGGCAGTCGGTGAAAGGATCTCTCTTCCACATCCTTGATCAAACCGTCACCCCGATGGGGAGCAGGCTCCTCAAAAACTGGATCTCTTATCCCCTTGTCAATCTTGATAAGATCCGGGAGCGATCAGCGGCCGTCGCCTGCCTCAAAGAGGCCCCCCTGTTGAGGAGAAAAATACGGGATGAACTGAAAAACATCTATGATATTGCGCGGTTGAACGGTCGGATCGCCCTCAATAGGGCCAATGCAAGGGATCTTATCGCCCTCAAATCCTCTCTCTTGAGGCTCCCTTTCGTCAAGGAAGCACTGAAGGATTCCAACAGCACCCTGTTATCCGCCATTGCCTCAAACCTGGATGCCCTTCAAGATATTGCACAGCTGATAGAAGCCTCGATCCACGAAGAACCGCCGGTCTCTCTGAAGGAAGGCGGAATTATCAAAGAGGGGTATGATGACGCCTTGGACAGATTGATCTCTTTGAGCCGAGACGGAAAGAGCTGGATCGCCCGATTTGCCCGTTCTGAGCAGCAAAAGACCGGAATATCGAGCCTGAAGGTGGGATTTAACAAGGTCTTCGGATATTATATCGAGGTTACCAAGTCCAACCTCCATCTCGTGCCCGACGACTATATCCGGAAACAGACCCTGGCGAATGGCGAACGATATATTACGGAGGCATTGAAGGTCAAAGAAGGGGAGGTGCTGGGCGCCGAAGAAAAGAAGGTCGAGTTGGAAGGCGAGATTTTCGAGGGTATCCGCAAAAAAATTGCGATCGAGAACCAGAGAGTGACTGAGACGGCGGCCCGTGTTTCACAGATTGATGTGATTGTCGGACTGGCAGAGACTGCGGAGGCCAACGATTACACCTGTCCGGAGGTAAACGACGGCACCATGCTCGATATTCTTCAGGGAAGACACCCCGTCATTGAGGTGAGCGTCAAGGAGGAGGATTTTGTCCCCAACGACATCTATTTGGATTCTGAAAAACAGCAGGTGATGATCATCACCGGGCCCAATATGGCAGGTAAATCCACCATCCTGCGGCAGACGGCGCTGACTGTGCTAATGGCCCAGATGGGGGGATTCGTACCCGCGTCAAGGGCGGTTATCGGTCTGGTTGACCGCATCTTTACACGGGTCGGCGCATCAGACGATCTGGCAAGAGGACAGAGCACCTTCATGGTGGAGATGAATGAAACAGCGAATATTTTGAGGCACGTGACCCCCAAGAGCCTGGTTATTCTGGACGAGATTGGCCGGGGAACCAGCACCTATGATGGTCTGAGCATAGCGTGGGCTGTAGCAGAGGCCCTTCACGATAGAGAGGGGAAGGGCGTCCGGACGCTTTTCGCCACCCACTATCATGAACTGACCGAGCTTGTGACCACCAAGCAGAGGGTCAAGAATTTCAATATTGCGGTCCGAGAATGGAATGACAGGATTATTTTCCTGAGAAAGTTGGTCCCCGGCGGGACCAGCCGGAGTTACGGAATCCAGGTTGCCCAGATTGCGGGGCTCCCGGAGGCCGTTATCCGGCGGGCTAAGGAGATTTTGAACAACCTCGAGAAGACCGAGGCGGATGAAACCGGCAGGCCGCGTCTGGCCCGTCATCGGGCGTCCCAATCGGGAAAAGGGGATATGGTGCAGTTGGCCCTTTTCGGGTCCGGGGATCGGGAAATGAGAGAATGGATCAGTGCCCTTGATATCGAGGCCATGACGCCGGTGGAGGCCCTGGTGGCGCTCAACGATCTCAAGAAGCGCGTGAATTCCGGGCAGATGTAACTGGACTAAAGAGACGATTCCGGTTGACGGAAAGGCCTAAAGTGACGAAAATGAAAAAAGGTGATACAGGGTGACTGGCGCTGTGGATGTGTTCAAAGGTTTCCCACTTCACAGCAGGATTGAAGGGGGCAGGGGTTTAAGGTCAACGAAGATCGTTTGGGCATGAAAAACGGTACTCAATACATCTGGATGGTTTTCTTCCTGGCGGGCTTTTTTGCCGCACTTCCCACGGCCTTTTGCAGCGGCAAGGAGGGGCCGGAGATCCTGCTCGAGGCCGCCGGTCAGTGCAGAAAGGACCTGGATGGCTCGGCAATAAAGAGGAAGTACCGCCATCACTGGCTCAACTGCATCGATCGCTACAAAAAGGTCTACACGGGATATCCCACGAGTTCTCAGGCCGCTTGGGCACTCTATCGTTCAGCCGAGCTTTATACAGGGCTGTACAGGTTCTCCGCCCTTGCCAAGGACTTGGATGAGGCGATCGCTCTTTACAGGACGCTGATAGAAAAGCGCAAGGACCATGCCCTGGCCGATAATGCCCAGTACAGGATCGGCGAGATCTATTATAAATACAAAAATGATCCGACCCAGGCCTATGTGGAATTTCTCAAGGTCGACGTCAACTTCCCATCGGGGAACATGCGGCCCAAGGCCAGACAGATGCTCAATAAGCTGGCAGAGACCCTCAGCATCAAGGAGAGACAGGCAGGGCAAGCTGAGGTCGGTTCCCCGTCAAAACCAAGCCGGGTGCATGTCAAGGATATCCGGCACTGGTCTACCCCCAATTACACGCGGGTGGTGATCGATCTGGAGGGCCCTGTCGCCTATGAACACCACCTGCTGAAGGCCGACCCCGATCACGATAAGCCCCGCAGGATCTATATGGATCTCAAGAACGCACGTATCCCCAAGGGTATTGACAGTGCGGTCCCGATCAAAAGTGATCTGCTTCAAGGGGCCAGGGCGGGGCAATATACACTGGATACGGTGCGCGTGGTCCTGGATATAGAAAGGATAAGCGGTTACAAGGTATTTCACCTCTATGATCCCTTCAGGATCGTGGTGGATGTGCAGGGCCTGAAAGAGGCCGACACCAAGCCGCAGCCCCAACTCACAAACCAAAAGCGGGATGTCAGGAGGGGGATCCGGAAGGAGGAGGCGCCTGACCCGACGGTCTCGCTGGCCCGGCAGCTCGGTTTGACCGTCAAGCGAATCGTCATCGACCCGGGACATGGCGGAAAAGATCCCGGTTGTCTAATTGGGGGCCGTTATGAGAAGGATATCACCCTGGATATTGCCAGGCTGCTGGCCCAGAAATTAAGGGAAAAGATCGGGTGTGAGGTCTTCCTCACCCGAGATAAAGACATCTTTCTGTCTTTGGAGCAGCGGACGGCCATTGCCAATATGCAAAAGGCGGATCTGTTTATTTCACTCCATGTCAATGCCCACAAGGACCAACGGATCCATGGACTGGAGACCTATTTTCTCAATATGGCCACGGATCAGAGTGCGGTATTGGTCGCGGCACGGGAAAACGCCACATCAGAGAAAAGCATCAGCGATCTCCAGACTATCTTAAACGACCTCATGTTGAATACCAAGATCAATGAATCGAGCCGACTGGCCCATAACGTCCAGAATGGGATGGTGGGGGACGTCAGCAAGTCCTATGCGGGGATCAGGAGCTTGGGCGTCAAACAGGCCCCTTTTTATGTCCTGATCGGTGCTGAAATGCCTGCGGTTCTCATAGAGGTGGGCTTTCTCAGCAATCGCAGAGAAAGGGAGCGGCTGGTCGACAAAAAATACCAGAAGAGCATCACGGACGGCATCTACGCCGGGATCAGGAGCTATATCGAGAGTATCGATCAGGCCTACCAGGGAGGCTGAACCCCTTACTTCATCCTCAGGTATGCATCGATAAACGTGTCGATGCCCCCATCCATGACCTTGTCTACGTTTCCCTCTTCCACATTTGTCCGGTGGTCCTTGACCAGCCTGTAGGGATTAAACACATAGGATCGGATCTGACTCCCCCATGCGATCTCTTTCTGGTTCTGGTGCATCTCATGCTTCTTCTGTTCCAATTTGTCTTTTTCAACATCATAGAGCTTTGCCCTCAGCACCTTCATGGCCATGTCCTTGTTGCGGTGCTGGGACTTTTGATTCTGGCACTGAACCACGATTCCTGAGGGAAGGTGGGTAATCCTTATGGCTGAGCTGGTCTTGTTCACGTGTTGCCCACCCGGCCCGCTGGCCCGGAAGGTGTCTATCCGAAGGTCGTTTTCATCGATTTCGATCATAATGTCCGTGTCCACTTCAGGCAGGACCGAGACCGACGCAAAGGTGGTGTGCCGCCTTCCCGTGGCGTCAAACGGAGATATTCTGACCATGCGGTGGATGCCATGCTCCGACTTGAGGTATCCATATGCATAGGTGCCGGAAACGGTAAGGGTGACGTTTTTGATGCCGGCCTCATCTCCCGGAAGATAGTCGATGACCTGGACATCCATCCCTTTGTTCTCACCCCATCGCGTGTACATCCTGAAAAGCATTTCCACCCAATCCTGGGCCTCGGTCCCCCCGGCCCCCGCATTGATGGCTACAATGGCGTTACGCTTGTCATCCGGATCTCCGAGGAGGGAGGTTAATTCCATTCCCCTGATCTCCCTCTGGAGCCGCGCCACATCATGGCTTACCTCTTTGAGGACGGTTTCATCGTTTTCTTCGTTGGCGATTTCAGCGAGGGTCTTTGTGTCTTCTGTCTCTTGGTAGAGTTTTTGCCAGGCGTCGAGCTGTTCTCTCATCCAGGCCCTCTCCTGGCTCAGGCGGGAGACCTCTTCCTGGTCTCTCTGCCAGAAACCGGGGGTGGCCATCAATTTTTCGATTTTCTCAAGTTCCTGCTGATGGCTTTCCAGGTCAAAGATGACCTCTTAGCGCATCGAGTCGTTCCATCATCCATTCGATTTTTTCGGTGATCTCTTCAAACATGGCCGTCGCCTCCGTTACTGACTTTTTCGTGTGGCTGATATTCTAATCTCAGAAAAAATTATTTCAAGTCGGGTTTGTCCCCTATCGGCCGATCGAGGTAAAGAAAGGAGGTATCAACACCCCTAATCCTGTTAACTCCAAAACATTAATCCGTTTCAATGGGTTATGGTATTTTCCAGCTCCTTCTCATCTGAATAGTGGTGATTATTCACTATAATGCCGGTCGAATGCCGATTCAACAACTACTTGGGTGTCCTGCATGAGTTAGAGGGTATGGATGATGTCATAGGTTCCGCCGTATGTTGCGATTTAGGGCTGATGGCGTGACCTTTCTTATCGCAGGGTCCCCTTGATTATTTTCCGTTTTCATGGGATGGTATAATAGACATGAGGCAATGACGCCATGCCTATTCTTTTTCGCCTTAACAAAAACTTTGGAGTCGCCCGATGAAGAAGACACGATACCTGTTGACAGGAACAATGCAGAGACTGCTGGTCGGCCTCGCGCTTCTCCTGTTGAGCTGGACCGTGCCCTCTTGGACCGGGGCTCGGGAATACGGGATTGCATCTCGATACGTGGGGGATCGTGGTATTGAGAACGATCCAGATGTCATTTTTTCGGAAGATTTTGAAGGGGGTGTCCTTGAGACTGTTTTATCGGGATGGGAATACGCTGCCCATGAAGAGCGTATGGCCATTGACTCAGACACCCCGGCTCTCTCCACGGGGAGTCAGTCTTTGTTTATGCGCGGAAGCGCGGATATGTACCAGCGGCTCCTGCCCGGCTATGATCAACTCCATATTCGATTCTATGCCAAATTCGAGGCGTGTTGCAAGAGTGCCGGTCACTGGGTCTGGCTCGGGGGACGCAATCCATCCGTGCCCTGGCCCTGGCCTGAGGCGGGGATGTGCCCTCACGGGGATGAACGGTGGGCGACCGGTGTAGAGCCCATGGGGACCCATTGGAGCTGGGGCTTTTATACCTACTGGATGGGCATGCGATCCGCGCCCAGCAGCGATTGCTGGGGCAATACCTTCAGCGGCCGACCGTCTCCCTGGCCTGTACCGAAGGATGAATGGATCTGCGTGGAATTCATGGTGAAGATGAATGGCCCTGTGACGGCCCATAACGGCGAGCAGGCGTTCTGGATCAATGGGGAAAAGATGGCCCACCTTGGCCCCGGGTTCCCTGTGGGGACCTGGATATGGGACGGATTCTATCCCGACGATAACGGCCGCCCCTTTGAGGGGTTTCAATGGCGAAAGGACCCAGGCCTCAACATCAACTATGTCTGGCTCGAACACTATGTGCCCAACGACCCTGGCTGCGGCTGCTGGTTTGACGACCTGGTGATAGCGACTAAGTACATAGGACCGATGTCGGAGGGCCTATCGACAATCTATGTGGATCCGAGCGGTTCATGCAACGGATGCACGCCATGTTTTTCAAGCATCCAGGAGGGGATCGATGCGGCGGGCAGCGGGGCTGTTGTCAAGGTGCTCCAGGGAGGCTACCTTGAGCATATTACCATTCAAGAACCCAGAGACTTGGACCTCCAGGGGGGGTGGGACCCCGGCTTCACGATCCAGACCTCAACAACGACGGTTCAATCCATTGCGATCGACGGCTGTGACGGCACGGTTGCCGTGAGTAATCTGGCAATTGAATAGAAGCTTCAAGGCCTTTTGGAAACGGTGCGCCGTGGGATGTTGCACATAATCATTGATTACAGAGGCCTTTTCGTATAAATATAGAATAACAAGGACAGGGTTTTTATCGGCGAAGCCGACGGCATGATCAAGGAGTCTGTTAGACGAATTGGATTCAGGGGGTTAAATAGAGGTTTTGATGAAACATAGAGAACTGAAGGCCGGAAGAAATGATCCCTGCCCGTGCGGGAGCGGGCTCAAGTATAAGAGGTGCTGTCTTAACAGGGAAATCATCGACCCTCTGGCCGAAAACAAAGATCTGTATCGCAAGAAATACAACATCCGGTTGAAAGAGGAAACGGATATCGAAGGCATCCGGAGGGCAGGGCGGCTGGCCTTGAGCACCCTTGATCTGGTGGCCTCACATATAGCGCCGGGAATCACTACGGATGACATTAACGCAATGGTTCACGATTTCACCCTACAAAACGGCGCCATCCCCGCCCCGCTGAATTACCGAGGCTTTCCGAAAAGCGTTTGCGTATCGGTCAACGAGGTTATCTGTCACGGCATTCCCGGAGAGCGGGTATTGAAGGATGGGGACATTGTCAATGTGGATGTCACCCCCATCCTGAACGGCTACTATGCAGATACGAATAAGACCTTTTTTGTCGGGACGCCGGGGCCGGATGCCCGGAAGATCGTAGCGGTTGCCCGAAAATGCCTGAAGATGGGGATGTCAGCGGTCCGGCCCGGAAACAGGATCGGCGACATTGGATGGGCCATTCAGACCTACGCCGAGAGTCAGGGGTGCTCGGTGGTGAGGGAATTTGTGGGCCACGGCGTCGGTTTTGAATTCCACGAGCCCCCTCAGGTCCCCCACTACGGCCGGCAGGGCGAGGGGATTCTCCTGATCCCGGGAATGGTCTTCACCATTGAACCGATGATAAACCTGGGGAAAAAGGACCTGAATGTCCTGGGTGACAACTGGACCGCCGTCACCCGTGACGCTTCCTTGTCCGCACAGTTTGAGCAGACCCTCCTTGTCACGGAGACCGGGTATGAAAGCCTCACCCCCTTTGATCTGTGACCCCATCAGGCCCCGGAAACCTTCATGAACCCCTGAAACCTGAAACCCGAAGCCTTAAAATGGATTTAATCCAACAGGCAGGAGATCTGGGCTTTGTTGCCGTAGGCTTTTCCCGCCCCGGTACGCCCCTCTTTTTTGAGCAGTTCCGTGACTGGATTTCTGAGGGCAGACACGCCGGGATGGCATGGATGGCAAGGAACCTGGACTTCAGGGAAGACCCTTCGAGGCTCCTTCAAGAGTGTCAAACGATCATTACTCTCGTCCATCCCTACTCCTCCCGCAAGCCGTGTACGCCCGAAGGTTTGTCTGCTGCCAGATACAGTGAACCCCGAAAGAGAGATTATCACGACCGGCTGAGAAAGAAGGCCACCCTACTGGCGACAGGTCTTCGGCAGGAGTACGCCGGAACCCGGACGCGGGTCTGCGTGGATTCGGCGCCCATTTTGGAGAGGAGCTTTGCGTACCAGTCCGGGATCGGGTTCATCGGAAAGAACACCCAGTTGATCATTCCGGGCCACGGGTCTTATCTCTTCCTGGTGGAGATCCTGACCACTGCATGCCTCTGCTTTCCTGAACCGGCGCCCACGGAAGATCAATGCGGTTCTTGCACCCGGTGTCTGGATGCCTGCCCCACCGGAGCACTCGAGGCCCCTTTTCGTCTGAATGCCACGAAATGTCTATCATACCGGACTATTGAACAGAAGGAAAAGGTGGGCAGGGAAACGGGCAAGAAAATGGGGGACTGTTTTTTCGGCTGTGATGTGTGTCAGGAGGTCTGCCCTTTGAATAAGAGAGATGAACCCGGAGAGGTCGTCCTCCCTCCAATAGAGGACATCCTCAACATGGATGAAGAGACCTTCCAAGAAACCTATGGGAAAACCGCCTTTGCCCGGGCCGGGATCGGCAAGATCCAGGACAACATCCGGGCGATGTCGTGCAGGGAAGAGGTCTGTTCCGTCAGGGGCGATAAAAGACAACGATGAGGAGGTGAGGTTCGGTCAGCAGAAGGCTGCGGGCCGAAATGAATATGGAATTCTGCGATTTGAATTGCGAATATGCCGAATGGCCGGAAGACGAGGGGCTGGACGGGTCCGGGAGCTGCAGGACCTTTCAGGCTATTTTCTGCACCAAAAAGGCACGGCATGTCCACAAGAACATGCCGTGCGCCGAGAAAAAGAAAAAAGAGTCTCGGCCCCCCCCGGTCGCAGAAGAGGGAAGGCCTTCATAGGGAGGCGGCTTCGAGATACCGGGTGATGGCCCCGTCGTATTCATGGGTCAGACGAAACACCTTTTTGGCCAGGCGGAACCGGGTCTCAAGAGTGGTCTCGCCGCCGGAGGCCGCCATTTCCTTCAATACTGTCTCGTAATCGGCTGGGTCCACCAGCACTGTCACAAACTTGAAATTTTTGGCCGAGGACCGGAGCATGGATGGCCCTCCGATATCGATGTTTTCAATGGCCTCTGTCAGGGTTACGCCCTCTTTGGCCACTGTTTTTTCAAACTGATAGAGGTTTACCACCACCATATCGATGGGCGTAATCCCGTGTTCCTCCATCATCCTGACATGCGCGGGATTGTCCCGCAGACCCAGGAGCCCGCCGTGAACCCTCGGATGGAGGGTCTTGACGCGGCCGTCCATCATCTCCGGAAAGCCGGTATATTCCGAGATGTCTGTCACCTCAATCCCTCCCTGGCGCAGTGCATTTGCGGTCCCGCCCGTGGAAAGGACCTTGACGCCGAATTTAGAAAGAGATGCGGCGAACCCCACAATGCCGCTTTTATCGGTAACGCTGATAATGGCCGTTTTGATCTTGCTCATTTGTAAAGATTCCTTTCTGGATACTGGATGCTCTGGATACTCGATGCTGGATACTGGATGCTCGTTTATGCCTGCTGCTTGCGCCTCGCCTAACGCCTAATGCCTTGCGCCTCATGCACCGGATACGGCTGTGAGCTGATAGCTGATAAGCGGATGTAAATCTCAACAGCTCAACAGCTTAATGCCCTCGCTCCTTACTGCTTACTCCCTGCTCCCTGTTTTATCAGTTAGTTTTGTTTTCATCCTCTGACACAGGAAACGGCACCTTGACAAAATCAACGCCCTCCTTCTTGAGGGTCTTTTCCTCATCCGCCGTTGCCGATCCGCGAATGCTCCGCTTTTCGGCCACGCCGTAATGGATTTTGAGGGCCTCTGCGGCGAACTGGGTCCCGACATCCTCGGAATTGGTCTTGATATATTCCACCACCTCTTTCGCAAGGCGCTGGTAGTCAATGGTTTCCTGCCCGGGCAGAGCAAGGGGCTGCGATTTCCTTACCGCTATGGGCGACAGGGCCTTGCGTATGTCTGAATCGTCGCACACCGGACAGCGAACCAGACCGTTTATGTTCTGTTCTTCAAAGGATTCATTGCTGTCAAACCAGCCTTCAAATATGTGTCCCCGGGGACACGCCAGATCAAATACAATCATCTATGGTTTATTCCTCCATCAATCGTCTCAGGACGCCCAGATTCAGGATGTCGAGATCCGTACCGGATGGGTCTGTCCCTTTGGGTGTTTCAAGGACAAAGGGCAGCTCGTCGAATTCGGGGGCCTTTAATAGAAAAGAGAAGGACCGTTCCCCGATGAAACCCTTTCCGATATGTCCATGTCGATCGATTCTCGATCCCTGTTCCTTTTTGGAGTCGTTTACGTGAATAAGCTTCAGCCGGTTTAGTCCGATGATCGTGTCGAAGTCCCTAATGAGCTTATCAAAGGTTTCCCTGTCTCCGAAATCATACCCGGCGGCAAAGATATGGCAGGTATCCACACAGACCCCCAGGCGATCCTGAGACCCGGTCCGGTCGATGATTTCGGCTAACTGCTCGAACCGATATCCCAGGCTGGTCCCCTGGCCTGCAGTGGTTTCAAGGAGTATCTGAACCCGAAGGCCTAAGGTGCGGTCAAGGACACGATTGAGCGCCTCTGCAATATGCCGGATGCCCCTCTTTTCGCCGGCCCCGAGGTGTGCCCCCGGGTGTATCACTACATAGGGGATGCTGAGGAGATCGGCACGGACCAGTTCATCCTGAAGTGCCTGCAATGACCTCCTGCGGTTCTCTGAGCGGGGGGAAGCCAGATTGATCAGGTAGCTGTCATGGGCGGCCACCGGCACAACAGATGTCTGTATTCGGGCCGTATGAAAGGCGTCCGTTTCTTCCGAAGACAATTTCCCGCAGGCCCATCGGTTTGGGTTCCTGGTGAATACCTGAATGACCTGGCAACCGCACTTTTCGCCCCTAAATAGGGCCTTTTCCAGGCCGCCGCTGATGGACACGTGGGCCCCCAACAACGGCATTTCACCTCTCGGAATAGAGAACCGCTAAGATCCGGGTCCTCTCCTGCCCATGGCATTTGACCAGATGGGGGACCGTCGAATCGTAATAGATGGCGTCACCCGGTTTAAGGAGATGGACCTCCTCTCCCAGGCGAACCTCCATGGTCCCCTCCAGTACATAGATGAATTCCTGGCCGTCATGGGTGGATCGTTCTTCCTCGGTTTCGGCCGGATCGAGGGTGACGAGGAAGGGTTCCATATGCCTGTCTGTTTTGTGGGGCGCCAGCGATTCATAGCCGTAACCATAGTAGGCCCCCTTTTTGGAATCGTATCGGGAGACCACCTTTCGGTCGTCGTTCCGCACAATGGTGTACGGCCGGTCTTCCTCGCCGGAAATGAAGTAGCCCATTTTAAGGTCAAGGGCCTTTGCCAGCTTAATGACAGTCCCCAGGGGGGGGGCTACACTCCCATTTTCGATCCCTGCCAGGAGGGACACACTTAGATCGGTCCTCTGGGAGATATCCTGGAGACTCAGGTTGCGTTTCTCTCTGACCGCCTTGACGCGTTCACCCACATTCACCTGGATATCTTCCTGGGGCGGACCTTGACTGATGCTGTCCAGAAAATCCCGTTCCTGATCCCTTCTTCCGAACTGACTGCTGACGTCGGTCAGGTAGTCCCGATGGGCGTCATGGGGGTCAGCCGGGTCATGTCCATTTTCCATAGTCTTTTCCTTAAAGAAAATGATGTCGGATCCCTTCGCAGATCAAGGGATGATTTGGCAGACGCTATGCATCCACCTGAATATATGCGACATCCGGGTTCTCATGCAGCCGGTGTACGTTCCGTTGCGTCGACGGTATTGCCGGGTTTCAGGCCTCTTTATATCGTCAGGCCTCCAGAACAAAAATGACTTCCATCCTGACACGGTATTCACTGATCGTGTCGTCTTCAACAGATACCCTCTGCTCAAGGACTCTCAGCCCGGTAATTCCCCTCAATGTCTTGCTGGCCCTTTCAAATCCGACCCTGATTGCATCGTCAAAACTGGTTGGAGAGGCGCCGATGATCTCCGAAACCCTTGCCACACGTTCCATAAGATGACCTCCTCATTCATGTACATGATAAGATATAAGGTAACCGCCTAAAGGCACCCGTCACATTTTCAGACATTTTTAGTATTCTATCATGAACACGGCCGGGGGTAAAGCAGTGCTCGAATCAAAAATGCCCGATTGGATGATGGATTGCCCGTTGCGGTAAAACAGGGCTCTTGACACCCGTTAATCATGGAATTATGATGTCACAGTCTGAAAACTAAAGGATAAAGCCAAAAAAATCAATGATTTTTTCGTTACCCCCATCGAAAGGAAAGGGCTTTTAACCATGCGAGAAAAGCAATATATCGTGGATGACCTGACGCTGAGCGAATCCTGGCGAATGTTTCAGATCATGGCCGAGTTCGTCAAGGGGTTCGAAACGATGCCCGATGCCTATCCGGCGGTGAGCATCTTCGGTTCATCCAGGACCGACGCCAAAAGCAAGGCCTACAAGGACACGGTCAAGGCGGCTCGTCTGCTGGTCGAAAACGGGTTCAATGTGATTTCCGGCGGGGGGCCGGGGGTTATGGAAGCGGCCAACCGGGGGGCCGCAGAGGCCGGAGGAAAATCCGTGGGTCTTCACATCGAGCTTCCCAGCGAGCAAAAGCCCAATGAATTTGCCAATCTCCGTCTCGATTTCAAATATTTCTTTATCAGGAAGGTCATGTTTGTCAAATATGCGGTGGCCTACATTATTATGCCGGGCGGATTCGGCACCCTCGATGAACTCTTCGAGGCCCTGACCCTGATTCAGACCAAGCGGATCCGGTATTTTCCCGTTATCCTCATGGATTCCGGTTACTGGGCCGGGCTTTTGAGCTGGATCAAGGAAACCCTGATAAAGGAGCGTACCATTTCAAAAATCGATTTCGATATATTCAATGTGGTCGATACGCCGGAACAGGCGGTTGCCATCATAAAGAGACGGGTCGTTGTCTGATCCAACCGAAGACACACCAGGAAAATTGGGACCCCTGTTTCGGAAGTGGGGGATCCGCGTGCATCCGGATCAGGCCCTGCAGCTGGACCTTTTCCTGGATGAGTTGGAACTCTGGAACAAGAAGATAAACCTGACAGGCCTCTCTTCCCGGCAGAGGATCGTGGACGAACTCTTAATCGATTCCCTCCTGCCGACCCCCTTTCTCCCTGATCAGGGGACCCTCCTGGATGTGGGTTCGGGAGCAGGGTTCCCCGCCATCCCCATAAAGATCTGCAAGCCCCGGCTCAGATGCCAGTTGATCGAACCCAGTGCAAAAAAGACCCATTTCCTGAAGCAGGTCATCCGGCTTGCACGAATCGAGAAGATCGAGGTGATTCAGGGACGCATGGAGGAGCAGGAAGCGGCGCTTCTCCCGGAGGGGTATGATGTCATCACGTCCAGGGCCTTTGTCCCCTTGTCCGGGTTTCTTACCCTGTGCGCGCCGCATCTTTCTCCCAATGGCTGTATGGTAGCCTTCCTGGGCGGCCGGAGTGAATCCGCGATTCAGGAAAGTGCAGAGGACATTCACCTGCACCGCCTCTGTCCCTTCAAGAGGATCTCCTACTCAGTACCGGGGAGGAAAGCCAAAAGGGAGATCCTGATTTTAAAAAAGAAGGGTTGAGGCAAAGGCAAGCTTGGCATCTACGGCTTCACGGCAAGAGGCCTTGGACATCGTGCAAGGTTTTTTGGGGGCGTCGGGTTTGGAGGACAATGCTCTGATATCGAAATCCGAAATGCGAGACGACTTGCAATACCAGGTGAAGGCCCGGTCAGCCGCTCCTCAGCGCAGGTCAGCATACGGCAGGCGGTCGGAAACGTGGCGTCAGGTCATTGTCTCGCATGTTGAAATTCGGATTTCGATGGCTCGACCGTGAAAATCAGGCACCGATCAAGGCCTATCTGACATATTTAAACGAAACGTTCACTCTTGTCCGGTACGCCACCACCTTTCCGTTTTCAATGGTCATATCGAGTTTGGTCACCTCTGCAATCCTCAGGTCCTTCAGGCTTTCCCCCGCCGTTTCCACGGCAGTCTTGGCCGCATCTTCCCAGGATTGGTCGCTCGTCCCAACCAGCTCAATAATCTTGTATGTGCTTCCAGCCATTTTTATCCTCCTCGTGTCGGTAAAAGGTTATGGCCAAAGACGCAACTTCCCCCCGATGGTTCACCTCCTTTCTGTCGCAGAAATCGCAGCCGTATACATTTTTCGGTAGTTTATCAAATCGTTTTCTCCTTGGCAATACCATATTGCATCATCCCGATAGTCAACTGATAAAAGTCGCCGTGACAAAATCTCTTTGACAACTGCTGGAGATCGGTCTAATATTACCGCAACAGTGTGTTGAACGTCTGCGTATGTACACATGATCGGTGTTCGCACGAGGGGATTTCAGGCCATGCGTTTCAGGAGGTGGTCGGATATCGGATAAGCCCTGCGTTGCGGATGAAAAGGGAAGGCGGTGAGATGCCGCCACACGCTGGCCGGTGCTGTATCCCCAACGATAACGAATGAGCCATGTTTGAGGGCGCTGATCATTCAGTGAAGTCCCGGCGAATCCTCGACCGGGTGAAAAGTCACTGCCTGGGCACGCGGTTTTTCCGATCGGTCTCCGCGGGCATTTCCTTGAAGTGCCGGCATAAACGTGGAGATTGAAACAGGGGCTGCATTCAGGGCGGGAAGGCGAACTGAGTGAGGGGAAGTCAGAAGACCTGCCGATCATGACGGATGGAGTTGCCAAAACCCCGTTCGGGTCTATCTTCATGTGACCTGGACGGGGTTATTTTTTTAAGGAGGGATCATGGATATGTGGAAACAAGACCTGAAGCGGATTCAACCTGTCTCAAGCAAGTGGTTCGGCGTAGCGCATGAGAGGTGGGACAGCCTCACCAAGCCCAAAAAGAGCTTGGGGATGCTGGAAGAGATCGCTGCCCGGGTAGTGGCGATCAGGGAAGAAGAACTTCCCGAATCTTTAGGGAAGGAGGTGTTTGTGTTCGCCGGCGACCATGGGGTCGTCTCAGAAGGAACCAGCCCCTATCCCCAGGAGGTGACCGGATTGATGGTGAGAAATTTTCTCCAGGGGGGTGCGGGAATTAACATCCTGGCCCGATGTGCCGGGGCAGGGGTCACCATCGTGGACATCGGAATGAAGGATGAACTTCCGGATATCAACGGTCTTGTCCGGAGGAATGTCAGGAGAGGGACCCGCAATATGGCGGAAGGCCCGGCGATGACGCTGAAAGAAACTGAAGCGGCGATCGATACAGGCGTGGAGATGGCTGAAGAGGCCTTCAGCAGAGGGGCACTCATGGTGGCGACGGGCGAGATGGGCATTGGCAATACAACGCCCTCTGCGGCCCTTTTTTCAGCACTCCTTCCCGCGGCGGTCGAGGACGTCACGGGGAGAGGGACCGGCCTCGATGATGACGGACTGAGGCGCAAGGCAGCCGTTATTGCCAGAGCCCTGGAGGTGAACAGCCGGGCAATGGGAGATCCTCTTTCCGCTCTCTCGGCCGTGGGAGGCCTTGAGATCGCCGGGATCTGCGGTCTCTGCATCGGGGGGGCCGCCAGACGGATGATGGTGGTTGTGGATGGCTTCATATCCACTGCCGCAGCCCTTGTGGCCATGCGTCTCAATCCAGACATAAGGGATTATCTGTTCTTCTCTCACAAGTCCTCTGAAAAGGGACACGGGGTCTTTTTTAAAAAGGAGGGAATCCGTCCGATCCTTGACCTGGGTCTCCGCCTCGGGGAGGGGACCGGTGCGGTATTAGGCATGCAGATCATTGAAAATAGCCTGAAACTCTACCGGGAAATGGCCACCTTTGAAGAGATGGGCATCACGCCGGGGGCGTAGTGGATTGAGGATTGGCGATTGGCGATTGAAAATCGATGGTCTCGTAAAGAGTCAGGGATGTCCCTTTTTGTCATTCGAACTTGTTTCGAGTTTCGATATTCGATATTCGAATTTTCCCTTCCCTGAACGACAGGGCTTTTTCCGTCCGTAAACCTCTTCATCCCTGAATGGTGACAATGATGGCTATATTCGACAATCCATTTGGCTTGGGCGGTCTCGGGACCGCACTCAAGACCCTTACCGCCATCCCGTGGCGGGGTCGTGAATCAGAGGATCTTGCGGCATCCCTGCCGTGGTTCCCGGTTGTCGGGCTCCTGTTGGGGTCGATCCTGTACGGGCTGAGCCTTTCATGGCAGATCCTCCCGTTCTTCCCGTGGCCTGCGGGAATGGCCATTCTGCTGGCGGCTGCGGATATCTGCCTGACGCGCGGGCTTCATTTAGATGGACTGGCGGACTGGGCCGACTCCATAGGGGGGTTTTTCCAGAGGGAGAAACGACTGGCCATCATGAAGGACACTTCCCTCGGGGCCTTCGGGGTCCTAGCCCTGGTATTGGCAGTCCTCGCCAAGTGGATCGTCTTCGAAAGACTCGTCTCCTTCGGTTCCACGATCTGTCTGATTCCCGTTTTCATCATATCGAGGGATATGATGGTGGAGCTTATAACGACCCTGCCGTATGCCCGCGCAGGGGAGGGGATGGGCCGGCCATTCGTGATGGGAGCATCCACCCGCCAGAGGGTTCTGTCCCATGGGGCGACGGTTGCGGTATGTATCCCTTTCGGGCCGCTTTTCCTGTTGCTTTTCTGCCTGGGCTGGATAGAAACATGGCTCTTCGGAATCCGGTGCCGACATGCATTCGGGGGGATCACCGGCGATCTCTTGGGAACCGCCAACGAGATGGTGGCGATGACTCTGTTGATGATATGTGCGCTTCCGGGGGACCGCCTTTCTTCCTATGCAGGGTGGGGGTGGCTTCTCCAGTGATCATCCCAGGTCGCCCCCGGTTTTGCGTCACTCCTTGAAGTCGGCCGATCTGCCACACGCCGGATGGCGGGACGAACCATTCCATGCCACGAAAAATCTTTTGGTCTTGCCCCGTCAGGGACTCAATAATTACTACTCAATCATGAGATCCTTTACACAATATCACCTATTTTGATTGCATCCGGAAGTGTCACGTGGTAGATATGGCCTCAATCTTCTGAATCAGGACATCCAACATATTGTGGTCGGCGGAAAGACAGTCTGAATTCATAGGGCTCGGACAACGTAAGGCATATCTCAGGTTTTTGGTGACTCAAAATCTTTGAGACTTCCAAAACATACATGCTATTCAACCCAGTTATTATGGGAATCGCATTTCAAGGTCCGATCAAGCCTTCGGGGTCATGGATATCACAGATTTTTTGAGCTTGACCATATTTTGGGTTTTAAGATATAGGATGGGGTAGATTGAGGGAGGCATCTTTAGGATTCGATGCGATGTCAACTTATTGAGTTTGACATATATCTTCTGGAAAACTCAGGTCAACAGCAGACGTTTTCACCAATATCCATCATCATTTTCGTTCAGGCATTTGCTCGGTATCTGAACTGAAGCATTCGGGGCAGCGGTCATAGATGTCGCCAACGAATCTGTGCCCACAATCAAGGCATTTCATATTCGGGGCGTCACCACCCTCATCTCCGTCCTCAATGAATGACAAGATCTCTTCCGTGTTGAGACTGTCACATTTCGGGCATCTGTCATAGAATTCACCCAAAAAGCGATGCCCATAGGCGAGGCATTTCACCCTTTTCTTGCCGGTTCCGCTGATCTCATCCTGGGCGTCGTCGCTCACCAGGAAATAGGCACTGGCTGGGTCGGAGATGTCCATCGGATCGAGGCCGCCTTCAGTGCACTTGTCAAAAATAGACTCTTCTCGGGGTCAGGAATGGTCCATATTGTCGAATTCATCGTCCCAGTCCATACAACCCCATATCAAACAAAAATAGTCATAAGTGATCTCAAACAGCCAACCTTTCGATCCCTTGAGTGTGTAAACACAGTGTCTCATCGCCCAGAAATTTACTTTTCTACCAGCGCTCTTCCTCATATAAAAGAACCTTTTGATTTTATTGGATTTCCCGGAGGCCCCTTTTCCTCTAACATCCCCCGTAAAAGGAAAAGATAGTTATTCTATTCGTACCTTGTCGGACAGGCCCAGGTCACTCAAAATCTGGCGTATATCAGATTCGAAAGCGGTAGAAAAATCATTATCAACGGTCACTGAAAAATTGATTCCGATTTTCAAATCAGATCCCGAACGCAGCTTGGGCAGAATTTTGGTCCCCAAGCGATTCCAGAGTTCAGGCGGAATCTCTCCGCTTAAATGGTAGGTTCTTTTTGATTCACCTGGCTCAGGTTCCGGTTTGCGTTGAGGGCCAGGCTCCGGACCCGGCCCGGGTTCTGGTTTCGGCTCAGGCTCGGGTCCTGGTCCGGGTGTTGGTTCCGGAATCGTCTTCAACGCTTTTGCTTTGGCCTTTGTCAGGAGGAAAACCTGAGACTCAAAAACCACATCATCGACACTGACCGGTTCGGAGAACCATAGCCTTTCATACGTGCCGTCGGGCTTTTGCGCGGAACCAAGACCGAAATCACCCTTTCCCACAAATTCAACGATTTTCCTTTTGAGTACGGCATCAGGATCGAGCAAACGTGTAAGAGAACCATCGAGGAAACTCTTGCGGAGGCTGGCCAGCGGCCATGCCCCCGATTTTTTCAAGGCGGGAGGCCAGTTGCGGTCTATGTATCCGGCACCCACGGATTCATTGAGCAGGGCCTGGGATTTAAGTGCAGTAATAACCCTGCCGCAAAGGGTCTCCCCGCTGCTGGAATGTCCGGCTCCGAGATCTATGGCCTTGAGCCCATCCGTCTCTCTGCTGTCAATGATGACCGCATATCTATAGCCGCCCCATACTTCATCCTTGGCCGCCTCTTCGCTGTCAGCCACTTTGGTCTGAAGCTCTGAACGATCCCCTTTGTCGAAATCTCCACCCAGAGTACCTTCGGCGACCTCTTTGGCCACTTTTTTCCATGCCAGCCAGAGTTCGACCTTTTCCAGGAAATCGCGCCCCGGCTTTTTCAGGCACCACACAAGGCTGCCCGGATAAAGCCTGGGGGAACTGCCCCGCTGTCTCGACCATTCAGCAATCCGCTCCCGTATTGAACCGGCGCCCGTCCATTCCGATTCAGGGTCCATGGTAACCAGGGTCAGTTTGGGCGTATCCTGGACAGAAGCACCGTCCGCAGGGAAAGGGACAATCGGGACGGTTGCGCCCCGATCAAATTCTTTCTGGATGATGCTTCGCATGGCGGGCATTATTTCTTTTTCATTATCCAGAGAGGCCCTTCGATCGCTCACGACCTTCTTCATGGTTGGCTGATGAGTAATTCTAAAGCCATCGGATCCCACTCGCCGGATGAAAAAGGATTTGTCCTCCAGTGCAAAGGCGGCGTTGTCCACGGAAGTCGTGTCAATCTCCGGCTCCCCAAGGGCAAAACGAAGCTCAGGCAAATGGGCGATTTTTTCGGTCTGGCCACCAGTGGATTCGAAGAAAACGGCCACTCCCACACGCCTGTGAATCCCTTTCAGGGCTCCCTTTGTGTCGGCGTCCAGGGCCCCGGCATGGCAATGGGTTCCGGCGATATCTGCATCCAGGGCAGCGCCGAGGCGGGATTCCCCGACCTGTCCGAGTACAATGCTTCTGAATTCCGAGACATGCAGGGGCGCCGAGCCGAGGGTAATGAGCGGTTCGGTCCTGGCGGATGTGTACCCGTCCTTGTAGGCCCAGGAGATCCACTGGGCAAGCATGGCCAGGGTGCCCCGTGTCTGCTGATACTGCTGGAGCATCTGCCACTTGCGCTGAAATACAGAGAGGGTTGCGGGATGAAACGGATAGCAAATTTCGAACCGATTCTGAAGGTATTCCCTTGCCTTGGCCTCGGTGCTTGAACTGTCTATTGCCGTCCATTCGGGAGGAAGCTGGGCTCGGCGCTCAAAGCACCAGTCAGCATAGAGCTTGGCCACGTTTTTCCGAAGTTTTTCATTGCCCAGTTCCTGAAAGAGCCTGCGGCGAACCACCTCGCTGATTTCCGTTTCGTCGTTTGCAATGAGATCCTTGGCCACCCGGCGCACCACCTTGGTAATTTTATTCTGCCATTGCATATCCCAGTCTGTCATTTCCACCTGGCTGCGGGGCAGGCTGATAATGGCAGCACCGTGCGTTGTCGCTGTGGTTGCAACCGTGAGATTCTGGATGAATGAGTGAAAGGAGTCCGCCATATTGCGGTGGCGGTTAAGGAAGTTCAGGACTTCGTCAAAAAGAATGAGTACGGGTTTGTTTGCGGCCCTGAAGACATTCTCAATGGCCTCCGTACCGGGTGGCGTGGTTTGAGCGGCTGTTCCCAGGGCCTTTACGCCCTCATCTCCAGCGAGCTGTCGGGCAATATCAATCCAGGGGTTCTCCCGGCCTTCCTTCGGATCCCAGGCATTCCCCACAAAAGCGGCCACCTTTGCCTCAGGCACTGAGGAAATCCCTGCCTCCGAAACAAGGGCCGATACACCCTGAAATTCGGACGCTTTGGTTGCGTTGTTTGCGAGATGATAGAGCGCTGTGAGTGTATGGGTTTTGCCCCCGCCGAACTGGGTAACCAGGGTCAGGACCGGTGCCGTGTTGGAGGTTTTCCCACTCAACCGCCTTAGCACCATTCCCGCATGCTCCCGGAGCGCCCTGGTAAAACACGTCCGGGAAAAGAATTTGTCGGGCTCCTTGTAGTCTTCCGGGGCGGTACCCGCCATGACCTGCTCAAGGTGGATGGCAAACTCGTCGGGATTGAATGATCGCCCTTCGCGGACCTCTTTTCGCGGGATTGCAACCTTGTACCAGGGGTTCATTGCCATTTTCTCCTTTTAACCTCGCTGGATTCTTTCAATGAGATCTTGTGCAGACTCCTTCAGCCGCACCAGATTGGCATAGGCCACAGCCTCGAAATTCTCTTTGCAGGAATACATGCGGTAGCGAATGCCGTCAGTCACCACAACATCAACGGGAACGCCCAAACTCTGCACATAGCCTTTCGCCTGATCGAGTGCGCCTTCAACACCGGCCCCAAGCCTTTTTGCCTCGATGATGAGACGGCAGTTTTCAGGAATCCGAGGCAAAGTGTTGAAAACGGCCACATCGATGTACCTCCACTTTATCGCAATGCGTTCGGGAGGCCAACCCAGTGCCTGTAAGAATGGAACAACAAAATGGGCCACCAACTCATCTTCAGTGGGATGCTCTCCGAATTCTTCCCGATTCCAGAGCAGAGGGACCAAATCCTGTGTCTGGGCAACGATTTCCCGTAACACAGAAGGAACCTTTTCAAGGGGAGGTTCCTCCAAAGGCAGTTCAGGCAATTCATCGGTTTGCCAGCGTTTGGGAGGGGAATTAAGAAACCGCTCAGCGTAATCGGTTGCCTGTTCATTCCACACCCTGGAAAAGCGAGAAGGATTCGCTCCGAACACGCCCGATGGAAAGGCATATTCCCGGGGCAGTCTGCACCACCTTATGCGGCGGGCATGCTGAAGGTCCCATCCGTTCACGTCATCGAACTGGTTCAGATACATATACCCGGATGAGACCAGACCCACCGCGCATATAGAGGAAATGCCGGTTCGGAGCAGCACCGCGTCACCCTCTTGAAGTTCACCGGCAAAACGCCGCACAAACCCGCCCTCGAACTCACTATCGGCCCTCTCGGGTCGCCAGGGTCCTGCATCGCCAGGTCCGATGAGGCCGACACCATACCTCAAAAACACATCCGCAAAATTGCGGTTGGCCGGGCCGCTCGCCAACTGCCACACCGTGGGTTTATTCTCTGAAATCTCCACAGGCAATTACCTCGGCATCGCCAAAAGCATGGCATCGAGGAGCCGTTTTTCCTCGCTGCCCTTAGGATACAGTGCGGACAGGGCATTTGCCAGACGTAGGAAATCCGTGCCCCGTTCCTGTTCCGCCTTAAGGAGTGCCCTCAAGGCATTCGTCATGCCGCCAGCCTGAAGAAGCATGGCCGCATGGATCCGATCCAGTGTCGTGGCCTCAAGGTCAGTGGTCAACTCGGCTGCTCGGGCCATGCTCCGGCTGCGTTTGCCCCCACGTCCCAGAGTCTTTGGAACTTCCTGTCTCGCCTCCGGAAACAACAGAATCTGAGGATCAGCTTTGGGCTCGCTCTCCAGTTGAAAAGCCACAGCCCTAGCCCCGTCCTCCCCGAAAAGCTGTTTGGACCTCTCTGAAATAGGCAAGAGCCTTATGACACCCTTATTAGTCTCAATAATGCGGCCTTCCCACTTGGGAAGCTCAATGCCCAGAGGCTGCGCGAAACGGCGAACCACATCGAAAACTAAGCTGAAGCCTTTGGCCTTACCCTTTGGACCTGCTTGGTCATCGTCATCAATTTCCTCACTTTCGCCTTTGGCCTTTTCACTTTTGCCTTCACCGTTTCCATTGGTGGCCTGGAGTGTCCAGAGAAAGAGAGCAGTAAGGCGCGCATCTTCCTCCAGCACACCGGCCATGCCATTGCGTGCCGTGGCCTCGGCCGTGCCCAAAACCTGTTCAAGGGCTATTCTACCCACAGTTTCCCACACATAAGCCAAAAAACCTCGTTTATGTGGTTCTGTAGCTTCCGGATCGCCGCCAAGGGGAATTTCCCTTTCCTGGGGATCAACGACCTTTGAATATCGGCTGAAAATCTCCAATGCAGGGCCGATGCAGGCGAAGACCAGGTCCGCACCGCGAATGCCTTCGCCCTGGAGTCTTTCCATCCAGTTGCCGACACGATTGGGGAGTTCCTGCAAGACGTCAGCCCAATCACCGACCGGTGCGTCGTCGGGACGGGGGCGGCAGACGAGGTGGACGCTGGTGGCAAGGGCCGCAGATTCCATGGCTCGAAGCCTACTGCCAGATTCAGTTGCTATTGGCCAGGACCCGGTAATCACCCAACCGCCTCTTATCATACCCGAAAGAAGTGCTTCCCAGCCTTCGGTAGTCTTGTGCGCAAAAACAATGCTTCCTACGCCATCTTCACCAATGATTCGGCATCCCTCACGGAAAGCATTCGCCATCCGTGACTCGAAGAACATCCTATCTTTTGGTTGTCCATTAAACTCTTTTGTTTCGTCTTGCACGGCCTCACGCGCTATCGGGGCAAGCGGGTTGGACGGATCATACGGATCACGCAACAATCTGTGTCCCGGTAAAGACCGTTTGCTCCATGCAAGAAAGAAATTTGACAGGTCCGAGTAAGGGATCGCGTCGTAGTAAGGCGGATCGGTGAAGAACACAGCCGCAGATGCTTCAGGTAACGGCGATTCGCATGCATCAGATTGCTGAACTTGACCGTGTTGAATTCCTGTTGCTGATAAACTCTCAACAACCTTCAGAACCCAAGTCAGCTCCTCCTCCCATCCGCCGCTTGCGCCACCAAATGGTTGCGCCTCGCACCAGTCCCAGACAATAGGTAAAGCAGGCCGAGAAAATGTATGCCCGCCCATGTATTCCGCGGTTGGTTTCCAGCCACACATGCTGGTTGCCTTGTCAGCGAGCTTGCCGAGTACCATCGTTAATAACTCCATTATCGATTCGCTTCTCGATACACTCACAAGCCGAAGTAGGCAAGCAAGCATGATTTTCTGCCGTGCCGTGAAGAGGTCGCCGAACTTCATCATGCCATATTTCTGAACGCTGAAAGCGCGGCCTGCGCCCAATCCGCCACCAGCGGGTGTAGGCTCATCCGGTACAGGGCAAAGCCCTTTTTTACCACCTCCTTCCCATTCGTCAAGAATAGCCTTCAACCGCTTCTGCGCTATCCAAACGGCTTCGTAGTCAGGCTCTGTGGGCAGGCGATAGTGGCGGCCCTGGATGCCTGGATGGAGTGTCACCACAGCAAGCATCCTTGCCCCGCCGATGTGGTTGCCCTTCGTGTCAAAGATCACATCCGCACCCCCGCGCTGTTCGGAAAGCTGAGCGCGGACCCGTTCCGGAGGAAGTACCGTACCGCAGCAAAGGCAAGTGGCTTTGGCTCGCGTCACCGTCCCACCATGCACCTCTTTATCCGCCTTCGGTTCGAAAATATCGAACTCCACGTGTGGAGTACCACTGGCCGGCCGCACAACCTTGTGCCTGAGCGCCCGCTTGCGGTTTTTCTTCTTGCAAAGCCAGAACGATCGCATAAGAGGTATTTCCGCACCACAGTTGGGCGACTCGCATTTGACGGTCCGCGCCCAGAGGTAGGCAATCGGCGTGGCCCTATCAGGGTCCTTGGGATAAAACTCTGCCAGTTCCTTTTCAGCCTTGTCCTTGATCTCCTTACCGACCCGTCGCAACTCCTCGGCAAGTTCCGGCCCGCGGCGCGGGATATCCTCAAGCATGACCTTGAGAATGAGACAGGCCACCGGGTTGAGGTCGCTCGCGAACGCCTCACAGCCCAGCCGTAAAGCCTCCAGAGGAATCGACCCACCGCCTGCGAAGGGGTCCACGACCAGTGGCGTATCATCCGGATGGGCTGCTTTGACCAACTCACGTCCTGCCTCTAAGTAAGCCTGGTTAGACGCCAGATCCCAATTGGCGAAATCGCCAATGAACCGTAGTAAAGAACGGCGCAAGCCGTCGTCATCCGGTTCGAGCGCCTGGGGCAATGGCGCCAGTGCCTTCCGTGCCCGGATCTTAAACTCGTCTGGGCAGTGCTCGTCGCACGGATCAGGAAGGAGCAACCCAAGCAACATTGCCCTGCAAGCAGCCAGGGGGCGCCGCGCCCACCAAAGGTGAAGCGTGGATGGGTGCCCGTGCCTGATGGACTTCTCCCTTGCCGCGTGCTTTGAAACGACGGCTATTGGGAAATCAACTTCAGCCAGGCGTTTGCATTCTTTGGGAACCACTTGGTTGTACCTCTTTTAACGGGAGACCGGGGATATCTCAACTGATAATGTTTTCTCCTCTAAACGACACTTTTTTGGTCCCACATTTCGCGATAGGCGTTGACGTATAAAACTGTTGCTTCCGGGTCAATTGCAAAGTAGTAGCGACAGAGCTTTTTGTATAGAGACAACATTCCATCATCGAAACAAAAGTCGAGTATACCGTCAAGACATCTTTCGATACGCTGTGAATCACGGCTTTGCACCTTCAGAATGGCCTCAACTTCAGCCGAATATTGCTGTTCAGCCTGACGTGCAAGCCTTTGCGCATCCCCGGCCAGTTCGCCTATGCGTTGAACGAGTTTATCCATCTTTGATTCCGATTCAGTTTTCATCAGCATGCACTTCTTTCGACAGCCCTGTAATTTAACTTTGTCCTTCATTTGTCAGCCGATATTTCTGCAACCGGCTGTTGGGTTCATTCTGTATGGTGTACTCAATCAATCCTGCCTCCAGAGCTGGATGAAAGTAATTCCAGCGAAAGGTGGCCTGATGTTTAATGCCTAAAGCTTACCGTAATTGACCTGAAGACAGATCACCGCTTTGGAGTGTTTTCAAAAAACGAAGGACTGGGTCGCCTGACTGGGTCGGTGACCGGGTCGGGTTATCCCCAAGAGCCATAATCGTTATGACACAAGTTCCCATTTCCCGCCTTTGTCCGGCCCAACCCGTTTCAATCGCCCCTGATGTTTCAAGTTGCGCAAGTGTTTTTTCACCGTGCTTGGATGGACGCCAAGTTCCTTAGCCATCTGTGCCATGGTTGCCGATGGATTTTCGGCGAGAATTGCCAGAATTAAGTCGGAGGTTTTCTGGGTACTTTTCTGGACACCTTTCTGGACACCTTTCTGGGTACCCTCTTTAAAAATACCCCCTTCAACCATAGACGATTTAAAGGTGACTATAATAAATCCCTGCCTTTCCTCGAAAGTCGGCAAAGCAACGCCATGGCGCTCACATGCGGCAATTACCCGGTTGGTGCCGCGGCCCCAGACCTCCACCGCCCCGGTGCGGTGAAAGGCTTCGGCGATCAGTGGATTCCGGAGCTTTGACCGGTGCGGACCGGAAAGTTGTTCCAGAGTTACCCCCTGGGGAAGGAGGCCTTGGCTTTGTATTTCGATCCGGTCATCAAAAACCACGATGGCCACATAACCGGAGTAGTCTGAGTAGTCGCGATGCATGACGGCGTTTAGAAGAATCTCACGCAGGGCATCAAGAGGCACAGGGAAGCGATCCTCCCGGAAAATTTCCCCTTCGGGAAATCGCGCTCCCAGCGGCATGGTCCTTTCGAGAAAGGCCATGCCCTCGCGCACCATGGCAAAGGCGTTCATATGTTCCTGCCGGTTGTCCACGATCTCGCCAATGACCGTCGTCCCCCGAAAACGGCCCATTTTGAGAAGGCATTGTGGGTAGTCCGGAAAAAGTCTTGTCCCATAGAGAACCTGGGCTGCCTGGGTGAGTTTTCCATCCACTCTCAGACCAAGCCGATCCAGGATATCGCCGATGTCCCGGCTGGTATCCGGTGAAATCCGGTTCTGTTGAATGGCCAGTTCGCGCGTGCGAAGGATTTCCGTCCTGTCGAGGTCTTTTATCGTCAATCCCTCAGCAGGGAGGTTCTCCCATCTGCGTTTCGCGTGGCCCCGTTCGAGCAACAGTTGTTCGTAGCGGGCTTGGGGCATTTTCCGCGTGGTTGAGCCTACCCGCTCATAGGGTCTGCCTTCAAAGGTAAAGGGGATGGACTCGTTACCGGCTCCGGTCTTTAGGATGATAATCTGTTTGCCTTTCCCGACATCGGCGATTTCCATCCGGACCGATGCAGGAGGTTCAAAACGGTCAAGGGCCGCGGCGATTTTTTGCTGTGTGGAATCTGAAATATCCTGTCCCGTCGGCCTGCCATCCGCTGTAACACCGATTAAAACCTTTCCTCCCGAAGCATTCATAAAAGCGCACAAGGCATGCATAGCACCCTGAAGTTCAGCCGTCGAACGCTTGAATTCAAGCGTCTGTCCTTCGCCTTTTTTGAGAAGGTCGGTCAATTGTTTCGGACTGGTGTTATTACCAGATGTTCTCATGGGCGGTTCCCTCCATAGGGCGGCTGATCCTCACCAACCATCATCGGTCGAGTCATGGCATTTACTTCCAGCCAGTAGTGGGCAACCTTCGTCGCCTCGTGCCACGGGAACTGAGCCGGATCTCTTATCGGCTCCTGAAGTGTCGGTTCACTTCCGCAGTTTGTGACCACGTATAGCCAGTAGCAATCGCGGCGATCCTCGGCCACACGCCTTTCGTTCGGCGTGAGCAGGATCGTGCCCGTGGCCCGGGCCAGTCCCTTGATCTCAATGAGCCGCAGTTCGCCGGAGTTGAGGTCCAGGCTGGTGACATCGTAGCCCAGGTTCTTCTCGTGGACATCGTAGACTTTGCGGCCTTGAGCCTGTTCATGTTCCATCACCACACGCATGGCCGTGGCCTCGGTCTCAGGATTCGGCCTCATCCGGAGAACATCCGGGGCCTCCCGGTCCGGATGCGGAAGCACCAGGACACTGGCTATTCGTTCCACGGCCTGGAGCGATAGCGATCTCTGGCGTTCAAGTTCCTGCCTGCGCCGTTCCCGGCGGGACAGGAGTTCGGCGTGCCTGTTCTCGGCCTGAGCCAGACGGCCTTCCGCCCCGGCCACCCCTTTCTCCTTTTCCTCATTAGCTCTTCCTATCTCTTCGTCGGCTCGCTGGAGCAGTTCCGTGAGAGAGAGTTCCACATGCTCGGCAATGCGTTCGACCTCCGCCAGACGCTCCCCCCTCGCTTCTTCGATGAAGGCCGCGAGGGCGTTTTTGTGTAACCAGCCTGAGGGCTCTTCCGCTGAGGCCACGGGCGGGAGTTCCTCCGGAGGCCCGGCAGGGGAAAAGTTTCCCAGCATGTTCGGTTCGCGCAGGCAAGGCTCTGCGTCTCCTGTAAGCTCCACTGCGAAGAGACGCTCGTGAACTACCTGGCCGAGGCCGTCCACGACTCTGGCCCGGTAGAAGTCGATCCGTGAGGGCTTCTCGTGTTGGAGCGAATAGAAGCAGGCTCCCTTGGCAAATACTTCGGCCGCCTTGTCATAGGCGTGCCTGCGAAGGGCCTCGAATAGAGAATGACCGGGGGTCACCCATTCAAGGTTGTTTTTTTCGGCCGTTTCGCGGTCGGTAGAGCAACGTGGATACTTTACGGCCAGCGGCGGGAGTTTCCACGTGGGCTCGCGCTCGTATCGCTGGAGGGCCGCAGGAGTTCGAGCAGGCTCAAAGGCATGGGGAATATTTTCCAGCACCTTCATCTTGAGCGGGACAAATACAGCCGCTTCCCGTATGAAACGCGCGATGGTTTCGGGTACGACACGGCATTCCTGTGCCCGGGCCCGGCGCTCGATCAACATTTCCAGATTGAGCGTTTTGGATGCCAGGCCTTCAAGGGCGTTTTGACAGATGGCCCGGAAACGCTCCTCATCCACGTTCTGAAGCAAACGCTCTTCCAGATCGGCGTCGCCAAGCCTTCCTGCGTAATAGTCTCGAAGTATGCGCTCCACATGAGCAGCCGGGAGCAGCTCGCCTATAACATTAAAAACCGCATCGTCATCCAGGGCGTTTCGTATTTCCTGGAGCTTTTCCAATAGCCGCTGCAGGACCCGGCCTTCGATGGTGTTTGTTGCCACGAAATTGAAAATCAGGCAGTCCTTTCGTTGACCGTAGCGATGGATGCGGCCCATGCGCTGCTCAAGACGATTGGGATTCCAGGGGATGTCGTAGTTGAAAAGGATATTGCAGACCTGAAGGTTGATTCCTTCCCCCGCCGCTTCGGTAGCGACGAGCACCTGGATCGCACCGTCTCGGAATTGCTGCTCCGAGTAGAGACGCGTGCCGGGCTCGTCTCTGGATCCCGATTTCATGCCGCCATGGATAAAACCTACCTCAAATCCCCACGCCTTGAGCTTTTCAACGAGGTAGTTGAGAGTGTCTTTGAATTCTGTGAAAAGAAGAAGGCGCTTATCAGAGCGGTCAAAGAAACCTTCCTGGTGAAGCAGGTCCTTGAACTTCGAGAGTTTGGCTTCCGCATCCAAGGCTTCGACCGCTTGAGCCTGTCTCGCCAACTCCTGGAGTTCTTCTATTTCCTCGTGCACCTGTTCGGCATTCCCGGCGAGCGTGATGGCTTCGAGCATCTCTTCGAGCCGCTCGCGCTCGTTTTCCTCCATCTCTTCGATTTCTTCCGGATCGGGAAGATCAGGCGGTGCAAGTCGGATAAGTTCCTGTGCCCTCTTGAGGCCGTCCTCCAGTCTTCGAACTCGGTTCTCTAAACTGCGCCGCATGGCATGAGTGCTGGAGGCCAGCCTGCGCTGATACAGGGACATCAGGAAACCGACTGCGCGGGCGCGGGGATCGTTACCCTGGGCCGCGGCCTTGGCGCTCTGGCGTTTTACGAAGCGAGTAATCTGCCTGTACAGATCAAACTCCGGCCCGTCGATCTGAAAATCAACCGTGTGTGGAATGCGTTTGGTGAAGATCTTCTCGGCTGCCCAGGTGCCGTCCGGCCTTCGTTCCGGGAAATAGACCATGGCCTCCTTGGTCCGCCGCAGGTAGAACGGAGCGCGACGACGGTCCATTGCCTCGCGGATGGAACGGACGTCTGCATAGGCATCCAAGTCTATCAACTGGAGAAACAGCGAGAAATTAACCGGGTCGCCCTTATGGGGTGTTGCCGTCATCAGCAGGATGTGGTCCGATGTGTCCCGGAGAAGTTCTCCGAGAGCATAGCGTGCGGTTTTTCGGGCCGGTGGGGTCCAGGACATGCGGTGGGCTTCGTCCACAATAACAAGGTCCCACCGGACCTGTCTCAAGCCCGGCAGGATTTCCGTCCGTTTGGCAAGATCGAGTGATGTAATGACCTTCTTCTGCTCCAGCCACTGGTTGACACCGAACTGGTCGCGGATGTCCCCGCCCTTCAGAACAAGGAATTTCTCATTGAATTTTTCCTTCAGTTCCCGCTGCCACTGAAATGAAAGGTTAGACGGACACACGACGAGAATCCGCTCAGCAAGCCCTCTTAGCTGGAGTTCACGGATAAGAAGCCCGGCCATGATGGTTTTTCCGGCTCCGGCGTCGTCCGCGAGAAGGAATCGGACACGAGCCAGTTTGAGGAGATAGTCGTATATGGCCTCCAGTTGATGCGGCAGCGGATCTACGCGGGAGATCGAGAGACCGAAGTAGGGATCGAATTCCCAGGCGATGCCCAATGAGTAAGCTTGAAGGCCCAAACGGAGCAGTTTTCCGTCTCCATCGTAACTGAAATTCGAATCAAGGATTGAGAGAGTTTCGAGATCATTCGTGGTGAGCGTAACCTTTCGGAAACGTTCTGAGTGAATTCCCACAAGCCCAACAGTCCATGTATCTGGGCCTCCATGGCTCACAGTCTCCACCCGCATAGGTTCACTGAATAAGGAACCGGTTATGAGGCAACCTTCATATATTGGTCTATTGGCGTTTATAACTTTGGAACCTTTCAGTAAGACGAGAAGTCATGGGCTTCTGGTCCACAAAATTAAAAAATTCAGCATCTATCTAAAAAAGTGCTATTGCCGTGGGTACTGGAAAAAGAAAAAACCCCGCTCTCCATCTCTTCAGAGTAACGGGGTTTTTGGGTAACTACAGACCATTTCAATCCTCTTTACCTCTAATCAGGTTGAAAGAAAGAACTTAGTTTGGGAATATGCTGATTGTTGTTTATTCCTAACTCCTATAAAAGTCAATGGAAACTGGTCATTAAATGTTGTAAGTGCCCCGATTGCGCTTTCTCCTTGAAAACCTCTCAATCCTTGAATCAGCCGCAGTTGTGTTTCCGCTCTCTGACCGGACAAAGATGGACATATGGAGAATCTGATCATTCAGGGCCAAGGCAAAACCCGTCACCTTTCTCGATTCAATCCTGAAATCCGTCCCCAGCCCCACGCCCTGCCGGCCCTCCGATCCGGCTGCATCCGCGGCCTTCCTGAATTTGGTCACCTCCGGAATATCTCTCACAGAGCACACAGGGGCCACAGAAGCGGGTAAAGGGCCAGATTCTTGTGGGCCTGTTTCCGGCCGACCTTGAGTTGATCGAGAAAACCACCAAAAATTTTTTCCATGAATTGGGCTCCTTTCAGGTTGTCTCTCAAAGAGCACACAGGGTTCGCAGAGGGTGGGATAACACTGTGATATGGACTCCGCGGCTCAGCGTTCTCTGTGAGATGCCGTCCATGATAAATGATGGTTTTGTCAAATACGGTCACAGACTCGGAACTTTTTTTCAGGAAAATGCATTTTTTTGAGATTTTCTTTGGCAAGGGAATTGCTATTTGTATTGATAAAGTGATCGATGTTATGTTTTATTGCATAAGATTATATCTCACAGAGCTCACGGGGTGCACAGAGTTTTGGGCAGAACCTCATCATCTGTGGGTTCTCGAAAAATTGAAAGGAGTGGGCGGGAGGTATTGGATTGACAAGCTGCCTAAATATGATAAAAATACCGACATAAATAAATAACTGGCGGTACTCATATCATGTCAACTTCAGGAACTGACAACCGGGGTACCCGATTCGACAGGGCCGTTGCTGTGTTTAGGTAGCATGGCGGAATTCTCCACACAGCACAGGCCCTTCGTGTGGGAATTCACCCGAGCACGCTGTACACTATGAGGGACAACGGGACGCTGGAAATCGTCAGCCGCGGCGTGTATCGACTTGCGGAGAGCGATCCATTGGGCAACCCTGACCTGGTGACGGTAGCGACCCGAATACCCTTGGGAGTTGTCTGCCTGATCTCAGCCCTGTCGTTTCATGACCTCACCACGCAGATCCCTCATGAAGTCCATGTGGCCCTGCCGCGCGGCGCGGAGGAACCCCGCCTCGACCACCCGCCGGTCAGAAGCTATCGTTTCAGTGGAGAGGCATTTACGGAAGGGGTTGAACTACATAAGATCGATGGTGTGAGCGTTCGCATCTATAACCCGGAGAAGACGTTGGCCGACTGTTTCAAATTCCGCAACAGAATCGGTCTGGATACCGCAGTCGAAGCGGTTCGCTTCTACAGAGTGCGAAGGACGGTCAAGATCGATGAACTCATGCATTATGCATCCGTCTGCAGGGTAAAAAAGATTATCCAGCCCGCTCTCTTCGGCAGCATCCTGCGGGGCTTCAATGGTATCATCTTGATCGGTCATTTCTTTTGGACCTCTTTTTCCCTTTGGGGCTTTGGCTTCGAAATAATCTCTTTTGACATCTGACCAATCTTGCCTGATACTTTGGCGATGTTGTCCAAGGACACTCCTTCAGGAAGGTGTGCTCCATTTTGAAGGTGGCTGGAAACATACGCTGCGCTGCCCCCGGACAAACCAAGCTGCTGCGTTACGATGAAGGCACTGGCCTCGGCCTCGATTTCCATTGAGTGATGATCCAGGTTCATCCGACTCGGCCACCACAAATCTCTGTCTCCCCCAAGGTGGCCTAAGAAAATATGTGCAAGCTCATGGCAAAGGATTCCAAAACGACTCGGATCATCGAGTTGGTCGTGGATGGCAATGCGCATTTTCCACTCAGGGTCGTGGCTGGCATAGGTTGCAAAGCCGGCATGAGAGCTGCTCAGCGTTTTATAATCAATACGGATTTTGTACCGGTTGGCGTTCTCGGTCAGTTTCTCAAGGCAGTTAACATTCCATTCACCATAGAACTTCCCGAAGTCCTTGAGTCTTTTGGGTAACTCCCTGCCTTCAGTTTGATCTACGTCATAAACCAGCATAACCGGATGCATTGGAGCCAGGATAAGCATCGGCCGTGCATCTTCCTTGATTTTCCTATCAAATCGTTTTTCCCAATCCGAAGCGGTTGCATAATACCCGCAACTTGGGTTTTGGATGCGAACAAGCATGTTGTTATAAGGGGCGTATTCACGGAACTTCCCCATGAACGTTATGATTTCTTTGAAAGTATCAGATTTCCGATACGCCATGCTCTTTGAAAGCAGGAGATCGATCCCCGTTTCAATTTCTCTCCGATCACGACAGTCATTATCACCGGCAATCGCTCTATCAAGGCTTCGGTCCTCAATCATGTGACGAAGATATTCCTTCTTGAATTCAGATAGGTTATTGCTGCCAAGCAACTGAAGAACCGCGCCTTTGATATCTTCCCTTATCCATTCCCCCAAGTTTTCGGTACAGATTTCAATCAGCTCTGCGGCAGATGGCTGTTGAGGGCTCATCAGCAATGACTCAATTAGAGAAACGACCCCTGCCTCAAACAAACTCGGTTGTTTCATCTGCGTCGAGGGTTTCATGATTCCTGCTCCTTAAGAACCTTGGGATACTTCTTTGCGGGCATTGCGGCGTTGGAACGATCCGTTGTGGTTCATGGAATATGCACAACCATGTTTGTGACTCACAAATGATTAAATATGATCCACAAAATATTTATTGGCTCGCCGATGAGCCTCAAAACGCATCGCGTCCTTCTGCAATATTCAACAGCTCGGGGTAAATCAAGGTTGCGGCGCGACGCCCGCTTCCGGGTGTCAGCTCCCTTAAAATGCCCTCCTTTTTTAATAAGTTAAGAGTCCTCTGAGCGGTGGGTTTGGGGACATTGCCCGATCGCACGAAGTCCGAGCTCTTGAAAATCGGCCTTTCAAACGCCCAATCCAGTGCATAAATGGCGTACTGGGAATGGGTCAGCTCCGCGAAACGAATCTTCATGCGGTTGTAAAGATCCAGAATCGCCTGCGCTTTGGCGAGGTTCCCCTCGGCCTGGATCTGAACCACCTTGAGGAAAAAGGCACACCACCCGTTCCAATCGTTGTCACGAGAAACGGCCAGCAACCGCTCATAGTATTCCTCGCGATGGCTTTCCAGGTAAGCGCTGATGTAAAACATGGGCTGTTGAATGATCCTGGCCTGATAGAGAAACAAAGGGATCAGCATCCGCCCCAGGCGCCCGTTGCCGTCCAGAAATGGGTGGAGGGCTTCAAATTCTGCATGAAGCAGGGCGAGCTGGATCAACCGGTCCGGGGCCTCCTCGTGGATGAATTTTTCCCAACGCGACATCGCTTCAGGCAGGTCTTGCGCATTAATCGGCACAAAACGGGCATTTTCTATGGGGCAGCCCGGAGGGCCGATCCAATTGGGGATTTTCCGATACTGGCCAGGGGATTTGCCGTGTCCGCGGACGCTGTTCAGCAATATTCCATGGCATTCCAGAACGATCCGTTGGCACAAGGGCAGCGTTTTCAGCCTTTCTGTCGCCGCGCGCATGGCTTTGCGATAGTTGAGAATCTCCCAGATGTCCGCCTCCTTGGTGCTTGTGGGCTCGTCTGTGTCGCCACGGGCTTCATATTCCAGGACCTCGCCCATTGTGGCCTGGGTTCCCTCGATGCGCGATGAGAGCACGGCCTCCTGGGTCGTGAGGGGGCTCAACAGCACGTGGGCATTGGGGATGGCCGCCAGCATTCCATCATAACGGGCCACGGCCGCATTGGCAGGGCCGATCATGGGTACGAGCCTGCCCCAATCCAGATCGCTCGGAGGAAACTGCCCTTTACGGTAGTATACAGGTCCGCTCATCCTTCCTGCTCCCTAAGAAATTCTCGGTATTTTTCAGCGATGACCGGCAGATCGTTGTCCTCGATCTTTTCACTGCGGGTCAGGGTCCGTTCCACGAAACGCCCGCCGATGCGGATGCGCTCAGTGTACTGCCTGGGCTCGACAATCTCTTCACCGTCCGGTGTCCGCTTGTATAACTTATTGCCACGACGATCAAACCCAACCTTATCGGCCACGGCCATAAAAACAGGGTACTCCTGAACTTGGCCCAAGGCCTCGCGATGTTTCTCCTGGTCGTCTTTGCGTCGCAGGAACAGGAGGCTGGTGAGGATGTTGACGTTGGCCTCGGCAATGAAGGCTTCCACGGGAAGGTCGACGGAGGCGAGCACCTGGGTCTCACGCATGATCCACCAGCGAATGTATTCCGCAGCCGGATTGCCCAGAACGCCATCAGGCAGAACGATCCCCATGCGGCCGGTGCCGGGCTTGAGCCATTTGATGCACCGCTCGATGAAAAGGATCTCCGGGGCGACACTTCCCTTGAGATTACCGGTGTTGCGGAATCCGCCTTCACCATCCGGCTCCCAAATATGGGCCAGCTCGTACTGCTCCAGGATATGTTTGTCGGTAATCGGGATGTCTGAGCCGAAGGGAGGATTGGTAGCGAGGATATCCACTGACCCGAGGGGGATTTCCTTCTTGGCTGCAGCCAGATCGGGCAGATGCCCTAAAGGGAACTCCAGGGAGTTGATATTGTAAATGTGGCCACGGCCATCGCCCGCCAGCACCATGTTCATCTGAGCGGCGCGGATCAAGAAAGGATCGAAATCGGCACCAAAAACGTTCGCCGAGGCATACTCTTTCAGCCGCTCATGGACATTCAGAAACTCGGTGGTGTTCTCGTTTCCGGCCTGGGTATTTTGCTCCTCTCGGAATTTCCTTAACATATAGGCTACGATAGCAACCAGAAACCCACCAGTGCCGCAGGCAGGGTCGAGAAATATGTCGCTTTCCTTCGGCGCCAGCATTTCTATGACCAGCCTTACGACACCCCGAGGAGTAAAATACTGACCACGGTCCCCGCGCAGGTTGACACCCACCAGTTCCTGATAGGCAACGCCCTTGGCATCCACATCCGTGCGGGTGAAATCGTATTTGGCCAGTTCAGAGACAATAAAGGCCAGGGCTCGATCGGAGAGGGTAATCTCTTCGTTTCCTCGGAAAATGTTGCTATGTTGCTTTTTTACCTCATTGAAGAGCTCCTGGACACGTGCGCGAATCGCTTTGCGGCCTTGTGGCTCGAACTGCTCTTTAGGGCCTGCCCAGAACCTGCGCTGCCAGGCCTGCCGCTGTTTGGCACGAAGATTTTCATCGTGCATCTTGCAAAAAATCAGGTACAAAAACTGCCAAAAGGCGGCATCCTTGGGCATCCCCTCGTTACCGTGGATGAAGTTGTGACAGCGGCGGAAGGTAATCTTGAGCATCTCCTTATCCGCCACACGGATATGGGCATCGGAGAGGACATCCTTGGTGTCGATCGACTCTTCGGCCATGGGCCAGTCGCCGATAGGTTCCGACACCGTTTCAAATCGTTTCCGTCGGGTTTCCACAAAGAAGAACTCAAAGCCGTTCGTCCACAGACCATACAGCTTTTTCGAGAGATCGCCCCGATCCACCTCCTTTTGTCTGGCATCTATTTCTTGGAGTATTTCGTCCAGTTCGAGGAGGTCGTTACCTGCTTGTTCGAAGTCACGAATGCGTATTGCATTCTTCCCGATCTTCGGTTCCTGGCGGCAGATCACAGCGCGACCAAGATCCTCGACAGCATGTTCCTTACCATGGTGGAAGATGGCCACATCCACCTTCTTGCGGCCGCCGATGGAGAAATCCAGCTCCATGTCTTCCGGGGAGAATCCGTATTCGTGGATCAAGGCGCGAACCACCCGCTGTCGAACCAACTCCTTCTTCGTTTCCTTGATTTGCCTTCCGGAAACGTAGTCGAGCGTGTAACCTGCCGGAATTGTATCCCCCAAATTCCCCTTGTTATTTTTTCTTTTCATCGCTATCCCCAACCTGATACCAGCCGCAAGCCGGTGTGGGTTTTAGTCGGCAGGCTTTTTTGCCAGCGTCTTCTCTGCAAAATGCAGAATTCTTTCCAACTGGTTATCCGTCGGTTCGTGATCAATGAACAGCCTCACCAGCTTTCGGATTTTGGGATTCTCTTTGACAAGGCAGGCAATTTCTGGATCCGTGGAAGACGAAAGACGAAATAAGACATCCGGATCAGCTGCCAAAAGTTTTGCGAGAGATTTAATAAGCTCCGGCTTAGGAGGTTTTTCGATATTTCTCTCGATCCTGCTCAAATAGGAGGGAGAGATGGCCACTGCGGTAGCGGTTTCCCGGAGCCCCATTCCTTGAGCTACCCTCAATTCTCTTAATGTGTCGCCAAAACTTGTCATTGCATTCTCCATATAGTGTTGCGTAACACTAAACATCAAAAGAAAAGCCTTGTCAAGGATTTTTTCATGCTCAATGTGGGCAAAACACCAGATGCCAGTCCAATTCACCATCACCGAACTGATGGTCTCTCAATTCCCGCCGGGACATGCGAAACGAGGTCCGGATATTCGCCCTGGACCGGATCAAGATGCTCCACCAGACCAGAGAGACCTTCAAGGTCCCGGAGGATTTCAATCTGGACGATTTCATGGGAGCGAGCTTCGGCGTGTACCAGGGGGAACCGGTATACATTAAGGTGTGGTTCCATCCCGATGTGGCCGGGTACATCAAGGAAAAAATCTGGCATGAGTCCCAGCAGATTCATCAACAGGATGACGGGTCCATCATCTTTGAGGCTGAAGTGGCTGGGACCGACGAGATACGTTTCTGGATCATGACCTGGGGGTCAAAGGCTGAGGTGTTGGGGCCGGAATCGTTGAGGGAGGAGATCAGGACAGAGGCGGAGAAGATGGCAAGGCGGTATGAAGTCCCTATTGTGGCGGAAGAGAGCACAGAATACGCGCCGAACAGAGATCACCCTTTGCAGAGTGGTTGACCGCAATTTGGTGCTGAATTCGAAAAAAATCGGCTGCCATTAACCAATTGATCCTTAGGAGTAAATTATGACAAAAACCACAGAAGAATTAAATGAACTTAAGTCATATTGCAAAAGTGTTTACAAAGAAACACTTCAGCTTTGCGAGAAAAACAAGGACCAAGGTCAAATCAAGGGTTCATGGTGCCTCTGCGGGCCACCTATGATTGAGCCAGACGTTTTTTTCATTTCATATCAGGGAGGAGGGGGTGATAAGACATTTCACAAAACATGGCCAGCGCAGAATTTTTACTATAATTCCCCGTACAGGCTCGGCCAGCTATTGACAAGTATTTTTGTAAATGCTGGAAAGAGGGAAATGCTCCGGTTGAGTACGGCTACGGCGCTAATTTTCTTTCAGTGTTCTTCTGTCGAGCATTGGAAATCAATGCCAATCCATATTAGAAACGAACTTGAACAATTTTCTTACTCGCATGCTCTGTCATTCATAGAGAAAATGAGGCCAAAATTGGTTCTCGCCATTGGTTCTGATGCATTCAAAGCACTCGTGAAAAACCCTTCTTTGATTATTCAACCATATCGGAACAAGATCGTGCAAGAGGGTACCTTTGCTAACAGAAGGGTATTGGGGATATCTCATCTTACGGGATGCCGTCTCAAATCCGACGAACGGAATATTATTCAGCTAAACATTCAGCGTGCGCTAAATTCCATTAAATAGAGGGATCGTGCTTAAAAAGGTGTGGCCCCTCTTATGTTAGACTGCTTCCTGCTTTCATTTGGATGTACGAAACCGCTTCGCGGCAGCCTCGACTGTTGAGGATTTTTAACGCCCATCCTTTTTGATCCCATCCGATATTTCTATTTTCCTGATCATGTAAGATACCTCCGTGTTTTTAAACCCAAAACAAGGAGGTCGACCATGACAGAACTACGGCACAAAATGATCAGGACAATGGACTTGAGGAATCTTTCCAAAAACACCAGACGGACTTACCTTCATGCAGTTACCGGTCTTGCAAATCACTATCACGCATCCCCGGATACGATCACCGATGAGATGATCGAGGATTACCTGCTGTATTTGAAAAACAAAAAGGACCGCGCACCATCCGGTTGCCGTGTTGTTTTAACAGGGCTGAAGTTCTTCTACAGCCACGTCCTCGACAGGAAACTATCCGTCGATTTCAGCCTCACCAGAATACCTCGCAGGCTGCCCACCGTCCTTACCCAGGACCAAATATGGAAAATCATCTGTGCCCCGAAAAAACTGAAACATCAGCTGCTTCTAATGACCACCTACTCAGCAGGACTCAGGGCCGGAGAGGTGCTCCGATTGAAGCCCGAGCATATCGACAGCAAACGGATGCTGATCAAGATCGTCGGCGGCAAGGGGCAAAAGGACCGTTATACGATGCTTTCAACAAGGCTTCTGGTCGAGCTTCGCCGATACTATCGAAAATACCGGCCAGAGACCTATCTATTTCCATCTTCATACAAAAAGAATAAAGACACGCCCTTACATTATGAGAGCCTGCGGAACGTTTACGAAAAAGCGCGAACAAAGGCTGGCGTCAAAAACGGAGTGGGCATTCATACATTACGTCACAGCTTCGCAACACATCTTTTGGAGGCCGGATACGATATCCGGAAAATACAAGTGTTAATGGGCCATTCAAGACTGTCAACCACCATGATCTACCTGCACGTGAGCCGCGAGACTCTGTCAAAAGTTCCAAGCCCTTTGGATCTTATTGACACAAAACAGGTACAAATGGAGGACAGTCCCGATGGCCCGAACAACAGGTAAAGAGAACCGACTGGAGGTCGCCGACATCCTCAGAAACCATATCTCTGATTATCGGCGTCAGTACACACTGTGGCCGGAGCATCAAAAAATCGCCCATGATCTTTTGAGCTGCCGAACCCCAAAGATGGGCGGTCATATCGATCGCTGTACCCACTGCGGCATGCTCCGCATCACCTATCACTCCTTCCGAAATCGGCATTGCCCGAAATGCCAGCATATGCCCAGGGAAAGATGGCTCTTAAAGCGGAAAGAGGAGATTCTTCCCATTCCCTACTTCCATGTCGTCTTTACCCTGCCGCATGAGCTCAACACGGTCATCTTAAACAATAAGAATGTGATGCTCAACATCCTTTTTAAGGCAGCTTCACAGACGCTGTTGACCTTCGGTGAGAATACGCTGAGCGGGAAAATCGGCTTTATCGCCACGTTACACACCTGGGATCAGCAACTCAAGGCGCATTTTCATCTGCACTGTCTTGTGGCCGGCGGCGTGGTCTCAAAAGATGGTTCCCGGTGGATACCCTGCAAGAAAAACTATCTTTTTAACCACCAGGCCATAGCGCTGGTTTTTCGCGCCAAGTTCCTGGAGCAGATGGACAAGGCCTGTCAGGGCGAGAAGATCACGTTCAGTGGCGGCCAGTATAAAGCGCTCAGATCCAAGCTTTATGACAAAAAGTGGATCGTCGATGTGCGGGATCCGGTGAAAAACCCAGAACACGTCCTTGAGTATCTGGCGCGCTATACCCATCGGGTGGCCATTGCCAATAGCCGTATCACGGCTCTTAAGGATGGCTGTGTCACCTTCAAGATCAAAAACAGAAAGAAAAATCGGAAGGAACAGGTGACGATTCCGGCTGTGGAGTTCATCCGGCGTTTCTTAATGCACAGTCTTCCCAGAGGTTTCGTCAGAATCAGGCATTACGGATTCTTGGCCAACCGAGACCGGTCTCAAAACCTCAAGGCCATCCGTCAGATGATGGGATTACCCGATTCACACAAAACACCCATCCCTTCTCTTGAAGAGATGGCATGTCAACTCACAGGCACGGACATCACCGAATGCCCGTGTTGCCACAAAGGGAAAATGCGACTGTTTATGGAAATACCAAGGCCCCAGGCGCGACCGCCAAATATTCTCGCTCTTGCGGCTGCGTAGAAGATCCAGGTTTTTTTTGTTTTTCAAAAACCATGGGTGAACTGTGTCCTCACAACCGTGAAGTATCTTCACCCCCTTAAAAAAGAAACAGAAACCATGCTCCCATGAGCACCAACTCCATAAGAACATCCATCGGAACTCTTTTGTCTAGGTCCCGAACCGTCTCTCCCCAAATCGTTCCTCAGACCTTCACTGATTACAATACCCATAGGCAACTACCGGGAGGTTTCATCTCCATGGCGGCTTCGTACATCCAAGTTTTATCAATCATCCCGCTTCGATAGGCTCCGTCTGAAATCCTCTTCCGTCAACATCATAGATCTACACCCTTTGTCTCTCACCACGGCGGGACGATGGATAAAACTCTAATCAGATATCTCACAGAATTAGTGGCCTCGAAAACGTGATATATCTGCCATAATTCCAATAATATACATCATATATGAAAAACCAAATGTGCCTTTTGGAGAGTCATTTGAAGGGACCTTAATCACACTGCGTATTCCAGTGAAATCGCCCACACTGTTGCGCCGACCTCGTCCTCTTCTTCATAGCGCCTGTCGAAAAGGGATCTGAACTTGCTTACAGCTCGGTCTTCTCGTGGTCTGTCACCCCGATGCACCTTGGAGATTCACCTAAAGTAAATCGCATCGAAATTTGCGATTGTCCAAACGATGTACGCCACACCCACAAGGATGCCAAAAGGATATCCGATCAGCCAACTCACCAAACTCTGTCGCGGGTTATAAAACCGCAGGCTTGTCGCGGTGGTCATCACGTTGGCCCAAACCCACCAGAAACTGACCAAAGCCAGCAGATAATAGCCCCAGCGCGGGTATAGAAAAACCAGCAAGATTCCGATGATGTTGGCTGGGCAGGCCACAAAGACATCAGCGAAGGCAATGCCGTAATGGGTCTTTTGTTCGTGCCAGTCATCCGTCGACCCATCGGGATTCTTAAATGGTTTGCCCCTGAGAATCATGATCTGCCAGCCCCACAACAACAGGGCAAACAGCCCCATCAGTACTAAAAGCACATACAGGCTGACCTGTGAGAAAAGGGATAACCCAGACATTCTGTCTCCTTTGTTGACAGGATAACTGTTTACTTCCCCAAATGTTAAAGGCAATGAATCCATTTGCGTAAGACACGTACCTCAACTATAGGGAGGTCTCACAGTAACTTTACCAAAGACTGGATCTTACCGCAAGAGGCCGGGGTTACATTCTTGAGAAGATCGTGAACTGGAGGGCGACCGCTTAGTTGAAGGCATTTCGCACACTTTTTCTGGTCGATATAAACTATTGCCGGAATCGTATTAACCCCTATCAGGGTTGCTGAACCATCTGGATATGTCATGGTTTCAGCGCTACCGATTTTGACAGATATCTGCCATTAGCCTTTTATATCAATTAGATACATGGCGATGCGATGATCGATGGTGCCAGAAATCGTTAGGCAATCATATCCTGAGCTGCGTTTATTTCGTCAAGGACCAGGCCCTGGGCTTGAGCGGAAAACCGTTCGAGGGCCGTTTTGCTCTTTTTTCCTCCGAGTTTGCCCAGAGCCCAGGCGATCATGCCCAAGACCCGTTCATCGGTGTTTTCCTCAAAGGCACGGACAAGGTCATCCACATAGTCCGGTTCGAGGGAATTGCCCATGACACGAGAGACATTCATTTTCCAGCGCCAGATGTCATGGTAGGAAATGTAAAACATGTGGGGCCAGATCCTGGTTTCAAAAAAGGACTTGTCCATGTGCAGGAGCTTGGGAAGTCCAAAGTCACCGGACTTTTTCAGGGCTCTCTGGTTGGGATGAAGTTCCTTGCTGAGCCAAGCGGCGTTGCGGGGACACACGTTCTGACATCGGTCGCAGCCGTAGACATACATCCCCATGGCTTCCCGCATGTCTTTTGGGGTTATTCCGCTTGCAAAATAGCTTAAAAAGGATACACACCGACGAGGGTCCAACTTGCCGTTGCCTCTGAGTGCCCTGGTGGGACAGGCGGCGATGCACGCGTTGCGGCACCAGTCCGGGCATCCCATCTCCATGGTGGATTCGTCCGGCTCAAACGCGTGGTCCACCACCACGGTAACGGGCAGGTTCCAGGAGCTGTTGCAGGCTACCCTGCTGGGGTAAAACAGGCAATTCTTGCCCAAAGTGCCCAAGCCTGCCCGCATGGCAGCGGGCCGATGAGGCAAATGCATGGACACTTTCGAATCAATTCCGTTGGACCGTAGAAACGATCGGAAGGCCTTAATACGCTGGGTCAGCCCATCTCGGGTGATCCGGTCGTCGTCAATATAGCATCGGCCAAAATGGCTTTCCATGGCGTGTGGAAAGGACTCCCTGAAATACACCTCCAACAGCACAATGATGGATTTGGCCTTGGGCATGACATTCCTGGGATTGGATCCACTCAGAAGGTGCAGCCCGACTGCCTCGGTCCACCCATATTCCTCCTGGTGGGCGGCCAGGTATTCTTTTTGGCTGTGAAATGGATCAGCCGTGGTGAATCCCACGTCTTCAAATCCGTTTTGAAGGGCGGCTTGAATCACGTCAGCTTTTGTCAGCATGGTATTCCTTCAGTGAGGTGATCGCATAAATTGGACACCTGGGATTCAAGAAATTGAGTGGCACTATACAAATAGCCTTTCTTAATCAATTTAAGAGCGATTGGCAAGAGTCGATTTCCGTAGAAGCCATTCACCTGGATATCTCAAGCGTTCAGCACCCCCAGAAATGAACATAACTGCCATCGAGCTCAGGCCTTCGATGCTAAAATATATCGGAATATCGATTGGATACGCAATCATATGGTAATGGTTGATGCCGGTGAGATTGGCAGGAATCGCACTTCCGATAGGAAAAGTGAGGCTGGTCTTGAAGGCACGAAAAAGGCAACACTGCCAGAACAATGGTTCATCTCTCGATGGTTCAATACAGGACAGCCAGGCTGACAAGACAAATATAGGTAGTCCAGCATCATGTGGCCTTAGTCCATCATTGGCGTGACCACAAGATCTTGTGGCACCACAGTCATGGCCAGTGAGACAATCTGAGTTCCACAGACAGTGAGTTTGAAGTTCTTATAGCATCGTCACTGTCCTGCTTGTTAAGGAGCAACCACTTTTATGTCCAGCAGCACCTTAACTGGTCCCCCCCGTTAGATTTTTGCTCATATATGCTGGTCGTCCCGGTCTGATCATTAAATGTGCTGTTCCAACCCCCGCTTATGGTTACCGTCCCTGTCTTGGTCAACGTTGGGGCCTCCGGGTAAAGTCCTTGCTTCACCTCAATCAGTGCTCCCGTTCCAGCGGCAATGATAGCGGACTGGATGGTGCTTTGACAGGGCGTGTTACCCCAACAGTACACAGGTGCACAGCGACAAGATTCGCCGGACGGCACCATTATTGATGGTCTTTGAGTCAAAGCTTTGCTTTTAACTTGAACCAAATGGCTTTGTCCCAAATGATGTCGTCATAATCAGGGCCCGCACCAGTCGCCGGGTTAAGATAGGCCCGGTACCCAATGCAAATAGGTTTATCTAATGCAATGCCGTGGTTGTAACTTGGCAATGATTCATCACAGGGTGGTATCTCGCATGGAGGTTCCGGCACCCTGATCCAGAACTTGTCGTCCTTATCAGCCGGAGGCTGGCGCATCACCTTCACCGCGTAGAGATAGGGTGCCATGGGGTCACTTGGAATGTATTGCTCGGCACTGCCTCTGAAGTCATGACTGTTCATCCCCGCCACGCCGTTCCAAATATGGTCACCGCAACCGAATACGTACTCGAATTGGTCTTCCAGGGTGCGCACGAGCTGGTGATCCAGTCGCCGTATATGCTTAGACTCGAATAGGTGGCCAACCCGGTAGCTGCATGGTTAACGCCATAGACAACCACCAGATCATCTTCCCCCAAAATGAAATTGGCCGGCTTTCCATCCTTTGCGGTCCTCAAGTAGGGAGTGTCCGAAGCCTCCCCTGCGATGAATTTGTGGTAAATTGGCGATTGAGGACCTTCTTCTTCCGCCTCCAGCACGTCCCGTGAAGTTGGCCACCACCGGATAGATTCAAAGGATTCGTATTCTTCTATATTCGAGATCTGTCTAAGAATGGCCTGTTCCAAACGTTCTAGCCCGTCTTCCAGGTTGGGAAACAGACTTCTTTCACTTATCCATTTGTGCTGGCGCGGCTCGGGCGTGGGGAAAGGAACCAGTGCGGGTTCTTGCTCAGGTGTAATCCGCCAGACTGTGGCATAGGAGTCGTTGTTAAGGTAATTGTCTCCCTCGGCTTCGCTTGTAAAGTTCGCGGTACGGACGAGGAGTACGAATGAATCAGATTGCCGATACTCGGTAAAAACACCAAGGTGAAGCAACTCTGAAGGGAAAATAAAACAATTAATCATGGATTCGCTATAACCGGTGGCTTGTGCGAGAGCTGCCACGCGTGCATAAATCCCCTGATCGGCAGTGAAGATAATAACAGTTTGTTTATGGAACGGATTTCCGTTCCCCTCCGTCTTGATCAGGGCGCTGTTTAAAGGATCGTTCACGGCGGCGAAAATCAGGTCTCCCTTTTCGACTTTTCTGCCTTCTCTGCGGACCCACAGGTAGGGGGTGAAGCTAAAGTAATCACCCATCGGGGGTGTCGGACCCACGTAGACGATTGCCTCGTCAGGCCGGAGTCTGAATATGCTGAGAGCCAATTCGGCAGGATCTGCCGGCATATCCCTCTCAGTGGGGTGCGGGGGGATCATTAAAATCTTGTAGGGCTGGCCCGAATTGTTGGCGTTGGCTGAATCACCTAACCCAGAGTCTAGGAGATCAGCTATCGGATCAACGGGGTATGTAGAGCCATCACTGACCGCAAAACCACTGTTCTTCAGTGCGCTGCGAAAAGCAGACACGCGCAGGTCTGGCGCGTTCCCGTCGTCATCGTCGGAGCATCCACAAACGATCATAGACAATATCAGTGCCGCGGTCAGAAGCATTAACTTTTTCATTTTGAGTCCTCGCTCATTCAATGCGTGACAGATCGTTCAAATGTCATTCACCAATTCGCGTGTGTCAGGTGTCTGGCACAAAATCTCTGGGATCTGGAAAATCCATAGGCATTATCAAAAGGTTTTTGTGGGTTCAAAACCTGATAATATTCTTTACGTAACCATGTAAATGGCCAGACCGCTAAATTCACAGGAGAAATTGTTACGACCACAATATATGGTAGTTGGCCAAGTTTTCTCTCATCCCGTCTCGGGAAAGGAGTTCTTGCATTAGTCTTGAATGGCAGATCAGCAGAATTTCGAGCCGACCTCAACAACACTGGAAAACCTATCCTTGAAAAATACGCAAGTCAAATATGAGACGATTCCAAAGCTAGTTTACCACAGGGACTGGGCGACTGCAAACCGTAGATTGGAACTGTGTAGATGCCCTTTTCTGATCAATATGAGTGTTTGGCTGGGGCCATGACAAGGGTGATCAAACATCGTGTGCCATAGGACCTACCATCTGGATATCTCAAGAAATCAGTGACCTCCAAACCGTGACATATCTGCCATGTTGTGATGACACTTAACCAATTGAAATTGAGAGAGAATTATAGGAACAGAAGCCCTCTTGTGTTAATTCAAAAGTCAAGGATATGGGGTATTCCAAGGCGATTTTGGTCAGTTCCCTTTTTGAAGAAGAGCGATGGCAAATTGCAGTTCGACGTCATCACCGTTTGCATAAGCCAGCACATTCTCCAAAGTCCGAGGAACACGGTTGTTTGGAAAGACGCCTCCCTTTCCATCTTTTCCGCTGTCAATCTGAACAACGAAGTCGGCATCGAGGGAGCGGCCGATCGGGTATACGAACCCGCATCTGAACTCCGATGTATAAGGCATGATGATCTTACCGCCTGTGATGCCAAAAGACCCGTTCGTACCGAAGAAGCCAACCACACGACCATTCGGAGAATTCTGAATCCCCATGGCGATCCCTTCTCCTGAACTGATACAAGCCGGATTTACAAGGGCGATGACAGGACCGCCGTAATAGACGCTTTGGGGCGTTATTTGAAGCGGTTTGGGAATGGGAAGAACGACCCCCTCTTTCTCGTCCCCAAACACCCACATGAACCGACCGGTCAGGGCGTTGTACAGGACCTGGTTTTCATAATGCCTGCCTTCTTTATAGAAAAATCCGGAAAGATCGGCTGCGGTTTCATCAGATCCGCCCATATTACCCCGCAAAT